>Ga0207700_10000004_pt1 | contig 443409 bp, 446 predicted proteins | sample LARL82metaG_FD_184348 | JGI IMG/M metagenome (GOLD analysis project Ga0207700, IMG submission 184348) | Corn, switchgrass and miscanthus rhizosphere microbial communities from Kellogg Biological Station, Michigan, USA - LAR L8-2 metaG... | ecosystem: Host-associated > Plants > Roots >...
CGTTCAGCTCGCGGATGCGGCTCTCGTCGTGGTCGTTGAACGCGGCGACGAAGTCCGCTCCGACCTGCCGTGCATCGGCCATGTGACCCTCCTTCGTCGAGTGACGAGCGATCTTAGGGCGGTGCGATCCGCAGGGGCGCGTTGAACCGCACGTAGCGGTCGTGCATGAAGTGCGCCGCGGCCGTCATGTGCATGTCGAGCGTCCTCAGCGTCCGCCGGTCGAGCGTGACCTCGAACCAGGCGGGGACGGTCGGATCGAGGAAGGCGACGCGCCAGAGCCGCGGCGTGCGGCCGATCACACGCGCGTCGCGGATGATGCTCCACGGCGTCGACGGGATGTGGAGCGACGACTGCGCCGACGGGATCCAGCGGCCGCCCGGGGAGCGGTCCCACCGGTGCGCGCCGATCACGATCGCCTGCTGGCCGCCCTTGATCCGGTACGCGAGCCGGTCGGGCGCGACCATCTCGAAGTGCGTGAGCTCGCGGTTTCTCGGGTTCGACGCGAGTGACTCCTCGTAGACGAGCGACCGCAGCGAGTTGAAGATGCGGCCCGCGCGGATGACGAGGCCCGCGGCGGACGGGCCGGAGTAGACCGGGAACCGGATGCGACGGCCGGAGACGACGACGTCGACCCCGCGAGCCCTCGGCGCCGCGAGCGACGCCGAGTAGCAGCCAGGCCCGCACCTCGCGCCCGTCGCGACACGGCCACCCGCCGCGAACCGCACCGGCAGGCCGTCGAAGCCGAAGCCGTTCGGGCTCAGGATCGTCGCGACGAGCGCGAGCTGCCCGTGCGCGCGCCGCACCGACAGCGCCACCGCGCGGTCGCCGTCCTCCCGCCCGAGCACGACGCCGCCGGGCGGCGGCAGCTTCGGCGGGCGCGTCGCGGAGGCGCGGGCCGGCGCGGCGCGCGCGTTCCGGCCGGGCGGAAGCTCCGTCAGCAGCGCGACCGCGCCGACGACCGCCGCGAGCAGACAGAGCTCGACCGCGACGCTCCGCCGCAGGCCGGCGAAGGCACGCAGCGCGGCGGGGTTCCGGCCGGTCGCCGCGCGGAGCCGGGGGACGAGCCGGTAGCGGTTGCGCACACCGAGCAGGACGAGGGCGGCGAGGAGCCCAGTCTTCCCGAGCAGCGTGCGCCCGTAGCTCGTGCTCCAGAGCTGCGAGACGGCCGAGAGCTCCCGCAGCGCCCGCGCCAGGCCGGTTCCGCCGAGCACCACGACCGAGGCGAGGGCAAGCGTCGAGAAACGCGCCGCTACGGCCGCGAAGACGCGCCCGCGGGCGATCGGCTCGAGCGTGTGCGCCGCCCGCGGCAGCGCGACCGCGACGGCGAGAAGCCCGCCGACCCAGACCGAGGCGCCGAGGAGGTGCGCCGCGTCGGCGGGTGCGCTCCACCAGGGCTGGCTCGCGTCGAGGGCGTGGCCGGCGAGCGTCGGCAGCGGGACGAGGGCGAGCGCCACGGCCGCGGCCGCCCGACTCCACCGCAGCGCGAGCGCCGCCCCGGCCGCCGCGAGCCCCGCGAGGATCCACTCGACGAGGTCGAACCGCGTCCCCGACACGCCCCGCGCCGCGAGCCCCACGGCCCCCGCCGCGGTGAGCACGCAGCCGGCGAGGACGACCAACGAGAGCTCCCGCTCCGGGAGGTCGCGCGGCCACACGGCGAAGCGGAACACGGCCGCGCCCGCGGCGGCGAGCAGGCCGGCGAAGAGCAGCACGCGGAAGACGACGTCGCCCGTCCGCCCCTCGCCGCCGGCGCTCAGGCTCGCGGTCGGCCGCGCGGCGCCCGCTCCGACGGCGAAGGCGGTCACGCCCCGCTCGTTGTGCCCGTCGTCGGAGACGATGCTCCAGCGGACGGAGAAGTCGCCCGTCCCGAGGTGCCGGCGGAGCGGGATGACGAGCTCGCGGCGGTTCCCCGGCGGCACGTACGCGTGTGCCGCGAGGACCGAGCCGCCGCCGTTCCGCACCGCCTCCACGCCCGGCCCGGGCCGGATCGCGTCGTCGAAGAAGACGCGCACCGCGGTCGGGGCGGTGGTCAGCACGGCGCCGTCCGCAGGCCGGATCCGGACGAGGTTCGCGTGCGCGGACGCGACCGCGGGCGCCGCCAGCGCAGCGAGCGTCACTGCCGCGAGGACGAACCGGATGCGCATGGTCTCCATTGTGGGTCGTACGGACGCCCACGGTGGCCGGATGCAACAACCGCCATGACTTCAAGAAAGTGAGCGGAGCGCGCTGGTAGCGTCGGCGCGTGCTCTTCCGTCAGTTCGTGGACGAGGGGCTCGGTTGCGGCTCGTACCTCGTCGGCGACGAGCACGCGGGCGTTGCGGTCGTCGTCGATCCGGCCTATGCGATCGAGCAGTACCTCGAGGAGGCCGAGCGCCGCGGCGTCCGGATCGAGCGCGTCCTCGAGACGCACACGCACGCCGACCACGTCTCGGGGCACGGCCGCTTCGCGCTCGAGACCGGCGTCGCGGTCGCGGTGCACCCCGCCGCGGAGCCCGAGTTCTCGTTCGAGCCGCTCGAGGACGGCGCGGTGCTGGAGCTCGGGGACGTGGCCGTTCGGGTCATCCATACGCCCGGCCACCGGCCCGAGCACTGCGCGTTCGCCGTCTCCGACCGCTCGCGCGCCGAGGAGCCGTGGCTCCTCCTGAGTGGTGACTCGCTCCTCGTCGGCGACGCGGCCCGGCCGGACCTGGCCGTGGAGGCCGACGAGGGCGCGCGCGGCCTCTTCCACAGCCTGCGGCGACTCGGCGAGCTCGGCGACGGCGTCGAGCTCTACCCCGGCCACGTCGCCGGCTCGCTCTGCGGCGCGGCGATGAGCTCGAAGACGTCCTCGACGGTCGGCTTCGAGCGGCGCTTCAACGCGGCCCTCGAGCTCGCGGACGAGGACGCCTTCGTCATGGCCACCGCCGGCACGTCGCAGCCGCGGCCTCCGAACATGGCCCGGATCGTCGAGCTGAACCGCGGGCCGTTCCTCCCCGCGCCACCGAAGCTGCTGCCGGTCGAGCGCTCCGACGACCTGACCGTCGTCGACGTCCGCCCCGCCGCCGCCTTCGCAGCCGGCCACGTTCACGGCGCCTTCAACATCCCCGTCGTCGGCTCGAGCTTCGCGACGCGCGCCGGGTTCCTGCTCTCGCCCGAGGAGCGGATCGCGCTGCACGGCTCGTCGCCCGAGGAGGTCGAGCGCGCGGCGCGCGGACTGCGGTCGGTCGGGTTCGTCGAGCTCGCCGGCTACCTCGAGGATCCCGAGACGCCGGACCGGCTCGAGCCCGTCGCGATCGAGGAGCTCGAGGGCTTGCTCGCCTCGGACGCGGTCGAGCTCCTCGACGTGCGCGAGGCCAACGAGCGCGACGACGGCTACATCTCCGGCAGCCGCCATGTCCCGTACCGCCTCGTCCGCGCCTGGGAGGACGAGCTCGGCAACGGCAAGCCGATCGTCACGATCTGCGAGACGGGCTCCCGCGCCGCGATCGCCGCGAGCGTGCTCGCCGCGGCCGGTGTCGACGCGCGGCCGGTGATCCACGGCGGGCTCCGGGAATGGCGAGCCCGCGGCAACCAGACGGTTCAGTTCCGCCGCTGCGGGACCTAAAGAGCCTGCTGCTCGCCCACGGCGCGGGCAGTGGCCCGTGGGTCTTCGACGGCTGGGCCGCGGTCTTTCCGGACCTGGAGGTCGAAGCCGTCGACCTCATGGCCGGCCTGAACGTGGCCGAAGCGTCCATGTCGAACTACTCAGCGGTGATCGTCCGCGCCGCGGAGTGGCTCCCGCGTCCGGTCGCGCTCTGCGGCTGGAGCAGCGGCGGCCTCGCGGCGACGATGGCGGCGCGCCAGTCGGAGGCCGACTTCCTGATCCTCCTCGAGTCGAGCCCACCTGGCGAGGTGCAGGGGTTCGACGAGTCGGTCGCGCTCCGGCCCGGCACGTTCGACCCGGAGGAGACCTACGGCGCCTTCCCGCCCGGGATGCGCGCGCGGCCGGAGTCACTCCTCGCCCGCGCCGAGCGCAAGCGCGGCGTCTCGGTGCCGGAACTCCCGTGTCCTGCGCTCGTCGTCTACGGCGACGAGTTCCCCGAGGAGCGCGGCCACGCACTTGCCGCGTACTACGGCGCCGAAGAGCTCGCCTTCCCCGGCCTCGACCACTGGGACCTCGTGCTCGACGAACGTGTCCGCGAACGCCTCGAACGCTGCTGAAAGCGCATCTGGAATGTCGTCGTCGACAGTCGTACCATCGAGGTAGCGGTCCGCCGTGCGACAGGAGGCAGATGGCGCGCGTCTACGTCTCGTCCACCTTCGAAGACCTAAAGGAGTTCCGCGAAGAAGTCTTGACGACGCTCCGGCGGCTCGACCACATCGACGCCGCGATGGAGCACTACGTCGCCCAGGACGAGCGCCCGCTCGACAAGTGCCTGGCCGACGTCCGCCAGTCCGACATCTATATCGGTCTCTTCGCCTGGCGTTACGGGTACGTCCCACCGGGCCAGACCGAGTCGATCACGGTGCTCGAATATCGCACCGCAAAGGCCGAGGGCAAAACCTGCCTGATCTTCCTTCTCGACGATGACGCGCCGTGGCCGCGCTCGCGGATGGAGCTCGCGGCGACAGAGACGATCGAGAAACTGCGCAAGGAACTCGACGAGAGCCAGGTCACCAACAAATTCACGGACAAGAGCGATCTCGCGCGAAAGGTCGGCGAGGCGATCTACGGGTGGCAGGCGGAGCAAGGTCTCGCAACTGAGGCCGGGGCCGCTAGCTGGACGGAATACAAGGCAGCCGCGCTCGCAGCCCATCGATTGCTCAAGCTCCAGGTGATCGCCGGCGCGAGCCGCGACAGCTTCACAGAGATTCCCGTCACTGCGGTGTTCGTACCGCAGATGGCCTCCCGCGAGCTGCCGACGTACGAGGTTCCGGAGCACATCCTGCTCGAGCGCCGTCAACTTTTCTACACCGACGGCGGCGGCACCGGACTTCTGACGGAGGAGGATGTGGAGCAGGAGGCACTTGACCCTCGCGGCATGGACGCCGACGCCGCGCTTCGGCGGAGGCGTCCGGACCCCACGGCCGACGAGACGCTCGGCACCGACGAAACCGAGGCTGCCGCGCTGGCCGGGAGCTTCCCGGAGCCGACGACCCAGGTGCTCGGGCGCGAACGAGCTCAAGTCTTCCTGGGAGGTCCCGGGAGCGGCAAGAGCACGCTGCTGCTGTACGCCCTTCTGCTCCTCTGCGACCCCGTAATGGACGCTGCGCTTCGGCTGCCGCAGATCGCGCCGGAGGCCGTGCCGTTCCTCGTCGACCTTCGCCAGTACGTCCTCAAAGACTCCTCCGACTTCATCTCGTACATCGCCGAGGACGGGAATGACTACGGGATTCCCATCGAGCCGGAGCATGTTCGGATGCTTCTGGGTGAGCAGGGCAGGGCGGCCGTCCTCTTCGACGGCCTCGACGAGATCTTCGACCCAGGAAAGCGCGACCGCGTCATCCGGCAGTTCAAGGCCTTCGCGCGCCAACACCCGACGGCGACGATCGTCGTCACCTCCAGGATCGTCGGCTACGACCCCCAGGATCTCGGCCTCGCGCAGTTCGAGCACTACGTGCTGAACGACTTCACGCTGGCGCAGATTCAGGAGTTCGTTCCACGGTGGTACGAGCACTACACCTGGGAAGGCGATGAAAAGGAAGCTCGGGACCTCGTCCAGAAGATCGCGATGAGCCCGCGGCTAACGGAGCTCAGCGGCAACCCGCTTCTCCTGACGATGATGGCCGTCCTCTACAAGCGAGAGGACCTCCCGGAGCAGCGGTGGAAGCTCTATGAGAGCTGCACGAAGGTCCTCCTCGAGGACTGGGATATCAAGCGCAAGAAGATTGGCCTCAGAGAGCTCTTCCCACTCGACATCCTCATCGGCAAGGACCAGAAGGCGGAGATCCTGCAGCGAGTCGCGATGTACATGCTCGAGCACGGTGAGGGCGGTCGAGAAGTGAACGCCATCTCGCACCGGCCGCTCGTGGGGATCTTCAGTAAGTATCTCATCGAGCGCTACCAGAAATCTCCGGGCGAGGCGGATGCGCTCGCCAACGAGATCCTCAACCACCTCGCGGAGCGAACCTACGTCGTCGCCCAGATCGGCGAGGGCATCTTTGGATTCGTGCACCGCACCTTCATGGAGTACTTCGCGGCGTGTCAGCTCAAGGAGGACTTCGGCATACGGAAGGGCGACTACGAATGGCTGAAGCAAGAGGTATTCGGCGCGCGTTGGGCCGAGAGCGAGTGGCAAGAGGTCCTGCTGCTCCTCGCCGGAATGCTCGCCGGCATACGCTTCCCGATCACGGAGGTCGCCGAATACCTGCGGCGCGAGCATGCGCAGCCGGTCCCGTTCAACGTTGCTTTCGCGGCTCGCTGCCTCGGAGAGGCCGGGCTCGTCGACAATCCCGAGGCAGCGCGTGAGCTCCTGACGGAGCTCGTGGCTGCGATTGCCGAGCAGGCCGCTCGGAACCGGTCGACCGAGTCTGATGCCTTCCTGACGGCGGGCCTTGCCGCGTTCTCGGCGCTCGTTCCACGTGTTGGTCTACCCGATCAGGCAGCGGTGCTCATCGAACGACTCGACTCGGAAGGCAAGGGCCGCGAGCGGATCGTCGCCTGGCAGCTGGCCCTCACGGGACTGTCACGAGACGAGCAGCGGTCGTTCGCGCTCGAAGCGCTTACAGATCGGTCCGAGGTCGTGCGGCGCGCGGCGATCGCCGCCCTGGAGCGCGACTGGCCGGGGAACGCCGAGGTCGGCGATGCGTTCATCGCTCTCGTCGGACGCGGCGGCTCGATGCGGGTGCGCCAGGCTGCGATCGAAGCGTTACAGCGCTCGTGGCCGAAGGACGCGCGCTTGCTGGACGCGATCGAAGAGACGGCGGATCGCGAGACTGCGTACACCTACGTCGTGTGGCTGATCGGGCGGCTAGCCCAGCAGTGGTCGGGGCACCCCAAGGCACTTCCGTTGATCATGCGACTCGTCGGCGCGAGGGACGTCGCGTATCTCGATTACCAACAAATCGTCGTCCTGCGGGCCGCAACGGCGGCGATCATCGCCGGTTGGCGTGGAGACCCGACGGCTCTTGCCATTCTCGAAGAGTGGGCAGACCCGAGGATGGCGCCGAGCCGGCGCCTTGCTGCGATAACCGCACTCGGAGCTGGGTGGCAAGGCGACGCGGAGGTGGGCGCCCGTTTACGGGGTTGGGCCCAGAGCGGTCCGGACGCCAGGATTCGCCGCGCAGCGATCGAGTTGTTGGTGTTGGGCTGGTACGGAGACCCCGACATGCTTCCGTTGCTCCTCAAGCGCGCTAAGGCAGATCCAGAGCCCAACATTCGCGGCAGCACGCTCTTGGCGCTCACCTGGTCTAGCGATGCTTGGGCGTACCCTCTCTACCCCTTCGATTACCCGATGAGGCTCGGTTGGAACGAGGATGCCGCCGACGCTTTCGACTCTCCGTGGAGGAGCGATCCGCGCGTCCTGGAGCTGCTCGAGGCACGCGCTGTCGAGGACGAATCCGCACTCGTGCGCACTGCTGCCCTTCAAGCCCTGGCCGGGATGGAAGGGCACGAGGAGAAGAGACTAGCCCGCCTCCTCGAGCGAAGCGAGAGAGACGATTCGGCGGACGTACGCCGGGCTGCGCTCCAGCTCGTTTCGCATGGCTGGGCCTCGGACAAGCGCGTCCAGAAACTGGTCGAGCGGCTTACGGCGCACGAAGATCTTGATGTGCGAGCGTCCGCGATTGCGGTCGTCGGATCGGCCTGGATAAGTGAGACTTGGGCAACAAGGCTTCTACGCGAGCACGCGACGTCTGACAGCAAGGCTTCGGTCCGGGTGACCGCGCTGCGGGGCCTCGCCGCCTCGGGTCGGCTGAACGAGAGTGAGCTACGCGACCTCGTCCTGGAGCGCTTTCGGCAGGATGCGTCATCCGAAGCTCGTGCCGCCGCAGCAGTCATTCTCGTCGGTCGGTGGCCCAAGGATCCAAAGACGCTGGCATTCGTCCTGGAGGCAGCCCGACATGACCGCCATCCAAAGGTGCGACTAGCGTGCGTCACGATGCTTTCTGGAGAGGTCTGGGAATCCGCAGATAGGACGATCTACTTGGAGGGCATCTACGCCGCTAAAGAGGCGGGCTGGCCGCTTCTACCCGAGGTCGTGGAAGCACTCCGTGAGGTCGCATCGGAGGATCCCGCCCCGCCTGTTCGCAGAGCTGCAATCGACGGGCTCGTGCGCGCGCTCTGGACTGAGGAAGAGCTCTCGAGCATCTTGACGGAGCTGCACGAGAACGAGAAAGACCCGGAGCTCCGTGAAGACCTGACGTACTACACGAAACAGGCGGCCGGGAGAGGGACCTCGGCGGCGACTACCTGAGCCGCTCGACCGGATAGCCCCAGCCCTCGAGAGCGGACAGCACCTCAGCGCAGTGCTCCGCGTCGCGCGTCGTCAGCGTCAGCTCGACCTCGGTCTCGGCGACCGACACGGCCATGCCCTCGCGGTGGTGCTCGACGGAGACGACGTTCACGCGCTGCTCCGCGACGTGGTCGAGCAGGCGGACGAGCTCGCCGGGCCGGTCGGGGACGCGCGTCCGAAGCACGACGTAGCGCCCCGCGTGCGTCAGCCCGTGGCGCATGACCGAGATGAGGAGCGTCGCGTCGATGTTCCCGCCCGAGAGGACGATCGCGACCGGCCCGTCGCCCGGCACCTTGCCGGCGAGGAGTGCCGCGACCCCGACCGCGCCCGCGCCCTCGACCACCAGCTTGGCCCGCTCGAGCAGGAGGACGATCGCGGTCGAGATCTCCTCGTCGGTGACCGCCACGAGTCCGCTCAGCAGCCCGTCGAGGATCGACATCGTGAACTCGCCGGGCGCCTTGACGGCGATCCCATCGGCGATCGTGAAGCCGCTTCCGCCCGGCAGGCAGCTCGCGGCTTGGACACCGACGATCTCCACCTCGGGCCGCACCGCCTTCAGCGCGAGCCCAATCCCGGAGCAGAGGCCGCCGCCCCCGATCGGCACGACCACCGTGGACACGTCCGGGAGCTGGTCGGCGAGCTCGAGCCCGAGCGTCCCCTGCCCGGCGATCACCGTCGCGTCCTCGTACGGATGGACGAAGAGGGCGCCGCTCTCCTCGGCATGGGCGCGCGCCGCGTCGACCGAGTCCTCGAAGCGCGCGCCCCGCATCTCGACGCGGGCGCCGTAACTCCGCGCCGCCTCGACCTTCGTCATTGGTGCGTCCTGCGGCACGAAGATCGTCGCGGGAACGCCGACCTCGCGCGCCGCCCACGCGACCGCCTGCCCGTGGTTGCCCGCGCTCGCCGCCACGACGCCCGCGCCGCCGTCGCGGCCGGCGAGCGAGGAGATCTTGTTGTAGGCGCCGCGGATCTTGAACGCGCCGGTGCGCTGGAGGGTCTCGGCCTTCAGCCACACCGTCCGCTCCGCGAGCCGGGAGAACGTCTCCGAGGAGTACACCGGCGTGACCCGCGCGACGCCGTCGAGGCGCCGCCGCGCATCCTCGATGTCAGCGAGCCTGGGTGCCGTTCTCGTCGTCAAGGTGGAAGACCTTCTGAATGATCTCGCTTACGGCCGTGAGCGGGTCGAGCTCACGGCGCTCCACGGCGTCCAGCACGCGCCGCAGCTCGGGATCGTCCTCGACCGTGCGCTCGAGATGGGCCTTCGCCCGCGACGAGGCGACGGCGAACACCTCGCCCGCGAGGTTCTGCCGCCGCCGCTCCTCGAGGCGGTCGTCCTCCTCGAGGTGGGCGCGGTGTTTCTCGATCCGCTCCCACAGCTCGGGGACGTTCTCCTCCCGCACCGCCTCGGTGAGGACGATCGGCGGGCGCCACGGGCTCTCGCGGTCGAGAGTGAGGATCGAGCGCACCTCGTTCACCATCGTCTTCGCCGCAGGGTGGTCCATCTTGTTTACGGCGATCACGTCCGGAATCTCCATGATCCCGGCCTTCAGCGCCTGGACGGAGTCGCCCGAGCCCGGCATGAGCACGAGCAGCACGGTGTCGGCGATGCCGATCACCTCGACCTCGCTCTGGCCGGCGCCGACGGTCTCCACGAAGACCACGTCCTTTCCGGCCGCGTCCAGGACGAGGACGGCCTGGAGCGCCGCCTCCGCCAACCCGCCGAGATGGCCGCGCGTGCCCATCGAGCGGATGAAGACGCCCTCGTCGAGGAAGTGGTCGGCGAGCCGGATCCGGTCGCCGAGGAGCGCGCCCTTGCTGAACGGGCTCGAGGGGTCGATCGAGATCACGCCGACGGTTTGCCCGGCGCCGCGCAGGTGGCGGACGAGCGCGCTGATCAGGCTCGACTTCCCCACTCCGGGCGGCCCTGTGACGCCGACGACGTACGCGCGGCCGGTCTGCGGGTAGAGCTCCCGGACGAGGTCGGCGGCGAGCGGCTCGCCGTTCTCGACGAGCGTGATCGCCCGCGCGAGGGCGCGCCGGTCGCCCGACCGGACGCCCTCCGCGAGCTCGCCGAGCGTCCACTCACGCCGCCCCGCCACGGGGCGGACTCTATCCGGGGTCTCCGGTCAGCCGGCCGCCGCGACGACCATCGAGACACCGCTCTGGCGCTTCGTCGCGTGCTCGGCCGCGACCTCTTGATTGGCTGGGCGCACTGGCGTTCCGTTCTCTATGAAAGCCGCCGGCAGGACTGGAATCTGGGTCATCTCTGTAACTTCACTGCCATGTCGGGGCGCCGGGACCAGCCGGCGCTCTCCAGCGGGATCGCTTCCAGCCCAGGCCGCGCCGGCCAGGGCGGAAGCTCTTCTGCGCGCTCGCGTGCGAGCTCGATCCCACGAGCGAGCGCGAGCCCGAGCGTGGCCGCGACGGCCAGGATCGCGGCCGCGATCCCCCACACCCACCGCGCGCCGAGCGCGTTCGTCACCACGCCCGCGGCGACCATCCCCGCCCCGAGCGAGACGGCGGTCGAGCTCATCAGCACCGTGAACGCGCGGCCGCGGAGCTCGTCGGGCGCGCCGCGCTGCACGAGGAGCGCGTTGCACACGACCGTCGAGCCGTTCCCCGCACCCGAGAGCACCACGCACGCCGCCGCGACCCAGACGTCCGGCGAGACCGCGGCCAAAGCCGTCCCCACCGCCATCACGGCGAGCGAGCCGCCGTAGACCTCCCGCGTCGGGCGGCGCTCGAGGAGCGGCCCAGCGGCGAGACTGCCGCCGGCGAGCCCGAGCCCGGCCGCGGCGACGAGCAGGCCGAAGCCGAAGTCGCCCGCGTGGAACGACACCTTCGCGAGCACGACCTCGGCGACGTTCACGCCCGCGTTCGCGAGCATGGCCACGTTCCAGACGACGAGGACGGTGAGAAGCGGCCTGGCACGCCGCACGAGCGCGAAGCCGGCGCGCAGGTCGCGCAGGTGCCCTTCGCTGCGGGCCGCGCGCGCCTGGAGCAGCCGGCCTGGGATGCGCAACAGGAGAAGCGCAGAAACGACGAAGGTCGCTGCGTTAAGCCAGTACGCCGCGTGCGGGCCGGACGCAGCGACGAGGATGCCGCCGACGAGCGGCCCCGCCGTCGTCGTCACGTTCTCGATCGTCTGGAGGAGCGAGTTCGCGCGCGGGAGGTCGGCGTCGGCGACGAGGTTCGGTAGTCCCGCGTAGACGGCCGGCCGGAAGAAGCCCGTCGCGAAGCCCGCCGCCGCGGCGAGCGCGACGATCTGCCCGGCGCTCGTCGCGAACGGCAGCGTGCAGAAGACGCCGAAGCGGGCGAGGTCGGCAGCCACCAACAGCCCGCGGCGCGAGAGGCGGTCGAGAAGCGGCCCGAAGAGGAGGCCGATGGCGATCATCGGCAAGAAGTCGGCGATCAGGAGCGCGCTCACCCACGGGCCGGAGTGGGTGCGGTCGTAGACGTCGACCGTCAGCGCGACGAAGGCGAGCCACGTCCCGAGGCCGGAGCCGAACGTCGCCAGGAAGAGCATCCCGAAGCTCGGGGAGCGGTGGAAGAGATCGAGCTGCCGGCGAACGGAGGGGCGGCGCACGGGCCGCCTGAACGTACCACCGCCGCCCGCTGCGGTGGGTCAAGCGGCCAGCGTCAGCCGGAGGCCGCGACGCGATCTCGCAGCCGGGCGAGCGCGTCGGCGAAGAAGGCGTTCTCCTCCGGCGTCCCGACGGTGACGCGGATCGCGCTCCCCGAGCCGAAGCCCGCGCACGGGCGCACGATGACCCCGAGCTGCAGGAGGTCGTCGAAGAGCTCGCGCGCGTCGCCGCCCACGTCGGCGTACAGGAAGTTCGCGACCGCGGGGCCGACCGGAGTGAGCCCGTGGGCGCGGAGCGTCGCCTCGAGCTCCGCCCGGCCTGCCGCGTTCAGGCGCCTGCGCCGGGCGAGCTCGTCCCGGTCGCCGAGGCTCGCGAGCGCCGCCGCCTGCGCAGGAACGCTCAGGTCGAACGCGCGCCGCACCTTCCCCGCCGCGGTGACGACCGAGGCCGGCCCCACGCCGTAGCCGATCCGCAGCCCGGCGAGGCCGTAGATCTTCGAGAACGTGCGCAGGACGACGACGCGCCGGCCCGTCTTGAAGTACTCCTCGATCGCGTCCGGGTACTCCGGCTCCTCGATGTACTCGAAGTACGCCTGGTCGACGACCGTGAGGACGTGCTCCGGGACGGCGTCGAAGTAGGCGTCGAGCTCGGCGCGCGTGTTCATCGTGCCGGTCGGGTTGTTCGGGTGGCAGACGTAGACGAGCTTCGTCCGCTCGTCGACGGCGTCGAGGAGCGCGGGCAGGTCGTAGCGGTCGTCGCGGAGCGGCACGCGGCGCGCCTCGGCGCCGACCTTCGTCGCGTCGATGACGTAGCTCGGGAAGGACGGCCAGCCGCAAACGATCGCGTCGCCGGGGTCGAGGACGGCCTGCGACAGACAGTCGACGACGCCGTCCGCGCCCGCACCGAGCGCGATCTCCTCGAAGCGGACGTCGTGCCGCTCGGCGAGCGCGGCCCGCAGGCGGTACGCGCCGCCGTCCGGGTAGCGGTTCAGCTCGTCGACGGCGCGCGCAAGCGCCTCGCGCGCGGCCGGGAACGGGCCGAACGGCCCTTCGTTCGACGCGAGCTTGACGACGCGCTCGAGGCCGAGCTCGCGCTGGACCTCCTCGACCGGCTTCCCCGGCTCGTACGGGACGAGGTCGCCGAGCGACCGCCGGAAGAAGCTCTCCTCGACCTCGGGCATGCCCACGCCCGAAGCCTATGTGCTCCCGCCGCCCTCCTTGCCGCCTCGCCGGCGGCGGACGAACCAGAGCGCGCCGGCCGCGGTACCGAGCGCCGACGCGACGAGCGAGCCGTTCGGCCGCTTCGTCTCCGGGTCGACGTTAGGGACGGCGGCCTTTGCCTTTTTCTTGGCGACGCGCTTTCCGACCTTGAGGACGATCCAGCCGACGACCGCGTTGCGCCTGTTCACGATGCCCATTGCCCAGATGCCTTCCCTTCGACGCTTCCGGCGTAACCCTGCCAGTCCGGCCGCGTGCGTGCGTCGGGTGCGCCGGATGGGCCGGATGCGCAGGATGCGCCTTGCGGACGGGATACGCGGGACGAAGCGGGTGCGCGCGCTTCGGGTGCGAGACGACCGGCCGCGGCGGACTCGGCTTCGTGAAGACGGCGTGCACGATCGGCGTCGGCGTGGGTGCCTGGACCTGTGCCGGCGTCGGCGGATTCGGCGTCCGGTGGACGATCCCCGTGTGCTTTGCGCCCTCGTAGCCGACCCCGCCGACGAGCGCGCCGGTCGCGACGACCGCGGCCGCCTTCACCGCCACGCCGGTCGCGATCGTGGCGCCGCCCCCGCCGCCGAAGAGCGAGGCGAGCGAGGTCGGGAGCGGAACGGCGCCGAGCGCCTTGAAGGCCGAGCGCTGCGCGCGCTGCCGGCGCGCGACTGTGGCGCAGTCGGAACAGGCGCGCAGGTGGGCACGAAGCGCGCCGCGCTCGCCGCGCGAGAGGCGCCTGTCGAGCTGCTTCGAGATCGCGAGCTCCGCCTGCTCGCACGTCAGGCTGCCCTCGAGCTGCTCCCGTAGCGCACGCCGCGCGCGGAAGAGGAGCGTCTCGACCGCGCCCGACGAGACGCCGAGGATCTCGGCGATGTCGGCGTAGGAACGGCCCTCGAGCTCGCGCATGACGAGCGCCGCGCGCTGGTTGAACGCGAGCTGGCCGAGGGCGCGGCGGATGTCCTCCGCCGTCGGGGCCTCGTCGTCGACGACCCGGTCGGCGACGTCCTCGTCGAGCGCGACCTCGCGCGGCCGGCGCTGCGACTGCCGGAACCGCTGCCGGCAGACGTTGTGCGCGATCGCGATCAGCCAGTTCTGCGCCGCCTTCGGCCGCTCGCCGCGCTCGTAGGCGCGGAGCGCGTTCAGGAACGTCGTTTGGGTGACGTCCTCCGCGTCGGCAGGGTTGCGCAGGACGGCGAGCGCGTAGTGGTAGACGTCCGCGACGTGGCGGCGATAGAGCCGCTCGAACCCGCGGTCCACGCGCCGTCGCTCAGCGAGCAGCTGTGCCATTCCTCACACAGATTCCCAGATCACCGGAAAACTTGCGCTACGGCAAGTTCGGGAGCGTCACCGTCGGCGTCGGCGGTAGTGCGCTCGTGACCGGCGACGTGTCGACAGGGAGCGGCGGAGGCGGCGGAGCAGCCACGGTGGAGGTCGGCAGCTGCTCGGTCGACACCGGCAGAGCGCCGGCGGCCGTCGTCACTGTCTCGACCGCCTGCGTCACCTGTGTCGTGGCGCTCGTCGCGGTCTTCGCGGCCGTCGTCACCGCCTGCGCGACGGGCGTGCTCGACGGCAGGGCGGTCGGTGCGGACGCCGCGGAGACCGGCGTCACCTCGGCAACGGACGTTCCGTCGAGCGGCTGGGCTCCCAGTGCGCTGCCGGCGCCGAGCGCGATGCCGGGCTGGAACGTGACGGCGGCGCGCGATCCGACCGTGCCCTCGGTGACGACGAAGCTCCGTCCCTGTCGCCTCACGACGACCATCGGCCCGCGGAGCACGCGCGTCGCTGCGGCCGAAGTCACGACTCTCGCGCCCGGAGACGAGCGCAGGGTCAGCGGGCCGAGCGCCACAGCCGCAGATGTGCGGTGCTGCGTCACCTTCGCGCCGACGACCGGCCCGAGCGCTCCGGCTACGACTCCCGCCGCGACGACGAGCGCCGCCTTGACGAGCAGCCCCGAGCCGACGGCGAGCCCGCCGCCGGCGACCGCGCCCGCGCCGCCTCCGCCGCCGAAGAAGCTCGCAAGCGACGGCGGCAGCTGCACCGAGCCGAGGACGCCGAGCAGCGAGCGGTCACGCCGGAGCGCGCGGCGGGCGCGGAAGATCAGCGTCTCGACGGCAGCGACGGAGGTCTCGAGCGTCTCGGCGATCTCCGCGTAGGAACGACCCTCGAGCTCGCGCATCACCAGGGCGGCGCGCTGGTTGAACGGCAGCTGCCCGAGCGCCTCTAGGAGCTCCTCGAGCCTCGGCGTCTCCTCCGCTGCGACCGGGATCGCTGCGATCGACTCCTCGAACGGCACCTCGTGCGGCCGCCGCACCGCACGCAGGTGGCGGCTGCGACACGCGTTGTGCGCGATCTTGATCAGCCAGTTCCGAGGGCTGCGCGGCTCCTCGCCGCGCCGGAACGCGCGGTAGGCGTTGAGGAAGGTCGTCTGGGTGATGTCCTCCGCGTCGGCCGGGTTGCGGAGGACGGCGAGCGAGTAGCGGTAGACGTCACGGGCGTAGCTGCGGTAGAGCCGCTCGAAGGCCTCGTCGATTTCGGCATGGTGACCAACGCCCGGCTCGGCGTACGCTTGCACACCGGGGAAACGCCGCCGACCGGCGCTTGGATACTGCTACGCAGGCGCCTGGGCGCGCCGCTTCGGCGGAATGTGGATCGGCCGACCGAGCGCGACGAGCCCGGCTTCCTTGATCGCCTCCGAGAGCGTCGGGTGCGCGGCCATGCCGTCCGCGACAGTCTCGACGGTGGACTCGGCATCAAGCGCCACCACGCCCGCCTCGATCAGGTCGGTCACGTGCGGCCCGACCATGACGAGGCCGAGCAGCTCGCCGTAGCGCGTCTCGTGGATCGACTTCACGAAGCCGACCGTCTCGTTCTGCATCACGGCGCGCGCGTTCGCGACCCACGGGAACGAGCCGACCGCGACATCGTCGCCGTGCTGCTCGCGCGCCTCCGCCTCGGTGAGCCCGACCGACGCGATCTCGGGATCGGTGTAGATCGGCCGCGGGACGCCGCGGTTGTCGACGACCGCCTCGTGCCCGAGCGCGTTCTCGGCCGCGACCTCGCCCTCGCGGAACGCGGTGTGTGCGAGCTGCCAGTAGCCGGCACAGTCGCCGACGGCGTAGATGTGCGGGACGGTCGTCCGCCGGTGCTCGTCGGCCGCGATCCCCTTGCGCTTGTCGAGCTCGACGCCGATCTCCTCGAGGCCGAGCCCCTCGACGGAGGGGCCACGGCCGACAGAGACCAGCATCAGGTCGCAGTCGACAGTCTCGCCCTCGCCGAAGTGGACGGTCAGCCCGCCGCCCGACTCCTCGACCTTCGTGCACTGCTTCTCGAGGTGGAGCGTGATCCCGCGCCGCCCGAAGCGCTTCGCGAGCTCCTTCGAGGCGTCCGCGTCCTCCTGCGGGATCAGGCTGGGCAGCATCTCGATGATCGTCACGTCGGAGCCGAAGCGCTGGAAGATGGACGCGAACTCACAGCCGATGATCCCGCCGCCGAGGATGACGAGCCGGCGCGGCACCTGCTCCTGCGCGAGGAGCCCCGTCGAGTCGACGCAGAGCCGCGACCCGAGCCCCGGGATCGGTGGGCGGAGCGGGAACGAGCCGGTAGCGACGATCGCCGACTTGAAGGTGACGTCCTCGCCGCCCTCGACCGCGATCGTGTTCGCGTCCTTGAAGCGGCCGGTGCCCTTCACCCATTCGACCCCGTTCGCCTTGAAGAGGCTCGCGACACCGCTCGTCATCTGCTTCACGACGCCGGCCTTCCACTCGTTCGCCGCGCCGAGGTCGAGCTGCGGCTCGCCGACCTGGACGCCGAGCTTCGCGAAGGTCTCCTCAGCCTCCTTCAGCGCGAACGCCGTCTGCACCCAGGCCTTGGTCGGGATGCAGCCGACGCGAAGGCACGTGCCGCCGAGCTCGGGCTCCTTCTCGATGCAAACCGCCTTGGCCCCGAGCTGCGCGGCGCGGATCGCGGCCGTGTACCCACCCGGCCCGCCTCCCAGAACGGCAACGTCCGCATCCACCAAGCTGATGCTACCGGCGAGGGGCTGGGTAGGCCTTCACTGCGACGGCGCCAGGCAGTGCATCGCTATGCGCCCAGCTCATCCAATTCTCTTAAATTCGAGCGTACTGCGCGGGTGCTGGAATGGTCGTGTCCGAGACTCGCTTTAAAGATTGCCAGCGCTCGCTCAAACGCCGACCGTGCACCGGCAAGATCACCAAAACTCTGTAGGACTCTGCCAAGGTTGTTCACGCGGATCGCAACCTTCGGATGCTCTGCACCGTACACCCGCTCGTCGATCGTAAGCGCCCGCTCTAACGCTACCCGCGCGCCGTCCGAATCACCCAGACTCAGCAGTACGAGGGCGAGGTTATTCAGGTGAATCGCGACCTCTGGATGCTTTGGCCCGTACACCCGCTCGTCGATTGCAAGCGCCCGCTCAAACGCTGCCCGTGCACCGGCCAAATCACCCAGATCCCGTAGGACGCTGCCGACGTTGTTCACGTCGATCGCCACCTCCGGATGCTCCGCGCCATACACCCGCTCGTCGATCGCAAGCGCCCGCTCGAACGCCGCCCGCGCACCGGCCAAATCACCCGAAGCCCGCAGGACGCTGCCGACATTGTTCACCTCCGTCGCCACTCTCGGATGCTCCGCACCATACACCCGCTCGTCAATCGCAAGCGCCCGCTCAAACGCCGCCCGCGCACCGGCCAAATCACCCAAATTTCGGAGGACGCTGCCGAGGTTGTTCACGCGAACCGCAACTTTCGGATGCTCTGCACCGTAAACCCGCTCATCGATCGCAAGCGCCCGCTCCAATGCTGCCCGCGCACCGGCCAAATCACCCAGATCCAGAAGTACAAGGGCGAGATTATTCACGCGGATGGCGATGCTCGGATGCTCCGGCCCATACACCCGCTCGCCGATCGCAAGTGCCCGTTCGAACGCCGCCCGCGCACCGGCGATATCGCCCAAAACCCGCAAAACTGTGCCGAGATTGTTCGCACTGGTCGCAACCCTAGGATGTTCCTGTCCGTACACTTGCTCGTCGATCGCCAGCGCCCGCTCCAGCGTCGCCTGAGCACTTGAGAATTCCGCCCGCGACCGAAGGTAAAGCCCAGCGCGGTTGAGAAGGGTCGATGCTCCTCTGTCTGCAACGCCAAGGCTCTCGGCATGACCAGCCGCGATGAGTGCATGAGGCAGCAGACGCCCGCACCATCCCCATCCCGACGGGTCCGCCTGGTCGAAGGCGAACGCTGCCGTGAGCAGCGACACCGCCTCAGCAGCGCGATCTCGGCGTCGCTCGCCGGGAACTCGGTCTTGCGTTACGGCCTGCACGAGGCGGTGGACCGAGAAGCTCTCGCCTTCACGCTGCACAAGCGAATACCGAAGGAGCGGGCCCGCAAGTTCCCGGTCAAGCGCGAGCGGGCGGCTTGCCGCCTCAGCCAGGATGCCCGGCAGCTGGGTCTCATGGTCGATGAACAGCTGAGTCGGAATGTCGTCCGGAGCCAGGAAGGCGAGCAGCTCAAGCAGCACCGCCGCGACCGGCGCATCCTCTTCGATCGCGCGGAATGAGAGCTCCCAAGCCGTCGCGACCGGCGCCGGGTAGTCGCGCAGCTCACCTTCCGCGAGGATCTCGGCCCGATGGGTCCGGAACGTGTCGAGGTAGGCGGCGACCGTCGAGCCGTTCTCCTCGATGTAAGCGCCCGCTTGCTCAAGCGCGAGCGGCAGACAGCCGAGTTCCTCGACGAGATCCTCGGCCGCGCCGCCGGCATCCGCGTCTCCTGAGCGGCGACGAAGGAAGTCGACTGCGTCCGGGGGAGCGAGCACGGGGAGGTCGAGCGGTGATGCGAGACCTCGCCACGCTCGGTTCCGCGACGTCACGATCACGTGGCCGCAAGCGTTTTTCGGCAAGTAAGCATCGATTGAATCGGGCCCCACCGCGTCGTCGAAAACGAGTAACCACTCAGCCTCCTGCTCGAGGTGCCGCCGTGCCGCCTGGGCCGCTTCGCCCAAATTGGACGCCTCCCCCGAGACGAGTCTGACCGCGGATGCGAGCGCGGCAAGATCCTCCACCAGGGTCGTCGCCGTTTCGGCTCGGACCCACCAGACGATCCGGTACTCGTCCAGGTGCCGGTGTGCGTACTCGATTGCGAGCCGGCTCTTTCCAAGCCCACCGAGCCCGGTCAGCGCGACTCGCTTACCCTCGGCGAAGGCCGACGCGATAGCTGCAAGCTCTTCTTCCCGACCCGTGAAGTTCGGATTCGGGCCGCGTGGTAGGTTCCTCAGAGTCTGGGAGCCCGGAAAGGGTGCACGCTCCGGCACAGGACGCTCGGCCGCCGGGCGCGGGAATCGCGGCGGTGTCTTCGGCTTGGCGCGCGCGTCTTCTCCACGCTGGAGCGCAAGGAAGCGCTCCGCCGCGTTGAGCAGGCGCTGCCGGGCGTCGTCCTCCTCTACGTCCACTAGCTCCGCCGAGATGAGAGGCCCGAGGATGCCTCCGGGTCGCTCGCTGCCGACACGAACGAGGAGCAGCTTGCGCTCTCGATGAGCGGCGGTCCACTCGTCCTCTGTGTACGTGGAGTCGAGGTATCGGTCACTCAGAACTGCGAGAACGCCTCGTGCCTGCGCGGTCGCTCGCTGCATCCATGCGACGAAGTTCTCGCTCGGAGCGAAGTCCCACGCCTGAAGAACCGTCCGGTAGCCCGCATCCTCGAGCGTCGAGGCAATCCATTCCGCCCACGCCAGGTCGGAGCTCGTGTAACTGACGAAGAAGTCCGGCCGCGGTTCCGTTGCCGGAGGGTATCGCGGCTAGAGCTTCGCGACCATCGTCAGAGCATCGTCTGGCTCGGCGACGGCGCGGAAGCCGTAGCGCTCGTAGAGCGACACGGCCGGGCTGTCCTTCGCGACGCTCAGGCTCAGCGCGTCGTAGCCCGCGCGGCGGGCGCGCTCCAGCAGGCCCGTCATCAGCTCGTGCCCGAAGCCCTTGCCGCGGCGGCTCGGGACGACGGCGATCGTCAGCTCCGGCGTCTGCTCGTCGACGAAGCCGAAGCCCGCCTCCTCGCGCGGGAAGAGGCGGAACCACGCCGCGCCGACCGGGTTCGCGTCGTCGAGCGCGACGAGGCCCTCGTCGCCCGGCCGGCCCCAGTTCAGGACGTACCGCGCGACCGGCAGGTCGGCGCTCTCGCTCATGCGCCAGTAGTAGGCGTGGCGGAGCATGTCGCGGAGGAAGCGGACGTCCCCTGGCCCCGCGGCACGGATCACGGCTCAGCCCGCCGAGAGCTCCTGGGCGAGCTGCACCCGGTTGCCGTCCGGATCGAACACGTCCAGGAGGCGGATCTCGCCGTGCAGCTCGAAGACGACGCCGACCTCGATGCCCTGCGCGCGCAGCCGCTCCGCCTCGGCCTTCAGATCGGCCACGTCGACGTGCGCGACCCCTCCGTCCTCCTGCGGCTCGCCCTGCGCCAGTCCGATCTCCATGTCGCCGCGCCGAAGCTTCGCCCAGCCGCCCTCGGCGTCGAAGTACGTCTCCGTGAAGCCGAGCAGCTCGCGGTAGAAACGGCGCCCCGCGTCGAGGTCGCGCACGTGGTACCAGACCGTCACGGCTCTCCCACCGCCTTCGCCAGGGCCGCGTATATGCGGTCGAAGCGGCGGTTGCAGGAGCCGTGCTCGAAGACGGTGCGCGACCGGCCGACCTTCACGTAGAGCGTCGCGACATCGGGGAGCACGCCCGGACACTCGATCCGGCGCGGAATCTTGGCGAACCCCTGCGCGGCTGCGTAGCGGCGCAGCGCGGTCACCTTCGCGCGCGTGAGGTGTCGCCCTGGCTGGCCGTTCACGACGACGCGGCCGCCCGGATAGATCGCGGCGCGCATCGGCACGACGTTTCCGCCCTCGCGGCCGAAGACGAAGCTCGGGCTCGCAGCGAGCACGGCCGCTAGGACGACTGCCGTCATAACGCCAGGCCGGGCTCCTCGAGGAAGGTCTTCACAGTGCGGAGGAAGTCCGCGGCGGTCGCGCCGTCGATCGAGCGGTGGTCGCAAGTCAGGGTCATCGTCATGAGCGGCCTGATCTCGACGGCGCCGTCGCGTGCGACCGGCGTCTCCTGCGCCGCGCCGACAGCGAGAATCGCCGCCTGCGGCGGGTTCAGGACGGCCACGAACTGCTCGACGCCGTACATGCCGAGGTTCGAGATCGTGAACGAGCCGCTCTCGAGGTCGGTCTGCTGGAGCTTGCCCGAACGGGCGCGCTCGACGAGGTCGGCGCGGGCGGCGGCGATCTCCGGGATCGTCAGCCGCTCGCAGCCGTGGATCACCGGGACGACGAGGCCGCGCTCGGTGGCGACGGCGATGCCGATCTCAGCGGTCGGCAGCAGGCGCACCGCGTCGCCCTCGAAGAGTGCGTTCACCTCGCGGTGGCGCATCAGCGCGGCGGCGGCGACCTTCGTCAGGAAGTCGGAGACGGTCGGCTTCGGCGTGTCGCCGCGTTCGACGAGGCGGGCGCGGATCGCGAGCGCCCGGCTCATGTCCGCGGACATCGAGATCTGGAAGGCCGGCGCCTGCCACGCCTCGGTCATCCGGCGCGCGATCGTGCGCCGGAGCGACGTGAGCGGGACGACCTCCGCGCCAGCCGCCGGAGCGGGCGCGGCCGCCGGCGCCGGAGCGGCTTCCGCGCGCTCGACGTCCTCTGCGACGATCCGCCCTTCCGGGCCGGTTCCCTGGAGCGACGCGAGGTCGATGCCGCGCTCTCGCGCGATCCGGCGGGCGAGCGGCGACGCCTTGATCCGTCCGCCCTCGCGCGTCTGACCGTCGCGCGACACGGGCGCCGGCGGCGGCGGTTCCGCCGGCGCCTCGGGCTTCGCGGGCGCCTCCTCCTGCGGCTCCGGCACCTCTTCGCCTTCCTTGCCGATCACGGCGATGGTGTGGCCGACCTCGACCTCGCCCTCCTGGACGGCGATCTGGAGCAGAACACCCGACGCGTCAGCCTCCACCTCCTGGGTCACCTTGTCGGTGTCGAGCTCGTAGAGCGGCTCGCCCTTCTCGACCGGCTCGCCCTCCGACTTGAGCCACCTGACGATCGTCCCCGACTCCATCCCCTGCCCGAGCCGCGGGAGCTTGATCTCAGTGGCCATTCCTGCCCACGGTCGCGCGAATGGCGTCGAGCACGTCGGCCGCGTGCGGCACGACCCACTCCTCCATCACGGGCGCGAACGGCAGCGGCGTGAACTTCGCGCCCACGCGCTCGATCGGCGCGTCGAGCCAGTCGAAGGCCTGATGCTGGAGGACGGCCGCGACCTCGGCGCCGAAGCCCATCCGGGTCACCGCCTCGTGCGCGACGACGCAGCGGTTCGTCTTCTTCACGGAGGCGACGAGCGTCTCCTCGTCGAGCGGCTGCAGCGTCCGCGGGTCGACGACCTCGACGGAGACGCCCTCGCCCTCGGCCTCCTCGGCGGCGCGCAGCGCCTCGTGCACGAGCCGTCCCGTGGCGATCACGGTCACGTCCTCGCCCTCGCGGTGCACGCGCGCCTTGCCGAGCTCGATCGGCTCGAGCTCGTCCGGCACCTCCTCCTTGATCCCGTACAGCGTGCGGTGCTCGAAGAAGACGACGGGGTTGTCGTCGTAGATCGCCGTATAGAGGAGGCCGCGCACGTCGGTCGGCGTGGACGCGAACACGACCTTCAGCCCGGGGATGTGGACGAACCACGCCTCGAGCTGCTGCGCGTGCTGCGCGCCCGGCGACCAGCCCGCGCCGCCCTGTGTCCGCACGGTCAGCGGCACCTTGAGCTGGCCGCCGGACATGTACCGGTGCTTCGCCGCCTGGTTCACGATCTGCTCGCAGGCGAGCGTGAGGAAGTCCTCGTACATGACCTCGACGACCGGCCGCATGCCCTGCATCGCCGCGCCGATCCCCGCGCCGACGAGCGCCATCTCCGAGATCGGCGTGTTGCGGACGCGCTCGGGCCCGAACTCGTCGAGCATCCCCTGCGTCACGCCCATCGACCCGCCCATCTCGGCGATGTCCTCGCCCATGACGAAGACGTCGTCGTCGCGGCGCATCGCCGTCGAGAGCGCGTCGCGCACCGCCTCGCGGTAGCTCAGCTCAGCCATCGGAGTAGACGTTCTTCAGCGCGTCCTCCGGCCGGGGATCCGTCCCGTTCTTCGCGAACTCGACCGAGTCCTCGACGATCTGCGTCACCTCGCGGTCGATCTCCTCGACCTCGTCGTCGGAGAGCCCGAGCCGCTCGCGCAGCTTGCCGATCGGATCCTCGGTCTCGCGCAGGCGCGGGAGCTCGTCCTTCGGCCGGTAGACCTGCGGGTCGCCGACGTAGTGGCCGACGAGGCGGTACGTCTCGCAAAGCAGGAAGAAGGGCCCGCGGCCGCTGCGTGCGTGCTCGAGCGCCTGCGCGGTCGCGGCGTGGACGGCCTCCACATCCTGCCCGTCGACCTTCGCCGAAGCCATCCCGTAGGCGACCGCGCGCTGCTCCAGGTCCTCGATCGGCAGGTGCTGGCTCGCCGGGGTCGACTCGGCCCAGTGGTTGTTCTCGCAGACGAAGACGGCCGGCACGCCCCAGAGCTGCGCGAGGTTCAGCGACTCGTGGAAGGTGCCGATGTTCGTCGCCCCGTCGCCGAAGAAGGCGAGCGCGACCCGATCCTCGCCACGCAGCTTGAAGGCGAGCGCGGCGCCGACGATCCCCGGCAGCCCGCCGCCGACGACGGCGTTCGCGCCGAGGTTCCCGCGCTCGACGTCGTAGAGGTGCATCGAGCCGCCGTAGCCGTGCGAGCAGCCCTCGACCTTGCCGTAGAGCTCGGCCATGAGCGCGTTCGGCGTCGTCCCGCGCGCGAGCGTGTGCCCATGCGCGCGATGCGTGGAGGCCATGACGTCACGCTCCTCGAGCGCGCGGCACACGCCGACCGCGACCGCCTCCTGGCCGATCGCGACGTGCAGGAAGCCCGGCAGCTCGCCCGCGCGGAAGCGCTCCTCGACCTTCTCCTCGAAGCGGCGGATGAGGAGCATCTCGCGGAAGCAGTCCCGCAGATCCTCCTCGGGGAGCGCCTGCCTCTCCTCCAGCTTTGCCACGCGCTGAGTTTAGAGACGCCCTGCCGTATGCTGCGGCCGTGGCGCTCCTCGAGCAGTGGCGAGAGATCCAGGCACAGCTTCCGGAGCGCTGGGCGACAGCACGCCTGAGCCTCGTGATCGAGGACGAGGCCGACTGCGACCGCGCCGCGTTCCTGCTGGGACCGGTGAACCCGGGGCGCCGCGGCAAGCAGGTCCGCTTCCGGGCGGGCCGCGGTGGACTGGGGCCGTCGGCGAACTTGGTGGGGCGGCTGCTCGCCCGGCTCGACGGGGAGCGCGTGGACGGGAGCCTCGAGCTCCTCGGGGCCGATGAGCTGCCCGAGCAGGCGCCGATCGTCCGGCCGAGCCTTGCGGGCGCGTGGGAGGCGGAGGTGGCGCGGCTCCCACCCGACTGGAGCGACCTCTACTGCGAGGTGCGCCCGACCTCGACCGACTACCTGGAGCGCGCCGCGCTGCTCATGGCGCCTTTGAACCCGGCGCGCTACGGCGGCGAGACCGGCTTCCGCTTCCGCGTCGCCCGGAGCTTCGGCTACGGCGCGTCGCCGGACATGACGCGGCGCTGTCTCGAGCGACTCGACGAGGAGGGGATCCGCGGCTCCTTCCGTCTCGTCCGCGTCCTCGCCGACACGTATCCTAACGCCACCCAAGGGCCCGTCTGGTACGTGGGCGGCAGGTCGGTGTGAGCGACGCCGACCCGGTCTCCTGGCTCGTCGTCGAGCACGGCTGGAGGGTCGTCGCCTCGGACGGCTCGGCGGTCGGCGCCGTCGAGGAGGTGATCGGCGACACGGGGAAGGACATCTTCAACGGCCTGTCGGTGTCTCCGGGCCTGCTGAAGCGCCCGAAGTACGTGCCGGCGGAGGCGGTCGCGGAGATCGCCGAGGGCGAAGTCCGGCTCGCACTCTCGAAGGACGAGTTCGGGCAGCTCGGCGAGCACGACGAGCCGCCCGAGAGCGCCGAGATCCTTCCGCCCTAGCGGAGACCGTCGCTCAGCGTTCGTCGCGCGAGCGACTCCGCGCGTTCGGCGCGAGCGACCGTGCGCACCCATCTCCGCGGGAGCCAGGCTAGGAGCAGGGCCCAGAGGCAGGCCAATGCCCCCCACAGCACCGCGCTTCGCGTCGAGCCGGCGAGGGAGTCGTGCAACGCCAGGCACAGCAGCACCCCGGCAAACAGCCACAGCGCCCAGCGGTACCGATGGTCGCGCTCCCTTCCTCGCCGAAAGGCATCAGCGAGGTCGACGACCGCAGGCGCGAGTCGAGGCTCGCCGACGTCCTCCCCGCGCCGGACCGCTCGTAGGACGGCCACTCGGTCGCGCGGGGGGAGGTCGTACGCGCCGCGCCAGTCGCGCCGCAACCGGCGCGTCATCAACACGCCGTAGAGCAAGGCGAACCAGATCGCCCACGCAACTGCACCGATCGGCGAGGCCCAGCCGCTGAGGAACTCGATCAACCCGAAAAGCGCACTCGCCGGGAGACCGAGCCACAGCGCCATCTGCAGCCGGCCTCCGCCCCAGACCTTCTCGCTCCACACAAAAGGCATGATGAACCCTCCGCGGCACCGCTGCCAGTCCGCTCAGCCGATCGCGTCGGCGAGCTCGGCGGCGAGGCGCTTCGCGTCGGCGGCGTCGTTCGCGACCACGAGGCAGGTGTCGTCGCCGGCCAGTGTGCCGACCACGTTCGGGTGCTCGACGCGGTCGAGCGCACGCGCGATCGCCGGAGCCGCGCCGACCTCCGAGTGCAGGACGACGATGTTCTCCGCCGCGGTTGCGCTCCGGCCGAACTGGGCCAGGACGGCTGTGAGCGCCTCGCGCGGATCGGTCCGGCGGCCGCCCTCGGGGAGCGCGTAGCGCGGCCGGCCGAGCGCGTCGTGGGTCTTCTCGAGGCCGAGCGCCCGGATGTCGCGCGACACGGTCGCCTGCGTCACGCGGCAGCCCGCCGCCTCGAGCGCGGCGAGGAGCTCGAACTGCGTTCCTACCCGCCGGCGCGTGACGATGCTCGCAATGAGCCGCTGGCGCTCGGGCTTGCCGTAGGTGCGCGCGGAATCGTGCATGAGGTCCGAATAGGTATTCGATGTTTGGACGGCTCGCAAGCGGGCTACGACACCGGCGTGTTGCGAAAGCTGCTCTGGAGCGGCCTGTACGCGGGCATCGGCGCCGCCGCCACGTTGGCGGCGCGGCGCACGGCGTCTAGCATCTGGAGGCTCGCGACGGGCGAGGAGCCACCGACGAAAAAGTGACCGCTCTCGATCAGCTCGACCACACGATCGACCGCGCCGCGGACAAGCTCCAGGAGCTTGCGGACAAGGCGGCCGGCCAGAACGGCCTGAAGGGGAAGCTCGCGGAGCCGCTCGCCGAGGACGCCGCCTTCCTGCGCAAGCTCAAGCCGAGCCTCATCGCGGCCCGCGCCCGCGGCGAGGCGCCGACGAACGAGAAGCCCGCGCCGGGAACGGTGACGCCCGTCGCTCCGGCTCCGAAGCCCGAGTCCGGGAAGCCGAACGGCGGCGGCCCGAACCCGTGGCTCGTCGTCGGCGGCGCCCTCGTGGCCGGCATCGCGCTCGCCAAGTGGATCGACTGGAGGGGCCATGCACACCCACGGGACTGAGCCGAACGGCGGGCTCGGCGGCGCGGCGAAGCAGGTCGCCGAGCACGCGAGCGCGCTCGCGCGCCTCGAGATCGAGCTCGCGAAGCTCGAGCTCGGCCGCAAGGTCGCCGCGCTCGGAATCGGAATCGGCCTCGGCCTCGGCGCCGCGCTCTTCGCCCTGTTTGCCCTCGGCTTCCTGCTCGCGGCCGCCGCGGCCGCGCTCGCGACCGCGATCTCGACCTGGCTCGCGCTGCTCCTCGTCGGCGTCGGCCTGTTCCTGCTCGCCGGCCTGCTCGGCATGCTCGCCCTCGGTCGGATCAAAAAGGGCACCCCGCCGGTTCCGGAGCAGGCGATCCGCGAGGCCAAGCTGACCCAGACCGCGCTGAAGAGCGATGCCGGGCCGTAACGGACGCACCACCGAGGAGGTCCGGCGCGACATCGAGGCCGAGCGCGAGCGTCTCGCCGCGGCCGTCGAGGAGCTCCGCGAGGAGGTCGGCGAGGCGACCGACCTCACCGGGAAGCTGCGCGGGAAGCTGCCCGTCGTCGCGGTCGGCGCGCTCGGCGCCGGCTTCGTCCTCGCGGGCGGGATCGGCGCGACCGCGCGCCTGCTGATGCGACGCGGCCGCGAGGGCCGAACCAAGGCGCGGCTCGGCCCGTTCTCGCTCGTCGACCGCGGTTAGCGAACCCGGACGGTCCCCTTCAGAGCCGGGTGCCGGTCGGAGGAGTACCGGTACGTGCCCTTGGCGAGCCGGATCCTCCACGTCTTGGAGCCGGTGAATGCGACGCCCGTCGCGACGTTCACGCCCTTGCCGCGGAGGCGGAAGTCGTCCGTCTTCGACTTGTCCCGAACGGTCAGGAGGTAGGCGCCCGCCTTCAGGCTCGTCGCGCGCGAGCCCGAGGCCGTCCGCAGCGCGATCTTCGCGCCCGGGCCCACCGAGCCGGCCAGCTTCTTCGCCGCCGGCTTCGGCTTGGGCTTCGGCTTCGGGGTCGGCAGCGTGGCCGTCCCCGCGGCGAACTGCCGGTGCATGAGCGTCGGATGCGCGTCGCACTGGTACGTGTAGATGCCGTCCGTGATGTTGACCGTCCAGGTGGCCGTCCCGACGAACTCGATGTCGGTCTGCTGGGAGACGCCCGGCCCGCTGAGGTCGAAGTTGTGGTCCGGGGACTGGTCCTTGACCGTGATCGTGTACGTGCCCGGGTCGAGGTGCGTGACGAGGTTGCCGCTCCCGTCCACGAGGCTGATGTTGTAGCCGGGGCCGACGGTTCCGGTGAGGGCATTCGCCGCCGGGCGGGCGCCGCCGGGGAGCGCGAAGACGAGCGCGGCGGCGGCGGCGAGCACGGCGAGGGACAGGCGACGCGGCATGAGTGATTTCTCCCTTTCGAATGAGGTTGTCGCTCACCCTACGACGTACAAGCCGAAGCGGTTTGCGGGGCGGCCGCCACGACCGCCCCGCAACCCAGTGACTAGATGCCGGTCGTCCGGCCGTGCCTGCGAAGCGCGAGGCCGAGGCCGATCAGGACGAGGCCGACGAGCGCGGGCACCCACACCGGCAGGCCGGTGAACGGGAGCGAGCCCTGCGTCGCCGTGTGGGCGATCGTCCCGAGGACGCCGCCGCTTCCCGCCGTGCCCGACGGCTTGCCGGTCTGAGCACCGAGGACGGCGCCCGCCGCCGTGCTCGTTGTGCTCGATCCGGTGGTCGTCGTCGAGCCGGTCGTCGTGGTCGAGCCCGTCGTCGTGGTGCTGGTCGACGTGCTGGTCGACGTGCTGGTCGTGGTCGAGGACGTCGAGGTGCTCGTGGTCGTCGAGCCCGTGGACGTCGACGTCGTGGTCGTCGTCGAGCCTGTGGTCGTGCTCGACGGCGTCGTTGTGGACGTCGTGGTCGAGGTCGTGCCGCCGCTCACGCAGCGGCTCGCATCGTGACTGTGCGGGCCGGGGGTCGACGGCCCGAGCAGGATGTCGCCTGCGTGCTTGCTGTGGCCGTTGTTCCAGCCGTTGATGCTGATCGAGATCACGACGTAGGGGTTCTTCGCCGAGCCGGTCTTGTGGCAGACGAGCACCTTCTCGCCGGCCGTCGACGAATGCTTGGTCTTGACCGGCGCCTGCGTCTGCACGGACGCCTGCGCGTGCACGGACGCCTGCACGTGCACCGACGAGTGCGCCTTGACCTTCGTGCGCCCCTTCGCCTTTACCTTCGCGTGAACCGAAGCGGCCGTCCCCGACGACGCCGTCTTCTTCGCGTGCTTCTGCTTCACATGCCCCTGCGCGTTGGCCGAGTTGCCGTGTACGGCCTGCTGCGCCTCCTGCTTCTTCTGCTGGCCCGGAGCGTTCCCGGAGTTGCCGTGGCCGTCCCACGCGGCCGCGCTGCCGCTGAACGCGATCGCCGCCACCACAACTGCGAGCACGCCTCCAAGGCCCCATCTGGGTCGATGCATCGCGTCTCCTGTCGGTTGTCGGGACTGCCTTGGAGGGGCGTCTCAACACGACTTGTGCACGAGACGACACGAATCTAAACGACCTACCTGCTCAGCTGCGGAGCTCCGCGCCGAACCGCTCGCGCAGGGCCTCGACGAGCCGGGCGCGGAGCGTCGCCGCGTCGTCGTCGGAGAGCGTCCGGTCGGGGGCCTGGAAGACGAGCGCGAACGCGATCGACTTGTGCCCGGACGGGACCTGCTCGCCGCGGTAGACGTCGAAGGGCCGCATCTCGCGCAGCTCCGGCCCCACCGCCTCGCGCGCCGCGGCGACGAGCGCGCCGGCGGGCACGTCCTCGACGACGACGAGCGCGACGTCCTGCTTCACGGCCGGATGCGTGACGACGTCCACGTACTCGATCCGCTCCGGGATCCCCGCGAAGAGCTCCTCGAGGTCGAGCTCGAACACGCCCCACTCGCCTTCGAGCAGCGACGGGTCGAGCTGAGCGACCCAGCCGCCGGGCACCGACGCGCAGGCCGGCGTGCGCATGAACGGATGCTGGGCACGCTCGAAGCGCGGCTCGACGTGGAGCGCGTCGAGAAGCGTCTCGAGCGCGCCCTTCGCGCGGAAGAAGCCGCCCTCGACGATCCCGGCGACGCGCCAGCGCTCCTCCGGGAGCTTCTCGCCCGTCGGCAGGTAGACGTGGGCGACCTCGAAGAGCGCGACGCCTTCGTTGCCGCGGTCGACGTTCGCGCGCGCGGCCTCGACCAGCGACGGGACGAGCGTCGTCCGCAAGACGCGCTGCACCGCCGAGAGCGGCTCGGGAAGCGCGAGCGCGCGCGGGTCGGGGTCGTCCGGGCGGAGCGAGTAGGTGTACGCCTCGTAGAAGCCGCAACCGACGAGGACGTCCTCGACCAGGCGGCGGAGCCGCTGGAAGCGCGTAAGCAGGCCGAACATCTCCCGCCGCTCGGGCAGCGTCGAAGGCACCTCCTCGAGCGCGAAGCGCACGACCTCCTCGACGACGTCGATCTCGCGGTGGACGTCGCGCGCCCGCCACGTCGGGACGGTGATCGTGTCGCCTGTGACGTCGAAGCCGAGCAGCTCGAGGGTCGTCAGCTGCCGCTCGGGCGGAAGCTCGAGGCCCGCCACCTCGCTCGCGCGCTCCGGCCGTAGGCGCACCACCGGCCGCTCCGGGAGGCCGCCGTGCACGTCCGTGTGCCCGGCGAAGCGCGCGCCGCAGAGCTCGACGAGGAGCTCCGTCGCGTACACCGCCGCCTGCTCGGCCGCGTACGGGTCGACGCCCTTCTCCCACCGTGTGGACGCCTCGGAGCGGAGGTGCAGCCGCTCGGAGGTGCGCAGGACGCCGAGCTGCTCGAAGTTCGCCGCCTCGAGGAGGACCTCCGTCGTCTCCGGGCCGACCTCGCTCTCCTCGCCGCCCATCACGCCGGCGATCGCGACCGGACGCTCGGCGTCGGCGATGACGAGGTCGTCCGGGGTCAGCTCGCGGGTCTGGCCGTCGAGCGTGCGGATCGTCTCGCGCGGACGCGCTCGCCGCACCACGATCCGCCCCTCGGCGAGCCGCGTCCGGTCGAAGGCGTGCAGCGGGCTGCCGAGCGCGAGCATGACGTAGTTCGTCACGTCGACGACGTTCGAGATCGGCCGCATCCCCGCCGCGAGCAGGCGCGCCTTCAACCAGGGCGGCGACTCGCCGACCGCGACGTCGTGGAAGACGCGGCCGATGTAGCGCGGACAGCGCTCGAGATCCTCCACGACGACGTCGACGCGCTCCTCGTCGGCGAGGGCAGGATCGCGGCCCGGCGGCGGCGCGAGCTCCGCGCCCGTCAGCGCGTGCACCTCGCGCGCAATCCCGTAGATGGCCGTGAGGTCGGGCCGGTTGTAGCCGGTCTCGATCTCGAGCACGTCGTCGCCGAGCGGCAGGACGTCGCCGAGCGGTGTCCCGGCCTCCCACTCGGCCGGCAGGACGAGGATGCCGGTGTGGTCGGCGCCGAGCTCGAGCTCGCGCTCGGAGAGGATCATCCCGCTCGAGACCTCGCCGCGGAGCTTCGCCTGCTGGAGCCGCTGCCCGCCCGGAAGGACGGCGCCGGGGAGCGCGACGGCGACGGTCGCGCCCGCGCCGAAGTTCCACGCGCCGCAGACGATCTGCCGCGGCTCGCCCTCCCCCACGTCGACGGAGCAGAGCTGGAGCCGGTCGGCGTTCGGGTGCTTGCCCGCCTCGACCACGCGGCCGACGCGGTACAGGCCGAGGTTGCCGTCCTCGTCCGGGACGCCGCGCCGCACGATCCGGTCGACCTCGAAGCTCGTGAAGACGAGCCGCCGCGCGACCTCCTCGATCGGCCCCTCGAGCGCGACGTACTCGCGCAGCCAGCTGACCGGGACCTTCATCAGAACTGGGCGAGGACGCGGAGGTCGTTCTCCCAGAAGGCCCGCAGGTCCGGCAGCCCGTGCCGGAGCATGGCGATCCGCTCGATCCCGAGCCCGAACGCGAAGCCCGACCACTCCTCCGGGTCGTAGCCGACGAGCTCGAAGACGCCCGGGTCGACGACGCCCGCCCCGCCCATCTCGATCCAGCCCGAGTGCTTGCAGACCGCGCAGCCGGCGCCGCCGCAGAGAAAGCAAGTGACGTCGAACTCGACCGAGGGCTCGGTGAACGGGAAGAAGCTCGTCCGCATCCGCACCTCGCGCTCCGGCCCGAAGAGCGCGCGGAAGAAGTGCAGCACCGTCCCCTGGAGGTCGGCGAGCGTGATCCCGCGGTCGACGGCGAGGCACTCGAACTGGAGGAAGGTCGGCGAGTGGGTCGCGTCGGGAGTGTCGCGACGGTAGCAGCGCCCGGGCGAGATGAGGTAGAGCGGCGGCGGGCGCGACTCCATCGCGCGGATCTGGTCGGATGAGGTGTGCGGGCGCAGGACGGTGTCGTCGTCGAGGTAGAAGGTGTCGTTCGGCGAGCGCGACGGGTGGCCCGGGTCGGTCGTGAGCGCGTCGAAGCTGTGCCACACGGGCGTGACCTCGTCGCCGTCCCAGACCTCGTAGCCGAGGCCGAGGAAGATGTCCTCGATCTCGCGCCGCACCTGGGTGAGCAGGTGGAGCCTGCCGCGCGGGATCGGCTCGCCCGGGAGCGTGACGTCGAGGCCGTCCCTTGCGAACGCGCGCTCGAGCTCGGCCTGCTCCAGCTCTTGCTGGCGGGCCGCGACGGCCGCCTCGAGGCGCTCGCGAAGTGCGTTGAGCGCCATGCCAGTCTCACGGTCGCGAACGGCGCGCAGCGCCTGCTTCAGCTCGCTCTTCCGACCGAGGTAGCGGACGCGCGCCTCGTCGAGCTCCGCGGCCGTCCCGGCGGCCGCAATCGCGCTCTGCGCCTCGTGTTCGAGGGCCTCGGGCTCCATGCGGCGACTGTACCCGACAATGGGCGCCGTGCCCGATGCGAGTCCGTACGACGCGATCGCCCGGCTCTACGACCCGTGGAGTCGCAGCGTCACCGAGGACGTCGGCTTTTACGTCGAGGAGGCCGTCGCGTCGCGAGGCCCGGTCGTCGAGCTCGGCGTGGGCACCGGCCGGATCGCGGTTCCCGTCGCGGAGGCCGGCGTGCCCGTGATCGGCATCGACTCCTCGGCGGCGATGCTCGATGTCTGCCGTGAGCGCGCGGCCGCGGCCGGGGTCGGGGAGCGACTCGACCTGCGTCTGGGCGACCTCCGCGACCCGCCTGTGCGCGAGCGCGTGCCGCTCGTGACATGTCCGTTCCGGGCGTACCTGCACCTGAGCGGCGACGACGAGCGCCGCCGCGCACTCCGCCGGGCCCGCGAGCTGCTCGTCCCGGGTGGGCGGCTCGTCTTCGACGTCTTCACACCGGGCGCCGACGACATCGCCGAGACGCACGGCCGCTGGCTGGAGCGCGAGCCCGGGATCTTCGAGCGCGCCGACTGGGACACGTCCTCGAGGACGCTGACCTTGTCCGTCCGGGACGACGAGCGCGCCTCGACCATGACCATCGCCTGGCTCGACCCGGAGGAGTGGCACGCCCTGCTCGAGGAGACGGGCTTCGAGGTCCTCGCGTGCTACGGCTGGTTCGACCGGCGGCCTTACGCAGGCGGCGAGGACACCGTCTGGATCGCCCAGGTGTCCTCCTGACGGGGCCGAAAGAGCCATCTTTGCCGCGGCGGCTGTCTCGCGAGCATCCAGGCGTGGAGCCGCCAGACGAGCTGACGCTTATCCTGAACGTACTGCTCGACATTCGAGCGGGCGTGGAGGCGATTCTCGAGCTCCTCGAGGAAGAGGAGAACGGCAATGGACAAAGAGAAGAAGAGGAAGATTCGTGAGCACCTCCTCGCAATCGACGCGCGACTCGGGGAGTTGATCGCGCTGCTCGAGACGCGACTCGAGGCGAGAAAACAGGATCAGGCCCGGCGCGAAGCCTCGTAGAGCGCGATCGCGCCCGCCGCGGCGACGTTCAGCGACTCGGCCGGCCCTGGCTGCGGGATCGTCGCCTGCGCCCGGCAGCGCTCGAGCACCTCCGGCGGGAGCCCTTCGCGCTCTGCGCCGAGCACGAAGGTCGTCGACTCGCCCAGGTCGACCTCCGAAAGCGGACTCCCCCCGCGGGGGACAAGTGCGATCCATGGGTTCGGCGCCTCCTCGAACGGCGCCGTCGGCACGCGGAAGACGGCGCCCATGGACGCGCGTAGCGTCTTCGGCGCCGTGAGGTCGGCGCAGCCGGGCGAGAGCGCGACCGCCGCGCCGAATGCGTCCGCTGTCCGCACGAGCGTCCCAACGTTCCCGGGATCGGCGACGCGCCAGAGTGCGAGCGTCCGCGACCGGGTGCCGCGCGGCAGATCGTCGTGCGGGTAGACGCCGACGACGCGCGGCGGATGGCCGAGCGTCGAAACTTCGGCGAGTAACTCCGGCTCGACCGTCTCGCCGGCCACGAGTAGCTCGACCGGCTCCACGCCAGCCGAGCGCGCCGCCTCGACCAGATCCTCGCCCTCCGCGACGAAGAGCCCGAGCTTGTCGCGCCAGCGCCGCTCCGCGAGCTTCCGAACGAGCTTGAGCTTCTCGTTCTGCCGAGACCGGATCAGGTCTCGAGAGCTGCCTTGGCCTGCGCCGCGATCGCGCCGAAGGCAGCCGGGTCGTTCACCGCCAGGTCGGCGAGCACCTTCCGGTCGAGCGCGATGTCCGCCTTCCGCAGGCCGGCGACGAACTGGTTGTACGAGAGCCCGTTGGCGCGCGCCGCCGCGTTGATGCGCACGATCCAGAGCCGGCGGAAGGTGCGCTTCCGGTTCTTGCGGTCGCGGTAGGCGTAGACGAGCGAGTGGTCGACCTGCTCCTTGGCGTAGCGGTAGCTCGACTTCTTGAGCCCCCAGTAGCCCTTCGCCTGCTCGAGGACCTTGCGCCGCTTCTTGCGCGCGTGGACGGCCCGCTTCACGCGCGGCATCTCAGCGCCTCCCGAGCAGCCGCTTCACCGACCGCGTGTCGGCCGGCGACACGGGATCGCCCCGGCGGAAGTTCCGCTTACGCTTCGCTGACTTCTTCTCGAGGTTGTGGCTCTTCATCGCGTGCCGGCGCAGGAGCTTGCCCGCTCCCGACACTTTGAACCGCTTCTTCGCGGAGCTCGACGTCTTCGTCTTTGGCATCGTCTTTCGTCACTCCCGCATTCTTCGTCGGGCCGAGCAGCATGACCATGTTCCGGCCGTCGAGGAGCGGCGGCGATTCCACCTGCCCGATCTCCTTGACGTCCTCCGCCAGGCGCATGAGGAGGTCGCGGCCCCGTTCCGGATGGGTTTGCTCGCGCCCCCGGAACATGATCGTGACCTTCACCTTCGCGCGCTGGTTCAGGAAGCGCTCGACGTGGCTTTTCTTGGTGTTGTAGTCGTGGATCCCGATCTTCGGCCGGAACTTGATCTCCTTGACGTTGATCGAGGTCTGGTGCTTCCGCGCGAGCTTCGCCTTCTGCTCCTGCTCGTAGCGGTACTTCCCGTAGTCCATGACCCGGGCGACCGGCGGGTCCGCCTGGGCGGCCACCTCGACGAGGTCGAGGTTCTTCGAGAACGCATACTCGAGGGCTTCGGATGTCTGCTTCACCCCGACCTGCGATCCGTCCTCGTCGATCAGCCGTACCCGCGGGACCCGGATCGCGTCGTTGATCCGAGCCTGCTGCTGGACCGGGCGCACGGGCTCGAACTGCCGCCGCGGCCTCAAAGGGCTCTCACCAAATTACTTGCTCCTCCCTTGTCGAACGTCGGAACCACTTCAAGCAGCGGCCCGTCATCCCCGTCGTTCGACTCGGTTCGAACCCCCGACGAGCGCACGGCTCCGGAGGTGAGGAACGGGTCCGCTCCTGCTTGCCAGGGTTAGAGAGTAGCAAGCTCGTTCCGGAGCTCTTCAGCGCTCAAGGTCGCCTGCTCCCCGCCGCGGCGGCGAATGGCCAGGCTCTCGCGGGACTCGCGGTCGCCGACGACGACCACGTACGGGATCTTCTCGACCTCGGCGTCGCGGATCCGCTTGCCGACCGTCTCGTCGCGCTCGTCCACCTCGACGCGGTAGCCGTCGAGCCAGCCGCGCACGTCGCGCGCGAGCCCGCGATGGCCCTCGCCGACCGGGATCACGCGCACCTGCACCGGCGCGAGCCAGAACGGGAACGCGCCGCCGTAGTGCTCGATGAGGATGCCGATGAACCGCTCCAGGGAGCCGAGCAGGGCGCGGTGGATGACGTACGGCGTGTGCTCCTGGTTGTCGGCGCCCATGAAGGTGAGGCCGAAGCTCTGCGGCATCTGCGCGTCGAGCTGGATCGTCCCGATCTGCCACGAGCGCCCGAGCACGTCGGTCATGTGCAGGTCGATCTTGGGGCCGTAGAAGGCGCCGTCGCCCTCGTTCACGTCGTAGTCGATCCCGCGCTTCTCGAGCGCGGCGCGGAGGGCGCTCTCGGTGAAGTCCCACTCCTCGTCCGAGCCGAGCTTCTTCTCGGGCCGGGTCGAGAGCTCGAACCGCGCGTCCGTCTCGAAGAGGTCGTACAGGTACGACGCGTAGTCGAGGCAGCCGAAGACCTCGTCCTCGATCTGCTCTTTCGTGCAGAAGATGTGCGCGTCGTCCTGCGTGATGTGCTTCACGCGGAGCAGGCCGTGCAGGGTGCCGCCGAGCTCGTCGCGGTGCAGCGTCGAGGACTCGGCGTAGCGGAAGGGGAGGTCCCGGTAGGAGCGCAGCTGCGAGCCGAAGAGCAGCATGTGGCCGGGGCAGTTCATCGGCTTCAGGGCGAACTCGCGCTCGTCGTGCGACCTCGTGAAGAACATGTGGTCGCGGTAGTTGTCGTAGTGCCCCGACGTGACGTAGGTGTCGATGTCGTAGAGGAGCGGCGTCTTGACCTCGACGTAGCCGCGGCGGAGGTTCTCGCGCCGCCGCAGGTCCTCGAGCGCGTTCCAGATCACCATTCCCTTCGGGTGCCAGAACGGTGAGCCGGGCGAGTGCTCCGACAGGTGGAAGAGGTCGAGCTGCTGACCGAGCCGCCGGTGGTCTCGCCGCCTCGCCTCCTCGAGCCGCTCGAGGTAGCGCTCGAGCGCCTCCTTCGAGTAGAAGGCGGTGCCGTAGATCCGGGTGAGCTGCTTGTTGTGCTCGTCACCGCGCCAGTACGCGCCGGCGAGGCCGGTCAGCCGGAGCGCCCGGATCGGCTTCGAGTTCTGGAGGTGCGGCCCGCGACACAGGTCGGAGAAGTCACCCTGCGTGTAGATCGAGATCGGATCGTCGGCGGTGTCGACCAGCTCGACCTTGTACGGCTCCTGCTCGGCCTCGAACCGCTCGCGCGCCTCGTCGCGCGGGACCTCCTGCCGCGCCCACTCCCGCCCGTCGGCGAGCTCGCGCTGGATCTCCGCCTCGATTCGGGCCAGATCCTCCTCGCGGATCGGCTCGGGGAACTCGAAGTCGTAGTAGAAGCCGTTCTCGATCGGCGGCCCGATCGCGACCTTCACGCCCGGGTAGAGCCGGCGCACCGCCTCCGCGAGGAGATGCGCGGAGGAGTGGCGGAGGACGGCGAGCGCATCGGGGTCGTCGGCGTCGCGCGTGGTCAGGATCTGGATGTGCTCGCCGTCGCGAAGCGGCAGGCGGAGGTCCTGGACGCTCCCGTTCGAGCGCACGAGCACCGCCTGCTCGGCGAGCCTCGGCCCGATCGCCGCGGCCGCGTCGAGACCGGTCGCGCCGTCTTCGAGTTCGAGTTCCGAGTCGTCGGGTAGGACAACCTTCATGGCGGAAGAGGATACGCACCCCCGCGACGACGACCGCAACGACGAGCTGGACGACTCCCCGGTCCCGGATCCGGAGGAGACGGACGCGGACGCGGACGCGGAGGACGATCCGCAGGCGGACTGACTCGGACTGACTAGCGCAGCGCCGCGTCGCGGACGTCGGCGGGCGCCTTCAGCCAGTAGCTCTCGCGGAGCCACTCGAGCGCCGCCTCCAACGTCTCCTCGTCCGTGACCTGGGCCGTGACCCAGCCGTAGCGGCCGACGTGGCTCGCGCGCCGCACCCACGGCAGGTACGCCGTCACCTCGCGCTCCTCGGCGGTCAGCTTCAGCGTGACGTGGACCGCGTCCGCCTCCTCGATCATCCACGCGAACATGCGGTTCTCGCCCACCTTGAAGGCCGGGAAGCCCCACGGCTCGTCCTCGTAGGTGCGCGGGAACGAGAGCGCGAGCTCGCGGATCCGGGCGGCCAGCGCGGCGACGGTCACGGCCCCATTCTGGCCGTTTGCCGCCTACCCGGGTGGGGTAGCCGTTTATTGGTTGAAACAATGAAAGGGGCTGACGAGATGGCCAAGACCGTTCGCGAAGCCATGACCTCGAAGCTGTGCAGCATCGACACCGACAAGACCGTCGCCTACGCCGCGAAGATGATGCGCGACGAGGACGTCGGCATCGCCCCGATCGTCGAAGGCGACCGCCTCGTCGGCGTCCTCACCGACCGCGACATCGCCGTGCGCGTGGTCGCCGAGGGCGGCGACTCCGAGCAGACGAAGGTCACGGACGTCATGTCGCGCGACCTCGTGACGCTCGACCCGGACCAGGACCTCGACGAGGCGCTCCGGCTGATGGCGCGGCACCAGGTGCGCCGCCTGCCGGTGGTCGAGGAGGACGGCCGGCTCGTGGGCGTCGTCGCGCAGGCCGACGTGGCGGAGCACGCCGGCGACCAGCAGACCGGCGAGGTCGTCGAGCAGATCTCGCGCTAGGAAGCGTCACACAAGGGCGTCTCGCCCTCGCAGCACCCGAGCTTGAACCAGCAGCGCGGGCACTGCCAGGTCTGGTGGCGCCAGTCGAGCTCTGCCCCGCAGCGGGGGCAGAGCTCGACGGTCTGCACTACTTCGCGACGAGGGTCAGGAATCGCGAGACCGTGTCGCCGTGGATGTCGTTCATCTGCACCTCGACGTAGTAGGTGCGGCCCTTAACGGGCGTGAACGCGATCGGCACCGTCACCCAGCCGTCGATCCCGAGCTTCCCTTGCGGCGTCGGGTGCGCGACGAGCGAGTCGCCCTGGATGACGCGCATGTCGACGCCGATCGTCGAGCCCGCAGGCGAGCGCGTCTGCATCTCGCGCGCCGAGAGCCGAACGACCGGATTCCGCTTGCCGGCCTTCACGACCATGAGCGCGTTCCGCGGGTCGAACTGGTACGCGAGGCTGGCGAACGTGAAGAACGCCGGCTTCAGCGTGCCGTCCTGGGCGATGAGCCCGCTCTGCCACGGATCGCCCTGGTCGTCGTGGAGGACGAACCAGATGAACATCGGGACGTACGAGTAGCGCGCGGCGATCGTGACTGCCCGCGTCATGTAGGCGGCTTGCGTCGCATAGCTGACGCCGTTCTTGGCGGGCGTCGTCTGGTGCCCGTACTCCGTGATCCAGATCGGCACCGCGCTCTTGCGGTGGAACCACTTCTTCAGCGACGTCTCGAGCTTCGGGATCGTCGTCAGCGCGACGTTCGGCCACCGGACGACCTGCTCGGGGCGCTGCCTCGGGTCGGTCGGGTACGGATGGTGCGCCACCGCGTCGAACTTGAGCCTCGGCGACGCCTTCGCGACGAGCTCGTAGAAGCGGCCGGGCGAGTGCGTGTCCTGAAGGCCCTTCACGCGCTTGTCCCGACCGCGGGCGGAGGTCTCGCCGAGACCCACGAGCGCGCTCTTGTTCCCCGCCTTGAGCCCCGTGTACGCGGCCTTGAAGAGCTTCGCGTAGTTCGCCGGGGCGACGTCGCGGCCGCGCGAGTCGAACTGCGGCGCGAGGAACTGGTTCAGGTTCGGCTCGTTCCAGACGCCGTAGTAGCGGACGAACGGGAAGCCGGGGTAGCGGCCCGAGTAGCGGGAGGCGACCGCGCGGGCGAAGGAGGTCAGGTCGGCGAGACGCCGGGGCAGGCGGTTCGCCGCGGGGCCGGCCCACTTGGGCGTGCCCCAGATCTGGAGCATCGGCTCGATGCCGCGCTCCTGCGCGCCGCGGATCATGTCGTCGAGATCCGTGAACTGGTACGCCGGGTCGAACGGGTTCGAGGCGTTCGCGGGGCGCGTCGGCGCCACGTTCGCCCAGTTGACCGTCGCGTTGATGATCGTCGCGTGCGCGTCGCGCGCGCGATCGAGGTTCGCGTTGTTGTCGGCGCGCCAACGGAACGCGGCGTCGTCGTAGAAGCCGACGAACATGCGCGAGGCGCCGAAGGCGGTGGACGGTACGACCACGGCCGCGAGACAGGCGAGCAGGGAAAAACGGACGAGACGATTCACCGGCAGAGACCCCCTTCTTTGGGTCGAGAACCACGAGACCGTACAGACGCTTTGTGACGACGCTGTAAAAAATGGCAGCCGCCCCGGAGGGAGCGACTACGCGACTTCCGCCTGCAGATCCTGCGCCAGCCGGTCGCGGAGCCAGGCCGTCAGCTCGTTCGGAGGCAGCGGCTTCGCCAGGAAGTAGCCCTGCGCGGAGTCGCAGCCGAGCTCGGCCAGGCGATCCCACACCTCCGCCGACTCGACCCCTTCGGCGACCACGCTCAGGCAGAGGTTGCGGCCGAGGTCGATCGTCGAGCGGACGATCCGTGCGTGCTGCTCCTCGCGGTCCATCGCCATCACGAAAGAGCGGTCGATCTTGATCTCGTCCACCGGCAGCTCGCTGAGGTAGGCGAGCGACGCGTAGCCGGTGCCGAAGTCGTCGACGGCGAGGCTGACGCCGGTGTCGCGCAGGCGCTGGAGGATCTCCTTCGCCCGCGGCGGGTCGGCGAGCACGCTCGTCTCGGTGAGCTCGAGCTCGAGGACGCTCGGGTGGAGGCCGTAGCGGTCGAGCATCCGCTCGAGCTCGTTCGGGAACTCCTCGTCGAGGATGTTCCGCATCGCGACGTTCACGGCGACCGTGAGCTCGAAGCCCTGCTCGCGCCACCGGGCGCACTGCTGGAGCGCCTCCTCGACGACGAAGAACGTCAGCGGCCGGATGAGGCCGGTGTGCTCGGCGACCGGGATGAAGACGTCGGGCGGGACGAGGCCGCGCTCGGGGTGCTGCCAGCGGACGAGCGCCTCGACGCCGCGCACCTCACCGTCGGCTAGCGTCGCCTTCGGCTGGTAGTGGAGGACGAGCTCGCGATTCTCGATCGCGCGGCGGAGCTCCGCGACGAGCACGAGCCGCTCGGGCCGGTAGTTGTCGACCTCTGCGTCATAGACGGCGTAGTGCGTCCTCGTCTCCTTGGCCATGTACATCGCGACGTCCGCGCGCTGGAGGAGCGTCTCGACGTCCTCGCCGTGGTCGGGATAGAGCGCGATCCCGATCGACGCCTCGGCCTCGAGCGGGAGGCCGTCGATCACGAACGGGTCGTCGAGCGCGAGCGCGATCCGCTCGGCGAGCGCGACGCCGGCGTCCGGCTGCGTGACGCTCGGGAGGAGGAGCGCGAACTCGTCGCCGCCGAGGCGGGCGACCGTGTCGGCCGGGCGAACGACCATGGACAGGCGGCGGGCGAGCTCCTTCAGCATCAGGTCGCCGCAGTGGTGGCCGAGCGTGTCGTTGACCTCCTTGAAGCGGTCGAGGTCCATGAGCAGGACGGCGACGCCGCTGCCGGTCCGCCCGCAGGCACGGAGCGCGTGGTCGAGCCGGTCGAGGAAGAGCGAGCGGTTCGGGAGGCCGGTCAGATGGTCGTGCAGCGCGAGGCGTTCGTTCTCGTCGGCCTGGCGGCGGAGCTTGCGCGAGGCGCCGGCGACGAGGCGGAAGATGCTCATCCAGAGGAGCAGGAGTCCGCCCCCGATGAAGGCGTAGGTCGTGCGGACGTCGGACGCGACCGCGCTCTGGATCGGCCCGTAGGGCAGGTCGAGCTCGAGCGCGCCGAGGATCCGGGAGGGCGTGCCGAAGCGGAGCGGGACGACCACCTCGTACGTGTTTCCGCTCCACTCGCCGCGGGACATGCCCGCGGCGACGCGGCCGCCGAAGGCCCGGCGGAGGCGCGGGGTCGCCTTGAACGCATGCCCGATCGAGGTCCGGTCGTCGGCGTAGAGGACGCGGCTCCGGCTGTCCCACAGCGTCACGCCCGCGACTCCTGACGCCTTCAAGCCGGAGATCGTCTGGTCGAGCGCGATCAGGTCGGCCTGGCCAAGTCCGTTCCGGAACTCGTACGGCGTCAGCTGAGCCTGGAGCGCGGTGGCGACGAGGACGGCCGATTGGCGCGCGTCCGCGTACGCGCGCGAGCGGACCTGGTGCTCGAGGTACTGCGAGAGTCCGAAGCCGAGCAGGGCGACCGGGACGAGGCTGACGAGGGCAAAGGTCGTGAGCAGGCTCGGCCGCCGGCCGCGTGGAGTGACAGATCGCCGCAAAGCCTCACTCTCTTCGGCACGAACGGGTGAGACCGGCTCCCCCGGAAGGGTGGCTCGGGGCGGGAGGAGCGGCCGCAAGTGCTCCTCCCGCCGCGGAGGGATCAGGCCGCGGGACGCGTCGCCCAACATGCCTCGCGGTCCGCTTGGTCACCTAACTGACTCGGTCGGCGGCCGAAACTTGCGCGGGCTAGGCGGGAACCGCGCCCGCGCGGTTCAGGAAGACGCTGTCGAGTGCCGAGCGGAGGCCGACCGCGAGCGCGCCCGTCAGGACGGCGGCCTCGCCGAGGCTCGAGACCTCGACCCGCGGCGGGTAGGGCAGCCAGCTTGCGAGCAGGCGGCGGACGGGCTGGAGCAGGAGGTCCTCGTTCGCGCCGAGGCCCCCGCCGAGGACGACGAGCGCGACGTCGGCGACGGCGCAGATCGGCGCGACGTGGAGCGCGATCCGGCGCGCGACCTCCTCGACGACCTCGCGCGCGACGCGGTCGCCGCCCCGCGCCTCGTCGAAGAGCGTGCGCGTGTCGAGCGGCGTCGCCAGGCGGCGCGCAGCCGCGAGCCGCTCCGCGAGCGCCGCCACTCCGGCCGCGGAAGGATCGAGCTCGGCGTGCAGGCCGCTGAGCGCGTAGTCGATCTCGCCGGCCGCGCCGTTGCGCCCGCGGTGGAGCTCCCCGCGCAGCACGATCCCAGCTCCCATGCCGGTGCCGACCGACAGGAACGCGAAGTCCTCCACGCCGCGGGCGACGCCGCGCCAGTGCTCGCCGAGCGCGGCGAGGTTGATGTCGTTCTCGAGCGTGACGCGCAGGCCGAGCCGCTCCTGGAGCTCGGCGTCGAAGGGCCGGTCCTCCAGCCCCGGCACGTTCGTGGCGAGGTTGATACGGCCCGTGTCTGGTTCGACGACGCCGGGGATGCCGACGACGACGCCGTCGACCCGCTCCTCCGAGAACCCGGCCGCCTCGACGAGCGAGGTGCGGAGCGCGGCGATCGTCTCGATCGCCGTCTCGGCGTCGGTCGACGGAAGCTCGACGTCCTCGCGCGCGCGCACCTCGCCGGCGAGGTCGCACGCGGCGCCGCGCAGGAAGTGCGCGCCGAGGTCGAAGCCGAGCACGAAGGCCGCGTCCGCGGCGGGCTCGAAGTAGACGGCGCCGTACGACGGCCGGCCCGGGTGGGGCTCGGTCTCCCGCACGAGCCCGGCCTCGAGGAGCGAGCGGAGCGCGAGCGACACGGTCGGCTTCGAGATCCCCGCCCGCCGCGAGATCTCGGCGCGCGAGATCGGCGCTCCCTCGCGGATCGCCTCCAGCACGGTCCGCTCGTTCATGTGCTTGAGCAGCGGCGGAATCGCCGGGCGAGGGGACGGCCGCGTCATCTGGTGAGGGAGCCTAACGAAGGTGACCCAAAATCGGAAGGAACCTTGACTGGTTTCCCTCGCGCGTCTAGAGTCGCGCTTCGGTAAGAACCTTTACTACACGTCCACCCCGGGAGGGATCGATGAGACGCGTGACGGGAAGCCTGCTGGCGGCGCTCGTGCTCGGCGCCGTCTTGGCAGCGGCAATCACGATGGGCTCCGCGCACGCGGGCGCCCGCTCGGCGAAGAAGACGACGCTGACGGTGTGGGTCGGCTGGAGCGCCCGCGAGCTGCGCGTCTTCAAGGGCGTCGTCGCCGACTACCAGAAGAAGCACCCCGAGCTGAACATCAAGGTCGTCGGCTCGATCAACGACACGAAGATCACGAACGCGATCCGCTCGGGGAACGCGCCCGACGTGGTGAGCTCGTTCACCTCGTCCATGGTCGGCGTCTACTGCGGAACCGGCGCGTGGATCAACCTCCAGCCGTACCTCAGCAAGGACCACGTCAGCCTCAACCAGTTCCCGAAGACCACGCTCTACTACACCCAGTTCAAGGGCAAGCGTTGCGCGCTGCCGCTCCTCGCCGACTCCTACGGCCTGTACTACAACAAGACGCTCTTCGCGAAGGCAGGGATTTCCAGCCCGCCGAAGACGTTCTCGGAGCTCACCGCCGACGCGAAGAAGCTGACCCAGCGGAGCGGTAACAAGATCAAGGTCATCGGCTACGACCCGTACTGGAACTTTTACTCGGGGAACTTCACCGACATGACGAACTACGCGCCGCTCTTCGGCGCGCAGTACTACGACAGCAAGGGCAAGGCCGTCCTCGCGTCGAGGTACGCATGGTCGAAGCTCCTCCGCTGGCAGAAGAGCCTCATCGACTACTACGGCTACTCGAACGTCGTCCGCTTCCAGGCCGGCCTCGGCGACGAGTTCTCGGCGTCTAACGCCTTCGAGATCGGGAAGATCGCGATGATGATGGACGGCGAGTGGCGGGTGGCGTTCATCAAGGCCGAGCACCCGACGCTGAACTACGGCACGGCGCCGATGCCCGTCGACGACGCGCACAAGAGCTGGTACGGCGCGGGCGCGGTGAACGGCACGATCATCGGCATCCCGAAGGGCGGCCACAACGTCGACCAGGCGTGGGAGCTGGTGCGCTGGCTGACGACGAACGACCACGCGCTGGCGAAGTTCTCGAACGGGATCCGCAACGTGCCGTCGACGCGAAGCTCCGGCCACTCGAAGGAGCTCAAGCCTGACCCGCGCTTCGCGACCTTCGTGCGGATCTTCAACAACCCGCACTCGGCGACGGCGCCGATCACGGGCGCGGGGAGCGCGTGGAACACGCTCGTCGGACGCTTCACCGTGAAGTGGCAGGCGGGCAAGGTGAAGAGCCTGCACAAGGGGCTCGTCACGCTCGACAAGCAGATCGACAAGCTGAACGCCCAGCAGGGCGGCGGCGGAGTGCCGTGAGCCAGGGCGCGGTCGCCCAAGCAGCCCGTCTGCCGGCGACCGCACGCCGGCGAGCCAGGAGGAAAGCGGCGTGGCGCCGTCGCGGCCTCGTCCTCCTGCTGATGTCCCCCTGGCTCGCCGGCTTCTCGATCTTCTTCGGGTACCCGCTCGTGATGAGCGGGTACCTCTCTCTCACCCACTACGACCTGCTCTCCGCGCCGCAGTGGCGCGGCTTCGCGAACTACCACTACCTCTTCCACGACGACCCGCAGTTCTGGCCGGGCGTCCGGAACACGCTCTGGTTCATCGGGATCGCGATCCCGCTCCAGGTCGCCTTCGCCTTCGGGATCGCGCTCATGCTCGCCCGCGCGAAGCTCGGGCTCGGCTTCTTCCGGACGATCTTCTACCTCCCCGCCCTCGCGCCTCCGGTCGCCGCGACGCTCGGCTTCGTCTACCTGCTGAACCCGGCCACCGGGCCGGTGAACATCATCCTCGGCCACCTCGGGATCCACGGGCCGCTCTGGTTCCAATCGCCGGGATGGGCGAAGCCGTCGCTCACACTGCTCCAGATCTGGGGCGTCGGGAACGCGATGGTCATCTTCCTCGCGGCGGTCCTCGACGTCCCGCAGCACCTGTACGAGTCGGCGGAGCTGGACGGCGCGGGGCCGCTGCGGCGGCTGCGCTGGGTGACACTGCCGACGATCAGCCCGGTGATCCTGTTCTCGGTCGTCCTCGGCGTCATCCAGGGGCTCCAGTACTTCACGCAGGCCTACGTCGCCGCGAACATCGCCGCCGGCCAGGCCTCGCAGGCGGGCGACACCGTGAACAACCTCGGCTACCCGCAGGACTCGACGCTCTTCTACCCCGTCCTGCTCTACCAGGCGGCCTTCGTGAACAACTTCATGGGCTACGCCTGCGCGCTCGCGATGGTACTGCTCGTCGTCGCCTTCGCCGTCACCTCGGTCATCCTCTGGAACTCGCGCCGCTGGGTGCACTACACGGGGAGCGCCCGCTGAGATGAGCAGCGCCACGGTCCCCCTCGGCACCCGCTCGCTGACGCGGCGGCGGCCGCCGGCCTCGGTGCGACGGCAGCGCTTCCTCGTCGCGGTCGCGAACCACGCGCTCCTGATCGCCGCCGCGATCGCGTTCCTCGCGCCGTTCGGCTTCATCGTCCTGACGGCGCTGATGACGAACGACCAGGCGCTCTCGTCGCACCTCTGGCCGCACCCGTTCCGGTGGCAGAACTTCGCCGACGTCTTCCACCAGGCGCCGATCCTGCGCTGGACGCTGAACACGATGATCTACTCGGTGCTGGCGACGCTCGGCCTCGTCATCTCGAGCGTCCCCGTCGCGTACGCGCTCGCGCGGCTGCACTGGCGAGGCCGCAACGCAGCGTTCCTCATCGTCCTAATCGCGCTGATGCTGCCGCCGCAGGTGACGGTGGTGCCGCTCTACGTCATGTGGACGAAGCTCGGCCAGGCGATCGGCTTCCACTTCGTCGGGTCGCTCTGGCCGCTGATCATCCCGAACTGGCTCGGCGACGCCTTTTCGATCTTCCTGCTGCGCCAGTTCTTCCTGACCATCCCGGACGAGTACCTCGACGCCGCGCGCGTCGACGGCTGCGGCGAGCTGCGCATCCTGACCACCGTGGTCGCGCGCCTCGCGAAGCCCGCCATCGCCGCGGTCGCGCTCTTCTCGTTCCTCTACACGTTCAACGACTTCTTCCTGCCGCTGCTCTACACGGGCGAGAACCCCTCGCGCTGGCCGCTCCAGGTCGGGCTCGCGCAGTTCCGCTCGCTCCACCAGGTGCAGTGGAACCTGACGATGGCGGCGACGCTCCTCGTCATGGCGCCGGTGATCGCGCTCTTCTTCCTCGCCCAGCGCGCGTTCATCGAGGGCGTCACGCTCACGGGGGTCAAAGGGTGAGGGTCGCGGTCGTCGGAGCCGGGTCGACGTACACGCCTGAGCTCGTGTCGGGCCTGGCGCGTGAGCGCGAGCGGCTTGGCGTCACCGAGCTCGCGCTTCACGACATCGATGCCGAACGGCTCGAGGTCGTCGGCGGGCTCGCGGGCCGCATGCTGGCGCGGGACGGCTTCGAGGGACGGCTGGTCGAGACCGGCGACCTCGACCGCGCGCTCGACGGCGCGAGCTTCGTCTTGATCCAGATCCGCGTCGGGGGCCAGGCCGCGCGACTCCTCGACGAGACCTTGCCGCTTGCCTGCGGCTGCATCGGCCAGGAGACGACGGGCGCCGGCGGGCTCGCGAAGGCGCTCCGCACGGTGCCCGTCGTCCTCGAGATCGCCGAGCGCGCGCGGGAGCGGGCCGCGCCGGACGCCTGGATCGTCGACTTCACGAACCCGGTCGGGATCGTCACGCGCGCGCTCCTCGACGCCGGTCACCGCGCCGTCGGGCTCTGCAACGTCTCGATCGGCTTTCAGCGCTGGTTTGCGCGGCGGCTCGGCGTCGAGCCCGAGCGCGTGCTCGTCGACAACGTCGGCCTGAACCACCTGACGTGGGTGCGGGCGGTGCGCGTTGACGGCGAGGACGTCCTCCCGGAGCTGATGGCCGAGCACGGCGACGAGCTGGCCGCGGGGGCGGGGGTGGCGAGGTGGGTCCTCGACGAGCTCGGTGCGATCCCGTCGTACTACCTCCACTACTTCTACGCACACGACCAGGTGCTCGCCGAGCAGCGCGACGGCGTGCCGCGCGCGCAGCAGGTGATGGAGATCGAGCGGGAGCTGCTCCGGATGTACCGCGACCCGTCGCTCGCCGAGAAGCCGGCGCTGCTCGAGCAGCGCGGCGGCGCGTTCTACAGCGAGGCCGCGATCGGGCTCGCCGCGTCGCTCGCCGGCGGCACCGGCGAGGTGCACGTGGTCGACACCCGGAACGGCGGGACGCTCGCCGGGCTCGCGGACGACGACGTCGTCGAGGTGCCGGCACGCATGGGGCGCTACGGGCCGCAGCCGCTCCCACAGCGCCCGCTCGCGCCGGAGCTCCTCGGGCTCGTCCAGCACGTCGCCGCGTACGAGCGGCTCGCCGCCGAGGCTGCTGTGACCGGCGGCGTCGTCACGGTGCGGAAGGCCCTCCTCGCGCACCCGCTGATCGGCCAGGCCGAGTACGCCTCCGAACTCGCGGAGCGGCTGCTCTCGGCCGGGGCCGAGCACCTGCCGCAGTTCGCCAAGGGGGTGACGGCATGAGCGACGCAGTCGTGCTCGCCGTCGACGGCGGCAACTCGAAGACCGACCTCGCGCTCGTCCGCGCCGACGGCGAGGTGCTCGCGCTCGTCCGTGGTCCGCTCTCCTCGCCGCACCACCTCGGACTCGACGGCGCGCTCGACGTGCTCCAGCGCCTGCTCGACCAGGCGTCGCGCGAGGCGGGTCGCGCGCGCAACGGCACCGTCGCCACGATCGCGCAGCTCCTGATGGCGGGCGTCGACTTCCCGAGCGAGGAGGAGGAGCTGCGCGCAGCCGTCGCGGGCCGCGGCTGGGCGGAGCGCACGCACGTCGGCAACGACACCTTCGCCGTCCTGCGCGCCGGAACCGAGCGCGGCTGGGGCGTCGCGGTCGTGTGCGGCGCCGGGATCAACTGCGTCGGCGTCTCGCCCGACGGCCGGCACGCGCGCTTCCCCGCCCTCGGCTCGATCACCGGCGACTGGGGCGGCGGCTACGACGTCGGCCTCGCGGCCGTGTTCGCGGCCGCGCGCAGCGAGGACGGCCGCGGCCCGAAGACGACGCTCGAGCAGGCGGTGCCCGCGCACTTCGGGCTCGAGACGCCGACCGCGCTCGCGGAGGCGATCCACCGCGGTCAGATCCCGCAGCGCAGCGTCATCGACCTTCCGCCCGTCGTCTTCGCCGAGGCCGAGCACGACGCCGTGGCCGCCGAGATCGTCGCCCGGCTCGCCTCCGAGGTCGCAACGTTCGCCCACGTCGCGCTCCGGCGGCTCGAGCTCGAGGACGAGCCGGCGGAGCTCCTGCTCGGCGGGGGCTTGCTCCAGGCGGCCGACGGGCGGCTCGCGGACGCGATCGAGGCGGAGCTCCGCGACGCCGCGCCAGCGCTCCACGTGCGGAAGGCACGCTCGGCGCCGATCGTCGGCGCGGCCCTGCTCGGGCTCGACGAGCTCGGCGCCGACGAGGAGGCCCAGGAGCGGCTGCGCCGCGAACTCGGCGCCGCCGTCGAACGACTCGGAGGGACAACCGATGGCTGAAGTCAGGTTCGAGGAAGCGACGAAGGTCTACACCGGAACGGATATCGCGGCCGTGGACGCGCTCGACCTGCACGTCCAAGACGGCGAGCTCATGGTCCTCGTCGGCCCGTCCGGCTCCGGCAAGACGACGGCGCTCCGCATGCTCGCCGGCCTGGAGGAGGTCGACGCCGGCGCGATCTTCATCGGCGAGCGCGACGTCACCGACGTGCAGCCGAAGCACCGCGACGTGGCGATGGTGTTCCAGAACTACGCGCTCTACCCGTACCTGACCGTGGAGGCGAACATGGCCTTCCCGCTCAAGATGGCGGGCGTCAAGAAGTCGGTGCGGCTCCAGCGGGTGCGCGAGGTGGCGAAGATGCTCGGCCTCGAGGAGTACCTCCAGCGCAAGCCGGGCCAGCTCTCGGGCGGGCAGCGGCAGCGGGTCGCGATGGGGCGCGCGATCGTCCGGCTTCCGAAGGTCTTCCTCATGGACGAGCCGCTCTCGAACCTGGACGCGAAGCTGCGCGTGCAGATGCGCGCCGACATCGCCGCGCTCCAGTCGGACTTCGCGGTCACGACCGTGTACGTCACGCACGACCAGTCCGAGGCGATGACCCTCGGCCATCGCGTCGCCGTCCTCCGCGACGGCCGGCTCCAGCAGGTCGGCCCGCCGCGGGAGCTCTACGACCGGCCCGTGAACACCTTCGTCGCGGGCTTCATCGGCTCGCCGGCGATGAACCTCTGCACCGTGCCGCTCAGCTCGAACGGCGCCGTCCGGTTCGGCGGCGTGGACGTCCCGCTGCCGCGCGGCGCCTCGAACGGCCGCGGGCGGCTCGTGCTGGGCCTCCGCCCCGAGTCGCTCGAGCTCGCCTCCGAGGGAGTTCCGGCACGGGTGGAGGTCGTGGAGGAGCTCGGCGCCGACGCCTTCGTCTTCTGCGTCGCCGAGGTCGACGGCGAGACGACGAAGCTCGTCGCGCGCACCGAGGCGCGGCGCGCGCCCGACCGCGGCTCGAACGTGTCGCTTCGCCCGCGACCGGAAGAGGCGCACCTCTTCGATGCGGAGTCCGGCGAGCGGTTGACGGCCGCTTAGACCGGCTTACTCGGCCCGCCCGGTCTACGGCAGTCGTGGCAGGTCAGCGAGCCGAGCGAGAAGAGGATCGGAGCGATCTTGCTGCCGCACTCGATGCAAAGGCCCACCTTCGACGCCGTCTCGGCGGAGGATGGCATAGGCGTCCCACGCTAGAGACGGCGTCGGACGGCGTCGCGCGCAGCGCCGGGCGGAGCAGCAGGACGAGCGCCGCGCCGACGGTGAGCGCCTGCTCCGCGAACATCACGACCGCGCCGAGCCGCTGGTCGAGCACCGGCGAGAGCCCGAAGACGCGGTGCGGTTGCGCCGCGTACACGGCGTAGGCCGGCGCGGAGCTGAACAGCAGCCCGTCGACGACCGCCGTCCCGAAGACGAACATGCTGAAAGCGAAGAGCGCGCGGCCGCCGCGCGTCAGGTGCCTGCGCCGCGCGGGGTCGACGACCTGGATCCAGGCGAGCGTCCCGGCGAGGACGAACGTCGCGTGCTCGAGCTCATGCGCCCACGGGTGGAGCAGCGTGTAGTCGTATGCGCTCGGGAAGTGCCAGCCGAGGATCGTCGCGACCCAGACGAGAAACACGACGTCCGGTCGGACGAGGACGCGCAGCAGCGGGCGCAGCGCCGCGAGCCTGCGCAGCACGGGCGCAGGCAGGAGGAAGAATGCGAGCGGCCCGCGCACGGCGAGGACGAGGAGCGCCGGGCCGGCGTCGGCGATCAGGACGTGCTGGAGCATGTGCGCGGAGAGCAGGTAACGGTCGGCGACGCCGTCGAGCGGCGAGACGAGCGGGAGCACGACGAGCGCGAGCCCGACGCCGAAGAGGAGCATGCGGCTCGTCCCAGCGAGGTCGGCGCGCCCGCGGCGCCGAAGGCGGATCACCGCCTGCGCGAAGAGCGCGATCGCGACGACGGCGAGCACGACGACGGCAGGCGGCGCGATCCAGTGCGTCGAGAGCTCGGACGGCGGTACGGGCCGTGCGTGCGCCGAGGCAGTGCTCGGCAGAGCAAGGGCCGCAACGACGAACACGGAGACGAGTCGCACCACGCGCCCGAGGCTAGCTCATCGCCGCCGCCACCTTGTGGTCGCGTGCACGAGCTTTGGCGAGCGCGCAGCTTCGCCTTCAGCATGACTATGGAAGTGTTCTCGGCGCTGATACTCGGCTATTCCCGCATGGTCGGCGATGTCGCTCGGTAGGACACTTCCGCTCGTCACGGCGCTTGCGCTTGCGTCGCCCTCGCTCGCGCACGCGCACGTCCGGACTGGAGCGGTCGCCGTCGACTACCGCGTCCGGGTCTTCCCCACGCACCTCCCGCTGGCCACTCACGTTTATCTCGGCGATCGAGCCGTCCGGATCACCGTACGGCCGGGCCACGCGGTGACTGTGTTCGGGTATGGCGGCGAACCCTTTGTGCGCGTCAACCACACGGGCGTGACGGTCTTGAAGTCACCGACGGCCGGCGCACTCCGCCTCATCCCGCACCACTCGAACGGCCGCTCGTTTGTCTGGCACGACGCCCGTGTGCGAGGCCTCCCGCCCGGGGTCGACCGTGGGCGATGGGCAATCCCGATCGTCGTCGACGGGCGCCGGGCCAGACTCAGCGGCGAGATCTGGCGCGTACCGGCGCCGCCGGCGTGGCCGTGGCTCGTTCTCGGGCTCCCGTTCGCAGCCGCGACAGTCGTGCTGTTACGGCGTCGGCGCAGGCTCCAACTCTCGGCGGTCATCCTCGGCGCCGGAGCGGGAGCTGCGACGATCGCGACAACCGTAACGTTCGCGTTTGCTTCAAACGCGTCCGAGGGCCGGTGGGTCGAAGCCGGGAACGAAGCCGCCTTCGCCCTCGTAGGCCTCGGGGTCGTCGCGCGAGGCTCGCGCGACGCTCGCGTGACCGCGGCGGGCGCGCTCGGCCTGCTCGCCCTCGCCGTCGGCGTCACGAAGGTTCCGGTCTTCCTACACGGCGTCGTCCTCTCCGTGCTTCCGGCCGCTGCCGCCAGGATCGACGTGGCTCTGACAATTTGGATCGGAGCCGCAGCGACCGCGCTCGGCCTCGTCCCCTTCGCAGAGATCTTGGACTGACCCGACGCCGCCGGCGGCGTCAGCGGCGGACCATCGCCTCACAGGCCGCTCCGGAAGCGGAACGAATGGTGCGGCGGGACGAAACGGCCAAGCTCGAGGACGATCTGCGTGTGTCGAGTGAGCGGGATCGCACCGAGCGGCCCGCGCCACCGCCGCCCGGCGACGTAGGCGCGCACCGGGACGGAGCGCCGGGTCGAGAACCCGGCGAGCCGCGTCGCCCCGAGCGGCTGCCCCCAGACCGCGAAGAGCCGGCCGAGCGTGAGCCGCGCGCGGCGCCGGATCTCGAGGACGCCGGTCGGCCCGGTCGTCCGCACCGCGTACGAGCAGCCGCGCGGGTGGACGAACGCGCCGACCCTCCGGCGCGGCGCGGCGACGCCGATCCCCGCCGGCACGACGACGACCCGGTCGTGGGCGAAGAGCTCCACGTGGACGCCGAAGCGCGGACCGTCGGCGCGGCAGCGCAGACCGCCGACGGGATCCCCGCGCAGCACCGGCGCGGGCGCCGCGGCCGGGTGATAGCGAGGGCCGACCCCGATCGGCGTCGAGATCGGAACAGCACTCGTCGGCGCCGCGAACGCAAGACCGACGATCGGCATGGACACGGCCACGACCGCTTTCGCCGCCACCCGACAAAGGATACGGCGCTCCGACTGCACGAGTTGTTCCTTGACAAGAGCTGACCCCCCTGCCAACCTCAGTTCTTCCAGAGGCGCGGGGAGGCGCTTTTTGGCCGTCGAGAGTTACGGCTGCGGCGAGGACGTCGGCACGACCGCGCCAGTGCCGACTCGTCAGCGTGCTCCGCCGGTGCAAGTTGCGCAGGGGCTGCCTATCCGCCTTGGCAGGCAGTGGGAGATCTGATGCGCACTCGCTTTCGTCGTTTGAGCCGTCGCGCTCGCTTGTTCGTCGTCGCTTCCGCGCTCACCCTCATGCTGCTCTTGCCATTCGTGGCAGGAGCGGGCACTTGGGCGCAGACCTACTTCTACGACCAATACGCCTACAACGGCGAGATTCACGGCTCTGCATACAACTCCGGCATCGACTACAACTCAGTCGACTTCAATTCGGTCCTCGGTGGGAACACGATGGACCTCTCGCTCTGCCCCACTAGCGGAAATTGCTATTCGGGGCATGCCGTGACCGGCGGATCGGGTCACGACCTCCGGACGATCTCGTACGGGCAAGCGATTTGCTACTCGCCGTTCAGCAATTCGAACGGCGCCGTCTACGTCTACGACTGCTACACGAGAAACTTCTGACCAGGAAGCTCGTCGTTGCCCTGCTAGCCCTTGCCGTCGCTGCGGCGGTGGCGGCGGCGGTCGCTGCCAACCGATCGGCGTCCACGTCTGCGCACTACGGCTCGTGGGCGCCGGGAGTTTGGGCTCCTGTCGCAGCGATGAAGAGGCTCCCGCCGGTGAGGTCCGTGCCGGCGGGAGTCACCTTCGTCGTCCGCCAGGGAGCAAGTGACACACGCGGGAGTGGCGGGGCCGCCCTCGCCAGCCTTCGAGCGCTCCGCCGTCGGCTCGGGGCGACGAGGAGCACACTGTACGCATTCAGCCCCGGCGGCGGCGGGGTCTGCATCGTGTTGTGGCGGCGACAAAGCGCCTGCCCGACGTTTCCGCATTCGAAGACTCCGGGAGTGCTCTACATCCTCAGTCCGGGTGGCCCGGGTTATGTGAATCAGCCCGACGACGTCCCACCGGCGATCGCAGGTGTGATCTCCGACAACGTGCGTTGGGTCAAGCTCGTGCACGACGGCATCGCTCATTCGCTGCCGCTCTTTCACAACGCGTTCTTTCGTGAGATCCACGAACCCGCTGATGCCGCCTTCACGGTATCCCTCCGCGTCGGCTATGCCGACGGATCGATGAGATCGGTGAAGCTCGTACAGGGAGCTCCGTTCCACCTCCCTCGGCCGGCCCGCAGGAGGCCTTGACCGCACGGTTCTCGGCTACGCGCCCGAAGGCGCTCTCTATCCTGTGAAGCCGTGCATCGCGAAGCTCAGCGCGCGGCGGGAGCGATAGCGGCGGCGCTGATCCTCACCGCGACCGGTTGCTCCTCCTCTTCGCATCTCGCGCCGCCGAAGATCGGTGCAGCTGCGACGTATCACCTCGCGGGCTTTCGGCCGGTGACTAGAGTGCATCCGGGGAAGAAGTTCGTGGTCGCCTTCAGGATCGACCAACCGTCCGGTGGGACGCTCGTCGACTACAAGCGCGGTCCCGGGCCGCACACGGGCATCCATCTGATCATCGTCCGCGAAGACCTTTCCGTGATCATCCACCGGCACCCGAGAGTCGGGCCGGACGGCACCGTTCGGCAGCCGATCGTCCTGCCCGCGCCAGGGCCGTACCGAGTTCTCGTGGACGCCTACCCAAAGCTGACCGGGATACGGAGCAACTTCCAGTTATTCGCCACTCTGCGTGCATCGGGGCCGTACATGCCGCAGCCCCTTCCGCCGCCGACGAGCGCCGACCGTGTCGGCGGGTACACGGTCACGCTGCGCGGTGCGGGCCACCTGAAGGCGATCGATCCGATGTACGTGACCGCCACGGTCGTCGACGCCGCCGGTCGGCCCGTCAAGTTCGTCCCGTGGTACGGCGCGCTCGCGCACGCGATCTTCTTCCGCAAGGGCTCGCTCGACTACTTCCACACGCACGTGTGCAGCCCCGGCGCGACCGGCTGCACGTCGATCCTCGGCGGCGCGCGCGCCGTCGGCCGCTCCTCGCGCCCCGGCCGGCTGAACGTCGTCGTGCTCGTCCCGCTCCCCGGGACCTGGCGGCTCTTCCTCCAGTTCCAGGCGAACGGGAAAGTTCTCACCGCCCCGTTCACGCTCCACGTGCGATGACCCGCCGCCTGCACTGGCTCCCGCTCGCCGCGCTCGTCGTCCTCGCCGCACGCGCGCTCGCCTATGCGCTCGCGCCGCACGCGACGGTGGTCGGGAACGAGCTCGAGCAGCAGGCCGGCGGGCCGGGCCTCGTCGTGACGGCGGCCGCGGCGCTCACCGGCGCGGCGCTCGTCGCATCCGCGGTGCTCTGGATCGCGGCCATGGCCGTACGCGAGCGCCATCTCCTGTCCGGAGGTGAGGCGCCGGTGCTCCGTCCGCTCCGCGTCCTCGGCGCCGCGCTCGGCCTCTTCGCCGTCACCTCGCTCGCCTTCGCGTCGCTCGAGTCGTACCTGCACTGGCGCGCGGGACTCGGCTTCCACGGCCTGCACTGCCTGGTCGGGCCGGTGCACCGCGACGCGCTGCCGCTCCTCGGCGCCCTGTCGCTCCTCGGCGCCTCGGCCGAAGCGGCGGCGCGCCACCTCCTGCGCTGGATGCGCCGCACGATCCGGGCGCTGCGGGCCCGGCCGCGCGCGCGGCTCCGGCCGCCCGCTCGCCCGCTTCCGCGTCGTCCGCAGGCGCCCGTCCGCACGACCCTCGCCGGCCTCGACCTCGCCCGCGGGCCTCCGGCCGCCCTTCCGGCCTGACCCCGGCGGCGGCCCGGCCGCCGCCCCGACCGGAAGGAACGACGCATGAAGCGACGTCTCGTGACGGGCGTGCTCGCGACCACGGCCGCGCTCGTCTTCACCAGCGCCGCCTGGGCGCACGCCGAGATCAGCCCCGCGGTGGTGCTCTCGAAGCACCTCCAGGAGTTCGGCCTGCTCGTGCCGACGGAGAAGGAGAACGCGACGACCACGGCGGTCGAGCTGACGGTGCCGTCGGGCTTCGCGATCGACTCCTTCGTCCCGTCGCCCGGCTGGAAGCGAACCGTCCAGTCGAAGGGCTCCGGCGAGGAGGCGGTCGTCCAGAAGGTGACGTGGACCGGTGGAAAGACGCCCACGGGGGAGGACTCCGCGTTCCACTTCCTCGCGAGCCCGAACTCGAGCAAGACGTACGACTTCACGGTCCGGCAGACCTACTCGGACGGGTCGATCGTCGACTGGAGCGGGCCCGAGAGCTCCGACACCCCGGCGCCGACCGTCGAGGCGAAGTCGTCACTGGGCGGCTCGTCGTCGACCCTCGCGATCGTCGCGATCGCCGTCGCGGGGGTCGCGCTCCTCGTCGCGATCGTCGGCGTCGTCGCCGGCTCCGGGAGGCGTGTGCTCGCATGAGGCGCGGAGCGCTCGTCGCAGCGGCCGCGGCAGCGGCGCTCGCCGCGCCGGCCTCCGCCTGGGCGCACGCGGCGCTGCTGCACACCTCCCCGGCGGCGAGCGTGATCCTGAACGGCCCGCCGAAGCAGGTCGCGATGACCTACAGCGAGGCGGTCGAGCCGCGCTTCGCCGTCGTCTCAGTCACCGACGCGGCCGGCCGCGTGGTGGCGGCCGGCCCGCCCGACCGCTCGCCCACGAACCCCGACACGCTCGTGACGAGGCTGAAGCCGATCGGCGAAGGGTGGTACCTCGTCTACTGGCGTGTGATCTCGGCGGACGGCCACCCGGTGCGCGGCGCGTTCACGTTCGCGGTCGGGCCGAACGCCGGCCCCGCGCCGCAGTTCCCGATCCCGTCGCTCAGCGAGACCGCGGCGACGCCGAAGCTCCTCGTCGCCCGCTGGATCGTGTTCCTCTCGACGATGAGCGCGATCGGCCTCTTCGTCCTCCGCGCCGTCACCGCGCGGCCGCTCGTCCGCGTGCTGCGGGGGACGTCGCTCCGCGCGCTGAACGTCGCGCTCTGGATCTCGCTCGCCGTCGCGCTCGTCGCGACCCCGATCTACGTCCTCCTCGCGACGGCGCAGTTCGCCGAGCGCTCGGCGGTCGACGTGGGCGCCCTCGTCCCTTTGTTCCGCACCTCCGCGTTCGGCCGCGGGTACCTCGACCTCGAGCTCACGCTCGCTCTGTTCGCGCTCGCCGCAGCGGTCTGCATGTGGGTCGACCGGCCGGAGCGGCCGCAGCGCTCGGTCGCCGAGCTGTTCGCGGTCACCGGTGCGCTCCTGGCGGCGGGCGCCTGCCTGATCGTCCCCGGTGCAGCCGGGCACGCCGCGCAGACCGCCCCGCGCGGCCTCTCGCTCGCCTTCGACTGGCTCCACCTCGCCGCCGGCTCGATCTGGGTCGGCGGCCTCGTCGGCCTGCTCGTCCTCTGGCGCAGCACCGCCGAGCTCCTGCGCGTCGCCGCGCTCTCGTTCGTCGTGCCGCGCTTCTCGAACATCGCGTTCGCGTCCGTGCTGCTTCTGATCGGCTCGGGCATCGGCAGCTCGGTCCAGCACCTGCCCACGCTCGCGACGCTGTGGCAGACCTCGTACGGGAAGACGCTGATCGCGAAGATCGTCCTCCTCGGCGGCGCGATGCTGCTCGCGGCGGTGAACCTCTCGCGGACGAGGCCGCGCCTCGCGGCCGCCTCGACCCGCCCGACGCTCGCGGCCGGGGCCGCCGTCCTGCTGCGGCGCCTCGTCAGCGGCGAGGTCGTCCTTGTCTTCGGCGCGGTGTTCGCGGCCGGCCTGCTCTCGAGCCTCGCGCCGCCGTCGAAAGCGCTCGCCCGGCTCGGGCACGTGAGCGCGAAGGTCGGCCCCGGGCGGGTCTCGCACGTCGTGACCCACAACGGCTACCGGGTGGCGCTCGACATCGATCCGAACCGCGCCGCCCTCCCGAACACGTTCGCAGTGAAGATCACGCGCGATGGGAAGCCCGTTACGAACGCCGGGGTGGTGGCTCGTTTTGCGATGCTGGACATGACGATGCCCCAGCTCGCGTACCGCCTGTCCGAGCAGGCGCCGGGGACGTTCTCACGCTCCGCTCCGGCGCTCGTCATGGTCGGCCACTGGGGCGTGACCTTCGAGGTGACCCCGCCCGGCAGGTCGCCCTTCGACGTGACCCTCCTCGACCACGCGACCGGATGAGCGTCGGCCTCCGGCTCCTCGGCAGCGTCGTTGCGCTCGGGGCGGGGGTCGCGGCGGTGATCGTCGTCGTCCTCCTGCTCTCCTCGACGCTGTGAGACGGCTCCTCGCGCTCGCGCTCGCCGCCGCCCTCGCCGGGGCGGTGGCCGGAACGGCGCGCGCCGACGGTGACCCGGCGAGCGACGTCCTGCTCTCCGACAACGTCTTCCTGTCCTACCAGTCGCCGTACGGGAGCGCCGGAGGGCGGACCCTGGAGGCACTCGCCAAGGAGGCGAAGCAGCAGCACTTCCCGATGCGCATCGCCGTGATCACGCAGCTGGCAGACATGGGCTCCGTCGGCGGCCTCTACGGCAAGGCCCAGCGCTACGCCGACTTCCTGGCGAGCGAGGTCGCCTTCGTCTACCGCGGCACCCTCGTCGTGGTGATGAACGGCAAGCCGGGCGGCTTCGGCGTCCACGGGCCGGGTGCGACGCCGGCCGCGCGCCGGGCGCTCGCGCGGATGAAGCTCCCGAGCTCCTCCCCCACCGCCGCCGAGCTCGCCCGCCTCGGCGCGGTCGCGATGCAGCGCGTCGCCGCGGCGTCGGGACATCACCTCTCGGCTCCCTCCGCCGGGGCGACGAAAGCGAAGACCTCGACACGCCTCCTGCGCCTGTTCCTGATCGTCGCGCTCGCCCTCGCGGTGCTCGGGGCCGGCGCCACCCTCCTCGCGCGGTGGCTCCGCGGGCCCGCGCCAGCGGACAAGCAGAGCTAGGGAGCCGCAGGCCCTCGCAGGTTGTGCAGCTCGTAGGAGTCGACAGGCGGCGGCTCCCCGCCCGGCGCCTCGAGACCCGCCCGGCCCATCGCCGGCATGAGCGTCTCCTTTTCGAAGCGGCGATAGGCCTCCTCCGACTCCCAGACGTCGATGATCCGCATGCCGCCGCCGTGCTCGGCGGCGGTGTGGAGGATCAATCCCTCGGGATCCTCCTGGATCTCGCTGTCCACTTGGTCGTACTGCTCACGCGAGATCGGCAGCTCGCCGATGAATCCCCAGGCCATGTGCCCCTCCTTGGTCGACGTGCGACTGTCGGCGCGAGTCTACGCCCGGCCGACCGCAGCGGTCTGCTCGGCTTCGCGCGGGCCCGGCACGCGCTGGCTGTACGTCGTCGCCTGCTCGAGCACCGAGTAGGCGCGCTCCCCGCGGCCGGCGCCACGCAGCGCCGCGGCCCAGTCCTGGGCCACGTAGACGGCTTCCCTCCACTGCCCGCGTTCACAGAGCGCGTCGACCGCGCGGTTGAACTCCACGTCGGCGGCGTCGATGTCTTCCAGGGCGACGTACGCCGTCGCCAGCGCGTGCCACGCATTCGGGGCGTGCGGCACGTATTCGTCGAGAAGGCCGACCGCTTCCTCCGCGAGCTCGCGTGCCCGCTTGCCGCGGCCGAGCTTCGCCTCGCGCTTCGCCTGCTCGGCCCGGAGGAGGCCACGATCGACGGCGTCGTCGCCGAACTCGAGGAGCCGCTCCGCCCGCGCAAGGTGCGGCCCTGCGTCCTTCGCCCGACCCTGGTAGTTCTCGATCTGCGCCGAGAAGAGGTGCGCGCGGGCAATCTGGAGGGTGTCGTCGGCGATCTCGGCGAGCGCCCGGGCGTAACCAATGGCCGACAGCGCCGCATCGCCGTCGCCCTCCATCCACAGCAGCCGGGCCCGCTCCCAGTGGACAGATACCCGCTCGCCGAATCCGCCGAGCCGTTCCGCGCGCTCCGTCGCCTCGTCGAGCACCCCGCGTGCCCGATCGAGCGCCCCCATCGCCGACAGCGCGTTCGCGAGAAAGCTCCGGTAGCGGATCTGCGCGGTCAAGTAGCGATCGTCCTGGTCGACGGCCGCGATGCACCCCTCGAGCAGCTTGATCGCCATGACAGGGGCGTTTGTCGCAACGTAGGCGCGGGAGAGTGTCTCGTATACGTCCGGCCGGGTCTCAGGACGAACCCCGCCCGATGCGACGACGGCTTCCAGCTGCCGAATCGCCTCGTCGTTGGCGCCTCGCCGCGCGACGAGCGCGCCGAGCGTTGCCCTGATGCGAACCTCCAGCCCGTCCGGCACCTCCTCGGCGAGCAGGCTGACCAGGATCTGCTCGGAACGGTCGAGGTCCAGCCCCATGCGCAGCTCGAGCTCCGCATCGGCAAGCCGCAGCTCGCGCTCCTTGGAGGCGGGTACCGCCGACCCGGTCTCGAGGTACTCGGGATCGACGCCGAGTCGGCTTGCTATCGCGCGTAGCGCCTTGAGGGACGGCTTACGCCCACCGTTCTCGATCCGGGAGATGTAGGCGTACGACACGCCCGGCGCAGAGATCGCCCGCTGAGAGAGCCCGCGAGAGAGCCGCAGCCGTCGGATCCGCTGGCCGACGGTTTCCTCTGTCACCTTCGCATCGTCGCTCGTCAACAGGTGGTCAGTCAATAGCCCGTCGGAGATCGGTTGACAGCACCTGTCCCTAGTAAGCGCAGCGTCGTATCGTCCGCCTCGATCCGAGACGCGAAAGGAGGGAAGGCGAATGCGGAAAGCAACGCTTCTGCGGGCTCTGATGTTGCTCGCGTCGCTGGCGGCGATCCTCGCGAACGGCGACCTAGTCGGTCCGCACTGAGACGCCACATCAGGGGGCGGGTGTCCCTCGACGCCCGCCCCCGTTCACTACTCGTGCGGTGGCCTGTCCTCATCGCTCGGTGCATCAAAATAGGAACCTCGATCGTGATCCTACCTTGGTGACCGGCCGACACGGTGCAGCCGCGCTTCGGCTCTCCTACGGACTCGACGTCATCGCCGCAACGAGGTCGTTCGCGTCGTCGTCCTGGCTCACCTCCCACGCCCACAGGCCGCGCAGGTGCTTCGCGTTCGCGAGCTGGACGCGCTCGAGCACGCCGTGCGGATCCATGTAGCTGATGAACGTGCCGCCGTCGAGCGTCGGGTTGTAGAGCCACGGCGCGCCCGCCGGCCCGTTCCAGTACCACGCGAAGCCGTTGATCGCCTTGTCGTCGGAGCCCAGGTTCTTCGGCGCCGCGAGCGCCGTCGGGCCGATCACGGTGAGGTTCCCGTCCGTGAGCCCGGTGTCGACGAGCTCGTGGAAGGTCGGCGAGTCGTTGTACGGCCACGACTGTGGCACGAAGCTCTGGTACAGGCCGTTGTTCGCGCTCGGCACGCCGACGTAGCGCTTGCCGTAGAACGGCACGCCGAGGACGAGCTTGTCCGGCGCGACGCCGTTCGCGAGGTAGTAGTCGACCGTGCCCTTCGTGGTCCACGTCGACTGGATCGCGGCGCCGCCGACGGGCGGATCCTTCGGGTCAAGCGAGAACGGCGAGTTGATGTCCGTCCACGACTCCCAGAGGCCGTGGAAGTCGAAGGTGAGCAGGTTGATCCAGTCGACGGTCTGCGCCACGTCCGCGAGCTCCCAGCTCCCGGACGAGTTCACGTTCCCGGCCGGGCCGTCGACGGTCAGGAGGTAGTGCTTCCCGGTCGTCGCGCCATACGCGTCGAGCTGGCTCCGGAACTCCTGAAGCAGGAGCGTCGCGTTGTGCTTGTCGGCGGGTGAGTGATCCGCGCCGTTGCCGGGGTCGATCCCCGGGTACTCCCAGTCGATGTCGATTCCGTCGAAGAGCCCGGCCGCGACGCCGGCGCCGCCGGACTGCTCCGGCCAGCCGCCGGTCGGCAGGTTGCCCTTGATCAGGAGGTCGATGCAGGACTGGACGAAGGCCTGCCGCGAGGCAGCCGTCGCCGCCACGTCGGAGAAGTACTTCGACAGCGTCCAGCCGCCGAGCGACATGACGACTCGGAGGCCCGGGTGGGCGGCCTTCAGCTTCAGCAGCTGGTTGAAGTTCCCGAAGACGTGCTGGTTCGGGTCGGATGGGTCGTCGGCGACACCGTCGACACTGTTGTCCCCGCTCCAGGTCGGGGCCTGGTAGTCCGACCACGGGTCGCTGAGCGCGCACGTTCCGTCCGCGGCCGGCATTGCGAACGCGTAGTCGATGACGTTCAGCCGGCCGGCCGGGATCTGGTTCACGAAGTACCCGCGCGCGTAGCGGTCCCAGTTGGCGAAGAACGCGCCGCGGACCTGGCTCGGCCCGGAGCTGTGGGCGGCGGCGGCCGACGCGAGGACGAGCGCGCCGGCGACGGCGACCGCCAGGGTTCGCAGAGTTCTCATTGGCAATGCCTCCTTCAGGGCGACGACTGCGGCGCCCGCGACTCAACCACGTTTCGGGCTGGTGGTCAATACCAGTCTTGTACACGACAAGACCAATTCAGCCGATTTCGCCCAACCATAGGGTCGGCGATAAGACCACTTCGGGGAGAAGCTAGCGCGGACTGGAGGTGCCGAGCACGTGGCCGGCGCCGTCGATCGCCTGGATCGCGAGCCGCTTCGCCTTCGTGTGCACGTCGATCGACGTCTCGAACCCGTTTCGCGGCGCGACGGCGATGCGCGTGAGATGCGCGCCGTCGGTCCCGCCGAGGAGCGCCCACCTCCGCACCTGCGTCGCGCCGTTCCAGCTCGCCCAGACCGTCACGTCGTCGCCCTGCTCCCGCTTCACGGCGAGCGCCGGCCGGTCGGTCGGGTGGCCGACCCACGGGAAGCGGTAGGCGCGGTACGAGTCGGCGCCCTTGTTGAAGCGCATGTCGAAGACGACCTCGCCGGCGTGGCTGAACTCGGTGACGTACGGCTCGCTCCCCCAGCCGACGAGGACGTGCCCGTCCGGGAGCACCTGCATGTTCCCCTGGCTCGAGGCGAGCAGGCCGTCGGGATGGACGTAGGCCTTGACGAGCCGCGCCGTCATGCGGTGCATGTTCAGCCGCACGACGATCGCGCGCGAGTGCTTCTCGACCGCGGGTGCCGCGCCGTCGTCGAAGATCGTGAGCGTGCCGTCCGGATGCAGGCGCGCGTCGTGCTGCCACGCGACGCGCGTGCCCGGCCCCATCTCGAAGTCGCTCCGCTTGCCGCCGAGCCGCCACACGATCTGCCCGGTCCGCTTGCTGATCTCGTAGATCGCGTGCGTGTGCCGCGCCGAGACGATCAGCGTGTCGTTCGGCCCCGGCTCGACCGAGTTGATGTGGAAGTAGTCGTACGGGGTCTTCGAGTCCTTGGGCACCTTGGTCAGGTACGACTCGGTGAGCGCGACGTTCCCGAGGCTGTGCCACTCGAAGAGCACGCGGCCGGTGGCGACGTCGATCTCCTGGAGGATGCTGTCGAGGACGAAGCCGTTCCCGGGGCCTCTGACCGCGCCGAGATCCTGCGGCACCTTCCGGTAGATCGTGATCAGCGCCGTGCCGTGCGGGGTGATGAGGAACTCGTGCTCGTCGCCGGCGAGCCCGTGGCCGGCATGCACCTCCTTCACGAGGTGGTACGAGGTGTCGTAGATCTCGTACTTGCCCTGCCCCACGCCCTTCGTCGACTTCCCCTGCCACCACGTGAGCACGGGCTTGCCGCGGTAGTGCTGGACCCGGAAGTCGGTCGCGCCCGGCCGCACTGGATGGAACCAGACGACCTGGCCGTCGTTGTCGGCGATCAGCGGCCCGGTCTCCGCGACGTTCTTCTTCGGCGCGAGGAAGAGGTAGCCCGGCGCTGTGTTCCCGACGCGCCGCAGCCCCTGGAGGATGGCCGGCTTCAGGTCGGGCCGGCTGTGGAAGTGCTGGTACGGCGGCGTCGCCTTGTGCTTGTGGTGCGACCCGCAGCCCGCGAGCAGCACGACAGTCGTGAGCGCGAGCGCACGCTTCGCTCTAGGAACCGGCGAGCGTCCCCGAGTCCGTGATCGTGTTGATGAACTGGCCCGTGTCGAAGTCGAAGTAGTGTGCCCAGTCGGACGAATACGAAAGCGTGAGCTCAGTGCCGTTCGCGTGCGCGAACGCCTGGGTGCCGCCCGTGACCTCGAGGGTAAGCGTGAAGTTGCGCCACGAGTTGCTGGCGATGTCCTCGAGCGCGACGACGCTGCCCGGCTCGACGACCCCGGTGAAGCTGCCGCGCTTCATCGTGAACGCGATCGAGCCGCTGACGGGCTCGCACACCGGGCCGCAGTCGCCCGTGGTGAACTGCGTGCCGCCGTCGAGCGTGCCGTCGTAGCTCCCCTTGCCGAAGGGGCCCGCGAGGGTGCCGTGGACGTGCGTCGACGCATCGGACCACTCGGCGGTGCCGGTGAGCGTCGCGCTGTGAGTGGCAGCGCCGGCCGCGGCCGATCCGGACAGGCCAAGGAGCACCACGCCCGTGACGAGGAGTCGCCGCATGAGCCTCAATTCGCCCGCCATGCGGAGAATCCTGGCAGGTCTCTCTCATTTCGCCAAGACCGCGTGCCGTGACCTATCCGAGAGGAGCGCTCGACCTAGCCGATCGTCAGGTGTTCGCCGCCGCGCCCGACATGGCGGGCTTGGCTCTCAGACGCTGGAAGGCACAGCCCGTCGGAAGTCGTCATGGCCCGCGGAGCGGGCCGGACTTCCGGCGGCTATGGGCGGTACTGGGCTCGAACCAGTGACCCCCAGCTTGTCGAGCTGGTGCTCTCCCAACTGAGCTAACCGCCCTGGGGCGCCGTAGTCTAACGGGAGATCGGAGCGGTGAGCACTGGCCTGGCGGAGCTGCGGCTTGTCCGCCTGCCCACCGCTCCTGGTTCATCCCTCGGTGACGTAGTGCACACGTACTACCCCCAAAGGAGGGACTCGGCCGCGAGACGCGTCAAGTCCTGCGGCTGCGCGGAGAGGTTCCAGTCCGTCAGCTCCTTCGTTCGCGCGTCGTAAACGAGCTCGAGGTAGTGCCCGTGCGGCGGTGCGACTCCGGCCGGGCGTGGAGCTTCGTAGCCCACGAAGTTTCCGTGCAAGCGGACGACGAAGACGTCCTGGTTCGTGTCGACCTGCGCGCCGCCCATCGTGGCCGACACGACGTCGCCGCGTTTGCCGCTGACGATGACACCACCGTCGGGCGCGCTTTCACCGTTCGCCTTCGCGAAGGCGAGCGCATCGGTCCTAAGCTGCTGGATCTCGGCGGGCGTCGGGACGCGCGAGGAGTTTCCGCCCGCCCTGCCGAGGCCGAGCCAGAGCGCGACACCGACAGCCACGACAACTGCTCCAGCGCCAAGTCGGCGCCTCACGCGATCTTCTCGAGCGGCGCGTAGTCCAGCATCAGGCGCCGCTCGCTGCCGTCGCCCGCGAAGCGCACCGTCACCACGCCGCCCGGCTCGATCCGCGTCACCACGCCTTCGCCGAGCGTCCCATGCCGAACTGAATCACCTGTCGAGAGAGCCGGGACATCGTCCCGCGGCGCGACCACCGCAGGCGCCTTCGACGCCCAGCTCGTCGGCGTCAGGCGCTCCCGCTCCACGCCCTCCGCGGGCAGCTCGTCGAGGAAGCGCGACGGCAGCTTGAAGTCGCGCAGGCCGTAGAGCGAGCGCGCGACCGCGTGCATCAGGACGAGTCGCTCCTTCGCTCGCGTCATGCCCACGTAGCAAAGTCGGCGCTCTTCCTCTACGCCTTGCTCCTCGATCGCGCGCGAGTGCGGGAAGATCCCCTCCTCCATCCCGATCATGAAGACGGCCCGGAACTCGAGCCCCTTCGCGTTGTGCAGGGTCAAAAGCGTGACGAGGCTCTGCTCGCCGCGCATCGCGTCCTGGTCGGAGTAGAGCGAGATCTCCTGGAGGAAGGTCGAGAGCGACGGCTCCTCCGCGGTCTCCTGGTACTCGCGCGCGACGCCGACGAGCTCCTGGAGGTTCTCGATCCGGCCCTGCGCCTCGACCGTCCGCTCCGCCTCCAGCGCCTCGAGGTAGCCGGTGCGCTCGAGGACGCGCTCGACGAGCTCCGGCGCCTCGAGCTCGAGCGCGCCGGCCGCGAGCGACTCGAGCAGCGTCCGCAGCCCCTCGACCGCCCGGCGCGGCGCTGCCGCCACGCCCGCCTCCTCGGCCTGGCCGAGCGCCTCCCAGAGCGAGATCCCCTGCGTGTCCGCGTAGCTCGCGAGGCGCGCGAGCGAGGTGTCCCCCACGCCGCGCCGCGGGCGGTTCGCGATCCGCGTCAGGCTGACCGCGTCGTACGGGTTGTCGATCGCCTGGAGGTAGGCGATCACGTCCTTCACCTCGGCGCGCTCGTAGAAGCGCGGGCCGCCGACCACCTGGTACGCGACACCCTGGCGGACGAGCACGTCCTCGAGCACGCGCGACTGCGCGTTCGTCCGGTAGACGACCGCCATCTCGTCGCCGCTCCAGCCGTACTCGACGAGCCCAGCGATCTCGGCGGCGACGAAGCGCGCCTCGGCGTGCTCGTCCTCGACCTCGACCACGCGGACGGGCTCGCCGTCGCCGAGCTCCGACCAGAGGCTCTTCTCCTTCCGCTCCCGGTTGTGCGTGATGACCGCGTTCGCGGCGCCGAGGATCGAGTTCGTCGAGCGGTAGTTCTGCTCGAGCGGGATCGTGCGCGTGCCGGGGAAGTCGCGCTCGAAGTCGAGGATGTTGCGGATGTCGGCGCCGCGGAAGGCGTAGATGGACTGGTCCGGATCGCCCACGGCGCAAACGTTCATGTGCGTTCGGGACATGACCTTCAGCAGCGCGTACTGGGCGTGGTTCGTGTCCTGGTACTCGTCGACGAGGATGTAGCGGAACGCGTTCTGCCAGCGCTCCCGCGCCTCCGGGAACCGCTCCAGCACCTGCACCGTCAGCATCAGCATGTCGTCGAAGTCGACCGCGTTCGAGGCGAAGAGCCGCCGCTGGTAGAGGTCGTACGCGTCCGCCACGGTCTGGTCGTAGAAGGACGCGACCCGCTCGCGGTAGGCCTCCGGGCCGACGAGGTTGTTCTTCGCGTTCGAGATCTGCGCGTGGATGCCGCGCGGGACGAAGCGCTTCGGATCACGCTCGAGCTCCTCCAGGCACTGCTTCACGAGCCGGACCTGGTCGGCCTGGTCGTAGATGGTGAAGTTCGTCCGGTAGCCGAGCCGCGGTGCCTCGCGGCGCAGGATGCGCCCGCAGGCGGCGTGGAAGGTGAGGATCCAGATCGCACGCGCGGGGCCACCGAGGAGGTCTTCGAGGCGCGTCTTCATCTCGGCCGCGGCCTTGTTCGTGAACGTGATCGCGAGGATCTCGTTCGGCTTCACGCCGATCGCGTTCACGAGGTGCGCGACGCGGTAGGTGAGGACGCGCGTCTTGCCGGAGCCGGCGCCGGCGACGACGAGGAGCGGGCCTTCGGTGGCGAGGACGGCCTCGCGCTGCGCCTCGTTCAGGTCGGCGAGATAGGTCTCGGGCGAGGCGACGGACATCTCGGGCGATGCTAGCGGCGTCAGCGCGTGGCGTCGTCGAGCGCCGCCTCGATCCAGGTGCTCGCGGCCGCGAAGGCCTCGGGGTCGCTCGATTTGACGACCACCTCGACCTCGGCGCCGTCCTCGCCGAAGGTCGGATAGGAGCCGACGAGGACGCCGGGATGCCGCTCGCTCATCGCCTCGAGCACGCCGACGATCGTGCTCTCGCGCGTCCGGTAGCGCCGCCGCCACGACCGGATCGGCTGCGGGCGGCGCAGCTCCTCCTCGACGGTCGCGAACATCGCCTCCATCTCGGCCGGCAGGCCCGGCAGGACGTAGACGTTGCCGATCACGAACCCCGGCGCCCCGCCGAGCGGGTTCCCGAGCGGGCGCGCGCCCGCCGGGAGCAGCGCCCAGCGCGCGGCGTACTCGGGGTCGCGGGAGAAGCGGGCCCGCAGCCGCTCCGCGACCTCCGGCACCTCCTCCTGCTCCACACCGAAGGCGGCGGCGAGCGCCTCGCGGGTGAGGTCGTCCGGCGTGCCGCCGAGGCCGCCGGTGACGACGAGGACGTCGCAGCGCGGCGCGTGCTCGCGGACGAACGCGGCCACGGTCTCGATCTCGTCCGGCAGCGCGGCGAGGAGCCGTACGCGGAGGCCGAGCGCCTCGAGCCGCTTCGCGAGCCACGAGCCGTTCGTGTTCAGGACGTCGCCGGCGACGAGCTCGTTCCCGATCGTGAGGATGACGGCGGACCCGGACTCCACCGTGAGCGAGTATAGGAACCGGTGAGCCGGCTCCAAGAGCTCCAGGAGCGGCGTGCGCACGAGTGCCGGCTGACGCCCGACCGCGCGCTCCGCTCGCTCGACGAGGCAGAGGCGTTTCTCCGCGACCGCGGTCTGCTCACGCGGACGGCGGACTCGGCGCTGCCGAGCCTCTACGAGGCGTGTCACGAGGATCCGTACGCGCCCGGCCGCGGCGGCTTCGGCGAGTGGCCGGCGACGAAGTGGCCGTGGTTCGGCGAGCTCGCCGAGCGGGCGGGCCTGCACCGGCTCAAGGTTCATCACCGCGGCAAGAACCTGCTCGTCACCGACGAGACGGCCGTGCTCCTCGACCCGATCTGCCGGTCGGAGGTCGAGCGCATGCGGCGCGACGCTCCGGAGTGGGCGCGCGTCCTCGACCACCTGGCTGCCGCCGGTCCCTCCGAGCCCGAGGACCTGAAGGTCGAGCTCGACCTGAAGCCGAAGGAGCTCAAGGCGATCCTCTTCCCGCTCGAGCTCCGCGGCGCGGTCGTCAGGCGAAACGGCATGCTCGAGCGCTGGGATCAGGCGTTCCCCGAGCCGCCGCGCGGGCCGGGCGGGCCGGAGGAGCTCCTCGTCGCGGCGGTGCGGGCGGCGGTCGTCGCGCCCGAGCGGGAGGTCGCGCGCTGGTTCGCCTGGCGCTGGCTCTTTCCGCCGGAGCTCGTCGAGGGGCTCGTGGCGAAGGGTCGGCTCGAGCGGTCCGAGCCCGGCTGGCTCGCGGCTACCTGAGCGGGAACGGCTTGCGTGCGAGTGCCGACAGCACCTGCGACGTGACCCACACCGGCGTGGCCGCGTAGCGCGCGCTGTAGCGGAAGCTCCCGTCGGCACGGCGAAGCCGCGCGAGGTAGGCGAAGGCACGCCGGCCGGGATTGCGGCGGGTGGCGAGGAACGCCTGGATCGCCCACGCGGTGGACTGCGCATCGGAGCCGCGGCCCGGCTGGAGCTCGAACCCGCCGTCGCGGTTCTGCTGGCGGCGCAGGTAGGCGAGGGCGCGACGGATCGGCGCGCCGCGCACGTTGAGCACGACGAGGGCCTCGACCGCCGCGGCCGTGTCGTTCGAGTCGGGCGCGATCCCTGCTGCCCACCCCCAGCCTCCCGAGCGCGCCTGGCGGGCGAGGACGTAGCGCACCACCCGCGGAGGCACCCGCTCCCCGGCCTGGCGGAGGGCGAGGACGCCCCAGATCGTCGAGTTCACGAGCGGCCCGATCGCGCCGCTTGCCCGCTCGGCGGCACGCACGCGCGCGACAAGGCCGGGCGAGGCGCCCCCGCTCGCGGCCTCTGCAGCGAGAACGAGCTCGACGTCGGTCGTCGTGGCCAGGTCGCCCTCGCGCGCGACGAGGTAGTCGTGCGCCTTCGGCGTCGCGACGCCGGCCGATCGCAGCCCGAGGACGGCCCAGGCGGTGAGCTCGGGCGACGACGTCCGCCCTTGCTCCGCGAACCCGCCGTCGGGAAGCTGCCGGCCCTGGACGAACCCGACCGGCGACGCGAGCGCGAGCGCCGCCGCGGCGACGAGCGTCACGCCCACACGACCTCCGTCCGCAGCCGCCGTCCGTAGCGCTCGAGCAGTCGCCGGAGCTCCGGCCCCGCGACGAGTGCCATGACGAGGTTCCCGGCCGCGTGCGCCGCGTCGAACCACACGCCGCGACCGAGCTGGAAGGTGAGCGCGGCCCAGGTGTGCGGGTAGAAGCTGTACCACTCCCAGACGTCCATCAGGCCGCTGAAGGCGAAGCCGAGGACGAAGCACACGAGCGCGAACGGCAGCCGCCGGCGCAGGAGCGGCGCAGCGAGCGCGCCGACGGCGCCGCACCCTCCCCAGGCGAGCATCTGCCACGGCGTCCACGGGCCCTGGCCGAGGACGAAGTTCGAGGCGAGCGCGGCGATCCCGCCGACGGCGACGCCGGCCCGCAGGCCGAGCGCGACACCCGCAGCGACCGTGATCACCGTGACGGGCTGGACGCCCGGGATCGCGGCGAAGAGGACGCGGCCCGCGGCGGCAGCGCCTGCCAGCGTCGCGACGAGGGCGACCTCCTTCGCCGAGCCGGGGCCGGACTCGAGCCAGAGCGCGCCGCCGAGGAGGATGCCGCCGGCGACGAGGAGGAGCGCGAGCGCGCCGTCGTCGGGGCCGAGGGCGAGCCAGAGGCCGAGCGCGCACAGCGCAGGCGCGACGGCGAGGGCGAGCGACCTAGGCAACGCGCGCCTCGCTGCTCTCGTCGAGGCTCACGACCCGATCCGCCACCGCAGCCGCGAAGACGAGGTCGTGGGTGACGACGAGGGTGGCGCGCCGCGGAGCCTCCCGGCGCAGCCGGTCGGCGAGCTCCGCCTTCCGCTCCGGGTCGACTCCACGGGTCGGCTCGTCCAGGACGAGCAGGTCCGGCTCGATCACGGCCACGGCGGCCAGGGCGAGGCGTTCGCGCTCGCCGCTCGAGAGGTCGCGTGGGTGTCGATCCGCCGCGGCCGCGAGCCCGACGGCGGCGAGCGCCGTCCGCGCCCGCTCGAGATTGCCGCCGACGCCGAGCGCCACCTCCTCGTCCGCCCGCTCCGCGACGAGGTACCGGCCGGGATCCTGCGACAGGTAGCCGGCGCGGCCGTGGCGGACGACGCTGCCGCCCTGCGACTCGAGCAGACCGGCTGCGACCTTGGCGAGCGTCGTCTTGCCGGAGCCGTTCGCGCCGACGAGCGCGACGATCTCCCCGCGCCGCAGCTCCAGGCTCTGGTGTTCAAGCGCGACGTGTCCGTTCGGATAGGCGAAGGACATGTCCGCCACCCGGCAGGCGAGCTCGCGAGCCGAGCCCCGGCCGTGCACGGAGCGCGGCTCGGTCCAGGCGGGCCGCTCCGCCCGCAGCCACTCGAGCGCGCGCTCCCGGGGCGCGTCGAGGAGCACGCGGCCGCCGTCGAGGAAGACCACCCGGTCGGCGCGCTCGAGCGGCAGCGCCGGGCGCTGCTCCGAGCACACGACCGCGATCCCGGAGCGGCGCGCGAGGTCGAGGAGCGCTCGCGCCGCCTCCGGGTCGAGCTGCGACGTCGGCTCGTCGAGGAGCAGGAGCCGCGGCTCGAGCGCGAGCGTCGCGGCGAGGCAGACGCGCTGGAGCTCGCCGCCCGAGAGCTCGGCCACGGCCCGCCCGGCCAGGTGCGTCGCGCCGACCGCCGCCAGCGCCGCGCTCGCCCGCGCCGGGATCTCCGCGGGTGGAAGGCCGAGGTTCTCGAGCCCGAAGGCGACCTCGTTCTCGACGCGCGTCATGACGACCTGGTCCTCCGGATCCTGGAAGAGCGTCGCGACGGCGCCCGCGAGCTCGGCCGGCCGCCGCACACGCGTGTCCATTCCGGCCACCTCCACGGAGCCGGAGAAGCGCCCGCCGTGGAAGTGCGGGACGAGCCCGGCGAGCGCACGCAGGAGGGTCGACTTCCCCGATCCGGAGGGGCCGAGCAGGACGACGAGCTCGCCGGGCTCGACCGCGAGGGACACGTCCTGAAGGGCCGCGCCGCCGCCGGGATACGCGAACGAGAGGTGGTCGACGCGCGCTAGAGCCACAGCGCTCCCACAAGCGCGAGGAGCGGCGCCCCGGTTGCGGCGAGCCGGTCGAGGCGCGTCCACGGGGGCCGCGGCGCCCGGGTGTGGCCGGCGCGGCCGAAGCCCCGCGCCTCCATTGCCTCCGCGACGTTGAGCCCTCGCTCGAGCGAGCCGGCCAGCAAGGGCGAGACGAGGCGGGCGCGGCCGCGCAGGCCGCTCACCTCGACACCGCGCCCGCGGAGGGCCTCGACGAGGCCGCGCGCGTCGCGCTCGAGCGTGGGCACGAGGCGCGTCGCGAGCACGACCGCGAGCGCCGACCGGCGCGCGAAGGCCGCGCCCTGCACGAGCCGGTCGTGGTCGAGGAGGAGCGCATAGGCGGAGAAGGCGAGCGAGAGCGCCGCGAGGCGAAGCGCCTGGAAGACCGCGCCGTGGAGCTCCTCCGAGGTCACGTCGAGCGGCCCGAGCACGGGCACTGTCGGGCCGCTCCAGAGCACGTGCCAGCCGACCGTCTCGACGAACGGCGTGACCACGAGCACGGCGCCCGCCGTCACCCCGACGCCGAGCAGGAACGGCCACGCGCGGCGGCCGGCACCGCGCACGCAGACCGCGAGCAGGAGGACCGCCAGCACGGCGACCGACCCGGTTCGATGGGCCAGGAGCGCGGCCGCGCCGACCGCGGCAAGGAGGAGCGCGGCGGGCCCCGGGCTCATGGCACCCCCTGGTAGCGGAAGCGGACGAGGCTCGGCTCGCGAGCGAGACGAAGCGCGTCGCGCGGCGTCAGAGAGAGGAGAACCGGAGCCGTCGGCGGCCGCCCGATCGCAATCGAGCTCGGCCCGACGCCCCTGTGGACGAGCACGACATTGACGTTCGGCGGCAGCTCCGGCGTCAGCGGCGCGACCTGGCCGTGCACGACGCGGGCGATTGCCTGGGCCGCGCGCCGGGCCCCCGGTTCGTAGACGACGCGCGTGGGCCTCCAAGATCCGTCGTATCCGTGCAGGAACGGCTCGGGAAACGCGCCGATCACGACCGGAACGGACATGGCGTGCCGCCACGAGCGGTAGTCCCACCATTCAAGGTCGCCGGGGTGGAGCCGGTACTCGGCGGCGCTGCGATCGCCCTCGATGCCGTTCACGAAGTAGAACCAGTCCCGCTGCGCCGAGAGGCTCCCGGAGAGGCCGTCGATCGACTGGACGAAGCGCCCGCCGTAGCGCGTCTTCACCTTCGCCACCCGGTCGAGGGCCTGCATCGCCGTGATCCCAGCCGGGACGCGGCCGGTGAAGAGCACCGCGGAGCCGCGGTCGCGCGTGATCCACACGCGGGCGGTGCCGTGCGCGCGCTGCCCGCCGCAGCCCGCCAGGAGCAGGACGGCGACGGGCAGCGCGAGCCGGCGGAGGCTCACGGGAGACGGTTCGAGCGCACGGCCCCCGGGGCGGTGGCCCAGACGAGGCCGGTGTGCCGCTTCAGGCACGCGCGGCCCTTCGGCGCCGCGACGGAGCGGCCGGCGACGTGGATCGCCGCGACCCGCGGGACGCTCTTCCGGCCCTGGTCGTCCTGGGCCCGGACGGTGTAGCAGCGCCGCGCGGCCCGCTGGAGCAGGAGCGTGGGCGGGCCGCCGCTCGGCCCGAACTCGGCCCAGTACCAGAGCACGACGTCCCCGTCTTTCAGCTGCACCTGGTCGGCGCCGACGGGCGGCGAGACGCCGTTCACCTTGAACACCCAGCCGGCCTGGCCTGCGGCCGGGTAGAGACCGATCTGGTCGACGTAGGTGCCGAACGAAGCCTGCTGCACGTGGTAGTAGAACTCGCCGCGCGTCGCGGCGGCCTCGAGGACGTCGAGCGCATTCGTCCCCGAGACGACCGGCTGCGTCGGCCCGAAGATCGTCTGCGTCTTGCCTTCGACGCGAACGTGGACGGCTGCTGCGAGCGCCGCCGGGACGAGAACGAGGGCGGCGGCGAGCGCCGCGAGAACAGCGAGAGGTCGGCGAAGCACGAATCCTCCTTCCGCGAGGGGTTCGGGTCTGCGGCGGGCGGAGGTCTTCTGACTCAGGGCGCCCTCCCGCGTCGCCTTCCCGGCCGGAGCCAGTGGCACTGCGGCGTGGGAGCGTCTCCCCTCACAGCGGCGGGACCGTTCCGGATTCGCACCGGATTCCCTGACCGCTCGCCGTTTGCCGGCTCAGGCTATCAGCACGCCTGCTCGCCTTCGTGCCGCGAGTTCCGCGTCGTGATCACGACGGAGCTCGCCGGCAGGCGGAGGGTCTTGTCGTCGCGCGCCTTTGCGTCGTAGAAGACCGCGGTTCCGTTCGCCCGACCGAGGTAGAGGAGGCAGCGGCGGCGTCCTCTGGCGAAGCCCTTCGGGGGGTCCGGCACGATCCACTCCACCCACGCGGCGTCCGCGCCCCAGGAACCGAACGGAATGAAGAAGAACTCCGGGTGCCTCACCTCGCCGTCCCGAACGCTGCGGCTGTCGCCCCAGGCCTGGAACATCACCGCGGCGATCGTGAGGACGACGGAGAGCGCGAACGCGCCGCCGGCCAGGGGCACGAGGCGCTTCACGCGTCCCGAGCGGATCTCTCGCCAGACGACATAGACGATGAGTGCGCCGTCGAGAACGGCATAGACCACGTCCGAGACGCGCGAGCCCACCCAGAAGTGCACGACACCACCGCTCACCAGCACGACGGCGACCACCCCCGCCAGGAGGCCGTCGAGCTTTCCCTCGCCGAGAGGCGCGCCGCGACGCAGCAACGCCCAGCCGAAGATGAGCAAGACGAGGAAGATCCCGAAGATCGCGAGCGAGGTCAGGAGGACGACGAAGACTCCGACCGCCGACTGCGAGAGCGTCTCGGAGTAGCCGAGGCCGACCTCCTCGGGCTTGACCGCCAGCGGATCGTAGAAGAGAGAGTTGGCGAGCCGGAGCAATCCGTAGAGGATCAGCCCGAGAGCCGTGACGACGAAGACCGGATTTGCAGCGACCGAGCGCGTGATGCCGGGGGCCGGCTTCTCCTCGACGGCCATGGCGGCAGAGTCTAGGAAGCCGGTAGGCCGACCTTGACCGCGGGCCAGGCGCTCGCGCTCGACTTCGACGCCGTCCTCGGCGACACGCGGCCGCTCTGGCGCGCCTGGCTCGAGGAGCTCGCGCGCCGGGCCCGGGTGGACGTCGAGCTTCCGGAGGATCGTGCCGCGGCGGCCGGCGTCCTCGACGGCGTCGTCGGCAACTGGCGCGTCCTGCTCGAGCGCTTCGCGGAGGAGCACGCTCCCCTGTACCTGCGACCGAGCGCCGAGGTGAACGCGGCGCTCCGACGCCTGAGCGCCGACGGAGTCCGGCTCGGCGCCTTCACCGACGCGCCGGAGCCGCTCGCCCGGGTCGCCGCGGCGCAGCTCGGCGTCGCGCGGCGGCTCGAGGCGCTCGAGACGGGCCCGGACGCGGAGGAACGGTTGCTCGAGCGGCTCGGTCCCGAGGCCCGAATCGTCCGCAGCGTCGCGGAGCTCGCGGGCTAAGATCGGCTCGATGGAGCGCAAGAGCCTCGACGACCGCCAGCTCGACGCGCTGCTCGAGCGGCTCGACCGGATCGGCGACGAGCTCCGCACGCTGAACCGCCGGCTCGACCAGCAGGAGCACCTGCTCCGCATCTCCCGCGAGCTCGCGAGTCTGAACGAGTCGCTCCAGGCGCTCGCCTACGCGGCGCTCGGCCACCAGGGGCCGCAGGTGCGGCGGCGCCGAACCGGCTGACCCGGCCGGCCGTCATCGCCTAGCTTCGCTAAGGGAGCCGGTAGATGTCGAGCACGCCGCTCGTCCGGTGCTCGTTCGCGTCCCCCTCGGGGAGCGCGATCCGGTCGTCGGTGACGATCGGGCTCGACCAGTGGCCCGAGCCGGCCGGGAGCGTCGCCACCTCTCCGCCGTCCGTGGGCCGCCGCACGCGCAGGCCCCCGCCGGCCGGGTCGTAGACGTAGAGCAGGCCGCCGGCGACAACCGGGCTCGTCCCCGCCGCGGACTTCTGCCAGGCGAGCTGGAGGCGGCCGCCGCTCAGCGTGTACCCGCGCGTCGAGCTCCCGGTCGCGGTGAAGAGCCACGTCTTCCCGCCCGAGCGCCAGACCGCGGGCGCCGAGAAGAGCCCGTCGCCGAGCGCCACCGTCTGGAGCTCGCCGCCCTGCCGGCCGGGTCGCGCGGTGCCGTTCAGGCGCGCGAGGCTGAGCAGTCGCAGCTTCGCGTCCTTTCCGCTCTGCGCGACGAGGCCGCTCGACAGGACAGCGGGTGCCGTCGAGCCGAGGTCGACGTCGCCCGACTCGAGGCGGGCCTGGTCGGTCGGCGTCCAGCTCTGGAGCAGCCTTCCCGCATTCGGGCTCAGCATCAGCACGCTGTCGCCCCAGTTGGTGCGCCCGTTCCAGGGCCCGTTGCCGGTCGCGACGAGCAGCCGTCCGCTTCCGGGGACGACGACGGCGCCGGAGCGCGCCCAGATCGCCGAGTCGCTCGCGGAGCAGCTGCTCGGCCGGATCAGCGTGTGGCGGTTGCTGCAGAGCGAGTTCCAGACGTGGACGAGCCGCCCGGTGCGCGCGTCGATCGCTGCGACGTGCCCCTGGTAGGGCGGCGCGTCGCCGACGTAGCCGCCCGTCGTCGCCAGGACGAGGCCGCGCGAGAGGTTGAGCGCCGTGCCGAGCTTCTCGCGCGCGGGAAGCAGTGTGATCGTCCGCGACCAAAGCTGGCGGCCGGTCGCCAGCGAGAGCTTGCGGATCTTCCCGTCGGACGCGCCGGCCCAGACGAAGCGGCGGTCGCTGACCGGCGAAGAGTTCGTGATCCGGTACGAGCCGGCCCACGACGAGTAGCCGCGCGGGGTGAAGAGCCAGAGGCGCGCGCCGGTGTCGGCGTCGAGCGCGAGCGTGCGCCCGTATGAGGTCGTGAGGACGAAGACGTCGTGCTTCTTGCCGCGCACCGTGACGCCGCGGAGGTAGATCGGCGACGAGTCCGCAGTGCCGGGGATGCCGACCCGCTGGCGGCTCAGGTTGCCGACGTTTTCCGCCGTGATCCCGGTCGAGGCCGGCCCGGCGTTGCGGCGGGCCGCGTCGTAGCCGAAGCGCGTCCAGTCGCCACCCGCGCGTACGGCGGCGGGGCGGTTCGGCTCCGCGCTCGCGCACGCGGCGGCCAGGAGCGCCAGCGCGGCGGCGGCAGCAGCGAGGAGCCTCACGCGGTGGTCAGGTCGCGACTCGTCGCCCATGGTCCCGGCGGCGTGAGGAGCGACTCGACGTGCAGGTACGCGAGGCCCACGATCGGGAAGTCGAGCACCCGCTCGACGCAGAGGTAACGCGGCCGCCACGCGGGCTGGAACTTGCGGTTGAAGCTCAGCAGCCGGTCGATCTGGAAGAAGCGGTCGAGGCGGAGCAGCCCGAAGCGCGCTGCGCGGTGCCAGAGCGGCTCCTCCTCGCACTCGCGCAGCACCTCGCCGAAGACGGCGAAGTTGAGCGAGAGCTCGCTCGCGCCGTGCTCGCGCGCCCATTCGATCGTCTCCACGACGAGTGACTCCATGAGGCCGTTCGGGGTGTCCTTGCCGCGGCGCATGGCAGCCAGCGAATAGCCGCCGCTTGCAGGCGACGGGACGAGCTGGAGGAAGCCGCCCACGTGCCCGTCGTCGGCCTCCGCGACCGCGAGCGTACCGGCCTCGTGCGCGAAGAGCGCATCCATCGCCATCGTGAACCCGCGCTCGGGCCAGCGGCCGCGCCACTCCCGCGAGACGCGCTCGAGCTCGGCGCGCAGCCCCGGCGTCACCTCGGCCGGCCGGACGAAGCGGACGCGGTAGCCGGCGCGCTGGATGCGGTGCACCGATTGGCGCACCTTGCGGATCGCGCGGCCCTCGAGCGAGAACTCGGCCGGGCAGACGACGGCCTCGTCGCCGAGGTAGACCGCGCGGAGGCCGCACTCCCGGTAGAGCGGCAGGAGCTCCGCGCTCGCGCCGAGGATCGCCACCCGCCAGGCATGGTCGTGGGCGAAGCGGCGGAACCCGGCGAGGAGCGCCGGCACGTCGCCGGGCTCGCCGATCGGGTCGCCGCCCACGAGCGCGCAGCCGTTCACGACGCGGTAGGCGAGGAACGCGCGCCCGCTCGGCGAGAAGAAGTAGCTCTTGTCGCGACGCAGCGAGAAGAAGGCGAGGCTGTCGTGGCCGTGCTCGGCGACGAGCCGCTCCGCGAGCCGGCGCTCCGGCGGCGTCTGCCGGACGCGGAGCGCGAGCGGCCGGAGCCAGAGGTAGAGCGCCCACGCGGCGAGCGCGAACGCGAGCAGGCCGAGCGCCTCCTCGATTCGCTCCGAGAACGCCATTCGGTCGGAGACGCGGAGCCCTGTGAGGACGCCGACCGCCACCAGCGCGGCGAGCGCGCGCACGAGCGGCCGGATCGTCTCCGGGTCGCCGGGGGCGACGAACTGGCGCCGGTAGCGCCAGAGCGCCGCGAGAAGGACGAGGTGGACCGTGGCCTCCTCGACGTCGAGGCCCTTGGCGAGGTGCGCCACGGCCGAGACGGCGACGACGACTACGGCGAGTTGCCACGCACGATGCTTCCTGAGCGCGAGCGCGCGTGAGAGCCAGATCAGCGCGAGGCCGAGCGAGAGCGCGATGACCCGCGCCGCCTCCGGCACGCCCGGCGGGAGGATGCCGCGCACGACGTCGTAGCGGTCGGCAAATTCAGGCGTGAGAGCCGAGACGACGCCGACGAGACCGGCGACCGCGGCGCCGAGCCCGAGGAGCGCCGGAGCGCTCGGACGGCGAGAAAGCACGGTCTCAGGCTAGCGGTCGCGTGTTCAGGAGTCGTTAATCGGCCCCTCCCGCCCCCACCCAGATTCGTAACAACTGAGTCGTATGTTTGCTGCCATATGTTGTGCCTCCGGCTACGCCGCACCCTCGCCGTCGTGGTTCTGACGGGAGGGTTCGTGCTCGCGACGCCGGCGAGCGGCGGAGTGTCGGGTACAGGCTGGCTTCCTCCCGTCGCCCAGGTGGGACCGTACGAGTCGTACTCCTTCTCTGTCGGCGTCGCCCCGACCGGCGACGCGGTCGTCGCAGCGGTGGACGTCGACGGCATCAGCACCACCAGCAAGCCTCCCGGCGGCTCCTGGAGTGAGCCGTTATCGATCGGCTACTCGCTGACCTTCCCAACCGTCGCCTTCGACGACGCCGGGAACGCCGTCTTGACGGCTCTTCAGATCCCGGGGACACCGGGCGTGGCACGGGCGGTTGCATACGCGCGCGATGCCGGCGACGAGACGTGGGCGGGACCGACTCGGCTCTCGAACGCGGACGACGACGCCTTCGTGCCTCCTGCGTTGGCCTTGAACCGAACCGGCCAAGCGGTGGCGGCCTGGGTGGGCAGCGAGGGTGATCTCCTGGTCCTGCGCGTCTCCCTCCGCAGCACCGACGGGACGTGGAGCCCGGCGGAGAACATCGGCTACGCCGGCAGCCTCGGGAATCGCCCGCCGTCGGTCGCGATCGACAACGGCGGAGACGTCGTGGTCGTCTGGACGCGCGGCCCCGAGAACGCAGGCGATGTCTACGCCGAGCTCCACCCGGCCGGTGGGGGCTGGCAGCCGGCGCAGGTGCTCTCGAGCCGCGGCGACACGCGGCTCGAATGGAAGGTCGTGATGAACGGCCGCGGTGACGCCGTCGCGGTCTGGGCCGAGCTCGATCAGCCCGAGCAAGCGACGCTGTACTCGGCACGACTGGCTGCCGGCACGACCACCTGGTCGAAGCCGACGCCGATCCCCGTCTCCGACGGCTTCGACGCTGCGGGCGCCTACATCTTCTTCGGCGGCGCGCTCTCGGTCGCGATCGACCCCGCGGGGACCGCGACGCTCGTCGCGCCGACGAAGCAGCTCCACGTCGAAGCCGTCACGCTGCCTGGGCGATCGGAAACATGGGAGGGCCCTGTCGTGATCGGCGACGGCGGCACCGGGAACTACCAGCACGAGGCCCGCTGTCTGATCCCGCAGGTCCGCCTCGACGGCCACGGCGGCGCGGTCGCGGTCTGGGGCGGGGCCGGACTCTTTGCCGCACGCCGGCAACCGGGCTCGCAAACGTGGGACCCGTCGGTGCAGGTGGCGGCAGCGCCGACGTGCTTCGGACGTGACCTTGCCGTCGACGCATCCGGCGATGCAGTCGCCATCTGGAACGCCGGTGTCAACGCCGGCACGGAGGACCTCGGACGACTCGACGCCGCCGTTCTCGACGCCACGCCCCCTGTGCTCGCGCGGCTCGTGGTGCCCACAACCGCGCGGATCCGTCACCGCGTCCGTTTCTCGGTCGCCGCCTCCGACGCGTGGTCGAAGCTCGCCCGCCCGCCACTCTGGCGATTCGGCGACGGCGTCGGCGCGCGCGGGCTCCACGTCCGCCACGCATACCGCCGGCGCGGCCGCTACCGAGTCAGCGTGACCGCCGAAGACTTGGCGGGGAACAGCGCAACAGCGACGGGCGAGGTCGTCGTGCGCAGGCGGGAGCTAGCTACTTCTTGAGCAGGACGCGCCGCAGCTCGTCTTCCTTGCCCGGCTCCAGGATCGCGAGCACCTGGTCGCCGGGCTGGAGCTCAGTCGCGCCGACGGCGATCTCGGACTTGCCGTTCCGCATCACGGAGATCAACCGCGAGCCTTCCGGCAAAGAGAGCCGCTCCACCTTCTTCCCCGCCGACGGCGAGTCCTTCGCGATCTGGACCTCGACGATCTCGAGGTTCTCCTTGCGCAGCTCGAGCAGGTGGACGAGCTGGTGCTCGGGGACCTCGTGCTCGATGAGGGCCATGATGCTCGTCGTGGCGCAGATCGTCGGCGAGATGCCGAGCAGGTCGAAGTGCGCCTGGTTGCGCGGGTCGTTCACGCGCGCGATCGTCTTCGGGACGCCGTAGCGCTCCTTCGCGATCTGGCAGATGATCAGGTTGTCCTCGTCGTCCCCGGTCAGGGCGACGACCAGATCCGGCGGCCGCCCGATCCCGGCGCGCTCGAGGACGTAGAGCTCGGTCCCGTCGCCCTGCTGCACCTGGTGCTCGAACTCCCCCTCGAGCTGCGCGAACCGGTACGGCCGCTGCTCGATCAGCGTCACCTCGTGCCCCATGCCGATCAGGCTGCGCGCGACGTTCGAGCCCGCCTTGCCTCCGCCTGCCACGAGCGCGTACACCTACGTGCGCGCCTCCGCAGGTTCGCGGGCGCCCGGCACCTCGCAGGCGCGCACGGCCTCCGTCAGGACCTCGATCGCGGTCTTCGTCGGAGACACGGTGCGCAGGCCGAGCGACTGGTAGAAGTCCGCCCGCGCCGGATCGAGGACACGGACGACGACGCACTGGATGTCGAAGCGCTTCTGCGCCACCTGGCCGATCACGAGGTTCGTGTTGTCGCCGTTCGTCGCGACGACCATGGCGTCGGCCTCCTCGATCCCCGCCTCGCGGAGCACGTCGACGTCCATCCCGTGGCCGACGATGAAGCCGCCGTTCCAGTGGCTGCCGAGGCGGCTCAGCGCGTCCTCCTTCTCGTCGATCGCGACGACGTCCCAGCCCTCGCGGTCGAGCTGGAGCGCGATCGACGACCCGACGCGGCCGCATCCGACGATGATCACCTTCATGCGCTCAGCCTAGCTCTGTTCTACGCTCCCGCGCCGTCGCCTTCCAGGACGCCCTGCGGGAACGCGACGATCAGCACCTCGCACGGCGCCTTGCGCAGGACGTAGTCGACGGTCGGCGAGAAGAAGCGCGACTGGCGGCGCCAGCGCGGGGCCGAGCCGAGGACGATCAGATCGGAGCCGCGCTCGTGCGCCTGCTCGACGATCGCCTGCCCGATCGAGCGCGCGCGCACCGTCTCGCCGCTCACCTCGACGCCGTGGTCGGCGCCGAGCAGCGTCGCCTCGGCGAGCGAGGCCGCCGCGCGCTCCTCCGCGTCGGTGAGCTCGGCGTCGAGCGGCTGGTCGAGCGGCACCTGGATCACGTAGAGCGCGTCCACCGCCGAGCCGCGCTCCTGCGCGAGCTTCACCGCGGTCGCGACCATCTCCTCGCCGATCTCGCCGAGCTTCATCGGGACGAGGATCCGCGAGAACGCGGCCTCCGGCAGCACCTGCTCGTCGGCCGAGCGGACGGGCTCGAGCAGGCCGGCGCCGCGCTCGCGCCGCACCATGAGGTAGACGGCGAGCCCGATCAGGAGCCAGACCGGCCCGCCGTAGCGCGCCCCGCGGTGCGTGACCATCGCGTCGACGAAGACCGCGCCCGTCGCGAGCGCGCCCACGATGGACGGCACGGGCATCCCGCGCCACTCGAGGGGAACGCGGAACGGGCGCCGCAGGTCGGGCCGCGTGCGCCGCAGCCGGATCACGGCGAGCTGCGCCGAGGTGAAGGCGAGCAGCACGCCGAAGCTGAAGAGGCTCGCGAGGAAGGAGACGCGGTCGTGCAAGAGCGAGGTCGCGCCGAGGATCGCGACCGCGACCACCGCGGCGGAGACGATCGAGACCGGCGCGACGAGCGTCCGCCGGTTCAGGCGCCCGAACGGCGCCGGCAGCTGCCCGTGCTCGCCGAGCGAGTAGGCAAGCCGCCCGAATCCCGAGATCGACGTCGTCGCCGCGGCGACCAGGACGAGCGCCCCGGTGATCCCGACGTACACGCGGAGCATGGACTGGAACCACGCGGGCAGGTGGCCGTGGATGGCCGAGACGATCCCGACGAGCGGCGCGTGAAACCAGGTCGTCCCGAGCGCCGTCGTCCCGCCGCGGGCCGGGAAGGCCGAGAGGCCGACGAGCGCGATCAGCACGTAGATCACGACCACGAGCCCGACCGCGCTGAAGAGGCTCCGCGGCAGGTCGCGCCCTGGCCGGCGCACCTCCTCAGCAAAGTTCGCCACCGTCTCGAGGCCGGTGTAGGCGAGCATCGCGAGGGGGAAGGCGAACGCGATCGCGTGCCACGACGGGCTCGTGCCGAGCGAGGTTCCCATCGTGAGCGCGTGCGGCGAGAAGAGGACGGCGAAGCCCACGCCGACGAGCAGGAGCTGCGTCACGAGGTCGAGGACCGGCACGACGATCCCGAACGTGTGCACCGCCGGCCGCCGGAACGCGCGCGCGGCCGCGACGGCCACGATCGACCCCATCGCGACGAGGAGGTCCCACGGGTTGCGGCTCAGCGCATCCACGTGCAGTGCCGTCCCGAGGTAGTGCGGCATGAAGAGCGCCGAGAGCGCGATCACGATCAGGTAGTCGAGGAAGAGCGCCCAGCCGGTCAGGAAGCCGGCGAGGTCGTTGAACGCGATCCGGACGAAGGTCGCCGCGCCGCCCGTCTCGCGGATCGCCGCCGTGCCCTCGGCGTAGGAGAGCGAGACGAGCAGGAAGAGCAGGCCGACGAGCCCGAGCACGAGCGGCGTGAAGCCGAGCGCGTGCAGCGCGACGATCCCGAGCGCGAAGTAGATCGAGGAGGCGATCTCGCCGTAGGCGACCGAGGCCAGCGCCGGAGCGTCGAGCACACGTTGCAGCCGCGGCAGCTTCCGGGCCATCCCGGAAAGGAGGTTAACGCTGCCGCAGGAGGTGGAGGCGCGCGGCGCCGAGCGCGACGAAGAGCGCGCCCACCACGAAACCGACCGCGCCGCCGCCGCGGAGCGCCGTCACGACGAGGAGCGCGAGCCCGAGCCCGACGAAGACGACCGCAAAGACCGCGACGCCGAGCCGGTAGAGCCTCACACGCCTGCCTCGAGACCACGCGTTCCAGGCCGGCGGCGCAGACGGCCATGCCGGCAGAGCCGGCACGGCCTGAAGGCGGCATCGCAAGCGACGCCGCTCACGCGGCCTTGGGCGCGGCCGCGACCATGACGCGGCAGGGCGCGTGCTTGAGCACGAAGTCGACGGTGCCGCCGAAGATCGTCCCCCGCCCGCCCCGGCCCTTCCGAGGCGCGCCCATGACGATGATCTCCGTCCCGCGCCGCTCGGCCTCGTCGACGATCGCCCGGCCGGCGTTCCGCGCGCGCACGAGCCGTTCCCGCACGTCGACGCCGTAGGAGTCGCCGATCGCGCGCGCCTCGTCGAGGAGCGCGTCCGCCCGTCGCTCCTCCGCGGGGAGCCGCGCGTCGAGCGGCAGCTCGAGCGGCACCTCGAGCACGCTGAGCGCGAAGATCGAGGCCCTGCGCTCCGCAGAGAGCCGAGCCGCGAGGTCGACGGCCTCCTCCGACTCGAGCGCGTCCGAGACCGGGACGAGGATGTTGCGGTACTCGAGCGCGATCGCCGGCCCGACCGGAAGCGGCGCGCGGATCGTCTCGACGAGCGGGGCGCGCACGTAGCGGCGCCGGAAGAGCGCGTAGAACGCGAAGCCCGCCGCGAGCCAGCTGAGGCCGGCGTAGCGCGTCGGCGCATCCTGGACGACGACGACGAGCCAGGCGAGCCCGGTTCCGAGGCCGCCGAAGAGCGCGAAGAGCGGCCAGTCGACGCCGCGGAAGCGAAGGTTCGGCCGCGCGCGGAACGTCAGCTCCGCGTCGCGCTGCCGGTGCCTGAGCGCGACAACCGCGGCGTGCGCGACGGTGAACGACAGCATCGCCCCGAACGCGTACATGCGCCCGATGAAGTCGACGTTGCCGGGCAGGAGGAAGACGATCGGCGCCAGCCCGGCGAAGAGGACGAGCGCGAGCCACGGCGTCTTGAACCTCGGGTGCAGGCGGCGGAAGAGCTCCGGCAGCTGCCGGTAGGTCGACATCGAGTACGTGATCCGCGACGCGCCGATCACGCCCGCGTTCGTCGCGATGAAGAGGATCGTCGCCGCGAGGACGCCGACGTAGATCCTCGCCGCGTGGAGGACCTGGCCGTGCAGGCCGAGGTTCTCGACCAGGCCGAGGACGGGGTCGTTCTTGAAGCCGCCGCCGCCGTGCGGGCCGGGGCTCTGGCCCAGCTTCGTGACGAAGTGGCCGTGCGAGTCGCGGTGCACGGGCAGCGCGGAGAGCGCGATCCAGGGCAGCGTGAAGTAGATCGCGAAGACGGCGACCGCGACCCACGTGATCGAGCGCGGGATGGCGCGGCTCGGGTCGCGCGCCTCCTCGGCGAGGTTCGACACGGTCTCGATCCCGGTGTAGGCGATCATCGCGACCGGGATCGCGAGCGCGAAGTTCGTCCACGTCGGCGCCGTCCCCCAGTGGATGTTCGCCGAGAGGATGTGCGGGCTGAAGATGAGCGCGAAGCCGATCACGACGAGCAGCAGCTGCGTCGCGAAGTCGACGACGGCGAGGAAGACGTTCAGGCTCGCCGCCTCCTTGATCCCGACGACGTTCAGGACGACGAGGAAGACGATCACGATCGCCCCGCCGATCACGTCCCACGGCGTCGTCCGCAGCGGCCCCCAGAAGATCGAGAGGTAGTGCGGCACGAAGAACGCCGAGATGGCGACCGTGATGACGTAGTTGAGCATCTGCGCCCAGGCCGCCCCGAAGGAGACGACCTCGTTGAACGCGTGCCGCGCGAAGCTCGACGAGCCCCCGGCCTCGGGGTAGCGGACCGTCCCCTCCGCGTAGGTCGCGGCGGTGGCCGCGAAGATGAGGCCGCTGACCATGAAGACGACCGGGGTCAGCCCGAGCGCGATCCCGGCCGTGACGCCGAGCGCGTAGTAGATCGAGGAGCCGACGTTGCCGTAGGCGGTGGCGAAGAGCGCGGGCGTCCCGAGAACCCGCTCGAGCCCTTGCTGCCGGCGCCTACGCGGCACAGGTCGAATCTATCCCGGCCTAGTCAGCAAGACAGTGGACGAGAAACGTGCTGGCGTGGAACGCGGCCTCGACGATGCGCGCGTCAGCTGGTTTCGCGCCATGGGCGTCTGCATAGCTACTGCGATACGTCGCGAGCACTTCAGCCGCGCCCCCTACGGCGCGATCCTGCGCCTTCCACAAGCGCTCGCGCTCGTCGACCTCCATCTCTCCAAGCGCCGCTTCGAAAACAGCTTGTCGAGTCCGGTGGGCTGCGATTGTGCGCTGCTGGTACGAAGTTCGTTTGTGGTCTTTGAGCCCCTCCTTCTCATAGATCTCACCAGTGAGCGTGTCGATGACGCCGGCAATTGATGTCACCGCTCCGTCGAGATCTCCGTCGCGGTAGCGGCGAAGGGCCTTTGCGAGCCCCTCCTGGGCGACATCGGGCAGGGTCTGGGGATCTACATCGAGTCGGAGGTGGATAGGGATTGGCTCGTCGTCGAGGAGGGTCCACCCCCGGCGTGCAAGGAGCTCCTCGAGGCGCTCTGCGAGCTCAGACCTTCTCCTAAGGATCTCCGTGATCATGTGAGCCACGACGCGAGCTTGCGTCGCCCGGTCGAGTTCGTTGAAGAGTCCATCGATCGCGTCCGCGAGTTCGGCCTTAGAGGTGCTCTGGCCCGTCTGGCGGAGATGACTGAGCTTCTCCGTAGCTAGCCCGGCTGCGCTGGCCAGTGTCTTCATGTCACCGAACGAGAACCGCAGGAGGGGCCCACGGAGCGCTGACCAAGCCGTCGCGAGGCTTACATCAGGATTGACCATCCGGCTACAGCATCGCTCATGCCCTGCAGCTGGTAACGAAATCCGGCGGTGCGAGAACCGCGCTTGTCGCGCCGCCGGCGTGCCTAGCGAGGGGGTTCACGGGGGAAACCGGGTTTCCCCCGTGAGTGTCATCCGTGGATAGACACAATGAGCGGGATGATCAGGATCGCCACGATGTTGGTGATCTTGATCATTGGGTTGATCGCCGGCCCCGCGGTGTCCTTGTAGGGGTCGCCGACGGTGTCGCCGGTGACCGCGGCGGCGTGGGCCTCCGAGCCCTTCCCGCCGTAGAGGCCGTCCTCGATCAGCTTCTTCGCGTTGTCCCACGCGCCGCCGCCGGCGGTCATCGCGATCGCGAGGAACAACCCCGTGACGATCGTCCCGATCAGCAAGCCGCCGAGCATGCGCGCGTTGATGATCCCGACGACGATCGGGAAGACGATCGGGATCAGCGCCGGCGCGAGCATCGCCTTGATCGCCGAGCCCGTGACGATGTCGATCGCCCGGCCGTACTCGGGCCGCTCCGTCCCCTCCATGATCCCTGGGTGCTCGCGGAACTGGCGGCGCACCTCCTCGACGACCTGGCCGCCCACGCGTCCCACCGCCTCCATCGCGAGCGACGCGAACAGGAACGGCATCAGGCCGCCGATCAAGAGACCTGCGATCACCCACGCGTCGCTCAGGTCGAAGACTGTGTGGGCGAGGCCCGACCCCGCCTTCGCCTGGTCGTGGAGTCCGGTGGTGTAGCTGTCGAAGAGGACGAGCGCGGCGAGCGCGGCGGAGCCGATCGCGTACCCCTTGGTGACGGCCTTCGTCGTGTTCCCCACCGCGTCGAGCGGGTCGGTGATCCCACGCACCTCGGCGGGCAGGTCGGCCATCTCGGCGATGCCGCCGGCGTTGTCGGTCACCGGTCCGTAGGCGTCGAGGGCGACGATCAGGCCGGTCATCGAGAGCTGCGCCATCACGGCGATCCCGATTCCGTAGAGACCGGCGAAGTGGTGCGCGAGCAGGATCCCGGCGGCGATCACGATCACCGGTACCGCCGTCGCCTGCATGCCGACGGCGAGGCCCTCGATGATGTTCGTCGCGTGCCCCGTCTGCGACGCGCGCGAGATCGACTTCACTGGCGGCCAGCGTGTCCCCGTGTAGAACTCGGTGATCGCGACCAGCAGGAAGGTGACGACGAGGCCGATGATCGCCGAGCCGTAGAGGTCGCCGAACCCGAGCCCGTGGCGGTTGTCGAAGGCGAGGGTGACGGGGATGAACCCGACCGCCGACAGCCCGGTCGCGACGAGCACCGCGAGGTAGAGCGCGTTCATGATCGAGCCCCGGCGGCCGACGCGCGCGAAGAAGGTGCCGATCACCGAGGCGAGGATCGAGATGCCGCCGAGCGCCAGCGGGTAGAGGGCGAGGTCGACCGAGCGGAGCGTCGTGATCCCGAGCAGCATCACGGCGACGGCGGTGACCGCGTAGGTCTCGAAGAGGTCAGCGGCCATCCCTGCGCAGTCGCCCACGTTGTCGCCGACGTTGTCCGCGATCACGGCCGGGTTGCGCGGATCGTCCTCCGGGATCCCGGCCTCGATCTTCCCGACGAGGTCGGCGCCGACGTCCGCCGCCTTCGTGTAGATGCCGCCGCCGAGACGGGCGAAGACCGAGATCAGCGAGCCGCCGAAGGCGAGGCCGACGAGGTTGTCGATCGCCTTGCGCGGGGTGTCGTCGATCACATGCGTGAGGAAGGCGTAGTAGCCGGCGACGCCGAGCAGCCCGAGCCCCACGACGAAGAGGCCGGTGACCGAGCCCGCGCGGAAGGCGACGTTCAGGGCGGGCTTGAGCCCGTGCCGCGCGGCCTCGGCGGTGCGGGCGTTCGAGCGCACGGCGACGTTCATCCCGATGAAGCCGGCGGCCGCCGAGAGCGTGGCGCCGACCAGGAAGCCGACGGCCGTCCCCCAGCCCAGCTTGTGATAGAGCCCGAGCAGGAGGAAGGGCACGATCGACACGATGGCGATGGTCGTGTACTGCCGGCGGAGGTAGGCGGCCGCGCCCTCCTGGACGGCGCGCGAGATCTCCTGCATCCGCTCGCTCCCCGCCGGGCGGCCGAGGAGCCAGACCGTGTAGCCGATCCCGAACCCGACGGCGACGAGCGCGCAGACGAGCGCGAATGCGACCGGATGCTTGTCGAACAGCGACGCGACGACCATTCCCTGCCCCTTCACAAAGTCAGCGCCGAGGGCCCCCGGCGCGGGCGGTTTTCTATCACACGTAGATCCTGTAGCGTCGCGCCGTGATGGTCGTCGACCCCGACGGCGTCGAGCTCCAGACGATCCGCGAGCTGGTCGACCTGGCCGGCCTCGACGTGCTCGAGGTCGGTTGCGGCGACGGGCGGATGACGTTCGGCTGCGCGGAGGAGGCGGCGTCGGTGCTCGCGTTCGACGCCGACGAGGAGCTCGTCCGGAAGGCTCGCCGCTCGATGCCGCGCGCGCTCCGCGACCGGATCCGCTTCGAGGTCGCGGACGCCGCCGAGATCGACCTGCCGCCGGCCGAGTTCGACCTCGCGCTCTTCTCCTGGTCGCTCTGATGAGTGGACACCGAGGACGTCGTGCACGTCCTGCGTCGCGTCTACGGGGCACTGCGGTCGAAGGGGCTCCTCCTCGACGTCCACCCGCTCGGGGTTGACTTCGCCGTGCGCGCCGGTCGCCGAGGAATCGGCTTCGTCGACACGCGGAAGTTCGCCGTGGTCGTCGAGGCGATGAACGACGGCGTGCAGCAGACGGTCGACGAAGGGCTCTTCGAGGAGGTGACGAACCGCCGCCGCCACGTCGCGGAGCGGTTCGACGACGCCGCCGAGGCTCTCGATGAGGCCGATAGCTGGGAGCACCTGCGGCTCCCGGCAGCCGTCCGGCGGCGCCTGCGTCAGGCCGAGGAGACGCCGGTCGAGTTCGTCGACACCATCCGCTACCGCTTGCTGCGCAAGCGCTAGCCCTCGCCGCCGAGCTCCTCGTCGTCCACAGGCTCGAGGTCCTCGGGCTCGGGCTTCGGGACAGGCTCCTCGGGCGCGTCCTGGGTCGGCGCCTCCTTCGCGGCCGCGGCGTAGGCGAGCTGCATGTTCGCGACCACCTGCTCGAAGTCGCGCACGACCTCGGCCGGCGCCTCGCCCTTCAGCACCGGCAGGAGTGCGCGCAGCGACTCGATCGCGAGCCGCGCCTGCGGCAGGTCGCGATGCTCCGTGCCGAGCTTGTGGTAGCCGAGCGACGAGAGCGTGTAGACCGTCTGGACGAGGACGTCCGAGATCTTGACCCGCTTGAGCTCCTCCTCCAGGCGCGCGGCGAACTCTGCCTCCTCGGCCGCGGCCCGCTCCTCGGGTGAGCGCTCCTGCTCAGCCACCGACGAGCTCCCGGGGCGGGACGAGCGCCAGGTCGGCGTAGATCTGCTCCATCGTCTGCCCCTCGTCGTGGCGGGCGCGCTGCCGCTCCGCCGAGTTGGCGGCGGGGACGGCGAGGTACGGCGCGGCGCCGATCTCCTCCGCGACCGGCAGCACCCACTCGACGAGCTCCTCGAGCCGGGCGCGCGCCGGCACGACCACGCCGCGCTCGAGGTCGATCAGACCGTCCGAGAGGCCGTGGCGGATCGCTCGCCACAGGTTCTCCTCGATCAGGCGGCGCGGCGGGTCGGGGAGCGGCTCGCCCTCGTCGAGCGCGCGCGCGATCCGGGCCCCGAGCGCGTACACGAGCGCGGCGAGCGCCTGCGCCTCCGCGAGGTCGGGCTGGGCGTCGCAGATGCGCACCTCGACGGTCGGGAACGCGAGGTGCGGCCGGACGCTCCACCAGATCTGCGTGTGCTGGTCGATCGAGTGCGTGTCGTAGAGCAGGCGCACGTAGCGCTCGAACTCAGCCCAGTCTCCATAGGCATCGGGGATCCCGCAGCGCGGGAACATGCGCGTGAAGATCTGCGTCCGGGCCGAGCGCAGGCCCGTGTTCACACCCTCGACGAAGGGCGACGACGCGGAGAGGGCGAGCAGCTCCGGCAGGAAGCGGCGGAAGCCGTCCGCGACCCGGACCGCGCGGTCGGCGCCGCGGATCGCGACGTGCACGTGGATGCCGAAGCTGTTGTTGCGCCAGACCACGTACCGGAGGATCTCGTCGTTCCGCCGGTAGTGCGGCGTGTCGATGATCCGCTGGTCCTGCCAGCGGCTCCACGGGTGGGTGCCGATCGACGCGAGCCCGAGGCCGAGCTTCGCTGCCAGCGCACGGAGCTGCTCGCGCCGCTCGACCATGCGCTCGGCCGCCTCGCCGAAGTGCTCGCAGCGGCCGGTCCGGATCTCGGCCTCGGAGGCGATCAGCTCGCCGACGAGGTGCGGCTCGAGCTCGGTGCCGGCGGCCGCGGCCTGGAGCTCCTCGAACCGGTTCGTCAACTCGAGCGTCTCCGGGTCGAGGAGCGCGAGCTCCTCCTCGACCGCGACGGTGAAGTCGGTCGCCGACTCGAACCCCTCCCGGGCGAACGCGACCTGCTCGGCGGGGGTCAGACGCTGCTCGTCGCCCATCGTGGGGCTACATTAGTTGAAGGGTTGGAGCAGACGATCGGCGACGCTCGCCCAGCTCCAGCGCGCGACAGCGGCGCGGCGGGCGGCGGCGCCGAGCTCGCGCCGCTCCTCCTCCGGCAGGGCGAGAAGCGCGCGTAGCTTCGCCCGCAGGTCGTCGACGTCGCCGGTCGCGAAGCTCGCGAGCCCGGCGTGCCGCGGCGGGTACTCCTCCTCGAGACCGCGTGCCACCTCCGCCAGGCCGGAGTGGCGCGCGACGAGCGCCGGGCAGCCGGCCGCGGCCGCCTCGGCGGCGACCATGCCGAACGCCTCCGGGAAGATCGACGGCACGACCGCGACGTCCGCGAGCGGGAGCAGCTGGACGAGGTGGCGGTGCTCGAAGGGGCCGGTGAAGAGCGTCCGCTCGGGGGCAGCCGCCTCGAGCTCGCGCCGGTAGTCGCCGAAGCCGACGACGACGGCCCGCGCGTCGACGCCGCCGAGCGCCTCGAGCAGCACGTGGACGCCCTTGTTGTAGAGGAGCTTGCCGAAGTAGACGACTGTCGGCTCGTCACCGGCGAGGAAGGCCTCGAGCCGGGCCGCGTTCCTCTCGTCCGGGAGCCGCTCGTGGACGTTCCCCGGGTTCGGCGGGTCGCGCCGCGCCTCTTCGAGGAGGCCGGCGAGCGCCTCGTCGCGCGGCCGCGGCCGGAACTCGTCGACGTCGACCCCCGGCGGCACCTCGTGGACGCGCTCGACGTGCCCGACGACCTCCTCGAGCGCCTCCCGGATGTGCGCCGAGCCGACGAAGACCGCCTGGGCGCCCGCGAGCGCCTCCCTCCCCCACGCGGCGAGCTCGGCGTTCCCGCGCATGGCGTACTCGAGCTCCGAGCCGTGCACCTTCACCGCGTACCGCCCTCCGACCTCGTGCGCAACCGCGCCCCCCGGCAGCACGTGGTTCGCGAACACGAGGTCGGCCGGGAGCCGCTCCCGCACGGCGGCCGTGTTGGCCGCGACGTACCGCTCTCGCTCCTCGCGTGTCAGCTCCTGGAGCCGCCGCGCCTCGAGCCCCTCGTAGCGGTCGACGACGAACACCGGGAGAACACCGCCGATGTCGGGCCGCACCGCCTCGGCGCCACCGAGGTCGTATGCCTCCGGGTGCGGCTCCTGCGAGAACACGACGACCTCGTGGCCGGCGTGACTCCACTCGTGCACGAGCGCCCGCGTGTAGACGTTCGAGCCCGTGCCCGCGAGCAGGTAACCGTGCCAGACGAGGATCCGCATCAGCGCCTATGAAAGACGAAGGGCCGGCGTCGCCGCCGGCCCTTCGCTTGGAGTGGTCGTCGTTGCTAGCTCGTGCTGTGCGTGACGGCGCGGAAGGCGTTCACCTGGCCGTTGCCGTACCACGAGTTGTTGCTCGGGCCGCCCTGACACGTCTGGACCTTGAGGTCGTCGAGACCGAGGAACGTGTCGTAGCCCGCCGGCAGGGACGCCGGACACGGCTGCGAATCGGCCGTCGTGTCGAGGTAGGCCGTCACCCGCGACGGCGCCATCTTGCCGAACTGGCTGATGATCAGCGCCTCCACGCCCGCCGCGTGCGGCGAGGCCATCGACGTGCCCTGCAGGTAGCAGTAGACGGCCGTCGGCTCGAGCGGGTCGCCCGACGACTCGGTGACCTTGCGCGAGCACGGCTCGTACGGCGGCCACGTCGAGAGGACACGCCCGTTCGGCGCAGCAGCGGTGTGCCCGAAGACCGAGTCGCCGCCGGGCGCGGTCACGTTGGTGTCGCCGATGCCGAAGCTCGAGTAGAACGACTTCAGGTACCCGAACGGATCCTGCGGGTCGTTGCCGACGGCGCTCACCCCGACCACGCCCGGAATCTCGACCGGGATGACCACGCAGGCGTTCGTCACCGTCCGCGGGACGGGCGTCGTGTCGTCGGGGCTCGTCAGGTCCTGCGTTGGGTGCGCGATGTCCTCGAACTGGTTCCCGTCGGCCGAGACGACCGACACGCCGACCTGCTCGGCGTAGAGGATCGCCCGCTGCTCGGCCACCCAGATCGCCCGCTGGACCGGGTCGTTCTTGCAGTTGAAGAGATACGGGTCGGCGAAGTAGCTGTTGTTCGTGACGTCCACGTGGTGCGTCGCCGCCCACATGAACGCGCAGACGACGGCCTCGGGGAAGAAGAACCCGTCGGCGTTGCCGGCCTTGATCGCCGCGATGTGCACGTTCGGCGCCACGCCGACGATGCCGATGCCGTTCGAGGCGGCGGCGATCGTTCCGGCGGTGTGCGTTCCGTGGCCGTTGTCGTCCTGCGCTGCCGTGCCCTGCACCGGGGCGCCGCTCAGGCAGTTCGCGCTGTCGGCGACGTCGATGTTGGCGCGGAGGTCGGGATGGTTGAAGTCGATCCCGGTGTCGATGTCACCGACGAGGACGGACGGGCTCCCGCCGGTGATCGCATGAGCCTCGGGCGTGTGGATCTGCCGCATGTCCCACTGCAGCCCCGAGAGCGAGTCGCTGTCGGTCGCCGGCGAGTTAGGCAGACCGCCCGGCGGCGGGCCTGCATCGGTCGACGAGGAGTCGGTCGCCGACTCGATGCCCGAGACCTGCGTCGCGAACCCGGCCGTCGACGAGACGTTCGCGATGGCCGAGTTCTTGAGCATGTTGACGCGGAACGACGGATTGGACGAGCTCGCGATCGCGACTCCGATCTGCGGATACGCGTAGACGAGCGAGCCGCCCGCCTTCTGGATCGTCGTCGCGGCGCTGCCCTGGATTGCCTGTCCCTGGTAGAGGACGATGTAGTTCGAGCCGAGCGCCGCGGGTGCGGCGATCGCCGTCGCGGCCGCAACAAGGCCACAGACGATCAGTCTTCTCATGAAGTCTCCCCTCTCCCCAATGACGATTGGAGGGGCGACTATAAACGGCCGTCTACTGAATGACTAGGTGAGGTGGAAGTACAGGGCGTGGAGGAGCTCGACGGCCGGGTTCGAGGTGTGGACGACGACGTCGCCCGGCACGTCGAGGAGCGCCTCGGAGTAGTTGAAGAGGATCTTCACACCCGCGCCGACGAGGTCGTCCGCGGCTGCCTGCGCGTTCTCCGGGGGAACGGCGAGGACGCCGACGATGATGTTCTTGTCGTGGACGGTCTCCGGGAGCCGCCCGTAGTCGCTGACCTCGACGTGGCCGACGCGGCGGCCCACCTTCTCCGGGTCGGTGTCGAAGACGGCGGCGATGTTGATCCCGTGCTCGGCGAAGATCGAGGAGCTGCCGATCGCCTGGCCGAGGCGGCCGGCCCCGACCAGCGCGATGTTGTGCTGGCCCTGGGTGCGGAGGATCTTGCGGATCTCGGCGAGGAGGCTGTCGATGTTGTAGCCCACCCCGCGCTTGCCGAACTTGCCGAAGGCCGAGAGGTCGCGGCGGATCTGCGTCGCGTTCACGTTCGTGTAGTCCGAGATCTCCTGCGACGAGATCCGGTCCTTGCCCATCTTCTTCGCCTGGGTGAGGACCTGGAGGTACCGGGAGAGCCGCGCCGCCACCCCCACGGTCAGCCGATCCCCCTGCGCTCCTTGAGTCGAGGTTTGTAACACCGTCCTCCCATTCTGCCAGCCCGATCAGGGCTGTGCTTGTGCGTCCAGTCGACGCCTCAGATCCCGCGCTTGAACGTGGTACACGAAGGCCCTCCGGCCGTCGATCTCGACCACCGGGAGCCACTCGCGGTAGCGCGCCTCGAGCTCGGGGTCGCCGTCGATCTCGACCACGCGCAGGTCGAAGTCGCGCTCCGCGCGCACCTCCTCCACCACCTGAAGCGCGCGCTCGCAGAGGTGGCAGCCGCGCGAGCTGTAGAGCGTGACCTTAGTTGCGCTTACGAGGAGATCCCATCGGATCGACCGGTCAGTTCAGACGGACGCACGGGCAAAGCCCGCACGTCCTGATGCCGGCGCCGCAAGCGGCGCCTACGGATAGAGCCCGCGCGTCGTCGTCGCCTCGGCCACGCGCTGGACCGCGACGCCGTAGGCGGCGACGCGCATGCTCGACCCGCGGCCCTCGCGCGTCGCCCAGGTCTCGTTGAAGGCGCGCACGACGATGTCGTTCAGCTTCGCGTTCACCTCGGCCTCCTTCCAGAAGTACTCCTGGAGGCCCTGCACCCACTCGAAGTACGAGACGACGACGCCGCCCGCGTTCGCGAGCACGTCGGGGAGGATGAGCACGCCCTTGTCCTCGAGGATCTCGTCCGCGGACGGGGTGAGCGGGCCGTTCGCGCCCTCGCAGATGATGTCCGCCTTCACCTGGTCGGCGTTCTCGCCCGTGATCACCTGCTCGAGCGCGCAGGGCGCGAGGACGTCGCAGTCGAGGAGCACGAGCTCGTCGTTCGTGATCGTCTCGGCGCCGCGCAGCCCCTCGAGGGTGCCAGTCTCGAGCTTGTGCGCGAACGCAGCGGGCACGTCGATCCCGTTCGGGTTGTGGAGCGCGGTGCGCGAGTCGGAGATCGCGACCACCGTCGCCCCGTCCTCCGCCAGGAACTTGGCGAGGAAGCTGCCGACGTTGCCGAAGCCCTGCACCGCGACGCGGAGGTCGTCGAGCCGGCGCTGCCGCTTCCGCACCGCTTCGCGGATGCAGAAGAGCGCGCCGCGCGCCGTCGCCTCCTCGCGGCCGAGCGAGCCGCCGAGCTGGAGCGGCTTGCCGGTGACGACGCCGAGCACCGAGTGGCCCTTGTTCATCGAGTACGTGTCGAAGATCCAGGCCATCACCCGCGGCGTCGTGCCGACGTCGGGGGCCGGAATGTCCTTCTCGGGCCCGATCTCGTTGATGATCTCGCTCGTGAAGCGGCGGGTCAGCTTCTGGAGCTCGAGCTCGGAGAGCTGCTTCGGATTGCAGACGACGCCGCCCTTCGCGCCGCCGAACGGGATGTTCATCAGGGCGCACTTCCACGTCATCCACATCGCGAGCGCCTTGACCTCGTCGAGCGTGACGTCCGGGTGGTAGCGGATCCCGCCCTTCGACGGCCCGCGCGCGATGTTGTGCGTCACGCGGTAGCCCTCGAAGGCGTGCACGCTCCCGTCGTCCATGCCGACCGGGATCGAGACGACGACCGACTTCTTGCACTCGGAGAGCACGTTGATCAGGTTCGAGTCGATCTCGAAGGCGTCGGCCACCCGCCGCAGCTGCTCGCGGGCGATGTCGTACGGGTTCTCGCGCAGATGTGAGACGGGTGCTTCGACAGTCACGTGCCGCTCCTTGTCGAGTTGAAAGCCGCCAATTTGCTCCGAATATACGTCGCTAACGGATTGTGAAGGTGAGCGAACGGCGCGTCGCCGGCCCCGTCGCGGTCGGCACGGCGACGATGCGGAGCTGGTAGACGCCGCGCGCGAGCGGCGCGCCCGCGGGGCTGCGTCCGGTGATCCCGAACTGGTAGCTCCCCGGGAGCACGTCGCGCAGGCGGGCGAGCAGGCCGAGCCGGACGCCCTTCTTGCTCCAGAGCGTGATGTCGAGCCGCTCGAGCGCCTGCACCTCGTCGTGCCCGGCGGCGTGCGCGAGCCTGCCCGCCTCCAGCGTGAGCACGGAGGGCTTCGCGTCCGACGGGCGGAAGCGCGTGAGCGAAAGCGAGACCCGGCCGAGGAGGTCGCGCCTCGGAGCCCCGAAGGTGACCGCCCACGGCACGCGCAGCGGCGGGTCGCCGCGCGCTCCGACGGAGATCGCCCCCTCGGCGGGCGCCGTCCCGACCGGCGAGCCGGCGACGCTCACGCGCAGCAGGACCTGCCTCGTCTGGCCGCGCGGCAGGCGGAACCGCGCCGGCCGGGCCGAGAAGCGCACCGCGGCGGCCCCCTCGCTCGAGTGCTCGATGCGGATCCGCACCGGGAGGTCGCGCGTGGAGAGGTTCCGGACGACGAGCGTCTGCTGGACGGTGCCTCCGGCGCGGCCGAGCGCGAGGCTCGCCGGCTCGACGGCGAGCTCGGCGGCCGACGCGGCGCCCGGGTCGACGCGCCCGGCTCCCTGCGCCGTCACCGGCGTCGCCGCGAGCGGCCGTGCCGTCTCGACGAGCAGGCTGCGGAGCGCGGAGGCGTCGAGGCCCGTCCGCGCCTGGGCGAGGAGCGCCGCCGCGCCCGCGACGACTGCGGCCGCTGCGCTCGTGCCGTTGACGGTGCCGTACGGCGGCGCGCCGGTCGAGCTCGTGCCCGCCTCGGAGGTGGTGAGCGCGACGCCAGGCGCGACGAGCTCCGGCTTCACGCGGCCGTCGAAGGCGAGGCCGGTGGACGAGAAGGGCGCGACCTGGCCGAGATCCGGGTTCGGGGCCGACTGGGCCCGCCCGATCGCGACCCCGACGCTCGCGCCGCTTCGCAGCCCGACGAGGATCGCGCCCGCCGTCGCCTCGGGGAGGTCGACGACCGGGATCGGCGCTGCCTCGTCCAGGCCGAGCGAGCCGCTCGGGAGGCCGCGGAGGAGGACAGCCGAGGCCCCGGCGCGGGCGGCATCCTCGACCACGCTCCGCGGCGCGTCGCCCGCGTCCACGAGCGCCGCGCGGCCGGCGACGCGGCTCATGCCGCCGGGGTCGAAGAAGCGCGCGAGCGCGGCGCCCTCCGCCTCCGGCTGGTTGCTGACCGGCGCGGTGCTGGGCGCGGCGACCGCGAGCGAGAGCGGCTTCGACGGCCCGACGGCGCCCACGACCGGCTCGACGCGGTCGAGGATCACGTGGAGGCCGATCCGGACGACGACCCGCGCCGAGTCGACCCGCGTTCGCATGTCGGCCGCGCCGACGGTGAGCGCCGCCGCGCCGCCGCCGGGGCCAGAGACGAAGCCGTACTGCGGCCCGCCCGGCCCGTCGTTTCCGGCCGGGACGACGACGAGCGTGTCGAGGCGCAGCGCGCCGCCGGCCGCGAGCGCGACCGGATCGTCGGCGAAGGCGGCATACGGCTCGGCGAGCGCGACGAGCGCGATGCGGGCCGCGTCGTGGGCGTCGTCGTCGCCGTTCGGGTCGACGGCGCTCTCGAGGCCGGCCACGATCTGGTCGCTGCGGGCATACACCGACCACCCGCCGGCCGCGTCCTGCTGCCAGCCTGCGACGCGGATCGGGAGCACCGACGCGCCGGTCGCCACCCCGGCCAGGCCGTACGGCCCGCCGCCGCCGACGAGCAGGCCGGCCATCTCGGTGCCGTGCTGCTCGACCTGCATCTGGTCGTCCGGCTTCGGCGCCGCGAGCGCATCGGGATTCCCGCCGACGATGTCGATCCCCGGCTCGACTCGCCCGCGCAGGAAGGGCTGGGCCCGGTCGACGCCGGTGTCGAGGAGCGCGATCGTCACGCCGCGGCCGTCATAGCCCGGCAGCGAGAGCACCGGCCGGTGGCCGCTCCCGACGGTGAAGAGGCCGCGCACCGACGCCGGGAAGGCCGCGCGGACCGGGTAGACGCCGGCCACCTCGGGCGCCCGCTCGAGGAGCGCGAGCGAGCGCGCGTCGAGCGGGGCCGAGAAGCCGTTCAGGACGCGGGCGTAGCGGAACTCGGTGCGGATGCGGACGCCCTGAACCGCGAGCCGCGAGATGAGGACGTTCTGCGAGGCGAGCGCGGCCGCCGTCCAGCTCCGCTCCTGCTTCTCGGTCGCGAAGCCTCCGGCGCGGGCGACGCGGTCGGCGAGCGAAGGACTGCGCAGCACGACGATCATCCGCTGGCCGAGCGCGACGCGCGGCCGCGAACCGCCGGCGAGGCCGATCCAGCTCGCCGAGGACTGCGGGCCCTTCGTCCTGGCGCCCCCCGACGTGGCGACGAGCACGGCCGCGGCGACGAGCGCGACGAGCGCGAGCGCGGGCAGGCTACGCGTGCGCATCGAGCGCAAGATACTCGGGGTAGCGCTGGGCCTCGACGAAGCGTGCCGCCGAGGCGATCATGGCCGCGTTGTCGGTGCAGAGCGGGAGGGGCGCGAGCGCCGCGCCGGGCAGCGAGGCGCGGAGCTCCGAGTTGGCCGCGACGCCCCCCACCACGGCGATCCGCTCCGCGCCGGTCGCCTCGGCGGCCTCGAGCGTGCGGCCGACGAGCGCGCGGACGATCGTGCGCTGGTAGCTCGCGGCGAGGTCGGCGCGCCGCCGCTCGAGCTCGGCGGGACCGAGGTCGCGGACGGCGTACAGGAGCGCCGTCTTCAGGCCGGAGAAGGAGAAGTCGAAGCCCGGCACGCGCGCGACGGGAAAGGCGTACGCCTCGGGATCACCCTCGCGCGCGAGGCGGTCGAGGGCGGCGCCGCCCGGGTAGCCGAGGCCGAGCAGGCGCGCGCCCTTGTCGAAGGCCTCGCCGGCGGCGTCGTCGATCGTCGTCCCGATGCGGCGGAAGCCCCCGCGGTCGCGTACGTCGAGGAGCAGCGTGTGCCCGCCGCTCGCGAGCAGGCAGAGGAAGGGCGGCTCGAGCGGCTCGGGCTCGAGGTAGAGCGCCGCCACGTGCCCGTGCAGATGGTCGACCGGAGCGAGCGGGAGCCGGCGCCCGAACGCGATTCCCTTCGCAGCCGCGACTCCCACCAACAGCGCCCCGATGAGCCCCGGGCCGGTGGTGACTGCGACGAGCTCGACGTCGTCGAGGCGCGCGCCGCCCTGGTCGAGCGCGTCGCGGACGACGTACGAGACGAGCTCGAGGTGCCGCCGCGAGGCGACCTCCGGCACGACGCCGCCGAAGCGCGCGTGCAGCTCCGCCTGCGAGGAGACGACGTTCGAGCGAACACGCCCGTCCGCGACGACGGCGGCCGACGTCTCGTCGCACGACGTCTCGAGCCCGAGGATCAGCCGCGAGCCGCCTCGCGCACCGGGTCCTTCCACATGATCAGCGCGTCCTCGCGGTTGTCGGTGTAGTAGCCGCGCCGGATCCCGCGGCCCTGGAAGCCGAGCCGCTCGTAGAGCTCGATCGCGTGCCGGTTGGAGACGCGCACCTCGAGGGTGTAGCCGCGCCGGCCGTCGTCGGCGGTCAGCTCGAAGAGCCGGTCGAGGAGCGCGGTCGCGATCCCGCGCCGCCGGTGCGAGGGCTCGACGGCGACGTTCATCACGTGCCACGCGTCGACGTAGCGGGAGATGATGAGGTAGCCGAGCAGCTCGTCGGTCTCGGCGTCGAACGCGCCGAGGCAGATCGACGACGGCTTGGCGACCTCGCTCGCGAACATCGAGCGCGACCACGGCGTCGGGTACGAGCGGCGCTCGATCCGCTCGATCTCACCGAGGTCGCGCATCTCGAGACGCCGGAAGAGGAGCTCCGTCACCTGGCCGCCGTCTTCTCGGCGTCGGGGACGCGCAGGTAGATCGGCTCGACCGCCTCGGCAGGGCCGAAGTCGCGCGCGAGCGCCGCGTGCAGGTACGCGCGCGGGACGTGCAGCTCGCTCTCCGCCGGCGGAACCTCGGCGCCCGCCGCCTCGAGCACGGCGCGGTAGCGGACGGCGCCGTCGCCGACGCAGCGCGTGCCCGGGGGAAGCTCGAGGTCTTCCGGCCGGAGGACGCGCGGCTCGCCGAGGAGCGCGAACACCTCGCGCCGGCGCGCGTCGATCACCGGCACCGCGCCGGGGGCGCCTGCGGCGAGCGCGTCGAGGGTCGAGACGCCCGCGACGAGGAGCCCGAGCGAGAGCGCGAGCCCTCGGGCGGTCGCGAGGCCGATCCGGATGCCGGTAAAGCTGCCGGGCCCGGTGCCGACGACGAGCGCGTCGAGGTCACCGGGCGCCGCGCCGGCCTCGGCGAGGAGCTCGTGTGCGTCCGCGAGCACCCGCACGGCGCGGGAGCGGCGCTCCCCCAGCGGCTCGCCGTCGCGCACGAGCGCCGTCGAGGCGACGTCGGTGGCGGTGTCAAACGCGAGGACCAGCACCGCTGAAGATGCGTTCCAGCAGGGATTTCTCGGCAGCCTGGAGGTCGATCACCCGACCCGGCTCAGTGTAGGCGAGCCGCGCCCGCACCCGCACCGGCGGAAGGTCGTCGCCCGCCGCCTCCGGCCACTCCACGAAGACGACGGCGCCGTCGAAGTACGGCTCGAGATCACCCCACTCGGGCGGCGAGACGCTCTCGAAGCGGAAGAGGTCGAGGTGCGAGACGGGGACCCGGCCCTCGTAGCGATGGCCGATCGTGTACGTCGGGCTCGTGACCGGCCCGCCGACGCCGAGGCCCCGGCAGGCGCCGCGGACGAAGGTCGTCTTGCCGGTGCCGAGCTCGCCCGAGACGGTGACGACGTCGCCCGCGCGCAGCTCGGCCGCAACGGCCGCGCCCACGCGCTCCGTCTCCTCCGGGGACCCGGTCTCCACACGCATTCCCGAAGCGTAGGCATACACAACTCCTCCGGCCTTGAATGGCTGATCCGTGACTCCTACAGTGGCCACAGCCGAATGAGCGCGACGATGGCGTCAAGAGCCTCGCGTCTTCACCGGCAGTAACGCCGTGCGCGCTCCGCCGATCCCTGAGCACGATCGCGACGTCATCGGCGCCGTCGTCAGTGACTCCAAGCGCCGCCGCCCGCTCCGCGCACTGCACCCGCGGCGACTTGGAGCGCGCCGACTCGTCCTCGTCGCGGCCGCAGCACTCGTCGTTGCCGCCGCCTCCGCTGCCCTTGCCCTCGTCACCACCGGGCGCCATCACGCAACTTCAGGCGGCGAAGGCAGCTGCGCCCTCGCGATCCGCTTCGACGGCGTCGACTACCTCGGCACGACGATGAAGCAGACGCTCCGCCTCGGCCGCCCACTCGGCCAGGCGACCGTACCGCCATGCCCGGACTTCAACGACCCAAAGGCGCCGCCGGCGGCGGACGGCGGCGTCAACGTCGCCGCTATTGCCGACGTTCCGCCACCGGTCGCGGTCGCGAGTGCCGGCGACCCGCATACGGCCTACCTCGCTGTCGGCTACTTCCCCGAGCTGCCGAGCTACCCACTCCACGAGGGCGCCGCCCACGACTACACGAACGGTTGCCACCTGACGGGGGCGTTCACGCTCGCCGGTACGGTCAGCCAGCACAGCTCCGGGCTTCTGGTCAAGGTCGACGAGCGCACGGGCTCGCTCGACGTGCAGCCGGGTAGCACGATCCAGCTCCTCGTCGATTCGCACACGCAGATCACCGGCTTCGACAGGAACGGCCTGCCCTACGTCACGGCCAGCGACCGCGTGCGCTCGAGCGGCGTCACCTGCCAGTTCCAGGGAGCGAGCTCGCCCGCCATCGTCGCGCGGGCGATCAGTCCCGACGACTAGAGGGCGATGACGCGACGATCAGGCGGGGGCAGTACTCAAAAGAGGCCGAGCTGGACCGGCGCCTCGGTGACGACGCGAAGGAGCGGCTCCGGTGCGGCGACCGCCGCCGGCTCGCGGCCGAGCAGCTCGGGGATACGCGCGAAGTCAGACTCGAGCACCTTCAGCATCGCCGGCGTGTAGAGCGCCGCGGCCGGGTGGTAGAGCGGGTAGAGGAGCACGCGCCGGCCGCCGATCGTCGTCTCCTGCTCCTGGCCGTGCACGCGTGTGATCCCGGTCGGCTTGCCGGAGAGCAGCTTCGTCGCGAAGTTCCCGAGCGTCGCGACGACGCGCGGCTGGATCAGCTCGACCTGCCGGAAGAGGTAGCTCTCGCAAGCCTCGATCTCCTCCGGCTGCGGGTCGCGGTTCCCGGGCGGGCGGCACTTGATCACGTTGGCGATGTAGACGCCGCGCCGCTCGAGGCCGATCCCGGCGAGCAGCCGCTCGAGCAGCTTCCCGGCCTGGCCGACGAACGGCACGCCCTGCTGGTCCTCGTGGAACCCCGGCGCCTCACCGACGAACATCAGGTCAGCGGCCGGGTCGCCGGAGCCGAACACCACCTGGGTTCGTCCGGCGGCGAGCGGGCAGCGCGTGCACCCCGCGACCGAGGTCGCGAGCGCCGCGAGCTCTTCCGCGCGCCCTAGCGCCTCAGTGGCCGCAGCCACAGCTCCCGCCGCAACAGCCGCCGCTTCCGCCGAAGCTGGGCTGCTCGGCGGTGCCGTGAGTCGCGAACACGGAGAACTGCTTGCGCACGTTCTCGGCGCCGCAGTCCGGACAGTCGGGGTCGTGCCCGTTCCGGACGAGCTCCTCGAAGTGCGACTCGCACTCCATGCAGACGTACTCGTAGATCGGCATCGCCTCGGGAGTCTAGGCCGCGGTTCGGACAGGTCGCAAATGTGGTCGAATGAGCTCGTGTGGCCGGGGCTCCGGGAGCGTCTGGAAGGTCGGCTCGTCACCCTCGAGCCGCTCGAGCGAGGCCACGAGCACGGCCTTCGCGCCGCCGCCGGCGACGAGCGGATCTGGCGCTTCATGATCACCACCGACCTCGACGCCTGGCTGCGGGCCGCCTTCGCCGAGGCCGAGGCGGGCGTGCGCGTCCCCTTCACCGTCCTCGCCGAGCGCCACCCGGTCGGCTCGACGAGCTACATGAGCCTCGCGCCCGAGCACCTCCGGCTCGAGATCGGCTCGACCTGGATGAACCCGTCCACCTGGGGCACGGGCGCGAACGTCGAGGCGAAGTACCTGCTCCTCCGGCACGCGTTCGAGCGGGTCGGCTGCCGCCGCGTCGAGTTCAAGACGGAGTCGAAGAACGAGCGCGCTCGCGCCGCGCTCGCCGCGTTGCCCGCGCGGTTCGAGGGCATCCACCGCAAGCACATGGTCGTGCGCGGCGGCGAGCGGCGCGACTCGGCCTGGTACGCCGTCATCGACGACGAGTGGCCTGAAGTGAAAGCCGCGCTGGAGGCTAGGCTGGCCCGCGCACGCGCCGCCCGCCCAGGCGCCCGCTGAGCGTCGAGCGACCGACCGTCAGCGAGCCGTGCGCAGCCTTCGCGCCGGTCACGCGCACCGAGCCGACGAACCTGGCCGGAATCGCCAGCCCCGCGCCGGGCCGGAAGAGCTGGAAGCTCCCGCTCACCTGGACGCCGGGGACGACGCTGTAGCGCGAGAGCGAGAAGGTGACGCCGGCCGAGCGGATCACCCCGCCGTAGGGACCGGCGATCGCGCGTGCCTGGGTGAAGCCGGTCACGGCGAGCCCCCAGGACGCGGCCGCCTCACGCACCGTCTTCGCGACGGCGGCGAGCGTGCGGCCGCGCGCGCCGGCGGAGCCCACCGGCCGGAGCGCGCCGAACGAGGCGGGGAACGCGCCGATCGGATTCACGAGCATCGGCGAGCGCGGGCAGCGCGCCGGAGGCGTGCCGCCGTTCAGCCACGTCTTCACGGCGTCACCGGAGCACGTCGTGAAGTCCGCGCCGAGCACGCTGTGCCCGACGCCGGGCACGGTCAGGAGGTGCCCTTGCGGGAAGCGCGCCGCGATCGCGGCGCCGTTCGAGGTGGGCGTACGCAGGTCGCGCTCCCCGGAGAGGACGAGCACGGGCACGTCCGGCAAGGGGCCGGAGCCAATGCCGGGGCGCGACGCCTGCGGCGGCCAGAGCAGGCAGAGCGCGGCGGGGCCGATGTCGGTCGACCACTTGCCGAAGGGGCCGGTCGCCCCCGGCGCGAGCGCGTTCCGCGCGGCGTCGAGGAGGCCCTGCCGCTGCGCGATCGGCGTGCCCGGCTGCCATGGGAAGGGACCGTCGTCGCAGACGGTCGCGGCGAGAAGGCCCATGCTCAGGTCCTCGGCCGAGGTGACCGACGTCTCGCGGTCGAGCTCGACGAGCCGGAGGAGCGGGCGCGCCTGGCCGCGGAGCGCGGCGTGCACCGCAGCAGGCAGCTCGGCGGCGAGACCCGCGTTGAGGTCGGTGTCGAGCACCGCGCCGCTCAGGAGGTCGACGCCGCTGACGGTGACGGTCATGGTGCCGCCGCCCGGCTTCGCCACCTTGCCGGTGACCGGGTGCGTTCCGAGCCGGTTCGCGAGCCTCACGAGCTCGCCGACGAAGTTCGAGGTCGCTGCGCGGCACAGGCCGCCGGAGCAGAGCGACGCGAGCCCCTTCGGCATCTGCTCGAGGTCGTCGAGCGAGAACGGATCGCGGCCGGACGCGTCGGCGACCGAGTCGAGGAGCAGCCGCTGGACGTGGCTCGGATACGTGAGCGCGTAGGCGACCGAGAGCTGCGTCCCGTAGGACGTGCCCCAGAGCGCGATCTTGTCCACGCCGAGCGCCTGGCGGACGGCGTCGATGTCGTCGGCATGGTCACGCGTGGAGTAGAAGGAGCGAGACGAGCCGATCTCGGTCGCGCACTTCGCGACGAGGGCCTGCTCGCGCGCGGGCGAGGCGGAGGGGTCGGCTTGGAGCTCGGGGCAGCGCAGGACGCCCGATTGCCCCGTCCCACGGTCGTCGAAGGCGACCAGCGTGTAGCCCGGGAACTGGTCGCGGAACTGCGCGCCACTCGAGGCGAGGTCGAAGGTGCCGGCGGAGCCCTGACCCGGCCCGCCGGCGATGAGGAACATGACGCCGCGGGCCGTGCCCCCGGCGGCCAGGCGCTCGACGTGGAGCGCGACCGTGCCCGGCACGGCGCCGCTGCGGTCGAGCGGGACGCTCACCGTGGCGCACTCGAGCGCGCCGCTCCTCGCGCTGCACGGCGCAAACGCCGCGCGGGCGGCCGCCGCGCCGTGTGTGACGACGAGTGCCGCGACGAGCGCCGAGAGGAGGATCGGACCCCGGAACCGCATCGAGAGGCCCGCCAGGATACCTGTCCGCCGCTAGGCTTCCGCGTGCCCGGTATCCGCTACGGAACTGGAGCCTTCGATGGTGAAGACGGTGCAGGTGATCGGCGCGGGACGCGTCGGGTCGGCGATCGCGGCGCGGCTCGCGCAGCGCGGCGTCGAGCTGCGCGAGGACGGCGCCGAGCTCGTCCTGCTCTGCGTTCCGGACACGGCCATCGCGGACACGGCCGCGCGGATCGAGCCCGGGCGTTGGGTCGCACACGCCAGCGGCGCGACGCCGCTCGCCGCGCTCGACCCGCACGAGCGGCGCTTCGGCCTCCACCCGCTCCAGACCTTCACGCGCGCCCGCGGGCCCGAGCAGCTCGACGGCGCCTGGGCGGCGGTGACCGCCGAGAGCACCGAGGCACGGGAGCTCGGCTTCGAGCTCGCCCGCGTGCTCGGCCTCGAGCCGTTCGAGCTTGCCGACGCGGCGCGGCCGCTCTACCACGCGGGCGCCGCAATCGCGTCGAACTACCTCGTCACGCTGCACCGGGTCGCGGCCGACCTCTTCCGCGTCGCCGGGGCGCCGCCCGAAGCCTTGACGCCGCTCATGCGGCGGACGATCGACAACGGCTTCGAGCTGACCGGCCCGATCGAGCGCGGCGACTGGGAGACGGTCGAGGCGCACCGGCGTGCGATCCGCGCGACGCGGCCGGAGCTCGAGCCGCTCTACGACGTGCTCGCGGAGGCGACGGCGCGGTGAGGCTCGTCCGCACGACCGGCGAGCTCCGCGCCGCGCTCGCAGCCGCGGGTGAGCGCGAGCTCGGCCTCGTGCCGACGATGGGCGCCTACCACGAGGGCCACGTCGCGCTCCTCCGCGCCGCCCGCGACGAGAACGACCTCGTCGTCGTCAGCCTCTTCGTCAACCCGGCGCAGTTCGACTCCGGGGACGACCTCGCCGCCTACCCCCGCGACGAGGAACGTGACCTGCGCATCGCGGCCGAGGAGGGCACGGACATCCTCTTCGCGCCCGCGGTGGAGGAGCTCTACCCGCCGGGCTACCAGACCTGGATCGACGTCGAGGAGCTCTCGCGCGGCCTCGAGGGAGCCGCGCGGCCGGGCCACTTCCGCGGAGTCGCGACGGTCTGCTGCAAGCTCTTCAACCTCGTCAGTCCGACCCGCGCCTACTTCGGCCAGAAGGACGCGCAGCAGTTCGCGGTCGTGCAGCGGATGGTGCGCGACCTCCACCTCGAGGTCGAGCTGCGCGTCGTTCCCACGGTGCGCGACGAGGACGGCCTCGCGCTCTCCTCGCGGAACGTGCTCCTCTCGCCGGAGGAGCGGCGGCGCGCCCTCGCGCTCCCGCGCGCGCTCGCGACTCGCGACCCTGCGCGCGCCCGCGAGCTCCTCGACGGCGTTGCCGTCGACTACGTCGAGGTTGCGGACTTCGAGCCGCGTGTCCTCGCCGCCGCGATCCGCGTCGGCGGCACCCGTTTGATCGACAACGTCGTCCTGGAAGGAGACACCGAATGAGCATCCGCCCGCGCACGCCCGCGCCCGCCACGCCCGCGCCGGGGAAGCTCGCGCTCCCCGAGCTCGCGGCCATGAAGCGGCACGGCGACAAGATCGTGATGGTGACCGCCTACGACGCGTCCAGCGCGCGCCTGGCGGACGAGGCCGGAATCGACCTGATCCTCGTCGGGGACACGGCCGCGATGGTCGTGCTCGGACACGAGTCCTCGACGGTGCCGGTGACGATGGACGAGATGCTGTTCATGACGCGCGCGGTCACGCGCGGCGCGCGGCGGCCGCTCGTCGTCGGCGACCTGCCCTTCGGCTCGTACCAGGTCTCGGACGAGAAGGCGGTACAGAACGCGATCCGGTTCGTGAAGGAGGCGGGCGCCGACGTCGTCAAGCTCGAGGGCGCCGGGCCGTCGCTCTCCCGTGTGCGGTCGATCGTCGGCGCGGGGATCGGCGTCATGGGCCACCTCGGGCTGACGCCGCAGTCGGCGACGGTGCTCGGCGGGTTCAAGGCGCAGGGGCGCTCGGCGGAGGCGGCGCGGCGACTGCTCGAGGACGCGCTCGCGCTCGAGGCGGCGGGCTGCTTCGCGCTCGTCCTCGAGGCCGTCCCGGCTCCGGTCGCAGAGCGGGTCACGGCCGAGCTCGAGATCCCGACGATCGGGATCGGCGCCGGCGCCGGCTGCGACGGCCAGGTCCTCGTCTGGCACGACCTGCTCGGCCTGTACGAGGGCCGGACGCCGCGCTTCGTGAAGCAGTACGCCGACCTGCGTGGGGAGATCGCGCGAGCGCTCGCCGCCTACGCGAGCGACGTGCGCGGCGGCGCGTTCCCCGAGGAGCGGCACACGTACGCGATGCCGGCGGACGAGCTCGCCGAGTTCGAGTCAGAGCACGTGCACGGCCACCACGACTAGCGCGGTGATCACGACGGCGAGCCCCACGCCCTCGAGCGTGCGCAGCCAGGTCCAAGCGTGGAGCGTGCGCGTCCCGACGACGAGGAGCGCGAGCGCCCACGCGACGAAGCCGAGCTCGAGGACGGCGAAGACCGCGTTGCCGGCGCCGTGGTCGGAGCCGCCGGTGCGGAAGACGTCGCCGCCGTAGACCGCGATCCGCACCGGCCAGACGACGAGCGAGAGCGCGAGCGGCGCGCAGGCGAAGGCGAGCAGGTGTCGCGCGCGGCGGTAGCTCCCGAGGCTCCCGGCCGCACGGAGCCCGCCGTAGAGCGCGGCGCCGATCGCGAAGTAGGCAAAGAGCCCGTAGAACGCGCCGCCGATGAACGCCCAGACGGCGACGACGAGCCCGTCGAAGGCCGGGTCGTCCATGACCCGCCCGGCGACGCTCGTCCAGAGGATCGACGCGATCCCCGCGAGTCCGACGAGCGCGAGGACCGGCTCCTGCCGCGCGCGCGCCGCGTCCTCGGAGTCGTCGCGAAGCGCCGCGAAGACGGGCCGCGGGTCGATCAGGACGAGGAGCGCGCGAGCGAGCCAGAGGCGATCCTCGCCGGCGCTGGTCTGGGCCTCGACGGCCATGCGGCCAGCGTACCGCCGCCATTTCTTCAGCGTTTCTTAGACCCGTCTCACGGACGTCTTAGAGGCTCGTGGTTCTCTTGGCGAGGATCCCTGAGGAAAGGACTCGCGATGACCGAGGTGGAGGAGCTCTTGATGCGGATCAGGGGGCTCGTCTTCGCGCAGGCAATCCTGGAGGAGGGCGGCGCGACCGCGCCCGAGCTGCATGAGCATCGACTGGAGATCGAACGGCTGCGACGCCGTCTCGCCCGGGTGGTAGCCGACGGGGCAGCCGCGGGATCGCTACGGGAAGCTGACCGTCGCCGTGCCGCTGAACGTGCACGGGACGACGAACCGCGTCCCGTTGCCCGAGATGTCCTTACCGGTCGCGCTGGGATCCGGGCCGCCGACGCACGGCCCGCTGCGGTCGACGCTCGATGAGTGACTGATCGACACGGCGATCGCGATCACCACGATCACCTGGAGCACGAGCCACCCGCCCGACGACCACGCCCACATCCGCAGCGACGCACGCTTGCGCGAGTCGGATTGTCCGCCGAGCAGGAGCAGGGCCACGATCAGCGAGATCAGCGGGAAGAAGAGCGTCGCGAGGATCGCTCCCGCGACCGCAGCGCCCGTGTAGCCGGAGCCAGCTTCGGCCGGCGCGGAGGTGCCAGCCTCCATATGACAACCATAACGTCGCGCTGCAGGCGAATCTAGGCGGCGGCCGGCTCGCGCGCCGGCAGGATCTGCCGCAGGTACTTCCCGGTGAAGCTCTCCTCCACCTCGGCCACCTGCTCCGGCGTCCCGGCCGCGATCACCTCGCCGCCCGCCTCGCCGCCCTCCGGGCCGAGGTCGACGATCCAGTCCGCCTGCTTGATCACGTCCAGGTTGTGCTCGATCACGAGCACCGTGTTCCCCGCGTCCACCAGACGCTGGAGCACCTCGAGCAGCTTCTCGATGTCCGCGAAGTGCAGGCCCGTCGTCGGCTCGTCGAGGATGTAGAGCGTCCGGCCGGTCGACACCTTCGACAGCTCGGCTGCGAGCTTCACGCGCTGCGCCTCGCCGCCGGAGAGCGTCGTCGCCGGCTGGCCGAGCTTGATGTAGTCGAGCCCGACGTCGTGCAGCGTCTGGAGCCGCCGCCGCAGCTTCGGGATCTTGGCGAAGAAGCGCAGCGCCTCCTCGACCGACATCTCGAGCACGTCCGCGATCGACTTGCCCTTGAAGCGCACCTCGAGCGTCTCGCGGTTGTAGCGCCTTCCGTGGCACGTTTCGCAGGGGACGTAGACGTCCGGCAGGAAGTGCATCTCGATCTTGATCTGGCCGTCGCCCTTGCACGTCTCGCAGCGGCCGCCGCGGACGTTGAACGAGAACCGGCCCGGCTTGTAGCCGCGCACTTTCGCTTCGGGCGTCAGCGAGTACAGCTCGCGCACGTGTGTGAAGAGATCCGTGTAGGTGGCCGGGTTCGAGCGCGGCGTGCGGCCGATCGGCTTCTGGTCGATCTCGATCACCTTGTCGAAGCACTCGATGCCGTCGACCGACTCGTGGTCGCCCGGTTTCACGCGCATCCGGTGCAGCCGGTTCGCGAGCGCCTTGTAGACGATCTCGTTCACGAGCGTCGACTTCCCCGAGCCGGAGACCCCGGTGACGCAGACGAACCGCCCGACCGGGAACTCGACGTCGATCCCCTTCAGGTTGTGCATCGTCGCGCCGCGGACGACGAAGCTCCCGTTCAGCGTCTCGCGCCGCTCCGGCACCGCGATCTCGCGCTCGCCGGAGAGGAACTTGCCCGTGACGGAGGCCGGATTGTGCTCCACCTCGTCGGCCCGCCCCTCGGCGACGACGTGGCCGCCGTGCTCGCCCGCGCCCGGCCCCATGTCGACGAGGTGGTCGGCGGCGCGCATCATCTGCTCGTCGTGCTCGACGACGAGCACGGTGTTCCCGAGCGAGCGGAGCCGCTCGAGCGTCTCGATCAGCTTGCCGTTGTCGCGCTGGTGCAGGCCGATCGACGGCTCGTCGAGGATGTAGAGCACGCCGACGAGCTGCGAGCCGATCTGCGTCGCGAGCCGCAGCCGCTGCGCCTCGCCGCCACTCAGCGTCGCCGCCGCGCGGTCGAGCTGGAGGTAGCCGACGCCCACGTTGTCGAGGAACGTCAGCCGCTCGCGGATCTCCTTCACGATCCGCGCGCCGATCAGGAGCTCCGTGTCGGTCAGCTCGAGCTCGTCGAGGAACGCGAGCGCCCGCGTCACCGACAGGCGCGTGAACTCGTGGATCGACTTCCCGCCGACGGTGACCGCGAGCACCTCCGGCTTCAGCCGCGCGCCCTTGCACACCGGACACGGCCGGAAGCTCATGTACTCCTCGATCCGCTCCCGCTGCTGCGTTGAGTCGGTCTCGCGGTAGCGCCGCTCGAGGCTCGGGACGATGCCCTCGAAGGAGAGCATGTACGAGCGCCGCCGCCCCATCCGGTTGCGGTACGTGACGTAGACACGCTCGCCCTCGGTGCCGTACAGGAAGAGGTTCTGCTGCTCCTCCGGAAGGTCCTGCCACGGCGCGTGGACGTCGATCTCGTACCGGTCGGCGATCGCCTGCACGACCGAGTCGTAGAAGCTCGAGTTCCCGACCGACCACGGCACGAGCGCGCCCTCGGCGATCGAGAGCGACGGGTCGGGGACGAGCAGGTCGGGGTCGATCTCCTGCTGCGCGCCGAGGCCGGTGCAGCGCGGGCAGGCGCCGTGCGGCGAGTTGAACGAGAAGATCCGCGGCTCGAGCTCGGGCAGCGAGACTCCGTGCTCGGGGCAGGCGAAGTTCTCGCTGAAGAGCATCGAGTCGCCGTCCACGACGTCGATCCCGACCAGGCCTTCCGCGAGCTGCGCCGCCGTCTCGATCGACTGCGCGAGCCGTGTCCGGAGGTCGGGCTTCATCACGAGCCGGTCGACGACCACCTCGATCGTGTGCTTGAACTTCTTGTCGAGCTCCGGCGCCTCCTCGAGCAGGTACGTCTCGCCGTCGACCTTCACGCGCGAGAAGCCGTCGGCGCGCAGCTCCGCGAAGACGTCCTTGTACTCGCCCTTGCGGTCGCGGACGACCGGCGCGTTCACCGTGAACCGCGTCCCCTCCGGCAGCCGCAGAACCTGGTCGACGATCGCCTCCAGGCTCTGACCGGCGATCGGCCGGCCGCAGATCGGGCAGTGCGGGTGGCCGATCCGCGCGTAGAGCAGGCGCAGGTAGTCGTAGATCTCCGTCACCGTGCCGACGGTGGAGCGCGGGTTCCGCGAGGTCGTCTTCTGGTCGATCGAGATCGCGGGGCTCAGGCCGTCGATCGAGTCGACGTCCGGCTTCTCCATCATCTGGAGGAACTGGCGCGCGTAGGCAGAGAGGCTCTCGACGTAGCGCCGCTGGCCTTCCGCGTAGATCGTGTCGAAGGCAAGCGACGACTTCCCGGACCCGGAGAGCCCGGTGATGCAGACGAGCGCGTTCCGCGGCAGCCTGACGGTGACGTCCTTCAGGTTGTGCTCGCGCGCGCCGTGGACTACCAGTTCCTCGGCGGCCATCGTGCCGGCCATTTTACCGAGCGAACGGACGTTCCCTTCTTCTCCCCCGTCGGAGGGGTGTGCGTCGTCCGGTGCGGCCCCTACCCTGAGGGCACAGGTGTCAAAGACAGTTGCACTCGTTCTCCTCGTCTGCGCGCTCGCGCTGCCCCCTGCCGCCCTCGGAGCGCTGCCGGTCGGGGCCAAGGGCACCGGCGTCCTCGCGCCGGGCTGCCCGATCGACCCGGTCGCCGGCGACGTCTTCTGCCCGACCGATCCGGTCTGGTTCTCGCTCCAGGCCGAGAAGCGGCCGACTTCGATCCGAGGGGTCATGAAGACGCGGTGGCTCGTCCCGGGGCACTCGACGACGACCTTCAGCGGCGTGGTTAAGTGCGTGAACACCGTCGGCAACGCGGTCGCCTTCGGCGGCCTCCTGACCAATCCCCGCGCTCTCGCCGGCATCCCCTTCGTCGAGTATGCCGTCGACAACGGCGTCTCGGGCGACCTCGTCAGCGACCTCGGCTTCTTCCCCGACGAGGACGTCGACTTCGCCCTGCTGCCGGTCGGGTTCCCGACCATCTGCCCTGCTCCCGGCCTAGCGGCCTCGATCTACGGCTACCTTCCGGTCCAGTCCGGCGACGTCCTCGTGCGGCCGCCGACGCCGTAACGGCAGCTCCTCGACCCCGCCGGCCGCCTGCCACACCCGCCACGGGCCGGGGACGTAGTCGACTTCGAGCTCGCCGGCGACCAGCGTGCCGTAGCCGAGGAGCCGGCCGAGAAGCGTCTGCTCCACCTCGAGCGTCCGCGCCCGCTCGAGGTGGACGCCCGCCGCGCGCCGGCGCCAGAATCCGTAGGTCACGTAGAGCTTCTCGGTCGTCACGACGAGGCGCGTGCTCTCCCATTCCCAGGCGGCTCGCACGGCGACGAACGCGGCGCCTGCGAGGACGAGCGCGCCGGGGATGATGAGCGGGCCGCCGATCCACGAGAGCCCCGCGCCGAAGGCGCCGAGACCGAGCGCCTTTCCGAACGGGCGCGCGAGCACGATCCCGTGCCGGCGCTCTTCGAGGCAAATCCTTTCCCGCGGCGAATTCCACACTGGGTTTGCATCGTTCGCTGCGGGGCGAGAAATCCCTGGCATGGCGGGCATAGCGCGCAAAGCGTTCGTCGTGACGCTGGTCGGACTGGCCGTCGTCGTGGGCGCCCTTGCGCTGTGGAAGCTGAAGCTCGTCCTCTCGCTCGTCTTCCTCGGCTTCATCATCGCGGCGGCGATGCGGCCCGGCGTCGAGGCGCTGAAGCGGCGCGGGATCCCGCGCGGCGTCGGCGTCGCGGTTCACTACGTCCTGCTCGTCGGACTGGTGGGCCTCTTCCTGTGGCTCGTCGTGCCCCGCGCCGTCACGCAGGTGCAGCACGCGCTCGACAGGGACCGGATCCGGCACGCCGCGCGCACCTCGACCGGGATCAAGCACGACATCCTCACCGGCCTCGACAAGCGCCTTCGCCGTCTCCCGTCGGGCGGCAAGCTCGTCCGCCCGGCGGCCGAGATCACGAAGCGCGCGTTCGAGGTGCTGATCGGGATCTTCTTCACCTTCGCGACGGCCGCGTACTGGATCTTCGAGCGCGACCGCGCGATCGACCTCGTGGCTTCGCTCATGCCGCGCGACAAGCGAAAACGCATGCGCGATACGTGGGACCTCATCGACGCGAAGCTCGGTGCGTTCGTGCGCGGCCAGGCGCTCCTGATCGTGCTCGTAGGCACCGTGCTCTCGATCGCGTTCGCGATCATCGGGCTGCCGTACTGGATCCTCGTCGGCTCGTTCGCCGGGATCGTCGAGATCGTCCCGGTGATCGGGCCGCTCGCGGCGGGCGCGCTCGCGATTGGCGTCGGGTTCACGGCCTCGTGGCACACCGCCCTCGCGGCGGGCGTGTGCGTCTTCGCGGTGCGGATGCTCGAGGACTACGTCGTGCTGCCGAAGGTGCTGGGCGAGGCGACCGGCCTCTCGCCGCTCGTCGTCCTCTTCTCGGTCAGCGCGATCACCATCCTCTTCGGCGGCTTCGCGGTGCTGCTCGCGGTGCCGTTCGCCGCGGTGCTCGCGACCGTCGTGGACGTGACCTTGCGCGGCCGCAACCCCGCGGAGGAGGAGGTGCCGACGGTGCTCTTCCCGGCGAAGGACGCGGAGGGATAGCGCGCGGCACCCCAGGGGCTACGTGGGAACACACCGATTTGAGACGTCTGCTGCTCGTCGGAACCGTCAGCGCTCTCTCGCTGACGGCCCTCTTCGCGCTCTTCGCGCTCCTCGTCGGCCGGTTCGACGAGACGCAGGTGCGGATCCTCGCCACAACCGGCGGCTTCGGGCTCGCGTCGCTCCTCGCGATGCCGGGCACGCGCCTCCTCGAACAGGACCGGGACGTGGCACTCGGCCAACTCGTCGTCTTCATGGCGACGGCCACGTTCGTGCTCGAGTTCTGGGCCGTCTGGATCGCCACCGAGAGCAACCTCTCGTGGAGAGCGCTCGTCGTGGCTGTGTCCCTCACCACCGCGGCGGCTCAGATCGCCTCCTCGCTCGCCCGCCGGCGCGCCCCTCGGATCCGGAGGCGGTCGGGCTGCTCGGCGTGGCGGCCGCGGTGTTCGCGGTCCTGCTCGCGATCCTCATCTCGTACGCGGCGCTCGAGAAGATCCACGAGGGCGGCTATTACCGGCTCCTTGCCGCGGTGGCCGTCGTCGACGTGCTGTTCGTCACTCTTCAGGCCGCCGTGCGGAGGTTCGGCGCCGCGCCGGCGACCGTGGTCGCCCCGGGCCCGAGCCTGACCCCGAGCGCGACGGGCTTCGTCTGCGTCCTCGCCGACGGCAGACGCGTCGCCCGCCGACCTCGACGCACGACCTACCGAGCGCGGTCGCAGCCGCGCTCCGAGAGCTGGAGCGACGCGGCGAGCGGGTGCGGACGATCGAGCTCGGCGAAGGCTAGGAGCGCCGCGGGGCGCCAGCGCCCGAAGGCGCCGCTTGCGGCGCCGTTGTCAGGACGTGCGGGCTTTGCCCGCGCGTCCGTCTGAACCGACCGGTCGATGCGCTACGAGCGCCTAGGTCGCCAGCGTCCGAAGACAAGCCCGCCGAGAGTGAACCCAAGCCCGAACGTGCCGACGGCGAAGGCTCCGATCGCGAGCGACTTCCGCCAAGTGGAGAGCCGCTGCCAGCGGCCGAGCGCCTCCTGCTCCTCGGTCGTGAGCGGCTCGCCGCGCCGCTGCTTGCGCATCGCGCCGCCCGCACGGACCCCCAGGTAGAGGTCGTCGAAGATCTCCGCCGAGTCCTCGGCCACGACTTGAGTCTATAGCCTGCCCCGGCCGTGCCGACCCGCATTCTCCACCTCTCCGACCTCCACGCAGGGACGCGCGAGGACCCGGAGATCGAGCGCGCCGTGACCGCGCTCGTGGAGCGCGCGAGCCCGGAGCTGATCGTCGCGAGCGGCGACCTGACGCACCGCGGCCTGGCCGAGCAGCACGAGCGGGCGGCGCGCTTCCTGCGTGGCCTCGGCCCGCCGCTCGTCGTCATCCCCGGCAACCACGACATCCCATACACCTTCCCGGCCCGCTTCACGCGCACCTTCGCCGAGTTCGAGCGGCACTGGCAGACGACGGAGCCCGTCTACCGGTCGGAGCTCTTGCACGTGGTCGGTCTGAACTCCGTCCGGCCGTGGCGTCACCAGTCCGGCGGCCTGCGCCAGAGCCAGCTCGACGCGGCCGCCCGGCTGCTCGGCGAGGCGCACGAGGGCGCGCTTCGGGTCGCCGTCCTCCACCACCACCTGATCGGGGCCCCGTGGCGGACGCGGAAGAAGCCGGTCGCGCGCCGAAACCACGTGCTCGGCTCGCTCGTCGACGCGGGCGCGGAGCTCATCCTCGCCGGCCACATCCACCAGGCGGCGGTGAGCGAGCGGCGGGAGTTCGAGGTCGCGACGGGCGGCGAGCGCGGCGTGACGGTGGCGGTCGCGCCGGGCCTCGGGCAACCGCGGCCGCACCGGCGCGGCGAGGCGTGCGGCCTGCACCTCGTCGAGGCGCGCCCGAACTCGCTCCGCGTCGAGACGTACGTGTGGCAGGGCGACGACTGGGGGCTGACGGCCGAGCGGGCGCTCCCGCGCGGCCATGGAGTGCTCAGGCGCCCGGGGGAAGGTGTCGTGCCGACGGGCCGCTGATGCCCCGGTGCTGCACGAAGCGGCGGTACAGGTAGAGCAGGAGCACCGCGCCCAGGAAGGCGAAGACGAACCCGCCGGCGGTGCCGATCAGGATCCGCGCGATGATCCCGCCGACGATCGATCCGCCGAGCCCGAGGCCGACGGTCGCATACCACGGCATCGGATCCGGCCCCGGGAGCGCGAGGCGCGCGAGCGCGCCGACGACGAAGCCCCAGACGAGCAGGATGATGATGTAGACGATGTACCCGATCCGGGCAGCCTACTGCTCGCCGAGGAGCGTGGCCCGCTTGGCGCGGAACTCCTCGTCCGACAGCAGGCCGGCGTCGTGCAGGTCCTCGAGCTTGCGGAGATTCGCCAGCCGCTCGAGGTCGGCGTCGTGCTCGTCCGCCACGGCAGGCTCCTCGACCTGCGCGAGCCGCCGCGGCCCGCCGGGCTGCCCGACCGAGTCGGGGTCGATGCCCATCTGGACGAGCCGCCGCCGGAGCCGCGGGATCCCGAAGCCCTTCGTCGGCAGCCGGTGCGCCTCCGGGCCGGTCACCGGCCGCCCCTGAATGAACCGCCGGTAGGCGATCACAAGCAGCGCCGCAACCGCGATCGACGCGATGATCATCAGATAGAGGCGATCGCGCGTCCCCGTGCCGACGATCGCGATCATGATCCCGCCGCCGACGAGCGAGCCGGTGAGCCCGATGAAGATCGTGAGCCAGGCCGGCATGGGATCCGGGCCCGGCACCGCCCAGCGGGCGAGCGCGCCGACGAAGAACCCGAAGACGACCGCCGAGATGAAGTACGCAAGCACCTCCGAAGCGTGCCACGACGCGACCCGATTACGCCTCTTGACCTTTTGGCGCCAACGTGCTTACGCTCATCCCGCTGCGGGTCCGACAAGCAAGGAGCACGCACATGCACCTCAAGCCCAGTCCCTTCAGAGGTCGCTTCGCGCTGGTCCTCGGCCTCGCGGCGGCGGCCGCGCTCGTGCTGAGCGTCGCCGCGGGCGCCGTCATCCCGGTCGTCAAGATCGCGACCGACCCGTTCACGAACTCGACGAGCCAGCACAAGACGATCGTCGAGCCCGACTCGTACTCGTTCGGCTCCACCATCGTCTCCGCGGCACAGTTCGGGCGCTTCTTCGACGGCGGCGCGTCCGACATCGGCTTCGCCACGTCGCAGAACAACGGCTCGACGTGGACGAGCGGCACCCTGCCGGGGATCACCAGCTTTACCAACCCGCCCGGGCCGTACGCGCGCGTGAGCGACGCGTCGGTCGCCTTCGACGCGAGGCACGGTGTCTGGATGATCTCGTCGCTCGCGCTCAACTCGAGCCCGAGCGGCGTCGCCGTGATCGTGAACCGCTCCACGAACGGCGGCCTCACCTGGGGGAATCCCGTCACGGTTCACGCCGCGGGAGCGGGTGAGGATCTCGACAAGAACTGGACAGTCTGCGACAACACGACGACGAGCCCGTTCTACGGCTCGTGCTACACGACGTGGGACGACTTCGGCCACGGGAACCGCTTCCGGGCGGCGTACTCGCGTAACGGCGGCCTGACCTGGACGCAGTCGACGACGCCGAACCAGGGCGTGATCGGCGGGCAGCCGCTCACACTCCCGAACGGGAACGTCGTCGTCCCGCTCGACAGCGCGGACGAGACGCAGCTCGGCCGCTCGATCTCGACGAACGGCGGCGTCAGCTACGGGACCGCGTTCGTGATCACGAACATCACGGCGGCCAACGATCCCGGCAACATCCGCAGCGGCCCGCTTCCCTCGGCAGAGATCTCCGGCGACGGCAAGATCTACGTCGTCTGGGAGGACTGCCGCTTCCGGGTCGGGTGCACGACGAACGACCTCGTCTACACGACCTCCACGAACGGCACGACGTGGACGGCCGTGCAGCGCATCCCGATCGACCCGGTGACCAGCGTCGTCGACCACTTCATCCCGGGCGTCGGCGTCGACCGCAACTCGTCGGGGGCGTCGATCAGGGTCGGCGTGACCTACTACTACTACCCGAACGTCGTCTGCACGGCCGCGACGTGTCAGCTACGAGTCGGCTTCATCAAGTCCTCGAACGGCGGCACGACCTGGAACGCGGCGATCGACGTCGCCGGGCCGATGACGCTGAGCTGGCTCCCGAACACGAGCCAGGGCCGGATGGTCGCGGACTACATCTCGACGTCGTACAACTCGGCCGGGCTGGCGTTCGGCTTCTTCGCGCGGGCCAACGCGCCCACCTCGGGCGGGACGGACTGCCAGACCGCGACGCCGAACTGCGACCAGGGGCTCTACACCTTCGCGACCGGCCAGGCCGCGACGGCGGGGACCCTGACGGCGAACGACCCGGTCGTCTACACGGCGAAGCCGGCGCCTGGACGCTCGGCCTTCCACAGCCACCGCAACTAAGTCGTCAAGCTGGAGCTTCGGCGAGGGCGACGAGCTCTCGCCGAAGCTCCTTGATCTCGTCGCGGAGCTTCGCTGCGTACTCGAAGCGGAGCTCCTCGGCGGCGGCGAACATCTCCTCCTCGAGCTGGATGACGAGCTTCTCCAGCTCGCCGCGGTCCATGCCCTCCACCTGCGTGCGGCCGCGGCGTCGCCGGCCGGGCACGGTCGGCTGCTCCAAAGCCAGGAACTCGGCGATGTCGGACACGCCCTTGACGATCGACTCCGGCGTGATCCCGTGCTCCTCGTTGTAGGCGAGCTGGACGCGGCGGCGGCGCTCGGTCTCCTCGAGCGCGCCCTGGATCGCCTCGGTCAGCTTGTCGGCGTACATGAGCACCTTGCCGTTCACGTTCCGCGCCGCCCGGCCGATCGTCTGCACGAGCGCCGTCTTGCCACGCAGGAAGCCCTCCTTGTCCGCGTCGAGCACGGCCACGAGCGACACCTCCGGCAGGTCGAGACCCTCGCGCAGGAGGTTCACGCCGACGAGCACGTCGTACTCGCCCAGGCGGAGCTCGCGGATGATCTGGATCCGCTCCAGCGTGTCGATCTCCGAGTGCAGGTAGCGCGCGCGGACGCCCGACTCGAGCAGGTAGTCGGTCAGGTCCTCGGCCATCTTCTTCGTCAGCGTCGTCACGAGCACGCGCTCGCCCGCCTCCTCGCGGCGGCGGATCTCGTTCAGGAGGTCGTCGATCTGGTTCCGCGTCGCGCGCAGCTCGACCTCGGGGTCGACGACGCCGGTGGGACGGATCAGCTGCTCGGCGATGCGCGTCGAGTGGCGGAGCTCGAACGGCCCCGGGGTCGCCGAGACGAAGACGAGCTGCGGCACCTTCTCGAGGAACTCGTCGAAGCGGAGCGGCCGGTTGTCGAGCGCGGAGGGGAGGCGGAAGCCGAAGTCGACGAGCGTCTGCTTCCGCGACCTGTCCCCTTCGTACATGCCGCCGAGCTGCGGCACGGTCTGGTGCGACTCGTCGACGAAGACGACGAAGTCGGACGGGAAGTAGTCGAGGAGCGTGAACGGGTGCGTGCCCGGCCCGCGGCCCTCGAGGATGCGCGAGTAGTTCTCGATCCCCGAGCAGAAGCCGAGCTCCTGGAGCATCTCGAGGTCGTACTCGGTGCGCTGCCGCAGGCGGTGCGCCTCGAGCATCTTGTTCTCGATCTCGAGCTCCTTGACGCGCTCCTCGAGCTCGTGTCGGATCTCGTGCACGGCGCGCTCGATCGTCGGCTTCGACGTGACGTACTCCGTGGCGGGCCAGATCGCGACGTTGTCGAGCTTCGCGTAGATCTCGCCGGTGAGCGGGTCGAAGTGGCTGATCTGCTCCACCTCGTCGCCGAAGAACGAGATGCGGTACGCCGTCTCGGAGTTCGCGGGCTGGATCTCGACCACGTCGCCCTTCACGCGGAAGCGGCCGCGGCCGAGCGACGTGTCGTTGCGCGCGTACTGGCTGTCGATGAGCTTGCGCAGGACGAGGTCGCGGTCGTGCTCCTCTCCCACCTCGAGGATCAGGACGCGCTCGCGCCACTCCTCCGGCGAGCCGAGGCCGTAGATGCACGAGACCGACGCGACGACGACAACGTCGCGGCGCGTGAAGAGCGCCGAGGTGGCGGCGAGGCGGAGGCGCGCGATGTCGTCGTTCTGGGACGAGTCCTTCTCGATGTACAGGTCGGCCTGCGGGACGTACGCCTCCGGCTGGTAGTAGTCGTAGTAGGAGACGAAGTACTCGACCGCGTTCTGGGGAAAGAACTCCCGGAACTCGTTGCAGAGCTGCGCGGCGAGCGTCTTGTTGTGGGCGATCACGAGGGCCGGCTTCTGGACCTGCTCGATCGTCCAGGCCATCGTGGCCGTCTTGCCGGTGCCGGTCGCGCCGAGGAGGGTCTGGTAGCGCTCGCCCGCGCGCAGGCCCTCGGCGAGCGAGGCGATCGCAGTCGGCTGGTCGCCGGTGGGCGCGTAGCCGTCTGAGGTCCGGAGCTCGGGCACGGGGACAAGGCTAGCGCCGAGGGCTGCCGCACAATGGACGTCGGTGGGAATCGTGCTCCTCGCAGCCGCGCTCGCCGCATCGCCGCTGACGGGGCTCGCGGTCACGAACGGGGACAGTCGCTTCTCGGGCGACTGGCGCCTCCTGACGACGATCAGCCCGAACGGGGACGGGTTCCGCGACCGCGCGCTCATCCACTTCCGGCTGCGACGCGCCGCAACCGTCACCGTCGTCGCCGGCTGGACGAAGGCGCGGCTCTACCCGGTCTACCGGCACCGCTACCGCTTCGGCCCGGGCGTGCACACCGTCGAGTGGGCTCCGCGGCCGTCGATCCCGCCGCGCACCTACCTGGTGCGGGTGCGGGTCGGTCGCAGGACCTACGGCGTGGCCGCGCCCACGCGGGGGCGGCAGACCGGGCCGGTCGTCCGGGTGCAGGGCATCGACGCGTCGTTCGCGCAGTCGAGCTACGAGCCGGGCTCGCTCGCGCGGCTGCGCGTCGCGACCGACGCCGACGACCTCACCGTGCAGCTCTTCCATGCCGGCCCGGAGTTCGAGCCGAAGCCGCCGCCCGGGACGATGACCGGCCTCCCGGCCGGCGATCCGGTCGACGTCCCGTGGGGCTGGACGAGCCGGAGTCACGTCGTCCCGGTGCGGATCGGCGACCTCCCGAGCGGCCTCTACTTCGCGAAGCTGACCGCCTCGGACGGGCGCATCGGGTTCGCGCCGTTCGTCGTCCGGCCGCGGATCCTCGGCGCCGCCGCCCGCGTCGCCGTCGTGCTGCCGACGAACACGTGGCAGGCCTACAACTTCCAGGACGCGGACGGAAACGGCTGGGGCGACACCTGGTACGCGGGGCCGAGCGCGGCTCCGGCGATGCTCCGGGTCGGCCTCCACCGCCCCTTCCTGGACCGCGGCGTGCCGCCGCATTTCTCCCAGTACGACGCAGACTTCTTCCACTGGGCCGCGTGGTGGGGGCACGACGCCGACTACCTGACCGACTCCGACCTCGAGCGGTTCGGCAGCGGCGGGCAGCTCAGGCGGCTCTACCGCTTGATCGTCTTCAGCGGTCACGAGGAGTACGTGACCGGCCGCGTCTACCGGCTCGTGCGTCGGTTCCGCAACCTCGGCGGCAACCTCGCGTTCCTCCTGGCGGACAACTTCTACTGGCGCGTCGTCAGACGCGGGGACGCGATCGTGCGCACCTCGAGCTGGCGCGAGCTCGGCCAGCCGGAGGCGGCGCTCGTCGGCGCGCAGTACGCCGGCAACGACACCACGCGCCTGCGGCCGTACGTCGTGCGCCGCGCGGGCGCCGCTCCGTGGCTCTTCCGCGGCACCGGCCTTCGCACCGGCTCCCGCTTCGGCCACTTCGGGATCGAGGTCGACCGGAGAGCGCCGTCCTCGCCTCGGCGGACGGTCGTGCTGGCGCGCCTGCCCGGTCGCCGCGGCGAGATGACGTACTACGAGACCGCGCGCGGCGCGAAGGTGTTCGCGTTCGGCGCTTTCACGCTGGCCGGCGTCGCGACGCAGCCGCCGGCGAGGCAGCTCCTCGACAACCTCTGGGTACGGCTCACGAAGCCGTGACTGTTTTCGCCGCCGTGCGGTAAGACATGCGCATGGCGACGGAGGTGCAGCAGCAGCCGTACGGCGCGTACGCGGCGATCATGGGCGCGTTCGCGGGCGGGCTCGCGCTCGCAGGCGTGGTGGCACGGGCGCTCGACCGTGACCCGCAGAAGCACACGGCTCTGGATCTCGTCGCGCTCGGCGCCGCGACGTTCAAGGCCGCACGCACGCTCTCGCACGACGAGGTGACGAGCTTCTTGCGGGAGCCGTTCGTGGAGGGCTCCGCGCACGAGGGCGGCGAGGAGCCGGTCGCGACCGGGGACCTCCAGCAGGCGATCGGCGAGCTCGTCACGTGCTCACGGTGCATCGGAACCTGGGTCGCGGCCGGCCTGGCGACGACCCAGATCCTCGCGCCCCGCTTCGGCCGCCTCCTGACGTGGACGCTCGGCGGCGCCGGGCTGAACGACTTCCTCCAGGCGGGGTTCGCCGCGCTCACGCACAAGTCGAACGAGCTCGAGCAGCGGACCGCCGCCTAGCTCTGGTGCAGGTACCGCCGCCGCTCGGCCGGCGTCAGCGTCCGGTGCGTCGCGTCGAGCTGACGGCGCGCGAGGGCGAGCAGCTCGTCGAGGCCGCCGCACAGGTCGCAGCGGTACGTGCGCACGGTGCCGTCGGCGCTCGAGGTCAGGATCGTCCGCCCGTCCGGTGAGAACGACGCGCTCGTCACGAGGTCGGTGTTCCCGTGCAGGAAGAAGAGCGCGGAGCGGTTGCGGACGTTCCACAGGCCGACGCTGATCGGGCCCGCGGTCACGATCCAGCGGCCGTCCGGGCTGAAGGCGGCGGTCGAGACGAGGCCGAAGTGCCCGCTCAGGACGGCGAGGAGGCGGCCGTTCGGCGCCGCCCAGAGGCGCGCGTCGTGGTCGCGGCTCGACGTGACGACGTCGCGGCCGTCGCGGCTGAACTGCGCGTCAGTGAGCGCGTCGTGGTGGCCGCGCAGCGTGGCGACCAGGGCGCCGTCGCTCACGCGCCAGAGCCGCGCGGTCGCGTCCTCGCTTGCGGTCACGAGCAGCTTGCCGGCCGAGTCGAAGGCGACCGTCACGATCGGGCCCGTGTGGCCGCGCAGCCGGTGGAGGAGCCGGCCGGACGCGACGCCCCAGATCGACGCCGTCGCGCCCGCGGCCGTCGCGACGAGCTTGCTGTCGGGGCTGAAGGCCGCGGTCGTCACCGGCGCCGATTCGGGCAGGACGTGGAGCGGCCGCCCGCCCGAGACGCGCCAGAGGCGGGCCGTCCGGTCGCGGCTCGTCGTCACGACGAGCGAGTCGTCCGGGCTGAAGGCGGCGCTCGTCACCGGGCCGCCGCTGCGGAGGACGTGCAGGAGCGTGCCGCCGTCGACGCGCCACAGGCGGGCCGTGCCGTCGGCACCCGCGGTGAGCGCGATCGAGCCGTTCCGGTCGAGCCGCGCCGACGCGATCGACGGCCGCTGGCGCAGGAGCGCGAGCCGCCGCCGCGTGCGGAGGTCCCACACGCCTGCGGTTCCGCGCTCGCCGGCGGAGACGACGCGCCGCCCGTCCGTGCTGAGCTCGGCGTCCACGAGCGGGCCGGCCTGCGCGCCGAGGAGCCGCAGGCTCGGCTCGGTGCCGGCGTCCCAGATGCGTGCCGTGCCGTCGTCGCTCACCGTCACGACGGAGCGGCCGTCCGGGCTGAAGGCCGCCGCGACGACCGGGCCTGAGTGGCCGGCGAGCACGATCCCGGGCAGGCCGCCGTCCGCCTGCCAGATCCGCGCCGTCCGGTCGCGACTCGCCGTGACGACGAGCTTGCCGTTCGGGCTGAAGGCGACGCCCTGCACGTAGTTGGTGTGGCCGGCGAGCGTCGCGAGCGGCTCCTTGCTCTTCAGGTCGTAGACGCGCGCGATCCCGTCGACGCTCGCAGTCGCGAGCAGTTTGCTCCCGGGACTGAAGGCGGCGTCGGTGAGCTGGCCTCCCACCGCCGGGAACGCGTGCACGAGCGCGCCCGTCGTCGGATTCCAGATTCGCGCGACGCGGTCGGCTCCCGCGGTCACGACAAGGTGACCATCCGGGCGGAACGACGCCGTCGCGATGTGCCCGTGCGCCGGAAGCTGCGCCACCTGCCGCCGGTCGATGAGGTCGAAGATGCGGACGATCCGGCCGCCCGCCACGGTCAGGAGGAGCCGGCCGCGCGGGCTCAGCTCGACGTGGTCGACCGGGCCGCCGGCCGCGAAGCGCACGATCGGGATCCGCGTCGAGACGCGCCAGACGACGACCGAGCCGTCGGCAGCGCCGGTCGCGGCGTACGCGCCCTGGGCCGAGACGTCGCGAATCGGCGCGCCTCCGCCCATGGAGGTGACGAACGAGCCGTCGCGCGCGCGCCACACCGCGAGCCGCCCGTCCCGCCCGCCGGTGAGGATCACGCGTCCCTTCGGGCCGAAGACGGTGGACTCGAGGCCCGAGCCGCCGAGCCGGTAGAGCCGCCGGCCGGTGGCGGTGGCGTAGGCCTCGACGCCGTCGTTCCGGGTCAGCAGGAACCGCGAGCCGTCGCGGCTGAAGACCGGTGCGCTCGGCCTGATCCCGCCGCGGACGACCGACCGGGCCGGCATGCGGACGACCCGCCGGACGCGCGAGGCGACGAGCGCCGAGCGGAGGACGTCCTCGACGGCGGGCGAGCGCTCCCGCGCCGCGGCCTCGCCCGCGAGGAGGAGACTTAGCTGCGGGTCGGTCGGGAGCTGCGCGAACGCGCTCGCCGTCAGCTCGCGCGCCGAGGCGACGCGCGCGGCTCGGCGCGCCTCGCTCCGCTGCGTCAGGGCGTAGACCGCGACCGCCGTCATCGCCGCGAGCAGGACGAGCGTGACCCCGAGCACGAGCAGGAACCGGCGCCGGCTGCGGCGTCCTTCCTCCCGCTCCCGGACGAGCGCCCGCTCCGACTCGTGGCGCAGGCGCCACGCGAGCACGGCCGGCGCGAGGACGTCGTGGAAGATCTCGAAGCGGACGCCGCGCGGGTCGTCGGGGGCGGCGACGGGCCGCAGCACGCGGGCACGCGTCAGGCCCTCCACCACCTCGCGCACCTCCTCCTGCGGCGCCGCCGCGTACTTCGCGAGGTCGTCGAGGCCGTGAGCGATCTTCGTCCCCGACGGCGTGACGAGGTGGTTGAAGACGCGCGCCGCCTCGTCGCGCTCGTCCGAGCTCAGCGTGCCGAGCGCGCGCTCGAGGTGCTCGGCGACGATCCGCTCCGCGCCGCCGAGCCGCTCGAGCATCGCGAGCCGAAGCGTGCTCGAGCCCTCCGCCCGCTCCTCCTCCCAGAGCCGCTGCATGACGAGCTGGAGGTACGGCGTCTCGATCCGGCCCTCTGCGGGGGCGACCCCGCCGCGCCCCATGCCCTGGTCGACGCGGCCCGTCTCGACCTGGTCGAGGACGGCCTCGACGAGCTCGGGCTCGGCGCTCACAACTTCGCCGCCGAGCTCGCCGTAGCGCTCGAGCGGGCGGACGATCGCCTCGCGCCCGCCACGGCGGTCGAGGTGGTCGAGCCGCAGGTAGTTGCCGAAGAGGTTCGGGATCCGGGTCTTGAAGGCGTCGAGCTTCGCGAGCGCGTCCTCGCGCAGGCCGAGCAGGAAGTTCGCCGGCAGGCCCGGCTCGCGGATCGCCGCCGCGAGCTCGCCCGCGAAGCCGGGGCCGACGCCGTTCCTCTCGTAGAGGAAGTACTCCTCGAACTGGTCGAGGATCACGTAGACGTCGCGGCCGACCGCGTCGAGCACCTCCACGAGCGTGCCGCTCGCCTCGATGCCGGCCGCCTCCTCGATCGCCTCGCGCAGGCCGCGCGCGGGGTCGCCCGCCCACGACGAGAAGACGACCACCGTCGAGTCCGGAACGGCGCGGAGCGAGTGCGCGACGGCGGCTCGGAGCAGCGACGTCTTGCCGACGCCGCTCGCGCCGTACAGCACCGTCAGCCGCGAGGCCATCAGGTTCGCGAGCACGATTTCGCGCTCCCGCTCGCGGCCGAAGAAGAGGAGCGCGTCGAGCTCCGTGTCCTGGAACGACGCGAGGCCCTTGAAGGGGCTCGGGAGGGTCTCGACGGTCAAGGCGTGGCTCCCGCGGGCTGGGCGGCGAGGTAGCGGGCGAGCGTCTCCGTGTACTGCGCGAACGAGAGCTCGACGACGTCGACGTCGCGGCGCCGCCAGAACTCACACTCGAGCGGCTTCGGCTCCGGCTGCACCGCCCAGGAGCGGTAGCGGAGCGGCTCGTCGCCCCACAGCCTGTGCAGGATCACGCGCAGGTTCCAGTCGGCCATCGTGTAGCCGAGGAAGAGGAAGTGGCTGCGCCGGAGCGTTGCCGCCAGCGAGACCGGCACGGCGCCCGCGATGTCCGTCCGCGCGAGGTAGCCGATGTAGTCGTCCTCGGTGACGACGAAGCTCTCCCACTCGCGCGTCGGCGTCCGCTCGACCTGGCCGTGCAGCTTGAGGACGACCGTGCGCCGCTCGAGCGAGAGCTCGGTCGCGTACGTGTTGGGCTGGTCGACGAGCGCGCCCTTCCCGTCCGGGCCGATGTGGCAGAAGAGGCCGCGGTTGCGGCCGGCCGCGAGGTAGGCGACGACGTCGAGCTCCTCGCCCGCCTCGAGGAAGGCCCGCTCGAGCGCATTGTCGTAGCTCGTCGTGACGAGCAGCTGGTGCGGCACGCCGCGGTCGCGCAAGAGCGGCGGGAGCGAGGCGAAGAAGCGATGCACCGGCGTCGGCGGCAGGTCGACGTCGAGCAGGTCGTGCAGCTCGTCGTACAAAGGCCCCGAGCCCTTCATCACCGCGACGTACTGCGCGACCCGCGGGAGCGTGACCGCGCCGTCCTCGCCCGGGTAGCCGAACCGCTGCGCGAGCCGCAGCGTCAGCTCGGCCACGTCCGCTCCGAGCACCGGCACGACCCGGCCGGCCAGGATCGTCGCGGCCACGTCCTCGAAGTGGTCCTGCGCCGGAGCGGCGCGCGCGGGCTCGAGGCGCACCTCGTGGCGCAGGATCGCCTTGTGGAGCTGCTGGAGCCGCGGGCTCGGGTCGATCCCGAGCTCGTCGACGAGCACGGCGCGGGCCCGCTGGAAGGCCTCGAGCGCCTCCGCCTGCCGGCCCGCCCGGTAGAGCGCGAGCATCAGCTGCTCGCGGAAGCGCTCGCGGAGCGGATGCTCCTCGACGAGGCCCTCGAGCTCGCCTATGACCTCGGTATGGCGCCCCACCTCGAGGTCGGCCTCGAGCCGGTCCTCGAGCACCGCGAGCCGTAGCTCCTCCAGGCGCGCGATCTCGGGCTGCGCGAACGACTCGAACGCGAACTCCGCGAGCGGCGGCCCGCGCCAGAGCTCGAGCGCCTCGCGGAGCTTCGCCGCGCGGCCTTCGGGCGAGGAGGCCCCGCGCGCCTCGGCGACGAGCTCGTGGACGCGGTCGGCGTCGGGCCGCGCTCGCAGCAGATAGCCGGGCGGCTTCGTCACGAGCACCTCCGGGCCGAGCAGCTTGCGGAGCTGCGAGACGAAGTTCTGGAGCGAGGTCTGCGCCGTCCGCGGCGGGTGCTCGCCCCAGAGCGCGTCGACGATCCGGTCGGTCGAGACGGCGCGGCCGGCTTCGACGAGGAGGAGCGCGAGGAGCGCGCGCTGCTTCGGCCCGCCGAGCGCGAGCGGCTCGCCGCCGGAGCGCACCTCGATCGGCCCGAGCAGGCGGAACTCGAGGTCGCTCGTGTAGCCGCTCACGAGCAGGTTCTAGCACCGTCTCCGGCCGTTGACCATGGGCCGTTAGCGGCCCGTTGGTGGGCGGTGAGAGGCCGGTTTGGGCTCGGGCTGACGGTGGCCGCATGGCTACCGAATCGCACCACCTCAACCGCCGCAGCCTCGCAAGCTGCGCCCTCCTCGTCACCCTCCTCCTCTTCCCACCGGCCCCCCGGACGCATTCCGCGATCGACCCCGAGCAGCTCGAGGGCCGCGTTCCGACGAAGGTCGAGCTCGTCGCCTCCGTCGAGGCCGCGTTCCCGCGCGAGAGCTACCGGCCGGGAAGCGTCGCCACCCTCCGGATCTTCAACCGCGCCCGCGGGATCACGATGCAGCTCTTTCGCGTCGGCCCCGAGACCGTCCCGACCCGCGGCCACAACGAGATGCAGGGCGTGCCGGTCTCCGGCCTGCGCGCGATCCACGGGCGTCTCGTGACGGTGCGAATCGGCGACTGGCCCTCCGGCCTCTACTTCGCCCGCCTCGCCGCCGCCGACGGCCGCGTCGGCTTCGCGCCCTTCGTCGTCCGGCCGCGCCGCTTCGGTGAGCACCGCGTCGCGATCGTCCTGCCGACGCTGACCTGGCAGGCGTACAACCTGCGCGCCGGCGGCAGCTGGTACGCGAAGTGGAACGTGCACACCGTCCGGCTCGGGCGGCCGTTCCTGAACCGCGGCGTCCCGTACAACTTCCACAGCTACGACCTGCCGTTCCTCGAGTGGCTCGCGCGGACGGGCAAGGACGTCGACGTCCTCTCCGACGCCGACCTCGAGGCCGCCCACACCGGGCGCGCGCTCGCCCGCGCATACGACCTCGTCGTCTTCCCCGGCCATCACGAGTACGTGACGACGCGCGAGTACGACGTCGTCACCGGCTACCGGAACCTCGGCGGGCATCTGATGTTCCTGTCCGCGAACAACTTCTTCTGGCAGGTCGTCCGGCACGGGCAGACGATCACCCGGACGAAGCAGTGGCGCGACCTCGGCCGGCCCGAGGCGGCACTGATCGGCGTCCAGTACCGCGGCAACGATCGCGGCACGCACTTCGGGCCGTGGATCGTGCGCCGGAGCAAGGCCGCCTCGTGGGTCTTCGCCGGCACGAACCTCACGCCGGGCGGCGACCTCGCGAACGGCGGGATCGAGATCGACAAGACCGCGGCCGCCTCCCCGAAGAACGTCCAGGTGCTCGCCGAGATCCCGAACCTCTTCGGGCCCGGCTTCACCGCGCAGATGACCTACTACGAGACGCCCGCGGGCGCGAAGGTGTTCGCGGCGGGAGCGTTCACGCTCGCGGGCGACGTCCGCGAGCCCGAGGTCGCGACCATCGTCCAGAACGTCTGGACGCGGATGACGAAGGGCGACCGGCGCGTCGCCGCTGCTGCCGCGGCCGCGCCGGTGCAGGCGTACTTCACGCGCCGGAGCTACACCGCCGGCGCGTCCGCTCGACTCGTCGTGCTGGACCCGGCGCAGGATCTCGTCCTCCGCCTCTACCACGCCGGCTACGGCGGCGAGGGCCCGATGCAGGGGCGGCAGGTCGGCCGCACGCTTCACGTCACGGGGACGACGACCGTGCGGCTCGGCGAGTGGCCCAGCGGCCTCTACTACGCGCGGCTCGGCGAGGGCGCATACGCGCCCTTCGTCCTGCGGCCGCGGCGGCTCGGCGAGCACCGCGTCGCGATCGTGCTCCCGACGAACACGTGGCAGGCGTACAACTTCCGCGACGACAACGGTGACGGCTCGGCCGACACCTGGTACGCGAGCCAGTCGAAGACGAGCGTCCTCCTCGCGCGCCCCTTCGAGGGCGACGGCACGCCGCCGCACTACCACGGCTACGACCGCGGCTCCATGCGCTGGCTCGCGCTCCACGGCAAGCAGGCGGACTTCCTCTCCGACGACGACCTCGACGGCGTCGCCCGCGGCGACCGCCTCGCGCGCGCCTACGACCTCGTCGTCTTCTCCGGCCACCACGAGTACGTGACCACGCACGAGTACGACGTGGTCGGGCGCTACCGCGACCTCGGCGGCAACCTCGCGTTCCTCTCCGCGGACAACTTCTTCTACCGCGTCGTCCACCGCGGCGACCGGATCTACCGCGAGGGCCGCTGGCGCGACCTCGGCCGGCCCGAGGCGGGCCTCGTCGGCAGCCAGTACGTCGACTGGAACCACGACACGTACAAGAACAAGCCGTACACCGTCGTCGGCGCCCGCCGCGCGCCGTGGCTCTTCCGCGGCACGGGCTTCGCGGACGGCGACTCGTTCGGCGTCTACGGGATCGAGATCGACGCCCGCACCGACGCCTCCCCGCGCGGCACGCAGGTGCTGTGCCGGATCCCGGACGCCTTCGGGCCGGGCAAGTCGGCGGAGATGACCTACTACGAGACCTCGCGCGGCGCGAAGGTGTTCGCAGCCGGCGTGATGAACTTCGGCGGGTCGGCCCTCTGGCCCGGCGTCTCGGAGATGGTCGCGAACATCTGGACGGAGCTCAGCCGCCCGTGAGCCGCCGCCGCGCGCTCCTCGCCGGGCTCGTCCTCCTCGTCGGGGCCGCCGCGATCGCGGCCTGGCAGGTGTACGAGCGGCGGCACCCGCCGGACGTGCACGGCTCGGCGTCGGTCGAGTTCGTCCCCGGCGACGTGCCCCAGCCGCGCCCCCGCCCGCGCCACGCCGGCGCCGCGCTGATCTGGCCGACGTACGGCTTCGACGACCGCCGGCTCCGCGCCGCGCCGCCCGGAATCCGCCTGCGGCCGCCGTTCCGGCGGATCTGGATGTTCCGCGGCCGCGTGCTGCTCGAGTTCCCGCCCGCGGTCGCGCGTGGGCGCCTCTACCTGCCCACCTTCGACGGGCGCTTCTACGCCCTCGACGCCGCGACCGGCAAGCCGATCTGGCGCTACGGCTCGGGCCGGTGCGCGTGGGCCTCGCCAGCGCTCGCGCACGGCGTGCTGTACCAGACGTTCCTCAACCGTTCCCGGAACTGCGACGCGCGCACGACCTCCCTCGGCGGCGAGCTCGACGCCTTCGACGCCGCGACCGGCCGGATCCACTGGCGCGTGCCGCTCGGCCCGTCCGAGTCGTCGCCGCTCGTCGCGGACGGGCTCGTCTTCGTCGGCGACTGGACGGGCGCCGTGCGCGCGCTCGACGCCCGCACCGGCGGCCGCCGCTGGACCTTCCGCACCGGCGGGCCCGTGAAGAGCTCGCTCGCCCTCGGCGGGAGCGGCCGCCGCGTCTTCGTCGGCTCCTACGACGGCCACGTCTACGCCCTCGACGCCCGTACGGGAAAGCTCGCCTGGCGCGCCTCCGGCCAGGCGCGCCTCGGCGGCGCGGGAAGCTTCTACTCGACCCCTGCCGTCGCCTACGGCCGCGTCTACATCGGCTCGACGGACGGGAAGGTCTACTCGTTCGGCGCGCTCTCCGGGAAGCTCCGCTGGTCGTACGGGACGAGCGGCTACGTCTACTCCTCGCCGGCGGTCTGGCACCGGCTCGTCCTCGTCGGCTCCTACGACCACTCCTTCTACGCCCTCGACGCGGCGACCGGCGCGCGCCGCTGGAGCTTCCGGGCGAACGGCCCGATCTCGGGCTCGGCGACCGTCCTCGACGGAGTCGTCTACTTCTCGACCCTCGCCGAGCGCACCTACGCGCTCGACGCGCGCACCGGCCGCCTGCTCTGGACGTTCCCGGACGGGAAGTACTCACCGGTCGTCACAGACGGTCACCGGCTCTACCTCGTCGGCTACACGCGGCTCTACGGGCTCGTGCCGATCCCTAAGTGACCGGATGCTCGGGATCGCGAGCGTCAGGAACGGCGAGACCGCGAGCCAGCCCGCGGCGACGGCGAGCGTCGCGTCGATCCCGATCGCGCCGGCGACGGGGCCGCTCACCGACTGCCCGAGCGGGTTCGCGGCCGTGGAGACGAACCAGTCGTAGGCGGTGACACGGGAGAGCCGCTCGGGCGGGATGTGGCGCTGGAGCGCGGTCTCCCAGACCGCGTTGAAGACGGTGCCGCCGATCCCCCCGACGCACGCGCCGGCGATGACGACCGCGAGCGGAGGCCGCAGCGCGAGCAGCGCGGGCGTCACCGCGGAGCCGACCAGCACGAGGTTCGCGGTCACGAGCGGCCGGCGCGGCCGCATGCGGAGAGCGACGACGCCGCCGATCACGGCGCCGAGTCCGAACGCGCCGAGGATCAGGCCCCAGGCGCCGGCCCCGCCGAACGAGCGCTTGGCGACGACAGCCCCGAGGACGAAGGTGAAGTTGAAGGCCATGTTCCCGGCCCCGATGAAGGCGAGGTTCGACCAGACCCAGGTCCGCGCCGTGAACTCACGCCAGCCGTCGAGGAGGTCGTGGAGGAAAGGCTGCGGCGGCAGCGGCTCGCGGCGCGGAAGCCGGAGCGTGACGAGGAACGCCGCGCTCACGGCGTAGGTGACGGAGTCGACCCCGATCGCCCAGCCCGGCCCGATCCCCGCGACGACGAAGCCGCCGGCCGCCGGGCCGATCACCTGGCCGAAGGCGAGCGAGAGCCCGCGCAGGGCGTTCGCCTCCTGGAGGAGCTCGGGCGGCACCGTCGAGGGCGTCAGCGACGTCGAGGCCGGCTGGAAGAGCGCGAGCGCCACGCCGCGGACCGCCTGGAGCACGACGAGCTCCCAGATCCGCGCCTCGCCGGAGACGAGCAGCACGGCGACGAGCCCCTGGCTGAGGAAGCGGGCGAGATCCGACCCCAGCATCACGCGGCGCGGCTGGAAGCGGTCGGCGAGGACGCCGCCGACGAGGAGGAACGCGACGAGCGGCAAGGTGAAGGCGGCGAGCACGAGGCCGAGGTCGGTGACCGAGCCCGTGAGGTCGAGCACCGCGAAGGCGAGCGCCACGCCGACCATCCCCTCGCCGACGAGCGAGACGGTCTGGCCGGCGAAGAGCAGCCGGAACTCGCGCTCGCGGAGCGCGCGGGGCGCCGCCGGAAGCCTCACGCGGCGCGCTGGAGAGCGGGCTCCGCGTGCGCCGCACGGACGCGCAGCGAGACGACGGACACCGCCGTCATGGCGAGCGTCTGGACGGCGGCGAAGCCGACGAGCACCGGGTGCGGCCCCGCGGTGCTCAGGACCGGCCCGCCGCCTGCTATCCCGAGCGGGCCCGAGAGCATGAGGACGGTCCCCATCGCCGTCAGCACCCGCGGCCGGATCGCAGCGGGCGGCCGCAGGGTCATGATGGCGTGGATCGACGGGTTCACGAGCCCGTTGAAGAGGCCCGAGCAGAAGATCGCCGCCTCGACCACCGTCGCGGAGGGGTGGAACGCGAGCGCCCACACCGGGAACGCCTGACCGTAGACGAGGACGCCGACGAGGAAGAGCCCGTCGTAGCGGTCCTGGAGGCGGAACGAGACGACGTTCCCGAGCACCGCGCCGACGCCGAAGGAGGCGAAGATCCAGCCGGCCGTCTTCGGGTCGGCGCCGAAGTCGGCGACGACGAGCACCGGGACGGCCGCGAAGAAAGCCGTCCACGCCGCGTCTCCCGCCAGGAAGGCGACGGTCCACGCTCGGTACAGCCGGTCGCGGGCGACCCAGCGCAGGCCGTCGAGGAAGCCGCCGCGCTCTTCGAGGGCGGGCGGCGCGACGGAGCGGATGAAGAGACCGACGAGCGCGAAGGAGACCGCGTAGGTCGCGGCGTCGATGACGATCACGCTCGCCGAGCCAAGCAAGCCGATCAGCACTCCCGCCGTCGCGGGCCCGAGCAGCAGCGTCACGCGCGTCGCGCCCTGGAGGTACGCGTTCGCCTTGCCGACGAGGCGCTCGTCCTCGCCGAGCACCTCCGGGACGACCGACCGCTGCGCGCCAAAGTAGCCCGCGCCGAAGGCGCCGAGGAAGAAGACGAGCACGAGCAGGAGCGGGAAGGAGAGGAGCCCTTCCCAGTACAGGATCGGGATCGAGAGCGTGAGCGGCCCGCGGATCCCGTCGCTCAGCATCATCAGCCGCCGCGAGCCCACCCGCAAGAGCAGGCTTCCCGAAGGCAGGCCGAACGCGGTGAGGCCGACCGACTCGGCCAGGAGCACGAGCACCATGCGACCCGCCGAGCCCGTCGTCGTCAGCACGAACCAGGGCAGGGCGAGCCACGTCATCTGCATCCCCGTCGTCGAGATCGTCTCGGCGACGAGGAGCGCGACGAGCGAGCGCTGGCGCAGGATCACCGTTCCACGTCGGCCGTCGCGGCCGCGCGTGCGATGTGGATGTCGCCGCTCATCGTCTGGAGGCGGAGCTCGACGAGCGGGCCTTCCTCCTGCGGCTCGGCCGCGTCGCCGACCGGGAGGTCGGAGGTCGTGTCGCCGCTCAGCGACTTCGCGTCCATCCAGACCGTGCGGTCCTTCCGCACGCCGACGTAGACGTCGCCGGACGCGGACTGGACCGACACCGCGCCCACCGAGGCGGCCTCGATGCGGACGTCCCCGGAGGCCGTCTGCACCGACAGCTCCGACGTGGCGTCGCGGACGGCCACGTCGCCGGAGGCAGAGCGAACCGCGGCTCTCCGGCCGGTGCGGCCGATCGCGACGTCGCCCGAGCCGGTCTGGGCGACGAGCTCGCCGTCGACGCGCTCCAGCGCGACGTCGCCGCTCCCGGAGCGCAGCTTCGCGTCGCCGTCCACCGCGGTGACCGCGAGGTCGCCGGAGCCGGTCTGGACGGAGACGGAGGAGTAGCGACCGGCCGCCTGCACGTCGGCCGAGCCGCCCTCGGCCTCGAGCTCCGCGCCGGCGGGGCAGCGGACGACGAGGCGCACCTCGGCGCCTCGCGAGAAGATGCCGAGCCCGCGCGTGCCGCGAACATCGACGACGAGCTCGTGCACGTCGCCCCGCTCGCGGAGCTGGATCCGCGCCGACTCGACCGCCTCGCGGCTCGTATCGTTCGAGCGGAGCGGCTCGAGGTCGACGGTCGTCTCGCCCTCGCCCTCTGCACGGACGTCGATCTCGCCCGCGGGGACCGAGAGGTCGAGGCGGACCTTGCCGGGTGTGTCGAAGCGCTCGTGCCTCATCGCCGGCCTCCCCGACGGGCGAGCGGCGGGGGCGTGCGGCGCGGCGGCCGCTCGTCGACCCGCAGCTCGACGTGACCGAGCTGGAGTGGGTAGAAGGTCATCGTTCCTCCTCTCAGGAGCGGGCGAAGCCCTGAAGACGGTTGCCCGGCCCGCTGCCGCGCGACGCCCAGCCGGAGACGGCCCGGGCGAGAGCGCGGACGAGCCACGTGTTCACCGAGACGCCGTCGCGCGCCGCGGCCGACTCGACCGCGGTCTTCAGCGACTCGGGCAGCCGCAGCGTGATGCGGACGCTGAGCGCGTCCTCGGCTGCGGGCGCGGCCTGCTGTGGGGCGTCCTCGACGTAGACGAGCGACGGCTCCTGGCCTGCGAGCCGCACCTCGACGTGCCCCTCGGGAAGCTGCCCGTTGAGCTCCAGGGCCGCTTCCGTCAGGGCGTCGAGAAGACGAAGGCCGGCGGACGCCCTCAGCGCGCCGGCGAGACGCTGCGCCGCGGCCGACGTCGCGTCGTCGCCGACGGCCGCGATTTGCTCGAGGTCGCTCTGGAGCGCCTCGACGAAGGATGCCATCTGCATGACGTCATTATGACATCATCAAGGCGTCTGTCAAACATCACGTTGGCGGCGGCCCCAGGCGGGAGCCGTAGGCATCCCGATAGATCCGCTTCAGCGCCTCGACCCGGTCGACGTAGGCTCGCGTCTCCGGAAAGGGGATCCCGCTCCCCTCGCGGAGCCACCGGTCGACGTTGTCCTGGCCCGCGTTGTAGGCCGCGAGCGCCGTCCGCTCGTCGCCGTACTTGTCGAGCAGGTGGCGCAGGTACCAGGCGCCGTAGCGGACGTTGATCTCCGGCTCGTAGAGGTCGTCGACGTGAAAGTGGGTGCCGCCGGTGCGGATCGCGATCCCCTCCGCCGTCGCCGGCTGAAGCTGCATCAGCCCGATCGCGCCCGAGTGCGAGCGCGCGCTCGAGCGGAACTTGCTCTCCTGGTAGATGACCGCCGCGACGAGCGCCGGGTCGAGGCGGTAGTGCTGCGCGTGGCCGCGGACGATCTGCTCGTAGGCGAGCGGATAGCGGAGCCGCTCGTACCACGCCGGCTTCGTGCTGTTCACGTACGCGAAGCCTGCGGCGGCGGCGCCCACGACGCCGAGGAGCGCGAGGACCCGCGTCACGACAGTCGCTCGAGCACCTCGCCGACGAAGCGGTCGAGCCCGTCCAGGTCGCCGTCGTTCACGTACGCGAAGTCGGCGCGCCGGACCTTCTCGTCCTCCGGCAGGAGCCGCTCCTCCCGCGCGTCCGCGACCGCCGTGCGGGTCGCCCGCACCTCAGGGGCCGCGGTGATCACGACGACCCTGTCGAAGCGCCGCTCGCCGCCCGTCTCGTAGAGGAGCGGCACCTCGACGACCGCCACGCGCGGCGGGTCGGGCCGCCGGCCGAGCTCCTCGCGCCACGCGGTGTACTCTCGCACGACCCGGGGATGGAGGAGCGCCTCGAGCGCGTCCAGCGCCCCCCGGTCGGCGAACACGATCTGCGCGAGGGCGGCGCGGTCGATCGCACCCGAGCCGTCGAGCACCTGCGGCCCGAAGCCCTCGACGACCTCGCGCTTCACCTCCTCGTCCTCCGCCAGCAGGCGGTGGACGATCTCGTCGCTCGACGCGACCTCCGCCCCGCGCCGCGCGAACGCCTTCAGGGCCTCGCTCTTTCCCGCGCCGATGCCGCCGGTGACGGCGACGGCGACGGGCCTAGGCGGCAGGCTCTTCGTCGGGAGCGGGCTCGGGCTCGGCTTCCGCCGCGGGCTCGGCTTCCGCTGCGGGCTCTTCTGCCGCGGGCTCTTCCTCGGCTGCCGGCGCAGGCTCCTCGGCGAAGACGTCCTCGGAGAGCCCGAGATCCGGCGCGGAGGCGTGGATCGACTCGCCGCCGTCGGCGCGAGGCTTCGGCACCGAGCCGTCCTCGACGCGCTTCAGCGAGAGCGAGAGCCGGCGCCGCTCGGCGTCGACCTCGAGGATGAGGACGTTCACGGCGTCCCCCTGCGAGACGACCTCGCGCGGGTTCTCGACGTGGTGCTGCGCGAGCTCGGAGATGTGCACGAGCCCCTCGACACCCGGGAGGATCTCGACGAAGGCGCCGAAGGTGACGACCTTTGTGACGCGCCCCTCGACGACGTCGCCCTCGCGGTAGCTCTCGAGCACCTGCTGCCACGGATCGGACTGCGTCTGCTTGAGGCCGAGCGAGATGCGCTGCCGGTCGCGGTCGATGTCGAGCACGCGCACGTTCACCTTCTGGCCGATCTCGAGCACCTCGGACGGGTGGTTCACGTGGCTCCAGGAGAGCTCCGAGATGTGGATCAGCCCGTCCATCCCGTCCAGGTCGACGAAGGCGCCGAAGTCGACGATGTTCGAGATCACGCCCTCGACGTCCTGACCCGGCTGAAGCCGGTCGAGGATCGCCTGGCGCGCCTCCTTGCGCTCGTCCTCGAGGACTGCGCGGCGCGAGAGGACGACGTTGTTCCGCGACCGGTTGAGCTCGATCACCTTGCAGCGGAGCTCCTGGCCGAGGAACTCGTCGAGGTCCTGGACGCGGCGGATGTCGACGAGCGAGGCAGGCAGGAAGCCGCGCACGCCGAGGTCGAGGATGAGCCCGCCCTTCACGACCTCGATCACCTTGCCGGTGACGGGCTCGCCAGACTCGGCCGCCTCCTCGATCTTCTTCCACGCGAGCTCGAAGCGAGCTCGCTTCTTGGAGAGGATCAGCCGGCCCTCGGCGTCCTCCTTCGTCATCACGAGCGCGTCGATCTGCTCCCCGACCGACACCTCGTCGGCCGGGTTCACCGAGCGGCGGATCGAGAGCTCGGCGACCGGGATGACCCCTTCCGACTTGTAGCCGATGTCGACCAGAACCTCGTCCTTGTCGACCCGCACGACGGTGCCGTGAACGACCTCGCCCTCGTTGATCGTGGGGAAGGTCGAGTCGTAGTCCGGAACGAGCTCGCCCTCTTCGTTCCGGGTCCAGACGCCCTCTTCGAGCTCCGGGTCCTGCGTGTGGATGGTTTCCGGCGTCATTCGCAGCGGGTCAGTATAGCCAGGCTCCAGAGCCGCTTCTGAGGCCGCCGAGGCGGCTCGGAGAAAGCCTCGGACGGCTTCGATATAGAGCTCGGGATCCTCGACGAAGCTCATGTGGCCCGCGTTCGGGACGACGACGAGCTCGCTGCCCTCGATGCCGTCGTGCAGGACGCGGGCGGCGCGCGTGGTCGTCGTCCGGTCGTGCTCGCCGACCACGAGGAGGGTCGGCCGGCGCACGCTCCGGAGGCGCGGGCCGTAGTCGAAGTCGCCGTAGCCGATCCGCGCGAAGTGGCGCAGCACCTCGGGCGAGCCGACGGTCTCCTCGCCGTAGCCCGGCGGCGGCGCGCCGTGGAAGTGGAACGGCATCTGGGCGGCGAGGAGCTCCTTCAGCTCGGCCTCGCTCTCGACGGTCTGCTCCCGCTCCCACGTCTCGGCGATCGCCACGCCCTGCTCGCCCATCGCTTCGAGCGAGGCCTCGACGTCCGCGATCATCCGCTCGCTCGTGTCGGCGCCGCCGGAGATGACGTACGCGGCTGCGGTGCCGACCTCGGTCGCGTGCCACATCGTCACGATCGCGCCGAAGGAATGGCCCAGAAGGGCGAAGCGCTCCAGCCCGAGCGCCTCCGCGAGCAGGTCGACGTCGCGCGCGAAGACCTCGAGCGAGAGCGTCTCCGGGTCGACGCGCTCGCTTCGGCCCTGGCCGCGCTCGTCTACGTAGAGCAGCCGGACCTCGTCCCCGAGTGGGTCGAGCCAGGGCCTGAACTGGGTGTGGTCGAGGCCGGGCCCGCCGTGGAGGAGGATCAGCGGGAACCCGCTGCCGACCTCCTCCACGAACATCCCGTACCCGTCTGGTAGCCGAACCTGCACCTGCGGAGCCTACGCGGCCGAAGCCTGTCGAAACGTTTCGGCGGCGCTAGACCTACGCCGCTGCTTTTTGAACGCGAGCTTGCAGCCACTTCCAGACGTCCGACGAACGTCGCCCAGAGATCGGACGGAGCCGATACGCCGCCGTGCCGGGCTTTGCCCGGTACGGCCGCTGCGGCCGGAATAGACAGATCATCCTGAAAGTCGTCATGGCGCCGGCGCAGCCGGCGCCGGACTTTCAGGATTTAGCGTCGTTCCAGTCGTCGCCGACGCCCACGTCGACGGCGAGCGGAGGATCGAGCGGGAACGCGCCGGTCATCTCCTTGCGGACGAGCTCCTTCACCGGGCCGGCCTCCGCCTCCGGCACCTCGAGCAGCAGCTCGTCGTGCACCTGGAGGACCAGCCGCGCGCCGCGGCCCTCGTCGCGCAGGCGTCGATGGATCGCCACCATCGCCACCTTGATGATGTCCGCCTGCGACCCCTGCATGATCGAGTTCACCGCCAAGCGCTCGCCGAGGGAGCGCGTCTGCCGGTTCGACGCGCGGATCTCGGGCACCGGCCGTCGCCGCCCCAAAAGCGTCGTCACGTAGCCGTCGCGCTTCGCCTGCTCGATCGTCCGCTGGATGAAGTCCTGGACGTGCGGGAAGCGCGCGAGGTAGGCGTCGATGTACTCCTGCGCCTCCTCGCGCGGGATCTCGAGGTTCTCCGAGAGGCCGAAGGCCGAGATCCCGTAGACGATCCCGAAGTTGATCATCTTCGCGACCGCGCGCTGCGCCGTCGTGAGCGTCGCCGGATCCTGGCCGAGCACCTCGGCGGCGGTCGCTCGGTGGATGTCGTCGCCGCGCGCGAACGCCTCGCGGAGCTTCGGCTCGCCCGAGACGTGCGCGAGGATGCGCAGCTCCACCTGCGAGTAGTCGGCGCTGAGCAGCCGGCAGCCCGGCTCGGCGACGAAGGCTGACCGGATCTCGCGGCCGAGCTCGGTGCGGATCGGGATCGCCTGGAGGTTCGGGTTCGAGGTCGAGAGGCGGCCGGTCGCGGCGACGGCCTGGTTGAAGGTCGTGTGCAGCCGGCCGTCGGTCTCCGAGATGAGGCTCGGCAGGGGCTCGAGGTAGGTGTTCAGGAGCTTCGAGTACTCGCGCCACTCCTCGAGCACGGCGACGATCTCGTGGTCGCCGCGGATCGAGCGCAGGACGCGCGTGTCGGTCGAGTAGCCGGTCTTGCCCTTGCGGCCCGGCGTGAGCTCAAGCTTCTCGAAGAGGATCCGCGCCACCTGCTGCGTCGAGCCGAGCATGAACTCCTCGCCCGCGAGCTCGTACGCGCGCGCCTCGAGCTCCTCGAGCCGGTCGCGGAGGCGAGCCGTGATCTCGCCCATCCGGTAGTCGTCGATGCGGACGCCCGCGTCCTCCATCGACGCGAGCACCGCGGCGAGCGGCAGCTCGATGTCGTCGTAGAGCCGTTCCGAGCCGCGCTCGCGCAGCCGGTCGCGCATCGGGCCGGCGAGGCGCCGCGCGGCCTCGGCATGGCGGACGAGCGCCGTCGTCTCCTCGTCGGCCGGCGGAGCCGGGATCGGCGCCAGGCCGTACTCCTCGGCGAGCTCGTCCAGGTCGTACTCGGAGCGCGACGGCTCGATGAGGTACGCGGCGAGCATCGTGTCGTCGGCCGGCTGCATCGTCAGCCGCGGCAGCGACTTGAAGTCGTGCGCGACGATCTCGGCGTCGCGGAGCCGCGCCTCGAGCTCGGGCCGCCACTCCCCCACGACGACGCCCTCCTCGGTCGCGACGGCGAAGCGGTCGTCCTCGATCGCGAGGCCGATCCGCCCCCCGGCGAGCTCCTCCAGCGTCCCTTCCGTCCACTCGACCTCCGTCCCTTCGACCCGCATGGGCCTGGCCGGAAGGGCCGCGTCCAGCTCGTCCACGCGGCCGAGGAGGTTCCGGAACTCGAAGCGCCTGAACATCTCCTTCAGATGACCGCGGTCGGGAGGCGCGAGCACGAGCTCGGCCGGGTTGCAGTCGATGTCGAGGTCGCGCCGCATCGTCGCGAGCTCCTTCGACACGCGCGCCTGCTCGGTGTGCTCGCGGATGTTTCGCGCGCGCGCCGGGGAGAGCTCGTCGACGTGCTCGAGCACGCCTTCCAGCGACCCGTACTGCGCGACCAGCTGGCCCGCCGTCTTGTCGCCGATCCCCGGGATCCCCGGGATGTTGTCGGACGTGTCGCCCTTGAGCCCGATGAAGTCGGGCACGCGCTCGGGCGGGATGCCGTAGCGCGCCTCGACCCGCTCCGGCGTGTAGACATGGACGTCCGCGACGCCGCGCGGCGTCATCATCAGGCAGACGTTCTCGGAGACGAGCTGGAAGGCGTCGCGGTCGGTGGAGACGATGCAGGTCCTGATCCCGGCCTCGTCGGCGCGCGAGGCGAGCGTCGCGATCACGTCGTCCGCCTCCCAGCCCTCGAACTCGAGGTTGCGGTAGCCGAAGGCCTCGACGATCGGCCGGAAGTACGGGAACTGCTCCCGCAGGAGGTCGGGCATCGGCCGGCGCTCGGACTTGTACTCCTCGGAGAGCTCCGTCCGGTGCACCGGCCGCGTGTCCCAGGCGACCGCGACGCCCTTCGGCCTGTAGTCCGAGAGCAGCTTGAAGAGCATGTTCGTGAAGCCGAGGAGCGCGTTCGTGGAGAAGCCCTCGCTGGTGGCGAGCTCCTCGGGGAGCGCGAAGAAGGCGCGGTAGGCGAGGTTGTTGCCGTCGACGAGGAAGAGCTCGGCCTCGCGCGCGGGCGCGTCGTCGACCTGGAGCTCGGCTCCGGTGAGGGTCTTCGGCATTCCCTGCAACTCTAGTGTCCGCAATGCCGCGGGTACCCCTCCTCTCGGGCACGCGCCTCGTCGTCGCGAACGCGGGCGACGGCGACGTCGTGCTGCGTCCTCCGCCGCCTCGGGAGGCGCTCGCCGACGTGGCCGCGGCCGTGCGCGAGGCGCTCCGCTTCCCACTCGCGGGGTTACCGCTCGCCGAGCTCGCTCGGGAGGCGCAGCGGGCGACCATCGTCGTCGAGTCGCCCGCGCTGCCGATTCCAGGCGCCGAGCGCGACCCGCGGCAGCTCGCGATCGGCGCGGCGGTCGACGAGCTGGAGCGGCTCGGCGTGCCGAGCGGCTACCAGACGATCCTCGTCGCCGGCGGGCTCGCACGCCGCGCTGGCCCGCGCGAGCTCGCGGCGCTCGTCACGCCGGAGTTCGCGCGCCGGTTCCATGGCCGCGTGGCCGTGCACGACGCCGAGGATCCCGGGCTCGTCGACGTCGGCCCGGCGCGCGTCCATCCGGCGCTCGTCGAGACCGACCTCGTCGTCTCCGTGACGGCGGCCGAGACGGTGCTGCACGGCGGCGCCGGCGCGCTCATCGCCGCCTCGGACGCGGACACGATCGCGGCGGCCGGCGGAGGCGAGTCGCTGCTCGAGACCGCGGGCTCGGCGGGCTGGCGGGCGGCGAGCACGCTCGAGCGGGCGCTCGCGGGGCGGGTGCCGCTCCTCGGCGTCTCGCTCGTGCTCAACCACCCGCGCGTCTCGGGGGCGCTCCAGGGCTACCCGTACGAAGCGGCGGCCGTGGAGCGCGTCGTCCGCTCGCCGCTCCGGCGCCTCTTCGGCCTCGCTCCCGGACCGCTTCGCGCGCGCGTGCTGCGCTCGCTTCCCTTGGAGCTGAGCGCAACCGCGGCCTTCGCCGGCCCGCCGTCGGTCGCCCACGCGGAGGCGCTCCTGCGCGGCGTCGAGCTGCGCGGTGCGGAGCTCGCGGGCCGGCTGGACGCGATCTGCATCGGCATCCCCCGCGCGACGCCCTACCTGCCGCGCGAGCGGCCCAATCCGCTGCTCGCGGCCTACCTCGGCCTCGGGCTCGCGCTGCGCCTGTGGCGAGACTCGTTCCCCATCGCCCCTGGCGGGACCGCGATCCTGCTCCACCGCTTCATGCGCCACTTCACGCACCCGACCCAGCACCCGTATCGGGTCTTCTTCCAGGCGGCGCGCGGAGGAGGGCCCGACGCGGCCGACGAGGGAGCCGCGCGCGACGAGCGGGCCGTCGAGGCCTACCGGTCCGGACGGGCCTGCCACCCGCTGGCGCCGTTCGCCGAGTGGGCGGCGTGTCGCCCGGCGCTCGACAAGCTCGGCGCGGTCGTCGTCGCGGGCTGCCGCGACGCGGTCGCCGCCCGGCAGCTCGGGTTCGTGCCCGCCCACGGGATCGGCGCCGCGCTCGAGATGGCGACCGGCCGCGCCGGCCGCCCGCCACGGGTCGGGTTCCTCCTGGCCCCTCCCTATTTCCCGCTGCGGGTGACGACGTGAGGTGCTCGGAGCTGTCGCTCGCGCTCGGCGAGCCGCTGTACGCGACCGCGCCGTTCGCCCGCGAGTGGCTGCTGATCGAGGAGCCGGCCGCGTGGGGCCGCAAGGCCGTGGCCGAGGCGGGCTTCGGCGAGCTGGAGGCGCGGGGGAAGGAGCAGGGCGTGCGCGTCGGCCTGATCCGGCCCTTCCGCCGCCGCGGAGGCCGGTCGCGGCGTGTCTTCCGCGTCTCCTGCGCGCCGCCCGAGCCGTTCGTCGAGCTCCTGCCGGAGCCCGACCTCGACGCGCACGGCGAGCGGGTCGAGGGGCCGCTCTACCTCGTATGCACGAACGGGCGCCGCGACGTCTGCTGCGGCCTCGCGGGCCGCGAGCTGGCGCGCGCGCTCGCGCCGGAGCTCGGCCAGCAGCTGTGGGAGACGACGCACGTCGGCGGCCACCGCTTCGCGCCGAACCTCGTCTGCCTGCCGGAGGGCCTCGTCTACGGGCGGCTCGACGCCGACTCCGCGCGCCGGGTCGTCGCCGCCCACCGCGAGGGCCGCATCGTTCTCGAGCACCTCCGCGGCCGCACGTCGCTCGATCCCGAGGCGCAGGCGTGGGACTTCTTCGCGCGCCGGGAGACGGGCCGCCTCGCCGTCGCCGACGACCCGGCCGCCGGCCTCGCACTGCGCGTCGTGCCCGCCGCGCTCGACCCGCCGCGCCCAGAGTCGTGCGGCGGCGAGCCGAAGCGGCCGACGTCGTGGCGGCTCGCCTAGTCGCCTTCGCCGAGGTAGGTCTTGCGCACCTGCTCGTTCTCCCGCAGATCCGCCGCCGGGCCCTCGAGCGCCACGTGCCCGGTCTCGAGCACGTAGCCGCGGTCGGCGACGTCGAGCGCCATGAGGGCGTTCTGCTCCACGAGCAGGATCGGGGTCCCCTGCTGGTTGATCTCCTTGACGATCTCGAAGATCCTCTCGACGAAGATCGGCGCGAGCCCCATCGACGGCTCGTCCAGCATGAGCAGCTTCGGCCGCGCCATGAGCGCCCGCCCCATCGCGCACATCTGCTGCTCGCCGCCCGACATCGTCCCGGCCTTCTGGTGGCGCCGCTCGGCGAGCCGCGGGAAGAGCTCGAAGACGCGGTCGCGATCCTCGCGGATCCCGCTCCGGTCCTTGCGCTGGAAGGCGCCCATCTCGAGGTTCTCGAGCACGCTCATGCGCGGGAAGAGCCGCCTCCCTTCCGGCGACTGCGAGATGCCCATCTTCACGATCTGGTCGGCAGGCGTCGCCGTGATGTCGCGGTCGCGGAAGGTGATCGTCCCCTTCCGCGGGCGGTTCAGGCCGTTGATCGAGCGAAGCGTCGTCGACTTGCCGGCGCCGTTGGCCCCGATCAGCGTCACGACCTCGCCGTCGTAGACCTCGAGCGAGATCCCCTTGAGCGCATGGATCGAGCCGTAGTACGTGTTCACGTCCTTGAGCTCGAGAACCTTCTGCGCGCCGGCGGGAGCGGTCATGCCTCCGTCCCCGCCTCCGCCTCCACCGCCGCCGACCCGAGGTAGGCCTCGATCACGCGCGGGTCGCGCTGCACCTCCTGCGGCGTGCCTTCGGCGATCTTCTCGCCGTAGTCGAGGACGGTCACGCGGTCGGAGACGCCCATCACCACGCGCATGTCGTGCTCGATGAGCAGCACCGTGAGCCCCTCCTCCTTCCGGAGCTTCTCGACGAAGGCCGTGAAGGAGGCCGTCTCCTGCGGGTTCATGCCCGCGGTCGGCTCGTCGAGGAGGAGGAGCTTCGGGCCCGTCGCGAGCGCGCGCGCCACCTCGAGCCGCCGCTGGTCGCCGTAGGAGAGCTCCTTCGCGATCACGCGGTCGCGCCCGCGGAGCTCGCAGAAGACGAGGAGCCCGCGCGCCTTCTCCCGCGCCGACCCCTCCTCCTTGTCGACCGGCGAGCCTGGAAAGCGCGTGATCGAGCCGAAGATCCCGCCCTTCAGGCGCGAGTGCATCCCGACGAGGACGTTCTCGAGCGCGGTCATGTTCTGGAAGAGGCGGATGTTCTGGAAGGTCCGGCCGATGCCGCGCTCGGTGATCGCGTGCGGCGGCTTGCCGGTGACGTTCTCGCCCGCGAAGACGATCTGGCCGCCCGTCGGCTTGTAGACGCCGGTGAGCATGTTGAAGAACGTCGTCTTCCCGGCGCCGTTCGGGCCGATGAGGCTCACGATCGAGCCCTCCGGAACGGTGAAGTCGACGTCGTTCACGGCGGTCAGGCCGCCGAACTCCTTGCGCACGCCTTGGGCGGTCAGCAGGTCGGCCATTACTGCGTCACGTCGTAGAGCGGCTGGTCGTGGACGCCCTCGTGGAACTCGGCCGCCCGTCTCGAGCTCGGTATGAGGCCCTCCGGTCTGAAGAGCATCACCACCAGCAGGATGATTCCGAAGATCCCGAACTCGTACTTCGGGACGTCGATCGGGACGCTCCAGATCTGGAACGTCGAGCCGCCGGGGCCGAAGTGCTGGTTCATCCAGCCGCCGATGTTCGCGAGGCCCTCGCGGTCGAGATAGGCGAGGAACGAGGCGCCGAGGACGACGCCGAGGATGTTGCCCATCCCGCCGAGGATGACCATGCAGAGGATGAAGACGGAGATGTTGAAGAAGAAGTCGCCCGGGAAGGTCGCGCTCTTGAAGCTGGCGTAGAACGCGCCGGCGACGCCGCCGAAGAACGCACCGGTGGCATACGCCCACGTCTTCGTTCGCATGAGCGGCACGCCCATCGCAGCCGCGGCGGTCTCGTCCTCGCGGATCGCGATCCAGGCGCGGCCGAGGCGCGAGTCGCGCAGCCGCCAGGAACAGAAGGCGGTCAGGAGCACGAGCAGGAGCGCCGTCCAGTAGAAGAGCCGGTCGCTGGTGAAGAAGCTGTTGTAGCCCGTGAGGTAGTTGACGCTGCCGAAGCCGGGCGCGTCGATCGGGGTGATGCCGTTCGGGCCGTTCGTGAGGTTGAAGCCGCTCCCGAAGAGGTTGTCCCCGTTCCGCGCGATCTGCGGGAGGATCTCACCGAAGCCGAGCGTCACGATGGCGAGGTAGTCACCGCGGAGCCGAAGCGTCGGCAGGCCGATGATCACACCCGTCACCGCCGTGAGGATCCCGGCCAGGATCAGGAGGAGCCAGATCGAGACGTGGAAGCCGGGCACGTTCGACCCCACTCCCACGGCGCCGAAGTGGAGGCTGTGCTTCGCGAACTGCACGGACGCGAACCACGCGACTGTGTAGGCGCCCATGGCGTAGAAGGCGACGTAGCCGAGATCGAGCAGGCCGGCGTAGCCGACGACGATGTTGAGCCCGATCGCCATCATGATGAAGACGAGCATGTAGACGCCCGTCCCGACCTCGGGGAACGGCCCGAAGATCGGCACTTCGAAGAGCTTGTCCCAGAAGAACGGGTAGGTCAGCGCGATCACGATCAGCGCGACCGGAAGGAACAGGCGCCCAACGCGAATGCCGCGGACGCGCACCGGCATCTGCCCCCAAGTGGGGACGTACAGCACGAGGAAGACGAACGAGACGTAGAGAGCCGAGCGATCCCACGAGGAGAAGGCAGCGAGGATGAGATTCCCGATGACGACCGCGACGACGCCGATGGCGAGGCGGCGCTCGATCACCGACCGGTCGCCCCACCAGCTGCCGATTCCTGTGTGCGTCGCCATCTATCCGCCCTCCGGAGTGCGCTCCCCGAGGAGGCCCTCGGGCCGGAACACGAGGATCAGGATCAGAATGCTGAAGACAATCGACTGTGTCCAGTCGCTACCGGGCGCGTGCCAGTTCAGGCCCTCGTTGTAGTTCTGGATGAGGCCGATGCAGAGCGCACCGAGCACGGCGCCGGGGAGGTTGCCGATCCCGCCCAGGACGGCGGCGGTGAAGGCGAGCAGGCCGAGCTGGAAGCCCTGGTCGTAGCGGACGTTCGTGACGTAGAGCGCGTACAGGAGGCCGGCCGCACCGGCGAGGCCGCCCGCGATCAGGAAGGTGAACGAGATCGTGCGGTTGACGTTGATCCCCATCATCGCCGCGGCGTCGGAGTCCTGGGCGGTCGCCCGCATCGCCTTCCCCTGTCGCGTCTCCTGCACGAGGTACACGAGGGCGACGAGCACCGGGATCGTGACGATCAGGACGATCAGCTGGTTCCAGCGGTAGTTGGCCCCGTGGAGGTTGAAGACGTTCCCCTGCGGGAGGATGTTCGGGACCGGCACGTAGTTGGCGCCCTTCCAGGCGAGCCCGACGTTCTGGAGGATGAACGACATCCCGATCGCGGTGATGAGCGGCGCCAGGCGTGGCGCTCCGCGAAGCGGTCGGTAGGCGATTCGCTCGACCGTGGCGTTGAGGATGCCGCAGAACAGCATCCCGATAAGGAGGCTGAGCAGGACCACCGGGATCCACTTCGAGGCCGCCTCGTTGTCGTGCAGCGAGAAGACATTGACGCTGAGCGTCGCCGCCATCATCGCGCCGAGCATGAACACGTCGCCGTGGGCGAAGTTGATGAGCTCGAGGATCCCGTAGACGAGGGTGTATCCGAGCGCGACGAGCGCGTAGATCGCGCCCACCGTCACGCCGATCAGCGTGATCTCGAGGAAGTCGTACGGCGCCTTGTAGAGATTGACCCCGAGCCAGAGGACGAGGGCCGCCACGAGGGCGAGCCCGAGGATCGGCAGCACCGGCACCTGTCTGGGGATGGTGATGGGCTGGCGCCGCGCCGCTGTTGCCACTCGTTGTCTCTCCCTTTTGAGACGTCTTGGGGGAGGACGCTGCCGTCCTCCCCCAAGCTCCCTTCCTACGAGGTTATCCCTATGCGACCTTCACCAGGCTCGCCGGCGGGGTGATCGTCTTGAACGCCGGCGCCTTGCCGCCCTGGCCGAGCTTGTACTGGGTGACCGGGTTCGAGGTCGTGTCGCCGTTCGCGTTGATCGAGAACGTGCCGAGGATGCCGTCGGTGACCTTGGTGTGGAGCAGGTTGTCGGCCACCTTGGCCCGCGAACCGCCCGAGTTGGCGATCGCGGTCAGCATGACCTCCATCGACTGCGCGCCGTACGCCGAGTAGGGGTTCGGCGACGCGCCGAGCTCGGCGCCGAAGTCCTTCACGAACTTCTTGCCGGCCGGTCCGAGCTTGTCGTTCGGCTCACCGGCGACGCTGATGTACATGCCAAGCGCCGCGCCGCCCGAGTTCTTCCAGACGTCGCTGAACGAGCTGAAGCCGTCAGGGGCGATGAGCGGGAACGTCTTGCCGAGCGTCCCGCGCAGGTCCTTGATCAGCTTGCTGCCGTTCTCGCACTCGAGGCCGCCCAGGTAGGCGACGTCGGCGCCCGACTGCTTGACCTTGTTCGCGAGCGCCGCGTAGCTCGACGCCTTCGGATCCCAGGCGGTGAAGCCGGCGATCTTCAGGCCGAGCTTCTTCGCCGCGTTCCGGAAGTCGGTCGCGACGCCGAGGCCGTAGGCCTCCTTGTCGTTGAAGACGAAGACGCTCTTGTAGCCGAGCTGCTTCGCCAGCATCGCGTTCGACGCGCCCTGGTAGTCGTCGGCCGCCACCATGCGGATGTAGTTCCGCTTGCCGTTCGGGTAGTACTTGTCCGGCTCGCCGGCGGCCGTGCCCGGGCCGCTGTGCGTGAGCCCGACGTACGTGTTGGCGGGGCTCACCATCCCGACCGGCCCGTCGGCCGCGCGGTTCAGGATCGGGATGATGATCTCGGCGCAGCCGGAGTTGAACGTCCCGATGACGCCGATCACCTTCTTGTTGTCCGCGTACGCGTGGCCGTTCGCCGAGCACTTGCCCGAGTCCCACTTGCCGGCCTGCGCCGTGGAGTCGTCACACGACTGATAGCCGATGTTGTACGACCCGGCCTTGAAGTTGTGCTGCTTCAGGTCGAACTTGATTGCCTTCGTCATCTCGATCGTCTGCGTCCGGCTCGAGCCCTGGAGCGGCAGATCGGATGCGATGATGTAATCGGGCTTGCCGCTGCCCTGGTAGTAGATCCCCTGGCACGACGAGGCCGGGAGAGCCGTGACGCTCCCTCCGCCGCCGCTCGTGTTGTTGTTGTTGCTGCTGCTGCTCTTCTTGCTCCCGCAGCCGGACGCGATTAGCGCAAGCGCCGCGACCGCCACCAAGAGCAGCCCCAAAAACGGGCGTTTCCTCACAAGATCCTCCTCCGTCCCGCGACGATGACCCGACGCCGTCACTGCGCCGTGGCGGCAAGTATCGGGCCAAGAAGCGGCGGACGCAAGCCCTTTTAACACGGGTGAACCCAGGGTTCCCCCGTGGCCCCCCTCCTTTCTTCTCCTCCGAAAGCCGTCGTGAGGCTCGGCAAGAGCGCGGTCTTGCCGAGCCGGCGAGGGAGCGAGGCTACTGTTCTTGATGCGCCGAAGTGGCGGAATTGGTAGACGCGCCGGACTCAAAATCCGGTGGGCGAAAGCCCGTGTGGGTTCGATTCCCACCTTCGGCACACAGCGTGGGGGAACCCGTGGTTCCCCCACGAGCCCCCTCCTTCACGTTTCCGGCAAGACTCGCCTTCGTGAGCCTCCCGGCGGGCAAAGCCCGCCTTCGGCGGCGAACGCGGCCTGACCTAGTTTGCGATTGCGTCTACCGGCTCGTCGGGCGGCGGCGGCTCGAGGGCTACTGCCCCTGCGAGCGGCGGGCGCGGCTTCGGGCGGCGGGGCTCGCGGACGCCCGTGCCGCCGGGCGCGTCGAACGGCGGCTCCGGCGGTGCGGGCGGCGGGTCGTCCAGAGGCCAGCCGAAGACCGGGTCCCGAAGTGGCTCGACCTTCGGTCGTCTCGGCTGCGGGACGGCGCCTGCGAGGACGGGCGTCTTGCGCGGACGCGGGCTCCCTAGCCGCTTCTCGCGCTTGCGCTCACGCCTACGTCTTTTCGCTCGCTTTTGTCCCGTCGGCCAAGCGTATCTAGGATCGGCCGGGTGGAACCACACGTCGACGTCCTCACCCTCGGCGTCGGCGACCTCGATCGGGCGCTCGCGTTCTACCGCGCGCTCGGGCTCGAGTCGCCGGGCGTCATCGGCACCCAGTACGAGGGCGACGAGACCACACCGGCGGGCGCGGCGGCGATGTTCGAGCTCCGCAGCGGGCTCATCCTCGCCCTGTATCCCCGCAGCGAGCTCGCGAAGGACGCGAACATGCCGCTCGAGCCGGGGACCGGAGCGTTCAGCATCGGCCATCTCGTCGCGAGCAAGGCCGAGGTGGACGCGGTGCTCGCGCGAGCCGTGGCGGCCGGCGCGACGCTCACCGACGAGGCGCACGAGCGGCCGTGGGGGATCTACTCGGGCTACTTCCGCGACCCGGACGGGCACCTCTGGGAGATCATCTGGAACCCGCCGCGGAGCGGGCCCTAGACTCACCCGATGCGCGTCGGCGTGCTCACGGGCGGGGGCGACTGCCCCGGCCTCAACGCGGTCATCCGGGCCGTTGCGCGGCGCTCGTTCTCGCGCGGGCACGAGGTGGTCGGCGTGCTCGAAGGCTGGCGCGGGCTCGTCGACGGCCTCTTCACGCCGCTCGGGCCGCGCGAGGTCTCGGGCCTCCTCCCGCGCGGGGGGACGATCATCGGCACGACGCGGACGAACCCCTTCCGACTCGACGGCGCGGTCGAGCGCGTGCTCGAGCACTTCCGCGCCGAGGGCCTGGACGCGCTCGTCGCGATCGGCGGCGAGGACACCCTCGGCGTCGCCGCGCGCCTGCACGCCGAGCACGACTTCCCGGTCGTCGGCGTCCCGAAGACGATCGACAACGACCTCTCCGCGACGGACTACACGTTCGGCTTCGACACGGCCGTCTTCATCGCGACCGAGGCGATCGACCGCCTGCACACGACCGCCGAGTCGCACAACCGCGTCATGGTCCTCGAGGTGATGGGGCGGCACACGGGCTGGATCGCCGTCCTGAGCGGGATCGCGGGCGGCGCCGACGTGATCCTCATCCCCGAGCAGCCGATCTCGGTCGACGAGTGCTGCGACGACCTCCGCCGGCGGCACGACCGCGGCAAGGACTTCTCGATCGTGGTCGTCAGCGAGGGCTACGAGCTGGACGAGGACGGGGGCGCGGCCGCCGAGGACGAGCTCGACCAGTTCGGCCATGTCCGGCTGTCGGCGCGCGGGGTCGGCGACCGGCTCGCGAAGCTCATCGAGGAGCGGACGGGCTACGAGACGCGCGTCACCGTCCTCGGCCACGTGCAGCGCGGCGGCACGCCGACGCCGCGCGACCGGATCCTCGCCACGCGCTACGGCCTGAAGGCGGCCGACCTCGTCCACGAAGGACGGTTCGGGCAGATGGCCGCCCTCCGCGGCGACAGCATCGTCGACGTCTCGCTCGCGGAGGCGACAGCCGAGCTGAAGACCGTCCCGCCCGACTGGTTCGACGTGGCGAAGGCATTTTTCGGCTAGCCGCCATCGACCTCGACGGGACGCTGCTGCGGCCCGACGCCACGCTGTCGGAGCGGAGCGTTGCCGCGCTCGCGCGCGTACGACGGGGCGGCATCGGCGTCGTCCTGGTCACCGCAAGAGGCCCACGCAGCGTGCGTGTGCTCGGTGCCGAGCTCGAGCTGGACGGCAGCGCGATCTGCTCGAACGGCGCGATCACGCTCGACCTCGCCTCGGGCGAGATCGTGCGCCGGCGGCCCCTCGCGAGCGAGGTCGCGGCGCGGCTCGTCCGGGAGCTCCGCTCGCGGCTGCCGGGCATCCTCTTCGCCGCCGAGAGCGACGAGATCGCGTTCGAGCCGGGCTTCGCCGCCTGGGAGTGGGAGCCGCCGCCCGGCACGCGCTACGCAGACGGGCTCGAGCTCGTCGCCGAGCCGGTCGCGAAGCTGATCGTGCGCCACGAGACGTACGCGCTGGAGGCAATCGCCGAGGCGGCGCGGGAGCTGGCCGGCGACGACGCGGCGGTGACGATCCCGGGGCCGTGGACGGTCGAGATCTCCGCCCCCGGAGTGAGCAAGGCGGCCGCTCTCGCCGAGCTGTGCGCCGAGCTCGACATCGCCGCGGAGGAGGTCGTGGCCTTCGGCGACTACCCGAACGACCTGCCGATGCTGGAGTGGGCCGGGCACGCCGTCGCCGTCGCGAACGCGCATCCCGACGTCCTGCGCGCAGCCGACGAGGTCACAGCCTCGAACGCGGACGACGGCGTCGCAGTCGTCCTCGAACGCCTGGCCGCGAAGTAGGCTGGCGCCCCGTGACCGTCGCCGAGCCGAGGCTGTACGGCTGCCAGGGCCAGACGGCGACGCTTCGCCGCGTCCTCGTGCGCGAGCCTCGAGCCGAGGACTGCGCCCACTGGCGGGAGTTCGGCTGGCATGCACCACCCGACCCGGCCCGCATCGCTTCGGAGCACGAGGCCTTCGCCGCCGAGCTCGCCGACTTCGGCGCCGAGGTCGTCTTCGCGGAGGAGCCGCTGCCGGGTGCGCTCGACGCGATCTACGCCTGCGACCCCGCCCTCGTCGCCGACGCGGGCGCGATCCTGCTCCGGCCTGGCAAGGAGCTTCGCCGCGGCGAGCCGGAGGCCCTAGGCCGCGACCTCGAGCGCGCGGGCGTGCCGATCGCCGCTCGGCTCGAGGCTCCGGCGCTCGCTGAGGCCGGCGACACGCTGTGGCTCGACGAGGGGATGCTCCTCGTCGGCCTCGGGTACCGGACGAACGAGGCCGGAGCGGACGCGCTGCGGCACGCGCTCCCGGGCGTCGAGGTCGTCACCTTCGACCTCGTCCACTACCGCGGCCCCGGCCAGGTCCTGCACCTGCTCTCGTTCATCAGCCCGCTCGACGCCGACCTCGCGCTCGTCTATCCGCCACTCGCGCCCACGCGGCTGCTCCAGCTCCTGGCCGAGCACGGTGTGCACACCGTCGAGGTGCCGGACGAGGAGTACGACTCGATGGGCTGCAACGTGCTCGCGCTCGGGCCGCGGGTCGCGCTCGCGCTGGACGGCAACCCGGGGACGCGCCGCCGCCTCGAGCGGGCCGGCGTCGACGTCCGGGTCTACAAGGGCGACGAGCTGTCGCTCAAGGGCGACGGCGGGGCGACGTGCCTGACCCGTCCGCTGCTACGCGGCTAGCGAGCAACGCGGCGCTCTCCGGCGCCGTCAGGATCTCCACGGTCACGAAGCCCGGGTGGCCGAAGAAGAGGTCGCGCACCGGATCGGGGCCGTAGCCGGGCGTCATGTCGTCGGCGACGGCGAGCCCTCCCGGCGCGACGAGCTCGAGCATCCGCGCCGCTGCGTCGAGGTCGAGCTTGTAGCCGCCGCCGTCCATGAACAGGAGCTCGAACGGGCCGCGAGGCGGAAGGAGCTCCGCCCAGTCGCCGACGAGGAGCTCGACGTTCGTGCGGCCTGCGAGGCGCGCCCGGGCCTCCCGCGCCCGCTCCGGGTCGAGCTCGACCGTCACCACCTCGCGCGCCGTCGAGGCGAGCGCCTCCGCGCCGAGGCCGAAGGCGGTGCCGATCTCGGCCACGCGCTTGCCGGCGGCGAGCACGGCGAGGAGCCGCTGCACCTCCGGGATCGACGAGCCGCCCGCGGTCAAGCGAGCTCGGCGAGCGGGAACGAGCGGTGCTCGCGCGGCGGCACGATGAAGTTCTGCCGGTGCGTCGTCTTCAGCACCGAGTTGAAGCCCTGTCCGCGCGAGCCGGGCGGGAAGCGGAGCTTCGTGCCATCCGGGAGCACGCCGTCCATCGCGAGCCGGTTGCGGTGGAAGTCGTCGCTCGTCGGGTTGAAGACGAGGAAGTGGACTCCGGCCGCGGGGCTTCGGCTCATCCCGTCGCGCGTCGGCTGCGAGCTCCAGGCGAACGGGTTGTCGAGGGTGTTGAAGTCCGCGCGGAGCGGAATCGCGGCGCCGGCTTCGTAGACGGTGCCGTCGGGGCCGACGTGCCGCTGCTTGAGGCGCGAGCTCGTCTGGATCGCCGCGCTGTGGCCGATCGCGCCGAAGCGGTGGTAGGTTCGCTCGACCTGTCGTTCGGAGGAGACGTCGCGCGGCGCCTGCGCGACCGTCTGAGCGTTCGGCCGCACGCTGTGGAGGTCAGGCCGGAAGGCTGTCGAGACCCGCTGCGAGAAGTCGAAGTTCAGGTACCAGCCCTCGAGGTCCTCGCGGACGTGCGAGAGGTGCATCGTCGTCCCGCCGCGGAAGTAGCCGTGCGGGTCGCGCGCGTAGCCGAGCGTCTCGAGGTTCGCGATCCGGCCGTGGCCCATCGCCGCGCGCTGCGTCGAGGTGAAGCCGAGGAAGAGCTGCGAGCCATCGGGGATGAGCTCCGCGCCGGCGACTCCGGCCGCGACCGCCATCTGCTTCGGCAGGCTCTGCCGGCCGGAGAAGCCGCCGCCGACGAAGCCGCGCCGGACGCTCGTCTGCCCGAGCGCGTCGAAGCCGTCGAAGAGCGCCTTCGCGCCCTCGTCGACGTGGCCGGCGTCGTCGCTTCGCAGCAGGACGGCGAGGTCGTTGTCCTCGAGCACCGTGTCGTGCGGGTCGCTCGGGAAGCGCACGGCGTCGAGGAGCGCGCTGACCGGCCGGTGCCGCTCGCGGGTCGCGCGCAGGTCGACGGGGAGGTGGGTGCGCGCCGCGGCGGGCACGAGGTGGCGGAAGTACGGCAGACCCCACGCGACCGTGACGCCGAGGCCAGCCGGAGTCGGCTCGAAGCGCCGGTCGAGGCCGGCGAGACGACGCTCGAGCTCCGCCTGCGCGGAGCGGAGATCCGTGCCGGGCCGCACCTTCGCCGTCACGACGCGGTGGTGGAGCGGCGGCACGAGCACCTCGACGCCGTCGTCGGTGATCGTCTCGACGCCCTCGAGCAGGTGCTGCTCCCGCGGCCGACGCACCGCCACCGGCCGGGCCGGCGAGGAAGCGAGGTGGTCGACGAGCTCGTAGATCCCAGCGCCCGCGCCGACCGCGCCGGCCGCCGCGCCGGCGAGGAGGCGGCGCCGCGTGAGCCTCACGACGACGGCCGGACGAGGACGAGCGAGCGCAGCATGTGGTCGAGGTCGGCGACGACCTTCTGGTAGGTCAGCGGCACCGCGACGTGCTGGCTCAGCGTGTAGAGCGAGCCGCCGTGCCGCCACGCGTAGAGGACGTGCCAGCGGTCGGCGTCCTGGTTCGCCGTGTAGACGGTGGCGTCGATTCCGGCGACGTGCAGGTGGCTCGTCGGGTCGGAGAAGCACGGGATGTTCGTCCGCCGCGTGATGCCGTTCACGGTGTTCACGTCGACGCAGGTCGGGATGCGCGTCCGAGCCGGGTAGCCACGCAGGTTGACGTGGAGCTCGCCGCTTCCCGCCTCGAGCCAGATGAAGCCGATCAGGTAGCTGCGGTCGGGCGAGACGGAGTTGATCGTGTTCCACTGCCCGCCGATCACGCCGTCGAAGGGGTCGGGCATCCAGGTGGGGCAGTAGACCGGTGCGTGGATGCGGTTCGCGAGGCGTTGCCAGCCCGCGAGCGCATGCGCAGGGCAGCGCTTCTCGGCGGCCTTCGCGGCCGGCTGGCCCGCGCGATCGGCGCCGCAGCCGCTGGCGACGAGCGCGACGGCCGCCGCGAGCGCGGCGAGCGAGACGACCCCGATCTTCCTCACGTGGAAGATGGTAGACCCGAATCAGACCGCCGGGGGCGCGTCACCGATCAGCTCGCTGACGTTCCTCGCGCCGACGATCACCGCGTCGACCCCCGCGCGCTCCAGCTCGGCGACCTCCTCCGGGCCGGCGACCGGGAGCTCGGCGATCGCGAGCTTGCCGGCCGGGATGTCCGGCAGGAGCTCCAGCACGTGCTCCAGCGGATCGTCCTCGTCCGGCGCAGCGAGGACGAAGAGCTCCGGGTCGAAGTTCTCGAGCGCCGCCTCCAGGTGGTCCTCGTGGTGGATCCGGAGCGCGAGCTCGAAGCGGTCGCCGAGCGCGTCGTGCACGTCCTGGAGCCACTCGCGGTCGCGGTCGTCGGCCGCGACGACGCAAGCGTCCGCGCCGTCGAGCTGGTCGGCGTGCTCGCCGTCCCAGTGGAAGAGGATCGGCAGCGTCGTCGCCGCGCGGAGCGCGTGGAGCTGCTGCTCGGCGCCGCTTCCGACGAGAAGCGCCTCGGCGCCGTCGGCCTCGGCCCTTCGGGCCTCCTCGGGCGCCGTGACCGTGGCGATCAGGGAGATGCCGTCACCCTCGGAGATGGCTTGACTGAAGCGGCGGCCGCCTTGCACCGCCTCGATCGTAGCGCCCTAATGCTGGCGGCACTGCCGATCGACTCCAACCATGGAGTCGAGCAGGGCGTTTTGCTGGCGTTCGTAGGCGACGTCGGCCGGGTTCTTCGGGTCGTAGTCGTGCAGGCCGGGGCCGGTCCACACGACGTCCGGCGTCAGGCCGGGGCCCTCGACGGTGATGCGGTACCGCTCGCCGTTCCCGGGCCCGCGTACGGCGGTCTGGCCCGCCGGATGGACGTAACCGCCCTTCGTCGGGTCGAACGGGTAGAAGCCGTAGCAGAACATCCCGGTCGGGTTGTGCGCGACGAAGGAGTTCTCGCGCCGCCAGCCGCGGCCGTACCGCGAGTTGAACGTGTCGAGGTAGAGCAGCCGCCCGAAGCCGTCGAGGGGAGCGCCGAAGCGCGTCGTCGCATAGCCGAAGACCGGCTTGCCACGATAGGTGAGGCGGCCGAAGAGGTCGTGGAAGCGGCCGGCGTAGATCCAGTCGGTGTGGACATCGAGCTGCGCGAGCGGCCCCGTCCAGTGTGAGACGTGCAGCTCCCAGGCGCGCTGCTCGGGCAGCCAGGGGAGGAAGCCGAGGTCGGGGAGCGGCGTCTGCCAGCTCTGGAGCGCCCAGTACGACCCGTCGGGCGCCTTGCAGCCGGTGACGAAGTACACGAGCTTCGGCCCGTCGTAGGGGCGGCAGGCGTTGTGGAACCCCCGCCAGTACAGGCGCCGGTACTTGCCCCAGCCGCCCGCGTAGTCCTTCCTCAGGCGCACCTGGTGGGCGTTCGGGCTCGGGAAGCGCGCGTTGATCCCGCCCCAGACGAGGACGCGCTTGAGCCTGCCCGCGGCCCGGTAGGTGATCATCGCCTCGCCCTTGCGGTTCACGGCGAGCTGGACGCCGCTCGCGTTGCGGTCGATGAGCTGCGAGCCCGTGGCCGCGCTCGGCAGAGCCGCCGCGACCATCGCCGCCGCCACGACGAGCACACGGGTACGGGTGCCGAAGAACATCCTTCGCCGACGAGATCGGGCGAAGAGCGAGTCTGAGCGAGCCCTCGGACGAGGGAAGGGGGCTAGAGACCTATCGGATGCCAGACGGTCTTGAGCTCGAGGAAGCGGGCGACTTCCCAGGGACTCTGACCGTCTTCGCTGCCGGTTACAACCCTCTTCACGTTCGCGGCCGCGGCGCGCTCGAGCTCGGCGACGTCGCCGTCGGCGCCGGTGAGGTCGAGCGCGTTCACGTCCATGTGCGCCGCGAGCACCGGGGCGAGCTCGCGCTTCAGGCCGGTGAGGATGTTCACGACGCCGCCGGGGACGTCGGAGGTGGCGAGCGCCTCGGCGAGCTCGACCGCCGCGAGCGGCCGCGCCTCCGAGGCGACGGCGACGACGACGTTCCCGCCGACGAGCGGCGGCAGGAGCCGCGTCACGAGCCCGAGCAGCGGCGGCTCCTCAGGGCAGAGGACGCCGACGACGCCGGTCGGCTCGGGCACCGTGAAGTTGAAGTACGGCCCGGCGACCGGGTTCGAGGAACCGAGCACCTGCGCGAGCTTGTCGGCCCAGCCCGCGTACCAGACGACGCGGTCGATCGCGCGGTCGACCTCGCCGTCGCCGGAGCAAAGCTCGGCGAGCTCGGCGTGCCGCGCCTCCATCATCTCGGCGAGCCGGTAGAGCACCTGGCCGCGGTTGTAGGCGGTCATCCCCGCCCACTTGGGGAAGGCGCCGCGCGCGGAGCGCACCGCGTCGCGGACGTCCTTGCGCGACGCGCGGGCGACGTTCTGCCCTTCGGCCTCGTAGGTCCGCCCCGACTCCGAGCGCGGGAAGGCGCCGCCGACGAAGAGCTTGTACGTCTTGCGGACGGGGAGCCGCGCCACAGCCGGAGGATACGCGGTCGGTCCGTCGCCGTCCCGGCCGCGCTGAGCGGGCCCACAAATCGCTGGTGGCTTAGTCGAACTCGAGGTACGGCTCGAGGCCGTGCCGGCCGCCCTCGCGGCCGAAGCCCGACTCCTTGTAGCCGCCGAACGGCGACGCTGGGTCAAACCGGTTGTACGTGTTTGCCCACACGACGCCGGCGCGGAGCCGCTGCGCCACGGCAAGGATCCGCGAGCCCTTCTCCGTCCAGACGCCGGCCGAGAGGCCGTACGGCGTGTTGTTCGCCTTCTCGACCGCCTCGTCGGGTGTCCGGAAGGTGAGCACCGACAGGACGGGGCCGAAGATCTCCTCCTGCGCGATCCGGTAGCTCTGGGCGACGTTCGTGAACACCGTCGGCGCGAACCAGTAGCCGCGCTCGGGGAGCCGGCACGGCGGCTGGTAGATCTCGGCGCCCTCGTCGCGGCCCGTCTGGACGAGCTCCTCGATCTTGTCGAGCTGCTGGCGCGAGTTGATCGCGCCGACGTCGGTGTTCTTGTCGAGCGGCGCGCCGACGCGCAGGGTGGTCAGGCGGCGCTTGAGCTTCGCGATCAGCTGCTCGTAGATCGACTCCTGGACGAGCAGCCGCGACCCGGCGCAGCAGACGTGGCCCTGGTTGAAGTAGATCCCGTTGACGATCCCCTCGATCGCCTGGTCGAGCGGCGCGTCGTCGAAGACGACGTTCGCGGCCTTGCCGCCGAGCTCGAGCGTGAGCCTCTTGCGGGTGCCGGCGAGCTCGCGCTGTATCGCCTTGCCGACGTCGGTCGAGCCGGTGAACGCGATCTTGTCGATCCCGGGGTGCTTGACGAGCTCGGCACCGGTGCGGCCGTCGCCCGTGAGGATGTTCACGACCCCGGGCGGGAGCTCGGCCTGGCGCAGCACGTCGCAGAAGAGGAGCGCGCTGAGCGGCGTCGTCTCGGCCGGCTTCAGCACGACGGTGTTGCCGGCCGCGAGCGCGGGCGCGACCTTCCACGCGAGCATGAGAAGCGGGAAGTTCCAGGGGATGATCTGGCCGGCGACGCCGACCGGACGCGGGGCCCGGTTCGGGAAGGCGTATTCCAGCTTGTCCGCCCAGCCCGCGTAGTAGAAGAAATGCGCCGCGCTGAGCGGCAGGTCGACGTCGCGCGACTCGCGGATCGGCTTGCCGCCGTTCAGCGACTCGAGGACGGCGAACTCGCGCGAGCGCTCCTGGAGGATGCGCGCGATCCGGAAGAGGTACTTGGCGCGCTCGGACGGGGCCAGTGTCGACCAGCCGTTTTGGTAGGCGTCGCGCGCGGCCTCGATCGCGTTGTTTACGTCCTCCGGGCCGGCCTGCGCGATCTCGGCGAGCGGCTCCTCGGTCGAAGGGTCGATGGTCGTGAACGTCTCGCCGGTGTGGGGCGCGAGCCACTCGCCGCCGACGTAGAGGCCGTAGCGCTCACGGAGCGTGACGATGTCGCGCGCCTCCGGGGCGGGCGCGTACGTCCAGTCCGCCGGGACGGCCGCCGCGCCGGGCTTGCGCTCGAGCTCGCTCATCCGGTTCGGGTTCGGGGCGAGTCGCTGCGTGGGTTCGCCCCACCACCCACCCCCCACCCATTGGGTGGGGTCGAAAATAGCGCGGCTCGTGTGACGGCGCTGTCGCGGAAGTGGGCCAATTCAGTCGACGGTGAAGTAGTCGGGGGACTGGTACGCGCCGGTCTTCTCCTTGCGGATCTGGAGCAGCACGTCGTTCAGGAGTGACGAGGCTCCGAGCCGGTACAGGTCGGGCGTGAGCCAGTCCGGCCCGAGCGTCTCATGCACGAGGACGAGGTGCTGAACGGCCTGCTTCGCGTTCTTGATGCCGCCGGCCGGCTTCATCCCGACCATCCGTCCGGTCTCCTCGAAGACGTCCCGAATCGCCTCCAGCATCACGAGCGCGACCGGCAGCGTCGCCGCCGACGGCAGCTTCCCCGTCGATGTCTTGATGAAGTCGGCCCCGGCGGCCATAGCCAAAAGCGACGCGCGCCGGACGTTGTCGTACGTCCCGAGCTCTCCCGTCTCCAGGATCACCTTCAGGTGGGCGTCCCCGCTCGCTTCCTTCACGCGCACGATCTCGTCGTAGACCTTCGCGTACCGGCCGGACAGGAACGCGCCGCGGTCGATGACCATGTCCACCTCGTCCGCGCCCATCTCGACCACGTCCCGCACCTCGGCGAGCTTGACGTCGAGCGGCGCCTGCCCGGACGGAAAGGCCGTGGCCACGGAGGCCACCTTCACACCGCTGCCACGCAGCCGCTCGACCGCGACCGGCACGAGGTTCGGGTAGACGCACACCGCCGCCACCGAGGGAATCGACGGGTCGACCGGATCCGGGCGCATGGCCTTCGAGCACAGCGCAGCGACCTTGCCAGGCGTGTCCGCGCCCTCGAGCGTCGTCAGGTCGATCGTCCGAATTGCGAGGTCGAGCGCCCACAGCTTCGCCTCGCGCTTGATCGACCGCTTGCCGAGCGTCGCCGCCCGCTCCTCGACCGCGACCTGGTCGACCGAGCCGATCCGCGGCAGCCGCGGCTCGAGCGGAAGCTCGAACCCGCGTGGGAGGACAGGGGCCTGCGCCATTGCGCCCAAGTGTAGGCCGCCCGCGTCCTCTAGCGTTCGCGCGCGTGAAAGCGACCCTGCTCGCGCTGCTCCGCCGCCTGGGCCTCCTCCGGCCCGCATACCGCGCCTACGAGACGCTCAACGTCCTGCGGGCGGCCGGGCGGCCGGCACGGGCGGCCGACGACGGACTCCCCGTCCCGCCGCCGCGGCTGATCGTGCGGGTCGCCGGCACGGCGGACGTCGGCTGGTTCCTCGAAGGCGGCCGGCTCGCCGCCGAGAGCGTGCGGGACGCGCTCGCGCGTCACGGACGTCCGATCGAGGAGCTCGGCGCACTCCTCGACTTTGGTTGCGGTTGTGGACGCGTGATCCGGCACTGGGCCGGTCTCGACCGCACCGACGTCCACGGCGCCGACGCGAACGAGCACGCGATCGCGTGGTGCCGGACGAATCTCCCCTTCGCGCGGTTCGCCTCGAACGACCTCGCACCGCCGCTCGATCACGTCGACGCGTCGTTCGACCTCGTCTACGCCCTCTCCGTCTTCACGCACCTGCCCGAAGACCTCCAGCATGCTTGGGCGCGCGAGCTGGCGCGGCTCCTCCGGCCGGGCGGCTTCCTCCTCCTGACGACGCACGGCGAGCGGTATCGCGAGCGCCTCACACCGGTCGAGCGGGCGGACTTCGACGCGGGACGCCTCGTCGTCCGCTGGCCCGAGGGCGCCGGGACCAACCTCTGCTCGGTGTTTCATCCGCGCGCGTACGTCGAGGAACGGCTTGCGGGAAGGCTCGACGTCGCCGAGTTCGTGGCCGAGGGGGCGAAGGGAAACCCGCACCAGGATCTGTACCTGCTGAGGAAGGCGTAGGTGACCGCGATTCGCGTATCGAGCTGGATCGAGCTCCACGAGGAGCTCTACGCGGGGTCGTGGCACGAGCCGCTCGGCCGTTTCCGCTCCGACTTCGCCTTCCGAGGCATGTCCCGGGCGGACAGCGACCTGACGACGAGCCTCGTCCGGCTCGGTGGCGACGCGCGCGAGCTCGAGCGGCACCTCCTGCGCAACTTCCGCAAGTACGCGCCGCGCGGCGACGTCCCGGTCGACTCCATCTGGAACTGGCTCGCCCTCGGTCAGCACCACGGCCTGCCGACGCGGCTCCTCGACTGGACGTACTCGCCGTACGTCGCGCTGCACTTCGTCACCGCGAACCTCGACCGGTACGACGAGGACGGCGTCGTGTGGTGCGCGGACTACGTCCAGGCGCATCGCCGTGCGCCGGCCGAGCTGCGCCGGCTGCTCGAGGAGGAGGGCGCGAACCTGTTCAACACGGAGATGCTCGACCGAGCGGCGCCAGGCCTCGCGGGGTTCGACGCCCTCGGTGACGAGGACTTCCTCGTCTTCGTCGAACCGCCGTCGTTCGACGAGCGGATCGTCAACCAGTACGCCCTGTTCTCGCTCGCGTCGAGCCCGACGCTCTCGCCGGACGAATGGCTCGAGCGGCACCCCGAACTCGCGCGGCGGATCGTCGTCCCGGCGGAGCTCAAGTGGGAGATCCGCGACAAGCTCGACCAGGCGAACATCACCGAGCGCGTCCTCTTCCCCGGCCTCGACGGGCTCTCGCGCTGGGTCGCCCGCTACTACACGCCGCGATGATCGTCAGCCTGCACGTCGCGAGCGGGGCGGCGATTGGCGCCGCAGCGCGGTCGCGCGGTGCCGCAGTGGGGCTGGGGCTGGTCGCGCACGCGGCAGGCGATCGCATTCCGCACCGGGATATCGCGTCGCGGCGGTTCGAGCTGCGTAGCGGCGTGGCATTGTTGCTGCTCGTGGCGTTGCGGCGGGGCCTGCTCGATCCGGCGACGCTCGGCGGGGCGGCGGCCGCGGCGCCGGATGTCGAGCACGTACTGCGCCTGCCGAGGCCCGGCGGCCGCAAGCTCTTTCCGAGCCACCGCTTCCGCGGCTGGCATCGGGCGGGCGGACTGCCGGCGTGGCTTCAGCTCCTCGCTGCGGGAGCGCTCGTCGGGCTCGTGCTCGGCCGCCCCCGGGTCCCTTAGTTAAGGCGCCGCCCGCCTCCTCCCCGCTGCGAGCCTAGCGAGGAACTTCGCACATGTCTGTGCCAGATCAGGACGAGAACCGGACGCCGCCGGCGCCGCCGCACCGCCCGACGCCGCCGCCTAGATCCCGAGCCGCTCGAGCATCGCCTCGTCGCGCCGCCATCGCGGCCGCACCTTGACGTGCAACTCGAGGAAGAGGTGCCGGCCGAGCAAAAGCTCGATCTCCGGCCGCGCCCGCACGCCGATCTCCTTGACCATCGAGCCGGCGCGGCCGACGAGGATCTGCTTCTGCGACTCCGTCTCGACGAAGACGTTCGCGCGGACGACGTCCTCCCCGAGCTCCTCGACCTCGACGCTGATCGCGTGCGGCACCTCCTCGCGCGTCAGCTGGAGCGCCTTCTCGCGCACGAGCTCCGCAACCTGGAGCTCGAGCGACAGGTCGGTCCGCTCCCCCTCGGGGAAGTACGCAGGCCCTTCCGGCAGGAGCCCGACGAGCTCCTCGCGCAGCTCCCCCACACCGTCGCCCGTCTTCGCGCTCACCGGGTGTAGCGCGTGGAAGCCGCCGAGCCGCGCCCCCGTCTCCATCTGCGACGCGATGTGCGCCGGCTTGAGCCGGTCGACCTTGCTCAGCGCGATCACGACCGGCACGCCGAGCCCGAAGACGCGCTCCGCGATGAACCGGTCGCCGGCTCCGATCCGCTCCCGCGCCGACAGTACGAAGAGCACCGCGTCCACGTCCTCGAACGCCGAGTCGACCGTGCGCTGCATCCGCTCGGTCAGCGCGTCGCGCGGCCGCTGGAACCCCGGCAGATCGGCGAGCACGAGCTGGTAGCCGTCGCCGTTCGCAACGCCGAGGACACGGCGCCGCGTTGTCTGCGGCTTGTCCGAGACGATCGCCACCTTGCCGCCGGCAAGCGCGTTCACGAGCGTCGACTTGCCGACGTTCGGCCGCCCGGCGACAGCCACGAAGCCCGACTTCACGTGAAGACCTGGAAGAGCACGAGCGTGACGATCGCCCCGATCAGCCCGCCGTAGGCCACCTCGAGCGTCGAGTGCACACCCGACTCGACCCGGGTCTGCGCGACGAGGAGCGCCATGATGAACGTGAGCGACGAGACCAGGAAGCGGTGCCGCGTGTCGCCGAGCACGTACGTCGCCGACATCCAGCCCGAGAAGGCAAGCGCGGCGTGACCCGACGGCAGCCCACCGCGCAGAGGCGTGCCCCGCCCGGTCAGGGCCTTCGTCCCGATCACGATCAGGATCGTCAGGACGAGGGCGATCAGCGTCAGGTCGATCGGCGCGTTCCGCACCCGGTCGATCAGGCGCGAGCTCGGGTCGGACAGCCGCCGCGCGAACACGATGTAGCCGACCGCGACCGCGTTCACGCTCGCGATCAGCACCGCGCCCGCCGCGATGTCCTTCGCGAGCTTCGCGTGCGGGTCGAACGAGGTCGTCGCCGTGTCGATCGCGCTCTCGATCGCCGTGTTGATCATTTCCGCGATCAGCACGAACGCGATCGCGAGCAGGAGCGCGATCAGCTCGTAGTTCGTCACCCCGGCCGCGAACGCGACCACGAGCACGACCGCCGCGACGAGGAAGTGGATGCGCATGTTCCGCTGCGTGCGGAGGACGTGGATGATCCCCTCGAGCGAGTAGTTGAAGCTCTCGAGGAGCGACGGGGCGCGGCGCGGGGTGCTCATCCGGCGTGCAGACGCTCGCGCGCCTCCATCTCGGCGCCGTGGTCGTAGCCGAGCAAGTGCAGGAGCCCGTGGACCAGTGGGCCGCGCCACTCGTCGCGCACGACCTCCGGGCAGAGCACGACGTCGCCGAGCTGCCGCGGCATCCCGGCGGGCAGCTCATCGCGGCCGTCGATCGGGAATGAAAGGACGTCGGTCGCCTCGTGCACACCGAGGTGTTCGCGCTTGAGCTCCGCGATCCGCCCCGGTGAGACGAACTGGACGCCGACCTCGCCCTCCTCGAGCCCCTCCGCGGCGAGCACTCGGCATGCCAGCTCGGCCGCACCCTCCTCGTCGACCGGTGCGCCCGTCAGGTTCGACACCTCGACGTCGACCACGCGGACTAGCGCCGGCGCTGCGTGCCGGTCTCCTCGGCGTGCAGCTTGTACGCCTCCACGATCCGCTGGACGAGCTTGTGCCGCACCACGTCATGGTGTCCGAAGCGGATGAACGCGATGCCCTCGATCGAGGAGAGGATGTCCTGCACCTGGATCAGGCCCGACGCCTGCTCACGGGGCAGGTCGATCTGGGTCACGTCCCCTGTGACCACCACCCTCGAGCCGAAGCCGAGCCGGGTCAGGAACATCTGCATCTGCTCCGGGCTCGTGTTCTGAGCCTCGTCGAGGATGATGAACGAGTCGTTCAGGGTGCGGCCGCGCATGAACGCGAGCGGCGCCACCTCGATCGTGCCGCGGTCCATGTACGCGGCGAGGCGGTCGGCGTCGAGCATGTCGTAGAGCGCGTCGAAGAGCGGCCGCAGGTACGGGTCGACCTTGGCGAGCATGTCGCCGGGGAGGAAGCCGAGCCGCTCGCCCGCCTCGACGGCGGGGCGCGTCAGGATGATGCGGCCGACCTGCTTCTCGGCGAGCGCGGCAACCGCGAGGGCCATGGCCAGGTAGGTCTTGCCGGTTCCGGCCGGGCCGATGCCGAACGTGACCGTGCAGCGACGGATCGCGTCGACGTAGCGCTTCTGCGTCACCGTCTTCGGCGCGATGTTCTTGCCGCGGTGGCGCCAGACGACGTCCTCGAAGATCTCCCGGACGTCCTCGGCCTCGTCGAGCGCGGCGACGACTGCGTCCACCGTCGCCGGGCCGATCTCGTGGCCGCCCTGGACGAGCTCCGCGAGCTCGTCGACGACGGCGCGAGCCTGGGCCACGCGCTCGTCGTCGCCCTCGATCGTGAGCCGGTTCCCGCGCAGCAGGATCGTGCAGCCGAGCCGGTCGCGGAGGGCATCGAGGACGCCGTCCGAGATGCCGGCCAGCTCCGCCGCGACGTCGTTCGAGACCGAGAGCACTTCCTGCACGGACTCAGTGTAGGCAGCGGTCCCGACTTGGCTTCGTCCAGGAAGCGGGGTAGGCTCCCGGCCGAACCGCCTGCTCGCAAGCCTCGCCGGATGCCCGGCGTACCCCTCCGACGTGCGACCGCGATTCCTCCTCGCCACCCTCGTCCTCGCGATTCCGCTCGCGGCCGCGGCGGCCGGAACGGCCTCGCCGCCGACGGTGGCGCAGAAGCAGAGCGAGGCCGCGCGTGTGCTCGCCGAGCTCGGCCAGATCGACCGGCAGCTGAGCCACACGGTCGACGCGTACGACGGGGCGCGTGTGCAGCTCGCCGCGCTCGACGGGCAGCTGCGGCGAAACCGGGCGGCGCTCGTGCGCGCGCGGCGCACGCTGCGGATCGCACAGACGCGGCTCGAGCGCCGGATGGTGCTGATCTACACGTCTGAGCAGCCGACGGCGCTCGACATCCTGCTCGGCGCGTCGAGCCTCAGCGACTTCCTCGACGAGCTGGACACGGCCAGCAAGGTCGCGGCCCAGGACGACGAGGTGGCGCAGGAGGCCGCGGCCGCGAAGGCCGATCTCGAGCGTCGCCAGGCGGAGCTCGAGCAGGCGCGGCGGACGCAGCGGCAGACGGTCGCACGTCTGGCAGCGACGCGCGAGCGCATCCAGAGCGCGCTGGCACGGCGGCGCGAGCTGTTGTCGTCGATCCACACCGAGATCGTCCGGATTCGCGCGCGCGAGCGGGCGCGCGAGCGCCGCCTCGCGGCCGAGGCGCGGGCGCGCCTCGAGCGGGAGCGGCTGCTCGCGCTCGCGGCGCAGCGGGAGCGCGAGCGCGCCCGGGAACAGACGCGCGTTGCGGCTGCGACGACCACCTCATCCTCGTCGACATCCTCGTCCTCGTCGGCGTCGGGGCCGCCGGCGCCCGCTCCGGCGGCTTCGCCTCCGCCGGCGCCGGCCCCTTCGTCCTCTCCGGCGCCGTCTCCGTCCCCGCCTCCGCCGGCCTCGTCGGCGCCGGTCGGCCGAGGACATCCGGAGGCAGCGGCGATCGCCGCGCGCTACCTCGGCGTCCCCTACCGCTGGGGCGGGGCCTCACCGAGCGGCTTCGACTGCTCCGGGCTCGTGATGTACGTCTACGCCCAGCTCGGGATCTCGCTCCCGCACTACACAGTGGCCCAGTACCACATGGGCGTGGCCGTCTCGCGAAGCCAGCTGCAACCCGGCGACCTCGTCTTCTTCGACGGGCTCGGCCACGTCGGGATCTACATCGGCCAGAACCAGTTCATTCACGCCCCCCACACCGGCGACGTGGTGAAGGTCTCGTCGATCACCGGCTGGTACGCGCAGACCTACGTCGGCGCACGCCGCATCTGACCCGCGCGGCCCTCCGGCCGCGCGGCTTCCGGCACAGAATCGACACAGACACGCGCGCCGCCGGCCGGTAGGGTGTTCGTTGGGGCGCTCGTACCCCCATGGGGGGATGAGCCGTCTCCGCGGCGGCCATGGCCGCCGCGGCCCCGTCCCGGCTAGGCGAGCTTCTCGCGGACGAGCTGGCTCACGACCGAGCCGTCGGCGCGCCCGGAGACCTGCGGCATGACGTCCGCCATCACTCGGCCGAAGTCCCGCATGCTCGTCGCGCCGACCTCTGCAATCGCGCTGTCCACGATCTCCTCCAGCTCCTCCTCGTCGAGTTGCTCGGGCATGAACTCGGCGAGCACGGCCAGCTCCGCTTCCTCCGAGGCGGCCTGCTCCGGTCGCCCGCCGGCGCGAAACGCCTCGGCAGCCTCCACGCGGCGCTTCCGCTCGCGCTGGAGAACCTGGAGCTCCTCGTCGTCGTGGAGCGGCCGCTGAAGCTCCTTTTCCGCCCCGCGCAGACTCGACAGGAGCAGCCGTAACGCGTCACGCCGTTCTTCATCGCGCGCGCGCATCGCCTCCTTCAGCTCGCCTTCCAGGCGCTCGATCAAGCTCATTCCGCCATCCCGGTGACACGTCCGCCGAGGACATGCCAGTGGAGGTGGAAGACCGTCTGGCCCGCGCCCGCGCCGACGTTGACGAGCACGCGGTAGTCGGTCAGGCCGGCCTCTCGGGCGGTCTCCGCGACGAAGTCGAGCATCCGTTTCGCCTCGTCAGCCGGGAACTCCGCGATCTCGCGGAAGCTGTCGACGTGACGCTCCGGCAGGACGAGGAGATGGGTCTCGGCCTTCGGGTTGATGTCGCGAATCACGACGAAGCCCTCCGTCTTCGCGACGTGGTCTCCTTCACGGACGAGCCGGCAAAAGAGGCAGTCCTCAGGCAGCGACGATCCCCTCCTCCGTGACCTCCGCGCCGCGCACCCGTACGAAGGAGCCGACCGGGCCGTCGACGCGCCATGGGCAGTAGTCGTCGCCGTAGCCGCGCCCAGGACGGTCGACGAGGACGGTGTCCTCACGGCCGATCTTCGTCCGCCAGCGCGCGAGGCATGCGGCGTCGGAATAGGCTCGGAGGCGGGCACTTCGCTCCTTCTTCACCGCCGGCGGGACGGTGTCGGCCGCCGCGGTCGCCGTGCCCGGGCGGGCCGAATACGGGAAGACGTGCACCTTCGTGATCCCAGCGTCGCGCACGGCCCCGAGCGTGCGCCTGAAGGCGCGCTCGTCCTCGGTCGGGAAGCCGACGATGACGTCCGCCGTGAGGTTGAAGTCGTCGCCGAGCGGCACCAGCCGGCGGAGGTACGTCGCGAGGTCGTACCGGCGGGCCATGTCCCGGAGCACGCGGTCGTCGCCCGACTGGAGCGGAACGTGGAGATGCTTCGACACGGTCGGCGTCTCGCGGAGCGCGGCGACGAGGTCACGCGTGAGGTGATTCACCTCGATCGACGAGAGCCGGAGGCGAACGAGCCCGGGCGTCGCCCCCGCCGCTCGGATCAGACGCGGGAGGTCGTAGCCCGCGGCCCGGTCGCGGTAGCAGCCGAGGTTGATCCCGGTGAGGACGACCTCGCCGTGTCCCTGCGCGACCCGCCGTCGAATCTCGCGCAGAACCGCATCGGCGGCGCGGCTCCGGGAGGAGCCGCGAACGAGCGGGATGACGCAGAAGTTGCACGAGAAGCTACAGCCGTCCTGCACCTTCACGAACGCTCGGACACGGTCGAGCGGGGCATGGCCGGCGACGCACGCGACCGCGCCGACGTCGCCCGCCACCGCGGCAGGCGTCTCCTCGCTCGGCCGCGGGACGATGGTCACGTTGTCCGGCAGGCCGGCGAACGCATCGGCGGTGAGGTTCGCGGCGCACCCGGTGGCGAAGACGCGGCGATGCGTGCGCGCTGCGCGGGCGACCGCATGGCGCGACTTCCGCACGGCTTCGTGAGTCACGCAGCACGTATTGACGACCGCGACGTCGGCGCTGGGAGTCTCGGTGTGGCCGTCGGCGAGAAGACGCTCGCGGATCTCGTGCGCGTCGGTCTGCGAGACCTTGCAGCCGAGGAACCGGATCGAGAAGCTCGTCACAGGGGCGGGACTCTACCGCCGCCGTCGTGCGAATTCCGCGGCGGAGGCCACAAGGCCCAGGCGATACCGCCGTAACGACCCCCGAGGGGTCCCCCGCGACCCCTACGGGCACGGTAGCGAGGATCTTCAGACGCGACTGTGACGACTTCGGGCCAAAAGCTCCTCCGGCGCGTAGACCCCGGCGGCCCACCCGTCCGTCGCGTGCTGACGCAAACAGCGGAAGCCGTCGAGCCGGGGCGGATCCGTGTCGAGATAGCCGGAGGCAACGAGGAGGCAACTCAGACGCGGAGCCAGCGTCTCGACGGTGTCGCGCGCGATGTTCGCGGCGACGACGTCTGCATACGGCAGGTCTGCGGCAAGCGCGTCGGCGAGCGAGACATCCACAGTCGCGTCGTTCGCGGCGGCGTTTCGCCGGGTCTCCTCGACGGCGGCGGGATCGACGTCGATCGCGCGCACAGGCCTGTAGCCGAGTCGCCACGCGGCGACGGCCAGGACGCCCGACCCGCACCCGACGTCGAGCACGCTCGCCGCCGCGAGCTCGGACCGAAGTTCGACGAGGAGCTCGAGGCAGAGCCGCGTCGTGGGATGGCCGCCGGTCCCGAACGCGCATGCCGGCTCGATGACGACCGCGACCGCGTCCTTCGGCGGGACCTCCCAGGTCGGCCCGATCCAGAGCGGACCGACGCGGACGGGGCGGTGAAACTCCCGCCAGCGCTCCTCCCAGCCGCTCGCGACCTCCGTCTCGACGGCGTCCGGGAAGGCGGCCCGAACGGCGGCCGCTCCGGTCTCCTCGGCGTACCCCGCCAGCTCGACCCCGCCGTCTCGATCCCGCTCCTCGAACCCCGCCGGAAACAGGGCGAGGAAGGCGGCGCGCGCGACCTCCGCCTCGGCGGCCGGGACCTCGACCGCCACCCGCCGAAGCCCGCTCAGCGGAAGACGCTCTTCAGCTTGTCGAAGAAGCCCTCGTCCTCGCGGTAGTTGTCCTCGGTGGAACGCCGCTCGAGCTCCTCGAACAGCCCCCGCTGCTCGTCGGTGAGCCGGCGCGGCACGCGCACGTTCACGAGCACTCGGTGGTCGCCCCGTCCGAAGCCCTGGAGCACCGGCATTCCCCGACCGCGGAGGACGCGGATCTCCCCGGGCTGCGTCCCCGGCTCGAATCGGAGCGGGACGTCGCCCTCGAGGGTCGGAACCGTCACCTCCACGCCGAGCGCGGCCTGCGTCACGGTGAGGTCGACGGTCGAGAAGATGTCGTCGCCCTCGCGGACGAAGCGCTCGTCGGAGGCGACGCGAACGAGGACGAAGAGGTCGCCGGAGCGGCCGCCGAGCGCCCCGGCGTGGCCCTCGCCGCTGAGGCGAATTCGCTGGCCGTCGTGGATGCCCGGCGGGATCTCGACCCGAAGCGACCGCTCCTCGACGACGCGTCCGCTCCCGGCGCAGCGCTCGCATGGCGTCTCGACGATCGCCCCCGCGCCGCCGCAGCGCTTGCACGGCTGCGTACGCACGAACTGGCCGAACGCGCTTCTGGAGACATGCTGGATGTAGCCGAAGCCGTCACATTGCGGACACCGGTTCGGGCTCGTGCCCGGCTCGGCGCCGTTTCCGCCGCAGCGGTCGCACGAGACGCTCGTCCGCACCGGCACCTCACGTGTGATCCCGGTGGCCGCCTCGGCGAGCTCGATCTCCACCTGGGCGGCGACGTCGGCGCCCCGCGCCCGACTACGCCCGGCACCGCCGAAGAGGTCGTCGCCGAAGAAGACGGAGAAGATGTCGGCGAGGTTGCCGAGGTCGAACTGCGACGGCGTGAACCCGCCGCTCCGCAGCCCTGCGTGTCCGTAGCGGTCGTAGATCTCGCGCGTCTCCGGCTTCGACAGAACCTCGTAGGCCTCCGCGACCTCGCGGAAACGGTCATGGGCGTCGGGAGCATCGGAGACGTCGGGGTGTAGCTCGCGCGCCAGCCGCCGGAACGCCTTCTTGATGTCGGCCTCCGTCGCGTTCCGGGCGAGGCCGAGGATCTCGTAGTAGTCCCGCTGCGTCGTGGCCATCGCGGCAAGGTTAGCTTCGCTTCCGCCGGTCACCCGCGGGGCGGGTGACGGGCTCAGTTGTCGGCGTAGACCGCTTCCACGAAGCGCGAGAGCTCGTGCGCCGCCGAGCGGACTGTGCGGATCGCCTTGTCGTAGTCCATGCGCACCGGGCCGAGCAGCCCGACGGTGCCGAGCGCGCGGTTCGAGAGGCCGTAGCAAGCGGCGACGAGCGCCACGTCCTGGAGCTTCGGGTGCTCGAGCTCGCCTCCGACGCGAACGAAGGGATGCTTCGCGTCGAGCGTCGCGTCGACGAGCTCGAGCAGCGCCGCACGCTTCTCGAGCGTCTCGAGCAGGCGCCGGTAGACGCCGAGCTCCTCCGCCCGCACGTCCTCGAGCAGGCTGGCGGCGCCGCCGACGTAGAGCCGCTGCTCCGCGCGCAGCAGCTCGGTGAACGCCGGCCGCAGCAGCCCGAGGAACTCGAGCTCGCGCGCGGACAGACCCGGATCCTCGAAGCGCCGTCGCAGGAGGTGAGTCCCGAGCCCGAGCCCCGTGACCCGCTCGTTGAGGTACTCCGCGGCCCACTTCACCAGCCCCGGATCGACCGGCCGCTCGAACGACACGACCCGCTTCGACACGTCTCCGGTTGAGGTGATCACGACCACGACGACGACGTCCGGCTGGAGCAGGAGCACCTCGACGTGACGAACCGTCGTCGTCTCGAGCGGCGGCGCGGAGACGAGCGCCAGGAGGCTCGTAAGGTCGGCGAGGGCATCCGTGGTCGCCTGGAGAGCCGACTCGACCTCGCTGCGAAGCGTGGAGAGGTCGAGCTCGAAACGAGCCGGCCGCGGCTCGAGCCGTTCGAGCAGCTCGTCGACGTAGAGGCGGTAGCCGCGCTCGGTCGGGACCCGCCCCGCCGAGGTATGGGGATGAGTCAAGAAGCCGAGCTCCTCGAGCTCCGCGAGCTCGTAGCGCACCGTCGACGACGACACCCGCAACTGCGATCGCTCGACCAGGTGCTTCGAGCCGACGGGCTGGCCCGTGGCGACGTACTCCTCGACGAGCTTCTCGAGGATGTCACGCTGGCGCGGTGTGAGCTGCATCTGCATCGCTTTTGCAGCGATTTTAGCCCGTCTGTCCTCGTGTCCTGCCGCCGCGGGCCGCCGCTACGCGAGCAGCTCCGCCGTCACGCCGCCGCCGAGGAAGCGGCCCCGCGCCGTGAGCGCGAGGGTCTCGCCCGCGTCGTCCCACCGTGTCCGCCGCGCAAGCCCGAGCTCCTCGAGTCGATCGAGCGCCGCGAGATCCACCGCGCTTTCGAGTCCGTGGAGCGCGAGTGGCTCGTCGAGACGCAGCCCGAGGAGAACGCGTTCGCGCCGTCGGACCGTCGGCGAAAGCGGCTCCAGCTCCCGCGGCGGCGCCTCTCCGCGACCCAGGGCGGCGAGGTAAGCCCCGAGTCGAGGCGTCGTGCGCCAGCGGTGGCCCTCTACGGTCGAGACAGCGCCGATCCCGATCCCCAGGTAGTCCCGCCCGCGCCAGTACGCGAGGTTGTGCCGAGCGCGGAGATCCCGACCGTCTGCGTGCTCCGGGTCGACGCAGAAGTTCGCGGTCTCGTACCAGCGGTAGCCGGCGCCGGTGAGCCGAGCGACGACGCGCTCGAAGTAGTCCTCCATCGCCTCCGCCTGGCGGGCAAGCTCATTCCCGTAGGTATGTGTGAAGCGAGTCCCGAGCTTCGCCTCGAGCTCGTAGCAGGAGAGATGCTCCGGCTCGAGCACGAGCGCGTCGCTCAGGTCGCGCTCGAGATCGGCGGCGCTCTGGCTCGGGATCCCGTAGAGGAGATCCAGCGAGATGTTGTCAAATCCGACATCGCGCAGAGCGTACACGGCGGCGCGGACGGCGGCCGGCGTCGCGCGGCGCTCGAGCACCGCGAGCAGGTGCGGCCGGAAGCTCTGCGCGCCCACCGAGACGCGCGTCACCCCGTGGTCGCGCAGGAGCCGGGCCAGCTCCGGCGTGACCGTCTCGGGGTTTGCCTCGACCGTGACCTCCTCGGCCGTGGGCAGCGCAGCGAGCAGACGGGCGAGCTCGGCGGCGGAGGTGACCGTCGGCGTGCCGCCGCCGAGGAAGATCGTCTCGAGCCGAGGTGCAAGGGCCCCGCGCTCCAACTCGAGCTCGGCGAGGAGCGCGTCGACGTAGCGCCCGTGGTCGCTGACGCGGCCGACGAGCGTGACGAAGTCGCAATAGCCGCAGCGGTGGGCACAGAACGGCAGGTGGACGTACAGATGGCGCACGCCACAGCCGCGGCCTTCGCGCCGGTCGCCGCGGCCGCCGGGGCGGCCGTCCGCGCCGAGGGTCACCGTCGCGGCTCCTGGCCAAGGTTGAGCACCGCGAGGAAGGCTTCCTGCGGCACCTCGACCATCCCGACCTGCTTCATCCGCTTCTTGCCCGCCTTCTGCTTCTCGAGCAGCTTGCGCTTGCGGGTGATGTCGCCGCCGTAGCACTTGGCGAGCACGTCCTTTCGCCGCGCCTTGACCGTCTCGCGGGCGATGACGCGCGAGCCGATCGCGGCCTGGATCGCGACGTCGAACATCTGGCGTGGGATCTCGTCGCGCAGCCGCTCGACGAGCGCGCGGCCCCGCTCGTACGCGCTCGCTCTGTGAACGATGAGTGACAAAGCATCCACAGGCTCGCCACCGACGAGGATGTCCACCCGGGCCAGGTCCGCCTCGCGGAACCCGGCCAGGTCGTAGTCGAAGCTCGCGTAGCCGCGCGTCCGCGACTTCAGCTGGTCGTAGAAGTCGAGCACGACCTCCGCCAACGGGAGCTCGTACGTCAGATGGACGCGGCTCTCGGACAGGTATTCGAGCGAGCCGTACCGCCCGCGGCGCTCGTTGCAGAGCTCCATCACCGAGCCGACGTACTCCTTCGGAACGATGATCGACGCGCGGATGTACGGCTCCTCGATCTGCTCGAACTCGGCGGGCATGTCTGCCGGGCTGTGCACCTCGATCGTCTCACCGGCGTGGGTCGTGACCCGGTAGGCGACGTTCGGCGCCGTGACGAGCAGGTCGAGGTCGAACTCGCGCTCGAGCCGCTCGCGCACGATTTCCATGTGCAGCAAGCCCAGGAAGCCGCAGCGAAAGCCGAAGCCGAGCGCCTGCGAGGTCTCCGGCTCGTAGAAGAGCGCAGCGTCGTTCAGCTTCAGCTTCTCGAGCGCGTCGCGGAGCTCCGGGTAGTCGTCCGAGTCCGTCGGGTACAGGCCCGAGAAGACCATCGGCTTCACGTCCTTGTAGCCCGGAAGCGGCATGTCCGCGGGGCGCTCCTCCGAGGTGAGCGTGTCCCCGACGCGCAGACGGGACACGTCCTTCAGGCCCGTGATCACGTAGCCGACCTCGCCTGTACCGAGCGACTCCGCCGGCCGCATCGTCGGCGAGAAGAAGCCGAGCTCCTCGGCCTCGAAGCGCGTTCCCGCGGCCATCGCGCGCAGGCGCTCGCGCCGCCGAAACGAGCCGTCGACGACGCGGACGAACGCGACCACGCCACGATACTGGTCGTAGGACGAGTCGAAGACGAGCGCCCGCGCCGGGGCGTCCGCGTCGCCTCCCGGCGTCGGCACCCGCTGGACGACGGCGTCGAGCACGTCAGCCACGCCCTCGCCCGTCTTCGCGGAGATACGCAGCACGCGCTCGGGCGACTCGCCCACGAGATCGGCGAGCTCCGCCGCGGTCCCCTCGGGGTCGGCCTGCGGCAGGTCGATCTTGTTCACGACCGGGACGATCTCGAGATCGTTCTCGATCGCGAGGTACGCGTTCGCGAGGGTCTGGGCCTCGATCCCCTGCGCCGCGTCGACGACGAGCAGCGCCCCCTCGCACGCCTGGAGCGACCGCGAGACCTCGTAAGTGAAGTCGACGTGGCCGGGCGTGTCGATGAGGTTGAGCTCGTGGCCCTTCCAGTGCACGCGGACGGCCTGCGCCTTGATCGTGATCCCGCGCTCGCGCTCGAGCTCCATCGTGTCGAGCACCTGCTCGCGCATCTCCCGGCTCGACACGGCGTCGGTGAGCTCGAGGATGCGATCGGCGAGCGTCGACTTGCCGTGGTCGATGTGGGCGATGATCGAAAAGTTGCGAATTCGTTCCTGGTCCATGCGAAGCTCACGCGCGGCGGAGACGGGCTCGCAACGATAGCAACGCGTCCAGCTCACGAACCCGCAGCAAACGGCAGGAAACGAGGTATGCGAGCGCGCCCGCGGCGAGGGCGGCGGCGACCGAGACGACCTGGCCCCCGAACGACCGGCCGAGGGCCGCGTCGAGGCCGCGCCACACAGGATATGCGGCCGCGGCGAGGACGGCCGACGCGACGACGACGAGCGCGAACGTCCGGCCGGTCTCGCCCAGCTCGATCCGGCCGAACCGGCGCCGGAGCAGGACGAGCAGCGCGGCCGAGCCGGCGATGTTCACGAGCGACGTCGAGAGCGGGATGCCCCAGATCCCGAACCGGTAGAACGCGGCGTCGAGGACGGCGTTGAGGCCGAGGTTCGCGAGCGCGACGAGGGTCGGGATCCAGTTCGACTGGAGGCTGAAGAAGGCGCGGTTCAGCATCAGCATCGTGCCGTTGAAGGTCAGGCCGAGCGCGAAGGCGACGAGGGCGGCGGCGACGACGTGCGTCTGCGACGGGGTGAAGTCGCCGCGCTGGTAGACGAGACGCACGATCGGCGTCGCGAGAACGGCCGAGGCGACGCTGGCCGGCACGAGCAGGAAGCCGATCTGGCGCAGGCCGAGCGCGACCGTATGCCGGAAGCCCTCGTCGTCGCGGCGCGTGGCCAATCGGGCCAGGGCCGGGAACAGGACCGTGGCCACGGCCACCGAGAACATGCCCTGGGGAAAGATGTACAGGCGGAAGGCGGCGTTGATCGCGCTCGGGGCCTGGTTTCGGTCGATGAGTCGCGCGGCGAAGAGTGTGTCCACGAGCGCATTCAGGTTGATCAGCCCGAGGCCGAGCGTGATCGGCACCATCAGCTTGAAGGTGCGGCGGACGGCGGGGTCGCGCCAGTCGAGCACCATGTGGAGCCGTCCGTCGCGGCCGCGGAGCCAGGGCACCGGCAGGAGGAGCTGGATCAGCGTCGCGACGACGATCGAGACCGCGTAGACGTAGAGCTTCGCGTCGAGCCGGTGTGCGCGCGGGACGCCGAGCGCGAGACCGGCCACGATCGCCAGGTTCCAGAAGACGGGCGCGAGCGCCGGCACCGAGAAGTGCTCGTAGCTGTTCAGGATCCCGACGACGATCCCGGTGAGGCCGAGGAGGACGACGATCGGGAAGAGGACACGCGCGAGCCCGGTAGCAAGGCCGCCGTAGCCGAACGCCCGCATCACCCACGGCGCGATGACGATGAAGATCGCCGTCAGGCCGCCGAGGCCGAGCAGCGTCAGCCAGAACAGACTCGAGGCGACGCGCCAAGCGCGCTTCCGCTCCCCCTTCTCCAGGAGCTCGCTGAAGACCGGGACGAACGCCGACGAGAGCGCCGCGTCCGCGACGAGCGCTCGGATCGTGTTCGGGACGAGGAACGCGACCTCGAACGCGTTGATCGATCCGACGGTGCCGAAGTAGTACCGGACGACGGACTCGCGGACGAGGCCGACGATTCGCGAGAGACCCGTGGCGAGGGAGAAGACGGCCGTCGACCAGGCGAGCCGGCGGCCCCGCGCCTCCGCGGCGCCGGTCGAGCCGCGCGCCTCTACCACGCCGCGAGTATAGGGAGGGGGGTTGCTGCCGCCCCGGCGGGACGGAGCCGACGCTCTGGTACCATCGCCGGCGCCCGCGAGGTCGCGGGCTTTGCTTCGAAATGCCGAACATCAAGCAACAGAAGAAGCGCGTCCGCACGGCCGCCGAGGATCGGCTCGAGAACGTCCGCTACCGGTCGACGGTGAAGACGCTTACCCGGCGGCTGCGCGATGCGGTCGCAGACGGCGACTCCGACCGCATCGCCACGGCGCACGTCCGGCTCGTCCGGTCGATCGACAAGGCGGCGGCACGTGGAGCGCTCCATCGGAACACCGCCGCGCGCCGGAAGTCGCAGGCCGCGAAGCTCATCTCGGGTAGCTGAGGCGCCGCCGACGCCGGCGCCGCCGGGCGTGCGAGCGCCCGCGGAGACTCGGCGCTCGGACTCTGGCGCTCGGGGCTGGGTCTCAGGCAGGCGCCGGCTCGCGCTCGGCGCGGGTCACGTCGACGAGCGCCCGAGCGAGCTCGAGCTCGCCGGAGAGCCGGCTCCTGCCCTTGAGCGCCGCGTCGAGCGCCGCGAGGCGGACGGTTGCCGCGCGGAGCTCCTCGACGCTGAAGCTGGCGGCGTGCGCGAATGCCTTCTCGGCCGCGAAGGGGTGCATCTTCAGCCGCCCCGCGGCCTCGCGCGGCCGGACGCCCTCGGCGGCCAGCGCCTGGCAGGCGCGCACCTTGCCGACGTGGCTCGCGAGGAGGGCCGCGATTCCCGTCAGCTCTCGGGACGAGCGCTCGAGCAGCGAGTCGGCGGCGCGCAGGACGGCTGCGATGTCGCGCCGGCCCCAGGCGTCGGTGAGCGCGAACACGGACGCCTCGGCGCGGGGGACCGCGAGCAGCTCGACGTCGCGGACGCCGATCGTCTCACCACCGGCCCACGTTGCGAGCTTCTCCACCTCGACGGCCAGGGCGTCGAGGTCGTCGCCGACGAGGTCCGCGAGCGCTTGACAGGCATCGGCGTCGGCGTGCGCGCTCCGTCGGGCGAACTGCTCGGCCACCCAGGCAGGAAGGTCGCGCTTGCGCGGCGCCTCGTAGCGGAGGACCTCCCCCGCCTTCGCGGAGGCCTTCGCAAGCGGCGCGTCGCTCTTGATACCGTCGCCGACGAGCGCGAGGACGGTGCCTGGCGCCGGCGCCGCGAGGTACTCGGCGACCGCCTTGACGTCGGCCGTCTTCCAGCGCTCGACCTCCTCGACGACGACGAGCCTCACGCCGCCACCGAACAGGCCAAGGGCGTTGCAGGCGGCGATCGCCTCGTCGCCGGAGGTCTCGCCTGCGTGCAGAAGCTCGGCCGCGTCCGCTCCCATCCGCTCCCGCAGGCGTCGCACGGCGCGCGTCACTTTCGGCCGGTCGCTGCCGGTGATCAGGTACGCGGGCTTCAGCTCGGACGCCACCGGCGCCAAGCATAGGCCGCGCCGAGGAGGAGCCCGACCGCGAGCGCGGCCGCGGCCCGACCTGATCGGATCTGGGCGAACGGCAGGCCGCCGACGAGACGTGCGCAGGCTGCGAGGTACGCCGCGCACCAGCCGTTCAGGCCGGCGAGCGTCGCGGCGGCGCCGCCGGAGACAGGCGCGACGGCAGCCGCGGCTAGCCCGAGGCCGAGCAGCGGGACGACGGCCGGTGCCGCGAGGGCGTTCGCCGGCACAGTGAGGAGCGGAACCGCGTGGAACTGGAGCCATGAGATCGGGGCCGTCGCGAGGCCGCACGCGGTCGAGACGGCCACGACGTCCGCGAGCTTCCCCGGAACCGGGTAGCCCTCGAGCACGCGCCGGATCCTTGGCGTCAGCGTGAAGATCGACAGCACGGCGGCGAACGACAGCTCGAAGCCCGGATCGAGCAGCGTGTACGGGTTCCAGGCGAGAAGCACGATCGCCCCGAGGAGCAGGAAGTGCCACCGATCTTTCTGGCGCGCGGCGAGCCACGCGAGCGAGCCGAGAGCTCCCGCGACCGCTGCCCGGATCACTGACGGCTGTGCGCCCACGGCGAGGACGTACACGCCGATCGCGGCGAGCGCGCCGAGCTCGCCGACGAGCCGCGGCAGTCCGACAAGCCACGCGACGAGCAGGGCGGAGCCTGCCACGAGCGCCACGTTCTGACCCGAGACCGCTAGGAGGTGATAGAGACCCGAAGCCCGGAAGTCTTGCCGCAGCCCGTCCGAGAGGCCGGCGTCGTCGCCGAGCACGACGCCCTCGACGATGCCGCGCCGCTCGCCGGTGAGGCCACGCGCGGCCGACCGCCCGAGCCACGCGCGGAGCCGATCGGCGAGGCCCGCGAAGCCGCCGCGCCTGCCGACCGCGCGCCACCGGTCGCCGCGCAGGACGACGTGGACCCCCTGGCGCCGAAGCCAGGCGGCCTCGTCGAAGCCGTGCGACGGCCCTCGTGGCAGGACGAGCTCTCCGAGCACCTCGAGGCGGGCGCCTTGCGGCGGCGCGCGGCCGAGCGGCAGCTCTAAGAGCACCGGCTCGTCGACGGCGAGCCGGCCGAAACGGGCGACGCGGGCCGGGAGGCGAAGCTCGAACCGGCCGCGCCGGGGCGGACCGGTCACGGTGAGGACCGTCGTCTCCGACCACCCCACCCGCGCGAGGAGCACGCTGCGGTCGAGGTCGGCGAGTCGGGTGCTGCCCCACCAGAGGGCTGCGAGGACGCCGGCGGTCACGACGAGGCCCCCGGCCCGCTTAGGGCGTACGAAAGCGGAGCCGGCGACCGCCGCCGCCGCACCGACGGCGAGCGCCGGCCACGTGCAGCGCACGCCGAGCGACGCGGCGAGACCGAGAGCCGCGGCCGCAGCGACCCGTTGCGGGACGACGATCCGGATCGGCGCGTCGCTCACGGCGCTACCAGATCCCGTAGTTGGTCGAGACGCGCCGGGCCGATGCCGGATACGGCGTCGAGCTCGTCGACGGAGGTGAAGGCGCCGTGCTTCTGGCGGTAGTCGACGATCTTCTGCGCGGTCACCGGCCCGATGCCTGGCAGGGCGTCGAGCTGCTCGACGGTCGCGCCGTTCAAGTGCACCGGGCCCATCGGAATGCCCGACGCACCCGACACGCCCGCGACGCCGCCCCCAGCGCCACCGGCCGCCGTCACCCCCGCGCCCCGCCGCGGCACGACCACCTGCTCGCCGTCCGAGACAAGCGCTGCGAGGTTGACGAGCGAGAGGTCGGCTTTGCGGGTCGAGCCGCCGGCGCGAGCGACCGCGTCTGCCACGCGCGCACCCTGCGCGAGCCGGTACAGGCCCGGCCGGAGCACAGCCCCCACGACGTCGACGACGACGCGTGTCGGCGCCGCCGTCGTGGTCGCGAACGTCGCCGGTGGGAGCGTCGGCGGTGGAGGCGCCGCGCTCCCACCGTGGGAGAGGAGACGGCTGCCGACGAGCAGCACCGCGAGGAGGGCTGCTCCCGCGAGGAGCGCGCGGCGACGGCTGATCGGCAGCTCGGGCACGTTGTCGAGTCTGCCGACAGAGAACGCACGCGTTCGTGCCGGAAGTGCGCCAACTTCGCGACGCGGCGGACGGGTCGGGTCAGCGCGAGACGGCTCGGCCCCGCGCCCCGGCCGGATCGCGGCGCGTCCTACCCGACGACGAGGTTCACGAGCTTCCGCGGCACGACGATCGCCTGGCGGATCTCCTTGCCGTCGAGGTGTGCGCGCACCTTCGGCGACTCCTTCGCCCGCGCGACGAGCTCGTCCTCGGAGGCGTCGGCCGGCATCTCGACCCGGTCGCGCACCCGGCCGTTCACCTGGATGACGAGCTCGAAGGTCGCGCGCTCGAGCCAGGCCGGGTCGGCGACCGGCCACGGCTCGGCCCAGAGCCGCGAACCGCCCAGCCGCTCCCACAGCTCCTCCGCCACGTGCGGCGCGTACGGCTGGATCAGGGACACGGCCGTCTCTGCGGCGAAGCGCGCGTCCGGAGCGGACGTGTCCGCGGCGAGAGCGTTCACGAGCTCCATCACGGCGGCGATCGCCGTGTTGAACGACTCGCGGCGGCCGATGTCGTCGGTCACCTTCGCGATCGTCTCGTGCGCCTTCCGAGTCAGAGCGCCGGGCTCCCCCGCCCCCGGCTCCCCCGCCCGCGGCTCGACCGCCGCCGTCTCGTTCACCAGCCGCCACAGCCGCCGAACGAAGCGGACCATCCCCTCGATCCCTTCCTCCGTCCACTCGATGTCCTGGTCGGCCGGGCCCACGAAGAGCATGTACAGCCGCACCGGATCGGCCCCGTAGCGGGCGACGACCTCGTCCGGAGCGATCACGTTCCCTCGGGACTTGGACATCTTCGCGCCCGCGTACTTGACCCAGCCGTTGCCGTGGAAGTGTGCGAAGGGCTCGCGGAAGCCGGCCAGATCGAGGTCGTTCAGCGCCTTCTGGAAGAAGCGCGCGTAGATCATGTGCATCGTCGCGTGGTCGACCCCGCCCTGGTAGAAGTCGACGGGCCCCCAGTAGTCGACGATCTCGCGCTCGAACGGCGCGCGGTCGTTGTGCGCGTCGCAGTAGCGCAGGAAGTACCAGGCGGAGTCGACGAAGGTGTCCATCGTCTCCGCCTCGCGGCGCGCCTCGCCGCCACAGCGGGGGCACGGCACGCGCATCCACTCCTCGTTCGAGGCAAGCGGCGGCTTGCCCTTCGGCAGGTAGTCCTCGATGTCCGGGAGCAGCACCGGCAGGTCCTCGTCCGGAACGGGCACGACTCCACACCGGCCGCAATGGACGATGGGGATCGGACAGCCCCAGTAGCGCTGGCGCGAGAAGCCCCAGTCGCGGAGCCGGTAGCTCGTCGCCGGCCGCGCCCGCCCGCGGCTCTCCAGCCACTCGACGATCGCGCGCTTCGCCTCCGGGCTCGACATCCCCGAGAACTGCGCCGACTCGACGAGCACCTCGTCGTCGGAGTGGCCGACGAAGGCGGCACCCGCCTCGCCCTCGCCGCCCCGCGGCACGACCACCGTCTTCACCGGCAGGTCGAAGCGCTGCGCGAACTCGAAGTCGCGCTCGTCGTGGGCCGGGACGGCCATGATCGCCCCGGTGCCGTAGTCGGAGAGGACGTAGTCGGCGATCCAGATCGGCAGCCGCGTCTCGTTCACCGGGTTCGTCGCGAACCAACCGGTGAAGACGCCGGTCTTCTCCTTCGCCTCGACGCGCTCCTCGACCGTCTTCGCCGCCGTGAGCCGAACGTACTCGCGGATCTCCTCCTCGTGCGGCGAGCCCTCGGCCAGCCGCTCCACGATCGGATGCTCCGGGGCGACGACGAAGAACGTGGCCCCGTAGAGCGTGTCCGGCCGGGTCGTGAAGACAGGTAGGTCGATGTCGAGCTCCTCCACCCGGAACAGGACGTCCGCGCCCTCGGAGCGGCCGATCCAGTTCCGCTGCATCGCGACGACGCGCTCCGACCAGCGCAAGCCCTCGAAGTGGAGCAGCTCGTCCGCGTAGGCGGTCGTCTTGAAGAACCACTGCTCGAGGTTGCGCGACTCGACGACCGCGCCGCAGCGGTCGCAGTGGCCGTCGTGGACCTGCTCGTTCGCGAGCACGGTCTGGTCGTTCGGGCACCACTTCACCGGGGCCGCCTTCCGGTAGGCGAGGCCCGCCTCGTAGAACCGCAGGAACAGCCACTGCGTCCAGCGGTAGTACGAGGGGTCATGTGTCGAGAGCTCCCGCTCCCAGTCGATCGCCCAGCCGACGCGCTTCATGAAGCGTCGGATGGCGACGATGTTCCGCTCCGTCGTCTCACGCGGATGGCCACCGCCCTTGATCGCCGCGTTCTCCGCCGGCAGCCCAAACGAGTCGAAGCCCATCGGCCGCAGCACCTCGTGGCCGGTGCGCCGGTAGAAGTGCGCGCGGACGTCGCCGAGCGTGTAGACGAGCATGTGTCCCATGTGCAGCGACCCAGACGGGTACGGGAGCTGCTCGAGCACGTAGCGCTTGCGCGGATTCGGCGGCGTTCCCGGCGCGGGATTGTCGACGTGGAAGGCCCGCTCGGCCTCCCAGATCGGCTGCCACTTCGCCTCGACCTTCTCTGCCTCGTACTTCTCCATCACGTCCTCCGGGAACAAAAAAGCCTCTCATAGGAGAGGCCCAGTGGAAGCCGACGCGGCGCGCGCCGCGTTCGCCTCCTGCGCTACGTAAGAAGCTCCTGCATTAGCGTGACTCTAGCAATGGGTCGCCGCCCAGTCATCCGACGAAAGGAGCCGCCCGCATGGCCGACTACACCGTCGTCAACCTCAAGGAGGTCGAGGACCAGGCGCCGAAGTTCGGGCTCGCGCCGCAGCTCGAGATGCGCATGGCGCGCGTCGCCCTCGGCCTCGAGAACTCGGGGATCAGCTACCAGCGGCTGGCGCCGAGCTTTCGCATCCCGTTTGGGCACAAGCACAAGAATCAGGAGGAGATCTACGTGCTGGTCGGCGGGAGCGTGCGGATCAAGCTCGAGGACGAGGTGGTCGAGCTGAAGCCGTTCGACGCCGTCCGGGTTCACAAGGACACGATGCGCGGCTTCGAGGCCGGGCCCGAGGGCGCGGAGCTGATCGCGATCGGCGCGCCTAACACCGGCCCCGGCGACGGAGACACCGTGCAGGGCTGGTGGAGCTAGACACTGATCTCTGGCCCGATACGGCGGCCGTCGACGACGGTGTGCTGGTCGTCGGCGGCGCGCAGGCGACCGACCTCGCCGCCGAGCACGGCACCCCGCTCGTCGTCTACTGCCGCGAGACGATCGTCGCGCAGGCCCGGGCCTTTCGCGCGATCGATCCCGAGGCGCTCGTCGCCTTCGGCGTGAAGGCCTTCCCGAACGTCGCGATCCTGCGGCTGCTGCATGGCGAAGGGCTCGGCGCCGACGTCTCGACGCGTGGCGAGCTCGAGTTCGCGCTCCGCGCCGGCCTGAGCGGCGAGGAGCTTCTCTTCCACGGGAACAACAAGTCGGACGACGAGCTCGAGGTCGCCACGGCGGCGGGTGCGCTCGTCGTGCTCGACTCGGGCGAGGAAGTGGTCCGTGCGGCGCGTGCCGGCGTCCGCCGCGTGCTCGTCCGGCTTACTCCGGGGATCAAGGCGCGGACGCACCAGTCGATCCAGACCGCGCACGACGACTCGAAGTTCGGCGTCGACCTCGACGGCGCGCTCGGCGTCCTGCGTGACGCACTCGACGCGCTCGAGCCGGTCGGCCTGCACGTCCACATCGGCTCGCAGCTCGCGCGCGTCGACGAGAGCCTGCTCGCCGTCGACCGGCTCGTCGCCTTCTGCCGTCGCTGCCGCGACGAGCTCGGCTGGACGGCACAGCTCCTCGACCTCGGCGGCGGGCCCGGGATCCGGCACTCGCCCAACGAGCAGGTGCCGCCGCCGCACGAGTTCGCGCGCGCGCTCGTCGAGCGGCTCCGCACGGAGTGGCCGGAGCCGGTGCGGGTCGCGCTCGAGCCGGGGCGGTCGCTCGTCGGGCGCGCGGGCGTGACGCTCTACCGGATCGGCGCGACGAAACGAAGCGGCGACGTCGAGTACGCGGCCATCGACGGCGGCATGTCCGACAACCCGCGGCCGCAGCTCTACGGCGCGCGCTACGCGGCGCGGCTCGCGAACCGCGATGGGCCGGCCGAGGGCGACTTCCGGATCGCCGGCAAGCACTGCGAGTCCGGCGACGTCCTCCTGGATCGGGTCGCGCTGCCGAGGCCGCGGCGCGGCGACCTGCTCGCGGTGCCCGCCACCGGTGCGTACACGCTCGCGATGGCGTCGAACTACAACGGGGTGCCGCGACCGGCGGCGGTGCTCGTCGCGGACGGCGAGGCGACCGTGATCCGGAGGCGCGAGACGGTCGACGACCTGCTCGCGCTGGAAGCATGATCCGCCGCGCCCGGGAGAGCGACGCACAGGCCGTGACGGCGCTCCTCTCCCAGCTCGACTACCCGTTCGAGGCGGAGGCGGTCGCGCCGGCGCTGGCGGAAATCGTCACCGATCCGGCACACCTGCTGCTCGTCGCCGAGGAGGACGGCGAGGTGGTCGGCTTCGTGAACGCGAACTTCCGGCCACAGCTCCACCACCTCGCGCCGGTGGGGACGATCGACGAGCTGGTGGTCGACGCGTCGCGGCGCGGCCGGCGGATCGGCGAGCAGCTCGTCGACGCGGTGCTCGCCGAGGCGCGCCGCCGGGGTGCAGACGTCGTCGAGGTGATGACCCACGAGCGCCGCGAGCGCGCGCGGGCCTTCTACCGCCGCTGCGGCTTCGAGGCGACCTCGATCAAGCTCGTGCACCCACTGGACGCAGGAGGCGGCGCGGCCGCACGAGACCGGCCTCGTTGACGCTCGGGTTCACCGGCTCGGCGAGCGGCTCCGCGCCGTACGAGGCGCGCGTGCGCTCGGCCGGCGGCACCCCGTAGAGCGTCGTCCGCTGCCGCGGAACGCGCCCGGCGGAGCGGATCAGCTCCTCCATCGCCTCGGGCGGGAGCTCCTGGCCGTGGCTCGCGCCCGCAGCACGCGAGATCGACTCGTTCATCAGCGTTCCGCCGAGGTCGTTGCAGCCGGCGGCGAGGGCGGCGCGCGCACCGTCGCGACCGAGCTTCACCCATGAGGCCTGGACGCTCGTGATCCACGGATGCAACGCGAGCCGCGCGACCGCGTGGACGAGGAGCGCCTCGCGAAACGTCGGCCCCGGGCGCGCGCCGCCGCGCAGGTAGATCGGCGCCTCCATGTGCACGAACGGGAGCGGGACGAACTCCGTAAAGCCGCCGCTCCGCCGCTGCTGGTCGCGCACCGCGAGGAGGTGGCGCGCCCAGCTCCGCGGGCTCTCGACGTGGCCGAACATGATCGTCGCGGTCGAGCGCAGCCCGGCTCGGTGCGCCGCGTCGTGCACCCCGAGCCACTGCGCCGTCGTCACCTTGTCGGGGCAGATCACGCGGCGGACCTCGTCGTCGAGGATCTCGGCCGCCGTACCGGGCAGTGAGGCGAGGCCGGCGTCGCGCAGCCGCGCGAGGTACTCGTCGAGCGGGATACCCAGCGTCGCCGCGCCCTGCCACACCTCGAGTGCCGAGAAGGCGTGCACGTGCAGGTCGGGGACGGCCGCCTTCACGGCGCGGCAGACGTCGAGGTAGGTCTGACCCGTGAAGGCCGGGTGGATGCCGCCCTGGAGGCAGAGCTCGACCGCGCCGCGCTCCCACGCCTCCTCGGCGCGGCGGGCGATCTCCTCCAGCGGGACGAGGTACGGCGCGCCGCGCAGGTTGGCGGCGAGCTTGCCCTTCGAGAATGCGCAGAAACCGCACCGGAAGTAGCACACGTTCGTGTAGTTCACGTTCCGGGTGACGACGTACGTGACCGTGTCGCCGCAGACCTCGCGGCGGATGTCGTCGGCGGCGCGGAGCACCGCGCCGAGCGCCGGGCCCCGTGCGCGCAACAGCCCCGTCGCGTCGTCCTCGTCGAGCTCGACCTCCTCGCGCACCTTCGCGAGCGCGGTGAGCACCGCCGTATCCCGGACGCGTCCGGTCCCGTTCGTCACGCGAGGAACAGGGGTACCGGCGCCGGCGGCCCACCGCTCCGTGCGGGCGAGGCCGTCGGCGTCGGCTCGTCGGAGCACGGCCGGCGCGACGGCCGGGTCGAGCCAGCGCTTTCGCTCGGCGACGTAGCGCGGGTAGACGGCCAGGCGCGGGGCGAGCTCGAGGCCCGCGGCGCGCGTCGCGCGCTCGAGCCGCTCGACCTCCGGCCACGGCGCCTCCGGGTTGACGTGGTCGATCGTCACCGGCGAGATGCCGCCCCAGTCGTCGATCCCGGCCTCGAGCAGGCGCGGGAAGTCGTCGTAGCTCAGGTTCGGCGGGCACTGGATGCTCGCGTCCGGGCCGAGCACGACGCGCGCCGCCGCCGCCGTCCAGAGCAGCTCCTCGAGCGGCGGCTCCGGCGCGTGCGCCATCTTCGTGCCGGCTTTCGCGCGGAAGTTCTGGACGATCACCTCCTGGACGTGGCCGTAGCGGGCAGCGAGGTCGCGGATCGCGACGAGCGCCTCGAGTCGTTCCGCGCGCGTCTCGCCGATCCCGATCAGGATCCCGGTCGTAAAGGGGACGCGCTCCTCGCCGGCGGCGGCGATCGTCTCGAGGCGTCGCGCCGGGAGCTTGTCCGGCGAGCCGAAGTGCGGGCCGCCGCGACGCGAGAGCCGCTCCGACGTCGTCTCCAGCATGATCCCCATCGAGGCCGAGACGCGCCTCAGCTCGGCGAGATCGGCCCTAGACATGACCCCGGGGTTCAGGTGCGGCAGCAGCCCCGTCTCCTCCAGCACGATGCGCGCCGCCCGCGCCAGGTACTCGAGCGTCGTCTCGCAGCCGAGCGCGGCGAGCTCCTCGCGCGCGACGCGGTAGCGGAGCTCCGGCTTGTCGCCGAGCGTGAAGAGCGCCTCGTGGCAGCCGGCGGCGGCGCCCGCGCGCGCGATCTCGAGCACCTCGTCGAGCGTGAGGTAGGCCCGCTCGCCGCGCCGCGGCGGCCGCGCGAAGGTGCAGTAGTGGCAGACGTCGCGGCAGAGCGTCGTGAGGGGGACGAACACCTTCGGCGAGTAGGTGACGAGCACGCCGTGCCCCGCCTCCCGCAGGCGCCGCGCCTCGGCGCAGAGCTCGTCGAGCGGCGCAGCGAGCAGAGCGCGGGCGTCCACGGCGTGAGCTTACGCACGTGCGCCGGGAGCGCGCATGGAAGCGAGCGTGTAGCCTCAAGTCAGATGCCTCCGCAGTTCGGCGTGAACATCCCGGCCTCGGCCGGCGACGGAGCGGATCCCGTCCGCGATGCACAGCGGGCGGAGGAGCTCGGCTTCGACTTCGTCTCCTCGTCCGACCATCCGGGCGCGCCGAGCCCGAGCCACGAGACGTGGACGATGCTCACGTGGATCGCCGCGTCGACCTCGCGCATCGGCATCGCGACGCGCGTGCTCGGCGTCCCCTTCCGCCCCCCGGCGCTCCTCGCCAAGATGGCCGCGACGCTCGACGCCCTCTCCGGCGGGCGGCTGATCCTCGGCCTCGGCGGCGGCTCCGGCGACGACGAGTTCCGCTCCTACGGCCTCGGCCTGCCGTCGCCGAAGGAGAAGACCGACGGCCTCGAGGACGCGGTCACGATCATCCGCGGCCTCTGGTCGGAGCCGCGGTTCACGCACCAGGGCCGCCGGTACTCGACCGAGGAGGCCGAGCTCGAGCCCAAGCCGAGCCGCCGCATCCCGATCTGGCTCGGGAGCTACGCACCGCGCGCGCTCGCGGTCACCGGGCGCCTCGCCGACGGCTGGATCCCCTCGCTCGGCTACGCAACTCCCGACGGCGTCCCCGGGATGCGGGAGCGCATCCTGAACGCCGCGAGCAAGGCGGGGCGCGACCCGGACGAGATCACGTGCGTCTTCAACGTCGAGGTGCGGATCGGCGGCGGCGCCGCCGGCGACGATCCGGATGTCGTCTCGGGCAGTGCGGACGAGGTGGCAGAGCGGCTCGCCGGCTTCCTCGGGCTCGGGTTCCAAGCGCTCAACTTCATGCCGCCGACAGGCCCGGAGTACGCGGAGCAAGTGGAGCTCCTCGCGCGCGAGGTGATCCCGGCCGTTCAGGCCTCGACGCGCTCGTAGACCGGCGTCGCCCACTGCCGGTAGGGCGGCTCGGCGCGGGCGGCGCGGTCGTAGAGGCGCTGCAACGTCCCGGTCAGCTCGCCCGGCTCGCCCGAGCCGAGCTCGAGCTGGTCGACCGACACGATCGGCTGGAGCTCGACGAGCGTCCCGCAGAGAAACGCCTCGTCGGCGACGTACAGCTCGGTGCGGTCGATCTCCCGGCGCTCGAGCTCGAGGCCGAGCTCCTGCGCGGCCAGCTCCTCCACCGTCGCAAGCGTGATCCCCTCCAGCACGCCGCTCGTCCCCGGCGGCGTCACGAGCCGCCCGTTCCGCACCATCACGAGGCACGAGCCGGGCGCCTCGGCGAGCGTCCCGCGCTGGTTCAGGAGGAGCGCCGTGTCGTAGCCGTTCCGGATCGCCTCCTCCTGCGCGAGGCGGCTGTTCTGGTAGTTCGCGCCGATCTTCACGCGCGGCGGCATCGTGTCGTCGCCGAGCCGGCGCCAAGACGAGATGCAAGCCGCGAAGCCCCGCTGGTAGGCGTTCGAGCGCGGCATCGGCACCGCCGTCACGTAGATGCCGGTCTCCTCGGTTCGCCACACCGTGTCGCTCTCGAGGTAGGCGACGAGGACGAGGTGCAGGTCCTCGGCGAGCTCGTTCGTCCGCAGGAGCTCGACGCACGCCTGCTCGAGCTCGTCGTCCGAGTGCTGGAGCCGCAGGCGCATGCACTTCGCCGAGCGGCGCAGGCGCGCGAGGTGGTCGCGCAGGCGGAAGATGCTGAGCTGCCGGTCGGCCTCGAGCCAGTACGCGCGCACGCCCTCGAAGACGTTCCCGCCCCACATCGCGCCCTGGCTGCGGCCGTGGACGACGCACTCGTCCCACGGGACGATCGTCCCGTTCAGCCACGCGTACGGCGGGGTCTGCGGCAGCGTCCTACCTCCGGACGGGGGCGAGGGTTCCCGCGTCGACCGGCTGCGGCGGCTGCGGCCGGCCGTCCGCGGCACGCGCGCGCGCACATGCGGCGACCACGTCCGGGAGCGTACCGGCGTTCTCGCCGTCGCCCGCCGCCGCGACGTGGCCGTCCGGCCGCACGAGGTACCAGGTCGTCTCGGCGGTCCGGTAGGCGGCGCCTCCCTCCGGCTCCGCCTCCAGGACGACGGCCTCGTCCTCCGGATCGGACTGCGAGCCCGCAGGCAGGACGACGAGGAGGCGAACCGGCACGGGGAAGTCGAGGCCGCGGACCGTCGCCGCCGCGGCGGCGTCGCGTGCAAAGCAGAGGACGACGAACCTGCGCCCGAAGAGCCGGCGCAACCGGGTCCGCGCGCCCTGCACGACCACCTCGAGGTCGGGCGCGAGGACGCCGAGCAGCGGGTGGCTGCGCGAGGAGTCGACGATCGGCGAGTCGGCGTAGACGTACGGCTCGGCCATCCGGCCGCTGTTCACGTGTCGCCGCAGCGGCGGCACCGCGAGCGCCAGCCGGAGCAGCAGGTTGCGGCCGACGCGGCGCGCCCGGCCGGCCGGGACCATGAACCGGATCGTCGCCTCGGTGACGCCGAGGTTCTCGCGGGCGGCGGCGTGCCGCTCGTCGTGGTAGGTGTCGAGCAGCCGCTCGTCCGAGTGGCCGTTCAGGACGAACGCGAGCTTCCACGCGAGGTTGTCCGCGTCCTGGATCCCGCTGTTCATGCCGCGTGCGCCGTACGGCGGGAGGGCGTGCGCGGCGTCGCCGGCGAAGAACACGCGCCCGACGCGCATCCGCTCGACGAGGCGCTGGTAGAAGCGGTACGTGCTGCGCCAGTCGACCTCGTACGGGACGTCGCCGATCACCGCCCGGATGCGCCGGTCGAGCGCGCCCGTCCGCTCCTCCTCGTCGATGTCCGCCTCGGGCGGGAGCTGCCAGTCGATCCGCCACATGTCGTCCGGCTGAGCGTGCATGACGAGCTGACGGCCGGGGTTGAAAGGCGGGTCGTAGTGGAAGTGGCGCTCCGCCGCCAGCGGGAGCTCGGCGCGGATGTCGGTGATGAGAAACCGGTCGGCGTGGGTGTAGCCCGTCCACTCCACCCCGACGAGATCGCGCAGGTCGCTGCGCACGCCGTCGCACGCGACGAGGTAGTCGAAGCGCAGGTGCCGCGTCCGGAACGACGTCTCGACGCGCACGGTGACGCCGTCCGCCTCCTGCTCGACGTCCGAGACCCGGTGCGCCCACAGCACCTCCGTGTACGGGCACTCCTCCAGCTCCTCGAGCATGAGCTGCTGGACCCGGTACTGCGAGATGTTCACGAACGGTCCGTAGCCGAGCGGGCGCGGGTAGACCTTGCGCTCGATCTCCTTGCCGCGGACGTAGGTGCGCGCCACAGTCCACGTGACGCCCTCGGCGTCGACCTCGTCGGCGCAGCCGAACTTGTCCAGGATCTCGAGCACGTCGCCCTGGATCAGGCATGCCTTCGAGCCTTGCTTGCGCAGCTTCGGCTCGGCCTCGAGGACGACGCTGCCGACGCCGAGCGACGCGAGGCGCAGCGCGCACGCGAGGCCGACCGGGCCGGCGCCGACGATGCCGACTGGGCTCAGGTTCTCGGCCATTAGGCGTCGGAAGCAAGCACGATTGGGTCCTCATCTGATGTCCTTTGTGTGACGTGTTCAAACGCCTGCGTCAGCGCGCGGCGAGCGCCGCGTCGACCGCGCGCAGCTCGGCCTCGAGCCCGTCGACGATGCGGAAGCAGTCCGCCTGGAGCGTGGCCGGGTCGGGCGCGCGCAGGAACAGCGTCCCGGCGTAGTTCCGCGTCCCGGCCGTCGGCGAGTAGGCGGGCATCGGCGAGCCGGAGGGATGTGTCATGCCGGTGACGATCTCGACCTCGGTCTTCGGGCTCGTGAGCCGCCGCCAGTCGACGCGATCGGGCCGGAACGGCGGGAGCGAGCTCCAGGGATTCCCGGCGGAGTCGGTGGCGAGCAGCATCAGCGACGCGACGGCCTGCTCCTTCGGGCCGGAGGTGAGCATCCGCTCCGGAAGCTCCGGCTCCCCGCCGAGGAGCGCCGTGAGCAGGAGGTCGATCAGGTCGACGCCGAAGGCCTCGTGGACGACGCGCGGCACCATCGCACCGCCGAGGCGGGCGGCGTTCTCGAGCAGGCAGAGGCCGCGGTCGCGCTGGAGCTTGATCTCGAGGTGCGTAGCGCAGTCCTCGAGCTCGAGCGCGTCGACGGCGGCACGGGCGAGCTTCTCGATCTGGCGTTGCCGGTCCTCGCTCAGCGTCACCGGCGCCGGGAACCCGAGCTCGACGTAGGGCGGGATCGACGGCAGGCGGCCGGTGATCGAGATCGGGTGGTAGCGGCCGCCGACGACGAGGCCCTCGATGCTGACGTAGTCGCCGTAGCCGTCGACGTCGTACCAGGAGTCGGTCGTCGCCTGGATGATCTCCTCGGCCATGAACTGCGCGCCGCGGCCGATCGGCATGAAGTCGTACATCCGCGCCGCCTCCAGCTCGTCGACGACGCTCGTCACGCGCCCCCAGACGGCGGCGAGATCCGTGTCGTCGGAGACGAGCACCTGGCCCTGCGAGCCGGCGAGCCACGTCGGCTTGAGCAGGAACGGCGCTCGCAGCCGCGCCCCGGCCCGCTCGAGGTCCGCCTGCGAGCGGACCGGCTCGAACTCCGGGCCCGGCAGCCCGTGCTCGTGCCACACTTTGCGCATCTCGACCTTGTCGCGGGAGCGCAGGACGTTCGGCCCCGGCCCGCGCAGACCGAGCTCGACGCACGCCTCCGCCACCGCGACGATCGCGAACTCGCTGAACGCGACGACGGCGTCGGCGCGGACGTCGCGGGCAAGGTCGACGATCGTGTCCGGCATCGGCGCGTCCGGATCGGCCCAGGTGACGGTCGAGGCCCAGCCGCGCATCACCCCGTCGACCTCCTCCGAGAAGGCGGAGACGACGAGCGCGTGGACGTCCCCGTGCCTGCGGAGCCGCGGCATCGCGAACTCGGGCGGGGTCCCGCCCACGCCCGTCACGACGTAGACGATCGAGCTCATGCGCGGCCCGCTCCCAGCCGCACGGCGACCGCGCCGAGCGCCGCGAGGGCCGCGACGGTCGCGAACGCGGCGGCGCCCTGGAGCGAGATCAGGAAGGCGAGCAGCGCCGGGCCGAGCAGAACGACCGCCGTCTGCGCCGTCCCGAAGAGGCCGAGGTAGGCCGACTGGCGGCGGTCGGTCGGCGAGAGCCCGAACGAGAGCGCCCAGGCGGCCGCGTTCTGCGAGATCTCGGCGAAGGTGAGGACGGCGACGGCGAGGACGAGCAGCGCGGCCGCCGCGGCGACCGAGACGAACGCCGCGAGCGCGAGCGCCCCGCAGCAGGCGGCGACCGCGGCGGCGGCGACCGCGGCGGCGCGCACCCCGTCGTGCACCGTCTGCACCGAGCGCGCGAGGCGCACCTGGAGCAGCACGATGAGCGCCGTGTTCGTCAGCAGGAGCCCGCCCATCACCGCGAGCGGCACGGACGTGTCGTCGGCGAGCCAGAGCGGAATCGCGACGTTCAGCATCGGGATGTGCAGCGCGAGCAGCCCGCTCCCGAGCGTGACCAGGGCGAACCGCCGGTCGCGCACGAGCGTCCGCACGACGCCGCCGGCCGACGCCGGAGGCTCCGCGGGGACGATCTCGTCGCTCTGGCGCACCGCGCGTCCCACGATCCACGCGGCGAGGAAGAACGTGGCCGTGTCGGCGATCACGACGGCGTCGAACGAGCCTCGGTCGGCGCGCAGCAGCGCCAGCGTCCCGAGCGCGGTTCCCGCCGCGACGCCGACGTTCGCGGCCACGTGCATGGTGGCCATGGCGGCGTTCCGCTCCTCGTCGCGGACGACGCGCGCGACGAGGATCTGGTTCACGGTTATCGTCGGCCGGTCGAAGGCCGCGACGAGCGCAGCGGCGACGGCAAACGTCACCGCCGAGCGGACCTCGAGGTAGGCGAGGAAGGCGAGGCCGCGGCAGATCTGCATCGCGACCGCGACGCGCCCGGCCTGCCGCCCGCGCGTGAGCGCGGCGACCGGCATGACCGCGAGCATCCCGACTGCCCCCGCGATCCCGAGCCCGGCGCCGATCGCCGCCGGATGCAGCCCGACCACGCGGACGAAGAAGAGCGTCGAGACGGTGAGCCAGATCCCGGTCCCGATCCAGTCGATGAGCGAGGCCGCGGCGAGCGCGCGGGCGAGGCGGTCCTCCGGGAGCCGCAGCCGAAGCGCCGCGAGCCCGCGCCAGACGAGCGCATTCGCCGTCATGCGGCGAACGCTATCCAACGACTGTCAACTACGGCCCTGGCCGCAGCCGTCAGCCGTTCGCGCCTGGAATGGTGATCGTGCGCTTGCTGCCGTCGCGGAACTCGAGCTGCAGCTCCGCCGAGTCGTCGAAGGGAAGCTCCGCGAAGATGGAGTTGTTCACCATCGGCACGACGCGGCTCGTACCGTCAGCGAAGAGCGAAACCCGACGAACGCTGTCCGCGACGAGTCCGACGACGTTGCGCGGGATCGTCTCCCACCCGCCCGCGCTGATCCAATCGATCCCCGCCGGCCCGTTTTCGGCGCTCTCGGGACACGACGCTGCTTGCGACGTCAGGTCGAGACAGATCGCGCCGTTCTCCTCCCTGTAGGCGTAGAGGTCACTGCGTCGAGCACCGAGACTCGAACGCAGCTTTCGCACCCGCGTCCTCGCTCGCGCCGGATCGTTCCCGATGTCGCGGGCGCTCTGCGCGACCCACTTGGCGACGTCCGCCGGGAGCGACTCTGCGGCAGGTAGAGCGTCAACCGCCGACACTCCCGCCGAGAGCCCGCCACGGTCTGCGTCGCGCGGTTCGTGCGCAGTCGCGAATGCCGAAAGGAGCCAGGCGCCGACGCCGAAAGCGAACGCCAAGGCGAGCACAACGCGCCACCCTTTCGAGTTGGGCATTCCAACCCTCATCCGTTTGAGACGCGGCATTCGTAGACGTAGACGTCGTAGTTGTTGCCGGCGTACGCATGACACTGGCCTTGGCCGTAAGAGACGGTCCGTGTGTCGTAGAAGACACCGGGTACCTGCTTCCACACATAGGCGGAACAGCTCCCGTCAGTTCGGCAGTACCGCAGGCCCACCGACGGGTAGCCCCCGTACCGGTTGTCCCACCGGATGTAGTTCTGGTTGAGCGAGCCGTTCCAAGCCGACCCCGCGGTCGCGCCTTGAGTTCTACGGCTTTGCGGAAAGCAGCGGCCCGAAGAGCACCCAGTGGCCCTTGTGCCAGCGCTCGAGGCGCACCTGCGAGATCGGGAAGCGGTACGACGGCGTCGTGTGGATCCGGATCCCCGGCAGGACGAACGGGTTCGACTTCTCGTTCAGGTGCGTCGCCGCGGTCATGACGCTCTTCCGGGTCAGGTTCTTGCCGGCCTTCTTCAGCGTGTCCACGAGCGTGTAGGCGGCGGCCATGCCCGCGGCGTAGTAGCCGTTCGGCGTCTGGCCCGCCGCGTAGCGGGTCATGATCGAGCGGAAGAGCTTCAGCCCCTTGTCGCGCTTCCAGGCCGGCGCGTCGGGGTCCTTGCCGAAGACGATCGAGATCGCGCCTTCGGTCGCCTTCGGCGGCGAGAGCTGCATGAGGCTCGTCGCGGCGGCGACGTCGTTCACGACGATCTGCGGGTGCCAGCCGAGCTGGTTCGCGGTGATGAACGCCTGCACCGCGAACTTGCCGAACGCGAAGATCATGAAGACCTTCGCCTTCGAGGCCTTGAGCTGCGCGACCTCGGAGCGGACGTCGGAGGCGGTCGGGTCGTAGCCGACCTTCTTTACGATCAGGCTCTTCTTCGGGCCGAGCCCGGTCTGGAGGCCCGAGACGAGCTCCTTGCCGTAGTCGTCGTCCTGGTAGAGGACGGCGATCTTCGCGCCGCGCTTGTTCTTCAGGAGATACCGCGCGTAGACCTTGCCCTCCGCCGAGTAGGTGGGGATGAAGCCGATCGTCCACGGGTACTTCTTGTAGTCGCGCCCGAAGGTGCTCGCGCCGGAGGCGACGAAGAGCTGCGGCACTCCGGCCTGGTTCAGGAAGCCACGGATGGCCGCGTTGTTCGAGGTGCCGAGCGAGTTGAAGATCGCGAAGACGCCGTCCTGCTGGACGAGCTGGCGCACGTCGAGGAAGGTGCGCTGCGGCTCGTAGCCGTCGTCGACGTACTTGTACGTGATCTTCCGCCCGAGGACTCCGCCCTTCGCGTCCACGTACTTGAAGTACGCGTCCGCGCCGCGGGCGACACCCGCGGCCGCGGCGGCTTCGCCGGTGAGCGGAACGGTGCCGCCGATCAGGATCGAACTCGAGGTAACGCCGGGCGTCGCGACCGGCCGCGCGCCCGCGGTGGAGGCGGCGACGAGAAGGACGGCTGCGGCGACGGCGACCTTCACGACTGTCGTGACGACTGTACAAGCCGGAGCAAGCCGGCAGCGCCTCCCGGCAGGAGGAGCATCACGGCGACGAGAACCGCGCCTTCCAGTACCTGCGGCGGCGCGTGCCCCAGGTGCGGAGCGAGCGGCGGCAGGAACTGGATCAGGATCGCACCGACGACGCTCCCCGCCAGTGAGCCGAGGCCGCCCACCGCGAGCCCGACGACGAGGAAGAGCGAGAGCGTGATCGGGAACGTCTGCGGCGTGACGTAGGCGGCCGCGATCGCGTAGAGCGCGCCGGCGATCCCCGCGTAGAAGGACGAGATCCCGAAGGCGAGCGTCTTGTAGAGCGCGGGGCTGATCCCCGACGAGACGGCGGCGACCTCGCTGTCGCGAAGCGCGCGGAAGGCGCGGCCGATCGGCGTCGCGAGCACGAGCCGGCCGAGGAGGAGACCCGCTCCTGCGATCGCCCAGGCCAGGTAGTAGAGCCAGTCGTTCGAGTGCAGCGTGAGCGGGAGCCCGACGCTCCCGCCCGTGAAGTGGTCGAACTTCTGCACGAGCGCGGGAAAGGCGACGGCGACGCCGAAGGTCGCGAGCGCGAGGTAGAACCCGCGCAGGCGCAGGGCTGGCAGTCCGAACGCGAGCCCGACGCCGCCGGCGACGAGGCCGGCGAGCGGGATCGTCCAGACGTCGCGCACGCCGTGGTGGGCGATGAGGATCGCGCTCGTGTAGCCGCCGATCGCCATGAACGCCCCGTGACCGAGCGAGATCTGGCCGCTGTAGCCGGTGAGCACGTTCAGGCCGAGCAACGCGGTGAAGTAGATGCCGACGTTCGCCCACTCGAGCGCGTGGTAGCTCGAGATGAAGCGCGGGAGGAACGCGACGACGACGGCCGCGACGACGAACCCGGCCGCGTTCAGTGCGAGCCGTCGCCTAGACACGCCGCACCGCCGTTCGTCCGAAGAGACCGGTCGGGCGGACGAGTAGCACCACGAGGATGACCGCGAGCCCGCCGACGAGCCGCATCTGGCCGCTGAAGGTCGAGACGTAGGTGCCGAGCAGGTTCAGGACGACGCCGAGCGCGAGCCCGCCCACCACCGCGCCGACCGGGCTCGCGAGGCCGCCCAGCATCGCGGCCGCGAAGGCGTAGAGCAGGACGCCCTGCATCATGTTCGGGTCGAGGAAGACGACCGGCGCGACCATCATCCCCGAGACCGCGCCGAGCGCCGCCGCGAGCCCCCAGCCGAGCGCGAGCATCCACCCCACGCGCACGCCGACGAGCCGGCTCTCCTCCGGGTTGACGGCTGCGGCACGCAGGCCCAGGCCGAGCTTCGTGAAGCGGAAGAAGAGCGAGAGCAGCGCGACCGCGGCGAGGGAGACGCCGACGATGCCGAGGTCCTGGATCGAGAAGGCCGCGCTGACGACGTGGATCGGCCGCGTCGAGAACGGGCTCGGGAACTTGCGCGTCGCGCCGCCCCAGATCCACTGGGTCGCGCCGTTGATCAGGATCAGGAGGCCGATGGTGAGGATCACGACCGTGAGGACCGGGCGGCCCTCGACCGGCCGGATGAGGACGCGCTCGAGGGCGACGCCGCCCGCGAAGGCGATCGCGAGCGTGAGCGCGAACGCAGGCCAGTACGAGAGGCCGTGGTCGAGGAGCGTCCAGGCGAGGAAGGTGGCGAAGGTCGCCATCTCGCCCTGCGCGAAGTTGATCACCCCGCTCGAGCGGTAGACGATTACGAGCGCGAGGGCGAGGCTCGCGTAGATCCCGCCGGACGCGAGCCCCGAGACGACCTGCTGCCAGAACTCGGCCACTCAGTAGCCCAGGTAGGAGCGGCGAACGGATTCGTCGGCGCGCAGGTCGGCGGCAGGCCCGGCAACCGCGACGCGCCCGACCTCGAGGACGTACGCAGTGGAGGCGGCCTCGAGCGCGAGCGTCGCGTTCTGCTCGACGAGCAGGACGGCGAGCCCTTCCTCCTCGTTCAGGCGGCGCAGGATCGCGAAGATCGACGCGACGACGAGCGGCGCGAGCCCGAGCGACGGCTCGTCCAGCATGAGCAGGCGCGGCCGGGCCATCAGCGCGCGGGCGAGGGCGAGCATCTGCTGCTCGCCGCCCGAGAGCGTCCCCGCGGGCTGGCGCGTGCGCTCGGCGAGGGCCGGGAAGTGCGCGAGCACGCGCTCTTCCTCGCCTCGCAGACGCCCACGGCGCGTCCAGGCGCCGAGGCGGAGGTTCTCGTGGACGGTGAGCTCCCCGAAGGTGCCGCGGCCCTCGGGCACGTGCGCGATCCCTGCGCGGGCGACGGCCTCGGGCGGGCGGCGCTCAAGCGTCTGGCCGGCGAAGGAGATCCTGCCGGCCCGGCGGACGGTGCCGGAGACCGCGCGCAGCGTCGTCGTCTTCCCGGCGCCGTTCGCACCGAGGAGCGCGACCACCTCGCCCTCGCCGACCGCGAGCGAGACGCCGTGCAGCGCCTTGATCGGCCCGTAGCGAGCCTCGACGCCCTCAAGCTCAAGCAGCGGAGCCAAGCTAGGCACCGCTCGCGGTGCCGTCGTCAGGACGTGCAGGCTCCGCCTGCGCGTCCGTCTGAAACGACCGGTCGGTGACGCTCGTGACCTCGCTACCGAGGTAAGCCTCGATGACGGCCGGGTCGGCGCGCACCTCGGCAGGCGTGCCCGAGGCGATCCGCCGGCCGAAGCTCAGGACGTGGACGCGGTCGGAGACGCCCATGACGAGGTTCATGTGGTGCTCGACGAGGAGGATCGCGAGCTCGAGCTCGGCTCGGAGGCGCCGGATGAGCGTGGCAAGCCGCTCGACCTCCTCGTGGTCGAGGCCGCCGGCCGGCTCGTCGAGGAGCAGGAGCCGCGGGTGCGACGCGAGCGCGCGGGCGAGCTCGACCCGCTTGCGCGTGCCGTGCGGCAGCTGCGCGGCGTGACGCTCGGCGAGCGGGCCGAGCCCGACGAGCTCGAGCGCCTCCTCCGCTCGGCGGCCGCCGACGCGGACGTTCTCGCGCACGGTCATCGTGTCGAAGAGCTCGACGTTCTGGAAGGTGCGCGCGATGCCGCGCCGGACGATCCGATGGGCCGGCGTGCGGAGCAGGCTGCGCCCGGCGAAGCGGAGGTCGCCGGAGTCGGGCCGGTAGAGGCGGGTGACAACGTTGAAGAGCGTCGTCTTGCCGGCGCCGTTCGGCCCGATCAGCCCGACGATCTCGTTCTCGCCCGCATCGAGCGAGACTCCGTCGAGGGCGACGACGCCGCCGAAGCGCCGGCTGAGGTTCTCGACCTCGAGGAGGGCAGCCACCGCCCGAAGTACCCTAAACCGTGCTCCGGCGTCTCCCGATCCTCCTCATTCTCGCGCTGGTTCTCCCACTCGTTGCGGCGGCGAGCCCCCGGAGGGAGGACGGAGCGCAAAGCAAGCTCGAGGCGCTCGCGCGCGACTCGACGCCGCTCTACTGCGGCGGCCGCTACGGCCGTTACGTCGCTCTCACCTTCGACGACGGGCCGAGCCGGTACACGCCGCGCGTGCTGCGGCTGCTCCGGCGGGCGCACGCCCGGGCGACCTTCTTCGTCGTCGGGAGCCGCGCCGCCGCCCTGCCGGCCCTCGTCCGCGCCGAGTCGCTGCTCGGCGCCGTCGGCAACCACACGTGGACGCATCCTCGGCTCGTGAGCCTGGCGCGACGGGACGTGATCCGGCAGCTCCTCCTGACGCAGGCCGCGATCGTCCGCGCGACGGGCGGCGTGCGGCCGGTGCTCTTTCGGCCGCCCTACGGCGTCGGCACGCCGGCCGAGACGGCAGCGGTCCACGCCCTCCGCCTGGTCGACGTCCGCTGGAGCGTGGACTCGCTCGACTCCCGCCCGGGCGCGACCGCGGGCGCCGTCGTGCGCGAGGTCGTCGCGGGCCTTCGCCCGGGCGCGATCGTGCTCCTGCACGACATCCACCCCTGGACGGTCGCGGCGCTGCCGCGCATCCTCCGTGCGGTGCGGCGACGAGGATTCATGCCGGTGACGATCCCGGAGCTCGTCGCGCTCGACCCACCGACGCACGCGGAGCTCGTGCCCGTGCGGCCGTCGGGCCGCTGCGGCTAGGCGCTAGGACCCGCTGCGCGGCTGCCCGTCCGCGCCGACGAGCGGCTCCGCTTCGGGCAGCTTGTCGACGACGAAGAACCGCTCGTGCGACTCGACCACGGCCTCGATCTCCAGCGTCTCGTGGCCTGGGACGAGCGCGAAGCGGTCGTTGTCCGCGCGCACGTGCTCGTACTCCGCGATCGTCAGGTGCACCCGGTCGGTGCAGCCCTCCCGGCCGCACTCGCAGTGGAACTCGACCAGGCCGCCGTCGGGCGCGATCCCCTGCGCCTCGACGTTCTCCGAGAGCTCCCCGATGCGATCGTTCACCTCGCGGAAGAGGCTCTCGTTGCGAGCCGTCCGCTCGAGCCGCTCCTCCACGGCGCCGATCTTACGCGGGGCGCTTGCGACGGCGCTCGACGATCCGCGCGACCTCGTCGAAACGCGCCTTGACCTCCTCATCGCGCAGCGCATCGCCGACCTCGCCGTCGCCGAGCAGCTCGTAGAGATAGGCCACGAGCTTGTCTTGATCAGCATCCTTCAGAGCTTCCTCCGGCGGGGGAAGCCGCGCGAGCCGCTCGCGCGTCGCCGCCTTGCGCTTCCACCTCGTGAGGAGTCGGTAGACCTCTGACCAAGCGGGAAAGGCCACGGCGCACGAGAGGACGAGGAGGAAGATCAGGGCAAGCGTGAAGGCATCCATGGATCGCTCTCTCCTCCGCGTTGTACCACCGACAAGAGATGAAGGCTTTCGAGGTAGTTGCCATACAGACGGCCGAGCTTCGTATGGAGGAAGACGAGGGCGCCGACCGACCCGCCGAGAGCCACCATGGCAACGAGGATCTGCCAGGGTCCAACCCGACCGGCTTCCCCGAAGACGGCCGCGACGAGCAGTCCGACGATCGAGCCCCCGAGGGCGAGTGCCGCTCGCACCGCAGTGAGGACTCGCTCGACCTCCCACGCGCAGACTCGCTCGATCCGATCCGCCCCGCGATCGACATCCACTCTTGCGAGCTCGACGACCTGCTCCTTCCCATCGACACCCGCGGATCCTCGCCCCGCGCGGCCGCCGCAACTGTCACGTCTTCGTGACGAGTTCCTCCGGTTCGGTCACAGGTGCCAGGCACGCGAAGCGCTCGCAGACGTAGACGGCCGGGCGTCCGTCGACGAGCGTCTTCCCCTCCAGGAGCGGCACGCCCTCCGCTGGGCCGAACGCAACCACCGCATTCGGGTCGAAGCCCTGGAGCGCCGCGCGCGCGACGTCGCTGTCCGGCCCGCCGAGGATGGCGATCTCCCGCGGCGGCGAGAAGTGCAGGTCGAGGGCGCAGAGCATCCAGCCGAACGCGGTCGGGGCACGCGGGAGCGCGTCGCGCACGAGGCGGAAGACGCCCACCGCCCGCCGCTCGAGCTCGTCGTCGCCGTAGATCCGCGCCAGGCGGAGCAGGATGTACGCGAGCATCGAGTTCCCGGACGGCGTCGGGTGATCGTCGAGGTCCTTCGTCCGCGCGACGAGCAGCTCCCCGTGCGCAGGCGCGAGGAAGAAGCCTCCGCGATCGTCGTCGGCGAAGAGCTCGACGGCGAGGAGCGCGAGGCGGTACGCCTCCAGGAGCCACCGCGCCTCGCCGGTCGCGACGTGCAGCTCGTAGAGCCCGTTCGCGACGTGCGCGTAGTCCTCGAGGTAGCCGGTGCCCTTCGAGCGACCGGCCCGGTTCGTCCGGAAGAGCCGGCCGTCGTCGTCTAAGAGCGGCCCGAGAAGGAACTCGGCGGCGTCGACCGCAGCGGCCACGAAGTCGTCGCGCCTCAGCCTCCGCCCCGCCTCGGCCAGGGCCGCGACGGCCATGCCGTTCCAGGCGGCGATGGCCTTGTCGTCGCGGAGCGGCTTCGGGCGCTCGGCCCGAAGCTCGAAGAGCCGGGCGCGCGTCTCGTCGTCGAGCTCGCCGCGCAGGACGAAGCGGCCGTGCTCGAACGGCTGGAGGAGCTCCTCCGGCGCGCCCTCGCCGGGCGCCCAGGTGAAGGTGAGCCCTTCGACGCCCTCCGTGTCCGCGTCCTGAGCCGAGGCGAATTGCCCCTCCGGGAGCCGCAGTTCGCACAGCACGTACTCGAGCGTCTGCTCGGCGACGCGACGGTAGCGCTCCTCACCGGTGACGACCCAGGCGTGGAGGTAGGCGGGCGCGAGGAGCGCGTTGTCGTAGAGCATCTTCTCGAAGTGCGGGACGAGCCACCGCCGGTCGACGGAGTAGCGGTGGAAGCCGCCGCCGACGAGGTCGTACATGCCTCCGGCGGCCATGCCGTCGAGCGTCTTCCGAGCCATGTCCAGTTCGTCCCAGCGGAGAAGGAACTCGAGCGTCGAGGCGGGCGGGAACTTCGGCGCGCCGCCGAACCCGCCCCACTGCGGATCGAACTGCGCGCGAAGACCGCGCACCGCCTCGGCGAGGATCGCCGAGGTGAGCGGCTCGCGCGAGGGCTCCGTCTGGCCGGAGACGCGGATCGCGTCCACGAGCGACGCGGCCTGCCGGGTCACGTCCCCGCGGCGTTCCCGGTAGGCGTCGGCGACCGCCTCGAGCACCTGCCCGAAGCTCGGCAGCCCGTGGCGCGGCTCGGGCGGGAAGTACGTGCCGCCGAAGAACGGCTCCCGATCCGGCGTGAGGAAGACCGTCATCGGCCAGCCGCCGTGGCCGGTCAGCGCGACGACGGCGTCCATGTAGATCGCGTCGAGATCGGGCCGCTCCTCGCGGTCGACCTTCACGTTCACGAAGCGCTCGTTCATCAGCTCCGCGGTCGCCGGATCCTCGAACGACTCGTGCTCCATGACGTGGCACCAGTGGCAGGCCGCGTACCCGATCGAGAGCAGGATCGGCTTGTCCTCGGTCCGCGCGCGCTTGAGCGCCTCGTCGCCCCACGCGTACCAGTCGACCGGGTTGTCTGCGTGCTGGAGAAGGTACGGGCTCGTCTCGGCGGCGAGGCGGTTCACCCGGGCACCGTAGCGGGGGCTGCGACCGCTGGGAACTGCGGCTCCCCGGGCGGCGCCGGTGCGAAAGCAGCGGCTACGGCGAACGGCTGTCGGTACCGGGGTCGCCGTACGCAGCCCGCTTCACACTCTGATCCGGCGGTTGCGATCCGCTTGACCCCGGCGGGTCAGATGAGCCCTTCGCGGCGGGCGTAGGCGACGGCCGCGAGGCGCGTGTGGACGCCGAGCCGGCGCAGGAGCTGGCGGATGTGGTTCCGCACCGTCTCCTCCGCCAGGCCGAGCGTCGTCGCGATCTGCGTCGTCGAGGCGCCGTCGGCGAGGAGCGCCAGCACCTCGCGCTGGCGCGGGGTGAGGCGGGAAACAGAGGCGGCGCCGGGGCTCTCGGCCCGCTCGCGCACGGCGCCGCACGGGCGTGCGACCCCGAAGACGCCTATCACCGCCCGGTCGCGGCGCACGGGAACCGAGCTCACGCACCAGGTCGTCCGCTTGCCGTTGCGGCCGATCACGTCGATCTCGAAGTCCGTCCGGACGGCGCCGCCGACGACCTTCCTCGCGAGCTGCTCGCGCGAGCGCTGTGCGTGGTCGGGCGCGGCGAGCGACGACAGCAGCCGGCCGCGCGCGTCGCCGAAGGTGGCGAGCGCCTCCGCGTTGAGCCACCGGATGCGCCCGTCGCGGTCGGCCAGGTACGAGGGCACGCCGACGCGCTCGAGCCCGTCGAGGACCTCGATACACAAAGACCCCGGCTCCGGCGGCCGGCTCACGGCCCGCCAAGCTTTTCATACAGAAGTGACGGTGTGCAGTCGGTGACAAGGCAATGCAGACCTACGATCCCCCGGTGACCTTCCTCCCGCTCGAAGGCCTCCGCGTGGTCGACGTCACGTCGTCACTCGCCGGCCCGTACTGCACCGAGATTCTGGCCGCGCTCGGCGCGGACGTCGTGAAGGTCGAGCGCCCGGACGCGGGCGACGAGACGAGGCAGTGGTGGCCGTCGTGGCACGGCGACGGGGTGATGTTCCTCTGCGCGAACGCAAGCAAGCGCTCGCTCGCCCTCGATCTCACACACCCGGACGGGCTCGACGCGCTCCTGCGGCTCGCCGACCGGGCCGACGTCTTCGTCCAGGCGCTGCGCCCGGGGACGGCCGAGCGGCGCGGCCTCGACCCCGGCGCGCTGCGCGCGCGGAACGAGCGGCTCGTCTACTGCTCGATCGGCTCGTTCGGCAACCGCGGGCCGCTCCGCGAGCGGCCGGGCTACGACCCGCTGATGCAGGCCTTCGCCGGGATCGTGAGCGTGACGGGCGAGCCCGACGGGCCGGGCGTGCGCACAGGCGCCTCGCTCGTCGACCAGAGCACGGGCCTCTGGGCGGCGCTCGGCATCCTCGCCGCGTTGCGCGAGCGTGACGCGACCGGGAGCGGACGGGTCGTCGAGGTCTCGCTGTACGAAACGGCAGTCGGCCTCCTGCCCTACCACCTCACGGGCTACCTCGCGACCGGCGAGGTTCCGGGACGGCACGGCACGGCCTATCCGGCGATCGTCCCGTACCAGACCTTCGCCGCTGCCGACGGCGAGCTCATGGTCGCGGCGCCGAACGACCGGCTGTTCTCGGCACTGTGCGGCGCCGTCGGCCTGCCCGAGCTGCCGGCCGACGAGCGCTTCGCGACGAACCAGGCGCGGGTCGCGCACCGCGAGGAGCTCGTCGCGCTGCTCGGCGCACGTTTCGCGGCCGAGTCACGGGCGGCGTGGGTCGAGCGGCTCGGCGAGGCCGGGGTGCCCGCCGCGCCGGTCCAGGACGTCGGCGAGGTGGCCCGGCACGAGCAGACGGCCGCGCTCGGCCTGCTCCAGGAGGTCGGCCCGTACACAACCGTCGCGCCGCCGCTCTCGGTGGACGGCGAGCGCGTCCTCCACCGCAGCCCTGCGCCGGCGCTCGGCGCGCACACGGCGGAGGTGCTCGCGGAGGCGGGCTACGCCGAGGACGAGGTGGCGGCGCTGTCCGCAGCCGGCGCGGTCCGGCTCGGGAACGGGCCCGCGCGGTAGACCTGGCCGGGGAGCTCCCGCCCGAGTAGCTCCTCGAGCCATTCGGAGATCCCGGCGAGCCGGTCGAGGTCGATACCCGTCGCGACCCCGTCGCCCTCGAGGAGGTAGACGAGATCCTCCGTTGCGACGTTGCCGGTGGCACGCGGCGCGAACGGGCAGCCCCCGAGGCCGCCGACCGATGCGTCGAAGAGCCGCGCACCGCCCTCGAGTGCCGCGTAGGCGTTCGCGAAGCCGGTGTTCCGCGTGTTGTGCAGGTGGACGCCGATCGCGCCGGTGCGCTCGACGAGCGAGCGGACCTGGCGCGGCGTCGCGACGCCGATCGTGTCCGCGAGGACGACCTCGCCCGCGGAGACGGCCAGCTCCTGCGCCAGCTCGGCCACGACTCCGGGGTCGACGCGGCCTTCGAAGGGACACCCGAAGGCGACCGAGATCGTCACGGTCGTCGGCCGCTTCGAGCGCTCGAGGATCGCGAGCACCCGCCCGAGGGCCTCCGCGAGCGACGCGTTCCCGTTGCGGCGGTTGAAGCTCTCCGTCGCGGCGAGAGTGCAGTTGACGCGGTCGAGCGGCGTCTCCGCGAAGCGCTCGTAGCCCTCGAGGTTCAAGACCAGGCCCGAGTACTCGGTCTCGCCGGCGCGGTCGATCTCAGCGACGACCTCCTCGGCCCCGGCCATCTGGGGGACGAGGTCGGGCCGGACGAAGCTCACCGCCTCGATCCGCGGCAAGCCTGCTGCGGCGAGCCGGTCGATCAGCGCCGCGCGCGTGCCGGGCCCGAGGATCTCCGCCTCGTTCTGGAGCCCGTCGCGCGGGCCGACGTCGCAGATCGTGACCGTCAGTGGCGCCGCTGCATGTCGCCGAACGAGATCGGCAGGTCGTCGCGCGGGAACAGGAGGGCGAGGCCGTGCCGGTGGACGATCCACGCGATCGCGGCGAGCCACGGCGCGCAGCAGATCGCGATCAACAGCACGACCACGTGCTCGATGCTAGCGCGTGCCGATCTGCATGCGAAGGAGGCGCGGGAGCTCCGCGGCCGCACGGGCCGCAAGCGGCGGCTGCCGCCCCTCCTCCTCGGCCGTCTCGCAGGCCATGATCGCCGCGCGGACGAGGCCGCCACCGATCCGCGTCAGCGGCTCGGGCGGCAGGCGCGGCACGCGGCGGGTGGCGAGCGGCGAGCGCGTCCACTCGTCGTCGCGGCCGGTCGCGAGCGAGGCGAGGATCTGCCCGCCGAGCCAGCTCGGGCCGGCGCCGTGGCCGGAGTAGCCGGCGCCGTAGTGGACACGCGTGCCCGGGACGGTGCCGAAGAAGGGCAGGTGGTCGGAGGACACGTCGATGGGGCCGCCCCAGGCGCGCTCGATCCGCGCCTCCGCGAGGTCGGGCAGGAGCCGGCGCAGGCCGCGGGCAGCGCGCGCGGCGGTCGGGCGGTCGCGCGAGAAGCGCTCGTCGACGCGGCCGCCGAAGCCGATCGGCCCCGAGCCGCTGCCCATCAGCACGCGCCCGTCGTTCGTCGTGCGGAAGTAGTGCAGGAACATGCGCCCGTCGGTCACAGCCTCGCCTCCCGTCCAGCCGATCCGCTCGAGGAGCTCAGGCACCGGCTCGGTCAGCACGACGTAGGAGCCGAAGTTCGTGACCCGGCCGCGGAGCGGCCGCCAGCCCGTCATCCAGGCGTTCGCGGCGACGACGACCTCGGGCGCGCGCACCCGGCCGCTTGGGGTCGTTACCGCACCGGGCTCGACCCGGACGACCGGCGAGCGCTCGTGCAGCGTCGCGCCGGCGAGCACGCGGGCCCGCAGCGCGCGCACGAGCCGACCCGGCTGGACGGTCGCGCCGTCACGGAAGAAGACGCCCTTGCGGAAGACCGGCGAGCGGATCCGCTCCGCGGCCTCCTCGCGCGAGAGCGGCACCGCCTCCTCCTCAGCGCCCACGGCGCGAGCCGCCTCGACCGCGCGGTCGACCGCCGCGTCCTGCGCGGGCGCCGCCGACACCGTCAGGTAGCCGCCCTCCCTCAGCCAGACGTCGTCGCCGAGGGCGCGCACCGCGGGGACGATCCGTTCCCCGGCGCGGGCCACCTCGAGCGCATCCGCGTCCCCGAGCACCTCCCGCAGCGACGCGAGGTGCGACCAGTAGCCGTGGCAGAAGCCGCCGTTCCGTCCGCTCGGCCCGGCCCCGCAGGTCTCCGCCTCCAGGACGACGACGCGCGCGGACGGCTCGCGCTCGCGGACGGCAAGCGCCGTCCAGAGGCCCGTGTAGCCGCCGCCCACGACGGCCACGTCGGCGTCGCGATCGCCCTCGAGCGGCGGCGCCTCCTCGACCTCCCCGGCCTCGTCGAGCCACCAGGGAGGAAGGCGGGGCTCTACCTCTAGTCCTTCGCTAATCCGGCTCTCCGCGCCCGGGTGTTCTGGAAGATGATGTTGGCGAGCATCCCGCCGACGGCGACGACGAAGATCGCCGTCCCGATGACGTTGATCTGCGGCGGCAGCGCCACGCGCGCGGCGCCCCAGACGAAGAGCGGGAACGTCGTCGTCGAGCCGGCATTGAAGTACGTGATCACGAAGTCGTCGACGGAGAGCGCGAACGCGAGCAGCGCCGCGGCCATGATCCCCGGCGCGATGAGCGGCAGCGTCACCTTCTGGAAGGTCGTCCACTCGTTGGCGCCGAGGTCCATCGCGGCCTCCTCGAGGTGCCGGTCGAAGCCGACCAGCCGTGCCTTCACCGTCACGACGACGTACGAGATGTTGAACATCACGTGCGCGATGAAGATCGTCACGAACCCGAGCACGATCCCGCGGCCGACGAAGAGCGCGAGGAGCGACGCCCCCATCACGACCTCCGGCGTCGTCATCGGCATGAAGATCAGCAGGTTCGTCAGGCCGCGCCCGCGGAACGAGTAGCGGACGAGCGAGAGCGCGATCAGCGTTCCGAGGATCGTCGCGACGAGGCTGGACAGGAGCGCGATCTTGATGCTCACGGTGAGCGCACCCTGGAGCCCCGGGTAGTTGAACGGGTGCGTCCAGTTCTTGAACGTGAAGCCCTGCCACGTGTAGTTGAAGCGGCCGGCCGGGTTGTTGAACGAGAACAGGACGACGATCGCGATCGGGAGGAAGAGGTAGACGAGGGCGAGCGCCGCGTACACGGTCAGGACGTACCTGCGGATCCAGCCGAGGCTGAGCGTCCGCCGCCGCGGGAGTGCCTGGGCGAGCGTCGTCATCCGGTCAGCTTCTCCGTGCCGAGGATCCGCGCGTAGGCGAGGATCGCGGCGAGGATCAGCCCCATCAACACGAACGAGAGCGCCGCTGCGGTCGGGTAGTCGCGCACGTTCAGGAACTGCGACTGGATGACATTGCCGATCATGTACTGCTTCGGGGTCCCGAGCAGCTGGGCGTTGATGAAGTCACCCGTCGCCGGGATGAAGGTCAGGAGCGTGCCGGCGAAGACGCCCGGCAGCGAGAGTGGCAGCGTCACGCGCAGGAACGCCTTCCAGCGCGACGCGTAGAGGTCGTTCGCCGCCTCGATCAGCCGCCCGTCGATCTGCTCCAGCGAGACGTACAGCGGCAGCACCATGAAGGGCAGGAAGTTGTAGGTGATGCCGGCCACGACGGCGAACGACGTGGCGAGCAGCCTGCCGTTCGTGCCGAGCAGGTGGAGGTGCCGCATCGTGTTCGCGACCACGCCGTCGTCGGCGAGGATCGTCTCCCAGGCGAGCGTGCGGATCAGGTACGTGACGAAGAACGGGGCGATGACGAGGAGCAGGAAGAGGTTCTTCCAGCGCCCGCCCCGGAAGGCGATCCAGTACGCGAGCGGATAGCTGCCGACGAGCGCGATCACCGTCGCTAGCCCCGCGTACTCGAACGAGCGCACGAACTGGGTCTGGTAGAGCGAGATCGCGTCGTGGAAGTTCGCCCACGCCCACTGGAAGGTGAAGGTCGGGAAGAGCCCCTGCTCGAGCGAGGTCTTCCCGAGGTACACCATCGGGACGAGGAAGAAGATCGCGAGCCACGCCATCCCCGGCAGGAGCAGGAGGTATGGCGTGACCCACTTGTGGCGGTGCAGGAACGCCAACGGCTTACGCGCCGATCAGCGCCTGGAACTGCTGCTTGTACTTCTTGTTGTTCACGGCGTTCGGGTCGATCTCGTGCGTGTTGTCGAGCATCTTCTTCGTCGGGAAGATCAGATGGTTGTTCGCCACCTTGGGGTCGGTCTTCCGCAGCACCTTGTCGGCGCCCGCGACCGGGCAGATGTAGTTCACGTAGTCCTCGACCTCGGCCGCGATCTTCGGCGTGTAGTAGAAGTTCATGTAGGTCGAGGCCGTGTAGACGTTCCCGCCCTTCGGGATGAGCATGTTGTCGGTCCAGATCATCGCGCCGGTCTTCGGCTGCACCCACTTCAAGCCCGGATGGTCGGCCTGGAGCTGCACGAGGTCGCCCGACCAGGCCATGCACGCCCAGACGTCGCCCTTGGCGAGGAGCGGCGCGTAGTCGTTGCCGGTGAACTGGCGGATCTGGCCCGAGTCGACCGCGGCCTTGATTCGCTTGACGGCCTTGTCGAACCCGGCCTTCGTGACGTGCGCTGGGTCGTCGCCGTTCGCGAGCATAGTGAGCCCGATCGCGTCGCCGAACTCGGTGAGCAGCGTCACCTTGCCCTTGAGCTTCGGGTCGTCGAAGAGCTGGTCGATGCTGTCGATCTCGCCGCCGACCTTCGCCGGGTTGTAGCCGATCCCCGTCATCCCGGACTGCCACGGGAGGCTGTAGTCGCGGTTCGAATCCCAGCTCGGGTGCTGCTGGGCCGGGATCAGGTTCTTGATGTTCGGGATCGCCGACTTGTCGAGCTTCTCGAGCCAGCCGAGCTGGATCATCCGCTGCGGCAAGCCCGACTCGTCGGTCATGACGATGATGTCCTTGTGGATCGACTGGCCCTGCGAGAGCGGGCCCTCGATCTTCCCGAAGTAGGAGTCGTTGTCGTTGATGTCCTCGACGTAGTTGACCTTGACGCCCGTCTGCTTCGTGAACTGCGCGAGCGACGGGTGTGTCTTCGTCTTCTCGTTGATGTCGATGTAGAGCGGCCAGTTCGAGAAGTAGAGCGTCTTCGCGAGCTGCTTCTTGCCGCCCGAGCTGCTCGAGGCGGATTTCTTGCTACTGCTGCTGCTGCCGCCGCACGCGGCGAGGAGGCCGGGCAGCGTCAGGATGGTCCCACCGGCCGCGGCCCGCCGGAGGAGCTGCCGGCGGGTGACGGTGAGGTCGAGATCGGTCATGCGGATCCCTCCGTGGAATCGACGACGAAGGTCGCGTCCGGACTCCAGCTCAGCGAGAGCCGGTCGCCCGGAGCCGCCCCCACGGCTCCCGGCCGGACGTTCTGGACGTAGACGGTCAGCCTGCCGCTTGCTGTCTCGACGACGTACTGGGTCGCGACGCCGACGTACGCGCTCTCCTGCACGGTCCCCTCGAGCGTGTTCGCCTCGCCGCCGTCGACGCGGATCTTCTCCGGCCGGATGCCGACGGCGACCCGGCCCGTGCGGCCGTGCAGCGCCTCCGGCGCGACCTGCACCTGCGTGCCGTCGTCGAGCCGGACGGCGTCCGGGCCGACCATGGTTCCCGGCAGCAGGTTCGACACGCCGAGGAAGCCGGCGACGAACGGCGTCTCCGGCCGCTCGTAGAGCTCGTCGGGCGAGCCCAGCTGCTCGATCCGGCCCTTGTTCATGACGGCGATGCCGTCGGCCATCGTCATCGCCTCCTCCTGGTCGTGCGTGACGTGGATGAAGGTGATGCCGATGTCGTGCTGGATGCGTTTCAGGAAGAGCTGCATCTGCTTGCGGAGCTTCAGGTCGAGGGCGCCGAGCGGCTCGTCGAGGAGGAGCACGCGCGGGCTGCACACGAGCGCGCGGGCGAGCGCGACCCGCTGCTGCTGGCCGCCCGAGAGCTGGCGCGGCTTGCGGCGCTCCATCCCCTCGAGCTCGACGAGGTGCAGCATCTCCATGACGCGCCCGCGCAGGTTCTTCCGGTCAGCGCCCTTGCGGCGCAGGCCGAAGGCGACGTTCTCGAAGATCGAGAGGTGCGGGAAGAGCGCGTACGACTGGAAGACCGTGTTCACGTCGCGCCGGTAGGGCGGCCGGCCGACCACGTCGCGGTCGCCGAGGAAGATCGTGCCGGAGGTCGGCTCCTCGAAGCCGCCGATCATCCGCAGCGTCGTCGTCTTGCCGCAGCCGGACGGGCCGAGCAGCGCGAAGAAGCTCCCCTGCTCGATCTCGAGCGAGAGGTCGTCGACGGCGGTGACGTCGTCGAAGCGCTTCGTGACGCCCTCGAGCCGGACGTCGGCGATCTTCGGCTCCGACTGCGCGGCGCGCCCAGCGGCGGCGGGAGCGACCTGCGGCTCGATCGCCATCAGCGGATGCGCTCCCAGGCATCGGCGAGGACGTCGCCGAGGATGCCGGTCATCTCGTCGAACTCCTCCTGCCGCGCGACGAGCGGCGGCGAGAGCTGGAGCACCGGGTCGCCGCGATCGTCCGCGCGGCAGATCAGGCCGCGCTCGTGCAGGCGCGGCGAGAGGAAGCCGCGCAGCAGGCGCTCGCACTCCTCGTCCGAGAACGTCTCCCGCGTCTCCTTGCCGCGGACGAGCTCGAGCGCGTAGAAGAAGCCGGCTCCGCGCAGGTCGCCGACGATAGGCAGGTCGAGGAGCTGCGCGAGCGTGCTCCGGAAGGCGTCCTCGTGCTCGCGCACGCCGTCGACGATGCCGTCGCGGCGCATGATCTCGATGTTCTTGAGCGCGATCGCGGCCATCACGGGGTGGCCGCCGAAGGTGATCCCGTGCATGAACGCGCGCGTATCGGCGAGGAACGGCTCCACGACCCGGTCGCTCGCGACGACCGCGCCGATCGCGGCGTACGCCGAGGAGAGGCCCTTCGCGCTGGTGATCAGGTCGGGCCGGACGTCGTAGCGCTCGGATGCGAACCAGTGGCCGAGCCGGCCGAAGCCCGTGATCACCTCGTCCGCACAGAGCAGGATCCCGTAGCGGTCGCAGAGCTCGCGCACGCCGCGGAAGTAGCCGTCGGGCGGCGTGAACGAGCCGCCCGCGTTCTGGACGGGCTCGAAGATCACCATCGCGACGGTCTCGGGGCCGGCCTGCCGGATCGCGCCGTCGAGGTCGTCGAGCAGGAACGCCGTGAACTCGTCCTCGGTCTCGGCCGGCGGGCGGTGGTAGCGGTTCGTGTTGTGGACGTGGACGACATCGGGGACGAGCGGCTCGTAGGGCGTCCGCAGCGCCGGGATGCCGTTGATCGAGAGCGCGCCGAGGGTGGTGCCGTGGTAGGCGAGCCGGTGCGCGACCGCCTTCCAGCGCCGCTCGCCGCGCGCCGCGTGATACTGGCGCGCGAGCTTCCACGCCGACTCCACCGCCTCCGAGCCGCCGGAGCAGAAGAAGACTCGATTCAGGTCGCCGGGCGCGAGCGACGCCACCTCGGCGGCGAGCTCGATCGCCCGCGGATGCGCGTAGCTCCAGTTCGTGTAGAAGGGCAGCTCACGCATCTGCTCGAGCGCCGCCTGGCCAACCTCCTCTCCGTACGAGTAGCCGATGTTCACGGCGAAGAGCCCGGCGAGCGCGTCGAGGTAGCGCTTGCCGTTCACATCCTCGAGATAGCACCCCTCGCCGCGCACGATTACCGGGATCTCCGTCTCCGTGTAGCTCCCCATGCGGGTGAAGTGGAGCCAGAGGTGGTCCCGGGCCGCCTGCTGCAAGTCGAGGCCCGGGCGGGTCGCGGCGGGTGCCGTCACGCTGCGAGCCTAGCCGCCGCGTGTCCGCTCCACAAGCGGCATTGAACGGCGCCGCTGAATGGTGGATGCTTGCCATACATCCGACCAGGGGGCGAAAAATGGCGCGGACACCGTTGATGCGTGCTCTCCAGCGCCTCGCGCGCGAGCACCAGGAGGCGTCGAGGCTCGGGATCGAGGTCGAGGAGCTCCGGGAGCGAGAGGAGGAAGCGCGAATCTCCCGGCGCGAGTTCGTGAAGCGGACCGGCGCGCTCGGCGCGGCCGTTGCCGTGACCGGGCCGCTGGCGCTCGCGCGGGCGGCGCGCGCGGCCGCGACGCCGCGGATCGCCATCGTCGGCGGCGGGATCGCAGGCCTGACGGCGGCGCTCACGCTCCAGGACAAGGGCGTCGCCTCGGACGTCTACGAGTCCTCCGGCCGCCTCGGCGGCCGCATGCACTCCGACTGGACCGAGTTCGGCACGAGCTTCTGGGCGAACGGCCAGCAGGCCGAGCTCTGCGGCGAGCTGATCGACACGAACCACAAGACGATCCTCCAGCTCGCGCAGCGGTTCAAGCTCGCGACGGTCGACCTGCTCGGCGCGCAGCCGAACGGAACGGAGGACACGTTCTGGATCTTCGGCGCCGACTACCCGTACGCGCAGGCGAGCAACGACTTCCAGCCCGTGCACAACACGCTCCAGAGCCAGGTCCAGGCGACGAGCTATCCGACGCTCTACAACAGCTTCACTTCCGCGGGCCAGTTCTTCGACCGGATGACCCTGTACGACTGGATCGAGACCTACGTCGCCGGCGGACACTCGTCACCGATGGGCGCGCTGCTCGAGGCCGCCTACAACGAGGAGTACGGCGCCGAGACGAAGGACCAGTCGGCGCTGAACCTGATCTACCTGCTCGGGTACAAGGCGAACCCGGGCAACTTCTCGATCTACGGCGCCTCCGACGAGCGCTACCACGTCGTCGGCGGCAACTCGAAGCTGCCGGTCACGATCGCGGCCTCGCTCCCGAGCGGAAGCATCCACCTCGGCTACCGGATGACGGCGATCGCGCTCAACGCCGACGGGTCGATCAAGCTCTCCTTCGACAATGGCAGCACGGTCACCGCCGACCACGTGATCCTGTGCATGAGCTTCGCCGTCCTGCGCACGCTGAACTACAAGAAGGCCGGCTTCGACACGCTGAAGCAGACGGCGATCACGCAGCTCGGCGCGGGGATCAACGCGAAGCTGAACGTCCAGTTCACCTCGCGCCTCTGGAACTCGTTCGGCAGCACCGGGTCGATCTACACCGACCAGCCGTTCCAGAGCGGCTGGGACGTGACGCGCGGCCAGGCCGGCTCGACCGGGATCTTCGTGGAGTATCCGGGCGCGAACGTCTCCAAGTCGCTCGCGCAGTCAAACCCGTACACGACGAACGCGACGAACCCCGCGGTGACGACCGCCGCGCAGCAGCTGCTCGCGCAGCTGGAGCCGATCTTCCCCGGCATCACCGCGCAGTGGAACGGCAAGGCGATGCTCTCGACGCCGGCCACCGACCCGAACTTCCTCTGCTCGTACTCGTATTGGAAGCCGGGGCAGTACACCGGCTTCAGCGGCTACGAGGGCATGCGCCAGGGGAACGTCCACTTCGCCGGCGAGCACTGCTCGATCAACTTCCAGGGCTTCATGGAAGGCGGCGCCCAGGAAGGCGTTCGCGCGGCGAACGAGGTACTCGCCGACCTGAAGAAGCTCTAGTCACCGATCCCTTCGCTCCCCGAGCGTTTCGACCGGTCGTTTCAGACGGACGCGGCCAGGACGCCGACGAACGGGTCTCGGCCAGGAAGGCGAAGCTGCGCCTCGCTCAGCGTCACCTGTGCGGTCATCCTCGCGTCGTTCGCTTCGGCGCGATAGCGTCTTTCCGGTGAGCCGGGCTCTAGTCGTCGGAACGCGGAAGGGGCTTTTCGTGGTGCGAGACAGCGACGTCGAGGGCCCGCTCCTGCCCGGCTGGTCGATCTACCACGCCCTTCGCGACCCCAGCAGCGGCACGCTCTACGCGGCGTCGAACCACTTCGTCTATGGCGCGACCGTCCACCGGTCGGACGACCTCGGCAAGACCTGGGAGCGCGCGGAGGAGATCCGCCTGCCCGGCGGGAGCGACCTGAAGCTCAACGCAACGTGGCACGTCGAGCCGGGCGCCGGCTCCGAGCTCTGGCTCGGCGGCGATCCGGGTGTCCTCTTCCGGTCGAGCGACGGCGGCGTGACCTTCGAGCCGATCACGAGCCTGATCGAGCACCCGACGCGCGAGCGCTGGCAGCCCGGAGCCGGCGGGATGTGCTGCCACTCGTTCCAGGTCGCAGACGGACGGCTGTATGCGGCGATCTCGGCCGCGGGCGGGTTCCGGAGCGAGGACGCCGGCGAGACGTGGACGCCGATCAACAAGGGCGTCGCGGCCGACTTCTTCCCCGACAACCCCTTCCCGGAGGTAGGCCAGTGCGTCCACAAGCTCCTCGTGCACCCGGCGCGCGAGGGCCGCCTGTGGCAGCAGAACCACTGCGGCGTCTACCGCTCCGACGATCACGGAGACACCTGGGAGCGCCTCGAGGGGAACGGCTTGCCGAGCGGTTTCGGCTTCCCGATCGCACTCGACCCGTCCGATCCGGACGTCGCGTACGTCGTCCCCGAGGTGAGCGGCGAGCAGCACTTCACGTGCGACGGGCGACTCGGCGTCTACCGGACGTCGGACGGCGGGGCGAGCTGGACGCTCGAGAGCCTTGCCGAGCCGGCGTGGGCCGCCGTGCTGCGGGAAGGGGCCTCGTTCGACGAGGACGGCGTCTACATCGGGACGCAGGGCGGCTCCGTGTGGGTGCGTACCACGGGCGAGAACGGCACGTGGACCGAGTTGGCGCGCAACCTCCCGCCGATCCTCTCCGTGGAGGTCGCGGACTGGCCGTAGTCCTGCTGCCGTCGCTCCTCGCGGCAGAGGCCGGCGGCCGGGCGCGGTTCGAGACCGAAGCCGCCACGGTCGCGGAGGCGCTGCGCGCGCTTCCGGTGGCAAGCCTGCTCCTCGACGAGCGGGGCGCGCTCCGCCCGCTCGTGAACGTCTACCTCGACGGCGAGGACGTGCGCGAGCGCGACGGCCTCGACACAAAGCTCGACGGCGCCGAGGAGATCCGCGTCATCGCCGCGATTGCCGGCGGCTAGGCAGCGCGCGGCGACGAACCGGCTCAGGAAGCTAACTGACGGTCGTCGGGATGCCGCTCAGCTTGCCTGAGGCGATCTCGCCTCGGATCTTCTGCACCGCCGCGACGTCCGCCTTCGGCACCTTCGGGCTGATCTTCCCGAGACCGACGCCGTTGTCCTTCAGGCCGAAGATCGCGTTGCGGCCGCCGTGGAACTTGCCGGCGATCACGTCCTTGATCGTCAGGAAGACGGCCTGGTCGACGTGCTTCGTCGCGCTCGTCAGAACGTGCGGGCCGAGGAACGACTGGTCGGCGTCGACGCCAATCCCCCACACGTGCTGCTCCTTCGCCGCGTCGAGGGCGCCGAGCCCGCAGCCGCCGGCGACCTGGAACTCGATCGTCGAGCCCGAGCCGATCTGGCCCAGCGCGACCTCCTTGCACCTATCCAGAGCGACCCAGTCGTGCGAGTACCCGTTCAGGAGCTTGATCCCGGGATCGGCCTTCTTGGCGCCCGCCTGGTAGCCGGCGATGAAGCGGTCGACCGGCGGCTCCTTCATCCCGCCGACCGAGCCGATGACGTCCGGGCCCGGCTTCTGCTTCTCGACGAGCCCGGCGAGGTAGCCCGCGAGGTAGCCGACCTCCTGCTCGCGGAAGAGCAGGCCGAGCACGTTCTGCGGCTTCCCGGCGAGGCTCGTCGCGTCGACGTCGATGATCGCGAAGTGCGTCTTCGGGAAGCGCTTCGCGACCGTCGCGACCGCGTCGGCCTGAGCAAAGCCGACGCTGACGACGAGGTCGTAGCCCTCCTGCGCGAACTTGGCCAGATTCGGGATGTAGTCCTGCGCCGAGTTCGACTGGAACACCCGCCCCTGGATCCCCAGCTGCTTCTCGGCGCGGAGCAGGCCCACGTACGCGAGATGGTTGAACCCGCGGTCGTTGAGCTGGTTGATGTCGGTGACGAGACCGACCCGGACCTGCTTGTGCGCCGTCGTCGTGCCGCTCTTCGAGCTCGATGAGCCGCCGCCGCAGCCGGCGGCGACGAGCCCGAGGGCGAGGAGCGGAAGGAGCAGGAGTCGGCGCATTCGCGGTAGGTTTACGACTGTGGAGCGAAAACCTGCCGTCGATGCTACCACAGTGACCCGGCCGCGCCCCGAGCAGGTGACGCTCGCGGTCGTCTTCCAGGTGCGGCGCGGGCGGCTCCACGTCCTGCTCTGGGAGCGCGGGCGCGAGCCGCAGCGCAACTTCTGGGCCCTCCCCGGCGGCTACCTCGACGCCGGCGAGACGCTCGAGGCATCGATCCGGCGCCACCTCGCCCAGAAGGTCGACGTGCGGGAGCTCTCGCATCTGGAGCAGCTCGAGACGCGGAGCGACCCAGGCCGCGACCCTCGTGCCTGGCAGCTCGCGACCGCGTACCTCGGGCTCGTCCCGAGCGACCTCGACCCCGAGCTTCCCGGCGACACGGCATGGCAGCCCGTCGACGCGCTGCCGCCGGTCGCCTTCGACCACGGCTCGATCGTCCTCGCCGGCCGTGAGCGCCTGCGCGCCAAGCTGTCGTACACGAACGCGGGCTTCGCGCTCGCCCCGGCGGACTTCACGCTCTCCGAGCTCCGCGGCGTCTACGCCGCCGCCCTCGGCCACGAGGTCTCGACGACGAACCTCCAGCGCGTCCTCCTCCGCCGCCGACTCCTCGAGCCCACCGGCGACCGGCGAGAGCCCGGCCGCACCGGCGGGCGCCCCCCAGCGCTCTACCGCTTCCGCTCGCGGAAGCTCGAGATCACCGACCAGTTCGCCGTGCTCAGGCCGCCTTCGAGCGGAATGTGAGCGGCGTGCGGTTGTTGGGCGGCGGCGCCTCGTCTTCCTTGGGCGCGATCGCGCGCTCGGTCGCGTTCGGCGGGCGCGGGAGGACGCGCAGGTGGTACTCGGCGATCCGAAGCGCGAGCGGCTGCGAGTCGGAGACGCGGTGGCGCACGACGACGCGCAGCAGATGCCGCCCGGCCGGAAGCGGGTGCAGCACCAGCGAGTTCGCCCCCATGTTCAGCGAGCCGAGGTCGCCCGGGAAGTAGATCCGGCAGATCAGCGGCCCGTTGTTGCGGTAGAAGACCCAGAACCGCTCCGGGTCGCGGACGGCGCGGCCGTCGAGCCGGATCGAGATCGTGTAGGCGCTCGCGAGCTGCCGCGCCTCGGAGCTCAAAGGCGATGCCGTCACCGCGGTGTCGAGGACGAGCTGCGTCCGCGGCACGGTCAGCCGGTAGACGTTCCGCAGCGTCTTCCCCGGCTCGCTCGTCTGCTCCATGTCGTGCGGGAGGAGCCGGAAGTCCCCGTCGTCGATGTACTCGGGAAGCTGCCCGAGGCTGTACGTGACGACCGCGCTCGCGAGGTTCGCCGGGTTCGTGTCCATGTCCGTCTTCGCGTGCGGTGAGCGGACGAAGCTCTCCGGCAGGTACGGCCGCGAGGGCGGATCGGAGCGAACGGCGGCATGCGAACCGCACCCCGCGAGGACGGCGACCAGTGCTACGGCCGCGACGAAGCGCACGCTCGGAGCGTACCTACGTGCGCGCTAGCGGCCGCTGCCGAAGAGCCGCCCGGCGAGGCCGCGGCGGACGAGCCGAGACTCGCCCTCGACCATGCCGAGCACCGGTGAGACCTCGGGCTCGCCGGTCACGACCGCCGGCGGCGCGGCGATGAACGCCTGCCGCGGCCGGAGCCGGCGCAGGAGCACGATGCCGGCGACGATCACGACCGCGCCGATCGCGATCCCGATCGTCCAGTGCGTGAGGCTGATCACCGTGTCGCGCGCGTTCTGCTCCCACTCGCCCCGCGAGGCGAGGTTCGACGGGTCCTTGTCCGAGATGAGGTCGACGCCGAGCTGGAACCGGCGCGTGTGGCGTGCCGTCCAGGCGTCGAGGCGGTGCGGCAGGAGGAGCGAGATCGCGATCGCGGCGCCGGAGACGACGTAGAGGCCGCCGCGGCGCCAGAGCGTCGCGAAGATCGCGACGGCGAGCAGGATCGCGACGGGGATCAGCGCGAGGAGCCAAATCCTCGCCTCGGTTGCATTGGACGACTGCTCGTAGTGGACGACGACCCTGCCGTGCCGGAGCCGATGGATGACGCGCGGCTTGTCGACGGCGAGCGAGCTCGCCATCAGCCCGGCGAAGAAGAGCGTGATCGAGAGCAGCGCGGCGAGGCCGAGCGGCGCCTTCGACCCGCGGCGGAAGGCCCTGCGGATCACAGCCGCCCCGCCGCGAGCACGCGGGCGAGGAACTCCTGGGTCCGCTCCTCTTTCGGCGCCGAGAAGATCTGCTCCGGCGGCCCTTCCTCGAGGATGACGCCCGCGTCGAGGAAGCAGACCCGGTCGGCCACCTCGCGCGCGAAGCCCATCTCGTGGGTGGCGATGATCATCGTCATCCCGAACTCCTCGGTCAGGCTCCGGACGAGGTTCAGCACCTCCGAGACGAGCTGCGGGTCGAGGGCGCTCGTGATCTCGTCGAGCAGCATGAGCTTCGGGTCCATGGCGAGCGCGCGCGCGATCGCAACCCGCTGCTGCTGTCCGCCCGAGAGCCGGTCCGGGTACTCCTCCGCCTTATCCTCCAGGCCGATCCGATGCAGCAGCTCACGCGCGCGGTCCTCGGCCTTGCGCCGCCCGTGCCCGAGCACCTTCTTCGGAGCGAGCGTCACGTTCTGGAGCACGGTCATGTGCGGGAAGAGGTTGTAGGCCTGGAAGACGATCCCGATGTTGCGCCGGAGCGCGTTCACGTCGACCTTCCCGTTCGTCAGCTCCCTGCCGTCGAAGAAGATCCGTCCCTCTTCGACCTTCTCGAGCAGGTTCACGCAGCGCAGCAGCGTCGACTTCCCGCTCCCGGAGGCGCCGATCAGGCAGACGACCTGGTGCTCGTCGACCGAGAGGTGGATGTTCTTCAGGACGACGAGGTCGCCGAAGCTCTTCGTCACCCCGTCGAGCTGGACGAAGGCGCTCAACCGGCCAGCGCCCGTTCGCGGAGCTCGCGCTCCCGGATCAGGTGGTCGGTGAAGCGCGCGAGCGGGATGGTGAGGAAGATGAAGAGCACGCCGGCGACGACGTAGCCCGAGTAGTTGTAGTACGACGAGCCGAAGTTCTGCGCCTGCACGACCGACTCGGTCACGCCGGCGACGGAGATGATCGCCGTGTCCTTCTGCAGCCCGATGAAGTCGTTCAGGAGCGGCGGGATGACGCGCCGTACGGCCTGCGGCAGCACGACGTAGCGGAGCGCCTGCGCGTACGAGAGCCCGAGCGAGCGAGCCGCCATGCGCTGGCTTCCGTGCACCGAGTCGATCCCGGCCCGGTACACCTCGGCCACGTACGCCGTGTACACGAAGGTGAGCGCGGCGACGCCGTAGACGAACGGCGACCGGTTCGAGATCCCGTGGATGCCGAGGCCGGGCAGGCCGAGCGCGAGCATGTAGGCGACGAGGATGAGCGGCGTGCCGCGGAAGGTGTCGGTGTAGACGACCGCCAGGGCGCGGAGCGGCCAGGCTCCGCGCCCCGGAAGTCCTCGGATGATCGCGAGCGCCAAGGCGAGTGCCAGGACGAGCAGCTCCGCAACCAGCATCATGCGGATGTTCGTCTGGAACCCATTCCACACGTCCGGGAAGACCTGCCGGAACGCGTGCGGGCTGAAGAACGCCTCGAAGAAGCGGTGCATCCGGACCGGCTCCTAGCTCGCTACCTCAGGACATGCAGCTTGGAGAAGTTGATGTTGAACCACTTCTTCTGCCACCTCGAGATCGAGCCGTTCGAGGTCAGCGTCTTGATCGCACGGTCGACGAACGGCTTCAGCGGGCTTCCCTTCGACATGACTGCGCCGTACTTCTCGTTCGTGATGATCTGGCCCGCGACCGGCCCGTACGCGCTCGGCTTCGTCTTCTTCTGCGAGGCGACGATGGGCACGTCCATGACGAACGCGTCACAGCTCCCGTTCTGCACCGAGGTGAAGGCGGCGGCCGTCGTCTGGTAGATCAGCGGCCTCTTCGCCGGGTGCAGCCGGTGCTGGACGTAGTCGAGCCCGGTCGTAACGGCCTGGGCGCAGATCTGGAGCTTCTTCAGGTCGTTCAGGCTCTTCGGCGTCTTGCCCTCGGAGGCGATCTTCTTCGAGACGAGGACGCCCTGGTTCGCGGCGAAGTACGAGGTCGAGAAGCTGACCGCCTTCTGGCGCGCGACGGTGATCGTCGACTCCTCGAACGCGAGGTCGAAGGGCTTCGTGCCGGGCCGGAACAGGACGGCGAACGGCACCTTGACGAAGTTGATCTTGGGGATCTTCAGCTGCGCGGCGATCCCCTTCGCGAGGTCGATCTCGTAGCCGCGCGGGTTGAGCACCTTCTGGCCGCGCAGCGTCCCGACCTGGAAGCCGACGGCTGGTGGATCGAGGCCGACCGTCAGGACGCCGGGGTGCATGATCGGCGGCGTGGAGGCCGGACCGGCGGAGGCGACGGCCGCGGTCGCGAGAGCGACGGCGGTTGCCGCAATGAGCAGGACTTTCACGTGCCCCTCCTATGTGTGTGCCAATGACCTCAGGCGAATGTACCGCCTGGTGCTTCCACGGTCGAGGCCGAACCGGCGAGCGCCTCGGCCACCTGCTCCTGGAAGTGCACGATCAGCTTCTCCGCCTCGCCCATCAGCCGCCCGTGCCCGACCGCACCCGCGGCGACGCCGCGCTGGACGCCCTCGACGAGCACGCGGTCCTCGTCGCCGACCTGTGAGTCGAACGCGACGAGCTCCTCGACCCACGCCTCGTCGGCGTCGGGGGCAAAGAAGTAGTCGAGAAAGCGCGCCGTCTGCGTCGGGGTGATCGGGTTCACGGGGCCGAGCGACAGGTTCGGCCGACCGGGCAGGATGTTGATCGCGAGGCTCGGGAAGACGAAGTGGAACTGGCCGCGCTCGACCTCGCCGCTCGGGTCGTAGCCGTTCTTCCCGTTCTCGCGCAGCGGGCCGAGCTGCGTCGAGACCGCGCCCGAGACCTCGAGCCGGTACGCGTCGGGCGAGATGTCGACCATCGCGCTGAAGCTCGGGTGCGCGACCGCGCAGTGGTAGCACTCGAGGAAGTTCTCGCAGACGATCTTCCAGTTCGCGTCGAGCTGCGAGTCGCTGCGGTGGTGGTGGCGGAGGTCGTCCACGTCCACGCCGACCGACGCGACGAGCTCCGGCAGCTCGCGAAGCGTCTCGGCGAGCGGCGGCGCGTCGAGGTCGGGGTTCACGAAGACGAACGGCCCCCAGGTGTCGACCCGGACGGCGACGCGATTCGAGAAGGCGCGAAGCTCGCCGTCGCGGTCGCGGGTGACGACGACCGGGACGAGCCCGGCGCGGCCGGTGAAGGAGCTCCCCGGCTCGGGGATCTGCCCCGCGTGCCCGACGTATTGCCAGGTGCGGCGGAAGATCCGCTCCTGCTCGGCCCGCAGGATGTCGTCGCCCACGTACCAGGCCCAGGGATACGTCTGGCGCAGCTCCATCGCCTCTAGCATCGCAGTTGGATGGCTTCTCTAGCTCGGATCAGGAAGGGCTGGGTCTCGACCACCGGCGAGACCGGTGCGCAGAACTACGACGAGTTCGCCGACGACGCCGAGATCACGGCGATCGTCGAGGCCAACCCGCGCTCGATGCTCGCGGTCGAGATGGCGCACTGCACGCCGGAGATGCTCGCCGAGGGCGCCGATCGCGGGCGCTCGCTCCGCTACGGGGCCGAGCGGCTGCGGCGGCTGAAGGACGACGGCCTCCTCGCCCCCGTGCAGGACTTCGTCGTCGCCTACGAGATCGACGCGCCGACCGGCCGCCAGCTCGGGATCGGCCTGATGGCGCCGACCGCGGAGATCTGGGACGCGGAGCGGAACCCGGGCGGCCGGATCATCCGCAACGAGGACGTCTTCCCGGAGAAGGTCGCCTACTACGCGGACGTGATCCGCGCGCTCGGGCACCTGCCGAGCGCAGTCATGCTCGCGGCCCCGGACGAGGACGCCGCCATCCGAGACGCCGTCGAGGAGGTCGTGCGCTCGCGTCCGCCCACGGTCACGAGCCGCGACCAGAAGGGAAACGAGCACCGCGTCCGCATCGTCTCGGAGCCGGCCGAGCGCGACCGCCTGCTCGCCGCGCTCGAGGGCAAGGAGCTCCTCGTCGCGGACGGCAACCACCGCAGCCGTGCGTCCGAGCAGGCGGGCCTCGACGCCTTCTTCGCCGTCGTCCTCTCCGCCGAGACGATGCACATCGACGAGTACCACCGCGGCTTCCGCGAGCTCGGCCTGGGCGACGACGAGTTTCTCGCGCGCGTGCGCGAGGCCGGATTCGAGGTCGGCGACACGGGCACGATCGAGCTCTTCTCGGACGGCGGGCGCGGCGGCCTGACCCCGCCCGTCGGAAATGGCCACGTGCCGGAGACGCTCCCGCACCAGCTCGTCGAGGAGCGGATCGTCCGCGGCGTCCTCGGCTGGGATCCGTCAGACCATCGGATCGTCTACGTCGGCGGCGACTACGGCCGCGACTTCCTCGCCGCCGAGGTGGAGGCCGGGCGCTTCCAGGTCGCGCTCGGCATGCCGGCCGTGACGACGGACGACTTCGTCGAGGTCAACCGGCGGCGCCTGAAGATGCCGCGCAAGTCGACCTGGTTCACCCCGAAGCTGCGCGCCGGCCTGGTCGTCGTCGAGCTCTGAGAGCTACGAGTGAGGGCCGCCGAGGACACAGGCGCCTAATCCGGCCGGGCGGGCGAGCATGATCGTCGCGCGCGTCAGCTCGCTGCCGCGGGCGTCGAGCACGACGAATGTCGGCTTCCATTCGCCGCTTGCGCAGGGAGAGCCTGAGACTGCGACCGCGGCGACGAAGAACCCGCTGGAGCCGATCGGCCGCGTGAGGAGCCGGCCGTCGGGACCCGGGAACCGGACGGCCTGTGCGGCGCCGGCATCCACGCGGCCGGCGATCACGAAGGTCGTGCTCGAGGAGCCGACCAGGCCCGCCACGACCGGCGCGGCCGCCTGGCCGGCCGGGATGCAGGTTCCGCCGTCGGGCAAGGTCTCCGGCCGCTTCCACGGCGCGCTGGCGACGAGGCAGTACGTCCCTTCGCGGTTGGTGGTCGCGTAGAGGCTGACGGCTCCGTCTTCGGCGACGAGGACGGCCCGACTCGGCTCCGGGTGGAAGCCGAGCTGCGGCGTATACGAGCCGAAGTCGGACACGACGGCTGGTGGGGCCGGCCGGCCGATCAGCCAGCTCGTGGTCGCGGCAGCCGCGGTGCCCAGGACGACGAGCGATGCGACCACCACGAGCACGACTCGCGCCCGGCGTGAAAGCCGTGGCGGGCGGTCGATCTCCGCCCGCAGGTGCTCCTTCCGTACGGCGAAGCGGCCGTACGGAAGCTCGCGAAGCGGCAGCGCCGGATATTCGTGGCTCATCGCTCGAAGGCCTCCCATGGAGACGTCCTCGTCGTCTCTTCGTGTCCGGCCGCGGCGTCGAGTTCCCTCAGGCGGTGCCGCGCTCGCGAGAGGCGCGACCGCACCGTTCCGATCGGGATCCCGAGGGCCAGCGCCGCGTCCTCGTAGCTCACGTCGAGCCCGGCGCAGAGGACGAACACCTCTCGCTCGTGGCGAGGAAGCCTCGCGACGGCCCCGACGATGCCCTGGACGAGGCGCTCATCGTCGAGTCGCGCGGCCGTCTCCGCCGCGAAGTCCGGCTCCGGCTGCGGCGGCGGCACTCGGCCGAGAGCCGCCGCGTACCGCCGCTCCCAGCGGCGCCGGTTGCGGCAGACGTTCGTGGCGATCCCGTACAGCCACGGGAGCGCCTTCTCGGGCTCGCGCAGCGTCTTCCGCTTCCGCCACGCCTCGAGGAAGACGATCGACACGAGGTCCTCGGCGGTCGCCCAGTCGCCGATCCGGCGGAAGCAGTAGTTGTAGATCAGCCTCGCGTGCCGCTCGTAGAGCAGGCCGAGGCTTTGCTCGTCGAGAGCCATCTCATCCGTTCGTGTCCGGCCAGGGGCAATCGGTTCCTAGCGCCTTTCGACGGCCAGGCGGAGCCCGAAGGCGACGAGCACGACGCCGGTGACGCGGTCGAGCGCACGCCTGATCCGCGGCCGCCGCAGGACGTCGCCGGCCCGCGCCACCGCCCAGGCGTAGCCGCTCAGCCAAAGGAAGGTCAGCGAGCAGAAGCCGAGCCCGAGCGCGACGAGCGCGGCGAAGGACGACCCGAATTGCGGCAGCAGGCTCGTGAAGAAGACGGCCATCTTCGGGTTGCCGAGGTTCGAGAGCAGGCCCTGCCGGAGCGCGCGCCGCGAGGAGCCGCCGTCGCCCGCCCGCGGCTCGACGCGTCCGCGGCGAAGCAGCGTCTGGAGGCCGAGGTAGACGAGGTACGCCGCGCCGACGAGCCGCACTGCCGTGAACGCAGGCTCGGAGGCGCGCAGGAGCGCGACGACGCCGGCGCTCGCCGCGAGCGTCCACGTCGCCTGCCCGGCCGCGACTCCGGCCGCAGTGCGAACACCGGCCCGGCGCCCGCCGAGCAGCGTGTTCCGGATCGTGAGCGCCGTGTCCTGTCCAGGCGTGACGATGACGAGCAGAGAGACGCCGAGGAAGGCGACGAGGTGCGTCACAGCGCCCTCGCGAGCGAGCCGCCGGCAAGCCGCTCCGGAATCGTCTCCAACCGCTCGACCGGCTCGGCGCTGAAGACGAACCGCACGAAGCGCTGCGCCACCTCCCCACCCCAGCCGCGCATCCCCGTCGCGGCGATCGAGGACTCGTCGAGCAACAGCCGCGAGGCCTCCTCGGGCTCGAAGCCGAGCGCGGAGACGTCGAGAAGCAGCGACCACCCGCCGCCGGGCCGGACGAGCGGCCACCCGGCGAGCCCGGTCAGCATCGTGTCGCGCCTCCGCTCGAGCTCGGCGACGCACTCGTCCACGTGCGCCTGGTCGCCGCGCAGGACGGCGGTCGCGGGGGCGCGCGCGATCCCGACCGGCGTCGTCGTGTTGTAGACGTGCATCCAGCCCACGTCGGCGATCGTCACGGCCGGGCCGGCGACCCACCCGACCCGCCAGCCGATCATGCGGTGCTCCTTCGAGAGCGAGCCGACGACGAGCGTCCGCTCCGCCATCCCGTCGAAGCGGAGCGGATGGACGAGCGGCCGGCCGTCGAAGAGCAGGCGCTCCATCGCGGCGTCGTAGATCAGGAAGAGGTCGCGCTCGCGGCAGAGGTCGCAGACGAGCCGCCAGTCGTCCTCGTCGAAGGTGCCGCCGGAGGGCATGGACGGGCTCATCAGGAGGAAGCCGCGCGTCGCGGGCCCGACCGCCGCGACGAGCGCGTCGCGATCGAGTCGCCACTCGCCGTCGACGACGCGGAAGGGCGCGAACCGCGGCGTGCCGCCGGCGACGCGGATCCGGTTCACGATCCCTGCATAGGTCGGGTCGGTGACGACGACCTCGTCGCCGTCACCCACCGTCGCGAGGAGCGCGTTCAGCAGGCCCTCCATCCCGCCGGCGGTGATGACGAGCTCGCGCTCCGGGTCGTAGCGGTGCCCGGTGCGCTCGGCGGTGAAGTCCGCGATCGCCGCGCGCAGGTCGAGATCGCCCGTGAACGGCAGCCAGCTGTTCGCCGGCGGCGTCTCGAGGGCATCGCGCGTGACGCGCACCGCCTCGGGCGGCAGCGGCAGGTCGGTGTCGAGGTTCTCCATGCGGAGCACCGGCCACCTCGGGTTCGCGCGAGCGGGCTCGTCCGCCGCGGCGGCGACCTGGTCGATCCCGAAGCCGTGGATGGAGTCGAGCCGCCGCGCCCTCGGGATCACGGGAGAGGTATATCCCACGCGTGAGGTCTGCATCCGAGCTCAGGCGCTTCTGGCTCGAGCGCGCCTACGAGAGTGCCGGCATCGACGCTTCGCACTGGCATCCCGGCCTCGGCGCCGCGCGAAACAGGCGGACGATCGGCCGCGTCTACGACTACTACGGCCGGCTCTACGAACGGCATACGCGCCTCCAGTGGGCCGGGCTCGCGAAGCTGATCGGGCCGTCGTTCTACGCGGGCTTCCTCGACCTCGGGTTCCTCCCCGACGCCATGCGGCGCGTGCTCCGGCCGTTCCAGGGCCTCCGCTTCTTCGAGGTGACGTTCCTCACGATGCAGCGCAAGATCTTCGACGACCAGGCGCTCATGCACGAGGCCTACCTCGACCGCGGCCTCGACGCGATCGCCGAGCTCCGCTCGGCGGGCATCCTCGACGAGGCGACGGCCCGCGCCTGGGAGCACATCGACAGTGGCGATCCGGAGCGCATCCAGGAGGGAAACCGGACGCTGCTCTTCCGCGAGCAGCACGACATCATCGAGCGCTACTACGCGAAGATGCGCGGCTACGAGCCGCCCCAGGGCCTCGTGTTCACGTACCTGCTCACGCTCGCCGGCTCACCGGCGGTCCCCGGCGCCAAGAGCTACGCGGCCGTCTTCCCGTTCACGCTCCCGCGCTCCGGCGGAGCGGTCGTGCTCGCCACGCCGTTCCCCGCCGGGAACATCGCCGTGTTCGCGAACCGGTGGGACCTGATCGTCGCGGACACGTTGCCGGCGTTCCGGAAGCTCCTCGACGACCCATCCGGAACGCTCGCGCTCGTGGCTCGTCCGATCGAGGAGCGCGTGCCGAGGTTCAGGGTGATCCGGCGCCTCGGCGCCATCCTCCGAGCGCTGTTGCGCTGGCGGCTGCGGCGAGGACGCGTTCGCCGCCGGCTCGGCGTGAAGGCTACGGTGATCACCGAGGAGGTGGCGATCGACCTGACGAGCCCGCCTCGCGGCGACCCCCGCACCTGGGCGAGCACGGCCGCACCTTTCCCCTTGAAGGTGCTGCTCCCGGCGGAACGGACGTTCACGACGCAGCCGCGGCTGGTCGTCCTGACGAACGACCGGCTCCTCGTCAAGCTGCCGTCGACCGACCTCGCCGGCGCGCGCCTAACTCTCGACGAGCTCGCGCGGACTTGGCACGCAGACGGCGACGAGGTTGCAGCATGGGCCGAAGCAGCGGCGGAAGCGTCTCCGGATGCCTACGCCTACGCGACGCACGTCTTCCCGGCGGAGCCGATCGACTTCGTCCGCCTCGAGCTTCAGGTCGAGCACCACGTCGACGAGGACGTGTACGTGGTCGACGTGCTGTTCTCGTGGGATCAGGCGGCGACTCTGCCGGCCGACCGCTGAGCCGTCTCGGAGACGAGCGCCGAGACGACCTCGGCGAGCTGCTCGCGCAGCTCGGTGTCGACGAGGTGGTCGCCTTCGAACCGCGTCGGCGCGTGGCCGACGGCGACGTCTCCATCGACGACCCGGGCGCCCATCGCGCCGAGCACCTTGCGGAGCTCGGCCTGCGACCACACGGCGCCGAAGGCGCCAGCGGACGCGCCGACGACCGCGACCGGCTTCCCGCGCAGCGGGTTCTTCGCGAGCGGCCGCGACACCCAGTCGAGCGCGTTCTTGAGCGCGCCCGGGATGGACGAGTTGTACTCGGGTGTCGCGACGAGGAGCGCGTCGGCGCCGGCGATCGCGCCCCGAAGGGCAGCGACGGCCGCCGGCGCCGGCTCGACGTCGTCGTCCTCGTCGTAGGGCGGAACCTCCTTCAGGCGGTCCCACAGCTCGAGCTCCGCGCCGTCCGGCAGAAGCCGAGCGGCGGCGTGCAGGAGCTTCGTGTTGTAGGAGTCCCGCCGGAGGCTGCCCGACAATGCGAGGACCTTCATGCCGTTAGGCCTCCTTCACGAAGAAGAGCCCGGCGACAAGAGTGACCGCGTTCGAGAGCGCTGGCTCGCCGCTCGGGAGCGGCAGGTTCCAGCTCAGGCCAAACGCGGTGCGGTCGACCGTCGTCTCCAGCGTGAGGCCGAAGCGCTCCCGCCCGTAGGCGTCGGTCAGCGGCTCGGTCGCGCGGCCGGTCAGCTCGACGGGCTGCGTGACGCCCTTGATCGTGATCTCGCCGCGGATCGTCAGCTCCTCCCCGCCCTCGACGTCGGTCGAGGCGAAGCGAAGCTCCGGGTAGCGCTCGACGTCGAAGAACTCGGGCGAGGAGAGGTGCGCCGTGAGGTTCTCGTCCTTCACGTCGACGCTCGCCACCTTGGCCGACCCCCTCACGTCGCCGTCGGCGATCGTCGCCTCGACGTCGCGGAACTGGCCGCGGAACGTGCCGCCCATGTACGGAACCTCGAACCCGATCGAGGAGTGCACCGGGTCGAGCTGCCAGGTGCCGGTCGGCAGGGCCTGGCGAATCTGGGTCGTAGTCATTGTTGTGGGACCTCCTTGAGTCCGCTATAGTTGAGCATGCAAGGAATATAGCGGAGAAAGGTTGAGACGTCAAATGTTGTCCGAGCAAGTTCAAGTCGCACCGCACGCCTGGGTCGCGCTCCTGCGCGCACACGCCGCGACGACGCGCGAGCTGAGCGCCCTCCTCGTCGCCGAGCACGGGCTCACGATCAACGACTTCGAGTGCCTGCTCCGCCTCTCACGCGCCGAAGGGCAGCGGATGCGACGAGTCGACCTCGCCGGCGAGCTCCTCCTCACCGCCTCCGGCGTGACGCGCCTCCTCGACGGGCTCGAGGCGGCCGGCTACGTCGAGCGCGCCGCGTGCGCGAGCGACCGCCGCGTCACCTACGCCGTCCTCACCGAGACGGGCATGACGAAGCTCCGTGAGGCCGCCGACTCGCACGTGGCCGCCGTCCAGGCGCTCTTCGAAGAGCGGTACAGCGAGGACGAGCTCGGCCAGCTCGGCGCGCTCCTCGCCCGGCTCCCGGGCGCCGAGGACACCGCCGCCGAGTCCTGCTCCCCATAGGCTCCCGCGATGCTGATCGCGCAGCTCTCCGACGTGCACGTCGGGGCGAACCGCTACCACGAAGAGCTTCTGCGCACCGCCGTCGCGGAGATCAACGCGGCGAAGCCCGACCTCGTCGTCGTCGCCGGCGACCTCACCGACGACGGCTACCCCGACCAGTATCCGGTCGCGAAGCGGGAGCTCGACGCGCTCGACTGCGAGCAGGTCGTGCGCGTGCCCGGCAACCACGACGCGCGAAATGTCGGCTACCTCCGCTTCGAGGACACCTTCGGCGCCCGCGACACGCGGCTCCGCTGCGAGCTCGCCGGCCTCGACGTCGCGCTCGTCGCCGTCGACTCCTCGAAGCCCGACCTGGACGAGGGCGAGATCGGGCGCGAGCACTACGGCTGGGTCGAGAAAGGCTTCGCCGGCGCCGCCGACCTCCGCGTCTTCGTCTGCCACCACCACCTGATGCCGATCCCGGGCACCGGGCGCGAGCGGAACCAGGTGCTCGACGCCGGCGACGTCCTCTCGCTCCTGCGCCGCTGCCGCGTCGACGTCGTCCTGGCAGGCCACCGGCACGTGCCCTACGTCTGGCCGGTTGCCGGGATGCTGCTCGTCCACTCCGGCACGGTCTCGACCCTGCGGACGCGCGGCTTCCCCCATCCGGCCTACAACCTCGTCCGGGTGGAGAACGGGCGGATCTCCGTCGAGCTCTGCATTCCCGGGGGAGCGCGGCACAGCCTCGGCGAGTATCCGCGGGACTGGCCGGAGGAGCTCTCGGCGCGCCGTTCGGATCCGTTCGTCCGCGCCCAGCGCGACGTCTCGCTCGCAGACGATGCCGCACCGGAATAGCGAGCCCGCTATGGTCGTTTGACCCAACGTCGCGCCCGTGCGCCGTCTCCGGCACGCGTGAGGCGCGGTCCCTACGAGGTAACGAACGAAGGAAGTGAAGAACCTGAGCACGATCACTTACGAAGCACCTGTACATGCGTTCCTGGACGAGGTCGAGGAGCGCGGTGCGATCGACGAGGCCGAGCTCGAAGCGTTCGCGCTCGAGCACGACATCGACGAGGACGAGCTGACCGCACTCCGTGCCGAGCTCGAGACGCGCGAGGTCGAGATCGTCACGCCGGCGGCACCCGAGCCGGCCGTGGAGGCGACCGTCGACCCGGGCGCCGTCGTCGGCGCGGGCGACTCGCTGACCCTGTTCATGAACCGGGCCGGCCGCTACCGGCTGCTCACGGCCGCCGACGAGGTCGCGCTCGCGAAGCGGGTCGAGCGCGGCGACGCCGCGGCGAAGGAGCTGATGATCAACTCCAACCTGCGCCTCGTGATCTCGATCGCCAAGCGCTACCAGGGCCGGGACGTGCCCTTGCTCGACCTGATCCAGGAGGGCGTCATCGGCCTGAACCGCGCGGTCGAGAAGTTCGACTGGCGGCGCGGCTACAAGTTCTCGACCTACGCCACCTGGTGGATCCGTCAGGCCTGCCAGCGGGCGGTCTCGAACCAGTCGGCGACGATCCGCGTGCCCACGCACGTGCACGAGCGGCGCGTGAAGATCTCGCGCGCCTCGAACCAGCTCCAGACGCGGCTCGGCCGCGAGGCGACGCGGGAGGAGCTGGCGGAGGCGACGGGCCTGTCGCCCCAGCACGTCGACGAGGCGCTCGACGCCGCCGACGCACCGGTCTCGCTGAACCAGTCGATCGGCACGGGCGAGGACGGCGAGCTGGGTGACCTCTTCAGCGACCCGGCCGCGTCCGACCCGGCCGAGGAGGCGGCGGACTCGTACCAGAACCACGTCGTCCGGCAGGCGGTTGCGAAGCTCCCCGAGCGGGAGCGGCGGATCCTCGAGCTCCGCTACGGCTTCGACGGCGAGACGACGTCGCTCGAGGCGATCGGCAAGGAGCTCGGCCTGACCCGCGAGCGCGTCCGCCAGCTCGAGCGCAGCGCGCTCGAGCGGCTCGGCGACGAGCTCGAGGGCCTCGCGCAAGCCGCTTAAGGCGCTCGAAACCCACGAACGAAAGGGGCCGGAGCGGGGAAGCATCCCCGCTCCGGGGAGCGCGGCAGCACGCGCCGCGAAGAAGGCTCGAACCGTGCGTGCCGCAGGACGTCACTATCTCGGCTCCTCCATCGACGAGTCCAATACCACCCTTGCCGGTATCGAGAGTCGCTCAGTCTCGATCCGCGGCCGCCCGCAGCTCGCGGGCGATCTCGCGCACGACGGCGAGCGTCTCCTGGAGCCGCGCCGGAGAATCGGGCCGCCAGGCGACCACGGTGTTGGCCAAAGTGACCGGCGGGTCGAGCTCGCGACGCGCGACGAGCGGGCCCGCGTCGCTGACGTCGGCGAGCGAGGCGGGCGCGAGCATGACTCCGAGCCGGCCTGCGACCGCGAGGAGCAGGTCGCGTGGGTCGGTTCCCCCGGCGTCGCGCACCTGCGCGAAGCGGTACCCGGCCCGCTCCAGCAACGCGAGCCAGCGGTCGTGCGGCGCGACGCTCGCCGCCTGGGGGAAGACGACGAGGGTCTCCTGCGCCAGGTCGGAAGGCCCGAGGACCGTGCGCTCCGTCAGCGGGTGGTCGGGCGCGAGGAAGGCCACGAGCCGTTCGTCCGGAAAGAGCGGCTCCTCCTCGAGGCCCTCTTCGCTGCCGTCGTCGTTGAAGATGCCGATGTCGAGCTCGCCAGCGCGGAGCCGGGCGACCTGCTCGCCCGACGTGACGTGCGTGATCTGCGGCCGGTCGCACGGAGCCCGCTCGTCGAGCGCCTCGAGGAAGGCGAGCAGACGCTCGACCGGCAGATGCGGGACGCAGCCGATCCGAAGCGTCGAGCCTACGCCCATCGCCCGCCGCGCCGCATGCACCGCGACCTCCACGTCGGCGAGCACCTTGCGCGCCTCCTCCGCGAAGACGCGCCCGGCCTCGGTGAGCTTCACCACGCGGCTCGTCCGCTCGAAGAGCTGCACACCGAGCTCGGACTCGAGCTTGCGGATCGCCTGCGACAGGGGCGGCTGGGAGATGTGGAGCTTCCGGGCCGCCCGCCCGAAGTGAAGCTCCTCGCTCACCGCCAGGAAGTACCGCAGGTGCCGGAACTCGATCGCGAGCCCGGCTCGCGCCCGCTCGTCGGAACGTCTCTCTGCTGCTCGACCCACGCCGCCCCCAACTCTGCGCCGAATGCAGGGCTGACAGCAGCGAGCTGCTGCATACCCGGAAAATCCGCGTTAACTATCGAACTACTCCGGCGGGGCAGTCAAATACGTCTCGGCGGCACACCGATATGCCGTCCGTTTCGATCCGCGCGTGTCGAGCCGCGAGGTTCGCTGAGTCTCAGTCGCCTTCGGAGTGCCTGTCCCCAGCGCGCAGCCGACGTGCGACGGTGCGCACGTCGGCGAGCACCGTCCGTAGCTGAGGCGGCGGATCGGCGCGCCAGACGACGACGGTGTCGGGCATCCTGATCGGCGGGTCGATGTGCCGGCGTACGACGAGCCCGCCGGCGCCGGCGACCTCCGCCAGCGAGAAGGGCTCCAGCCCGGTGCCAAGGCCCTCGGCGACCGCGAGGATGACGTCCCGGCCATCCATGCCGCCGGCGTCGTGCATGCTCCGAAAGTGGTAGCCCGCCTGCTCGATCAGGCCGAGCCACCTGTCGTGCAGAGCAGGGTTGACGCCGCGCGAGACGATCAGAACATGGTCGCGGAAGTCCTCAGGCCCCAGGATCGACCGTTCGGCAAGGGGGTGACCCTCGGGAAGAAACGCTGCGAGCGGCTCGCCTGGGAAGAGCGGCTCACGCTCGAGACCTTCGATCTCGCCCGGATCGTGGAAGACGCCGAGTTCCAGCTCACCTGCACGCAGGCGCCTCACCTGCTCGAGCGAGGGAAGGTGCGTCACGTGCGGCTGATAGGCCAGATTGCGATCGCTCAAGGCGTCCAGGAAGGAGAGCAGTAGCTCGATGGGCAGGTGCGGCAGGCTGGCGATTCGAAATGCAGAGGCCCCGCCCGCCCGTCGAGCCTCGGCGACCGCAACCTCGAAATCCGCCAGCACCTTGCGCGCAAGCTCGGCGAAGACCGCCCCCGCCGGCGTGACCGAGACGACTCGGCTCGTCCGCTCGAGGAGACGGACGCCGAGCTCCCCCTCGAGCTTTCGGATCGCCTGCGAAAGCGGCGGCTGCGCAATGTGCAGCCGCTCCGCGGCGCGGCCGAAGTGGAGCTCCTCGCTGACCGCGAGGAAGTAGCGAAGATGGCGCAGCTCGACCGCAATGCGGCTCGACGCTTGGTCTGTTCGAGGCCGGGGGTCCTGGAGTCCTCCCGACACAGACTCGGAGCAACTATCGCCATCGGTGACGGTGGCGTCCAATATCAGGTCGTTTCCGCTGCGATATGGGCCGCGTTTCGACATCTCGCGACATCATTGCCTGTGAGCATCGCCGCGAGCGGCCGCTGGGCGATATGCAGACGCTCGTCCGCCCGCCGGAAGTGCAACTCCTCGCCGACCGCGAGGAAGTAGCGGAGGTGGCGGAACTCGACGTGCGGCGGGAGCGAGGACATCTTCGTACAAGCCAGGTGGCACTTACATTGTGACTATCTGGGGCGGAGGGAGCTGACTCGCCCGGCCGTCAGCGGGCCGGCACGCTGATCCAGACGTCCGCGCCATCGGCGCGCGCGGAGCCGCCATGAGCCTCGGCGATCGCGTCGACGATGGCAAGGCCGAGGCCCGCTCCGCCGGCCGCGCGGCTCTCGTCGAGGCGGCTGAAGCGCTGGAACGCGCGCGGCACGAACTCGGGCGGCAGGCCCGTGCCCTCGTCGCGGACGTGCAGCTCGACGCGCCCGTCGACGGGTCGCGCCTCCACGCGGACGGCGCCCTTGCCGTGGCGAAGCGCGTTCTCGACGAGATTGCCGAGCGCCTGCTCGAGCCGCAGCCGGTCGCCGGTGAAGGTCAGCTCGGCGGGCGAGTCGAGCTCGAGCGGGCGCCCTATTTCCTGGGCACGCCACGCGAAGCGGTTGTGGACGCTCTTCAGCAGCTCCCGTGCGGACACGGGCTCCTCCCGCAGCGGCAGCTTCCCGCGATCGGAGCTCGCGATCAGCAGCAAGTCGCCGGCGAGCTGGACGAGCCGGTCCGTCTCGGCGCTCGCCTCGCGCAGGGCCGCGCGCAGCTCCTCCTCGCTGACGGCGTGGTGGAGCGCGAAGTCGAGCTCGGCGCGGAGAAGCGCGAGCGGCGTCCGCAGCTCGTGGCCCGCCTCGGCGACGAAGCCCCGCTCCCGCTCGATCGCCGCCTCGAGCCGCGCGAGCATCTCGTTGAGCGTGGCGCCGAGCCGCTCGAGCTCGTCGCGCGTCGGCGGGACCGGCAGCCGTTCCCCCGGCCGGTCGGCCGAGATCTCCGCCGCCCGCCCGCGCATCGCCTCGACCGTCCGCAGCCCGGCGCCGGCGAGGACATAGCCGAGGCCGGTGGCGAGGAGGAGCGCGATCGGACCGGCGATGAGCAGCTCCGTCCGGAGACTTCGAAGGGTCTCCGCGCGGTTCTCCCGGGTCGCGCCCACGACGAGCAGGGCGCGGCCTCCGCCCAGGTCGATCGGCGTGGCCAGCATGCGGGCGGGCTCGTCGAGCCCGTGCACGGAGGGCACGTCGACGAATCGTGGTCCCCGACGAGCCGACTGGATCTGTGCCCACGACAGGAGCCGTTGGCGGCCGAGGGTCGGCGTCGCGTCGACGACAACGCCGCCTGCTATGAGCTCGGCAAAGCTCTCGCCGGGCTCGACGAGTCGATTGCCCTGCTCCGTCGACAATGGAAGAGGGCTTCGACCGCTCAAATAGAGAGACGCGAGGTCGTGCGCACGCAGGCGCAGGTCCTGGTCGAGCGCTCGCGAGAGGTCGGCGCCGAGGCGGGCGTAGACGAACCAGCCCGTTCCGGCGAGGACGAGCGCCATCGTCGCCGCGAAGGCCGCCGCCACGCGAATCCGGATTGGAAGGCGCCTCATCGCTCCTCGCGCAGCCGGTAGCCGGCGCCGCGGACGGTCTCGATCAGGCCGTCGCCGAGCTTGCGACGCAGGCGGCGCATGTAGACGTCGACGACGTTCGAGCGGAGCTCGTAGGCGATGTCCCACGCATGCTCGACCAGCTCGATCCGGGAGAGCACCTCGCCGGGCCGGCGCATCAGCGTCTCGAGGAGCGCGAACTCCTTCGCCGAGAGGTCGATGTGGGCGTCGCCGCGCCGCACCTCGCGGCGCGCGGGATCGAGGCGGAGCCCGCCCGCCTCGAGCACCGGCGGCCGCTCGGGCCGGCCGCGGCGCGCGAGCGAGCGCAGGCGTGCGTGCAGCTCGGCGAGCGCGAACGGCTTCACGAGGTAGTCGTCGGCGCCGCTGTCGAGCCCGCGCACCCGGTCGTCCACGCCGTCGCGCGCGGTCAGCATCAGCACCGGCGACCAGACGCCGCGCTCGCGCAGGAGCCGGCACGCGTCGAAGCCGGACAGGCCCGGAAGCATCACGTCGAGGACGATCGCGTCGTACTCGACCGCCGCCGCCATCCACAGCGCGTCCTCGCCCTTTCCGGCCACGTCCGCCGCAAGACCTTCGCGCTCCAGCGAGCGGCGGATGACGCTCGCCATCCGCGGTTCGTCCTCGACGAGGAGCACGCGCATCTAGCCGAAGTGTGACCCGCGGATCGTGAAAGGGAGGTGAACGCCCCGGTCATCGGGCGTTCATGTGTGGCGTCTACGGTGGCGCCATGAAGAACATCCTGATCGTCACGACCCTGCTGCTCGCCGCGCCGAGCGGCAATCCCAGCCCGACTCAGTTCGCCAGCGGCGCCACGAACCCGTGGTTCCCGCTCCGTCCGGGGACGACGTGGGTCTACCGAGGCGTGAAGGACGGCAAGGTCTCACGCGACGTCGTCCACGTGACGGGCAAGACGAGGCGGATCGCAGGCGTCGTCTGCACCGCCGTCTCGGACCGGCTCTACCTGCGTGGGCGGCTCGAGGAGCGCACCACCGACTGGTACGCGCAGGACAAGGCCGGAAACGTCTGGTACTTCGGCGAGGCGACCGCCGAGCTGGACGTGCACGGAAAGGTCACGACCCGCGAGGGCTCCTGGCTCGCCGGCGTGGACGGCGCCGTGGCGGGCGTCTTCATGCCGGCGCACCCGCGCGTAGGCTTCAGCGCGCGGCAGGAGTACTACAAGGGCCACGCGGAGGACCACTTCCGGGTGCTGAGCCTGTCGGCGCACGTGGCGACGCCCGGCGCCTCGTCGAGCCACGCGGTGCTGACGAAGGAGTGGACACCGCTCGAGCCCGGCACGATCGACCACAAGTACTACGTCCGCGGGATCGGCACCGTGCTGGAGCAGACGGTGAAAGGCGGAGAGGAGCGGAACACGCTCCTCTCGATCCACAGGCCGTAGCGGTGTGCGCGGTGCCAGGCACGTGCCTGGCACCGCTTCGCGGCTCAGCGTCTGCGACTGAGCCGTCCGAGCAGGCCGCGCCGCTCCCACTCGACGCTGTCCAACGCCCGGCGCACGTACGCGTCCTCGGCGGTTGCGACCGCTTCGCTCGTCGCGTTCAGGTGCTCTCTCGGTGTCGCGTACTGCGTCATCGTGTGCTCCTTTCGGATCGGATTCGACTCGCTCCCATCGAATCGCGCGCGCCTGAGGGGCCACTTGGACGCGGCTGTGAGTTCGCTAAGAGGCGAGCGGCAGCGTGATCCGGAAGGTCGAGCCCTTCCCGGGCTCGGAGTGTGCCGAGACCTCGCCGCCGTGCGCCTCGGCGACCGCGGCGACGATCGACAACCCGAGGCCGACCCCGCCGTTCGCGCGCGAGCGCGATTGGTCGGCGCGGTAGAAGCGCTCGAAGACGCGCTCCGCCTCCTCCGGCTCCATCCCCGGCCCGGCATCCTCGACCTCGATCCGCGCGGCGCCGTCCAAGGTGGTCACGCTCACGTGGACCGGCGTCTCCGGCGGCGTGTGCTCGCGCGCGTTCGCGAGCAGGTTGTCGACGATCTGGCGCAGCCGGTCACGGTCGCCGAGGACGACTGCCCGCTCGGCTTCGAGCGAGATCGGCCGCTCCGGCTCGACGGTCAGCGCGGTGTCGACGGCCTCTCCGACGACCTCGTCGAGCTCGACCGGCTCGCGCTCGAGCGGCCGGCCCTCGTCAAGGCGCGCGAGCAGGAGCAGGTCATCCACGAGCAGGCTCATGCGCTCGGACTCGCGCGTGATCCCGGCCATCGAGCGCGCGAGGTCCTCCGGCCGCCGCTCCGCGCCGCGCGTGAAGAGCTCGGCGTAGGCGCGGATCGCGGCGAGCGGCGTCCGCAGCTCGTGCGAGGCGTCGGCGACGAAGCGGCGGAGCCTCTCCTCGGAGGCGGCGCGCGCCTTGAACGCCGACTCGATCTGGGCCAGCATCGCGTTCAGGGCGAGGCCGAGCCGCCCCACCTCCGTCCGCTCCTCGGCGCGCTCGACGCGCCGCGAGAGGTCGCCGGCGGCGATCGCGGCCGACGTCTCGCCGATCGCGTCGAGCGGGCGCAGGCCGAGCCGGACGACCCAGAGGCCGAGCCCGAAGATCGCGGCGAGCACCGCGGCCGTGACGAGGAGCTCGATGAGAAGCAGGCGGCGCAGCGTCGAGTACACGTCGTCGAGCGGCGTGGCCACGACGAGCATGTACGGGATCTCGGGGTCGAGCGAGGCGCGGACGCGGTAGTGCGTGCCGCCCTTCGTGGCGGGCGCGTCGAAGTAACGAGTCGGCTCCGGCCCCTTCCGCGAAAGCCCGGTGATCGTCCCGGGCAGCTTCGGCGGAGCCCGCTGCGGGAACGGCCCCGGCTGGGGTCGGTTGCCGCCGGGTGGTCGCGAGATGTCGGTGACGCCCGTGCTGCAGACGACCCGCCCCGTGTCGCGCGTGCGGAGCTGGACGAACACCCCCGGAACGGAACGCCCGACCGCTTCACAGGAAGATGCGGTTTGAAGCACGCTCTCGACGGCTCGGTGGTCGGTCTCGAGCGAGCTGTCGGTGCGGCTCAGGAGGAACGAGCGCAGCGACGCGTAGGTCGCGACGTCCGCGCCGACGAGCGCGATCGCGGCCAGCACGAGCACACCCACGACAAGGCGCCGGCGCAGGGACATGTCTATCCCTTGGCCGCGTCGAGCATGTAGCCCGCCTGCCGGATCGTCCGGATGAGCGGCGGGCCGACGGCGTCGAGCTTGCGGCGCAGGTAGCTGACGTAGGTCTCGACGACGTTCGAGTTCCCGCCGAAGTCGTAGCGCCACACGTTCTGGAGGATCTGCGCCTTCGAGAGCACGCGGCGCGGGTTGAGCAGGAAGTAGCGGAGCAGGTTGAACTCGGTCGCGGTGAGCTCGATCGGCTCGTCGCCGCGGAAGACCTCGTGCCGCCCCTCGTCGAGGACGAGGTCGGCGAAGCGAAGCGTGTCGCCCGGCAGCTCGCCTGCGGTGCGGCGAAGGATCGCCTGCACGCGCGCGACGAGCTCGGCGAGGCTGAACGGCTTCGTGACGTAGTCGTCGCCGCCCGCGCGCAGCGCCTCGACCTTGTTCTCGGTCGCGTCCTTCGCGGTCAGGAAGAGGACGGCGGTCTTGAAGCCGCGCTCGCGGAGCCGCCGCCCGACCTCGATCCCCTCGACGTCCGGCAGCATCCAGTCGAGGACGACGAGGTCGGGCTCGAAGCGGACGACGGCGGTGAGCGCCTCGCGGCCGGTCGTCGCCTCCTCGACCTCGTAGCCCTCGTAGCGGAGCGCGGTCGCGACGGCGTCGACGATCGACGGCTCGTCGTCGACGACCAGGATCCTGTGCTCGCTCACCCGCCCATCGTGGCACGGCTTCCTGTGAACCGGCTGAGAATCTCGGCGGCGGGTCGCTCCTCGGCGAGCGCATGCGCCTGACCCGCCCAGAGGTTGAAGCCGTCGGCGTCGCCGGCGCGGCGGGCGGCGGCTCGGAGCGGCGCGGTCGCGTAATGGATGTGCGGGTACGCGATAGGCGCGGCCGCGTCGTGGTCGAGGAGGAAGCGGTTGACGAGGCCGCGGGCGAGCCGGCCGGTGAAGGCGCGCGTGAGCGCCGTCGGCGTCTCGGTCGCGAGCGCCGCCTTGTGCGCCGGATGCGTCCCCGCCTCGGGTGCGCGGAGAAAGGCCGTGCCGAGCTGCGCGGCCGAGGCGCCTGCGGCGAGCACGGCCGCGACCGCCGGGCCGTCGCCGAGTCCGCCCGCGGCGATCAGCGGCAGGTCGAGCGCGCGGGCGACGATCCGGGTCAGCGCTAGGATGCCGAGCTGCTCGGCGCCGGGCCGGTCGACGAAGGACGCGCGGTGGCCGCCGGCCTCGCTGCCCTGGAGGACGAGCGCATCGGCCCCTGCGGCGTGCGCGATCCGCGCCTCCGCGAGGTCGGTGACGGTGCCCCAGACCTCCGAGCCGCCGGCCGCGAGCGAGGCGACCACCTCTCGGCTCGGGCAGCCGAAGGTGAACGAGACGACGGGCGGCTTCTCGGCAGCGAGGACGCGCAACTTGGCGTCCCAGCCGTCGTCGTCGAAGCGCGGCTCGCCGGGCTCGACGCCCTCTCGCTCGCGCAACCGGTCGACGTAGCCACGGACTGCCTCCTCGTCGACGTCGGGGCTCCCGGGCACGAAGAGGTTCACGCCGAACGGAGCGTCCGTCTGCTGCCGAAGCGCGTGGATGTCGTCGCGCAGCGCGTCGGCGGAGAGATAGCCCGCGGCAAGGAAGCCGAGGCCGCCGGCCTCGCAGACAGCGGCCGCGAGCGCCGGCGTCGACGGGCCGCCGGCGAGCGGTGCGAGGACGATCGGATGCCGGAGCTCGTGGACGAGCATGAGCATGAAGCGTAAGACGCGGCCCGGCTCCGGTCACAGAACCTTCACAGCCCACCCACAGCCGGTTCCGACGCGTGCGCGGTTTCCTGCGCCGGACGACCGAGAGGAGCGCCCGATGAGGCAGATTCTGGTAATTGCCAACGAGACCGTGGAGAGCGACGTGCTTCGGAACGTCCTGCCGCACAGTGCCCGCGTCCTGATCGTCGCGCCCGCGCTGAACTCACGCCTGCGCCACTGGGTGTCGGACGAGGACGAGGCGCGCGCCGCGGCGGAGGAGCGACTCGGCCGGTGCCTCGCGCGGCTGCGCGCCGACGGCGTCGCCGCGTTCGGCGCGGTCGGCGACGCCGATCCGATGCAGGCGATCGAGGACGCGCTGCACGTCTTCGACGCGGACGCGATCGTCATCGCGACCCATCCCCCGGCCCGCTCGCACTGGCTCGCGCGCGACCTCGTCACCTGCGCCCGCCGCCGCTTCGAGCAGCCCGTCGTCCACGTCGTCGTCGACTCGGCGCGCCACCACCAGTACGTGCTCGAGGAGGCGGCGTAGGTGACCGAGCTCCTCACCCGCCGCGCGTCGCTCCTCCGCCTCGGCGGCCTGCTGGCCGCGGTCGCGACGGGCGGCTGGTGGAAGGCGCGCACGTCCGAAGGTGCGACCGCGGTCGCCTGTGTCCTCACGCCCGAGCAGACCGAGGGGCCGTACTACATCCCGAACGAGCGCGTCCGCCGGAACATCACCGACGGCCATCCGGGCACACCGCTGACGCTCCGGCTCTCGGTCGTCGACGCCTCGACGTGCCGGCCGATCAAGGGCGCCGCGGTCGACGTCTGGCACGCCGACGCGGCCGGCGTCTACTCCGGCTTCGGCGCGGGCACGTCGGGCCGCACGTTCATGCGCGGGATCCAGCGGACGGACGCGAAGGGCCTCGCCGTCTTCCGCACGGTCTATCCGGGCTGGTACACGGGCCGCACGGTGCACGTCCACGTGAAGGTGCACGTCGGCGGCCGCGTCGTCCACACCGGCCAGCTGTACTTCCGGGACACGCTCACGGACGCCGTGTACCGAAAGGCGCCGTACTCGAAGCGGCCGAACCGCGACACCCGCAACGCCGCCGACCCGATTTTCGGCAACGGCGGCCGGCGCTCGATGCTGACCGTCCGCCGGCACGGCGCCGGGTACACCGGCTCGATCGTGATGGGAGTGAAACGCTAGTCGACGAGCTTGCGCGTCATGGCGTAGATCGCGAGCCGCCAGATCGCGACGCCGAAGAAGAGGAGCGCGCCGACGCGCGCGGGATCCCAGGCGTGAAAGCCGAAGGCCGCGTGGCGCACGAGCTCGACGCAGTGGTGGAGCGGGTTGAACTCGCCCGCGATCTGCGCCCAGCGCGGGAGCTTCGTCAGCGGGAAGAACGTCCCCGCGACGAGGAAGAGCGGCGTGAGGACGGCGCTGACGACGTAGCTGAAGTTCTCGATCGACGAGGCAAAGCCGGCGATCGTGATCCCGAAGCACGCCCAGCCGAAGCCGGCGAGGAACGCGATCAGCGGCACCGTCAGCATCCCCCACGACGGGTTCAGGCCGAAGGCGATCGCGACCAGCAAGGGGACGCAGCCGTAGACCCCGGCGCGGAGCGCCATCCAGAGCGCCTCGGCCGTGACGAGCTCCTCGGTGTCGACCGGCGCGGCGAGGATCGCGTCGTAGGTGCGCTGGAACTTGTACTTCACGAACGTCCCGAACATGGCCGGAAAGGCGCTGGAGAAGAGGACGGCGGTCGCGACGACCCCGGTGCCGACGAACTGGACGTAGTCGTAGCCCGCGACCTTGCTCACGAGCGAGCCGAAGCCGAACCCGAACGCGAGCAAGTAGATCGTCGGCTCGACCGTCGAGGAGAAGGTGGCCGAGCGCCAGTACGACGAGTAGTTGACGACCTCGCGCACGAGGACGCCGGTGAGCGCCGGGCGCTCGAGCCGGCCGAGCCGCGCCGCGCGTGCCGTGCGCACCGCGGTCGCCACTACTCGATCTCCTCGCCGGTCAGGAGGACGAACACGTCCTCGAGGTTCGCCGGCCGCCGCTCGCCCTCGGGCGCGCGCCCGTCCGCGCCGTCGATCCCGAGGACGGAGATGCTCGTGCCGGTGCGGCGTGTGCGGAAGCCCGCCGCGCCGGCCTCCGCCTCGACCTCGAGGAGCCTCGCCGGCGGGCCGTACACCTCGACCACCTGGCGGCCCGCGTGCTTCGCGACGAGCTCCGCCGGTGGCCCGACCGCGACCGAGTTCCCGTGCGACATGATCACCACGCTGTCCGCGAGGCGCTGGGCCTCCTCGATGTAGTGCGTCGACATGAGGATCGTCGTACCCTCGGCGCGGAGCGCGTCGATGAGCGCCCAGAGCTCCTGGCGCACCTGCGGGTCGAGCCCGACCGTCGGCTCGTCGAGGAGCACGAGCTGCGGCCTGTGCACGAGCGAGCGGGCGATGAGGAGCCGCCGGCGCATGCCGCCCGAGAGCTTGTCCACGCGGTCGGCTCGGCGGTGGACGAGGTTCGCCATCTGGATGGCGCGCTCGACTGCGTCGCGCCGCTCGGCCCGGCCGATCCGGTAGAGGTGCGCGAAGACGAGCAGGTTCTGCTCCACGGTCAGCGTCACGTCGAGGTTGTCGAGCTGCGGCACGACGCCGCACAGCGCCCGGGCCTGCTTCGACTCGTCCGGGAGCCGGAAGCCGAGCACCTCGAGCTCGCCGTCGTCGGCGATCGCCTGCGCGGTGAGGAGGCGCATCGTCGTCGACTTGCCGGCGCCGTTGGGGCCGAGCAGCCCGACGCACGTCCCGTACGCGACGTCGAGGTCGAGGCCGTCGACTGCGGTGATCGAGCCGTAGCGCTTGACGGCTCCGCGCAGCCGGATGGCGAGCCTGTCGCTCATGCCCTCCATCCTGCCAGTCGCGTCGCTTGACACCCGACCGCGGTCTCGGAATGCTCCGGCGACTCGAGGAGAGGAGGGGGTATGGCAGCGAACGGCAGGTACGAGGCGACGTCGTTCGAGTCGCTTCAGGATGCGGCGGACAAGGCGTTCGGCCAGGTGCCGGCCGGCCCGGAAGGGCTGAAGCAGGCTCGAATCGTCGAGCAGAGCATCGAAGAGGGTGGGTTCGTCGGCCGGCGGCAGTACAAGGTCACGCTGGAGGTCGGCGGCTACTCGTAGAGCCCGACGACGTCGTCGAAGCGGACCGGGACGCGCGTGAGCTCGCGGCCGGTCGCGTCGCGGAGCGCGGAGAGGATCGCCGCCGTCGAGACCACCGTCGGCGGCTCGCCGACGCCCTTCACGCCGTAGGGCGCGTCCGGCTCCGGGTCCTCGATGAGGATCGACTCGACGGGTGGCATGTCGAGCGTCGTCGGGATCAGGTAGTCGGTGAAGCTCGCGTTCGTGATCAGGCCGCCGCGGGTCTGGATCTCCTCCATCAGCGCGAGGCCGAGGCCCTGCGCGGTGCCGCCCTCGATCTGGCCCTCGACCGCCTGCGGGTTGACCGCGCGGCCGACGTCCTGCGCCGTCCCGATCCACACGACGCGCGTCAGCCCGAGCTCGACGTCGACCTCGGCGACGACGCGCATCGCGGCGCACGCGTACGCGACGTGCGCACGCTCGCCGGTGATCTGGCCCGTCTCCGGGTCGAGCGGGGTCGTGTGCGGGTGCCGGTAGATCCGCTCGACGTCGACCTCGCCGCCGCCGACCCGCTCCCGCTCGGCGAGCGCCGCGCGGCACGCGTCGCGCACCGCGCCCGCCGCCATCCACGTCATGCGCGACGCGGACGCCGATCCGGCGGAGCCGACCGAGCTCGTCGTCGCGGGCGCGAGGACGACGTCGTCGCTGTCGAGCTCGGTGCGCGCGGTCTGGAGGATGACGTTCGCAACCCCCTGCCCCACCTCGGCCGCCGCGCAGTGCACCTCGGCGCTCCCGTCTCCGAGCAGGCGGACGCGCGCGGCGCAGTAGTCGTCGAAGCCCTCCGAGTAGCCGATGTTCTTGAGCCCGACCGCGAAGCCGACCCCGCGCTTGACGCCCTCGCCGCGAGTCGTGTTCCCCGCGCCGCCGGGGAGCCGGATCGGGTCGCGCGGAAGCTCCTCGGCCAAGGGCACCGGCAGCTCGGCGCAGCGGCGGATCACCTCCGCAACGGGCAGCGTGCCCGTGATCTCCTGGCCGGTCGGCAGCCGGTCGCCTGACCCGAGCGCGTTCAGCAGCCGCAGCTCGACCGGGTCGATGCCGAGCGTGGCGGCGAGCTTGTCCATCTGCGCCTCGTGCGCGAAGCAGCTCTGCACGGCGCCGAAGCCGCGCATCGCGCCACAGGGCGGATTGTTCGTGTAGACACAGGTGCTCTCGACGAGCACGTTTCCTACCTTGTACGGGCCGCAGGCGAACGCGGCCGCATTGGACGTGACCGCGGTCGAGCTCGAGGCGTAGGCGCCGCCGTCGAGGAGGATCCGGACGCAGACGCAGACGAGCCGGCCGTCGCGCGTCGCGCGGTGCTCGGCCCAGATCCTCGCCGGGTGCCGGTGGATGTGGCCGACGAACGACTCCTGGCGGTCGTAGACGATCTTCACCGGCCGGTTCGTGTGCAGCGCGAGCAGGGCGCCGTGGATCTGCATGGACAGGTCCTCGCGCCCGCCGAAGGCCCCGCCCACGCCGGCCAGGTGGATGCGCACCTGCTCGGGCGCGAGGCCGAGGCACGGCGCAACCTGGTCGCGGTCGACGTGCAGCCACTGGGTCGCGACGTAGACGTCCACCCCACCCTCGCCGTCGGGGACCGCGAGCCCCGACTCGGGGCCGAGGAAGGCCTGGTCCTGGATGCCGAGCTCGTACACGCCCGAGACGGACACGTCCCCTCGCGCGTCCGGGTCGCCGTGGCGGATGACGAGCGAGCGTACGACGTTCGGCCGCGGGTCGTCACGGTAGCCATGGCCCATCGTCGGCCGGTCGGGGTGGAGCGGCTCCTGCTCGGTCGCACGCTCGGGATCGACGATCGGCTCGAGCGGCTCGTACTCGATCCGCACCCGGTCGGCCGCGCGCCGCGCCTGCTCGGGATGCTCGGCCGCGATGACGACGACCGGCTCGCCGAAGTAGCGGACGCGGTCGAACGCGAGGACGGGCTGGTCGCGGAACTCGAGGCCGTAGAGCTTGTCGCCGGGCACGTCCTCGTGCGTAAGGACGGCGTGGACGCCCGGCATGGTCAGCGCCTCGGAGACGTCGATCGCCGCGATCCGCGCGTGCGCGTGCGGGCTCCGCACGGTGCGGCCCCAGAGCATCCCGGCCGCGTAGGCGTCGCTCGAGTACGCGAACTCGCCCGTCACCTTCGGCACCGCGTCCGCCCGCGGCGCGCTCTCGCCGACCCGGCCGAGCCGGAGCTTCTGCGCTGGGACGGTCACGTGAGGAGCTCCTCGACCTTCTCGCGCAGCTGCTCGTAGGTCTGGCGGTACGCGGCCGGCCCCCGTCCCACCGGATCGGGCACGTCGAAGAGCTCTACGACCTTGTCGGCGTCGTGCTCGGTGGTGAGGTGCCGCGCCCTGTGGGCCGATAGGTCGACGCCGAACTCCTTCGCCACGGCGATGGCATCCGGCGGGGACGGGTCGCCCTCGGACGCAGTACGGCCCGCGCTCGCGAACTCGACGTCGAGGCCGCGCTCGGCCGCGAGACGCCGCGCGAGCCCCTCGGCGAACGGGCTCCGGCAGGTGTTGCCGCAGCACACGAACAGGATCTTCACGAGCGGGCGGCCAGCCGGACGGCGTCGAAGATCTTGGCGTAGCCGGTGCAGCGGCAGAGGTTCCCGGAGAGCGCCTCGCGGATCTCGTCGTCCGACGGATCGGCGCTGTGCTCCAGGAGATCCGCCGCCGCCACGACGAACCCGGGCGTGCAGAAGCCGCACTGCACGGCGCCGGTCTCGGCGAACGCCTCCTGCACCCGGTGCAGCCGGCCGTTCTCCGCAAGGCCCTCCACGGTGACGACGTCGTGGCCGTCGGCCTGCGCGGCGAGGACGAGGCACGAGCAGACGAGCCGGCCGTCGAGGAGCACCGAGCACGAGCCGCACTCGCCCTGCTCGCACGCGTTCTTCGAGCCCGGCAGGCCGAGCCGCTCGCGGAGCGCGAAGAGCAGGCTCTCGCCTTCCCAGATCTCCGCCTCGTGCGGCTCGCCGTTGACCCGGAGCGCGATCCTCATGCGAGGCAGCGGGCGAGGGCGCGCTCGGTGAGGACGCGCAGCGCGTGCCGGCGGTAGGCGGCGGTGCCGCGGACGTCGTCGATCGGCCGCGCGGCGGCGGCGACCTGCTCCGGGAAGGACTCGACGGCGTCGCGCGGAGCACGGACGAGCGTCGGCACCGGCCCCGCCGAGCCGAACGCGGCCCGCAGCTCGCCGTCCACCTCGAGCGCGAGCGACACGACCGCGATCACCATGGCATTGCGCGGCCCGACCTTCATGAACGTCTGCGCACCCCCGGGCTCGACGGTGACGCCGAGGATGAGCTCGTCCTCGGCGAGCGCGTTCCGCTTCGGGCCGAGGAGGAAGTCCTGGAGCGGCAAGCGGCGCTCGCCGCGCACGCTCGCGAGGTGGACCAGGCCCTCGCAGACGAGGAGCGGCGGCATCGCGTCGCCGGCCGGCGACGAGGTGGCGAGGTTGCCGCCGATCGTGCCACGGTTCCGGATCTGCGGCCCGCCCACGGTTCGGGAGGCCTCGGCCAAAGCGGGCAGGAGCTCCGCGACCGGCGGCTGCATCGCCTCGGTGTAGGTGAGCCCCGCGCCGAGGAAGACGGCGTCGTCCCGCCGCGACCAGCCGCGGAGCTCCGCGACCTCGTTCAGGTTCAGGAGCGCCGGCGGCCGGGCGCGGTCGAAGTTGAGCTCGACCATGACGTCGGTGCCGCCCTGGATCGGCCACGCCTCGGGCCGCTCGGCCTTCAGGCGGAGCGCCTCGTCGAGGCTGCGGGGCGTCAGGACGTCCACGGCGAGAAGCCTACTTCGCTCCCGTGAGAGGATTCATCGGGCCATGGCCGTCGACCTCGCCCGCCGTCTCGCCGTCGCCCGCGGGAGCGAGCCGGCCGATCTCGTCGTCCGCGGGGGACGTGTCCTCTCGGTCTTCACGCGCGAATGGGTGGAGGCGGACGTGGCCGTTGCGGACGGCTGGGTGGCCGGCCTCGGCGACTACGAGGGACGCGAGGTGCTCGACGCCGCCGGCCGCTACGTCGTCCCCGGGTTCATCGATGCGCACATGCACCTCGAGTCGACGAAGCTCCTCCCGGACGAGTTCGCGCGCCTCGTCCTCCCGCTCGGCACGAGCGCCGTCGTCCTCGACCCGCACGAGCTCGCGAACGTCCTCGGCACGGACGGCGTGCACTGGCTCCTCGACGCCTGCGACGGCCTGCCGCTCGACTTCTACTTCATGGCCTCGTCCTCGATCCCAGCGTCGGTCTTCGAGTCTCCGCGCCGGCCGCTTAGCGCAGGCGACCTCGACAGCCTGCTGCGCCGTCGCCGCGTGCTCGGCCTCGCGGAGATGATGAACTTCCCCGGCGTCATCGCCGGCGACGAGGCCGAGCTGGAGAAGCTCGAGCTCGCCGTCGACGTCCACGTCGACGGCCACGCGCCCGGCGTGCTCGGCAAGCCGCTGAACGCCTACGCGGCGGCCGGGATCCGCTCCGACCACGAGGCGCTCACCCCCGAGGAGGGGCGCGAGCGGCTGCGCGCCGGGATGTGGCTCTTGATCCGCGAGGCCTCGATGGCGCGGAACCTGCACGCGCTCCTGCCGCTCGTGCAGGAGTTCGGCACGAACCGGATCGCGTTCTGCACCGACGACCGCGACCCGGAGGACATCGCCGCCAACGGCCACATCAACGGGATGGTGCGGGAGGCCGTCGCCGCGGGGATCGCGCCCGAGGACGCGATCGTCCTCGCCTCGCACAACCCGGCGACCTGGCACCGGCTGTGGCACCTGGGCGCGATCGCGCCCGGCTACCAGGCCGACCTGCTCGTCCTGCCGGACCTCGAGCGCTTCGAGCCGGAGGTCGTGCTGAAGGCCGGCCGCCCGGCCGCCGAGATTCCCCGGCCGGACGTGCCCGAATGGGTCAAGCACTCGGTGCGCATCCGGCCGGTCTCCGCGACCGACTTCCGCATCCCGTGGGAGAGCGGGAGCGCGCGCGTGATCGGCCTCGTCCCCGACCAGGTGGTGACGGAGAACCTCGTCGAGGAGCCGGCGACGCGCGACGGCGAGGCGGTGGCCGACGCGGCGCGCGACCTCGCCAAGATCGCCGTCATCGAGCGCCACCTCGGAACGGGCCGGATCGGGCGCGGCTTCGTCCGTGGGTCGGGGTTGCAGCGCGGTGCGCTCGCCTCGACGGTCGCGCACGACGCGCACAACATCGTCGTCGTCGGGCTCGACGACGGGGACATGGCCGTCGCGGTCCAGCGGCTCGCGGAGCTCGGCGGCGGCATCGCCGTCGCAGACGGCGGCGAGGTGCGCGCCGAGCTGCCGCTCCCGGTCGCCGGGCTCCTCGCCGACGCGCCGCTCGCGGAGGTGATCGAGCGCAGCCTCGCCTGCAACGACGCGGCCCGCGAGCTCGGCTGGTCGGGCGCGACGCCCTTCCTGACGCTCTCGTTCCTCGCGCTCTCGGTGATCCCGAGCCTGAAGATCACCGACCGCGGGCTTGTCGACGTCGACCGCTTCGAGCTCGTCCCGCTCCGCGCGGAATGATCCTCCGGAATGCGCACGTCGTCGTGATGGACGGCGCCGGCACCGAGCACGCGAGCGGTTGGATCGAGGTCGAGGACGGCCGCATCGCCGCCGTCGGCGGAGGCGAGCCGCCCGGCCCGGGCGAGGACCTCGGTGGCGCCGTCGTCACGCCGGGCCTCGTGAACACGCATCACCACCTGTACCAGACGCTGACGCGCGCGCGGGCGCAGCAGGCGAACCTCTTCGAATGGCTCCGGGAGCTCTACCCCGTGTGGGCCGGGATCGACGAGGAGGCCGAGTACGCGGCCGCGCGCACCGGCCTCGCCGAGCTCGCGCTCTCCGGGTGCACGACCGTCTTCGACCACCACTACGTCTTCCCGCGCGGCCGCTCAGGTCTCGTCGAGGCGGAGATGACAGCGGCCAGCGAGCTCGGCGTGCGGCTGATCCCCGCGCGCGGCTCGATGGACCTCGGCCAGTCCGACGGCGGCCTGCCGCCGGACGAGCTCGTCGAGGAGCCCGACGAGGTCCTCGCCGAGACCGAGCGGCTGGCCGCCCGCTACCCGGAGCTCGTCGTCGCGCCCTGCTCGCCGTTCTCCGTCACGGGGCGGCTGATGGAGGAGTCGGCGGCGCTCGCGCGCCGGCTCGGCCTCACGCTCCACACTCACCTCGCCGAGACCGTCGAAGAGGAGGCGTACTGTCGCGAGCTCTACGGCTGCCGGCCGGTCGAGTACCTCGAGCGGCTCGGCTGGCTCGCCGAGGACGTCTGGTGCGCGCACTGCGTCCACTTCGACGAGGGCGACATCGCGACGTTCGGCGCCACCGGCACGGGCGTCGCGCACTGCCCCACCTCGAACCTGCGCCTGGGCGCGGGCCTGGCCCCGGTGCGCGCGCTCCGCGACGCGGGCGTGCGCGTCGGCCTCGGAGTCGACGGCTCCGCCTCGAACGAGCGGAGCGACCTCTTCTGCGAGGTGAAGCAAGCGCTCCTCGTCGCCCGCGGCCGCGACGGCCCGACCGCGCTGACCGTCCGCGAGGCGCTCGAGCTAGGCACGCGCGGCGGCGCGGCGCTCCTCCGCCGCGACGACATCGGGTTGCTCGAGCCCGGCAAGCGCGCCGACCTCGCGGTGTGGCGCACCGACGGGCTCGAGCTCGGCGGCGCCGAGGCCGATCCGGTCGCCGGCCTCGTCCTCTCCGCCCCGCACCGCGTCGACCGGCTGTACGTCGACGGCGAGGAGGTCGTCCGCGACGGCCGGCTCGTCCGGGCCGACGAGGAGGAGATCGCGCGCGAGCACCGCATCCAGGCGCGGAGGCTCGCCGCGTGACCATTTCGACCCACGTCCTCGACACCGAGCGCGGCTGGCCGGCGGCGGGCGTCCGCGTCGAGCTCTACCGCGGGGAGGAGCTCGTCGGCTCCGGCGAGACCGACGAGGACGGCCGCATCAGCGATCTGGCCGCCGCCGACCCCGGCACCTACCGCCTCGTCTTCCACCCACCCTCGCCGTTCTTCCGCCGGGTCGAGCTCGAGGTCGAGCTCGGCGAGGGCCACTACCACGTCCCGCTCCTCGTCTCCTCCTACGCGTGCGCGACCTACCGCGGCAGCTGAGCGCCGAGGAGCTCGCGGAGCTCTTCAGCGCGCACACGCGGCTCGTCGAGCTGCTCGCCGAGCGCGAGGACCCGCTGGGCGCGGCCCGCGAGGTGATCGAGGAGCTGCCCGAGGAGGACAAGGCCGGCGCGCTCGCCGCCCACCCGCGGATCGGCGAGCCCTCGCCCGAGCAGCGCGGCGCCGACCCGGCCGTGCTCGCGGAGCTCGCGTACCTGAACCAGGTCTACGAGGAGAAGTTCGGCTTCCGCTTCGTCGTCTTCGTGAACCGTCGCTCGCGGGCCGAGCTCCTCCCGGTCCTGCAGGAGCGGCTGGGACGAAGCCGCGAGGAGGAGCTCGAGACGGGCCTCGAGGAGCTCGTCCGCATCGCCGAAGACCGGTGGCGGCGCGGATGACGGTCGCCGTCGACCCGTACATCTGGGACTGGGGCGACCTCCTCTTCCGCTGGCTGCACGTGATCGCGGCGATCGTCTGGATCGGCACGTCGTTCTACTTCGTCGCCCTCGACAACCACCTGCGGCCGCCGGAGGACGAGCGCGACGCCGAGCGCGGCGTCGGCGGCGAGACGTGGGAGATCCACGGCGGCGGCTTCTACCGGATCGAGAAGTTCCGCGTCGCGCCCCCGCGCCTGCCCGAGCCGCTGCACTGGTTCAAGTGGGAGGCGTACACGACGTGGCTCTCGGGCTTCGCGCTCTTCATCGTCGTCTACTACGTCCACGCGTCGTCGCTCCTCGTCGACCCCACGGTGGCGAACCTCTCGAGCTGGGAGGCGATCCTGATCTCGATCGGCGGGCTCGCGCTCGCCTGGCTCGTCTACGACGGGTTGTGCCGGGTGCTCAGGGACGAGCGGCTGCTCGCGGCGACGGTCTTCGGCTTCGTAGTGCTGGCCGCCTGGGGCGCGTCGCGCCTCTTCGCCGCGCGGGCGGCGTACCTCGAGGTGGGCGCGATGATCGGGACGGTGATGGTCGCGAACGTCTTCTTCGTGATCATCCCGGCGCACTGGGAGCTGACCCGGGCGAAGCAGGCGGACCGCGAGCCCGACCCGCGCTGGAACGCGCGCGGCAAGCAGCGCTCGGTGCACAACAACTACCTGACCCTGCCGGTGCTCTTCGCGATGCTCTCGAACCACGTCGCGTTCACCTACGAGCACGCGCACGCGTGGCTGGTGCTGGTCGTTCTGATGGCGATCGGCGCGCTCGCGCGGCACTTCTTCAACCTCCGCCATGCGGGGCGAAACGTGTGGTGGATCCCGGTGACGGCGCTCGTCGGCCTGGGCGTGGTCGCCTTCCTGATCCGCCCGGGAAGCGGCCCGGCCGTGCCGGCCGGCGGCCCGGCGGTGCCGTTCGCAAGGGCGAACGCCGTGATCCAAGAGCGCTGCGTTCCCTGCCACTCCGCGCACCCGACGCAGCCGGGAGTCGGCTCCGCGCCGCAAGGCGTCCGCTTCGACACCCGGGCCGAGATCGAGTCCCAGGCGCAGGCGATCCAGGAACAGGCCGTCGTCCTCAAGGCGATGCCGCTCGGGAACGCGACGCACATGACGCAGGCCGAGCGCGACCTGCTCGCCCGCTGGCTCCGGTCGCGCTAGCCAAGACCGCCTGTTGCGACGCCCTTGCCAGTGTGGGAGGCTCTACCCTGCAGGCAGTCCACAGGGGAACAGGGGAGGCAGGATCATGCGCAACTGGCTCGTGCCGGCGCTTGCGCTTGTCGCGGTCGTACTGGCGACCGCGGCGTCCGCTGCGCCAGGCAAGGGGAACGGTCACCTGGAGATGTACACGGCGACGGTGCCTCGCGCAGACGTCGCGAAGCTCGTCCACGGCGGCTACGACGTCGTCGCCGTCCGCCCGGCCGGCGAGAAGGCGGAGGTCGATCTCGTCCTCTCGCCGAGTGAGCAGCGAAAGCTCGAGCGCGGCGGAGTCGAGCTTCGCGTCAAGCGCGACAAGAACGGCAAGTCGCAGACCGAGCTCGCCGCCGAGCAGGCGGCGGGCGGCTACGTCGTCTGGCGCTCGTGGGACGAGGCGGGCGGAATCCGCGACGAGCTCCGCGACATCGCCCAGAAGAACCCGAAGATCGTCAAGCTCGAGGTGCTCGGCCACACCGGGCAGGGACGCGAGATCATCGCGCTCAAGGTCACGCGCGACGCGACCAAGGTCGCCGACGGCTCGCGGCCGGCGGTCATGTACGCGGCTACCCAGCACGCGCGCGAGTGGATCTCGACCGAGGTCGCTCGCCGGGAGCTCCGCTACTTCGTCGACAACTACGGCAAGGACGCGCACGTCACGAACCTCGTGGACACGCGCGAGCTCTGGTTCCTCCCGGTCGCGAACCCGGACGGCTACCAGTACACCTTCGACCACGAGCGGCTCTGGCGGAAGAACCTGCGCGACAACGACGGCGACGGGCAGATCACCGGAGCCGACGGCGTCGACCCGAACCGGAACTTCCCGGAGCACTGGAACTACGACGACGAGGGATCCTCGAGCGCGTTCTCGAGCGAGACCTACCGCGGCCCGAGCGCCAACTCGGAGCCCGAGACGCAGGCCTACACGGGGCTCCTCGACCGGATCAAGCCGAAGTTCCTGATCAACTACCACTCGTTCGGGCCGCTCATCCTCTACACGTTCGGCTGGCAGGTGCAGACGCCGACGGCCGACGACCCGATCTACCTGGCGCTGTCGGGCACCGACGCGCACCCGGCCATCGACGGCTTCGACCCGGGCGTGAGCGCCGACCTCTACACGACGAACGGCGAGACCACCGACTACGCGCACGCGGTCGACAAGACGCTCGCCTGGACGGTCGAGCTCGACGAGGGCGCGCCCGGCGCCGGGTTCGTCTTCCCGGACGACCCCGCGCTCGTGCAGCAGGAGTTCCTGAAGAACCTGCCGTTCGCGCTCGACGTGGCCGACTCGGCGCCGAACCCGGCCCAGCCGGTCTCGCACCTCGGCAACACCGTGAAGCCCTTCTACCTCGACATGTCGTCGATCGAGCCGGAGCTCTCGGGGAACCCGCAGGGCGACTTCCGCTTCGACGTCTCGTACGGCGAACCGCAGACAGTGCAGGTGCTCGCGGCCCGCTCGCTCGGGGCCGTGACGCTCAACTACCAGATCAACGGCGGCGCGGTCCACACCGCGTCGACGAGCGAATGGAATGGTGGCGAGCGCTTCGGCGGGCCGGGCGACGTCTACTACCACGTCATGCGCAGCCAGGTCACCGGCACGAGCCCGGGCGATCAGGTCAAGGTGTGGTTCACGGGCGGCGGCAAGACGAGCGACTCGTTCACCTACACGGCGAAGGTCGAGTCGTCGAACCGGGTGCTCGTCGTCTCCGCCGAGGACTACTCGGGCATCTCGCCGGTCTACAAGAAGACGAACGGGCCGAGCTACCTCCAGTACTACCTCGACGCCCTGGCGGCGAACGGGATCGGTGCGGACGTCTACGACGTGGACGCGAACGGGCGCCGCTCGCCCGACGCGCTCGGCGTCCTGTCGCACTACAAGGCGGTGATCTGGTACACGGGCGACGACGTGATCACGCGGGAGCCCGGCATGGCCCCGGGAACCGCCTCACGGCTCGCGAATGACGAGATCCTCGACGTCAGGGCCTATCTGAACGAGGGCGGCCGCCTGCTCTACACCGGCAAGTACGCGGGCTTCGAGGACGCGTTCGGCTACGAGTTCCAGCCGGAGACGAATGCGCCCTGCGACCCGAACGACAACGGCCAGGACGGCTGTCAGCCACTCTCGGACGACTTCCTCCAGTACTACCTCGGCGCCTACTTCTACAACGACACCGCCGGGACGGACAGCAAGGGCAACACCTTCGACGTCTCCGGCAGCGGCAACCCGTTCACGGGCTCGGCGTGGTCGTTCGGCGGCGGGTCGAGCGCCAACAACCAGGACCACAGCGCGTCGTTCATCGCGACGAGCGGGATCCTGCCGGCGTCCACGTACCCGCAGTTCACGAGCACGGCCTCGGCGAAGTACGCGCGTCCGGGCGGGCCGTTCGAGCCGCACACCGGCTCGAACTACGTCTACTCGCAGATCGCCGACATCTCGTACAAGCGCCTGACGAGGACGGTCGACCTCACCGGCCAGAGCTCGGGGAATCTCTCGTTCTGGACCTCCTACAACACCGAGCAAGACTGGGACTTCGTGTTCGTCGAGGCCCACACGGTCGGCCAGGACGACTGGACGACTCTTCCCGACCTGAACGGCCATACGGGCACGTCGACCGGTGAGAGCTGCCCGGCCGGATGGCACGACCTGCATCCGTTCCTCGCGCACTACCAGACGCTGAACCCCGACACGACGTGCTCCCCGACCGGGACGACCGGCTCGTGGAACGCGGCGTCTGGCAGCTCCAACGGCTGGCAGCAGTGGTCGGTCGACCTCTCGGCCTACGCCGGCAAGCAGGTCGAGGTCTCGATCGCCTACGTCAGCGACTGGGCCACGCAGGGGCTCGGCATGTTCGTCGACGACACCGCGGTCTCGACGGGCGCGACGACCTCCTTCGAGGACGGCCTCGGCGGCTGGGCGGTCACGGGACCGGCGCCCGGCAGCGCGCCGAACCCGAACAACTTCGTCCGCACGACGGCGGGCGGGTTCCCCGAGGGAGCCGCGATCACGACCGACGACACGATCTACTTCGGCTTCGGGCTCGAAGGGATCGCCGGAGCGCCCTCACGCGCGACCGTGATGGGTCGGGCGATGAGCTACCTGCTCCGCTAGACGGAGTCGCGGCGGGGGCAGGCCCAACGCCTGCCCCCGCCGCTCCCCTTAGCGCTCTTCCCGCACGTAAGGAAGCCCGAGCGCGGCCGGTGCGCCGAGCCAGCGGCGCGTCGAGCTCGCCGAGACGAGGACGAGCACGACGATCGTCATCAGGTACGGGAGCGAGTTGGCCCAGAGCTCCGTCGGCCCGAGGTGGATCTCGCGCGCCTGGAGCTCGGGCGAGAGCGCCTGGAGCGCGCCGAAGAAGTACGCGCCGACGAGGCAGAGCTCCGGCCGCCAGAACGCGAAGATGACGAGCGCGATCGCGATCCAGCCCGCGCCGCCGGTGATGCCGTCCACCCACTGCGGCGTGATCGCGAGCGTGAACGTCGCGCCCGCCACGCCCGCGAAGGCGCCGCCGACGAGCGTGTGCGCGTAGCGATAGGCGGCCACGTCGATCCCCATCGCGTCCGCGGCCGCCGGCGAGTCGCCGACCGCCCGGACGTTCAGCCCGGGCCGCGTCCGCGTCAGGTAGAGCGAGACCGCGACGACGCACGCCCACGAGACGTACACGAGGACGTTCTGGCCGAACACGATCGGGCCGACGATCGGCCAGCGCTGGAAGCTCGACGGGAAGACGGCGTGGAACTGGTGCCGCGCCGGGTTCTGGGCGAGGTTGAAGTCGTTGCCGAGGTACGACGACAGGCCGGCCGCGCCGGCGAAGATGGTCAGCGCGAGGCCGGAGACGATCTGGCTCGCGCGCAGCGTGATCACGAGGAACGCGTGGATCAGCGCGATCAGCGCCCCAGCGACCGCCGCCACGCCGATCGCCGCCGCGAGGCTCGCCCCCGTGCTCGCGTGCACCCGCTGCACCGTCCAGAAGCCCATGACGGCGCCGATCAGCATCATCCCCTCGACGCCGAGGTTGAGCACGCCGGAGCGCTCCGCGAGCAGCTCGCCGAGCGCCGCGTAGAGGAGCGGCGTCCCGTACGCGACGCCGGAGGCGATCACGACGACCGCCAGGGAATGGTTCATGCGGGCTCCGGTGCGGCTGCCGCAGGTCGACGCGCGAAGCGAATCCGGTAGCGGACGAGCAGCTCGCCGCCGAGCGCCGAGAACAGGATGATCCCCTGGATCACGCCGACGAGGCCGGACGGGAAGTCGGCGCCCTCGAGCGAGTTCCCCGCGTTCTGGAGCCCGCCGATCAGGAAGGCGACGAGGACGACGGCGAGCGGGTTGTAGCGGCCGAGCGCGGCGACGACGATCCCGGAGTAGCCGTAGTACTGACGCTGAAGGCCGTTCGGGTCGGCGTCGAGCGTGTGGCGGAAGTCACCGTCCTGGCTCGCGCCGCCTAGACCGGCGATCGCGCCCGAGATCGCCATCACGGCGAGGATCTTCCGCCGTGTCCGCATGCCCGCGTAGCGGGCCGCGCGCGGCGAGTCGCCGAGCACCTGCGCCTCGAACCCGAAGCGCGTCCGCGTGTACAGCACCCAGAGCACGACGGCCGCGAGCACGGCGAGCCCGGCGCCGAGCGGCAGCGCGATCCCGCCCTGGAGGTGCAGCGTCGCGGCCGGCCAGAGCGCCGAGCTCGGGAGATCCTTGCTCGTCGGGAAAACCGCCGCGTTGAAGCCGGTCGTCTGCCGCCAGTAGGACTTCGTATTGAAGATCAGGTACGTCAGCAGGTAGGCCGCGACGTAGTTGAGCATCAGCGACGTGATGATCTCGTTCGTCCGGAAGAAAGCCCGCAGGATCCCCGGGATCAGCGCCCACGCGGCCCCGCCGGCGCAACCGGCGACGACCATCGCGGCGATCGCGAACGCCGACGGGCCGCCGCTGCCGCCGAAGTAGAGGCCGGCCGCCTCGGCGGTGATCGCACCGACGAGGAGCTGCCCTTCGCCGCCGATGTTGAACAGGCGCATGCGGAACGCGGCGGCGGCGGCGAGCCCGGTGAAGGCGAGCGGCGTCGCCGAGACGAGCGTCTGCCCGAGCGCGCCGTTCGAGACGAACGCCGCGTCGAGGAGCCGCCGGTAGCTCGAGAGCGCGTCGTGCCCGGTCGCGAACAACACGAGCCCGGAGGCGAAGAACGCGAACACGAGCGACGCCGCCGGGACGGCGACCATGAGCCAGCGCGGCTGGCGCAGCCGCCGCTCAATCCGAACGCGGATCGTTCCCTCCCGCCATGAGCAGGCCGATCTCCTCGACGTTCGCGCCGGCCCTGGCCGTCTCGCCCACGATCTTGCCCTCGTACATGACCGCGATCCGGTCGGCGAGCGTGAGGATCTCGTCGAGGTCCTCGCTGATGAGCAGGATCCCGACGCCCTCGCCGGCCGCGTCGCGGAGGTGCGTGTGCACCGTCTCGATCGCGCCGACGTCGAGGCCGCGCGTCGGCGACGCCGCGACGAGCACCTTGGGCAGGCTCGAGAACTCGCGCGCGAGCACGACCTTCTGGAGGTTCCCGCCCGAGAGGAGCCGCGCGGGGGCAGTCGGGCCGGGGGCCGCGATGCTGTAGCGGCGGATCAGCTCGACGGCACGGTCGCGAATCCGGCGCAGGCGGAGCAGCGGCCCGCGCGAGACCGCCCGCTCGCGGTACGCCTTGAGCGCGAGGTTCGACGCGATGCTGACGCTCGGCGCGACCCCGGTGCCGAGCCGGTCCTCCGGCACGTAGGCGATCCCGGCCGCGATCGACGCGCGCGGATCGCCGGCACGCAGCGCCTTGCCGCCGATGCGGACCGCGCCCGCGGCCGGCGCGCGCATGCCCGCCACCGTCTCGGCGAGCTCGCGCTGGCCGTTGCCCGCCACCCCGGCGACGGCGACGATCTCGCCGCCGCGCACGGTGAGCGAGACGCCTCGAACGGCGAGGCCGCCTCGGTCGCCGGGCGCCGACACGCCGTCGAGCTCGAGCACGACGCCACTGGGAGTACGCGGCTCGGGGATACCGCCGCCGGCAAGCTCGCGCCCCACCATCAGCGCGGCGAGCGAGCGCGGTGTCGCCTCGGCGGCGGCGACCGTCGCCACCGCGCGGCCTCCCCGCAGCACGGTTACGCGGTCGGCGACCGCCTTCACCTCGTGCAGCTTGTGCGAGATGAAGATCACCGTCCGCCCGTCGGCGGCCATCTCGCGCAGCGTCTCGAAGAGCACCTCGGCCTCCTGCGGCGTGAGCACCGCCGTCGGCTCGTCGAGGATCAGGATCCGCGCGTCGAGGTAGAGCGCCTTCAGGATCTCGACCCGCTGCTGCTCGCCCACCGAGAGCTGCCACACGCGCGCGCGAGGGTCGACCGCGAGCCCGTACCGCTCGCCGAGCTCGGCGACGCGGCGCTCGATCGCGCGCTGGCGGAGCCGGAACGTGCGTCCTTCGCGGCGGTGGTCGCCGAGGGCGATGTTCTCCGCGACGCTGAACCGCTCCACGAGCCGGAAGTGCTGGTGCACCATGCAGATCCCGGCGTCGAGCGCGTCGCGCGGGGCGTGGAGCTCAACCGGCCGGCCGTAGAGGAGGATCTCACCCTCGTCGGGCCGGTAGAGGCCGGTGAGAATGTTCGAGAGCGTGCTCTTCCCGGCGCCGTTCTCGCCGAGCAGGGCGTGCACCTCGCCCGCGGCGGCCTCGAAGTCGACCTGGTCGTTCGCGACGACGCCGGGGAAGCGCTTCGTGATCCCGCGCATCGAGACGGCGGGAGCAGGAGGGGCGCCGTCGGCGCCCCTCGTGTCAAGCACGTCCTCGACTCACGCCACTCGCTTTGGTCTAGCCGCCCTTCGGGCTGCCGATCACGCCCTTCACGAGCCAGTTCATGGAGTACAGGTCCTGCACCGACAGCTTCTTGCCCTTCGGAACGCGTAGCTTCCCCTTCTGATCCCGGAGCGGCCCCGCGAACTCGTAGAACTTGCCGGCCTTGATCTGCTGCATCTTCTTCGCAATCGCAGCCTTCGTCGCCGCGCTCACCTTCGGGCCGTACGGTGCGAGCCCGGTGAAGCCGTCCTTGATCGAGCCGTAGTAGAAGCCGGACTTCCACGTGCCGTTCATCGCCGCCTTTACGCGCCGAAGGTAGTACGGCCCCCAGTGGTAAACGGCCGCCGTAAGCCACGACGTGCGGGCGAAGCTCTTCGCATTGGAGTCGTAGCCGACCCAGGGGATGTGCTTCGACTGCGCAAACTCACCCGTCGCCGGCGAGTCGACGTTCTGGCCCAGCACGTCGGCCCCCGAGTTGACGAGGCTCTCCGCCGCCTTCTTCTCCTTGGACGGGTCGAACCAGGAGTTCGTCCAGACGAGCTTCACCTTCGCTCCCGGGTGCATCAGCTGCGCGCCGAGGGCGAACGCGTTCGCATGCCGGATCACCTCCGGGATCGGGTACGCGACGACGTAGCCGAGCGTGCCCTTCTTCGTCGCGGCGCCGGCGGCCATCCCCGACAGGAAGACCGTGTCCTCGGCAGCCCCGAAGTACTCGGAGAGGTTCTTTGCCTGGTCGGTGCCGGTCGCCTGCTCGAAGAGCACCTGCGGGTACTTCGCGGCGAGCTTCTTGTCGAAGTAGCCGTACGACGTGCCGAAGATCAGCTTGTATCCGTCGCGCACGAGGCTCGCGACGGTCTGCTGAAGCTGCGCTCCGACAGCGACCTTCTCCTTGTAGGTGGTCTGGACCTTGCTCCCGAGCATCTTCTGGACGTACAACCGGCCCTGCTCGTGAGCCTGCGACCAGCCGTGGTCGTTGTGCGGGCCGACGTAGATCCACGCGACCTTGAAGACCTTGGCCTGCTTGTGTGTCCTCGCCGAGCTCGTCGCCGCTCCGAGCGCGAGGGCGGCCGCGGCGGCGCAGGCGAGGAACGTCGCCGCGAGGGCGAGCTTCCGGTTCTTCATCTCCTCCTCTTCCTCCCAGTGGGACGCAGCGACGCCACTATCGCACGCCGAGACGCAAGCTCCTAATCGGTCCGGCGGCGCTCCAGGGGAAGTCGATCCAGCGGTCGGTTCGCCGCCAGACGTACTCGCAGCGGACGATCGACCGGGGCTTCTCGTACAGCACCGCGACCCGCGTCTCCCCGACGCTTCCTGCGCAGAAGTCCTGCACGAGAGCGAGCGTCCGCCCGGTGTCGGCGACGTCGTCGACGACCAGCACGCGCGCCTCGTCGAGGTCGACGAGCTCCGGGACGGGCGGCAGGATCATCGGCACGGGCAGCCGCTCGTCGACGGCGACGTAGAACTCGACGTTCATCGTGAACGTGTTCTTCACGTCGAGCGCGTAGGCGAGCGCGCCGCCGACGGCGAGCCCGCCGCGCGCGATCGACAGGAGCATGTCCGGCCTGTAGTCGTCCTCGACGACCATCCCTGCGAGGTCGCGGGCGCCGCGGCCGAGGTCATCCCAGCTCATCACCTCGCGCTCGCTCACCGCGCGAGCCTATCGAGTGCGGCCACGATCGCATCGACGGCGAGTGCGATGTCCTCGGGGCTCGAAAGCTCGTCCGGATGGTGGGACACGCCGCCGTTCAGCGACCGGACGAAGAGCATCGAGGCGTTCGGGACGAACAGCGCGTCGTGACCCGCGCCGGAGACGAGCCGCGGCGCGTCCGGCAGCACCGCCGCGAACGCGTCGCCCATCGGCACGGGATCCGCTCTCCACTCGACGTCGAACCCGATGTCCTCGATCAGCGCGTCGAGGAGCTCGGCGTCCGCCGACCGCGCGTCGACGGAGACGGTCACCCGGGCGGGCACCACGTTCGTCGCGTTCGGCTCCACCTCGATCGCGCCGACCGTCGCGACGGTGCCCTCGCGCGCGCACTGCCGCACGTGGAGGATGAACCGCGCCGCGTCGACGAGCGCGTCGGCGCGGGCGCCCATCGGTGTCGTCCCCGCATGGTCGGCGTGACCCTCGAAGACGCGCGTGCCGCGCGCCTGGCCGGCGATCGCCGTCACGACGCCGAGCGGTTCCCCGAGCCGCTCCAGCACGGGGCCCTGCTCGATGTGAACTTCGAGGAAGGCGTCCGGGGTCTGCGTCAGCCGACGGCTGCCCATCGGGCCGGTCTCCTCGGCGCGGAACGCCACGACGGCGAGCGGGACGTCGGTGCGCGCCGCCGCCTCGATCCCGGCGACGATGCCGAGCGCGCCGTCGAACCGGCCCGCGGTGGGGACGCTGTCGAGGTGCGAGCCCGTCCACACGCGCGCATCGCCGCGCCGGCCGAAGAGGTTGCGCGCCTCGTCGCGCGAGACCTCGAGCCCGGCCTCGCGCATCCACTGAGCCGCAAGCTCGTGGGCAGCGTCCTCCTCGGGCGAGTAGCCCGCGCGATGCTGCGCGATCGCGTACAGCGCATCGAGCCGCTCCTGGATGCGGTCGCCCGACACGGCGTCCAACCGGATGAAGCTCAGTGCAACTGGTTAGCGGAGCCGCGCGAGCATCTCGGCCTCGTCGAGCCAGCGGCTGACGGTCCGGATGACGTCGTCGCGGACCGGAATCCCATTCGGAAAGACGATCCGAAGCAAGGCGTCACGGTCGACGACGAAGCCTCCGTGGGCACTCGAGCGGGTCTCGGTGCCGTTGGAGGCGGCGGGGGTGCCGCCCGCTGCCTTGGCCGTTCGGCGGCGGGATCGCGCCTGCGGAGACGAGCCCGCGACTCGATGCGCCTGCCACCGATGAGCTCCCAGTGCCGAGGGACGCTTGAACTTCCGCCCGCACTCGGGACATACCACTCCGCCGGTCGTTTCAGTCTGTGCCGCCATTTCCAACGCCCTCCTGACTCTCAGCCGCAGAAGCACTCGCTCATCTCAAGCCAATAGCGCGGAAGCTGGGCGAATGCAAGTTAATCCAAAACGGCATCGGCTTGTTAATTATGGAATGACTATACACCCTCAGGGCAGATAGATCGCCTTCCGAGGAAGAAATGTGGCCGAAATGGGCAGGCGACGCTACGCGCTTGCCGAGCCCGCGAGCAGCGAGCCCGCAGCCACGCCGGGTCGACCGCCCTCTGGATGAGCATGGACGTGCGTGATGAGCATCAACGATTCATCGCCGCCGTCACTCCGGCAGTCCGGCGCGATCACGTAGTCGCGGAGCGGCTCCGACAGGATCACGTAGCCCTCCTCACCCGGCTCACCCTCGATGTAGACGGTGTACGCGAACGTGTCGGAGTCGTCGCCGGCGACTTCGAAGCCGCCGCGGTCGTCCGGCCCCCATTTGGCGAGCTGTCGTCGCACCTCCGACTCCACCCATGCATAAGTCCTCGACAGCTCCTCCAGCAGCGAGCTTCGCGGCTTCTTGCGCGTACCGGGGATCCCTGCCAACCGAGCCAGCTCGTCGAGCACGTCGGCTTCGCACACCTCCTCGCCCGGGACGTCGACCACCGGTGCGGCGGAGGGCGCCCACATCGCCTCGGCCAGCGCCTCGACGCAACCGTCCACGTGCAGGTAACGACGGCGACAGCGCCGGTCGAGCGACGCCTCGACGGCGGTCACGCCGGCAAGCGCCGCCGAGGCGAAGCGATGGCACAACGCGGCAACGGATCGCTCGCTCCGGCGCTCCCAGGCGTCGAGCTCGCCGAAGACGTGCGGCACCCGGACGACGCGCACGTCGGTGGTGCTCGGCCAGCGCTTGGCCAGCTCGCGGACGAGACGCACCGGCTCGTCGACGGCATCGACGTCGTCCGCCTCGGTGTACGTGCCGGCGAGGACGATGCGCGTCACGCCGCTCTCACCGGCTGCCATTGCCGTGTTGGAGGCGACGAGGACGTCGTTGTACAGGACGGCCGCGTCGTCCGTCAGTGAAAGACGGGCGTCCGCGGCGAGCGCAAAGACGTCGTCGACGTCCTGCGTCACGTTCCGGCAGACGCGCGCGTCGGTGAGGTCGAGGAGGCGGTACTCGTCGGCAGGCGAAGACGCGAAGGGCGGGAAGCGCACGTCGACGCCGCGCACCCAGAAGCCGAGCGCCTTGAGAGCGGACACGAGGTGGTGGCCGAGGAAGCCACCCGCGCCCGTGACGAGGACCCGCCTACTCGACGGCTCCACTGCGGAGCTGAATCCATGCATGGGTCTCCCTCCTACGCGTCGTGCCGCGCGTTGCCCTGCAGGCCGCAGTGAGTGCGTGCTTCCAGTAGTGCCCTACGCCAGCTTCCATCGTTCGGATTTCGCATGGAATCAGGTCGAGGCGTGAATTACAAGGAACCCGGGTTCGGTCGACCAATGTCACTCAGATGCTACGCGTCGCTCGACGCAGCCCAGATGTTGATCTCGCTCTCGGTGGCGTAGCGGTCGATCTCCGCGAGCTCGTCGGCGGAGAAGTCGAGCCGAGCGAGGGCACCGACGTTCTGCTCCAGCTGCTCGACGCTCGATGCGCCGACGAGCGCGGAGGTGACGCGGTCGTCGCGGAGCACCCACGCGAGGGCCATCTGGGCCAGGGTCTGGCCGCGCCGCCCCGCGATGTCGTTCAGCGCGCGGATCTTCGCCAGTGCCTCGTCGGTGAGGAGGCTGCGCGAGAGCGAGCCGTCGAGGCTGGCGCGCGAGCCGGCGGGCACGCCGTCGAGATAGCGGTCGGTGAGCATCCCCTGCGCGAGCGGCGAGAAGCAGATGCAGCCCACCCCGAGCTCGCCGAGGGCGTCGAGGAGCTCCGGCTCGATCCAGCGGTTCAGCAGCGAGTACGAGGGCTGGTGGATGAGGAGCGGCGTCCCCAGGTCGTGGAGGATGGCCGCCGCCTCGCGCGTCTTCTGCGCCGAGTAGGACGAGATGCCGGCGTAGAGCGCCTTCCCCTGCCGCACCGCCGAGTCGAGCGCCCCCATCGTCTCCTCGAGCGGCGTCTCGGGATCGAAGCGGTGCGAGTAGAAGATGTCCACGTAGTCGAGCCCCATCCGGCCGAGGCTCTGGTCGAGGCTCGCGAGCAGGTACTTGCGCGACCCCCACTCCCCGTACGGCCCCGGCCACATGTCGTAGCCGGCCTTGGTGGAGATGACGAGCTCGTCGCGGTAGGGAGCGAGGTCTGTTTGGAGCAGGCGGCCGAAGTTCTCCTCGGCGGAGCCGTAGGGCGGCCCGTAGTTGTTCGCGAGGTCGAAGTGGGTGATCCCGAGGTCGAAGGCGCGGCGGACGATCGCGCGCGAGGTCTCGAGCGACCGCTCGGTGCCGAAGTTCTGCCAGAGCCCCAAGGAGATCGCGGGGAGCAAAAGGCCGCTACGGCCCGTGCGGCGATAGGCCATCCGCTCGTAGCGCTCGGCGGCAGGGATGTACGTCATACGGTGGATCGTACGGCCGCGAGCGCGAGAAGGGGCGTGAGCGAATCGTGCTCGACGAGCGGCCGCGCGCGGTCGCCGAGATCCAGGCCACGTCGGTTGTGCCAGTACACAGGCATGCCGACCCGATCGGCGCCTCCGATGTCGTCCGGAGAGCCGGCCACGAAAAGCGTGCGCGCTGCGTCGAGGTCCAAAGCCTCGAGCGCGAGCCGATACGGCTCCGGGCGCGGCTTGTACGCGCCCGCCGTCTCGGCGGTGGCGACGACGTCGAAAGGAACACCGACCTGGGCCGCGGCCCGTCGGCCGACCTCGTCCGAGCAGTTGGTGACCACGCCGATCTTCACGCCTGTGCGCAGCTGGGTCAGAACAGCGGGCGCTTCCGGCCAGGGTCTGAGCTCGCTCAACCGGACAACGAGCGCCGGTGCACGATCCGGGGAAAGACCGACTCGCTCGGCCGCCTCGGAGACGAGGTCGTCATGCGGCCGATAGTTTCCGACCGAGTACGAAAGGCGGCTGTGCTCGCTCCGCCAGCGACTGCCGAGCGGTGCGCTGCCGGCAACCTCGTCGTAGGCGGGCTGCGAGTCGAGAAGGGCGCTGAAAAGGTCGAATAGCACTCCGTCATACGGAGCCATTTGACGTTTCTTCTCGCGCACTACCTTCTGAAGTGGAGCGTCAGCGGCAGGCGTCGAGGGCGTGCCGCCGGCCGCTACCGCCCGGTGCAGGGCCGCCGCCTGCTTCTTCTCCCGCTTGAGCGCCCGGCGCGCTCCTTGACCGCCGCGCACGGCTGACCCTGCAAATCGAACTCTGTTCGCCGCGGCTCCTCGTCTCGCGCGTCGAAGCGCATCGACGGCCTTCGGGCTCTCGGCCGGGGTTCTATCAGCAGGGCCAGCGGAATCACTCTACTCCTTCGAGCGGGTCGGCGCCGGGCGCGAAGAGACGCAAGCGCTCGCCCGTGTGCAGCGGTTCTGCGCGTCGCGAAGTTCCGGGAATCGAGAAGGCCCGCGTAGCGCGGGCCTTCGTCAGATCGGCCTGCTGAGGGTGCCTAGATCCGAGCGACGCCGTTCTTCGTCTTGTGCGCGATGATCTCGCCGCTCGTGAGCTTCGGCGGATTCGGGAGCGCGCTCTCGAGCTTCTCGTCGCGGACCCAGCTCGCCGCGACCCGACTCGACTCGTCGCCCTGCTCCGAGGACTCGAAGATCCCTATGGAGCTCATGACGCCGTCGCCGGTGTCGACGAGGTAGTACCCGCTGAACCCCGGCAGCTCGCTAAGGCGGGGCACCAACGTCTCAGTGACCTTTCGCTTCAGCTCGCCGGTACGGCTCTGGTCGACGCCTTCGTAGCGTCTCATGGTGGCATGCATAACGTTGCTCCTAACTGTCTCAAAAGGGTCGGAGAACTCGGACGAGCGCTCCTGCACTCAGGCCCGATGTGACAGTCGGAGAGGAACTTCAGCGCCTCGACGGCTTCCGCGCTAGGCCCTACGCGCTGATGCACTGTAGCCGGGATCCGAGCAGGCAGGGGACGGATTACTCGCTCGTTGCGGCAAATCCCGCCTGGCGGGCCGCCGGCGGCTCGGCCAGGGGCGGGCGAATCAGGAGGCGGCTTTCGATGACCGTCTCGGCGCGTCGACGACCTTGCACATGCGGGTCTTTGGCCGAGAGCAGCGCGATCACCGAGCAGGCGGCTTCGCGGACGATCTCCCCGATCAGGTCGAGCGCTGCTCCGAGTGCAGCTCGAGCCCGACATCGGGCCGCTCTCGCGCCGTCACTGCACCCACTCCCCTGAGGTAGATCTCGCGTGCGATCACCTCGTGCCCGAGCCCGGTCACGACCTGCGCGAGTAGCTCGAGACGGCCACGCTTCTCGTTGGCGTTCAGGACGCGAAGGCGTGACGTCTTGCTCTCGGCCATCGCTCCGGCTGGGCCGTTCAGGGTCGCGCGGACTCGGCTGGCCGATCTTGGCAGCAGTGCTAGGCTGCCGGTGCGGCGCCTCATCGACCGGCGCGGCGAATTACCCCCGCGGGGCCACAGCAATCGGCCCGCGAAAGGCCCACCCTCAGCCAAGCGGGTTGGAGCAGCATCCGGCCGACCTGAGCCACCTGGCCGGCGACGAAGCTTCAAGACCGGGAGGGACCCATGATGGAGATTCGCGTTGGAGTGGCGGGCGCCCCCGGCGTTCACGGGCTTATGCGGCGGCTGGCCGGCGTCTTCGACCAATCGGCGGTGTCCTTCGACGGAGCGCGCAAAGAAGTACGCGTCTGCGCGGAGCGGGAATCGCGCGCGGTCGTACAAGTGCTCAGAGCAGTCGAAGCGTGGCTCGCCGAAGACGGCCGCGACTCCGCGGAGCTCTCGATCGGCGACCGCTCCTACACCCTGGTCGCGCCCGCCCCGATCGGGAGCAACCTGTGAACGCGGTCCCACACCTCGTGGTGCTGGCTGCGGTGACGACCGGAGCGGCCGTAGCGATGATCCGGCTCGGCTTCTCAGAGGGCCTGCTCAAGTCGCGGAAGGCCGCTCGTCGGTGCCCGTCTTGCGATCGCCTGATCGAGGGCCGCGTGTGCCCGACCTGCACCAGGCCAAGATGATCGAATCGTCACGAAGACACGGGCACCACGACCCGCGGTATCCGGCCTCGGTCTTCGCGCTCGTCGGCGCCCACGCCGAAGACAGCCCGCTGTCGATCGCGGTCTGGGAGAACGAAGGAGGGACTACCCGGCTCGCCGAGGAGCCGTCCGAACCGATGGAATGGTCCGTCTTCTTGAAAAGCCGATTCCCGGGCAGCAGACGTCACGACCTCTCCGCTCTCGCGGCATACGGCCAGTACCGGATCGCGCACGAGCACCTCACGGCCTAGCCTCCCGATGGGCGGGAGCTCCACGACGCCCGATTCGCTCTTGGCGAGACGGCAGGCCGAGCCACGCGGCGCCGCCCGAACCTGCTATGTCGTCCAGGATCGAGACAGCGGCGAAATCCAGTTCGATCGCGAGCGGGCGGCGGCGCTCTTGGCGCGCGGCAGCTTCTTCTGGCTCGACCTCGATCGGCCGAGTGAGGACGACTTCGAGATCCTGCGCGACGTCTTCGGTTTCCACCCGCTCGCGGTCGAGGACTCGGAGCAGTTCGACCAGCGGGCGAAGCTCGACGACTACGACGACTTCGTCTTCATCGTCGTCTACGGAGCCGCTCCGGACGGCGACCGGCTCGTCGAGGTGCACTGCTTCTACTCGAAGCGCTTCTTGCTCACCGTCCACCACGACGACACTCCCGCGTTCGCCGAGATTCGGCGCCGCTATCAGCAACGCGAGGACACGATCGACCGGCCCTCGCTGTTGCTCTACCGGATCGTCGACGGCCTCGTCGACAGCTTCTTCCCGATCCTCGGCGACTTCGACGACCGCATCGACGAGCTCGAGGACGCGATCTTCCAGAGGGCCACCGACGAGCAGCTGCAGGAGATCTTCCGGATGAAGCGCCTGCTTGTCGGAATGCGCAAGGCCGTCAGCCCGCAGCGGGACACGTTCGCGAGCCTGATGGGTCGGATCGGCGAGCTCCCGGGGCTCGCCTCCGAGGACGAACGCTACTTCCGCGACGTCTACGACCACCTGATCCGGATCAGCGACATGATCGACAGCTACCGAGACCTGCTGACGAGCGCGATGGACGTCTACCTCTCGACCGTCTCGAACCGGCTCAACGCGGTGATGAAGCAGCTCGCGGTGATCGCCACCATCTTCCTGCCGCTCAGCTGGCTGACCGGGTTCTTCGGCCAGAACTTCGGCTGGCTGGTCGGCCGGATCGGACACTGGGAGGCGTTCGTCGGCGTCGGCGTCGGGACCGAGCTCGTCGCGCTCGCGATCCTGCTCGTCTTCTTCAAGCGGCGCGGCTGGTTCTAGCGTCGTACCGCTCGCCGCTTGGGTTTCGTAAGCAGAGCGCCGGAAAGGACGCGGGGGTGGTCGTCGCTGTCTCGACAGTCGCCGTCGTCGCCATTGCCGCCGTGGTCATCGTGGCGCTCGTCGCCTTGATCTACATCGTGCCTCGGGGAGGTCGAAGGCGCCGGTAGCCGCTGGCCCGAGCCGGCAAGAGCGACGCGACGGTTCGGCCGGCAACGGCGAAGAGGAGAATCGCGGCTCCGGAGAGGACCCCGAGGGCTCCGAGGGAGACGGCAACGCCGAGCGCCTGGGAGGCTCCGACGCCCGCGGCGAGAAGGGCTGCGGCCCCGGCGCCGACTTGCGTCGCGGCGCCGGCCGGACCGATCGGCAGGGCGGCCGCCGCCGCGCCGGCGCACAGGAAGAGCAGCGCGAGCGGAAACGAGTAGCCGATCCCGAGCGCGCCCATGAGCACGAAGAGCGCAACCGCCCGGACGAGCCAGCAGGTGGAGACGAGGGCCCACGCTTGCGACGCTCGTCGGAGCGAGGTCGTGCGTGGGCTGAGCCAGCGGCCGAGCCGGAATCGCAAGCTCCGCCTGCTTCGGGCGAGGCGAGGCAAGAAGACGATCAACGCGGCGGCCGCGACTCCGGCGGCGGCCACGACCGAGAGGGCGGCGCGCGCGCCGTTCCCCGCATCTGCAGACACGGCGGCGACGAGAGCGAGCGGCGCGAGAGCCACACTGTCGATCAGCCCAAGCAGGACGAGCGAGAGGCAGAGCGCACGCACGCCGGCGGGACAGGGTCGGTAGCGGCGAACGACGGCGACTCGCATCGCGTCGTCGAATCGACCCGGAAGCACCACGCCGATCAGCGCGGCGCCGCCGTTACCGGCTGCCAGCGCGAGCGGCTTCGGCCGCTCGTCGGCCGTGAACAGCCGTCCCCACCCGTACGCCTTGAGCATGTGAGCGAGCAGCAGGAGCACTCCCGCGGCGACAAGCAAGCCCGGGTGCCCGCTCGAGAGCGGCCAGGAGGTGGTAGCGAAATGACGAGCGACCAGCAATGCCAGGACGGTGACGACAGCACCAGATCCCAAACCGAGCGCCCACCTGCCCCGACGTGAGCGCTGCATTCGGACCAACGCGCCGAGCAGCAAGCGATACCTGCCCTCGAGCACGACCGGCGCGACGGCACCGGCGATCACGGCCGGCGAGAGCCGTGTGGTTCGTCCGGATTCCGGGGCCAACGCGACCAGGTCGCGAGACGAGGCCGGACGGCAGCAGCACGCCGCTGGCCACAGGTCTGGCAGCTCGTGGCGCCGCTCGCTCTGATCGTGTGCTCGGTCTCGCGCGAGCAACCAGAGCAGTAACGCCGAAGACGACCGTCCTCCGCATTTCTGGAGCGTGGCGCTCGTCGAGGGCGCACGAGCCGCGGACCCACAGGCGCGGCGCCGTCCACTCGCCGATTGAGCCGAAGCACGAACAAACCCAGCGGGTCGGGCCACCTGAACGTTCCGCTCGCCAAAAGAAAAGCACCTCCCTTACCCCTCGAACGGATAAGGAAGGCGCCGCTGCGCGCGATCGGTATTCGTCCTGTGTCCCCGGAGTCTAGCGCTCTTCGGAAGTGGACGGGCCGCATGACCCCAAGCGCTTCGATCGAGAAACATGAGCGAAATGGAGCTAGCCGGACTCGAACCGGCGACCTCCTGGGTGCGATCCAGGCGCTCTCCCAGCTGAGCTATAGCCCCGAGCGGACGGAAGTGTAGCTTCCGGCCGTGGCGGCCACCCCGCGCGTTCTGACGCAGCTCGAGCTCAACCGCGCGCTCCTCTCGACGGCTTCGAGCGGGACGCGCTCACGCGGGCGCTCGAGCGGCGCGCCGTCGTCCAGGCGACGCTCATGCGCGCGACGATCCACCTCGTCTCGCGGCGCGACTACTGGCCGCTGGCCGTCGCGATTCGCGAGCGCCGCTGCGCGCGGGCACGCGTGTACAAGACGAGCGAGCGCGGCGCCGCGCCGACCTCTATGCGCACGCCGAGGACTGGGTCGGGCCTGAGAACGCGACGACCGACGACGGGATCGAGCTGCTCGTACGCCGCTACCTCGGCGGGTTCGGGCCGGCCACGCCCCCGAGATCGACGACTGGGCAGGCATGAACGTCACCACCCATCAGACGGCGCTCGAGCGGCTCGAACTCCGGCAGTTCGGCGGCAGCTTGGTCGACCTTCCGCGCGCGCCCCTTCCCCACGCCGACATGCCCGCACCGGTGCGCGAGGCGCGTGCCGAGCTCGCCGAAGAAGCGGAGCGGCTCGGCGACTTCATCCGAACAGGGTCAGCTCGGGCTCCCGATCGCCGCGCAGCACCGCGAGGTCGACCTCGACGCAGCGCAGGCCGCGCGACTCGGCGAGCGTGACGGCCTGCGGCTTCAGGCTCTGCGCGGCGAGGATCCCGCGGCACTCGGCCTTCGCCGGGTCGAGCCGGATGAAGTCGAGGTAGCGCGAGAGCTGCTCGACGGCCTCGATCGTCCCGACGCGCTTGATCTCGACCGCGACCCAGCCGTCGTCGGCGTCGCGACACATGAGGTCGACCGGGCCGACCTCGGTCGGCCACTCGCGGCGGACGAGCCGGAGCCCTTCCTCGAGCTCCTCGGGCCGTTCCGCGAGCGCCTCCTGGAGGTCGCGCTCGACGCCGTCCTTCTCGAGCCCCGCCGCCTCGCCCATGTCGTGCTCCACGTCCGAGAGCACCTCGGCGATCCGGATCTCGAGCCGGTCCTCGCTGCGACCGGCCCGCTTGCGGATGACGAGCCGACCCGGTTCCTCCTCCACGACCGTCGGGGGCGTCATCCAGTTCAAAGGTTTGTATCCGCCGGCATCGGCGTGGACGAGCACCGAGCCGTCGGCCTTCAGCATCAGGAGCCGCGTCGACTCCGGCAGAAAGGCGCTCAGGCGGCCGGAGTAGGTGACCTCGCAGCGGGCGACGACCAGACGCACGGCGCCGGACCGTACTGGCCGCCTCGGACGTGTCCTTTAAAGACGCTCGACGCGCGAGCCGCCGACGATCGCGTCGCGGCCGTCGTCGGCGAAGCGCACCCACGCCTTGCCCTTGCCGTCGTAGTCAGGCGACCAGACGACGAGCGTCGCGTCGCGCCCGCCGACGCGGCAGCGTTCCGTCCCCTCCGGCTCGGCCCCGCTCCACACGCGGACGAACGGGTTCTCCTCCCACTCGCGGCCGATCGTCGTCTCCTCCGTGTGGCCGGGCAGGACACGCGTCTCCGGCGGGAGCTGCATCAGCACGTCCATCACCGAGCGGCGGATCTGCTCGAAGTCGCCGCCGCCGACCGCGTCCCGGAAGAGCACGTCGCCGGAGAAGCACGCCTCGCCGTTCACGACGAACGCGAGGTGGTCGTCCTTGTGGCCGGGCGTCGGAAGCGCTTCGACAGACAGACCGCCGGTCTCGAGAGCTCCCTTCACCACCGGCACGCCGAAGCGGGCGCGGATCTCGCCGTCGCCCGCGACATGGTCGGGGTCGGCGTGCGTCGTCAGCAGGTGCGTCACCGTGAGGCCCTCGCGCTCGACGGCCTCGAAGAGCGGCTCGAGCGGCGCGCCGCTGTCGACGAAGACGGCCGTACCGCCCGGCTCGTCGGCGACGAGGTAGGCATTCGAGAGCCAGCCCGGATGCATGCTCCGCTCGATCAGCACCGGCGCTAGGCTACCTCGGAGTCCGCAACCTGGAGGTTCGATGCCCGGCCTGATGTCACGTGCCTCGACGATCGTCAAGGCGAAATTCTCGAAGCTGCTCGACCGCGCCGAGGATCCCGGCGAGACCCTCGACTACTCCTACGAGCAGCAGCTCCAACTGCTCCAGAACGTGAAGCGCGGCGTCGCGGACGTCGTGACGGCGAAGAAGCGCCTCCAGATGCAGACCGAGCAGCTCGAGCAGAGCGTCGTCAAGCTCGAGACGCAGGCACGCCAGGCGCTCGGCGCGGGCCGCGAGGATCTCGCCCGCCAGGCACTCGAGCGGAAGTCGGCCGTCCAGCAGCAGCTCCAGGGCCTCGACCAGCAGGTGCAGGGGCTCGAGCAGCAGCAGGAGAAGCTCGTCGCGAGCGAGAAGCAGCTCCAGGCGAAGATCGAGGCCTTCCGCTCGCAGAAGGAGGTCATCAAGGCGCAGTACTCGGCCGCGGAGGCCTCGGTGCGGATCGGCGAGGCCGCGACCGGGATCGGCGAGCAGATGGCCGACACCGGCCTCGCGATCCAGCGCGCCAAGGACAAGACCGAGCAGATGCAGGCGCGCGCGAACGCGATCGACGAGCTGACCGCGGCGGGCGCGCTCGAGGACTTCACCTCCGACCAGACGCAGCTCGACCGCGAGCTCGCGCAGGTCTCGTCGTCGTCGCAGGTCGACGACGAGCTCGCGAAGATGAAGGCCGAGCTCGGCACGGGCGGCGAGAAGAAAGAGCTTGGGCAGTGATCGTCCGGCTGCTGGGTGGCGACGGCCAGTTCCGCGTGGACGACAGCGTCGTCGAGGCGCTGAACGAGCTCGACGAACAAGGCGCGCAGGCGGTCGAGGCCGGCGACGAGGAGAACCTCCACCGCGTGCTCGGGCTCATGGCGCAGACGGTGCGCGAGCGCGGCGAGCGGCTTGCGGACGACGACCTGTCCGCGTCGGACCTGATCATCCCGCCCGACGACCTCAGCCTCGAGGAGGCGAAGGAGCTCTTCTCGGGCGAGGGCCTGATCCCCGACCTGCCGGTCGGGTAGCGGCTAGAACGGCGCGTCGAAGAGGCCGAGCCACCGGGAGAGGTCGGCCTCGACGGGCAGCTCGTGCTCGAGCTTCGCCTTCAGCTCGAGCTCCTGCGCGTTGTCCCGCTCCTGGTCTTCGCCCGTCGGGACGAAGGGCCAGAACGCGCCGCGCTTGTAGCCATAGATCCAGTAGACGGGGTGCTCCTGGCCGTCGAAGCGGAACGCCGCCGCCAGGAGCTGCGGGCCGAACCCGCGCGCCTGGAGCTCGCTGCCGACGGTGTGGACGCTCGTGACGACGTCCTCGAGGTCCGCGTCGCGGACGATCAGCCACTCGAAGCCGTACCGGTCGGAGCGCTTCTCGATCTCGGAGCCCGAGTCCTTGGCCGCCGCGTGGAGGAGCTCCCGCATGTCGGCGTCGGCCTGGGCGAACTCGCCCGCCGAGAGCGGCTTGTAGACGATCGCGCCCGCGCCCGCGAACTTCAGGCCGACGTCGGTCTCGAGCGTGATCGCGGCTGTCGTCAGCGCGAAGAGCCGCTCTTCGGCCGGAGCCTTGAGCTGCTTCCGGCCGAAGAGAACGTCTCGAAGCCCCACCTACGCTACGGGCCTTCCCATCTCGCGGGCGATCTCGGAAAGCGCAGCGAGCCGCTTCTCGAGCGGCGGGTGATCCATGAAGAGTTCGGCGGTGCGCTCCTTCACCGAGGTCGGGATGATGAAGAAGGCATTCATCCCGGCCACCTCGCGCAGGTCGCGCTGGGGGATCCGCATCATGTCGCTCGAGATCTTCTGGAGCGCGCTCATCAGGTACTCGGGCGCGCCGGTGATCAGCGCCGAGCCACGGTCGGCGGCGTACTCGCGGTAGCGGGAGATCGTCCGGATCAGGACGAAGCTGATCGCGTAGACGACGATCGAGACGAGCGTCACGATCAGCCACACCGGCACCTGGTTGTTGTTGTTCGAGTCCCGGCCGCCGCCGAAGCCGCCGAAGAACCCGGCGTACATGCCGATTCGGGTCAGGAGCGCGGCGAGCATGGCGAAGAAGCTCGCCACGGTCATGATCAGGACGTCGCGGTTCGCGACGTGCGAGAGCTCGTGCGCGAGGACGCCCTCGATCTCCTTCTCGTCGAGCCGGCGCCAGAGGCCCTTCGTCACCGCGACGACGGCGTGCTTCGGGTTGCGGCCGGTGGCGAAGGCGTTCGGGACGTCGGTGTCGACGACGGCCACGCGCGGCTTCGGCAGGTCGGACATGGCGCACAGCCGCTCCACCATGTCGTGGAGCTCCGGCGCCTCGTGCCGTTCCACGATCTTCGCGCCGGACGCGGCGAGCGCGAGCTTGTCGGACGTGAAGTACTGGAAGAACGCGATCCCGATGACGATCACGAGCATCAGCCCGATCCCGGCGTTCAGGACGTAGAAGAGAACGAGCGCGAAAGCGACGTACAGGAGGCCGAGCAGGCCGCTCGTGAAGAGCATCCGCAGCGTCAGCCCCGCGTCGCGACCATAAGCCTTGCGTTTCATCTTCGGATCAGTGCTCCTTGAAGGGGTCGCTCCAATTGTAGGTTTGCCGCGCCTCGTTCCGGCGGGTCGTTAGACTCGCCCGCTGATGCGCCTCCGGCCGGTGATCCTCGTGACCGCTGTGCTCGCACTGGCCGGCTGCGGCGGCGAGCGGACGGTGTCGCCGAAACCGCAGACGGTGACCGGCTCGTTCCCGACCCAGTCGGCGCCCGCGACCACCTCGACGACGACGAGCGGTGGAGGCGGCGGGGGCGGGGCGCAGACCACGACGAGCGGAGGCGGAGGCGGAGGCGGCGGCGCGGCGAACGGCAAGGCGCTCTTCGCGAGCAACGGCTGCGTGAGCTGCCACACCTACAAGCCGGCCGGCTCGAACGCGAAGGTCGGCCCCGACTTGGACAAGCTCGCGACCTACGCCAAGCAGGCGAAGAAGCCGCTCCCGGCGTTCGTCCACGAGTCGATCGTGAGCCCGGACGCGTACGTCCAGCCCGGATACCCGCCGCATGTGATGCCGAGCTTCGCGTCGCTGTCGAAGGCCCAAGTCGACGCCCTCGTCACGTTCCTGACCAAGGGAAGCTGAGACTCCCGCCGGACTTCCCCGGCGCGGTCGAGGCGTTCGCCTGCGACCTCGACCGCACGCTCGTCCCCGAGGACGGCCTCCTGCACCCGCGCACGCGAAGCGCGATCTCGGCCGCGCGCGCGGCCGAGATTCACGTCGTCCTCGTCACCGGCCGGATGTTCAAGTCGATCCGTCCGTACGCGCTGGAGGCCGGCCTCGACGACCCGGTCGTCTGCTACCAGGGCGCTGTCGTGGCCGAGCCGAAGAGCGGCCGCTGGCTTCGGCACGTGCCGATCCCAGTCGAGCTGGCGCGGGAGGCAATCGCGGCCGTGCACGACGAGGGCTTCGGCCTGAACTGCTACGTCGACGACGAGCTCTACGTCGCCGAGGTGACCGACGAGGCGCGCCGCTACGCCGAGTTCCAGCACCTCGACCTGCACTCGGTCGGCAACCTGCTCGCGTGGCTCGACCGGCCGCCGACGAAGCTCGTCGTCATCGACGAGCCGGAGGTGCTCGACGGGCTCGAACAGAGGCTGAAGGCGCACTTCGACGGCCGCCTATACATCTCGAAGTCGCTTCCGTACTTCCTCGAGCTCGCGAGCCCGGACGTCACGAAGGCGTCGGGGCTCGACTTCCTCGCCCCGCGGATCGGGTTCTCGCACGCGCGGACGGTGGCCTTCGGCGACGGCGAGAACGACGTCGAGCTGCTCCAGTGGGCCGGCTACGCCGTCGCAGTCGCGAACGCGCACGACCGCGTGCTCGCGGCGGCGGACTTCGTCTGCCCGAGCGTCGACGAAGAAGGCGTCGCCCAGGTGATCGAAGCCTTCCTAGACTCACGGCCGTGATCGACCTCCGGGCAGCGCGCCACGAACCCGACGGCTTCCGCGCGGCCGTCGCGCGCAAAGGCGCGGGCGAGGCCTTCGACGAGCTGCTCGCCGCCGACGAGCGCTGGCGCGCGCTCATCCCGCGGGTCGACGAGCTCCGCGGCCGCCAGAAGCTCTCGGGCAAGCCGACGCCGGAGCAGATCGAGGAGCTGAAGCGCGTGAAGGAGGAGCTCCAGGCGCTCGACGCCGAGCTCGCCGAGGCGGAAGCGGCGCGCGACGCGCTCCTCCAGCAGGTTCCGAACCCTCCGCACGAGTCCGTACCCGACGGCGACACGGAGGACGACGCCGAGGAGGTCCGGCGCTGGGGCGAGCCGCCGCGGCTCGAGCACCCGAGAGACCACCTTGAGCTCGGCCGGTTCGACATGGAGCGCGCGGCGAAGGTGTCAGGCGCGCGGTTCGGCTACTGGGTCGGCGACACCGCGCTCCTCGCGCTCGCCCTCTACCGCTTCGCGCTCGACCGGCTCGTCGCGCGCGGCTTCACGCCGGTCCTGCCGCCCGTGCTCGTGCGCGAGGAGGCGATGTACGGCACCGGGTTCTTCCCCAGCGAGAAGACCGACTACTACGAGATCCCGGCCGACGACCTCTTCCTCGTCGGCACCTCCGAGGTGCCGCTCGCCGGCCTGCACATGGACGAGATCCTCGAGGAGCTGCCGCTCCGCTACTGCGCCTTCTCGAGCTGCTTCCGCCGCGAGGCCGGCGCCGCCGGCCGCGACACGCGCGGGATGTTCCGCGTGCACCAGTTCGAGAAGGTGGAGATGTTCGTCTGGTCACCGCCCGAGGACTCGTGGGACGAGTACGAGCGGCTGCTCGCGATCGAAGAGGAGCTAGTGCAAGAGCTCGGGCTTCCCTATCGCGTCCTGAACATCGCGGCGGGCGACCTCTCCGCCTCGGCCGCAAAGCGCTACGACATCGAGGCGTGGTTCCCGAGCCAGGAGCGCTACCGCGAGATCACGTCCTGCTCGAACACGACCGACTACCAGGCGCGGCGGCTCGGCACCCGCTTCCGGCGCGGCAAGGCGCTCGAGACGCCGCACACGCTGAACGGAACCGCGGCGACGGGCCGCTGGGCGCTCGCGATCCTGGAGAACTTCCAGGGCGAGGTCCCCGACGCGCTGCGCCCGTACGGGGCGCCCGCTACCGTGCGCCCCTGAGGCGCCGCTCGCGGTGCCGACTTCAGGACGGGCGGGTTTCCCGCACGTCCGTAGAAATGACCGCTCGACAGGATCTCGGCGAAAATGAAAGCTAGGCGGGGTGCCGGAGCGGTCGAACGGGGCGGTCTTGAAAACCGCTGCGCCCTTACCGGGGCGCCGTGGGTTCGAATCCCACCCCCGCCGCTACCCATGCTGGTTCTAGGCGTCCATACCGGAGTCACGTCCGTGCCGACGCGCCCTTGCTACCAAATCTGCAAACGGATCAGGGCGAATCGGCGTTCACATCAGGTCGGTCATGCACGGAAACTGCACATTCAATCCGCTTGCCGAGAAATCCGCCTGCCTCGCCCACCATTCGCCGTCGAGGCCTGCAACGATCGGCGACGCACCACCTATCGCTGCGGCAACTGCAACGAACTTCTGATCGTCGCTGTCGAAATCGTGAAGTGGCGGCGGCACCTCGTCGTACATTGGAGGCGGAGCGGCCGAAGGAGTGATGTCGACCTTGGCGAGAGCCGGTTCGCCGTTGCGCGTTCGAAACAGCCGCAGCGCGAGCTTCGCTGCCAACCCGGAGGTTCGGGCGGTCCGAAGCGTGCCAACGTACTCATTGAGGATCTCATCAGCCGAGTCGACGGCGAGTGGGTATCCCGCTTTGATGCGGAGGAGCACGTCCGTACAAGCAGCGCGGCAGTTCTCGGACGCCCCGGCATGCATCCCCTCTGCAACTGCAAAAACGTTCGTGTCGACCACGAGAGGGACCTCAGCACCCACGGCTAGACGGGCAGACGACGCTGAATCCCGACTTCGGCTTGCACGGCCACATCTTCAAGGTCGTTACCGAAAAAGTCGGGAGGCCAGTTCAAGATGTCGCCGTACTCATCGACGTGGAGGCGCTCCGCGACAGCACCGGTGGGCGGCGCATCGAAGAAATACACGGCAACGCTCTCCGGGCTGATCCGCTGTTCAGCGATTCGTCGCTGGAGGCGCCGAAGCATGTGCTCGGAATGACTCTCGACGATCAGCTGAATCCCGCGGGGGGCTCCCTTTTCACGCGCGGTGATTGCATCGATAAACAGATCGGCAAGCGCTGCCTGGACTGCCGGATGAAGGTGTAACTCGGGCTGTTCGATGAGGACGGTTGAGTTTCGCGGCGCATAGAACACCTGTACGACGACCGGGACGACCTGAGAGACGCCGAACCCGACATCCGTCAGCTTCACCTGTTCGCTTCGAGACGCGACCTTCACGCGCACCTCGAAGAGGTTGCTCTCTGGTGCGATCTCGTCGACGGTGAACGACCAAATCAGTCCCATCTTCTTCAGCCATGACGCGATGACACGCTCGAACGGCTGGTTTCGAGCCTTCGGCGTCCAGTTGAACGAACGATTGCGCCCTGCCAGGAGGGCTGGCACTGCGTTTGCCCCAGTAAGACCGACGTCTTCAGGGACGGCGCCGCTCCACGTGTACCTGCGTAGCGGCGGACTCCGCAGGGGGCCGAGGTAGCTCAGTCGCCCTAGCTGCTGCTCTAAGGCGAGCTCCAAGTCGGAGAGAAACGCGGCGTTTTGGTAGTAGACCAACGCCTCGCTCGGGAACCCGTAGAACTGCACGGGGCGCGGGAGCTCCCATGCACGCCCTCGAACACGCACAAGTTCGTAGCCCTTGGACTCAAGCTTCCATCGATCTGGACGTTTTGGATCCCGCCGAAGGGCGACTTCCACTCGCGTGTTCTCCTCAGAAGCAAGCGCATAAGAAAAACCTTCTGCTTGCGCGATGCGCGAACGAGGCGGCTGCCGTGCCGAGGCGGTGAAGATCAAACGATCTCCAGAAAACCGTCGCCGACTGCGCGGGTCCCGGATTTGCATCGGCGCGTCGAGAAGCCACTCCTGGTCAAAGCGCAGCGTGTTCCTCAGGTCATGGCCGAAGATCAAGTCACGGAAGCTCCCGAGATCGACCGGCGTCGAATCGTCGCCTAGGTCAAAAACGCTGTTCCGATCGGCCGAGCGAACCGTCTGTTTCAGCATCACAAGTAGGTGATTGACGCTCGACTTTCCAGAGCTGTTCGGCCCGAAAAAGATCGTCAATGGCGCGAACTCAAGTGGCCCGGTGTCGCGCCACGCCTTGAAGTTCTGGATCTGCAAGCGGCGGAGCATCGTGCCAGCCTACTGCGGAGCAGCGCCGAAGGGCAGATCAGGACATGCTGCGCTTTCGGTACTACCTGACACCGCGCGGCGCGGGGTGGAATGGACTCCGCCCACTTGAAACCGCTGCGCCCTTACCGGGGCGCCGTGGGTTCGAATCCCACCCCCGCCGCTACGCGAGCGGCCAGCGCGGCAGCTCAACGGTGAAGGTGGAGCCGCGACCCGGGACCGAGTCCACGAGGACGCGGCCCTCCATCCGCTCGACGAGCTCGCGGCAGACGTACAGGCCGAGGCCGCTGCCGCCCACGCCGTCCGCCTGCGCGGGGTCGAGGCGGTAGAACTTCTGGAAGATCCGCTCGTGCTCCTCGGGCGGGATGCCGATCCCCTCGTCGGCGACCGCGATGGAGACCGTCCACTCGTCGGCCTCGACACGCACCTCGGTGCGGCCGTCGCCCGGTGAGTACTTGATCGCGTTCTCGATCAGGTTGTCGAGCACCTGGCGCAGCCGGCCGGCGTCGGCGTTGACGGAGCCGACGTCCTCGGACGCGACGAGCTCGACCGCCTCGTCCTTCCCGATCCGGGCGCGCGCGGCCTCGACGGCGATCCGTGCCAGCTCGAGCGGGTCGACCTCCGCGGGCTCGAGCCGGAGCCGGCCGGCCTCGAGCTCGCCGGTCAGGAGGATGTCCTCGACGATCGCAGCGAGGCGGGCCGACTGCTCGGCGATCTGGGCGACCAGCGCCCGCTGGATCTCGTCGCGCCCGGACAGGTCGCGGCCGACGAGCGTCAGGGCGGCGCCGTACACCGCGGCGAGCGGCGTCCGCAGCTCGTGGGAGACGGTGGCGACGAAGTCGGACTTCAGGCGCTCGAGCCGGCGCTCCTCCGTCACGTCGCGGAAGGCGTAGACCGCGCCCTCGGAAGAGCCGACGGCGGAGATCGAGAGCCAGAGCTCGCGGCCCGAGACGGTGAGCGGGATCGTCTGCGGCGCGGCGGGCCGCTCGCGCGGCGGTCGCATCGGGACGAGCGCGGCGATCCGCTCCCACTCCGGAAGCACCTCGGCCGCCGGCCGGCCGCGCACCGCAGCCCGCGGGAGACCGGTGATCACCTCCGCCGCGGTGTTCCAGATCCGGATGACCCCGTCCTCGTCGACGAGGAAGACGCCGTCGGCGATCGTCGCGAGCGCGCGCGCGGCCTCGGCGCGCTCCTCCACCTCGCGGTAGAGCCGGGAGTTGTCGAGAGCGAGCGCGGCACGCGCCCCGAGCTCCTCCGCCAGCTCCAGGTCGTTTTCCGTGTAGCGGCGACAGGACTCCGCCGAGACGAACAGGATCGCGCCGATGGTGTGCTTGCGCGCGACCAGCGGGACGCACATCGTCGAGCAGACGTTGATCGCGGCGAGCGTCGAGGTCAGCACCTCGGGCTCCTCGACGTCCGAGGCGAGCTGGGCGGGCGTCGCGTCGGCGTGGAGCTCCGAGCGGCCCGTCCGGATCACCTGGGGAACGCCCACGCTTGCCTCCGGGTCGATCGGGTGCGCGGCGAGGACCGCAGCGACCGCCTCCTGCTCGCCCCCGCCGTGCTCGACGGCGAGGCGCTCGATCGAGCCGTCGCCGCTGAGGCCGTAGACGAGGCACCAGTCGGCGATTCCCGGGACGGCGAGCCGCGCGAGGCTGCCGAGCGTCTCGCCGTAGTCGAGTGAGCTGGAGAGCGTCTCGCTCGCCTCGGCGACGAAGGTCATCCGCCGCTGGGCCTCCTCGGCCGCGGCGCGCGCGGCCTGGGCGCTGCGGTAGAGCCGCGCGTTGTCGATCGCGAGCGCCGCCCGCCGCGCGACCTCCTCCGCGAGGGCGAGATCGGTGCCCTCGTAGCGGCGATCGGACTCCGCCCAGGCGAACGTCAGCGCTCCGAGCGTCCGGCTGCGCGCCACGAGCGGGACGGCGATCGCCGAGCGCGGGTCGAGCTGCTGCATCAGCTCGAAGTGGCGCTCGTCGCGGGTCGTCGCGCGCAGCGACTCGGGCGTGAAGTCGGGGAAGTGCACCGTCCCGCCGCGCTCGAGCGCGATCGCGGCCGGCTGCGGCGAGCCTGCGGTCGGCGGGTAGAAGCGCGAGAGCTCCTCGAGCAGCTCCTGCTTTCCGGGCTGCGCAGCCGCGACGACGACGCGGCGGATCGTGCCGTCGTCTTCGGCGACGTCGACGATGAACCAGTCGGCGAGGCGCGGGACGACGAGCCGGGCGAGGTTCGCGAGCGTCGTGTCGTAGTCGAGCGTCTCGGCGAGGATGTGGCCCGCCTCGGCGAGGAACGAGAGGCTCTCCTCGCTTTGCCGCCGCCGCTCCTCGGCGAGCTCGCGAGCGGTGACGACCGCGAGCACGTTCGCGACCGCGCGCAGGAAGACGACGTCGTCGAGGCCGAAGTCGCGCGGCTCGCGGCTGTGGGCGACGAGCACGCCGACCGGCTGGTCCTCGCCGCGCACCGGCGTCGCCGCGCCGCTCGCGAGCCCGAAAGCGACGAGGTGGTGCGACCCCGGGAAACGGTCGTCGCCCGCGAAGTCGTCGACGACGATCGGCTCCCGCGTGCGGAAGGTCTGCGCGACCTGCGAGTCGCCGTCGAGCGCGACCGGGAGCATCTCGGCCTCCGGCCAGCCGTGCGAGCTGCGGCAGACGAGGACGGCGCCTCCGGGCGCGGGCTCGAGCAGGCCGACGCGATCGGCGCCGAGGCCGTCGGCGACCGCGGCCACGGCGTCCTCGACGAGCTGCTCGAGCGGCGTGCCGGTCAGCGCCGAGCGGCCGAGCTCCGCCACGAGCGCCTGCTGGCGCTCGTGCCTGCGCAGCTGCTCGACCGGATCCCGCTTCGCCTTCCGTGGCCCGCCGGGACCCGCGTCCACGAACTTCCCGACCCGCACGTTCTAATCGTACGGCGCGGCTCAGCGGAGCGCGATGCGCGCGCAGCTCGGATCGCTCTCGTTTCCGGAACGGTCCCAGGCCCAGACGCAGAATCGATACGACCCCTTCGCGCCCCGGCGGGGCGCCGTCCAGGCGACCGAGCGGAGCGCGGCCGGGTCGACGGCGACGAGGTCGCTCGACGAGCTGAAGATCGCCTTCGTCTTCCGGTAGACGCGCACGAGGCGGCGGGCCGTTCCGGTCTCCTCGGCGACGCGGAAGCGGAGCGTCAAGCGCGCGCCGTACCGGCCGGATGCGCGGAGAGCCGTCGTCTCCGGAGCCTGCACGTCGAGGAGGTCGGCCTGGAAGTCGCGGGCGGCCTTCGCGCCGGTCTCTGCGTCTTGCACGTCGACGTGCGCGTCGAGGCTGCGGCCGCCGAGCGCGGCGGGCACGTCCCAGGCGCAGCGGACGACGCCGCCCTCGAGCTTCTGCTCGGTCGTCTTCAGCTTGCGGTCGCCCGCGCTCGCGGTACACGTCGCCGACCCGGCGGCGACCGCCGCGCCGTCCTGGTAGGTCACGTCCGCGGTCGCAGAGACCGAGCCGCCGGCCTCGAGGCGGCCGTCGAAGCGCGGCTCGCCGACGACGACGGCGTCGGCGGTGCTCTTCCCGGTCACGAGCTCGACCGCCGCCTTCGCGTTCACGACGCCCCAGCCCTGCGTCGGCGACCAGCCCGCGCCCTGTGCGCGCGTCGCCGTCTGCGTGAGGATCTGCGCGACCTGGTAGTTCAGGAGCTCCGGGTGCGCCGCCCAGACGAGCGCGGCGATGCCGGCCACCTCGGGTGAGGCGAAGGACGTGCCGTCGGAGTAGCCGTAGCGGCCGCCGGTCGTCGAGTCGGTGAGCTTCGTGGAGCAGTCGCCGTCGAAGAGCGACGCGACCGGCGGCAGGGCGCCGAGAACCCCCACGTTGCACGCCGGCGCGCTGCCGAACGTGCCGGGCGCGAGCAGCGAGAGCCGGCTGCCCCAGCTCGACCACGGCGCTTTCTGGTCGTTCGCGTCGCTCGCGCCGACCGCGAGGCCGTAGCCGGCCGCGCCGCCGTCCGGCTGGAGGTAGGCGGCCGGGTAGTTCACCGGCCCGCCGTCGTTCCCGGCGGAGGCGACGAGCAGCACGCCCTTTCCGATCGCGTAGTCGAGAGCGTCCTTCTCCAGCTGCGACATCCCAGGCCCGCCGAAGCTCATGTTGATGACGCGCACGCCGGCGTCGGTGAGCTGGCGGATCGCGGTCGCGACGGAGAGCGACGTGAGGCCGATGTCCTTGACGATGTCGAGCTTGCACGAGCCGCAGAAGCCGGCCATGCCCTGGCCGTCGTCGTTCAGCGCAGCGACGAGCGACGACACGAACGTCCCGTGCCCGAGCGTGTCGAACGGGTCGGTCGTCTGGCCCGTGAAGTACCAGCTCGTCACGACCTTTCCGGCCAGGTCCGGGACCTGGCCCCAGCCGGTGTCGATCACGCCGACGACGATCGCCGGGCTGCCACGGTCGACGTTGAGCGCGCTGTCCATGCCGACGTGCGCGAACTGCCACTCGAACGGCAAGTGGGTGGTCGGATCGATGGTGGTGGTCAGCGGGTCGTTCCGCTTGTGGAAGCTCTCGCGCCGGCGGAGCGGCTCGACGTAGCGGAACCTCGGGTCGGCGGCGAGCGCTCGGAGCGCGCGCTGCGTGCCCGCGACCTCGAGCGCGCGCAGGCGGCGATCGAGGTAGAGCGGCGAGACGTGGAAGGCCCGCGCGACGGCGGCTGCGTCCTTCGGGTCGTCGAGTCCGACGACGGCGCGGCCGCCCGGGAAGCGCTCGTGCGCCGCGGCGAGCCCGCGCAGTCGCGGCGCGTGTGCCCAGCGCATGCGGAAGTGCGGCAGCGGGCGCGGCGACGCGACGAAGGTCGACTGCGGGTGCGGCTGCTCCCGGAGCCGCATCGGTCCGAGCGCGGCGGATGCGCCCGCGGTCGAGACCAGGGCGGCGAGGCCGACGGTGAGCAGAAGCCGCATGCGCATGGGAGGCTCTCCGGAAGGCGGAGCCACGGACGGGATCGGTGATAGGCACAAACGGCGACATCACCCCTCCGGGTGACAGAGTGCCGTGGTGGTTCGCGTGACGTACGAGCTCGAGCCGGCGTCGTGGGCGGAGGAGCTCGCCCGCGTCGAGGCGGGCGAGGTCGTCTCGGTGGAGGGCGACCGCGCCGTCCTCGAGTTCCCGCAGCGGAACTGGGGCGGCGACGTCACGCTCCTCGTCTCGTCGGTCCTCGCCGGCGAATGGGCCGACAGCGCCGCGCTCGAGCGCTGCCGCCTCGTCGGGCTCGAGTGGCCGGACGGGCTGCCAGGCCCGGCCTTCGAGGCGCGCGAGGAGGTGCTCGTCGGCGCGATCGTCAAGCCGCCGCTCGGGCTCGAGCCGCGCGGGGTCGCCGAGACCGCGGCCGCGCTCGCCCGCGGCGGCGTCGACCTGATCAAGGACGACGAGCTGCTCGGCGACCTGGCCTGGTGCCCGCTCGAGGAACGCGTGCGCGCGGTCGTCGCCGCGATCCCGGAGCGCGTGCGCTACGCGCCCAACGTGACCGGGCCGGTGGACGGGCTGCTCGGCCGCGCCGAACGAGCGGTCGAGCTCGGCGCCTCGGCGCTGATGGTGAACGCCTTCGCCCAGGGCCTCGATGCGCTCCGCGCCCTCCGCGAGGCCGAGCTCGGCGTTCCACTCTTGGCGCACCGCGCCGGCTCCGCCTTCTGGATCCGCGGCCCGCTCGGCGTGGCCGGCACCGTCGTCGTGGAGCTGACCCGGCTTTGCGGCGCCGACTACGTGCTCGTCGGCTCGTTCAGCGGGCGCGTCTTCGAGGACGAAGACCAGGTGCGGGCGCAGGTCGCCGCGTGCCACCGGCCGCTCGGCGGCGCCCGGCGCGCGACTGCCGTGCTCGGCGGGGGCGTCGGGCCGGAGAACGCCGCGGAGCACGTGCGCCGCGCGGGCGCCGACTCGGGCCTGCTCGTGCTCCTCGGCTCGCGCGCGTACGCGCACCCGGGCGGCGTCGAGGAGGGCGTGCGCGCGGCCGTGGAGGCGGTGAGGTCGTGACTGCCGGCGATCCGATCCCGCCCACGATCGAGTGGCGCGACGGCACCGTCCAGCTGATCGATCAGCGGCGCCTGCCGGAGGAGCTCGTCATGCTCGAGTGCCGCGCGGTCGACGACCTCTGCGCCGCGATCACGAGCCTGGCGATCCGGGGTGCGCCGGCGCTCGGGGCGGCCGGGGCGATGGGCGTCGCGCTCGCGGCCGCGACCGGCGAGCCGCTCGAGGACGCCGCGCGGCGGCTCGTCGCCACGCGCCCCACCGCCGCGAACCTCGCCTGGGGCGTCGAGCGGGCGCTCGCGGCCTCCGACCCGGCGGCGGAGGCGGTGCGGATCGCCGCGGACGACGTCGCGCGGAACCGCCGTCTCGGCGCGCACGGCGCCGAGCTCCTCGCCGAGGACGCGCGTGTGCTCACGCACTGCAACACCGGCTCGCTCGCGTGCGTCGGCTACGGGACCGCGCTCGGCGTCGTGCGGGCGGCGCACGACTCGGGCCGGCGGCCGAGCGTCTGGGTCGACGAGACGCGGCCGGTGCTCCAGGGCAGCCGGCTCACGGCCTGGGAGCTGCGGCGGCTCGGGATCCCATGCACGCTCGTCGCCGACGTGATGGCCGGGTCGCTGATGGCGGGCGGCGAGGTCGAGGCGGTCATCGTCGGCGCCGACCGGATCGCCGCGAACGGCGACGTCGCGAACAAGATCGGCACGTATCCGCTCGCCGTCCTCGCCCATCACCACGGGCTGCCGTTCTACGTCGCGGCGCCTTTGTCCACCTTCGATCCGGACTGCGCGGACGGCTCACAGATCCCGATCGAGCGGCGCGACGGCGACGAGGTGGCGGTCGTCGGCGGCCGGCGGCTCGCCCCGGCGGGGGTCGCAGTGGAGAACCGGGCCTTCGACGTCACCCCCGCCGAGCTCGTCACTGCGTACGTCACCGAGGAGGGCGTGGTCAGGAGCGCGGCCGCGGCCCTCGACTCGGAGGCCTCCGCGTAGTACCGTCCACTGTGCAGGGAGAATCATGGCGCTCAGGTTCGTCGTCGAGGGCTCGGTGTACATGCTGGCCGCGCGCGAGGCGGTGGCGCTCGCTCGCGTCCTGCGACTGCGCGCCATGCGCCGGCCGATCCCGGACGACGCGCTCGCAGCGGCGGTGATGATCGAGGCGGCGCTCGAGGTGCCGAGGGCCGCGGCGATCATGTTCACGGAGCGAGAAGCAGCCGAGGTCGTTCGTGCCGCGCGCGGCCGCCGCCAGCGTGCGCTCTACCGCGCGCTCCGCGGGAACCGGCCCCGGCTGAGCTAGTAGTAGCCGCAACCGTTCGGGCGCTCCGGCGGTTGTATCTGCGTGAGGGGTCGGTGGGCCAGATCGATTCTGCTCTGTGCCGCTGCCGCCGCGGTCGCCGCACCGACCGCTTTTGCGATCGACACGACGGTGCCGCTCCCGACGAGCACCTCGGTGCCGCTTCCGACCAGCACCTCGGTGCCGCTTCCGACATCGACGACGGTGCCGCTGCCCACGAGCACGAGCGTGCCGCTTCCAACCTCGTCCTCGCCGCCTCCGCCTCTCCCGCCGCCGAACCCGACGTCGGTTGTCTCGACCATCGTCTCGACCGTGAGCAAGGTGACCTCGTCGCTGGCGCCTACGACGTCCTCGGCGACGTCGACCGTCTCCTCGGCGGCGTCCTCGGTCTCGTCGAAGGTGACGACCACCTCGGGGACGAGCACCGGCTCCGGCTCGGGCTCGGGCTCGGGGCAGCAGTCCGGGACGGGAGCAGGCGGCTCGGCGACGGCCTCCGCACCGGCCTCCGCAGCGTCGGCCCCGACACCGGCGGAGCGGCGAACGTTCCAGGCCGAGGAGCGAGCGGCTGCTCTCGTCTTCAAGCCGATCGTCCGCCCGGTGGCGAAGCTGCACACGACGCGAACCTGGGTCCGGAGCGGACCGCGGAGCAGCGCCGCGAAGATCGTCTTCCGCCTGCGCCGGGGCGGGATCGTCCGCTTCGTCGTGACGCAGGTGTCGCCACGCTGCCGCCGCATCGGAGCGTTCTCCGTCCGCGCGCACCGCGGCGTCAACAAGGTCACGCTGCGCGGGCGGCTGCACGGACGGCCGCTGCCGGTCGGGACATACGTGCTGAGCGCCACGATCCGTGGTCGGCCGCTCGTCGGCGTGACCGTCGTCGTGACCGCCTCGCGACCGACCGCGCGTGAGTTGGCCCAGGCCCGCTCGCGCAACGCCTGCGCCGCCGTCCTCGTCCGGCGCGTCCTCTTCAGCACGACGATCTTCCGCGCGCCGACCGGCAGCCACGGCCCGCTCTCCAAGAAGCCGGCCCACTCTGCACTCGTCGAGGCCGCGGCGGCTGTGCCGGCGCCCGGGAACGTGCTCGGAGCAGAGTTTGCGAGGCCGGGTAGCGGGTCCGACCTGAAGCGGCTCTTCCTCTTCGCCGCGTGCGGGCTCGCGATCGTCCTGCTCACGCTGGCCGTCCTTCCGGCGACCACGTTCAGCGATCCCCGCCTCGGCGGGCTCGTCGAGCGGCGGCGGATCGAGCTCGCGCTCGCCGGCGCGGGCACGCTCTTCGGCACCCTGCTCTCGTACCTCGTCACGGGAGGCTGAGAAGCGGCTTCGAAATGACGTCCAGCGTGTCGACCGGTCGGTTCAGACGGACGCGCGGATGAACCGCGCGTCCTGATGACGGCGCCGCCGAGTCGGCGCCTTAGGTGCGGTACGGTCGGCGCATGGAGCTCCGGGCCGACCGCCTCTTCACGCCGAGCAACCTTCCGCCGAGCGGCTTCTCGCGCCTTCCCACCGTCACCCGCCGCGCGCTCGTCGCGACGAGCCACCCGCTTGCCACCCGCGCCGGCGCGCGCGCGCTCGAGGACGGCGGGAACGCCGTCGACGCCGCGCTCAGCGCCGCGGCCGTCCTGACCGTCGCCGAGCCGCAGATGACCGGGATCGGCGGCGACGCGTTCGCGCAGCTCTGGTGGGACGGCGACCTCGTCGGCCTGAACGGCTCCGGCCGCTCGCCGGCGCGGCTCGACGGTGGCCGCGTCGAGCGCTTCGGCCCGCGCTCGGTCACCGTCCCGGGCGCGGTCGCCGCCTGGAGCGACCTCGCGGCGCACTTCGGCCGCCTCGGGCTCGACCGCTGCCTCGCGCCCGCGATCGACCTCGCGGAGACGGGCATCGCCGCGACGCCGCGGATCGCACGGGCCTGGCGCCTCGCCGAGGAGGAGGGCCACGCCCCGTTTCCTGCCCCCGCCCTCGGCGCCGTCTACCGGCTGCCGGAGCTCGCGGGCACGCTGCGGCGGATCGCCGAGGACGGTCCCGACGCCTTCTACTCCGGGCCGGTGGCCGAGGCGATCGCTGCCGCGACCTGGCTCTCGGAGGAGGACCTGGCCGCGCACAGCTCGGAGTGGGTCGAGCCGCTTCGCGTGGCCTATCGCGGCCTCGAGGTCTGCGAGCTGCCGCCGAACGGCCAGGGCGCGGCGGCGCTCGTCGCGCTCGGGCTCCTCGACGGGGTCGCGGAGCCGTCGCTCGCGGAGCTCGTCGAGGCGGTGCGGCTCGGGCTCGCCGACGTCTACGCGTACGTGGCCGACGAGCCGCTGCCGCCGTTCGTCCTCGATCCGGCACGACTCGCGGCGCTGCGCAGCAGCACGACGTACCTATGCTGCGTGGACGAGGACCGGAACGCCGTGTCTTTCATCCAGAGCCTGGCCGAGCACTTCGGCTCCGGCGTGGTCGCCGGCGACACCGGCGTCGTCCTCCACAACCGCGGCTCCGGCTTCGTGGAGGAGCCGGGGCATCCGAACGAGCTCCGGCCGGGGCGCCGCCCGTTCCACACGATCATCCCCGGAATGCTGCTCCAAGGCGGGCGGCTCCTCGGGCCGTTCGGCGTGATGGGCGGGCCGATGCAGGCGCAGGGACACGTCCAGCTCGTCCACCTGCTGCGGGGCGGGGCCGACCCGCAGGCAGCCCTCGACGCCGCCCGCTTCCGTGTCGAGGACGGACGCCGGGTCGCGCTCGAGCCCGGCCTGTGGAAGCGCGCCGACGAGCTCCGCCACGCCGGCGACGAGCCCTACCTCGACCCCGAGCCGCACCGCTTCGGCGTCGGCCAGGCGATCCTCGTCCTCGGCGACGCGCTCGCCGGCGGCTCCGACGCGCGCGGCGACGGCCACGCTGCGGGGCTCTGATGGAGGGCGACGAGCTGCGAGCGCTCATGCGGCGGTTCCCCTCCGGCGTAGCGGTCGTCACCGTCGACCTCGAGGGCGAGCGGATCGGCCTGACCGTGAGCTCGCTCGTCTCGCTCTCGCTCGAGCCGCCGCTCGTCGGGCTCGCGGTGAGCCGACAGGCGGCGCTCCACGAGCTCCTGCGGCGGGCGGGCTCCTTCGGCGCGAGCCTGCTCGGCGAGGGGCAGGAGGAGCTCGCGACCCGCTTCTCGCGCGGTGTGCCGCCGATCGCGCTCTGGACGGGTGTCGCCGTTCGCGAGGGCCTACGCGCGCCGCTCCTCGAGGGTGCGCTCGGCTGGCTCGAGTGCGAGACGTGCGCGGAGCACGCCGTCGGCGACCACACGCTCTTCGTCGGCGAGGTCGTGTCGGCCGAGGCCGGCTCACCGGGACGGCCGCTCGTCCACCTCGGCCAGCGGTTCGTCGCGGTGTGATCGAGGCCGTCGTCTTCGACCTCGACGGCGTGCTCCTCGACTCGGAGCAGGTCTGGGACGAGGTGCGCGAGGAGCTCGCCCGCGAGCGCGGCGGCCGCTGGCACGAGGCGGCGCAGCGGGACATGATGGGCATGAGCTCACCTGAGTGGTCGCGCTACATGCACGATGTGATCGGCCTTCTGGAGCCGCCGGAGGAGATCAGCGCCGAGGTCGTGCGGCGGCTGGGAGAGCGCTACCGCGACGGCCTGCCAATTCTCCCCGGCGCCGTCGAGGCGGTCGAGCGGCTCGCGGCCCGGTGGCCGCTCGGGCTCGCATCGTCCTCGAACCGGCCGCTCATCGACCTCGTGCTCGACGTCTCGGGCCTGGCGCGGTACTTCCGCGCGACGGTGTCCTCCGAGGAGGTGGCACACGGGAAGCCGGCGCCGGACGTCTTCCTCGAGACGGCGCGGCGCCTGGGCGTCGCTCCCGAGGAGTGCGCGGTCGTCGAGGACTCGGCGAACGGGATCCTCGCCGGCCGCGCCGCCGAGATGCTCGTCGTCGCGATCCCGAACCCGCACTTCCCGCCGGGCGACGAGGCGCTCGCGGCGGCCGATGTCGTCCTCGGCTCGCTCGACGAGCTGACGCCTAGCGTTTTCGAATCAGCGTCATCCCGTCGCGGACGGTGAGCATGACCGCGACCACGCGCTCGTCGTTTCGGACGTGGTCGTTGAAGGCCATGATCGTGCGCGTGCGCTCGTCCGGGTCGTCCTCGGCGACGCGGCCCGACCAGAGGACGTTGTCGGCGACGATCAGGCCGTCGTCGGCGAGCAGCGGCAGGGCCGCCTCGTAGTAGTCGGCGTAGCCCTCCTTGTCGGCGTCGATGAAGACGAGGTCGAACGGGCCGTCGAGACTCCGCATCGTCTCGATCCCCGGGCCGAGCCGGTAGTCGATCCGGTCGACCACGCCCGCCTCCTCGGCGTAGCGACGGGCGATCTCGTGCGCCTCCGGGTCGACGTCGCACGTGACGATCGTGCCGTCCGGCGGGAGCGCCGAGGCCATGGCGATCGACGACCAGCCGGTGAACGTGCCCAGCTCCAGCACGCGGCGCGCGCGCGTGAGCCGGACGAGGAGCTCGAGGAACCGTCCCTCGAGCGGCCCGACCATCATCTGCGGCGCGCTCATCCGTTCGCGCGTCTCGGCGGCGAGACGCTCGAAGAGCTCGTCGAGCGGGCGCGGGCTCGACAGCTCGACCGCGTAGTCCTCCACGCCGGACTCGACGACGAAGCTCATGCGTCTACCCGGCCGAAGAGGACGCAGCCGTTGTGGCCGCCGAGGCCCATCGCGTTCGAGAGCGCCACCTCGACCTGCGCCTCCCGCGCCTCGTTCGGCACGTAGTCGAGGTCGCAGGCGGGATCGGGGTGCTCGTAGTTCATCGTCGGCGGAAGCTTGCCGTCGCGGAGCGCGAGGACGCACATCATCCCCTCGATCGCCCCCGCCGCGCCGAAGCAGTGGCCCATGACGGACTTCGTCGAGGACACGGCCATCTGGTACGCGTGCTCGCCGAACACGTCCTTGATCGCCTTCGTCTCGGCGGCGTCGCCGAGCGGCGTCGACGTGCCGTGCGCGTTGATATAGCCCACGCGCGACGGCTCGACCCCGGCGCGCTGGAGCGCCGCGCGCATCATCTCCGCGACGCCGACCGACTCGGGGTCCGGCTGCGCCATGTGGTGCGCGTCGTTCGAGGCGCCGTAGCCGAGCACCTCCGCGTAGATCGACGCGTCGCGCGCCCGCGCCGCCTCGAGCTCCTCGACGACGAGCACGCACGCGCCCTCGCCCATGACGAAGCCGGCCCGCGTCGCGTCGAACGGCCGCGACGCGCGCGGCGGGTGCTCGTCCTCGGCGACGAGCCCGCGCATGGCGCAGAACCCGGCCAGGATCAGCGGGTGCATGCACGCCTCGGTGCCGCCGGCCAGAACCGCGTCGGCATCGCCCCGCCGCACGAGCTCGGCCGCCTCGCCGATCGCGTGCGAGCCGGTCGCGCACGCCGAGACGACGGCGTAGTTCGGGCCGCGAATGCCGAGCGAGATCGCGAGCTGGCCGCTCGCCGAGTCGACGAGCACGTTCGGCAGGAAGTTCGGCGACACCCGCTCCGGCCCGCGCTCCCGCAGCACCTCGCTCTGCTCCATGATCCCGATGAAGCCGCCGATCGCGGAGCCGAAGACGATCCCGACCCGCGCCGGATCGAACCCGTTCAGGCCCGCGTCCGCCACCGCCTCCTTCGCCGCCCCGAGCGCGAGCAGGACGTTGCGGTCGAGCTTGCGCACCTCCTTCGGCGACGCGACGCCGGTCGGGTCGAAGTCCTTCACCTCGGCCGCGATCCGCACGGGGAAGCCGCTCGCGTCGAACGAGCGGATGAAGTCGATCCCGCTCTCGCCGGCGAGCGCGGCGCGCCACGTCGAGGGCGCGTCGTTCCCGATCGGCGTGACGGCGCCGAGGCCGGTGACGACGACTTGCCTCATGGAGTTAGGAAACGTCGAGCCGCGGGAAGGATGGTCATGGTTGTCGGGGCCTGGTCCTTGCCCTCTTTGGATCTTTTCGAAGGAGGTACGTCATGGGGTCGGGCACTTTGGTGCAGAGCGAGGCTACCGTCAAACCGCGCCTCGTCTTCTTCCACTCGTCGTTCTCCGGGCAATGTCGCCGGGTCGAGGGCTTCCTGGCGCAGGTCCTCCAGCGCCGGCGAAACCACGGCACCTTCCGGCTCTACCGCGTGGCGAAGGAGGAACGGCCCGACCTCGTGGAGCGGTTCGAGATCGACGAGATGCCGACGCTCGTCGTCGTCGAGGGGCACAAGGTGCGAGCCCGCCTCGCGCGCCCGCGTGGGTGCCGTGACATCGAGGCTTTTCTCGCGCCCTGGCTGAACTGAGAACGGCTAGACCGGGATCCCTTGCTCGCGGAGCGAGAGCTCGGCGAAGCGATCCCAGTTGGCTTCGATCTTCTTCGCCATCGCCTGCTCCTCGCCGATGATCTCGCGCGCCGCGGCCGCCGTCTCGTCGTCGCCGGCGCGCGCGGCGATCCGGGCCAGCAGCTCGTACGAAGCGATCTCCATGTGCTCGGTCGCGTAGCCGTCGCGCGCGTTGCGGCCGGCCTTCTCGGGCCGGGTCATGTCGAGCACGCCCTTCATCAGCGCGCCGACGATCCCGCCGGCCTCCTTCACCATCGACGGCGAGGCGTCGTGCGCGCGCAGGCGCTTCTCCATCCGGTCGGCGTGCTGCTGCGTCTCCAGCCTGTGCTGCTGGAGCTCGCGCTTGATCTCCGGGTCGTCGGTGGTCTGGATCATGCCGTCGAGCAGCCGGAGCACGTTCTGCTCCATCGCGTACGCCTCGTCGATGTGCTTGACGAGCTGCGCCTGAAGGTCGTCTGCCACGGGGATCCTCCTCATCGCGAACTGGCCGAAGGTGCGGCCGCGGTAAGTAGCGCGGCCGCGGTAGCGATCCGGGCCGTCCGGCTCGACCACGTCGACGAACCCGGCGAAGGGCGCGCGGTAGTGGAGCTCGTTGCCGCGCACGTCGAACGGCATCCCCGGGAGCCGCCCGAAGGCGGTCGTCCCGCGGCTCCCGCCGATCCGCTTGCGGCAGCCGACGAGAGGCGGCAGCGCGCCGCCCGTCCGCTCGACCTCCCAGACCCCATCCAGACCGGCCACGACCTTTAGCCTTCCTCCTCGTGCCCGGGCCAAACGTTCCGTTCCCGCCCATGGAGGCCGAGCTCGTGAAGGAGCTCCCGAGCGCCGACGGCTGGCAGTACGAGCCGAAGTGGGACGGCTTCCGCGGCGTGCTCGAGAACGACGGCGACGAGCTCGCGCTCTGGAGCCGGAACGAGCGTCCGCTGCTCCGCTACGTCCCCGAGCTCCGGCCGCTCGGCGAGGCGCTGCCGCCGCACACGGCGCTCGACGGCGAGATCGTGATCGAGCGCGAAGGGCACCTCGACTTCGACGCCATGCAGATGCGCCTGCACCCGGCCGAGAGCCGCGTCCGCAAGCTCGCCGCGGAGATCCCGGCGCAGTACGTCGTCTTCGACCTCCTGCTCTGGGACGGCGACGAGGTGTGGCGCCGCCCGCTCGAGGAGCGCCGCGCCGAGCTCGCGGAGCGCGCGCCCGAGGGCATTCGTCTCTCGCCGTTCACGGGCGACCTCGCAACCGCGGAGGACTGGCTCGAGCGGATCGAGACGGCGGGGCTCGACGGCGTCGTCGCGAAGCGGCTCGGCCTCCCCTACCTCCCCGGCTCGCGCGAGGGCGTCGTGAAGGTGAAGCGGCACAAGACGGCCGACTGCGTCGTCGCCGGCGTGCGCTGGAAGGCGAAGCCGACGACGATCGCGACGCTGCTGCTCGGGCTCTACGCCGACAACGGGCACCTCGACTACGTCGGCTCGGCCGCCGTCGGCGCGCGGCGCCACGCGGAGATCGCCGAGCAGGTGCTCCCGCTCCTCGACGAGGCGCAGGAGCGGCACTTCTCGGAGCCGAACCGCTGGGGCACGGGCGAGCTCGAGGAGTCGGCGCTCCGGCCGGAGCTCGTCTGCGAGGTGCGCTACGACAAGCTCGAGCGGAGCCGCTTCCGCCACGGCACGCGCTTCCTCCGCTTCCGGCCCGACAAGGACCCGAAGCAGTGCACCTGGCGCGAGGTGCGCCCGCCGCTCTCCCCCGACGACCTCACCGTCGAGGGCCTGCTCGCGAAGCGGTGAGCGTGAGGCTCGTGCCGCTCGCCCGCGAGCACCTGCCCGGGGTCGAGGACCTCCTCGACGACCCCGAGGTGATGCGCTTCACGCGGCTTCCCGAGCCGACGCCGCCCGACTTCGCCGAGACGTGGCTCGGGCTCTACGAGCGCGGCCGCGAGGACGGCACGCGCGAAGCCTTCGCGGCCGTCGGCGACGACGGCGAGTTCCTCGGCCTGGCCCTCGTGCCGAAGATCGAGCGCGAGGCGCAGACGGCGGAGCTCGGCTACATCGTCGCCCCGGCGGCACGCGGCCGCGGCGTCGCGACGGCCACGCTCGGGCTCCTCACCGAGTGGGCCTTCACGGAGCTCGACATGCTTCGGCTCGAGCTCCTGATCACCTCCACCAACGGGCCGTCGAAGCGGGTCGCGGAGCGGAACGGCTACCGCCGCGAAGGCGTCCTCCGCTCCCTCTACGTGAAGGAAGGCGTGCGCGACGACGTCGAGATGTGGTCACGCCTCGCGTCTGATTAGCGCAGCGCGAGCGGCGGGCCGAAGACCCGCAGCGAGGGAGCCCAGAGGCGGAAGCGGTCGTGTGCCGCTCCGGTCACGCTCCGCGTGAAGAACCCGCCCGAGGACGTGCGCGCCGTCCCGCCATACCAAGCCCAGCGTCCGTTCACGAGCTTCTGGAGCCGGTACGTGCGTCGACCGTGGCCCGGCCGGACCTGCCCCCAAAGGACGGTCCGGGACCCGGCCCGCGACTCCTGCGCGAGCGGGAGCTGAAACGCCCGGTACGACGGCTTGGCGACACCCTTGATGTTGAGGACGCCGCTCTGCCAGCCGGCCAGGTCCGGCTCGTCGCGGACGAGGAAGTGGATCAGGACGTCGACGCGCGGCGCGAGGTAGGCGCGGAGCGCAGCGGCGCTCATGTACTCGGCCTGGAGAGCGTCCGAGACGCCGATATACGGGTCGGGCGGATTCGTCTGGTAGCCGTACTCGGTGAGCCAGATCCGCTTCGGCCCGAAGGCCTTCGTCACGTCGTTGATCAGCTTCGGCAGCGTCGCCATCGTGAGCGTTCGGCACCCCTCGCACCCCCCGCTCCAGGGCGTCTCGGTGTGCGGGCTCAGCGGGTACGGGTTGTGTGCGTAGGCGTCGAGGCGGGCGCCGGCGCGTTTCATGCCCTGGATCCAGTCGACCGGAGAGACCCCGCCCGCGTTCCCGCGTGGTGCCGTCACGCCGCCCGCGACCTGGGCGCCGCGGATGACGGCATGGATCGCCGCGTAGGCCGGGTTGAGCAGCCGCACCGTGTAGATCACCGGCGAGGAGGGCTTGAGCCACCGCCGCTGGTTCGGCTCGTTCCAGATCGCCCACCGCTTCACCCACGGGTAGCGCTTCGCCGCTGCGTGCGCGAAGGCGGCCATCATGGCGCCGGTCTTCGGCGCCCAGCTCGGCGCGCGTCCGCCGTTCGCCCAGGTCGGGGTGCCGTAGATCGTCACGAGCGGCGCGATCCCGCGCGCCTCGAGGCCCTTGAGGAAGACGTCGCTCGGCTGCCAGTCGTAGGCCGGATCCGTCGTCGAGGTCGGGCTCTTCGGCTTCCGCTTCGCGACCTGGTCCCAGCGCAGGTTGTAGCGGACGATCTGCACCCCGAGCTCCTTCAGCCGGTTCAGCCGCTGCGCCAGCGTCCCGTTCCCGTCCGCGATCCAGGCGTCGTCCTGGACGCCGTAGCGGATCGACGACGAGGCGGTCGCGACCCCCGGCGCGGCGAGCACGGCGACGAGGCCGCAGAGCAGAACGAGCCGCACGAGCACAGCGGCCGAGGGTACAGACCGCACTTTACGACGGTGTAAAAGGGGCTTTCAGCCGACGTTCACGCGGCGCAGGCGCTGCTGGCGCTCGTGCAGGTAGGTCGCGTAGCGCCTGACCTTTGGATGCGCGTCGTCTCGAAACCGAGCGACGGTCTTCAGGGCGTCGTCCGCGAGGTCCGACGGCGAGCCGTCGGTGAGGTTGTGCAAGACGTCGATGCGGACACCGGGATCGGGATCGTCGGTCATGGCCAGCACCCGCTCCCACACGACTCCCACGTGCCGTTCGAGGATGCAGGGGCACAGGTTCTTGAGGGCGATCCGACGAGCCTTGGGATCACGGTCGTGGGTGAGGCGGAGCAGCTCGTCGACTTCCGACGCGGTCGGGCAGCGAGGATGGTCGGGATGCGGAACGACCCAGCCGGTGCGGCGGGTGACGTGGTCGTACTGCCTCATCAGGAGGAGCGGCGGGCACGGGACGGCTGGACGCGCCGCGGCTCGCCGGGCATCTTCGGGAAGTTCGGCGGGTATGGCGCCTCGCCGACGCCCTCCGTCTCCTCGCGCTCGACCCACCCGTGCAGGACGCGCAAATCGCAGACGGCCTCGTCGATCCCGGCCTGGACGTCGCCGAGCTTTGCCCAGCGCTCCGGCACCGTCGCCATCGTGAAGTCCTCGGTCTCGACGTCCGGCAGCTCGTCCCAGGTGACCGGCGCCGAGATGGTCGCGTCCGGCCGCGCGCGCACCGAGTAGGCAGAAGCGATCGTCCGGTCGCGCGCGTTCTGGTTGTAGTCGATGAAGACGCGCTCGCCGCGCTCCTCCTTCCACCAGGCGGTCGTGACGAGCTTCGGCGCGCGCCGCTCGACCTCGCGCGCGAAGGCGAGCGCGCAGCGGCGCACCTCGGGAAACGTCCAGAGCGGCTCGATCCGGCACGCGATGTGGATGCCGCGGTTCCCGGAGGTCTTCGGCCAGCCGACGTAGCCGATCTCCTCCAGCACCTCGTGGACGAGCGCAGCAACGCGTTTGGCGTCGGCGAAGGTCGTGCCCGGCTGCGGGTCGACGTCGATCCGCAGCTCGTCCGGATGCTCGACGTCGCGCCGCCGCGACGGCCAGGGGTGGAAGTCGAGCGTCGCGAGGTTCGCCGCCCACGCGACCTGCGCGAGCTCGGTGACGCAGAGCTCGTCCGCGTGCCGCCCGGACGGGAAGCGGACGCGCGCCGTCTCGACCCACTCCGGCCGCTTCTCCGGGACGCGCTTCTGATAGATCGCCTCGCCCTCGGCCCCATCCGGGTGCCGCTTGAGCTGAGTGGGCCGCTCGTAGAGGGCCCGAACGATCCCTTCGCCGACGGTGAGGTAGTGGCGAACGAGGTCGAGCTTGGTCTCGCCCCGCGTACGAAAGAAGACCTTGTCGGGGTTGGTGACCTTGACGGTGCGGCCGCCCACCTGGAGCTCGACGAAGGGCGAAGCCACGCGGTCAGGCTAGACGACGAAGCGGAGAAGGAGGGATTCGAACCCTCGAGGCAGGTATTCACCCACCTAACGCCTTAGCAGGGCGCCGCCTTCAGCCACTCGGCCACTTCTCCGTGAGCCGGCACAGAGTACAGAAGCGGGGCGGGCCGCTACCCTGTGCGGGCTCGGAGGGGTGGCAGAGCGGTCGAATGCGGCGGTCTCGAAAACCGTTACGGGCCTCTGGGTCCGTCGAGGGTTCAAATCCCTCCCCCTCCGCTCGGCCCTTCTAGCTCAGACGGCCAGCCCGCATTCGACCAGAATCTCCTCGACCTGCCGCGCGCGGGCGGCCCAGGTCATCCCATGCACGGCGCGTCGACGAGCTTCGCCCCGATCCGGCTCATCGGCCGCGAGCTCGCGGCCGGCCAGGGCGACGAGCTCGTCGGGCGAGCGCGCGTACGTCACGTAGTCGGCGAGCTCGGCAGCTAGCGGCAACGGCGTCGACACGATCGGTCGCCCGGCGGCCAGGTACTCGTACAGCTTCAGCGGGTCGAGGCTACGCGTGAAGTCGGTCACGCGATGCGGGATCAGGCAGACGTCGAAGGCCTCGAGGAACGCCCGCACGCGCGAGTGCGGCTGGACGCCGAGATACCGCACGTTCTCCGGCGAGAAGAGCTCTCGCCGTGCGTTCCCCGAGAGGAGATCCGGCCCGAGGAAGGCGAACGTCGCCGGCCGGCCTGCCCGGGCAGCAGCGACGATCAGGTCGATGTCGAGCCGCGACTCGTGCAGCGTGCCCGCGTAGCCGTAGATGGGCCGCGGCAGCTGCTCGAGCTCCGGCGGGGTGGGCTGCGGAGGCCCGGGAGGCTCGACCGCGTTCGGGAGGTAATGAGTGCAGTCGTTCCACTGCGACGCGATCTGCGTCAGCATCGAAGAGACGGCGAGGACGACGTCGGCCCGCCGGCCGAGCTGCTCCATCTCGTCGCGGACGCGCTGCTTGGGCGTCCGCGGCGACTCGACCGCCTCGGACCAGTCATCCGTCAGGTCGTAGACGACGCCGGCGAGCGGAAGCCGGTCGAGGATGCCGACCGAGCGCGACGCTTTCGTCCACAACAACGGCCTTGCAATTCCGACCCGCGCGAGAGCCCGGCGAAGCTGCGCGGCCTCGAACGCGTCGTTGATCGCTCTCGAGGTCTGCGTCCACTCCGTCAGCGGCCGCACGATCCGCGTCCGAGACACGTTGTCGGTGACTCGGCGCAGCGCGACGCCTCGCAGCCGTCCCGGCAGCGTCGGCCGCGCCGGCACTTCCACGAACAGCACGCGGCACTCGGGCTGCCTCCGGCAGATCTCCTTCAGCAGCAGCTGGTGACGCCGTTCGACATCGTCCCAGTCCTCCAGCCCGACGACGAGCAGGTCCGGAAAGCACTGGATCGGAGCCGACCCGTCCTCACCTTCGCGCGCGACGGTCGTGCTCGGACGGGCCGCCATAGCTGCATGGTTGCAGGCCCGCCGGACTTTTGCCGATCCCGGCGCGCTATGTGATCCATCTGGGCCACGTCTCGATCGATCCGCTCCACGACGTATCGCTCATGCCTCAACGGCCGACGATCTCGACGGTGTCGCCGTCGGCGAGGACGTGGTCGCGGCCGACGCGCTGGCCCTCGAACCGCGCGGACGGGCCCCACACCCGCGCGCCCCGGCAGCTCTCGGCGAGCTCGTGGTGGATCGTGTGCGCGACGTCGAGGACGCTCGCCGGCGGGTAGAGCGCCACCGGCTCCTCGTCGCGCAGAAAGATCCGCACCAGGCCGGTCAGGCGCCAGACTGCCTCGCGGAACGCGTCGAGGCTCGCCTCGTCGAGGACCGACACCGTCACGAGCTCGAGCTCCGGAAGCGCGGCGCCGAGGCGCTCGATCCCGGCCGGCGACGCCTCGTCGGCCTTCGTCGCGGCGAGGATCGACGGAAGCTCGATGCCGGCGGCGTCAAGCTCGCGCCGGATTGTCTCGAGCTCGTCGAGCGGCGCGGAGGCGTCGTGACAGAGCACCATCGCGTCTGCGTCGCGCAGCACGCCGAGGAGCGCGCGACCGCCGCCGCGGCCGTCGCTCGCGCCCTCGATCAGGCCGGGGATCTCGACGAGCTGGACGAGGACGCCGCGGATCCGCGTCAGCGCCGGCACCGGCCGCGTCGTCGTGAACGCGTAGTCGCCGGTCTTGATCTGCACGTTCGAGAGCGCCTGGAGCAGCGACGACTTGCCGCTGTTCGGCGGGCCGACGAGCACGATCTGCGCAGCTCCCTCGCGGCGGACGGCGATCGAGTCGCGGTGGACGACACGGCCGCGCATCCGCGTCTCCTCGAGCTGCGCGTTCACCCACTTGCGGATGTCGGCGTACGGGCCGCTGCGGTAGTTCGGCAGCTCGGCGAGGATCGATCGCAGCTCGCGCACCCGCTCGGAGCCCTCCTTGCCGACGAGGCGCCGCTTGATCACCTGCAGCTGCGTGCGGTGCGGCATCGGCATGTGCCTGAGCGTACGTTTAACTGCCGTGCGCAGGGGATCTCGGGCTGCGATGAAGTGGGCGGCGCTCATCGCATGGGTGCTGACCGCCGGCGGCGGCTTCGTGCTGCTCACGATCTGGCTCGCCCGCGGCGGGATGCACCAGCAGCGCGAAGGCGGCGACCGGATCAGGCCGCCGCTGATCCTCAGCCACTTCCTGCTCGCGGCGACGGGCCTCGTGATCTGGATCATCTATCTCGCGGCCGACAAGGACATCCTCAAGTGGATCGCGTTCGCGTTCCTCGTCGTCGTCGCGCTGCTCGGGTTCACGATGTTCACGATCTGGTGGCGGCGGCGTCAGTCGCGCAGCGCCGTCCGCGAGGCGGTGAGTCCGGGCACGCCCGCCGAGCAGCACTTCCCCGTGGCGATCGTCGGCCTGCACGGCCTGCTCGCCGTGGTGACGGTCGTGCTCGTGTTCCTAACTGCGGTCGGCGTCGGGTCGTAGTACGGCTGCTGTCGCCTCGAAGTTGACGCGGCCCGCGCCGTTCGTCGCGACGTAGCCCGCGGCGCGCGCCGGGCGCCAGAGCGGGATTCCCGTCTCGACGACGACCGCGTCGGGTGCGGCGGCGAGCACCTGCTCCGCAGCGTCGCGCTCCCACTCGTGGCGGTGCGCGTCGCGGAGGACGAGGACGACCTGCCGCTCGTCGCGGCCGAGCGCTTCCGCCGGAGACACGGTCTCGGCGCCGAGGACGTCGCCGAGGCGGTGGCGCGCGGGCCCGGCAGCGATCGACGGCTCCGGCCGGAGCTCGACCACGAGCGGCGGGCGCGTCAGCTCCACCCTCCCCTCGACCCGCAGCGCGCGCCGCGCCGCTTCGAGCCCCACCCCGATGCCAGGCGCGTGGCCGGCACCGGGACCGGCCGCTGCGGCCGTGTCCGCGACCCGGCCGGCCGCCTCGGCGAGCCGCTCCTCGGGGAGGCGGCCTGTGGAAACCGCCTCGACGATCGAGCGATGGGCGTGCTCGAGCGGCTGGGGGCCCAGGCCGGCTCCGAGGCACAGGGCGTCCGCCCCGGCGGCGAGCGCAAGGACGGCGGCCTCGAGGCCCACAGTTGCCGTGACGCCCTTCATGTCGAGCGCGTCCGTGATCACCAGGCCGGTGAAGCCGAGCTCCTCCCGCAGCAGGCCGTGCAGGATCCGGCGGCTGACGGTGGCCGGCACGTCGTCGAGCTCCGGAACGCGGATGTGCGCGCTCATGATCGCGTGCACGCCCGCGTCGATCGCGGCCCGGAACGGCAGCAGCGCGGCCTCCAGGTCGCCGGTCACAGTCGGCAGCTCGTGGTGCGAGTCGAGCTCGGTGTCGCCGTGCCCCGGGAAGTGCTTCGCGCACGCGGCGATACCCGCGGCCTGCATCCCGCGGACGAAGGCCGCGACGTGCCGCGCCACGAGCTCCGGCTCGGAGCCGAAGGAGCGGATGCCGATCACCGGGTTCCGCGGGTTCGTGTTCACGTCGGCGACCGGCGCGAAGTTCAGGTTCACGCCCACCGCGGCGAGGTCGGCGCCGATTGCCGCGCCCACCTGCTCCGTGAGCTCGATGTCATCGACGACGCCGAGGGCGAAGTTGCCCGGGTACGAGCTGCCGCGCTCGTGCTCGAGGCGCGTGACGTCGCCGCCTTCCTCGTCGATGACGACGAACAGGCCGCGTAGCTCGGCCGTCAGCGCGGCCACCTGCTCCCGGCTCTCGACGTTGTGCGAGAAGAGCACCACGCCGCCGAGCCCCCGCTCGATCCACTCCCGCAGCCAGTCCGGTGGTGTGGTGCCGGAGAAGCCCGGCAGGAGAACTCGAGCCGCTAAGAGCTCGATCAAGCCTTGACGGCGCCGGCGGTGAGCCCGAAGGCGATCTTCCGCTGCACGAGCAGGAAGAAGACGATCACCGGGATCGCGATCAGCGTCGACCCGGCCATGAGCCCGCCCCAGTCGGTGTGACGGCTCGTGCCGGTGAAGTACGAGAGCCAGACCGTCGCCGTCTGCTTCGACCCGTCGTTCAGGAGGATGCGGGCGAAGATGTACTCGTTCCAGCTCGTGATGAAGGCGAAGATCGACGTCGCGACCAGGCCCGGCGCCACCAAAGGCAGGAGGATCTTCACGAAGGCGCCGAGCCGGCTCGAGCCGTCCACCATCGCCGCCTCCTCGAGCTCGCGCGGGATCCCGAGCAGGAACCCGCGCAGCGTCCACACCGAGAACGGCAGCACGAAGGTCATGTACGTGAAGATCACGCCCGTCAGCGTGTTCACCTGCCCGTAGCGGCGGAGCACGACGAACAGGGGGATGATCAGCCCCGCCTGCGGGAGCATCTGGATCCCGATCATCAGCACGATGAACAGCTTCTGGCCCGTGAAGCGGAACTTCGCGAGCGCGACGGCCGCGAGGAACGCGAGCGCCATCGAGAGGGCGACGGTGACGCTGACGACGATCAGGCTGTTCTTCACGTCGACCCAGAAGAAGGGCCGGTGGATCGCGTCCGTGAAGTGCGCGAGCGTCGGATGGAGCGGGATCCACTTGGGGTCGAGGCTGTTGATCTGGTCGTCCGACTTGAACGCCGTCGAGACCATCCAGTAGACCGGGAACGCGAGGACGACGAGCACGAGCAGCCCGACCACGTTCCATACGGCGCGCGTCACCCGCCGGCGCCGCGCCCGCCGCCCCCGCGCTACCGCAGGCGCAGCGGCGCTCATCGCACCTCGTCGAACTGAACCATTTTCCGCACGTAGGCGACGCTGAGCAGCGCGACCATGAGCAGCATGAGGATCGAGATCGCGGCGCCGCGCCCGAAGTCGTGGAAGAAGTACCCCTGCTCGTAGAGGTAGGTGCCCATCAGGTAGTTGGACGTGTCGATCCGGGACTGGCCGATCAGGAGGAACGGCTGCGTGAAGACGCCGAAGTCCCAGATGATCGAGAGGCTGGTGAGGATCAGGAAGATCGGCTTCAGGATCGGCACGGTCACGTCCTTGAAGACGCGCCACGGCCGGGCGCCGTCGATCTCCGCCGCCTCGACGAGCTCGCCGGGCACCTGCGCGAGCCCTGCGTAGACCGTGACGACGACGAACGGGATCGCGCCCCAGACGATGAGCGCGGTCACGAGCGAGAGCATCGAGAACGTCGACGCGTACCAGTCGTGCTGGAGGTAGCTCCCGAAGTGGAGCTTCGTGAGGATGTAGTTCAAGACGCCGTTCTCGTAGTTCGTCATCCAGAGCCATACCTGGACGGCGACGACGGGCGGCATCGCCCAGACGAGGACGAGCCCCGTCGTCAGGAGCACGCGGATCACCGAGCTCACCTGCACGAGGAGGAGCGCGAGCAGCGTGCCGATCACCATCGTCAGCCCGACGTTCGCGACGGTGAAGATCACCGTCCGCACGAGCGTGTGCCAGAAGATCGGGTCGTGGAGGACGGAGCCGAAGTTGGCCCATCCGACCCCGACCCCCTTGTGCTGGATCAGCTCGAAGAGGCCGTACCGCTCGAACGAGAGCTTGAACAGCCAGTAGAGCGGATAGCCGAGGATCGCCCCAACCGTCGCGAGGACGGGCAGGATCAGCCAGTAGGGGACGGAGCCCCGCAGGACGCGGGACCATGTGAGCGGGCGCCGCCGCCGAAGCCGAGGGGCTGCTTCGGCGGCGAGCGCCGCTCCGCTCGGGACGTGGCTACTCGCCAATGAGCTCCGCGTCCCGCACTTCGGTCAGGGCCGGTTGAGGGTGAGCGTGATGTTGTCGCTCGCCGTCGACGTGGCCTCTTTGATCGAGTCCTTCCCGGTGAGGATCCGGGCCAGCATCGTGCGGAGGACGTTGCCGTTCTCCACGTTGACCCAGTTCTTCGCCGTCGGCACGAACCAGCTCCGCTTCGCCGCGCGCTCGTTCACGCTGTTGCCGAGCAGGTTCGTCGCGTTCGGGATGTTGCCCTTCGCCTGGAGGGTCTTCTCGCCGGCCGTCGACGTGAAGATCCGGATCCAGTCCTTCGCGAGGGACTGGTCGCTCGAGCCCTTCGGGACGGCCAGGTCAGAGCCGCCGAGGAAGCCCGGCATCGACTGGCCGGCCTTGTGGCCCGGCATCACGAACTGGTTGGTGACGGTCTTGTACTTCTTGCCGACGCAGCAGCTGAACCAGGCCGGGCCGACGATCGACGCCGCCCCGCCCTGCGCGAACACGTCGTAGGGCTGCGGCCGGTCCTCGGTGCCCGTCTTCGAGCCGCGCGACGCGACGTCGAAGAACCGCTTGTACGCGGCGAGCCCGGCCCGCGCCTGCGGCGAGGTGAGGGCGCCGTGCCACTTGCCGCGGCTGAACGTGGCGATCGTGCCGCCGTAGTCGTAGACGAAGCTCATGGCGAAGTACCAGTCGGTGCCCGCGATGTAGACCGGCGAGAAGCTCCTCTTGCCGTTCTTCGCGCGGAGCTTCCTGGCGATCGACGTGAACTGCGCCAGGCTCTTCGGTGCCTTCGCCTTGATCTTCCTGTACAGGTCGGTTCGGTACGTGACCACGCGCGAGCCCGCGTAATAGGGCACGCCGTAGAGCTTGCCGTTGAAGGTCGACGAGGCGGCGAGGCCCTGGAGCCAGCTCCTCGAGTTCGCGAAGCTCGACTTGTCCGGGCTCAGGTTCGCGAATGCGCCCGCGGCCATGTACTTGGTCATCTCGGTGTTCCCCATCTCGATGACGTCGGGGACGTTGCCCCCGGCGAGGGTCGCGTCGAACTTGCCGAGATGGTCGGGCCACGTCTGGTACTGCACGTCGACCGACGTGCCCGGGTGCGCCTTCTGGAACGCCGCGTTCGTCGTCGCAACGAGATCGGGCCAGCCGGTCTGCGCGTCGACCTGGAGCCAGACGGTGATCTTGCTCGCCGACGCGCGCGTCGGCGAGTCCGTGCGTGCGGCCGCAGTCGAGACCGCGACCAGAGCTGCGACCAGCGCGAAGCTGGCGACGTAGCGCGCTTTCATAGACGGTCCTCCAAGAAGTCGGTGGACGGCCTACGCCTGCGCGGACCCCTCATGTGGCCGTACGGGGGTCTTGCGCTGCGGCCGCCAAGTGGTTCATACCAGTTGGCCACGGCGCGGACATTCGCACATACCAGTAGGGGTTGTCAAGACCAATTCGCGCTGACGGCCATGAAGCTCCGGCGGCATCGACCGGTCAGTGCAGACGGACGCACGGGCCAAGCCCGCGCGTCCTGACGGTCGGCGCCGCCAAGTCGGCGCCTCAGAATCAGCGAGCACGTGCGACGAGCGCGCGAGGCCGGTGCATCTCGACGCCGCCCGAGAGGTCGGTGACGATCCGGTAACGGTCGCCGCGGTAGATCGACTGGACGAACTCGACCACCTGGTCGTCGCCGTTGCGGCTGAAGCGCTCGAAGAGGAACGCCGGCGAGTGCAGCGGCACGCCGAGCGCCGACGACTCCTCCTCGTTCGTCACCGTGGGCTCAATGGTCTGCACCCCGCCGGCGACGACGACGCCGTAGCGGTCGCGGAGGAGCGCGTAGAACGAGCCGGCCTCGAGGTCGGCGGCCGTAAGACCCGGCACGAGCGACTCCCGCACGTGCAGCGTCTCGATCGCCATCGTCTCGCGATCCGCGAGCCGAAGCCGCTTCGCGACCACGACCGGCTCGGACGGTGAGACGTGCAGGAGCCGGCCGAGGCGCGCGCCCGCCGGCACGACCGTCAGCTCGAGCGTCCGCGAGGCCGGCGACATGCCCCGGCGGCGCATGTCGTCGGTGAACGACGTCAGCGTCAGCTCCTGCGCGATCTTCGGCTCGCTGACGAAGGTGCCCGAGCCGCGGCGCCGCACGAGGTAGCCCTCGCGGACGAGCTCGTCGAGCGCGGCGCGCACGGTCAGGCGCGAGACGCCGAGGTCGGCGCTCAGCTGCCGCTCCGAGGGGATCGACTCGCCCACCCCGAGCTGCTCGATTAGGTCGAGCACGCGGTCGCGGGTCTCGGCCTGCTTCGTCACGTGGTCAAGACCACCTCTGGCTCGGGCACAGGCTGGGGCTCGGCGACGAGCAGGCTCTTGCCGGTCTTGGGGTCGAAGAAGTGGAAGCGGTGCGGGTCGACCGCGAGCTGGAGGCGGCTGCCGATCTCCGCCTTCGTCCGCGGGTCGACGCGCGCGTTGAAGAGCGCCTTCTCCTCGACAAGGAGCGTCGCCTCGTCCTCGCTCGCCTCGACCAGCACCTCGGCGGCGATCCGCGGCGCGTCGACGTGGAAGTACACGTGCACGTCCGAGCCGAGCTCCTCGAGCACCTCGATCTCGGCCTCGACGCGCGGCAGCTCGGCCGGCGCGAAGGCGGAGTCCTCGAAGCTCTCCGGCCGCAGGCCGAGGATCACGGAGCTCACCTCGCGCGGCGGTCGCCGGCCCGGGTCGAGCGGGACGCGAAACTGGCCGAAGACTGCAACGTCGCCGTCGATCCGCGCCTCCACGAGGTTCATCGCGGGCGTGCCGATGAACGCGGCGACGAAGAGGTCGACCGGCTGCCGGTAGAGCGTCTGCGGCTCGTCCACCTGGAGGATCCGGCCGTCGCGCATGACGGCGACGCGCTGGCCGAGCGTCATCGCCTCGGTCTGGTCGTGCGTGACGTAGACGGTCGTCACCCCGAGCCGCGCGTGGAGCTGGGCGAGCGAGGCACGCACGCCGACGCGGAGCTTCGCGTCGAGGTTCGAGAGCGGCTCGTCCATGAGGAACGCCTGCGGCTCGCGCACGATCGCGCGCCCCATCGCGACGCGCTGGCGCTGGCCGCCGGAGAGCTGCGCGGGCCGGCGGTCGAGGAGCTCGTCGAGGCCGAGGAGCGCGGCGACCTCCTCCACGCGCCGCTTCGTCTCGGCCTTCGGCGTCTTCCGCACCTTGAGCCCGTAGCCGATGTTCTGGCGCACGGACATGTGCGGATAGAGCGCGTAGCTCTGGAAGACCATCGCCACGTCACGCCGCCGGGGTGCAAGGTCGGTGACGTCGCGCCCGCCGACGCGGATGTGGCCGTCGGTCACCTCCTCGAGCCCGGCGATCATCCGCAGCAGCGTCGACTTGCCGCAGCCGGACGGGCCGACGAGGACCATGAACTCGCCGTCCTCGACCCGCAGGTTCACGTCGTCGACGGCGACGGTTCCGCCCGCGAAGACCTTCGTGATGTGCTCGAGCTCGATCTGGGCCATCGACGACTCCGGGAGCATAGGACCAGTTCCGCCGAAAAGCAAGACCAAAGCCACAACTTCACCACAAATGGTATTGACCACCTCGGGTAAGGCCGCGTAGACTGCGCCGCGTGGTGACCGAGCCCAAGGCCCTGGACGACCTGGTGACCGAGGCCCGGGCCGCGGCAGGCGGTGCGGACCACGACCTTCGCTCGACCGAGGAATTGGTCGAGCTGATGAACCGGCAGGACGCAGGCGTGCCGGCCGCGGTGGACGCAGCGCGGGCCCAGATCGCCGCCGCGATCGACGAGATCGCGGCGCGCCTCGCGCGCGGCGGCCGGCTGCTCTACGTGGGCGCGGGCTCGTCGGGACGGATCGCCGCGCTCGACGCGGCCGAGTGCGAGTCGACGTTCTCGACCGAGCCCGGCCAGGTGGTGGCGCTCGTCGCGGGCGGCCTCGTTGCGAGCCCGGCCGAGCAGGCGGCGGCGGAGGACGACGCCGAAGCCGGCGCCGCTGAGCTCGCCGCGCTCGGCGCCGGGGAGGCAGACGCGGTCGTCGGGATCAGCGCGAGCGGCCGCACGCCATACGTCCTCGGCGCGCTCCGCGCCGCGGCCGATGCGGGTGCGCTCACCGTCGCGCTCGTCTCCGTTCCGGACTCGGAGCTCGCGCGGATCGCCGACCACGAGCTCGCCGTTGTCACCGGCCCGGAGTTCCTCGCCGGCTCGACCCGCCTCAAGGCCGGCACGGCGCAGAAGCTCGTGCTGAACACGATCTCGACGGTCGCGATGATCCGGCTCGGCAAGACCTACGGCGACCTGATGGTCGACGTGCAGGCGACGAACGAGAAGCTGCGCGAGCGCGTGCGGCGGATCGTCCGCCAGGCGACGGGCGCCTCCGAGGACGAGGCCGACCGCGCGCTCGAGGAGGCGCAGGGGAGCGCGAAGGTCGCGATCGTCTCGCTCCTCGCGGGGATCGACGCCGCCGCAGCCCGGGCCCGCCTCGACGTCGCAGGCGGCAGCATCCGAAGCGCGGTCTCGGCATGAGGCTCGGCGTCGAGGCTGCCGTCGTCGGCGGCGAGCTCGTCCCGGGGGACGTCGAGCTCTCCGACGACGGGACGCTGGCGGCGTACGGCCTCGCCTCGGCGAACGGCCGCGGGGTCGCGGCGCCCGGCTTCGTCGACCTCCAGGTGAACGGCTTCGGCGGCGTCGACCTGCTGGAGGCGGACGCCGACGGCTACCGCCGCGCGGGCGAGGCGCTGCTCGAGACCGGCGTGACGTCGTACCTGCCGACCTTCATCAGCGCGCCGGAGGAAGACCTCGTCGCGGCGCTCCGGGCCGTGCCGGTGATCGCCGAGGGCCCGCGGATCCTTGGCGTCCACCTCGAAGGACCGTTCCTCGCGCCGAGCCGCCTCGGCACCCATCCGCCGGAGGCGCGGCGCGACCCCGACCCGGCCCTCCTCGAGCGGCTGCTCGCGGCGGGGCCGATCCGGCTTGTCACGCTCGCGCCCGAGCTTCCGGGCGCCGGCGAGCTCGTGGAGCTCCTGCACGACCGCGGGATCACCGTCTCGTGCGGCCACACGAACGCCACCGCCGAGGAGGCCGAGGCGGCGTTCGACCTCGGCGTGCGCACGGTGACGCACCTCTTCAACGCGATGCGCCCGTTCTGGCACCGCGACCCGGGCATCGCCGGCGCGGCGCTCGCGCGCGACGACGTGATCGTCCAGATCATCCTCGACGGCGTCCACCTCGCACCCGAGACGGCGCGCATCGTGTGGCGCGCCGCGACGGGCCGGCTCGCGCTCGTCACCGACGCCTTCGCCGGAGCCGGTACCGGGGTGAGCAACGGCTCGTACAGTCTCGGCACCCTCGAGGTGACGCTTCGCGACGGCGTCGTCCGCGGGCCCGACGGCGTCCTCGCCGGGAGCACGCTGACGATGATCGACGCCGTGCGGAACCTGCACGCGCTCGGCGTGCCGCTGGCGCAGGCGGTCGAGGCGGCGAGCACGGTGCCCGCGCGAGTGATCGGGATCTCGACGGTCGGGCGGCTCGAGGCGGGCCTGCCGGCCGACGTCGTCGTGCTCGACGACAACCTCCAGGTCGACCGCGTCTTCGTCGGCGGGGAGGCGCGTGTCGTCGCCTGAACCCGCGGGCCTCGTCGCCGAGCCGGGCGCGCAGCTCCTCGCGGAGATCCGGGAGCAGCCCGCAGCGCTCCGGTCGCTGCTCGAGCACGAGAGCGAGTACGCCCGCGTCGCCGCCGCGGCACGCGACCGCGGCGCGACGACGGTGCGCATGGTCGGCCACGGCTCCTCCGACAACGCGGCCGCCTACGGCGTCTACGCGTTCGGCCTCCTCCCCGGCTGGACGGCCCTCCGCGACTCGATCACGCTCTCCGTCTACTACGGCGCCCAGATCGCGATGGCGGGCTCGACCGCGATCGCCCTCTCCCAGTCCGGCCGCACGATCGACGTGGTCGACTACCTCGGCCGCGCGCGCTCGACCGGCGCCTTCACGGTCGCGCTGACGAACGAGCCGTCGTCCGACCTCGCGCAGGAGGCGGAGGCGGTGCTGCCGCTCGCCGCCGGAACGGAGAGCTCGGTCGCGGCGACGAAGACGTACCTGAACCAGGTCGCCGCGCTCGGCCTCCTCGCCGCCCACGCCGCCGGCGAGGGCCGCCGCTTCGCCGAGGGCCTCCGCGTCGTGAGCGGGCAGATGGAGGAGCTGATCCCGCGGCTCGAGCTCCTCGTGCCGCGCGTCGCGGTCGCGTTCACCTTCGTCGGCCGGATGTTCGTGATCGGCCGCGGGACTGAGTTCGCGACCGCTCGCGAGATCGCGCTGAAGCTCCTCGAGACGTGCCGGATCGCGGCCGAGCCGCTGACCGCAACCGACCTCGCGCACGGCCCCGTGGCCGCGCTCGATTCGCTCTTCCCCGTGTGGGCGATCGCATCCGACGACGCGTCGCTCGGCGCCGTTGTCGAGGCCGCGGAGCGTGTGCGCGGCGCGGGCGCGACGATCGTCGCGAGCGGCAACGCCGCGGACGAGATCGCAAGCGCCTCCTATCTCCTCCCCACGCCGAAGCCCCCCTCGGCGTTACATGCCCCCCTCCTCTCGGTCGTTCCGGGTCAGCTCTTCGCGTGGGCGCTCGCGCGCGCGAAGGGCCTCGACCCGGACCGGCCCGAGGGGCTGGCGAAAGTCACTCTGGCGCGTTAGCCTCCGGCGCGTGACCGGGGGTCAAGCCGCCGCCGCCGCGGCACAGCCGCCGCGGGTCGAGGTCGAGGTCGACGCGGCCGTCGAGGCGCTCGACCGCATCAACCACATCGTCGTCCTGATGCTCGAGAACCGGTCGTTCGACCACATGCTCGGCTACCTGAAGCTCTCCGGCCGGCGGCCCGAGCTGAACGGGCTCACGGCGGACATGGCCAACTCCTACCACGACCACGACAACCGCTTCCCGGCTTACGACGGCGTCAGCTTCCCGGTGCACGAGCTCGCGACGACGAAGATGAAGAAGACGCAGGACCCGCCGCACGGCGGCCACTCGGTCGACAACCAGCTCAAGAACAAAAACGGCGGCTTCGTCCAGGTCTACATGGACGAGCGCGGGATCGACAAGCAGGGGAAGCGGCCGCCGGAGGTGCACCCGGCCGACGTGATGGGCTACCACACCGACCGCTTCCTGCCGGTGTACGACCACCTCGCGGCCAAGTTCTGCGTCTGCGACAACTGGTTCAGCTCGGTCCCGGGCGCGACCTTCCCGAACCGGCTCTACTCCGTCGCCGGGCGCGCCGCCGGCAAGCGCGACAACGACAGCCCGCCTATCTACCGCCTGCACTCGTTCGTGCGCGAGCTCGACCGCGCGCACGCCTCGTGGGGCTGGTTCGTCCACAACGTCGCGCCGATCCTCTGGGCCGTCGACCACGACTATCCGCTCCAGAACGTCCTCGACGAGCACGTCGGCTGGTTCGACGGGCACCTGCGGCCGCCGTACCTCGGCTCGACGTTCGTCCAGCGCGCGGCGGGCAAGAAGCTCCCGAGCGTCTCGTGGATCGACCCGAGCTTCGCCGACTTCCGCAGCGGCCCGCTCGCCCTCTTCGCCCCGCCCTCGAACGACGACCACCCGCCGTCGGACGTGCTCCTGGGGCAGTCGCTCGTGCTCAAGCTCTACGACGCGCTCGCCTCGAGCAAGCAGTGGAGCGACACCATGCTCGTCATCACCTACGACGAGCACGGCGGCTTCTTCGACCACGTGCCGCCGCCGCGCAACCCGCCCGACGACGACCCGCAGCACTTCAACCGCTACGGCGTGCGCGTGCCCGCGATCGTCGTGTCGCCGTACGCCGGGCGCAAGAGCTTCTCGCACGAGCTCTTCGACCACACGTCGATCATCAAGACGATCCTCCTGCGCTTCTGCCGGCAAGGGAACACGATCCCGAACATGGGCAAGCGCGTCTCGGAGGCGAACCACCTCGGCGTGCTCCTGACGGAAGAGCAGCCGCGGCCGGCCGAGACGCCGCAGCTCTACCGGCCGCTCGCGGACAAGATCTCGGCCTCGCAGCCGCACGCGCTGGTCGACGAGCTCGTCCTCGGAGCGACCGAGCGCGCCGCGACACCGGCCGGGCTCACCGACCTCCAGGAGGACTACCTGAAGGTCGAGAACGACTTCATGGCGCAGCTCGTCAAAGAGCACCCGGACGCGCTGACGCACCCGGCCTGAGCTAGCGCGCGCGAGCGCCGACCGCGGCGGTAGGTGCGCGCGCCGGCTGCGGCTTCCCGGCCCAGGTGAAGCCGTAGAACATGAGGGTGATCCCGATCAGCTCGCCGGCGTAGACGAGCGAGTACGTGCCCGTGCGGGACAGGCCAGTCGCGAGCGCGACGACGAGCGCGCCGCCGCCGATCCACACGTTCGTCCAGACCCGCCGCCGGCGCGCGATCGCGTACAGCGAGCCGCCGACGAGGAAGAGCGTCCCGAAGGTGTTCAGCCCGATCGCCCACAGGAACGCGTGTCCCTCGAGCGCAGAGTTCGAAGGCGGGCGCGCGCTCGGCGCACTCACGACCTTCGCCGCGTCCACCGGCGCCAGCGCGACCGCGAGCGCCGCCGCGACCGTCGCGATCCCGAGCGCACCGACGAGCCCGTCGCGGGCGCGCCGCGGCAGAAGGAGCCACGCCGAGCCCGCGCCCAGATACGCGACCGTGAGGACGCCTCCGGCCAGGTAGTACGCGCGGAAGAGCGGCACGCTCCAGCCGCCGCGGTGCGCAACCGCCTCGCACGCCGCCGCGACGGCGAAGAACGCGAAGCCGAGCGCCCAGAGCCACTTCTGGCCCGCCGGTCGCCGCCAGGCCGAGGACGCGAGCCGCGCCGCGAAGAGCAGCGCGACGAGCGCCGCGGCGAGCGGCAGGAGGGCATCCGCGACCGCCGGCGAGGACGTCCGCCCCGACGACGAGATCGACGAGACCGGCTCGCCCGGCCGCACGACGGTCAGGTAGTCGTAGTCGCGCCCGCCGAACATCCCCTCGTGCGCGGCGACGAAGGCGTAGCGACCCGGCTCGAGGCGCCGCGCCGGCGCGAGCGAGAGCACCGTCGCCGAGCGCCGTGCGACCCGAAGCGGCACGCTGCCTCCGCGCACGAGGTCGTAGAGCTGGTACGCGGCCGCCGCGTCCACCTGCGGCGCGCGCACGAGCAGCGAGTGAACGTCGCCGCTTCGCAGGCGCAGCGCGTCCGACGGGTACGACGACTGCGGATCGCCCCACGCGAAGAGCTTCACCGGCCCGCGCGCGGTGACGAGGAACTGGCCCGTCACGTCGCGGGTGAAGTGCCGCTCGTAGCTGTAGCGGACAGGGCTCGTGCCGAGGCCCGCCACCGCCGGCACGAACGGGAGGCTGACGAGCAGGAGCGCGATCGCGCCTGCCGCGAGGCCGACGCGGGCGCGATAGGACGCGGGCCTCAGGCGCCGCCGGCCGCGCGGCGGCCGTCCCTCCAGCTTCGCGCGGCGGCGTGCATGAGCCCTGTAGAGCGCGGCGCTCGAGACGAGCGCGCTCGCCGGCAGCCACGCGAGCTCGACCTTCCACCCGATCTGGCGCAGCGGCCCCTCGCCGAACGGGCTGAACGCAATCGGGATCACCGCCCACGCGAGCGCCGGTCCCGCGCAGAGCAGGATCGAGGCGGTGAACGGGAAGCCGGCGAAGAGCCAGCCGACGCCGGGAAAGCCCATGAGCCCGAGCGGGAGCTCGTAGCCGGCGAGCGCAGCCGGGCTCCGGCGGCGTACGCGCTTCGGGATCTTGCCGGTGTAGAGCTCCGGCGCGGCCGCGAGGGCGGCACGGCCCGCGGCCCGCTGCGGCGCGGACAGCCGCCAGACCGCGAGGGCGAACGAGAAGAACCCGACGAGGACGGCCAGCGCGGCCGGCACCAAGACGAGCGCCTGCCAGGGCTCGAGGGCGCGCACCGCATCGGCGAACGACCAACCCGCCGCCACGCGATGCGCCTCCACCGCCGAGAACGCGAGCCCGCCCGCGTAGTACACGCCCATTCCGGCCACGACCGCCGGCATCACGAGCCGCGCCGCCCGCCCGCCGAGCGCGGCGAGCGCCAGCCCGATCAGGATCACCATCAGGCCGGCGAGCATGTTCAGCTGCGCGTGGAGGTTGACGATCACGTCGCCCGCCTCACCGCCGCGATCCAACAGCTCGTTCACCGCCGGGAACGCCTGCACCGGCCCCTGGAGCGTGCCGAGCGCGAGCGCGCCGCACCCTGCGAGGACGAACGCGCGCGTCGGCCCCGGCGCACGCCACACCGACCGCACCACCACCACGAGCAGGAACCAGAAGGCCGCGAACATCGCGATCCCCGAGCCCACGATCAGGAACGGGTGCAGCGGCGTCGCCTCCTCGGCCTGCTCCGGCGTCAGGCCGCGCCCGACGACGAGCCGCCCCTCGTGGAATCCCAGGTAGAGCGCGCTCCCGTAGAACGCGAGCGACCCGGCGAGGAGCGACCAGAAGCACGCGTTCGTCACGCGTCGCGACGGCCGCTCCCCGCCGGCGAGGGGGATGAGGGAGAAGAGGGCGCCCGCCACGAGCATCGTGAGCCCGGTGACGAGGTTGATGTGGGCATGGCTGATCGGGTCGATCCACTCGCCCGCGTGGCCGGCCTTGTAGAGCCAGTCTGCGTGGCTGGGCTGCACCTGGATCACGCCCTGGACCGTCCCGACGGTCAGCGCCGCCGCGCCGGTGGCGAGGAACTTCCACAGGTGCCACTGCGGCTTCGGCACCCGCACGAGCCGCGACTGGAAGACCGTGAGCCCGACGTTGGCCGCGAAGCACCAGTAGCCGAGGCCCATGATCCCGGCGCCCATGCCGGTCGGCACCTTGTACCACTTGCCCATGTGCGCCTTGGCCAGCTGGTAGTCCCAGCCGTGCTCCACGAGCCGACCGATCGCGATCCCGTTCCCGATCAGCGAGACGTAGAAGATCGCGAGCCCGACCGCGGTGAACCAGAAGGCGCACTGCGCGAGCGCCTCGCTAGCGAGCGGCCGCCCGACGATGCGCGGCAGCACCCGCCAGCACAGGCCGGTCGCGAGCAGCGTCCCGCCGCCGACGATCATCACGTGCGTGTTCGAGAGGTCGCGGACGAGGTGCCCCGCGTAGCCGGTGCGCGCGAGAGCCACGGCCACCCAGGGCACGTTCTTCACGACCATGTGCACGGCGCCGAGGACGAGGAAGAAGCCGCCCCCGACGAAGTACTTCGCGACCTTGCGGTCGTGGGCGCCGAGTTCCTCCTCCGAGTAGGGAACCGTCCGCACCGGCGGCGTCTTCCCGGGCATGAAGCGGAACATCGCGGCGATGACGACGCCGAAGAACGACGCGTACGTCAGGAACTGGAGCGACGAGAGGTGGCGCAGGTACATGCGCCGTGCCCTACCGGAGCCCGGGCTCCAAGAAGTAGACGACCAGCGTCCAGCCGAGGTAGAAGGCCATGAGGACGGCGAGGATGATCCAGGCCCGCCACATCGACCCGCGCGAATGGCGGACGTCCTCGCCGATGTCGCGGTAGCCGAAGAGCGGCCGCGCGCCCTTCATCCGCGGCCGGGCCATCAGAAGATCTTCTCCATCACGTAGGTCCGGTCGACGGTGAGCTCGGCGACGTCGGCGAGCATGCGCTCGAACGTGTAGCCGCGCTCGAGGAAGACCTCGAGCTGCTCGGGCGTGTCCCACGTCGTGTAGCAGTGGACGCGCACGCCGCCGTCCTCGACCTGCACGAACGCCTCGAGCTTCTGGCAGCCGGGGTACTCCTGGACGTGTCCCTTCAGGGCCTGCATAGCGCCGTAGACGTTCGGCCACGCGTCCTCGGGGATCGTCCCGACCGTGCACGTGGAGTACGCGACGTAAGGAGGCGCCGCCGCCATCAGAACTTCTGCCCCCAGACGAGGTGGCCGACGATCAGCGCGACCGCGAACGCGACGATGACCGCCACCAAGAGCAGGAAGAAGAGCGTCGCGGGCCCGGCGAGCTCGGTCGTGTACCCGCCGAAGCTGTCGATCGGGTAGATCCCGGTGCGCTGGCGGGTCGAGCGGTTCTGCCAGATCCACCAGATGATCGCCAGGCTGAGGACGATCACGAACCCCCAGAGCCAGGCGAGCGACAGCCAGTCGACCGTCCAGGTCTTCGGCACGTGCAGCGTCTCCTGGTGCCCCTGGAGGTACTCGTAGTACGAGCGCGCGTGCTCCGGCGAGTCGCCGCTCGGCATCGAATGCGGGGCGACGGCCAGCCTCATTCCCACTCCTCCTCGTCGAGCGCCCACTCGGGCGTGTAGTAGTCCTCCTCCTCCACGAGGAGCGGGATGCCGCCCATCTGGTCGAGTTCCTGGAAGTGGCCCGCCTTCCACGCCGCGAGGAAGGCGATCAGCGCGAAGCCCGAGAAGATGAAGAAGGTGTCCATCATCCAGTCGGTCATCACCCAGCGCGACTGCTTGGTCTCGGGCGCGTCGTGCGCGAGCGCGGCGACGGGCCACGCCAAAGCGATCACCACCGCGAAGAAGACCGAGAGCGCGAGCCGTCTCACTGGATCCCCGGAACGGTCGGAGGAATCGCCTTCTGCGAGATCGGCGGCAGCTTCTCGCCGCGGGCGCGCGCGTCGGCCCAGGCGCGGTTCAGCATGTCCTCGTAGATCGTCTTGATCCCGGCCGCGGCATCCGCCAAAGACAGCGGCGTCTTGCGGTCGTTGAGCTTGAAGTGGTCGGCCGGCGAGAGGCCCGGGAAGAGCCGCATCGCCTCCTGCATGAACGGATCGGTCGGCGGCTTCTTGGCGAAGCTCGCGTTGTCGGCGAGCTTCTGCCGCGTCTTCACCCAGTTCAGGAGGTCGGTCGAGGGCTGCCAGGTGATGTAGTCCGAGGGCTCCGGGACGACGTTCGGCTTCAGCGTCCCGTTCGGGATCGTCTTCACGAAGAGGACGACGCGCCAGATGTCGTCCACCGAGAGCCGCTCGCCGAAGTTCTCCATCGCCGTGCCCGGCCAGCCGTGGAGGATGCGGTAGTAGAAGTCGCCCGGCCCGGTGTCGCCGCCGCAACACGCGTCGTCCTTGTCGGTGAAGTCGGCCGGGGGCGGCGACATGAAGTTCGCGGCCGGTCCCTTCCCGTCGCCGTTCAGCCCGTGGCAGCCGACGCAGCGCTGGAGGAAGACCTCCTTGCCGCGGAGGAGATTCGCCTCGGTGACCGGCAGCGGGTCGGACGAGAGCCAGTAGCTCCGGTCGATCTGAGCGAGGTTCGCGACCTCGGGGATCTGACCCTTCGGCGGCTCGAGCGCGCTGTCGGGCTTCCCCTCGACGATCGGCTTGTGCGAACCCTGGAAGCCGGTGTACGCCGGCGGGAAGCCCTGGTTCGTGATCGCGACGTGCTTCGCGTACAGCTGGCCGGCGTAGCGGAGGAGGCCGCTCTTTCCGCTCCGCTCCTCGACGAAGGCGACGAGGTCGTCGACCTGCTTGTCGGAGAAGAGCGACTTCATGTCCGGCATCAGCGACATGGGGTCGACGAAGCGCGGGTCGTAGAAGTGCGCCCGCTGCCAGTCGTCGGGATGCCAGCCGGACTCCTGCGAGAGGTCGGGTCCGGTGCGCTCGGTGCCGAGGATGTTCGGCGACTGGTCGTTGCCGTAGAAGTCGCCCGGCTGCGAGACCTTCGGGTAGAGGAAGTAGAGCGCCGCGCGCACGTCCTGCGGCCGCGAGTAGCCGGAGTGGCAGACGTAGCAGCCGTTCGAGGCAAAGAGGTCGCGGCCCTTGTGCGCCTGGCTCGAGAGCGGCGCCCAGTCGGCCGAGGGCGGCGGGTCGAACGTGTGGATCGGCAGCCAGACGACGACGAAGACGACCGTGAAGAAGGCGAGCATCCCGCCGATCCCGGCCATGAGCGGCGTGATGAGCATCCGCTCGCGCGGGTGGCGGACCCAGCCGCGCGGGATCGGGGGCGTGCCGTCGCGGCCGTCGGGGCCCGAGCTCACGTCGTCACCGGCGGCGGCGCGATCGCCTCGGCGACGGCGAGCGTCTCACGGCGGCGGCGCTCGGCCGTGTTCGTGGTGATCGTCAGCCCGATGTTGATCATCTGGACGATCCCCGAGACGACGATCATCGCGCCGAAGATCCCGCGCGCGATGTAGTAGGGGTGGAGCTCCGGGAGGACGTTCACCTCGGGGATCCCGGCCTGCCAGTTGAAGCCCTGCTGGAAGCCGGCCAGGGTGAGCACGCTGAAGAAGCCGGTGAACCCGACGGTGACGAGCCAGTACTGCCACTCGGAGAGGCTGCGGCTATAGAGCGGCTTCGCGTACATCTGGGCGACGATGTAGTCGATCACGCCCATCCCGAGGATCGTGAAGGCGCCGAGGAGCGCGAGGTGGGCGTGCGCGACGACGAAGTTCGTGAAGTGCGTCAGCTTGTTGAAGGGCTGGATCGCCTCGAACGCGCCCTGGATGTTCACCAGGAAGTAGAAGAAGAAGGCGGTCATCGTGAACCGCAGGGGCAGGTTCGTGAAGAACCGGTCCCAGTTGCCCTTCATCGTCCCGAGGATGTTGATCGTGAACGCGAAGACCGGCACGAGCAGCATCCACGACGAGACCTCGGCGATCGTCTTCAGCCACGCCGGCGTCGGCGACTGGAGGATGTGGTGGTCGCCGACGCCGGTGTAGAAGAACGCCATGCCCCAGAACGACACGAGGGAGAGCGTGTAGCTGTAGAGCGGCGTGTTGGTGACGCGCGGGACGATGTAGTAGGTGAGCGCGAGCAGCATCGGCGTGAGCCAGAGGCCGAAGAGGTTGTGCGCGTACCACCAGTTGAGCATCGCGTCGGAGAGGCTCGAGGTGAGCGCGCCGGAGGGCGTCCCCCAGACGTGGCCAGGGCGCCAGATCACGTTGCCGATCGCGTAGTCGGTGGCGAGCCAGAGCGGGCTCGCGATGAAGAACCAGACGGAGACGTAGATCGGCCTGATCGTCCGGACTGCGACCGTGGCCAGGATGTTCACGGTGTTGGCGCACCAGATGACGAGGAGCGCGATGTCGATCGGCCAGATCAGCTCGCCGTACTCCCTGCCCTGGCTGTGGCCGGTGAGCAGGCCGATCACGCCGAGCAGGAACATGACGTTCCAGAGCCAGGCGCAGATCACGCCGAGCCGCTCGCTCCATATCCCGCGCGTGCCGACGAGGCGCGGAAGCATGTAGAAGAGCGCGCCGAAGTACATCATCGTCAGCCACGCCAGGATCACGCCGTTCACGTGCGACGGGCGCACGCGGCTGAAGCTCAGCCACGAGATCCCGCCGAAGGCCTCGGGGGTGACGAACTCGGTCGCGAGGACGAGGCCGAAGAGGTCGACGATCGTCAGCCAGACGATCGAGGAGAGGATCCAGTGGCGCGCGGCGCTGTCCGGGTAGGGGAACGGTCGCCGTTCCGCGGTCTCGCCCGGGGCGTGCTCATCGAGGACGGCAGCGCCGGCCCGTGCCATCGGCGGGGACGCTAGGTGCGCGCGGGCCGCGCTACGGGCCAGATGACAGATGTGTCATCGGCCTGTCATTTTCGCGTCACCGTGGTTATGGTCGGCGCGGCAGGCAGCCAATGCGAATCCTGGTCACCGAGGACGAGCCGCGCATCCTCTCGTTCCTCGCCCGCGGGCTCGAAGCCGAGGGCTTCAGCGTCGACTCCGCGGCCGACGGAGCAGAGGCGCTGCGCCGCGTCGGCGGCTCGCACTACGACCTCGTCGTCCTCGATCTCCTCCTCCCGCACGTCAACGGGCTCACGGTGCTGTCGGAGCTCCGGCGCTCGCAGCCCGAGCTGCCGGTCGTGATCCTCTCGGCGCGCGCCGACCTGGCGACGAAGCTGCGCGGCTTCGCGCTCGGCGCGAGCGACTACGTGCCGAAGCCCTTCTCGCTCGACGAGCTGATCGCGCGGATCCGAGCCCATCTGCGGCGGGGCGGTTCCGGTGATGCGAACGTGGTGCGGGTTGGGCGGCTTAGTTTGGACCTCGCGCGGCGGCGAGCCTCACTCGAGGACCGGACGGCCGACCTGTCGGACCGCGAGTTCCGCCTACTACACCACCTCGCGCTCCATCCGGGCGAGATCGTGAGCCGCGAGCGCCTGTTGGCGGAGGTATGGGGCTACCACTTCGACCCGGGCTCGAACGTCGTCGAGGTGTGCGTTCGCCGGCTGCGCAAGAAGCTCGGCCCGGAGGCGCCGATCGAGACCGTCCGCCACGCGGGGTACCGCCTTGCCGAGGCTTAGCCGCCTGGAGATCGGCTGGGGCCTGTTCGCTGTGGCGAACCTCGTCGGCATGTACCTCTGGCAATCGTGGGAGACGGTTCCGTTCCACTTCATCTGGGTGAGCCTGACGCTGCTCTACGGCTTCCGCGTGTGGCGCGTGAACCGGATGCTCGGCGTGCTGGCCGCGGTAGTCGTGTCCACCGGCACGCTGATCGTCTGGGACATCTCGCGCGGGACGCAGGAGTGGGGCGAGCTGACCGAGGTGCCGCTCATGTCGGCGATGTTCCTCGCCATGGTGTGGCACGCGCGGCGGCGGCAGTCGGCGCTGCGGGAGGTAGAGGAGCTCGCCGACGCGCGTGCCACGCTCCTCGCGAGCCAGGAGCAGTTCCTCCACGACGCGTCGCACGAGCTGCGGACGCCGGTGACGATCGCCCGCGGCCACCTCGAGGTGCTGCGGCGAAGCGGCTCGTCGAACGGCGAGGTCGACGTGGCCTTGGACGAGCTGGGCCGGATCGAGCGCATCGTCGAGCGCCTGCTCCTGCTGGCGAAGGCCGACCGGCCCGACTTTCTGGCAGTGACGGAGATCGAGCTGGAGGCTTTCTTGGAGGACGTGTTCATGCGGTTCGCGGAGGTCGCGCCGCGGCGGTGGCGCCTGAGCGAGCTGGCGGCGGGGACGCTGCGCGCCGACGCGGAGCAACTCCGGATCGCGCTGGACGCGCTGCTCGAGAACGCGGTGAAGCACACCGAGCCGGGCGAGGTGGTGGAGCTGCGCTCGCGGGTGGTGGAGGGCGGCGTGGCGATCGAGGTCACCGACGAGGGCGGGGGGATACCGCGCGAGGCGCTGGGCCGGATCTTCGAGCGCTTCGGCCGAGCCGACTCGGCGCGCAACCGCTCGGTCGGCGGCGTGGGCCTGGGCCTGTCGATCGTCGCCGCGATAGCGAGAGCCCACGGCGGGAGGTGCTCGGTCTCGAGCGGGGCCGGCGGCTCGACGTTCACGCTGAAGCTGCCGAGCTTCCGAGCGTCAGCCGAAAGTCCGCGATACCCTGAGCCGTCCCGGAGAGGTGTCCGAGTGGCCTAAGGAGCGCGACTGGAAATCGCGTACGTGCCGAAAGGTGCGTCGCGGGTTCAAATCCCGCCCTCTCCGCTTCTCTCTGCTCACTGGGTCGGGACCAATTCAAGAGAGGCCGAAGAGAGAACCTCGCCACGTCGTTGTGTGCTGCTAACGGACCTAAGGCATCTATGCGTCGATCTTCGCCAGAACGAATAACAGCTAGGTCAGGTCACCTCGTGTGGTCGAGCGACCCGCCCCTGACATGAATAGCGCAGGAGGAACTACCAGAGCCATTGTCCGCGAACCGGTAGCCGGAGTAACATGGCACGTTCGGAGGCTGACCTGAATTCTCAACCGGCTGAGCTCAAGCTCTTCTTTGATGTCGGTCCCGACACCGATGACGACGAGATGGAGCGTCTGGGATACAGCCTGCGCGCGGATTTGCGCGACCTCGACGTCGACATTGTGGAGCCCACTGCGACCCGCGCCATCCCCGAGGATGCGCGAGCCGCGGAGGCACTTTTGCTTGGCGCGGCGATTGTCCGGCTCGGCCGGACCTCGGAAGCATTCTCTTCACTCCTCCGCACTCTACGTTCCTGGCTAGGAAATCATGCCGACCGCCGCGTTCGAATTGAACTTGACGGCGACGTTCTAGAGCTCACGGGAGCGTCAGATGCAGAACGCGAGCGCCTCGTCAATGTTTGGATAGACCGGCATGGCAGAGCTTGAACGGCCGTCGGCGCCTCCTCGTCGCGAGGCACTGATAGTCGCTGCTGACCGTTACGAGGATCCGAGACTGAGCGCGTTGAACGCTCCCGCTCAGGACGCAGAGGGACTAGCACATGTTCTTGGGGATCCTAATGTGGGCAATTTCGAGGTTGGGGTCTCACTTAATGAGCCCGATCACATCGTCCGCCGCAAGCTGTCGACCTTCTTTTCCGATCGCAGCCGCGACGATTTGCTCCTCCTCCACGTTTCATGCCACGGACTAAAAGATGAAGACGGCTCGCTTTATTTTGCAAGCTCCAACACAATAATAGGGCACTTGGAAGCGACCGCGATTCCGTCGGAGTTCGTTCATAGACAGATGACGAAAAGCCGATCGCGTCGGATCATCTTTCTGATCGACTGCTGCTTCGGCGGAGCGTTTGCGCGTGGACTGGTGCACCGCGCGGACACGAGCATCCCAATCAAGGAAGAATTCCAAGGTCACGGTCGCGTGGTCTTGACAGCCTCAAGCGCGACGCAGTATGCCTTCGAAGGTCACAAACGAGAGGGAAACGCGCAGCCCTCGATCTTCACCTCGGCGATCATCGAAGGCCTCGCGACTGGCGAGGCAGACCGAGATCTTGACAGTCGTGTCTCCGTCGACGAGCTCTACGATTACGTCTACGATCGGGTGCGCGAGGTGAGTCCAAACCAAACCCCTGAGAAGTGGGCATTTAAGGTCGCTGGAGGACTCTATATCGCGCGCACGCCGTTTCGAAAAGCAGTGCGAATCAAAAGCTCAGCGAAGGTGGTACACCGGCGAGCCGACACCAACCCTAAGTTGATTGGGCACCCACTTCAGGCGCACTACACAAGAGTCGTCCGAAAACTCTTTAATGGCCTTGTTACTCCGTTCTTAGGCCCTGGCATCAACGTTGTACATAGACCCGCCGACTTTCGCTGGCATCCGCTACAAGACCAATATCCACCGACTCAACTTGAGCTGGCTAAGTATCTCAGCTCCACATTCATCGACTTGAGCGCCGATTATCTTGAGCTCGCTCAGGTGGCGCAATCCGTCAGCATGACCGAGGGTACGGGGGCGCTATACCAAGCGCTCCACGCAGCTTTCACTGCTGACTATATCCCTGGACCGGTGCACACCTTTCTATCACAACTCCAACCGACTCTGCGAGAGCACGGGACCGCACACCAGGTCATACTGACGACGAACTACGATGACACCCTTGAACGCACCTTCGATGCCATAGGCCAAGAATACGATCTACTCACCTACGTATCGGTGAATCCGCCTGAACACAGAGGCCGGTTCTTACATCGGTCGCCGAAGACTGGTGCATCGACGGTAGTCGAGCTACCATCCGAATATCAAGGAATTGATGTCAGCCAAAGACCAGTAATAATTAAGATAAATGGAGGGATAGATAGATCCGACTCATTTGATAACGACAATTACGTCATTACAGAGGACGACTTCATCAACTACATGTCGCGGAGCGATATATCATATCTGCTGCCATGGCCAATTTCACAAATTCTCCGGAACAGCCACTTCCTCTTCCTTGGCACCTCAAGTAATAATTGGACCGCCCGTGTCCTCTGGGATCGAATATGGGGATCTCAGTCGCTCGAGTTTCCATCCTGGTCAATTCAAACAGCGCCCGATGAACTTGAAACTAGATTTTGGGAAAGTAGAGATGTGACGGTCATAGATATTGATCTCAAGCACTACATCGAGACCCTCCGCGCGTCTGTTTTCACCGCGGCCGAAGCCTCGTAGACGTTCGCGCTTACGGCCCGACGTACGTCTAGAGCGACTTGAATCGCGCGCTTGAGCGCGCCTAGGTGACCTTGACCTTCACGTCCATCCCGAGCTGCTTGTGGCCCGGGACGGAGCAGTAGAAGTCGTACGTGCCCGCGCTGAGCTTCACCTTCAGCGTCGCGTGCTGGCCGCCGTTGATCAGCGGCGTCTTCGCGTTCTTCACGCCCGGGCCGTCGATCGTCAGGTCGTGTTGGATCTTGCCGTCGTTCGACAGGTCGAACGTGTAGCTCCCCGGCTTCAGCGTCGTCGACGGGAGCGTGATCTTGAACTCCTTCTCGGAGACCTGGACCGTCTGCCCGCCGCCGCCCGCCGCACTGGTCGAGGTCGACGACGACGTCGTGCTCTCGTTCTCCGCGGCGGCCTTCTCGGCCGGTTCGGCGCCGAAGATCTCGACGGCGGCGAGCATCGCGACGAACAGCGCGAGCGTGACTACGACGAACCAGCCCAGGCGCCCGGCCGGAAAGCTCGGCCGGTAGCGCGGGAACAGGAACGACGACGCCAGTGCGAAGACGATGAAGACGGCCGCGACGCCCGCGAGGCCGATCTTGTGCCAGGTCGAGAGCGCGAGCAGCACGGCGCGGAAACTACCATCGCGCCGCCGTGGACGATCGCTACCAGCCGCACATCGAGCTCCTCGCGCTCACCGACGAGGAGTTCGTCCGCCGCGCCTACCGCTTCGTCCTGCGCCGCGAGCCGGAGCCGGAGGCGCTCGAGCGCGCGGTTCCGCGGGCGACGCTCCTCCGCGAGCTCGTCGCGAGCGAGGAGTTCGCCCGGCTCGAGGCGATCGATCGCGCGATCGCGGCGGCCGGGGACGGCCGCTTCCTAGAGGCGCCGCACGGAACCGACGAGCGGCTGATCGAGATCCCGTGGGCGGTGGCGCGGGTCCAGGCGGGCGACCGCGTGCTCGACATCGGCACCGCGAACGCCGAGCCGGCGTACGTCGCAGCGCTCGTCGGCCGCGCAAGAGAGGTCACAGGCGTCGACGTGGCCGAGGCGGACATCCCGGGCATCCGCACCGTCGTCGCCGACGTGCGCGACCTGCCCTTCGAGGACGGCTCCTTCGACCTCGTCCTCTGCGTCTCGACGCTCGAGCACGTCGGGCGCGACAACCGCGTCTACGGCGCGGCTGACGAGGCGGATCCAGACGGGATCGCCGACGCGCTCGAGGAGCTTCGCCGGGTGGTCGGCGGCCGGCTCGTCCTCACCGTCCCCTGCGGCGAGCCCGAAGACCACGGCTGGTTCGTCCAGCTCGAGCCCGACACTTGGAACGACGCCTTCCTCGCCGCCGGCTTCAGCGTGCTCGAGGAGGAGATCTACGCGCTCGGGCCGGACGGCTGGCGCGTGGCGCCCGACTTCGACCCCACCGGAGTCCGATACGGCGACCACGCCTCGGCGGTGCTCTGCGCGACGCTCGCCCCCGTCTCGGGCACGCGGCGCCTGGCTAGGCGCGCGCGAGGAGCCGTTGCTCGACGCGGCGGCGGCGGTACCGCGCCCCCCACAGCACCGCCGCCGCCAGGACGAGCAGCGGGCTGAGCACGATCAGCACGTAGAGCAGGCCCGCGATCGTCTTCGAGAGCGCCGAGTAGGCGTGCCGCACGGCCCGTCCGATCCGGCCCGGATGCGTGGGCGCGGCCGCGGCGCCCTTGCGCGTCGTCAGCTCGAGCTCGAACGTCGAGAGCCGGCCCTCGCGCAGCGTGCCCGAGTGCTGCCCGGTCTTCGCGCGCAGCAGGCCGCGGACGGCGTCCAGGCGAGCCTGCACCGCGACCCGCTCCTCGGGCGTCAGCGACCCGGCCAGCTTCGCGCGGAGCTGCGCGGCGAGCTGGCGGAGCTGGAGGATGCGCAGCTCCTCCGCGTTCGCCTGGTTCTGGAGGTCGCGGATCGAGAGGTGCTGCGACAGGATCGAGCCGAGCGCGGTGAACCGCGTGACGGCCTTCTGCACGCTGCCGACCGGGATCCGCACGGTCAGATACGCGTCGCCGTTGCCGCCGCTCGGCGTCCCGTAGTCGACCGACTGGACGAAGCCGCCGAGGCTCCGCGTGATCCGCATGGCGTGCGCGGTCGCCTTCGACAGCCCGTCGACGTTCCGGACGCGCAGCCGCAGCGACGCGTGCACCTCGGTGAGGCGGCCGGGACTGAGCGGAAGGCCGACCGCAGGCCTGTTGGCGGCGCCGTGCAGCACCGGCGCGAGCTGCGCCGAATGCGTCTCTCTGGTGAACGTCTTCGCGCGCTCCCGCGTTGGCGCCGCCCCCGACTCCCGTGACGGCCTGGCTTCCACTGATCCACCGCCGCTGGCCGACGTCTTCTTCGAGCCCGAGCCGCCCGAGGTGAGGGAGATCGCGGCGACGAGGGCGGCGACGACGAGCGCGACCACGACGACGAGGCGCAGACCGCGTCGCGGCGGCCGCGGCGTGTCCGCTACCGCGGCGAGCTCGAGCACGCGCCCGCGCAGCTCCGCCGGCGCGCCCGGCAGCGCGCGCAGCCCGCGGACGATCTCGTCGTAGCGCTCGTCGATCGGGTCAGCGGCCATGGTCCCTCACCTTCTCCTCGAGTTTCTGGAGCGCCCGGCTCAGGCGCGTCGAGCACGCGGTCGGGCTGATTCCGAGCACCCGCGCCGCCGCCCGGCCGTCGAGCTCGAGCAGGACGCGCAGCGCGACGACCTCCCGCTCTCCGGCCGAGAGCTCGGCGACGGCCGCTTCGAGCGGCTCCGACAGGCCGCCCAGCGACTGCTCCTCGCTCTCCGACGCGGACGCCGCGTAGCTCGTCTCCCGGCGGCGGCGCCGCTCCTCGGAGCGGAAGTGGTCAAGCGCCGCGTTCCGCGCGATGTGACAGAGCCACGTCCGCGGCGAGGCGCGCCGCGGGTCGAAGCGCCGCCACGACCGGAACGCCTTCTCGAAGGTGTCGCTCGTGAGGTCTTCGGCGACTGCGCGGTCTCGGGTCATGAGCAGCAGGTAGCGATAGACGGCGTCGAGGTGCTCCTCCGCGATCGCGGCGAAGCTCGGCCGGCCGCCCGTGCGAACGCCCATCCGCGCCGGCCAGGAGCTCATCGCCGCGTTCACGCCCCTTCTACGTCGCCGCCGTCGGACCCGTCACAGACACTTGGACGAAATGTTGCTCCTGCTCATGGACGTGGACGGCACGCTCTTCCTCACCGACGACCCACTCGTCGGCGAGGCGACAGCGGAGGCTGCGCGCGTGATCTGGGGGATCGATCTCGCGCGGAACTGCCTCGCGGAGCCCCTGCACGACGGCGGCCTCGCCCTCGGCCAGATGCACGCGCTCGCCCGGCGTGCCGGAGTCCCCGAGAGCGAGATCGAAGGCGGCCTCCCTCGCTGGTGCGCGCTCCACGCCGAGCTCTACCTCGCGCGGCTGGCAGAGACCGACACGAGCGCGTGGCAGGCGGCGCCCGCAGCAGCGGAGACGCTCACGGAGCTCCAGACAAGCGCGCGCCTCGCCCTGCTGACCGGCAACGCGGAGCCGATCGCCCGGGCGCGGATGGAGCGGCTCGGCCTCGCGCGCTTCTTCCCGGAGGGCCAGGGCGCGTTCGGCTGCGAGGCGGAGGAGCGGGCGCGCCTGATCGGGATCGCGCGCGAGCGGGCGGGAGGCTGGCCGGCGGCCGAGACGGTCGCGGTCGGCGACACCGCGGCCGACGTCGCCGGCGCGCACGCGGCGGGGATCCGGGTGGTCGGCGTCCACGGCCACCCGGAGGCGCTCGCCGGCGCGGATGCGCTGATCAGCTCTCTGTCGTCTCTTCCGGGAGCGCTTTCGGCCCTGCGTCCTTTCGCCTAGGCTCGCTCTCGCTCTCGTTCTCGGCGACCCCGAGCGCCTGCCCGATCCCGCCGGCCGCCTTCGCGAACTCGCTCGGGATGATCCAGACCTTGTTCGCGTCGCCCTGCGCGATCTGCGGGAGCATCTGGAGGTACTGGTAGGCGAGGAGCTTCGGGTCGACATTGGCCGCGTGGATCGAGGCGGCGACGTTCTCGATCGCCTTCGCCTGCCCCTCGGCGCCCAGGATCTGCGCCGTCTTCGCGCCCTCGGCCCGCAGGATTGCGCTCTGCTTCTCGCCCTCGGCGGTGAGGATCTGCGACTGCTTCACACCCTCCGCGTTGAGGATCGCCGCACGCTTGTCGCGGTCGGCCCGCATCTGCTTCTCCATCGCCTCCTGGATCGTCGCGGGCGGGTCGATCGCCTTCAGCTCGACCCGGTTCACGCGCACGCCCCACTTGCCGGTCGCCTCGTCGAGTACGCCGCGGAGCTGGTTGTTGATCTGGTCGCGCGAGGTGAGGGTGTCCTCGAGGGACATGCCGCCGACGACGTTCCGCAGCGTCGTCACCGTCAGCTGCTCGATCGCCTGGATGTAGTTCGCGATCTCGTACGACGCCGCCTTCGGGTCGGTGACCTGGAAGTAGATGACGGAGTCGATCGAGACGACGAGGTTGTCCTCCGTGATCACGGGCTGCGGCCGGAAGGAGACCACCTGCTCGCGCAGGTCGATCAGCGGGCGCAGCCGGTCGACGAACGGGACGACGATCGTCAGGCCCGCGTCGAGCGTCCGGCTGTAGCGGCCGAGCCGCTCCACAACTCCCGCACGCGCCTGCGGGATGATCCGGATCGTCCGCGCCAGGACGATCAGCACGAAGAGCGCCACCACCAAGAGGACGATCAGAGCCGCCATCTCAACCTCCTACTCATAGACGAGCGCCGTCGCGCCCTCGATCTTCACGATGTCCACCCGAGCCCCGGGCTCGATCACCTGGCTCTCGTCGAACGTCCGCGCCGTCCAGGTCTCGCCGCCGATCTTCACGCGGCCGCCGTGCGCGTCGATGCGGTCGATCGCCACGCCCTTCGCACCGACGAGGGCCGCCGTGCCCGTCCGCAAGCGCTGCGGCATGTGCAGGTGGCGGCGCGCGATCGGCCGCAGGAACGCGAGCGACGCGATGGCGGCGGCGATGAAGACGATCAGCGCGACGCCCACGCCTGCCCCGGCCGCTGCGACCGCCGCGGCCAGCACGGCCGCGAGCGCGACCGGCCCGAGGAAGAAGAGCCCCGGCGTGAGGATCTCGCCGATTGCCAGCCCGACCGCGACGATCGCCCAGATCACCCACGACGCCATCGGTCAAATGGTAGTCCGCGCGGGTCTATTCTTCGACCGCGCTCATGCCCCACTCGGCGACGTCGCGGATGCTCACGATCCCGACGGCGCGGCCGTCGGCGACGACCGGCAGATGGCGGAAGCCGTGCTCGAGCATCGTCTGCGCGGCCTCCGCGGCGCTCGTGTCCTCGGCGACCGTGATCGGGTCGGCGGTCATCCACTCCCGCACGCGTGCCTCGCTCGAGTGCGTCCGCCCCGCCGTCGCGCGCATGAGGTCGCGCTCGGTGAGGATCCCGATCAGCCGGCCGAAGTCCATCACGACGGCGGAGCCCACCCGGCGCTCGACCATCTTCTGCGCCGCCTCGCCGAGAGTGTCCTCCGGAGCGACCCCTAGAACGTCCCGGGTCATGAGGTCTGCGATCCGCTTCATGGAGCGAGGATACAGCCGGTTATTTACGTTTCCAAAAACTCCTGCACTTAGGATGCGCCGGATGCGGACGACGATACGACTTCTCCTGTGCCTCGCCGCGCTCACCGTCGTGGGCACGGCGGCGGCGGTCACGGCGACCGGACAGTTCAGGGCCAGCCTCACCGCGAGCTCGCACGCGCCGACCGTGAACGGGCGCTGGACGTACTACATCAGCGCACGGACGCTGAAGGGCAAGCGGCTCCACGGCTCGGCCCACGTGCAGGTGTTCGAGCACGGCAAGCGCGTGAACATCATCGGCTGGCACGAGTTCACCGGCTCGTACCACCAGGGCTACCGCTGGCCGGTCTCGACCCGCGGCCACAAGTACGTCTTCCAGGCGCTCATCATCGCAACCGGCGCCAACGGCAAGAAGTCGCAGCTCAGACTGAATTACAGCGTTTCGCCGAAGTAGCTCCAGCGGCTCGACCGGTCGGTTCAGACGGACGCGCGGGCAAAGCCCGCACGTCCTGATGACGGCACCGCAAGCGGTGCCTAGAGCGTTTCGCCGAAGTAGCTCCGGCGGCTCGACCGGTTGGTTCAGACGGACGCGCGGGCAAAGCCCGCACGTCCTGATGACGGCACCGCAAGCGGTGCCTAGGGCGTTTCGCCGAAGTAGCTCCAGCGGCTCGACCGGTCGGTTCAGACGGACGCGCGGGCAAAGCCCGCACGTCCTGATGACGGCACCGCAAGCGGTGCCTAAGCGGTCTCGCCGCGGTAGCGCCGGGCGCGCAGGCCGGCGAGCTCGTCCTGGGCGGCCTGCTGCTCGGGCGTGAGCGCGCGCTCGGGCGGCGCCGACTCCGGATAGGCCTCGACCAGGAGCGAGCGGGCGGCCTCGAGGCGGAGCCGGGAATCGACGGAGCCGTCCGAGCGCAGCGCGGTTAGCGCATCCTGGAAGGCCTGCCAGATCAGGTCGGCGTGGTGCTCGGCCTGCCGGCGGAGGTAGTGCCGCGCCGATTCTTGATCACGCGGGCGCGTCTCCTCTTCGAGCAGCCCGCGGAGCTCGTTGAGCTCCGACTCCCGAACGGCGAGCGCCTGCTCGAGGTCGACGGCGCGGGCCTGGAGCTTCTCATGCTCGGCCACCACTCTGCGGAGGCCGGCCTCGCGCTCGGCTGCGGCGTCGAGCGCGGCCCAGAGCTCCTCGACCTCCGAAGGCTCCTCGTCCTCCGGCTCCTCTACGACCGCAGCTTCCGGCTGTTGCTCGTCGCCGGGCGTTCGCCGGCGCTCGAGCTGCCTCCGTAGGCCGGTGCCGAAGCCGGTTTCCTGGTCGCTCGGCTGTTTGACGTCGTCGGGCATGGGACTCCTGATCCGAGGGATCGGCGCCCGGGACGCGAGCTGCCATCCCCCGACCGGGAGGAAATCGGCCGCGACCGGCCAAGAGGGCAGGTCCCGATGCGACGCCGGCTCGTCCTCGTCCCGCTCCTCGTCGCCGCAGCCCTGCCTGGCTCGGCGGCGGCATACACGAACCCGCAGATCCCGGGACTCCAGGTCGCGCTGAGGGCGCACGGCTACAACCCCGGCCCGATCGACGGAGTCGTCGGCCGCAGGACGGCCGGCGCCGTGCGCGCCTTCCAGCGCCGGGAGGGGATCCATGCCGACGGTCTCGCGGGGCCGCGGACGCGCGCGCAGCTGGGACGGCTCGGGCGGCCGCTCTTCGGCGCGCGGACACTGGCGCGCGGCCGGATCGGCTGGGACGTGTCCGTCCTCCAGTTCCTCCTCGCGCACCGCGGCTTCGCGCCGCCGCACCTGAACGGCAACTTCGGCGGCGGGACGGCGCGGGCGGTGCGCCGCTTCCAGCGCGCCTTCGGCCTCGGCGTCGACGGGATCGCCGGGCCGGCGACGCAGCGCGCGCTCCTCACGGGTCGTCGCCACCGCCGGGCACACCCCGCCACGCGCACGCCGACGCGCACCCACCTCGTCCGCACCGGCGACACGCTCACCGCGCTGGCCGCCCGCTATGGCACGACCATCGCCGCGCTCGAGCGCGCGAACCACCTCCGTCCCGGCGCGTTCCTCCTCATCGGGACACGTCTGCGCATCCCCGCCGGTGCCAGGCACTTGGCTGGCACCGCCTCCGCCGTTTCCGACGTGCGCGGCTCGCTCGACCGCTGGGCGGCGCACTACGGCGTCGACCCGCACTTGGCGCGTGCGCTCGCGTGGATGGAGTCCGGCTTCCAGCCGACGATTCGGTCGCCGATCGGCGCCTGGGGCGTGATGCAGGTGACGCCCGCGACGTGGGACTACGCCGAGAGCGTCCTCATCGGCATGCCGATCCCGCGCACCGCCGACGGCAACGTACGCATCGGCCTGGCCTACCTGCATCATCTGCTTCACTACTTCGGCGGCGACGAGCGGCTCGCGCTCGCGGCCTACTACCAGGGCCCGGCGTCCGTGCGCAAGCGCGGCCTGCTGCGCGTGACGAAGGCCTTCGTGGCCGACGTCCAGGCGCTGAAGCAACGGATGTAAAAGGTTCGCAAGCAGGAAGTTCGGAGTCCGAAGACGAAGGTAGAAGTTGGCCTGTGCGGCCGGAGCGACGGCTCTCGGCCATGTCCAGAAAACGACAAGGGGGTTCTCGACAATGATCGCGCGCCTTCTGCGCCATCGGCCGTCGCCGGCGATCGTCATTGCGTGCGTGGCTCTGCTGCTCGCGCTCGGCGGCGTCAGCTATGCGGCCACGGCCCTGCCCCGGAACAGCGTCGGCACGGCTCAGTTGAAGAACAACGCCGTGACGAGCGGCAAGGTGAAGAACCACTCGCTGCTCCGCGCCGACTTCAAGAACGGCCAGGTCCCGAGAGGCCCCGCAGGTCCGGCCGGACCGACGGGAGCGAACGGGGCCCAGGGGCCGAAGGGCCCGACGGGTGCGACGGGACCGGCAGGCACGGCGAACATCCGGTGGGCGCTCGTCACGGCCAACGCGACGATCCTCGACAAGTCCGACTCGAACATCTCGATGACGTCGCACACGAACGGCATGGGCATCTACATCCTCAACTTCGGCTCGCCGGTCGACACGAAGCTGATCCTCGCCTCCGCGGCCCAGGCCGGCAACGACTCCCTCACGCGCGGCCCGGTCAGCGCCGGCCCGTGCGGCGGCACGCCCGAAGGCGGCACGTGCGGGGCCGGGAACGACACGAGCCACGTCCGCGTGCAGACCTTCAACGCGGGCGACACCGCGGGCGACCGCCCGTTCTACGTCGCCGTCATCGGCTAAGCGAATCGAAGGGGCCCGCTCGGCGCGGGCCCCTTGCCCCTTCCTAGAGAATCCGCCGTCTGAGCCTCCCGCGGCCGCGCACCGGAGCTGCCCTCGCGCTGACGGCGCTCGTCGGCGTCTCGACGCTCGTGCGGCTCTGGGCGGCGCTCCGCGTCCCCTCGCCGTGGTTCACGCCGGACGAGATGGTCTACGGCGAGCTCGGCCGGAGCCTGTACGCGACGGGCCACCTCGACATCCTGGGCCATACGACGCCGTTCTTCAGCTTCGTCTACCCGGCGCTCGTCGGACCGTTCCTGAACTTCGGCAACCTCACGCTCGGCTACACGCTGCTGAAGGCCGCGCAGGCGCTCGTCATGTCGCTCACGGCGGTGGCCGTCTTCCTCTGGGCGCGCTCGTTCGTCCGCCCGCGGTTCGCGCTCGTCGCGGCGCTCCTCACGCTGGCCGTGCCAGGGCTCGCGTTCGCCGGCTTCGTCATGACGGAGGTCGCCTTCTACCCGGTGATCTGCCTCGCGGCCTGGGCGATGGCGCGCGCGCTCGAGCGGCCGACACCGGCCCGGCAGGCACTGGCCGTGGCCGGGATCGGCGTGGCCGCCGCGACGCGTCTCCAGGCGATCGTGCTCGTCCCCGCGCTCGTCCTCGCGATCCTGCTCAAGGCCGCGCTCGACCGGACGTGGCTCCGGGACATGCGCCGGCTCGCGCCGCTCGCCGGGTCGCTCCTCGCCGTCGTCGTGGCCGGGATCGCCGTGAAGCTCGCGCGCGGCGGCTCGGCGCTCGGCTCCGTCCTCGGCGCCTACAAGGTGACGGGTCACGTCTCCTACGGCTTCGGCGACGCGCTTCGCTTCGCGCTCTACCACGCCGCCGACCTCCTGCTGATGACGGCGCTCGTCCCCACGGTCGCCGTCGTGCTCGTCCTCGTCGAGGCAGCCGCGGGACGGGAGCGCTCGGACGCGGTGCGCGCTTATCTCGCGGTCACCGCGGCGATCTCGCTCGGCTTCGTCGCCGAGGTCGGCCTCTTCACCTCGCGGCTGCTCGGCCGGCTCGAGGAGCGGAACCTGCTCGCGCTCGCGCCGCTCGTCTTCGTCGGCTTCGCCGTCTGGCTCGACCGCGGCCTGCCGCGGCCGCGGATCGCGACCGCGCTGACCTCGCTCGGCGCGCTCGGCCTCCTGCTCTACCTGCCGTGGGATAGCTTCGTCACCGCGGCCGCCCAGCCGGACGCGTTCTCGGTGATCCCGCTCTACCGGTTGCGCGTGAACTACCCCGGCCTCGACACGAGGCTCGTCGTCGTCGTCGGCGCGCTCGAGCTGCTGGCGTTGCTCGCGTTCCTGCCTCGCCGGCGCACGTGGGTGCTGCCGGCCGTGCTCGTCGCGCTCTTTGTCGGGGCGTCGATCTCGGCGAGCGACGTCGTCTCCCACCAGGCGCGGCTCTTCCGGGAGGTGATGGTCGGCAGTGACCGGCGCTGGATCGACAAGCGTGCCGCGGCTCCGGTCGCCTACGTCTACAACGGCGAGCTCGGCTGGAGCGGCGGCGCGCCCGTCTGGTCGAACGTGTTCTGGAACCGGCGCATCCACGCCGTGTACGACCTCGGCGCCGCGCCCGCGGTCGGGCCGCTCCCGCAGCGGCGCGTCACCCCAGGGCCGGGCGGCAGGCTCCTCCTCGACGACGGGCAGCCGATCGACGCGCAGTACGTCGTCGCCGTCGACGGCCTCCACTTCGTCGGCACCCGCCTTGCCGACTCCCGGCCCGCGCCGCTCGTGCTCTGGAAGATCACGCCGCCGCTCCGGCTCGCGTCGGGCTAGCAGGCGCCCGAGACGGGTCGCACGACGATCCGGTCGAGGTGCAGGCTCACGCGGCCGCGAACGGTAAGCGTTACGGCGTGGCACGCGGTCAGGCGCCGGCTCACGACGCCGCCGGGAGGAACGCTGCCGATGCGGACGCTCCCGCCGCCTCGGAGGACGAACCGCTGCGGCCTCGTCCCCGCGAAGGGCGCGCGGACCGAGACGACGAGCTCGCTCGGGCCGGTGAAGAAGCGGAACCGCACCGGCTTGCCAGGCCGCGCCCATCCCGCGGGCTCGGTTCCCGTGGAGACCCATTCGGCGCGGTACGGCCGCGCCGCACGGAGGAGCGCGAGTGGCTCGGCTCGCGCGAGCACCGTGCCGGCGAGGCGAAGCGACGGCGCGGCGTCGTCGACGACGAGGAGGCGGGCCGGCGTGTCGCCGCGCAGGCGTCCGGTGCGCCGGTCGAGCGACAGATCCGTCGAGGTGAAAGGCGTGACCGTCGCCTGACCGCCCACCGTCAGCGCGCGGTCGACGGTCTTGTTCCAGAACTCCGCGTCCCACCAGTACTCGCGGGCGAGCTCCGGGTCCGGCAGGAGCGCGACCGACGCCCCGGCTGGCAGAGCGGCGTCGACCCAGTCGCGCGGGACGCCCTCGATCGTTTGCAGCCGCGTCGTCGCGGGGACAGCCAGCCAGTCGAAGACGTACCGGGCCTCGTACGCGCCGTAGGCGGTGAGGGCGACGCCGAGCACGGACAGCGCCATGCGGCCCGGGAGCCGCCACACCGCGCCGGCGAGGACGGCGGCGAGGACGAGGCCGCCGTAGCGGACGAGGTCGTCCGCGGAGAGCCCGATCGCCCCGGCGGCGTCGCCGAGCGCCCGGTGGAAGGCGCCGGCGGGCGAGGCCCACCAGAGCGTGATCTCCTCGCCGAAGGGCTCGGCGGCGGCGAGCCCGAGGAAGGCGAGGCCTGCGGCGAAGACGAGGCCCGACCGGAGGGCGCGCCGCCCGGGGTCGAGGAGGCACGCCGCCGCGCCGACCGCGAGGAGCGGCACGAGGTAGCAGACGTAGCGGTCCTGCGTGAACCCGCCCGGCGTGAAGCGGAGGTCGAACGACGCGGCCTCGAAAGTGATGAGCACGACGAGCGGGACGAGGAGCGCCGCGAACGCCTGCGCCTCGCGGCGCCACGGGGTGAAGGCCCAGGCGGCCGCGAGCAGGAAGGGCGCGACGCCGGTCCCGACGACGACCTCGTCGAGGTGCACGGCCGCGGAGTGCCAGACCCCGGCCGGGAGTACGTCGCCTTGGACGGTGCCGGCGTAGTTGCCGAGGACGCGGGTGAGGGAGCCTGCCGCCGCCAGGCCGACGGCGGCGGCCGCACCCACGCCGTACGCGACGGCGAGCAGCCGGTGCCGCGCGACGGCGCGCCTGCGCTCGAGCGCGACGACCGCGATCGGCAAGGCGACCGCGAGGACGAAGAGCTGAGTCCGCGCCAGGTAAGCGAACGCGAGCGCGCCCACGGCGGCAGCGTCCCGGCCGGTGCTCGGCTCGTCGAGCGCGCGATAGCAGAGGAAGACGGCCCAGACGAAGGCGGGATAGGCCGCGTTCTCGGTCAGGAGCGTCGAGGAGAGCACGAGCCACGGCGTGAACGCCGTGAGCGTGGCCGCGAAGTAGCCGCCCGCGACCCGGCGCGTGACGGCCCGCCCGAGGAGGTACGCAGGCCAGGCCGAGCTCGCGAGCAGGAACGCGTTCAGCACGTGCGCGCCGTCGAACGCCGCCGGAACGGAGAGCCACCGGTAGAGCGGCGCGAGCAGCAGCGGGTAGAGCTGGTTCAGCGCGCCGTAGTACGCGCCGTGGATCCGCGGCACCGGCGAGAACGTCTCGCCGATGCTCGTCGCCAGCTTCGAGGTCTGAAGCTCGTCCGTCATCACCGCCCACTGCGTAGCCTGCGACGAGTACTCGACGGCGAGCAGGCCCGCGGCCAGCACGATCCCGAGCACCGGCAGGGTGGACACGTGCGGACCGCAGAGCCTGCGCACAATCGGCATCTTCCCCGCAGGAGGGTCAAGACGCCGCGCGCGCCGGCCGATTCCTCCGCAGCATGCGCATCCTCGCTGCGGTCTTCTCGTGCGCGCTCTGCACCCTCGTCCTCGCCGGCTCGGCCGGCGCGATCGGCGCGATCGGCGTCACCGAGGACGCAGGCAAGTACTCGAGCGATGGCGGCGGCCCCTTCTTCGCGCAGCTCGACGACCTGGGGATGAACGAGAACGCGATCACGATCTACTGGGACCCGTCCCTGCCGGGCGGAATGGCCGAGCCGGGCCTCCTCGACCGCACGCTGCCGGCGGCGGCCGCGCACGGAATCCGCATCGTCCTCACCGTCTACGCGCGGCGGCCGACGCAGTTCACGCTGAGCCCGACCGCCGAGGCGCAGTTCACGGACTTCCTGGAGCGGCTCGCGCTCGCCTATCCCGAGGTGAAGGACTTCGTCGTCGGCAACGAGCCCAACCAGCCGCGCTTCTGGCAGCCACAGTTCGCGCCCGACGGCTCGGAGGCCGCAGGGGCCGCGTACGAGCAGCTCCTCGCGCGCTGCTACGACGTCCTGAAGAGCGTGAACCCGGCGATCCGCGTCATCGGCCTCGGGCTCTCGGAGCGCGGCAACGACGACCCGAACGCACCGTCGAACGCGTCCACCTCGCCGGTGCGCTTCATCCAGGCGCTCGGCGCCGCGTACTACGCGAGCGGCCGTGAGCGGCCGATCATGGACGCCCTCGCCTACCACCCGTACCCAGGCTCCTCGACCGACCCGCTCGCGAAGGGCCTGCCGTGGCCGAACGCGAGCGTCGCGAACCTCGACCGGATCAAGCAGGCGGTCTGGGACGCGTTCCACGGCACCGCGCAGCCGACGTTCGAGAACGGCCTCGGCCTCGTCGTCTCGGAGGTCGGCTGGCAGGTTGGAGTCGTGGCTCCTTCAGCCTCGGCCTACCACGGGCGCGAGAACGTGGCCGTAACGAGCGAGGCCACGCAGGCCGCGATCTACGGCGACCTCGTCCGGCAGCTCTCGTGCGACCCCGACGTCACCGACCTCCTCTTCCTCCACCTTGCGGACGAGAGCGACCTCTCCGGCTTCCAGTCCGGCCTCGAGCGCGCCGACGGGAGCCGCCGGCCCTCGTACGACGCGGTGAAGACGGCGATCGCACAGACGCACGGCCGCTGCCTCGGGAAGCCGCTGACCTGGCGCCATGCGACGGGCGTCGTGGGAGCGTCCGTGCGCTTCTCGGGGCGGCGCGCGACCGCGCGGGCCGACGAGGACGCGACCTACGCCGCGGCGTACGTGCGGATCTCGCCGAAGCGTGCACCGAGGCGCGTCTCGATCGACCGCGCGCTGACGAGCGGGGAGCTTGACGCGGCTGAAGGGACCCTTTCGGCGGCGACGAGGGTGGCGGTCAGGCGACCGACGCTTCCCACACGACGCGGGACGTACGTCCTCGCCGTCTCCCTACGGGCCGCCATGAACGGCGAGCGCCGCTCACTCTTCCTCGGCCTCCCGTTCCACGTCCGCGGCTGATAAAGGAGGAGCGCCGTGGGCATCCGCCCACGCATGCAGTCTCATCGCGGTCTCGTGGACGAAGTCCATCCGCCTCTCGATCCGTCTGACCCAAGCGGGCTTGGGCTGGTCGCCGGATGGAGAAGTGGGCACGTTCGTGAGCTTATCCACCAGCCGGGATCATCCCTCGATACCGAGGTGACTCTCGATCCGACGGACCTGCTCTGTGATCTCGAGGAGTGACGTCTCGAGTAAGTCCAGCGCTGCGGCGGTATCCCTGACCTCCTCGGCCGGAAGATCTGAGCCTTGCGTCGAGATCCTCGGCGGGAACTGGCCGTTCCAGAGCATGTAGGACAGAACCGCGCTCACGGCCAGCAGAAGCAGCACGACGCCGCCCCACAGCATCGTGAGCTCTCCCAGTCTCGGTCCCCCGACGGAGAGGAGGATCGCCGCGGTGACGGGAACGGCAGATGCCGCCAGACGTGGGATCGACGGGTGAATGCTCGTCACGCTCTTGGGCGTGCGTCGCGCCACCGCGCGAATCTACGACTCGGCGAGCTGCTCGCCTAGATGGCCGTTCCGGCCAGGGCCGAGCGACGATTAGCCGCAGAGCGCCGTCTCGATCCTCCGCACCGAGTGGAGATACAGGTGGCCGGCGCCGTGGTTCAGGCTCCCTCGCGGCAGGTAGAAGCTGTTGTAGAAAAGCGGCGAGAACTTGGTGCAGGCAGCGATGTAGCGGTCGTGGCGCACGTCGGCTTCGATCGCGCGGAACGCCGCGAGCGCCTTGCGGTAGCCACTCAGCGTGCCGTGATAGGTGCGACGGATGGACGCGAGCCGCCGCTCCGCGCGGGCGAGCGCGCGGAGCTCGACGTCGACCGTGGAAGCCGACGGGATGAACGGCTGCCGCTGGTAGAAGACGTCCGACGGGAGTCCCTTGGCGTTCACGCGAGCGGCGAAGGCGCCGTGCGCAGTGACCGTGACGAGGGCGCTCGCGGCGACGAAGATTCCGGTCGCCGGGTCGACGCGGCCGCAGCGCGCGCCGAGCTCGTTGCGCCGGACGACCGCGCAGGACAGGTCGGTTCCCGGCAACTTCGCGACGTCGCCCTCGAAGAGCGTCGTCGTCCGCGCAGGCTCGGCGACCGTGGACGGCGGCGGGGCGGGCCCGGGCGGAGCCGGCTGGAGGAGGCGGACGCGCAGGGACGGCTCGCCCTCGAGCGGCCGCTGGTAGACCTCGACGGCATCCTCGGCCGTCCGCACCGAGAGCGTCCCGGGGATGATCCGCGTCGTGCGACCCCAGAGCCCGCACTCGACCGTCGGGACGGCGGCCGGAGCCGACACCCAGCACCCGACGCGCGTCCCGGCGACGCGGAAGGAGTGGCCGGGCAGGAGCTCGAGCTGGCGCTGCGCGGCTCCGGCCGGCACGGCGAGGACGAGCACGAGCGCGGCGAGGAGGACCAGGCGAGACCGCATCGCGCCTAGATGGTCGCAGGTGGGAACGACGCGATGAGGATTCCCGCCGTCGCCGTGCTCTGGGCGATGTTCGCCGTCGTCGCGGCCGAGATCGTCGCGACCTACTCGCGGATCCCGCCGGAGAAGCTCTACTCCGTCAGCGGCACGGGTGTCGGTGCGGGCTTCGGGCGCGCGCTCGTCTTCCTGAACTTCCCCGTCGCCCTCGCCGCGTTGCCGGTGCTCGCGCTGGCCGCCGAACGCCTGCGCCGCGGGGCGCTGCTCGCCGTGCCGGCGGCCGCACTCTGCGCGGCCGTCTTCTGGCCCGGAGTCGTCGACCAGTACGACCTCGACGCCCGGCCGGTGAACGCGCTCGCGGCCGCCGGAGTCGCCCTCGTGGTCGCCCTCTCGCTCGCGGCCGGCCTGCACCGGGAGCGCATCCGGCTCCACCCGGCCCCGCTCGCGCTCCTCCTGCTCGCGATCCCGTGGCTCGCCGCCGACCTCGGCTTCCACCTCGACGGCGTCCCCGTCCTCGGCTGGATCTTCCTGACCGGGAAGCTGGTCGGCCCGCTGGCGGCCGTCCACCTGGGCCACCATCACGGCATGGACGGCGTCCTGCTCACGCTCGCGGCGCTCCTGCTCGTGCCGCTCGCCCGCCGGATCCGCGCGCCCGCGCTCCGGCTCGTCGTCGGGCTCTACCTCGGTCTTCAGATCGCCTACGGCCTCGCGAACACGGCGCAGGACGCGTGGCTCGAGCAGGTCGCGAAGCGCGGCTGGACGACGCACGTGATCCCGAGCGTCCTCCACCCCGCCCTGACGCTGCCCTGGCTCGGGATCGCCCTCGCGGCCACGGTCTTCGCGGTGCTCATCCTCCGGCCCGTGCCCGCCCGCTCGCAGTGAAGCCGATCTACACGAACCGGCTTGCGCTCGTCCTGCTCTCGCCGGCGTTCCTCGACGCGCTCCTCGGCTGCCGCCGGGCCGAGGCCGAGGCTGCGCTCGGGCTCGAGCTGCCGCCGGACTGGCCCGACCGGCACGACCGCGGCTTCCTCGAGCTGCGCCGCAACCAGGCGCGCGCCGACGCGGCGCGCGAGGAGTGGCTGCCGCGCGCGATCGGGCTCGAGCGTCGCATGATCGGCCACATCGGCTTCCACGGCCCGCCAGGTGTGAACGGCCCGGAGAAGCCGGGCGCGCTCGAGGTCGGCTACACCGTGTTCGAGCCATTTCGGCGGCAGGGCTTTGCGACGGAGGCCGTCGTCGCGATCCTGGAGTGGGCACGCACGGAGCACGGCGTACGCCACTTCGTCGCCTCAGTCGGCCCGTGGAACGAGCCCTCGCTCGCGCTCGTCCGGCGCCTCGGCTTCCGCCAGACGGGCACGCAGTGGGACGACGAGGACGGCGAGGAGCTCGTCTTCGAGCTCGAAGTTGGGTCTAAGGGAACCGCCGCATCGAGCCGATAGAGCCCGTAGCTCCAACCGGCCCGGGACTGACGGCAATCATCCTGCGGCTCGGGGGTGCGGGAGGCGGGCCAAGGCCCGCCTCTTCGTTTCCGTAGACTGAGCCGATCTCCGAGGCCCGTCCGGGGGCGAAACCGGTGGCGATGAACCATCTCGAGTGCGGCGTGCTCAGTCGCGGGGAGGTTGCCTAGGCAGCGGCACGACATCGGAGCGCGAAAGCGCGCGATGTGTGTGCCGAGGAAGCGGGAGACGAAGGAAGAGAAGGAACGGCGCGAGCAGATCGCGCGCGAGTGGGCCAACTGGTGTCGCGTGCGCGGGCATCCGCGCTGGTGCACCTGCGTCTACGGCAGGCGCAGGGAGTGAGGCGGCCTACGGCCCGGTGAAGGGCGCGAGGATGTGGCTGAAGTCCCAGGGACTCTGCACGATCCCGGAGCAGCTGTTCGAGTCGGTCACGCCGGGGCAGCCGCCGTTGTCGCGCTGGATCGCCCAGATCGAGAGCGTGCCGATCCCGTTCGCCTGCGCGAAGTCGTACAGCCGCTGCGCGTCGGGCAGGTACGTGACCTCGGTCTTCTTCGGGTAGTCGTCGATCCCCGGGAGGATCGTGTTTCCCTCCATCGCCCAGAGCTGCGCCGAGGTCTTCGACGGGTAGAGCGAGGCGAGCTGGCTGTGGAGCCCTTGCGCGGCGCTGATCGCGGCTGCGCCCATGTCGGTCGTGACCTTGTCGTAGTAGTCGAAGGTCATGATGTTCACGACGTCGACGCGCGTGCCGTTCGCGATTGCGTTCTGGAGGATCGCGACGCCCGTCGACTCGAGCCCGTTCGGCGTCGTCGGCACCGTGTAGCTGACCTGGAAGGGCCGACCCTGCGCGGCCGCCCAGTCCTCGACGATCTTGAGCGCCTTGTTGCGCCGGTCGATCCCGTCCGTGCGCGTGAGTGACCTGCCCTCGACGTCCATGTCGAGGCGGGTCACGTCGTAGGTCGTGATCAGCTGCTCGTAGGCGGCGGCGATCGCGTTCACGTCCTTGCAGGAGTCGGCGATCTCGGTGCCGCCCTGGTCGGCGCTCCAGCCGCCGAAGGACGGGATTACGTCGCCGCCGAGCGCCCGCAGCGACGCGATGTCGGAGAGGTACCGGCCGGCCGGGATCGTCTGCGTCTTGTCGCCGTTCCAGGCGAGCGTGCACGACGTCTTCGAGAGCGTCTGGAGGAACGCGAGCGTGAAGTAGCGCGCCCCGGAGGCCTGCGCGGTCGGCGTGATGCCGTCGCTCGTCCAGGTCTCGAAGTAGGGCGCGTAGACGTGCGCCGGCAGCGGAGTCGCGGCCGAGGCCGTCGAGGCTGCGAAGAGCGCGGCCAGTGCGAACGCCGCGAGTGACGCGCGAACCATGGGCCGGGGGATCGTACACTGGCTCGGTGAGCCGCGGCACGCGCTCGAGACAGCGGCGAACCGCCCGCGCCGAGCCGGTCAAGCGGCGCCTCTTCCTGTCGCGGGTCGCCGCCGTCTACGGCATCTCGGAGGCGCGCGCCGAGGAGCTCTTCAGCGTGGAGCGGCGCGCGAGTGTCCGCATCAACCAGCTGACCGAACGCGAGCCGGCCGACATCGCGGACGACGTGCGCAGCCGCGGCTTCGAGCTCGAGCCGGTCCCGTGGTGCCCGGACGCGTACTTCCTCCACGGCGCGAAGCACGAGCTCGGCGCGACCGATCTCTTCCAGGACGGCTACGTCTACATCCAGAACGCGTCCAGCCTCGTCCCGGTGCTCGCCCTCGACCCGCAGCCGGGCGAGGCGATCCTCGACGTCTCCGCGGCGCCGGGCGGCAAGGCCGCGCACATCGCCTCGGTCGTCGGCGGCGAGGCCGAGCTCTGGCTGAACGACGCGATCAAGAGCCGAGTCACACGGCTCCGCGAGGTGGTGCGCACCCACCGCGTGGAGCCGGCGCAGATCACGAGCTTCGCGGCCCAGTACGTGGACAAGTTCGTCGAGCGGCGCTTCGACCGCATCCTCCTCGACGCGCAGTGCACCGGCGAGGGCCGCGTCGACCTCCGCCGGCCGAGCGCGCTCCAGTTCTGGTCGACGAAGCGGATCAACGAGTACAGCCGGCTCCAGCAGCGGATGCTGATGGCGTCCTTCAAGCTCCTCGAGCCGGGCGGGGTGCTCGTCTACTCGACGTGCACGATCGCGCCGGAGGAGAACGAGGCGCCGGTGAGCCATCTGCTCGAGCACCGGCCGGAGGCGAGCCTCGAGCCGATCGGCGTCGAGGTGCCCGAGGCGCGCCCGGCCCTCCGCGAGTGGGGCGAGCGCCGCTTCCATCCCGCGCTCGAGCGCGCGGTGCGCGTCGACCCGACGGAGTTCATGGAGCCGTTCTTCGTCGCGCGGATCCGGAAGAGGTAGCGGCCGCGCCGGCCGTAGCGGCGCGACCGCCTCCCTCCTACTTCAGGCAAAGCGCGAAGACGGTGCCGGACGAAGTGTTCGAGCTCGACAGGTTGGCGAGGTAGACCCGCCAGGTCGTCCCGTCGGCGCTTGGCCGACTTTCGAGCAACAGTGCAGGCGCATTGCCCAACGTCGAGTCGTCGAAGCCGCCGCCGAGGACCTTCTCGCCCGACGCGCAGCCCACGGCGAAATCACCCTCGGCGTCTGCCGCCAGCGACCAAGCGGCGGTGCGCTCCGTGACGAGGCCAGCTGCCGTACTTGCCGGGCCGGGCATCGCCGCGATCTCGTCTGCCGACTTGCCGCTCAGCGTGTCGGCGGGGCCGGGCGTCGCGGCGATCTCGTCGGCGGTCTTCCCGCCGAGCGTGGTCGCCGGGCCGGGCGTGGCCACGATCTGCGCCCGTGTCTTTCCGCCGAGCTTCTTCGCGTTGTCCGCAACGCGGGCACGCTTCGCGAGCGGCACGATTCCGGCCGAGACCGCGGTGCCGGTCAGCGAGACGAAGAGCGCGAGCGACGCGACGACGAGCGCCGGGCTCGGACGGCGAAGCTTCGTGAGCATGGGACCCTCCTTTGGCCGCGGCGGGCCATTTGACGCCTACCTCTGCCTTGCCCGCCTTATGGCAAGGACACGACGCTAACAGGCCAGCTGCCGCTTTCGCTCGACTCTGACGCCAGGATCGAGACCGTTTCGCTACTGCGACGAAAGAACCGCGAATCGCCGGCCACAGAAGCACGGGCTGGAACTCCGGGTGCCGGCACACGCAACCGGCGCGCGGGGGGCTCGAACCGGGCATCCTTGTCCCGAGTGCGCCGCGCATTCCTTGCCCTTGCCGCGATCGCGGTCGTCTCGGTGATCGGTGGAGTCGCCTACGGCCGCACCGATCACGACGACCACGCGGCTCGGCCGGTGAAGGTCGCCGTCGCCGCGAGGCCGCCGCGCCGCCGCCACGAGAGACGGCCGCGACCGCTCGTCCTGGCGGAGCGGCAGCTCCCCGCGCTCACCGCGGCCGTCCAGGATCCGGCGACTGCGGCCGTCGGCTCGCGCGTCGTCCTCGCCGGCGGCCTGACTCCGGCCGACACCTCGAGCGACGCAGTGGCAGCCGACTCCGGCACGCGCGAGCGACTGCTGAGCCGGTTGCCGGGCGCGCAGCACGACGCCGCGGCGGTCGCGCTCGGCGGGCAGGTCTACGTCTTCGGAGGCGGCAACGGCGCGGCGCAGCTCGACCACGTCCTGCGCGTCGACCCGGCGAGCGGCGCCGTCCACGACGCGGGCCGGCTCCCGGTCGCGGCCTCGGACGTCGCCGCCGCCGCGATCGGCCGGACGGCGTACGTCGTCGGCGGCTACACCGGGACGCGCTGGCTGAACACGATCGTGGCCTGGCGACCCGGCTCCGCCGCGCGCGTGGTTGCGCACCTCCCCACGCCTCTCCGCTACGCGGCCGCCGCGGCGGCGGACGGAGAGCTCGTCGTGGCCGGAGGCTCGACGCCGAGCGGATCCGCGAGCCGAGCCGTGCTCGCCTTCGACCCGGCCACGCACCACGTTCGCCGGCTCGGCCGGCTCCCTGCGCCGACCACGCACGCCGCGGCGGCGACGCTCGGCGGCCTGGCCTACGTGATCGGCGGCCGAGGCGCGACGCTCGACTCGCCGAGCGCCCGCATCGTCGCCGTCGACCCGGTGCGCCGCCGCATCCGCCCCGCGGGCTTGCTCGCCACGCCCCTCTCCGACCTCGGCGCCGCCCCGACGAGACACGGGATCCTCGTCGTCGGCGGTCGAGGGCGCGGCGGCACCGTCTCGACGGTGGGCCTCCTCACCTCCTCGGCCTCGGCCGGCGTCGACGTGTACGCCCACGACCAGGCCGGGATGCTCGCAGCGCAGGTCGAGAGCGACCCGAGGCGCGTCTACGTCCCGAACAGCGGCAGCGGCACCGTGGACGTGATCGACCAGCAGACGTTCAAGGTCGTCGACCACTTCGCGGTCGGGACGCTCCCCCAGCACGTCACGCCCGCGTACGACCTCGGCAGCCTGTACGTGGACGACGACGACGGCAACAGCCTGACCCCGATCGACCCGCGCACCGGCCGGCCCGGCAAGCCGATCCCGGTCGCCGACCCGTACAACCTCTACTTCACGCCCGGCGGCCGCTACGCGATCGTCGTCGCCGAGCGCCTCCACCGGCTCGACTTCCGCGACGCGCGGACGTTCAGGCTCCACCGCTCGCTCGACGTGCCGTGCGCCGGCGTGAACCACATGGACTTCAGCGCCGACGGCCACTACGCGATCGTGAGCTGCGAGTTCTCCGGCCAGCTCCTGAAGATCGACGTCCGGCGCGAGAAGGTGCTCGGCGTGATCCACACGCCGGCGCGCGAGTCGATCCCGCAGGACGTGCGTCTGGAGCCGGACGGCCGCCGCTTCTGGGTCGCCGACCTCGCTGCGGGCGGCGTGTGGAAGGTCGACGGCGCGCGCTTCCGGGTCACCGGGTTCGTGCACACCGGGGCGGGAGCCCACGGTCTTGTCGTGAGCCGCGACGCGAAGCTGCTCTACGTCGCGAACCGAAACGACGGCAGCGTGTCGGTGATCAGCTTCCGCACCGGCCGCGTCGTGGCGACGTGGCACATCCCCGGCGGCGGCTCACCGGACATGGGCGCCGTCTCGGCCGACGGGAAGGTGCTCTGGCTCTCGGGCCGCTACAACAGCGTCGTCTACGCGATCGACACCTCGGGCGGCCGCCTGCTTGCGAAGATCCCCGTCGGCGCCGGCCCGCACGGCGTGGCCGTCTGGCCCCAGCCGGGGCGCTACTCGCTCGGGCACACGGGCATCCTGCGCTAGCTCGAGACCGGGCGAGCGCTCTTGACCCATCCGGGCTCATCTGTGAGTGTGCGCGCACCAGGCAACCAGGCACATCCCAGGCTCGTGTTGCGGCGCCGAGCAATCGCAGGCTCTTGCGGAAAGGAGCTCTCATGGCGGACGCAGCCGCAGAACGACACGGGCAGGAGACGTTCTTCGTCGTCGGCGAGGGGGTCGTCGGGGAGGCTCTCGGCGGCAGGGCGGCGACGCTCCCGGCGGCCCTCGAGGCGAACGCGCCGGTGTTCCGCTTCTCGCGCATGGGCCCGAAGGGAACGGGCAAGCAGCTCGGCGAGCCGAACCGCCGCAAGATCGCCACGGCGATGACCGCCGGCGGCGGAGGGACCGGCGGGATGGGCGCCGGCTTCACCTACCTCGGCCAGTTCATCGACCACGACCTCACCTTCGACAAGTCCGGCCTGGCCGAGGGCGCCGACATCTCGCCAGCGGAGCTCATCCTGTCGCGCTCGCCCGCGCTCGACCTCGACTCCCTGTACGGCTTCGGGCCCAACAGCTCGGGGTCGGCGAAGTTCTACGAGGCCGACGGGCTGCACCTGAAGATGGGCGACGCCGACGGCACTCCTTCGCACGGCTTCGACCTGCCGCGCGTCGGGACCGGCCCGCCCAAGGACGCGCGCGTCGCCGTCATCCCCGACCCGCGAAACGACGAGAACCTTGCCGTTGCCCAGACGCACCTGGCGATGATCCGGTTCCACAACCGGGTCGTGGACACGCTCCCCTCCTCGGTGCCCGCCGCGCAGCGCTTCCACGAGGCGCGCAAGATCGTCACCAAGCACTACCAGTGGATGATCCGCACCGACTTCCTGCCCAAGATCTGCACGCCCGCGGTCGTGAACGACGTCTTCAACAACGGGCGGAAGGCGTTCGAGGTCGGGAAGCCGCCGACGAGCGTCCCGACGATGCCGCTCGAGTTCTCGGTCGGCGCCTACCGGCTCGGCCACAGCATGGTCCGCGCCGGCTACAACTGGAACGCGAACTTCCCCGCCGCGACGCTGGAGCAGATCTTCCAGTTCGGCGCGCTCGGCGGCGACCTCGGCGGCGGCATCCGCCTGCCGAGCATCTGGATCGCCGACTTCCGCCACCTCTACAACTTCGGCCAGACCGGCATCAACCGGCCCGACCTCGTCGTCCCGCCGGCCAAGCTCAACAAGGCGATGCGGATCGACACTCTGCTCGCCCACTTCCTCAGCACGCTTCCGGTCGTGCCCGACCCGACACCCAGGAACAACCTGGCCTTCCGCAACCTGGAGCGGGCGAACATGGTCAGGCTCGCGACCGGCCAGCAGATGGTCACCTTCCTGAAGAGCAAGGGCGTGAGCGTGACCAAGCTCACGAACGCGCAGATCCGCGACGGCTCGAACGGCGCCGACCTCTCCGGCCTGACCGCAGCGCAGCAGAACGCGCTGATCGCGAACACGCCGCTCTGGTTCTACTGCCTGCGCGAGTCCGAGCTCAACAACGGCAAGCTGGGCGGCGTCGGCTCGCGCATCGTGGCCGAGACCTTCAACCGCGCCATGGAAGGAGCCAAGTACTCGATCGTCCGCGACACCGCCTTCCGCCCCCACCTCGGGCCGAACAACACCACCTTCCGGATGGTCGACCTGCTGCTCTTCGCCTTCAACGGGAAGAAGAACCTGCTCGCGCCGACGGGCGACTGACGCCTAGCGCTTCGGCCCGACGCGAAAGCCGTAGACGGTGCCCTTCGCGTCGCCGGCCACGAGCGTGCCGGCGGCGAAGACGAGCGGGGCGCCCACCGGCACTCGTCGCGTCGAAGCGCGCCAGAGCCGCCGGCCGGTGCGCGCGTCGAGCGCAAAGATGTCGCCGCCGTCGCCTCCGTCGGTGAGGAGGACATCGCCGACGACGATCGGCGGGGGCTGGTTCCCGAAGCCGGTGATCGCCTTCCACGCGCGCACGAACCGGCAGCCCGCGCGCACGCGGAGCGCGACGACGCCCTTCGGCTGGTCGGCGTTGGGCGCGGTGAGCGCGGCTCCCGCGACGTAGAGGAGCTTCGTCCGCGGCGACCAGCTCGGCTGGGCGACGAACGCGGTCGAATCGTCGCCGAGGTGAATCGCGGCGATCGGCCCGGCGGCGAGCTTCCGCCGGTTCCAGACGTAGACGTCGCCGTCCTTGTTGTTCGCGGCCGCGAGCGGCGGGCAGCCCGGCGGCTGGAAGAGCACCGGCGCCGCGCCGAAGTCGTAGTCGCCGGTCTTCGGAACCGTAACCGGCAGATTCGAGTCGAGGACCTTCGAGAGGTCCGGCGACAGCGCGACGATCCGATCCCCATAGCCCGCCGTGTCGAGGCGCGAGCCCTGCGAGTTGCCGATCGCCGTGTAGACGACGCCGCCGCCCGGCTCGATCGAGACGCCTCCGTACCCCCAGATGCCGCCGAGGTTCCCGTAGCCCGGTACGGGGTCGAACGTCTCCGTGTGGGTCGGGTCGTCGACGTCGACCGCAACGAGCCGCCCCTCCGCGCTGACCCCGGCGTCGTCCCGCACGTCGCAGTACGACGCGACCGGCACGTACAGCCGCTCGCCGAGGAGGCGCAGCCCGCCCCAGACGTGCTCGTACCGAGTCCGTGCGATCAGGCGCACCGGCCATCCGGGGGCGTCCGCGCCGGTGGCAAGCGAGAGCGCGTGGAGCAGCCCGCTCGCCCCGATGACGTAGACCCGGCCGCGTGCGAGGTCGATCGCGCCCGTCGAGCTGATCCCGTAGGCGCCGCACTTCGCCGCCGCAACGGTCCCGAGCGCGCGCCGCCAGAGCTCCGTGCCGGTCGAGGCCGCAAGGGCGACCACGGAGCCGCCCTCGGTCGCGACGACGACGGTCGCGGGCGTTCCGGGCGCGACGAGCGGCGAGGCGACGATCCCGCCGTCGAGCCGACGCGACCAGAAACGCCTGAGGCGCGGCGCCGTCTTCGGAGTCAGCACCGGGGAGGGCACGAAGTTCGTGAGCTGCGCGTCGTGCCCGTACGCCGTCCAGACGGCGGCTTCGTGGACGCGCGCGGGGCCAGCTGCGGCGTGCGCGACGAGCAGGCAGGCGACGACCCCGAGAGCGCAGCGCACTGAGCGACAATACGCCGCGAGGAAGGCTTGATCGAGGCGTGGGCGATCTGGGATCGAACCAGAACCTCTCGCGGGTGAAGCGGCGCAAAATGCGCCGGCAGGAGGGCAATAGTTGTCGAACATCTTCAACCTGCCGCTCGATCAGATAGACGCCCACACGATCCGCGACTTCGTCGCGGAACGCAACCCTGAGACAATCAACCTTGAATACAAGCGTGAGCTGAACGATCGCGTCCATCGCGCCGTCGCCGCGATGGCGAACACCTATGGGGGCCTGATCCTCGTCGGTGTCGCCGAGAAGAACGGTCTGCCCAATCCCGAACTCGTCGGCGTCCCACTCGAGGCCCGCGACCGGCTCGTGAGCAAGTGCTTCTCGAAAATCGAGCCGCCGTATGAGCCGGAGATCGCCGCCGTCCCGATTAACCGCGATCGCTACGTCCTCGTAATTCGCGTCGAGATACAAACCGACCGACCACTCGTCGTGGACGGCACCGTCTACATCCGCCTCTCCGGTCGCACCGAGCCGGCAGATCGCTATCGGATGGCGACGCTGTTTGCCGAGCAGGGGTCGCCCGCAGTGTTCGGCGTTCCAAACATCGGTCCGCCGCGCGGGAGCTACGCGCCGCTGCAACCTGATGAGGAGGCGCTGATCGTCCGAGCATTGATCCGTACGCGTGTTCCACCCGGCGCAGCCGCGACGCTCAACAGCGAGGTCCGGAACGCGCTGCTCGAGCGGCTCCAGGGATCGCGGCTAGAACGTTGGATCGCCGGCGAGACGACGGTGGTGGGACGCGCCGGGCTTGAGCACCACTGGCGTCGCGGTGGCTTCATCACGCATAGCATCGAGACCGTACAGCGACGGTTCGCTGGCGTAGTCGGCGAAGACGTGGGCCTCGCCGCGCAGTCGGTGATGGACCTCTCGGCGAGCCGCCACGCCGGCGGCTCACTGCAACTAGCCGTCGATCTGATCCTGCGACATCAGTCATCTGAGCAACCGCCCAACAATGCCGCTGCCGACGATCAGGCGCCGCCGACCTATCGGCTCAGTCTCGAGCAGCTCGTTGAGCTGCTCGATGTCTCGCTCGGCACTGCGCTTGATGAAGTAGCGGCGACGATCTTCCCAGTCATTACCGGCGTCACGCACTGGCCAGTCGTCGGCGCAGTCGTCGGCCTCGACACCGGCGTAACGCCGTTGTCGCGTTACGTGGCTATTCGTCGCTTTCCGCGCGCCGAAGGCGCGCAGGATCGATCAGGCCCCCTGTTCGATGTCCCGTTCGATGTCGATGTCCGGGACCTCGAGCAGCGGCGCCGGTTTCTGCTCGAGTGGCTCGCTCAGATGCTCTACAACGATGGCTACACCAACTTCGAGCCTCACCTCGCCGAGTTTGCACCTTAGGTGTCTGGCAGTCGCTCGCGCGAACTTCACCACCTGCTGGGCTAGAAGCGGCGAGGGCGGGGGGCGTAGGAACTGGGGATGACTTCCGCTACTGCGGCAAGCGTGCTCGCTAGCGATCCCGCTGACGCTCCCGGCCGTAGTTGTCCGTATCCTCGACCGTGTGGATGACTATCTCTTCATCGGTGGTGAGCTTCGACTTGCGCTCGACGCGCAGGCTCAAAAGATGCGTGAGGCAGTCGAGGCCGAGCCCGAGGAGAATCTGAAGCAGGCCGACCCGGAGGAGTGGGCGGCCGCGTTGGCTCACCACTTCGCCGTCGCCTGCCCAGAACTGAAGACGGACGACGTCTGGATGGAGGAGCCGAGGCGCGTGACGATCGACGTGTCTGGCGATCCCAGCCGCTACTTCTCCGATCCCTATTCCGACCTCGCCCGCAATTACCCCGGCGAGCGCATCGTCGTCCATGTCCCGTTCGAAGGCGACGCTGGGGTGTTCCAATTGAAGCCAAGCAGCTTCACGACCGTCTGGCCACGCGGGCAACTCGAGAGCGACGAGCTGCTGCTGACGATCGACTACCCGCAGGATCAGCCGCCGAATGTGGATGGCCCAACCCAGGAGTTCATCCGGCGCGTCAGCCAGTACCTCGAGTGGTCGAGCCAGCAGATCGAGTCGTTCAATCGCACGCTCGTGCAGGAGGCGCGACGGACGATAGACGCCCGCCGGCAACGGGTCGAGCAGCGCAACGCCCAGCTCGCAAAGTCGTCGATTCCGATAGGCCGCCCCGGCGACCAGGAGAAGACCTACATCCCCGACGTGCTTGTGAGGCGGCCCGCGCCGTCTCTACCCGAGACGCGGGCCGACGACAAACCACCCCAGCTCGAGCCGGTATTGGACGAACACATCTTCGAGCACATTCTTGGCGTCATCCGAATGCAAGCCAGGCAGATGGAGCAGAGCCCAGGCACCTACGTCGGGATGGGAGAGGAGAATCGACGCCAGACGATTGTGGCGACGCTGAACACCCACTACGCCGGCCGAGCGACAGCCGAGGCGTTCAACGCCCAAGGCAAGACCGACATCCTTATCCGCCACGATGGGCGCAACCTCTTCATCTGTGAGTGCAAATTCTGGGCGGGGCCTGCAAGCTTCACCAACACGATCGACCAGCTGTTCCGCTACGCAGGCTGGCGCGATACGAAGCTGGCGATCGTCATGTTCGTCCGCGAGAAGGGACTGACGGGAATCCTCAAGAAGGCGAAGGAGACACTCGAAGAGTACCCGCAATTCGTCCGGTGGAAAACAGCCGTCGAAGAAACCGAGCTACGCGCCGAGATGAGCTGGCCGGGCGACCCTGAACGTCGCGCAGACCTCAACGTCTTCTTCGTGCATACCCCAGAGGCGCGGGAGTAGCCGTTAGCGGCACGAGCGAGGCAACGGCATTCGCGCACTGACCGCCGAAGACCACCGAATGGGCGCACCTGGGATCGAACCAGGGACCTCCCGCGTGTGAAGCGGGCGCTCTCCCGCTGAGCTATGCGCCCCGAGTCGGAGCAGAATACCGCGCCCCGGTCGCGACTACCGCGGCGGCAGCGCCGACGCGCGGACGACCATCGTCACGACGATCGGAGAGCACGCCGGCAGGTACGCGTCGAGCGTCTTCAGCCACGCCGAGAGCATCACGCTCTGCGAGCCGCCGGGAGGCGCCACGCGGAGGCGACGGTACGGCGCCGGGCAGCTCGTCCGACCCGGCCCAGGAATGTCGCTTGCGCCGAAGACCGCTGTCGCGGTCTCGCGCGGGCGAAGCCTCACGACCGGTACGCCGCGAAGGCGCGGGCTCGGCCCGAACATCGTCGACCGAACACGCCTGGCGACGGTCGAGCGTCCTGCTGCCGTGACCGCCACCAGCCTCGGCCAGCCGGTCAGGCGGCAAGTGGGCCCGGTTCGGTTTGTGAAAGAGAGGTAGCCGCCGACATTTCCGGCTGCGACCAACGACCGCGACAGCCGGATCCTCAGCTGTGAGGTCGTGCACGTGCGCGCGACCCCAGACGATTCACCCGCTGTCGCTCCAGCGCCGCCGACGAGGACCGCAGCCACAACGAGAGCCAAACGCTTCCACAAGGCCGGCATCACGGAAGAATTGTGCGCCGCCACTGCCGGCTTTGCCGGCGGTGGCCGCTGCCGCCGGCCGGTAGAGCCCCCGCGCGAAGTCCGCAGACTTCGCGCGGACAAAAAACCCGGGCGCCTGCGACGACTCCTTAGCGCTGCTACCTCCCGGTCCTGACGCGGTTCGGAATGGTCGCAGCGCCCGGGCGCGGGCAGTGTAGCCTGCTCCCGTGCCCGCGCTCTACCGGAAATACCGCCCGCTGGACTTCGACGAGGTGGTCGGGCAGGAGCCGGTCGTCCGGACGCTCAGGAACGCCATCGAGCACGACCAGGTGCGCCAGGCCTACCTCTTCGCAGGCCCGCGCGGCACCGGCAAGACGAGCCTCGCGCGCATCCTCGCCAAGGCGCTCAACTGCGCGCAGGGGCCGACGGCGACACCCGACAAGACCTGCCACGCCTGCGTCGCGATCGCGAACGGCAGCTCGCTCGACGTGATCGAGATGGACGCGGCCTCGCAGCGCGGGATCGACGACATCCGCGAGATCCGCGAGCGCGTCATCCTCCAGCCGGCCGAGGGCCGCTACAAGGTCTACATCCTCGACGAGGCGCACCAGCTCACCTCGGCGGCCTTCAACGCGCTGCTGAAGCTGATCGAGGAGCCGCCGCCGCACCTCGTCTTCGTCTTCTGCACCACCGACCTGCACCAGATGCTCGACACGGTGCGCTCGCGCTGCCAGACCTTCGTCTTCGCGCGCCCGCGGCTACCCGAGCTCGTGCGGCTGCTGCGGCGGGTTGCGGACGGCGAGGGGATCGAGGCGCCCGACCAGGCGCTCGCGCTCGTCGCCCGCGGCGCGCGCGGCTCGTACCGTGACGCCGTATCGACGCTCGACCAGCTCTCCTCGGCGACCGAGGGCAAGATCACCGTCCAGACCGTCCTCCAGCTCCTCGGCGCGGTCGAGGAGGAGGCGCTCTTCCGGCTCTGCGACCTCGTCGTCGACCGCGACACCGCCGGCGCGCTCACCTTCGTCGAGGAGCTCGCCGAGCAGGGGCAGGACCTCGGCCGGCTCGTCACCGACCTGCTCGAGCACCTGCGCCACCTGCTCCTCGTCCAGCACATGGGCGAGGTGCCCGACTCGCTGCCGGTGACCGAGGAGACGCGCGAGCGGCTGCGCGCGCAGGCGAACCAGCTCGGCGAAGGCGTCGTGCTGCGGCTCTGCGACCTCCTGGCCGTGGCCGTCGACGACATGCGCCAGGGCGGCGACCCGCGCCTGCCGCTCGAGCTCGCGCTCGTCAAGGTGACGCGGCCGGCGGCGGATCTCTCGCGCGAGTCGCTCGCCTACCGCGTCGAGCTGCTGGAGCACCGCCCGGCCGCCGCGGCCCCAGCCGCGGAGGAGGCGCCGCCGGCGGCGCCGGAGCCCACGGAACCGCTCCCGGAGGCGCCGTCCCTCGACCTCGAGGCGCTCCAGGAGGCGTGGCAGCGGAGCGTGCTGCCGGCAATCACCGAGCGCTCGATCCCGACCGGGACGATGCTCGCCGAAGCGCGACCGGTCGAGCTCGCGGGCGACGAGCTCGTCCTCGAGTTCCCGCCGAGCGCGTCGTTCCACCGGCAGCTCGCCGAGGAGCCGAAGAACGCGACCCTCCTCCGCGACGCGCTCTACGAGGTCACGGGCCGCCGGCTCGCGGTTTCGTTCGCCGTCGGCGAGGACACGCAGGCCGCCGAGGAGGAGATCGCCCAGACCGAGGAGGACTTCGTCTCGCTCTTCAAGGACACCTTCGACGCCCGCGAGATCGACGAGGAGAGGTAGCCGCCATGGGCATGGACATGAACAAGATGCTTCAGCAGGCCCAGCAGATGCAGGAGCAGCTGGCGAAGGCGCAGGAGGAGCTCGCGCACCAGACCGTCGAGGCCTCGGCCGGGGGCAGGATGGTGACCGTCACCGCCACCGGCGGGCTCCAGATCACGGAGATCAAGATCGCCAAGGAGGCGATCGACCCAGACGATCCGGACATCCTCGCGGACATGGTGCTCGCGGCCGTGAACGAGGCGCTCCGCTCGGCGCAGGGGCTGATGGAGTCCCGCCTCGGCGGGATGATGGGCGGCCTCGGCGGGCTCGGCCTGCCGGGGCTCTAGCTCGACCCGCCGCTCAGGCGGTCGCGGATCGTCTGCCGCAGCTGGGCGGAGAGCTCCGGCATCTCGCGCTCCATGCTGCGGAGCTGCGGGCCGAAGATCACGATCAGCCGCATCGGGCTCGTCGCGACGACCGTCGCCGTCCGCCGCTCGGACTCGAGCAAGCCGATCTCGCCGAAGAAGTCGCCCGGGCCGAGCTCGCGCAGCTTCTCGCCGTCCTTGATGACGTCGGCCGTCCCCTCCTCGATCGCCATGAACTCGTAGGCGAAGCGGCCCTGCTCGGCGAGGTGCTTGCCGGCATCGACCTCGACCTCGTCGGCAGCTCGGGCGATCTGCTCCCGGTCGTGCCTCGAGAGCGAGGCGAAGAGCGGGATCTCAGCCAGCTTGTCCTCGATCACACGCGCATTCTGTCATTCCGATCCGGCCAGGCACAATGACGCGGTGTTCGGCCCGTCTGTGGATAACTTGGTGGCCCAGCTGAGCCGCCTGCCGGGTGTGGGCACGCGGACGGCCCAGCGGCTCGCCTTCCACCTCCTCCAGGTTCCGAAGGACGAGGCCTCGGCGCTCGCGCGCTCGATCGACGAGGTCAAGGAACGTGTCCGTTTCTGCCGTGAGTGCGGGAACCTCACCGAGGAGGAGCTCTGCGGCATCTGCGCCGACGCGCGCCGCGACCACTCCGTCGTCTGCGTCGTCGAGCAGCCCGTCGACCTCGTCTCGCTCGAGCGGACGCACGAGTTCCGCGGGCTCTACCACGTCCTCGGCGGCGCGCTCTCGCCGCTCGACGGCGTCGAGCCGGAGCACTTGCGGATCGACGAGCTCTTTCGCCGCGTGGACGCGAACGGCGTGCAGGAGGTCGTGCTCGCGACGAATCCGAACATGACCGGCGAGGCCACGGCCGCGTACCTGGCCGACCGCCTCCGCGGCCGCGTCCGCGTGACGCGCCTGGCGAGCGGCCTGCCCGTGGGCGGCGATCTCGAGTACGCCGACGAGGTTACGCTCGGGCGCGCGCTCGCCGGCCGCCGCGAGATGTGACGCCCTGCCAGTGGCGCATGAAGCGCGCCGTGTCCCATGCAATCCAGAAGCAGAGGATCGCGAGCGGGATCTCACTGAGGACGGCCTGGCCGACCGCGAGCCAGATCTTCTCGTCGCCGGTCGAGAGCAGGACGTCGAACCAGGCGTCCGTGAGGAGGAGCGTGCCCGCCGCCGACGCGGCGCCCTGGAGCCACGGCGCCCGGCGCCAAGCCGCATACGCCGTGAGCGCGAACGCGAAGATCTCGGCGACGTCGAGGCCGATCCAGGCCGCGTCCCAGTGCTCGGACACGTGTCGCGAGGGCAGCGTCAACGTGAGCCAGAGCACCCACGGGAGGAGCGCGATCGAGACGAGCACGAGGATCGTCACGACCCAACGCGGCTCCTTCGGCTCGAGGAGCGACTCCACCGTCGGCGACTGCTCTGCCATGCCGTAGTTGTACCGAGAGCGACCTACCTAGAATCGAGGGCATGACGGCGACGGAGTACGAAGCCGTACCCGCGGTCGCGCCGGCGGCGGGCCCCGCCCGCGCCGGGACGATCGTGATGAAGTTCGGCGGCACCTCCGTCGGCGACCCGAACAAGATCCGCGCCGTCGCCCGCCGGATCGCCGCCGCGCGCGAACGCGGGAGCCGCGTCGTCGCGGTGCTCTCCGCGATGGGCCAGACGACGGACGAGCTCGTCGCGCTTGCGCATCGCGTCTCGGCACGCCCGAAGCCGCGTGAGCTCGACATGCTGATCTCGGTCGGCGAGCGGATCTCGTGCGCCCTCGCGGCGATGGCGATCCACGACCTGGGCTTGGAGGCGATCTCCCTCACCGGCTCGCAGGCCGGGATCGTCACCGACACCGTCCACGGGCGCGCGAAGATCGTCGACGTCCGCGCCCGGCGGATCCACGAGGCGCTCGATCGCGGCCAGATCGTCCTCGTCGCCGGCTTTCAGGGCGTCTCGACCGACTACGACATCACGACGCTCGGCCGGGGCGGCTCCGACACCACCGCGGTCGCCATTGCGGCCGCGCTCGGCGCAGAGTCGTGCGACATCTACACCGACGTCGACGGCGTCTTCACCGCCGACCCGCGGCTCGTCCCGAACGCACGCAAGCTCACGCGCCTTACCTACGACGAGATGCTCGAGCTTGCCGCCTCGGGGGCCCGGGTCTTGCAGCTACGCTCGGTCGAGTTCGCTCGCAACCACAACGTGACCCTCCACGTGCGCTCCACGTTCACCGACGCCGAGGGCACCTGGATCAGGGAGGAAGACGAGCAGATGCTCGAGAAGGCGATCATCTCCGGCGTCACGCACACGACCGAGGAGACGGTCTACCGCCTGGAGGGGATCTCCGCCGCGGCGCTCTTCGGAGCCCTGGCCGAGGCGAGCGTGAACGTCGACACGATCGTCCAGACGAGCGCCGAGATCGTCTTCTCCGCGCCCGCCGACGAGCGGCCCGAGGTCGAGGCCGTCCTCGAGCGCCTCGGCGTGCAGTGGACGGCGCGCGACGACCTCGGGAAGGTGAGCCTCATCGGAGCCGGAATGAAGAGCCATCCCGGGATCGCCGCGAGGACGTTCGCCACGCTGGACGCGGAGGGCATCCCGGTCCAGGTCGTGGTCACGTCGCCGATCAAGATCGCCTGCCACGTCCCGAGCGAGCTCGTCGGGCGGGCCGTGCGCGCCCTGCACGAGGCGTTCGAGCTGGAGACCGTTGTCGACTGAGGCCCGGATCGGCGTCGTCGGCGCGACGGGCGCCGTCGGGAGCGTGACGCTCCGGCTCCTCGCCGAGCGCGGCTACCGTAACGTGCGCGCCTTCGCCTCGGCGCGCTCGGCGGGGCGGCACCTCGGCGATCTGGTGGTCGAGGAGGCCACGCCCAAGGCGCTCTCGGCGGGCGACCTCGACCTCTGCCTCTTCTCCTGCGGAACGGCGACGAGCCGCGAGCTCGTGCCGCACGCGGTGCGCGGCGGTGCGCTCTGCGTCGACAAGTCCTCCGCCTACCGGCTCGCGGACGGCGTGCCGCTCGTCGTGCCGGAGGTGAACGGCGCCCGCGCGCTCGAGCACGACGGGATCGTCGCGAATCCGAACTGCTCCACGATCCCGCTCACCTGCGTGTTGAAGCCGCTCCACGACGCCGTCGGCCTGCGGCGGGTCCGGCTCGCCACGTACCAGGCGATCTCCGGCGCCGGCTCGCGGCGGATCGCCGAGCTCGAGGCGACGCCGTCCGTCGAGGCCGACCTGACGATGAAGGACTGGACCCTCGACGGCGAGGAGCTCGACGAGGAGGCGAAGATCCGCGCCGAGACGCGGAAGATCCTCGAGCTCCCCGACCTGCCGGTGAGCGCGACGTGCGTGCGCGTGCCGGTGCTGGTCGGCCATTCCGAGTCGGTGTGGGTCGAGACGGAGGAGCCGCTTGCGCCCGAGCAGGCGCGCGAGCTGCTGGCCGAAGCGCCCTCGGTGCGCCTCGAGGAGTTCCCCACTCCCGGCGCGGCGGCGGGAGGCGACGAGGTGCTGGTCGGCCGGATCCGGCGCGACCGGGCCGCCGCCGAGGAGGGGCTCGCGCTCTTCCTCGTCTGCGACAACCTGCGCAAGGGCGCCGCGCTGAACGCGATCCAGATCGCCGAGCTCCTGCTGGCGCGCCAGCCAGCGGTCGCCTGAGCCTCGTCGACGACATCCGCACCGCCAACGAGCGGTACGCCGCGTCGTTCTCGCTCGGCAATCTGCCCGCGGAGCCGGCCCGGAAGCTCGCCGTCCTCACTTGCATGGACGCCCGGATCGACGTCTACAAGACCCTCGGGCTCGAGCCGGGCGACGCGCACGTGATCCGGAACGCGGGCGGCCTCGCGACCCAAGACACGCTGCGATCACTCGTCGTCTCGAGCGCCATGCTCGGAACCGAGGCAGCGGTCGTGATCGGGCACACGGACTGCGGCATGACGAGGTTCTCGAACCCCGAGCTCCGCGATCGCCTGCGCCGGCAGGGGATCGACGCCGGCGACATGGACTTCCTGCCGTTCTCCTATGTCGACTCGCAGGTGGTCGAGAGCGTCAAGCGCCTCCGGGACTCGCGGCTCCTGCCGTCGAGCTTCGCCGTCCACGGCTTCGTCTACGAGGTGAAGACGGGCCGGTTGCGGCTAGTGGCCTAGCGCGCGGAGGTACCTCTCCGCCGACCGGCGGACGGCGGCCTTCCCGTCGGCGCGCACGACCGCGTCCCACCAGGCGCCGTAGATCCGGTCGAACTCGTACGGCTCCAGCGCGGCGACGATCCGGCGGATCGCCTCGGCCGGCAGCGGGATCAGGTTCGGGTAGCTGTACATGAAGCTCACCCAGCGCCGATCCTGGACGACCTGGACGATGTCGCCCGAGAGGAGCGCGTCGCCGGCCGCCCAGTGCAGGACGGTGCCGCCCTCGAAGTGGCCGCCGAGGCGGAGAAGCGTCAGGCCCTCGCCGAGCTCGCGCGTCTCGCCGTCCCAGAATTCGATCCGCTCGTCGGGCCGCATGACCCACTCGCGGTCGGCCGCGTGCAGGTGGACGGGTGCGTCGAAGGCCCGCGCCCACTCGACCATCGACGAGTAGTAGTGCGGGTGGGAGATCGCGATCGCGGCGATCCCGCCGAGCTCCTCGACGCGCGCGCCGAGCTCGTCGTCGAGGAGCGAGATGCAGTCCCAGAGGACGTTGCCGCCCGCGCCCGGCGCCTGGACGAGGAGCGCGCGCTGGCCGATCGCGAAGCTCGGCTCGCAGCCGATCCCGACGAGACCGGGCGCCTCCTCGCGAATCTCGGCCCGGTGGTCGCGCCGGAGCTCGTCGAGCGTCGTCCACCGCTGACCGTCGCGGCCGACGTACTGCCGCTCGTCCTCGCAGATCGGGCAGCGCGGCGGCGGCTCGGCGCTCTCGGCGAACTGGCTCCCGCAGGTGACGCAGATGAAATGCGGCAAATCAGGCGCCTGAGGGACGCTCGCGGCGCTTCGCTTCGAGGAGCTGGATCAGCTCTCGCACGTCCTGCCGAATCTCGCGGATCGCTGCAATGACTCTTTCGCGCTCTTCGGGAGTCCAGTCCTTCTTAGCCATTGCCACACGAAGGATGTTCTCCCGGCTTATCTGGCTGCAAGATCACCTCTCGACTAGGGGCGCTGCGGCACGGGCGCCGGGGCGAACGCCTCCTTGACGACCCGCAGCACCTTCTCGCGCTTCCCTTCGACGACCGGCTGGAGGCCGCCGAGCTCGAGGCGCGCCAGCTCGACCCGGCCCTGCGCCCGCACGGTCAGGAAGCCGAAGTCGGAGAGGAAGCCGCGCGGGAAGATCGTCTTGTGGACGTAGAAGCGCTCGTAGTTCGGCTCGCCCTCCGGGTACCGGTACGCGAAGGTCTCGAGCGCCCGCGCGCCCTTGTCCTTCGCGTCGCCGATCGCCGCCAGGAAGAGCGACTGCATCACCCAGGGCGTCGCCGGATCGACGAGGTACGCGCACGTCACGAGCACAGCGTCGTCGGAGGGCGGGCCCGCCGGCAGCTCGGCCGCGCGCGGGAAGAGCGACGACGGCCCGTACTGCATCGAGCCGAGCAGCCGGCGGTCGTCGTCGTAGTACACCGTCCCCCACGCGCCCCACTCGTCCTCGGCGCGCTCGATCCACTTGTCCTTGCTCAGGCTGCGCCCGGGCCGCGCCTGCCACCAGATGCAGTCGTGGCAGACGGAGGGCGCCGTCGGGAGCGTCGCCCCCGTCAACCCCGCCACGTGCGTCGCCATCAGACGGGAGCGGCGATCTCGTCGACGACGACGTCCACCGCCTCCGGCTCGACGTCCGCCATCCGGCCGAGGTAGTCGCGGACGCGGCGCTGCACCTCGCGGCCCACCTCGGGAAGCGATGCCCCCCACTCCGCCTCGAGGTGGATCTCGATCCGCACGGAGCCGTTCTCGCCCAGGACGCGCACGCCGCGATGGCGGTGGAGGTGGCTCTCGACGAGGCCGTGAACGCCCTCGACCTCGCGCGCCGCGTCGGCGGCGTAGCGGGCGAGAATGTCGCTCGAGATCGACATCTACGCCGATTGTAGGTTCAGCTCGGTCGCTTCCGGCCGCGCCGCGAAGCGGAAGGGAACGAAAGTCGTGCCGAGGCCGGGCGAGACGTGCAACGTCCCGGCCGGCCGAACGTAGAGGCCCTCGAAGTAGCCCGGCCGCAAGTGTGCAAGCCGGAGCTTGCCGAAGCCGTACGGAATCGTGATCTGGCCGGAATGGAGATGGCCGGAGAGGACGAGGTGGTAGGCGCCCTCCGGCAGCCGGTCGATCACGCCCGGGTAATGGCAGAGCAGGATGCGGAAGTCCGCCTCCGGATCGACGAGCTCCTCCGGGCGAGCCATCCGGCACCAGTAGCTGCGCGGGTCGACGCCGGCGATCTGCACCTTCGCGCCGCGGAGGTCGATCGTCCGGGAGTCGTCGGCGAGGAGCGTCGCCGGCCCGAGCTCCTCGAGCGGCGACTCCCGCGCGAACGGGTCGCGGCTGTCGCCGTAGTCGTGGTTGCCGAGCACGGCGTAGCAGCGCGGGCCTAGGCGGGCGGCGAGCTCACGCAGGCGCGGCTCCCCGCGCGGGCGCGAGAGGAGGTCGCCGCTCACGCAGACGAGGTCGGGCCGGCGAGAGGCGACCCAGCCGACGGCGCGCTCGACCGCCCGGGCTCCGCGCGACGGCACGCCCAGGTGGAAGTCCGAGAGGTGCGCGATGCGCAGTCCCTCGAGCTCCGACGGAAGCCCGCGCACCGGCGCCTCGAGCCTCCGCAGCCGCACCCACCCCGCCTCGAAGTGGCCCCAAGCGAGGGCCGCTCCGGCCACTCCGGCGAGGCTCCCGACGACGCCGCGCGCCTTCATTGGTATTCCGGCACGCCGGCCCCGCAGGGCCGACGCGCCGGAAACCGCCCCTCCGGAAAAGGTGAGATGCCGCCCCCGACGGAAACTTGCGCCGTGCCGCTCAGACTTCGAGCTTCTCGACCACCGGCTGCACGGAGACGACGTGCCGCTTGAACTTGAGCTCGTCCTCCTCGAGCCCGGCGGCGACGCCGACGAGCTGCGCCAGGTGCAGGATGGGCATCGCGAAGTCGCGGCCCGTCGCCTTGCGCAGCTTCGACTGCCAGGCGTCGAGCGAGAGGTGGCAGAGCGGGCACGGCGTGACCATCGCGTCGGCGCCCGCCTCGACCGCCTGCTCGATCGGCTGGATCAGCTCGCCGAGCGCGACCTCCTCGCGCGCCTGGATGATCGGGAAGCCGCAGCACTTGACCTTCGCCGGGTAGTCGATCGCCTCGCCGCCGCAGGCCTCGATGATCCGCTCGAGCGACCAGGGCCGGTCGGGATCCTCGAAGCCGAGGAGCTTCGACGGGCGCAGGATCTGGCACCCGTAGAAGGGCGCGACGCGGAGCCCCTTCAGACCCTTGTGCGCGGCCTGCTTCAGCAGCTCGTAGCCCTCGCCGTCCGCGATCTCCCAGAGCAGGTGGCGCACGTCGACGCCGCCGCTGTAGCGCGGGACTCCGACCGCCTGGAGGTTCTGGTTCACGCGCTCGAGGAGCTCCTCGTCGTTTCGGAGCTGCACGTTCGCCTGGCGCAGGTTCAGCGTGCAGACGTTGCAGATCGTGAGCAACGTGTCCGCGCCGGTCTCCTCCGCATAGGCCAGGATCCGCGCGTTCAGGTGCAGGTAGTAGTCCGGCTCGGCCTCGTGGATGTCGCCGGCCCCGCAGCAGGTGACGGTCTCCAGGGGGACGAGCTCGAGCCCGACCATCGGCGCAAGCGCGGTCGTCGAAGTGTCGAGCTCCTTGGCCGAGAGCGACGCGAGGCAGCCGCGGTAGTAAGCGACGCGGCGCATCAGCCCTCCCCTCGCACCGGCTTCTCGCCCGGCGACACCTCGGGAGCATCACGACTGGCGGCCGCGTGGTCCGGGTCGTCGTGCCGCGCGTAGCGGGCGATCGCGCGCTCCCCCTGGACGATCCCGGCCGCACCGTCCCGCCCCTGAAGCTTCACGAGGTCGTAGAGCCGCCGCGCCTCGTCGACGTTCTCCGCCACGTGCGGCGGCACCGGCGGCGGGACTTTCCCGTGCCGGGCGAGGTCGATCGCGAACCTCGTCTGCTTGATCGCCGAGATGACGCCCTGCGTCTTCGGGACGAGCTCGGTCTCGCGCAGCCAGCCCGTCGTCTTCGCCGAGTTGACGAACCACTTCGCGTGCTTCGCGCCCATGTCGCGGTCGATTCCGAGCCGGATCGACTCGGCGCCGAGCTTGGCGATCGCGTCGCGCGGGTCGACGCCCTTGGGACAGCGCTCGGTGCAGAAGTAGCAGCGTGTGCAGTCCCAGATCCCGTGCTCGGAGTTGTAGGTCTCGAGCCGCTCGACGGCGGCCTGGTCGCGCGGGTCGCCGACGAAGCGGAAGCCCTTCGCGAGCGCCTGCGGCCCGAGGAACTCGGGGTCGGACTCCATCGAGTTGCACTCCGAGACGCAGCAGCCGCAGTTGATGCAGAGCGACTCCTTGTGGATCGCGTTCATCCGCTGCTGCGAGACGATCCGCTCCTTCTCGGGAGCCTCGTCGTAGCCGGGGTCGAGCCACGGCTTCATGGCGAGGAACTTCTCCCAGAAGGGCGCCATGTCGACGACGAGGTCCTTCACGATCGGCAGGTTGCCCATCGCCGAGATCACCGGGACGTGGCCGGCGTCGACGATCGGCTTCATGCGCTCCTTGCAGGCGAGGATCGCGCGGCCGTCCATGCGCATCCCACACGAGCCGCAGATCATCATCCGGCAACTCTTGCGATAGGCGAGCGTGCCGTCGACCTTGTCCTTGATCAGGTCGAGGACGTCGAGCAGGCACGCCCACTCGGGCGCGTCGACCTCGTAGGTCTCGAGGCTCCGCTCGCCGGTCTCGCCGTCGACCCGCCAGATCTTGATCGCGACCTGCATCGTCCGTAGCTCGGCATGGATTGCGGCTTCGGTCACCCTCTCACCTCAAAACGTCGCGGATGTCTACGGTCTGGTCGGAGGACGGTGGCTCCACCGTCCTGGTCGGTCCGAAGCCGCCGAGCACGTACGAGAACCTGCCCGACTTCGTGGGATCCGGCGACGACACGGTAAAGGTGATCTTGCGGAGCTCGCCCTTCCGGTCGATCCACGCGTTCATGGGCAGCTGTTTCACGCCCATCTGGTCGGCCAGCTTTTCCTTCTCGAGGTCGACGGTCGTGCGGTATTCCGTCGTCGGGATGCCGAGGACCGTCGCTCGTCCGACCTTGACGGTGTGTCCGGCGGCGCGAAGCGCCTTCAGCGGCTGCTTCAGGTTTTCCTGCGCCGCATTGTCGAACGACCCGAGGCCGGCGTCCTTCAGGTCTTTCTCGCTGATCTTTATCCACGTCTTGCCGTCCGGGAGCTTCGAGGCGAACGCTTTGCTCCTCATGTAGAGCGTCGAGCCGTCGAAGACCGCGCTCGCTCGAAACTCCGGCTTGCCTCCCTGGAAGAAGACGTAGGACATGCGCCCGGAGTCGTCCGCGTTGTTCGTGAACCCCCGCATGGTGAAGTCGATGTAATCCCCCGAACGCGTGCCGCCTTCGAGATGCAACGTGAAGCGGACGCTCCCCTGCTTCGCGGTCTTCTCGGCCGCACTCGCTACGGGATCGAGCGAAAGCGCGCCTCCACCCCCGCCGCAGGCGGCGAGCACGAGCGCCATCGGGACGAGTACGAGATACCTGCCCATCAGTACTTCCTCTCCTGCGGCTGCCACTTCGTGACCGTGACCGGCTTCCAACCCAGCCTCGGCGCGCCGTCCTCCCAGGTGACGAGGGTGTGCCGCATGTAGCTCTCGTCGTCGCGGTCCGGGTAGTCGTACGGCCGCGCGTGGGCGCCGCGGCTCTCCTTGCGGGCGAGGCCGCAGACGACCATGCAGTCGGCGAGCTCGAGCAGGAACCCGAGCTCGAGCGCCTGCGTGAGGTCGTTGTTGAACACCGAGCCCTTGTCCTCGACGACCACGCGCTCGTAGCGCTCGCGGAGCGAGGTGACGATCTCGCCCTGCTGCTCCATCTGCTCCTCGCGGCGGAAGACGCCGAAGTTCTCGTGCATCGTCGAGGCGAGCTCGTCGCGGATCGCCCACGGCCGCTCGCCGCGCTCGCGGTCGAGGAGCGCGCGCAGCTCGCGGTCGGCGTCGGCCTCGACCGACGGCGGAACCTCGACCGTCGTGTGCGAGAGCGCCCAGTCGGCGGCGTGCGCGCCCGAGCGCTTGCCGAACGTGATCGTCTCCATCAGCGCGTTTCCGCCGAGGCGGTTCGCGCCGTGGACGGAGACGCAGGCGCACTCGCCGGCCGCGTACAGGCCGGTGACGAGCGTCTGGCCCCAGACGTCGGTGTCGACGCCGCCCATGTGGTAGTGCGCGCCCGGCCGGACGGGGATCGGCTCGTGGATCGGGTCGACGCCGGCGAAGACCATCGAGAGCTCGCGCGTCCCGTGCAGCCGCTCGTGGATCTTCTCCGCGCCGAGGTGGCGCAGGTCGAGGAGGACGTTGCCGTCGACGCCGCGGCCCTCGTCGATCTCCGTCTGCTCGGCGCGCGAGATGACGTCGCGGGAGGCGAGCTCCATCGCGTTCGGCGCGTAGCGCTTCAGGAACCGGTCGCCCTCCGAGTTCAGCAGGTACGCGCCCTCGCCGCGGCAGCCCTCGGTGATGAGCACACCGGTCGGCGAGAGTGTCGTCGGGTGGAACTGCATCATCTCCATGTCCTTCAGCGGCACGCCGACGCGGAGCGCCATCGAGATCCCGTCGCCGGTGCAGGCGTACGCGTTCGTCGTCCCCGTGTAGAGCCGGCCGGCGCCGCCGGTGGCGAGGATGACCGTCTTCGCGCCGATCGTCTTCAGGCCCCCGTCGAGGAGGTCCCAGCAGATGACGCCCTGGCAGCGGTCGTCGTTCAGGACGAGCTTCCAGGCGAAGAACTCCTCGTAGACCTGGAGCTGCCGCTTCACGACTTGCTCGTAGAGGACCTGGACGAGGACATGGCCGGTGATGTCGGCGGCGTAGGCCGTGCGCGGCGCGCCGGCCGCCCCGAACGGGCGCTGTGCGATCCGGCCGTCGTCGGTGCGCGAGAAGACCGCGCCCCAGTGCTCGAGCTGGTAGACGTCGCCGGGCGCCTCGTCGCAGAGGATCTGGATCGCGTCCTGGTCGCCGAGGTAGTCCGAGCCCTTGACGGTGTCGAAGGCGTGGATCTCCGGGTTGTCCTCGGAGGCGTTCCCGAGCGCCGCGTTGATGCCGCCCTCGGCAGCGCCGGAGTGGCTGCGCGTCGGGTGGATCTTGGAGATGAGCGCGACGTCGGCGCCCTGGTCGTTCGCCTCGATGGCCGCGCGCATGCCCGCGCAGCCCGCCCCGACGACCAGCACGTCGTGCGTCGCTTCCACCACCTCGGACGGTATAGGAAGCGTCGCCTGCCACGTTGACGCATCCGCGCCTGCGTGAGAGGGTCGGGCGGCTCGTGCAGCGGGGTCGCTTGATGCGTGCCGTCCTCGTCGCGACGGTGTTGGTCACGGCGGGCGTCTCGGCCCGCGGTGCAGCGGCGGCCTCACCGCAGGCGGTGGCGTCGTGGGCCGCGCCGCGCCTGAACGCCTACTGGAGCTTCGAGCTCGCGAAGGAGGGGCTCACCTACCGGAACCCGCCGTACTACTACTGGTACAACCGCCCCGGCTACGGGTGGCTGCGCACGCCGCGGCGGTGCGACATCTACCGCAAGCGCGACGGCCTGATCTGGGCCGGCTTCTCGCGCGAGTACGCGCCGAACTCCTTCTACTGCTCCGACAACGACACCTTCTACTTCGACTGGCAGCTCTGGAAGACGCTGCGCCGCGGGGCGGCGATCGTCGTCGCGGCGCACGAATGGGGGCACCACGTCCAACACCTGCTCGGCTGGCCGGAACGCGAGCGCGCCACTCGGCACCTGTACGCGAACTACGAGCTGATGGCCGACTGCTACGCCGGCGCCTTCGTCCGGCACGAGCGCGACCTCGGCGAGCTGAGCGCGGCCACCGCCGGCGAGGCCCTCGGGCTCCTCGAGAGCTTCGGCGACGTCGAGCGGATCCCATGGTCGCAGGCGCGGAGCCACGGCAGCCGCGCCGACCGGCGCCGCTGGTTCTTGCGGGGCTACACCACGGGCGACCCGCAGGCCTGCGCGAAGCTCTTCGGCCGAGCCTGATGGCCGAGATCGAGGGCGCGACGGCCGAGCAGCGCGCCTTGCTCGAGGACCTTCTCGCCGGGATGCCGAGCACGCGGATCGAGGCGTTCCGGATCGAGCCCTGGGATCCCGTCGACTGGGACGAGCTCGCCTCGCTGGGGGTTGCGCGCGGCGATCCACGCCATGCGCGGCCGACCGGCGTCGCGCTGATCGCGACCCGTCCCGTCGACGTCGACGTGCGCGGCGAGTGGGAGAACGAGTTGCTCGGGATCGCGTTCCGCGACCGCTCGGCGAACCTGGGGCTTCCACCCGTGCTCGCCGCGGGGCATCGGCACGCTCGCGGCCCGCTCGAGTGGAAGGAGTCGAAGGCGCCGCTGCCGGCCGAAGACGTACCCCGCCTCGAGGCCGACTTTCGAGCAGCCGCCGACGCGGCGGACGCACGCGTCGCCTCGGTCGAGATCTTCCGCGTCGCCGGGCACGCCCTCGCCGCGACGATCGAGGTGCGACCTCGCCTGCTGCGACCCGTTCTACCGGACGACGGTCATGGGCCCGCCCCAGCCGCTTTGCCCGATCTTGGGCGCGGCCTAGACGCGAGGCCCGGCGGCGAGCGTCTCGGTGCTCGCGTCGTCCGCGTACTTCTCGAAGTTGTCGCGGAACATGCGGGCGAGCTCGCGGGCCTTGCGGTCGTAGGCGTCCGGATCGGCCCACGTCGAGCGCGGATCGAGGAGGTGCGAGTCGACCGCGGGCACCTCGACCGGAACCTCGAAGCCGAAGATCGGGTCGGTCCGGTACTCGACCGACTCCAAAGCGCCCGACAAGGCGGCATGGAGCAGTGCGCGGGTCGCCTCGATCGGCATCCGCTCGCCCTCGCCGAAGGCCCCGCCCGTCCAGCCGGTGTTCACGAGCCAGACGCGCGAGCCGTGCTCGACGAGCTTCTCGCCGAGCATGCGCGCGTACACGACCGGCGGGTGCAGCAGGAAGGGCGCCGCGAAGCACGCCGAGAAGGTCGCCTGCGGCTCGCTGACGCCGATCTCCGTCCCGGCCACCTTCGCCGTGTAGCCGGAGACGAAGTAGAACATCGCCTGGGGCTTCGTCAGCCGCGCGATCGGCGGCAGGATCCCGAACGCGTCCGCCGTGAGCATGACCACCGCGGACGGGTGTCCGGCCCGCTTCTCGGGCAGTACGTTCGAGATCTGCTCGAGCTTGTAGGCGGCCCGCGTGTTCTCGGTTTTCGAGGCGTCGTCGAGGTCGAGGACGCCGTCCTCGTCGGCGACGACGTTCTCGAGCACCGTGCCGAAGGTGTGCGTCGTGCGGTAGATGTCCGGCTCCGCGACCGGCGAGAGGCGGATCACCTTTGCGTAGCAGCCGCCCTCGATGTTGAAGATCCCGGAGCTCCCCCAGCCGTGCTCGTCGTCGCCGATCAGCCGCCGCGACGGGTCGGCGGAGAGCGTCGTCTTGCCCGTTCCGGAGAGGCCGAAGAAGATCGCGACCTTGCCGTCGTCGCCGACGTTGGCCGAGCAGTGCATCGGCACGACGCCGTCGAGCGGCAGCCGGTCGTTCATCAGCGTGAAGATCGACTTCTTGATCTCGCCCGCGTACTCGGTGCCGCCGATGACGACCTCGCCGCGGGTCGGGTGCAGCAGGACGAAGGTGGAGCTGCGCGTGCCGTCGACCGCGGGATCGGCCTCGACGGCGGGCGTGTGCAGGACGAGCGCCTGTGGCTCGAAGGCCTCGAGCTCGTCCGCGTCGGGATCGATGAAGAGCGTCTTCGCGAAGAGGGCGTGCCACGGGCTGTAGGTGACGACGCGGACGCCGAGCCGGTGCGCGGGATCGGCTCCCGCGAAGGCGTCGACGACGAAGAGGTCGCGCAGCTCGAGGTAGGCGACGACCTTGTCGCGGAGACGTTGGAAGCGCGCCTCGTCGATCGCCTGGTTCACGCTTCCCCACCAGATCCGCTCCTCCGAGTCGGGCTCGCGGACGACGAACTTGTCCTTCGGCGAGCGGCCGGTGTGCCGGCCGGTGTCGACGACGAGCGGCCCGCCCTCGGCAAGGCGCGCCTCGCCGCGCGCGATCGCGTGGGTGTAGAGCGTCGAGGCGGTCGGGTGCCAGAAGACGCGGGCGCCAGGATGGATGCCGTGGGCCTCGAGCCCGTGGTCGTCGTCGATCCGGTCGCGGTCCTCGACGCTGGTCGTGGTCGCCATGCGCGTCCTTTCCTGGCGGGAAGCAGAACGACCGGCGCGGTGGCCCCGCCGGTCTGGCTGCCCCGTATCGTAGTCGGACGAGCGAGGGGATCGCCCGGTCGAAGCGAATGCGCGCTCGATGGACACGCGCAAGGCGATCGACCGCTTCCTCGCCTCGCCGTCGCTCGCGGAGGCGACGCGGCGCTCCTACCGCTTCGACCTGGAGCCCTTCGCGGACTGGCTCGAGGCCCGCAAGCTCACGCTGGACGACGTCGACGTGCGGGTGCTCTCCGAGTACGTGACGGAGCTCGGGCGCGGCCGTCCGCGCCGCGCGCCCGCGACGATCGCGCGCAAGGTGTCGTCGGTCCGCTCCCTGCTCCGCTTCGCGCTCGGGACGGCACGGGTTCCGGACGCGCCGCTCGCGCCGCGCCGCTCACGCCGCCTGCCGGTCGCGCCCCGCGCCGAGGAGGTCGAGACCGTCCTCGACGCCTTCGACGACGCGGAGCCACTACCGCTCCGCAACCGCGCCCTCCTCGAGCTCGTCTACTCAGCCGGCCTGCGGAGCCGCGAGGCGGTCGACCTCGACCTCGCCGACGTCGACTTCGAGCAGGAGGCGGTCCACGTGCGCGGCAAGGGCGGCAAGGAGCGGGTCGTGCCGCTCGGCGAGGAGGCGGCGCACTGGCTCGCCCGCTACCTGCGCGAGGCGCGGCCGGAGCTCGTCCGCGGCGCGCAGAACGCGCTCTTCGTCTCGGTCCGCGGCGCGCGGCTCGACACGAGCACGCTGCGCCGGATCGCGCCGCATCCGCACCGGCTGCGCCACGCCTTCGCCACGCACCTCGTGGAGGGCGGCGCCGACCTCCGGACGGTCCAGGAGCTCCTCGGCCACAGCTCGCTCTCGACCACGCAGATCTACGCCCACGTCGACGGCAAGCGGCTGCGCAAGGTCTACGACCGCGCGCACCCTCGCGCTCACCAGCAGTGAAAGGCTGAGACGACGAAGGCGTAGAGGACGATCACCGCCGCCAGCAAGCCCGCGGCTGCACCGACGACGCCGCGCGAGATCGCTGCTCCACGCTCTCCCGCCCTGCCGAGGCGGACGCCGTCGACAAGCGCGCGGAGGACGGCCGCGAGGTCCCGGCGCCGCACCGCTGGCCGCTCTTCCACACTGCGAGGATCAGCACCGGCGCCCCTGCGCAGCTCGCGAGCCCGAAGACGCGCCACGGAGAGACGCGGAAGAACGTCGCGCCCGCTGCGACGGCGACCGCCCCGAGCCCCAGGAGCAGTGCGATCGTCTGCAGGCTCATCCCGCTCTAGTCGAGACAGTGGGCGACCGCAGCGAGGGCCGCGAAGAAGACGACGGCCACGTCGGCAGCGCTCGCGAGCGGACACCCGATGCAGCGTGCGATCGCCGCGTCCTGGTCGCCGGCCCTGCCGCGCCGAATGCCGTCGGCCACGCCGCCCAGCGCCGCCGCGCCGTACAGCGTCAGGCTCGACGCGATGACGACGTCGAAGAGCCCATAGCCGGAGTCCGACGCCCCGCAGCGCGCACCGGCGACCTGCATCGCGAGCAAGACCTCGGCGGCTGTCCCGATGCCGGCCAGTCCGAGGATCCGCCAGGGCGAGATGCCGAGCACCGTGGCGACCGAGGCCATGGCGACCGCGCCGCCCCCCATCAGCCAGACCACTACTTGATCCGTCATCTAGGGCCTCCCTTGTATCGCATACTTGCTATATGCCATAGCAGTAGTGCTATGTCAAGCGGGAGGTTTTCAGCGCTCGCCGTGCAACACCGCACCCGTGGACCCGGAGGTCGAAGGCTTTCTCGCGCTGCTCGCGGCGCGGCGGGCCCCCCGCACCGTCGAGGCCTACCGGCGCGACCTCACCGCCGTCGGGACCTGGCTCGGGAAGCCGGTGGGTCAGGCGAGCACGGAGGACCTGGAGCGGTACTTGGCCGAGCTCCGCTCGGCCGGGCTCGCGCCGACGACGATCGCCCGCCGCGCCGCCGCCCTGCGCTCCTTCTTTCGCCACCAGACGCTCCTCGGCGCACGCGCGGACAACCCGGCCGCCGAGCTCGACCTGCCGCGCCGCTCCCGGCGGCTCCCGCGCACGCTCTCACCGGCGGAGGCCGAGCGGCTCGTCGAGGCAGCCGCCGGCGCGCAACCGCGCGACCTCCGCGACCGTGCCCTCGCTGAGCTCCTCTACGGCGCGGGTCTCCGCGTCTCGGAGGCGATGTCGCTCGAGCGCGGCGGCGTCGACCTCGAGCACCGGCTCGTCCGCTGCCTCGGCAAGGGCGACAAGGAGCGGGTCGTCCCCATCGGACGCCAGGCGGCCGAGGCGCTGCGCCGCTACCTCGCGCGCGGCCGGCCGTTCCTCGACCGGCGCCACCGGCCCGAGCTCTTCCTGAACGCGAAGGGCGGGCCGCTGACACGCGCGGGCGCGTTCCTGATCCTCCGGCGCCTCGCTGCGCGGGCCGGGCTCGAGCCGGAGCGCATCCATCCGCATCTGCTCCGCCACTCGTTCGCCACGCACCTGCTCGAGAACGGCGCCGACCTGCGCAGCGTGCAGGAGATGCTCGGCCATGCCGACCTCTCGACCACCGAGCTCTACACCCACGTATCCGACCGGCGGCGGCGCGAGTTGTACTACCGCGCGCACCCCCACGCGCGTCGGCGGGTTTCACGAGCCGCCGACCGAGCACCAGAGAACGAGACGGATGCAAGCGCTTGACCCACACATCGCAGTCCTCCTCGCGACCTCGAGCGGCGTCGGCTTCCTGATGGCCTTTGCGGGCGTCGGCAAGAGCGCCCTCGAGTGGCGCCAGCGGCGGCGCACCTGCCCGTCCTGCGGACGCCGCCTCGAGCGAGGCGCGTGCCTGTGCTCTCGTAGCTAACGAGGACCGGCGCGTTTCTTGAGCGTCGCGGCGACGCGCGCCGCGACGGCCTTCAGCTCCTGCTCCTCCTCGTCCGACTCGGCGAGGCCGCGCAGGATGAGGATCGTGTCGCGCTGCGGCGAGCCGTTCCGAAGCGCCACCATGGCGAGCCGCCGCACCGCCTGGTTCGGATCGCGCGTCGCGAGCGCGTGGAGCGTCGGCCGGACAGCGTTCACGACGCCCGGGTGCTCGCGCGAGAGGAGCTCGAGCGAGACGAGCGCCGAGCCGCGGCAGGCCGGGCTCTCGTCCTCGAGGCCCCGGCGCAGGAGCTCGAGCTTCTGCCGGTAGCGGAACTGGCCGACCGCGCGGTACGCGACCGCACGCTCGCGGAAGTCCGCGCTCCGCGCCGCCGCCTCCAGCTCGTCGTCCCACTCCGCCCGGAGCTGGGCGAGCTCCCGCTCGGCGCCGCGCTGCGCGAGCTCGTCGGCCTGGACGGCCGCCTCGGCGAGTGTCACGGCCTCGCCGCGACCGGGTACTCGCGGGACTCAGGCCCGATGTAGTCCGCCGCCGGCCGGATGATCTTGTTGTTCGCGTGCTGCTCGAGCACGTGCGCGGTCTGCCCGGCGACGCGGCTGCACTCGAAGAGCGGCGTGAACAGGTCCTCCGGGATGCCGAGGTACCGGTAGAGCGGCCCCGACCAGAGGTCGACGTTCGGGTGCAGGCCCTTCTGCTCCCGGGCGGCTAGCTCGGTGGCGTCGGTGCGCGCGAACCAATTGGGCTCGCCGCCGTCCTGCGCGAGCTCCCCCGCGAGCCGCTTCAGAATTCGCGCCCGCGGGTCGGTGGTCGTGTACACCGGATGGCCGAAGCCGAAGAGCGTCTGCCTCGCCGCGAGGCGCTCGCGCACGCCCTCGGGGATCTGCTCAAGCGGGCCGAACCCGGCGATCATGTGCATCGCGGCCTCGTTCGCGCCACCGTGCGTCGGGCCCTTGAGGGCGCAGATCGCGGCGACGATCGCCGAGTGCAGGTCGGCGCCCGTGCCCGCGACGACGCGCGCCGCGAACGTCGACGCGTTCAGCTCGTGCTCGGCGTGCAGGATCATCGCCACCTCGAACGCGCGCGCCTCCGCCTCGGTCGGCGTCCGGCCGCGCAGCATGGTGAGGAAGTTCTCGGCGTACGGGAGCGTCGGATCGGGCGGGATCGGCTCCTCGTCCGAGCGCAGCCGGTGGTGCCGCGCGACGATCGTCGGGAGCTGCGCGATCAGCCGCGCGGCCTTCTGCCGGTCGTTCGCGCGATCGATCGCCGCCTCGGCCGGCTCGTAGAAGGAGAGCTGCGAGACCGCCGTCCGCAGCATCTCCATCGGCGTCGCGTCGTGCGCGTTGCCGTCGATCACCGCCTTGACGGGCCGCGGCAGCTCGCGCTCGGCGAGCTCCTCCTCGAAGACGGCGAACTCGTCGGCGTCCGGCAGGTCGCCCTCGAGGAGGAGGTACGCGACCTCCTCGTAGCTCGCGCGCTCGGCGAGGTCGGCGATGTCGTAGCCGCGGTAGCGGAGGATCCCGCGCTCGGCGTCGATCGAGCAGAGCTCGGTCTGCGCCACGACGACACCCGACAGCTGCACCGACTTCTTGGGAGGCACGATCGGACCTTAGGCGCTTACGGCGGCGAGCGAGCGCTCGGTCGGACCGACGTAGCGCGCGGACGGGCGGAAGAGCCTGCCCGTTCGCTTCTGCTCGAGGATGTGGGCCGACCAGCCGGCCACGCGCGAGCAGGCGAACATGGCCGGGACGAGCGGCGGGGGGATCTCCGCCACGTCGAGGACGATGGCCGAGTAGTACTCGACGTTCGTCGCGAGCACGCGGTCGGGCGAGCGCTCCTGGAGCGCCTTGAGCGCCACCGCCTCGAGCTCCTCCGCGACCTCGACGTTCGGCGCGCCGAGCTCCTTTGCCGTCCGCTTGAGCAGCCGCGAGCGCGGGTCCTCGGCGCGGTAGACCCGGTGGCCGAAGCCCATGATCCGCTTCCGGCTCGCCAGCGTGTCGCGGACCCACCGCTCCGGGTCGCCCATGCGCGCGACCTCCTCCAGCATCGGCTTGACGTACGCGGGCGCGCCGCCGTGCAGCGGCCCGGTGAGCGCGCCGACCGCCGAGGAGAGCGCGGCGCCGCAGTCGGCGCCGGTGGAGGCCACGATCCGCGCCGTGAACGTGGAGGCGTTGAGGCCGTGCTCGGCGGTGCAGATCCAGTACGTGTCGATCGCCTGGACGTGCCGCGGGTCGGCCTCGCCGCGCCAGCGGAGCAGGAACTTCTCGGCGACGGTCTTCCCCTGCCCGACGACGTCGTCCGGCGCGGGCTCGCGCCCGTCCGCCACGGCCGCCGAGCGCGCGACGATGCCCATCATCTGCGCGGAGAGGCGCCCCAGGTCCTCGCGCGCCTCCTCGTCGGAGATCTCGTTGAGCTTGCCGAGGTTCCACTCACCGGCGAGGCGCGCGGTCTCGGCCTGGAGGTCGGAGGGCGCGTTGCCGGTGAGTCGCGCCGGCTCGTAGGGCTCCGGGTCGGGCATCTTCGAGCTCAGGTCGTCGTCGACGAGGAGGCCCCACACGTTCTCGTACGGGTAGTGGCCGACGAGCTCCTCGATGTCGATCCCGCGGTAGCGGAGCGAGCCGCCCTCCCGATCCGGCTCGGCGATCTCGGTCTCCACGGCGATGACGCCTTCGAGACCCGGCTTGAAGTCGCTCATCGGGCTGGAATGTATCTGTAAGGTGCCGTCCTCGGATGGCCCACCGCGTGACCCTGATCCCCGGTGACGGCACCGGGCCCGAGCTGACGGAGGCGACGCGCCGCGTCCTCGAGGCGACCGGCGTCGAGTTCGACTGGGACGTACGCTACGCGGGCACCGACGTCATGGAGGAGCACGGCGGCAACCCGCTCCCCGACGAGGTGCTCGACGCGATCCGCGAGACGGGAGTCGCGCTGAAAGGGCCGATCACGACACCGGTCGGCGGCGGGTTCCGGTCGGTGAACGTCGGGCTCCGGAAGGCGCTCGACCTCTACGCGCAGGTGCGCCCGTGCAAGAGCTACGCCGGCGTGCGCACGCGCTTTCCGGAGGTCGACCTGGTCGTCGTCAGGGAGAACACCGAAGATCTGTATGCGGGGATCGAGTTCGAGGAGGGCTCGGACGAAGCGCTCGAGCTGATCGAGTGGATCTCCAAGAAGGCTCAGGCACGAGTCCGCCGGGACTCGGGCCTGTCGATCAAGCCGATCTCGGTCTCGGGGACGCGCCGCATCGTCGAGTACGCCTTCGACTACGCGCGCCGGAACGGCCGCCGCAAGGTCACGGCCGTGCACAAGGCGAACATCATGAAGTTCTCCGACGGGCTGTACCTCCGGGTCGCGCGCGAGGTCGCGGCCGAGAACGACGACGTCGAGTTCGACGACCGCATCGTGGACAACATGTCCATGCAGCTCGTGCAGCGGCCGGAGGAGTACGACGTGCTCGTGTGCCCGAACCTCTACGGCGACGTCGTCTCCGACCTCTGCGCCGGGATGATCGGCGGGCTCGGCATGGCGCCGGGCGCGAACGTCGGCGAGGGGATCGCGGTCTTCGAGCCGACGCACGGCTCGGCGCCCAAGTACGCGGGCCAGAACAAGGTCAACCCGATGGCGCAGATGCTCTCCGGGATGCTGATGCTCCGCTACCTGGAGGAGCGCGAGGCAGCCGACCGGCTCGAGGAGGCGATCGCCGAGGTGATCCGCGAGGGCGAGAGCGTCACGTACGACATGAAGCCCTCGCGCGACGATCCCTCTGCCGTCGGCACGAGCGAGGTCGCCGACGCGATCATCGAGAAGCTCGGGGTGCGAGTGTGATCGAGCCGGAGCTCCTGCTCGGGCGGCACGAGTTCCGGCCGGACAAGGGCCGCCGGAAGGTGACAGTCGTCGGCGCTGGGAACGTGGGCGCGACGTGCGCGCAGGTGCTGGCGCTCCGCGACTACGCGGACGTCGTGCTCGTCGACATCAAGGAAGGCCTGCCGCAGGGGAAGGCGCTCGACATCGCCCACATGGGCGCGGTGCTCGGCTTCGAGCCCGCCGTGTCGGGGTCGAACGGGTACGACGAGACGGCCGGCTCGGACGTGGTCGTGATCACGGCCGGGCTGCCCCGCTCGCCGGGGATGAGCCGCGACGATCTCGTCACGACGAACGAGAAGATCGTCAAGGAGGTGACGGAGGCGGTCGTCGCGATGTCGCCCGACGCGGTGCTGGTCGTGGTCTCGAATCCGCTCGACGCGATGTGCCACGTCGCGAAGAACGTGTCCAAGTGGCCGAAGGAGCGCGTGTTCGGCATGGCTGGGATCCTCGACACGGCGCGCTTCTCGACCTTCATCGCCTGGGAGACGGGCTCGTCCGTAAAGGACGTGACCGCGATGGTGCTCGGCGGTCACGGCGACCAGATGGTGCCGGTGGTCTCGGCGACGACGGTGGGCGGCGTGCCGCTGCGCAAGCTCGTGCCCGAGGATCGGATCGCCGCGATGGTCGAGCGGACGGCGAAGGGCGGCGGCGAGATCGTCAACCTGCTCGGGACGTCGGCGTGGTACGCGCCCGGCGCGGCGGCGGCGCAGATGGTGGACGCGATCGTCCTGGACGAGAAGCGCGTGCTGCCGTGCACCGCGTACCTCGAGGGCGAGTACGGGATCGAGGGTCTGTACATGGGCGTGCCGGTGAAGCTCGGCGCGCGGGGCGTCGAGCAGGTGATCGAGCTCGAGCTCGGTGACGACGAGCGGAAGGCGCTCGACGACTCCGCCGCGGCGGTGCGCGAGGTCGTGAGCGTCCTGTCGACGTAGCGTGGAGGCGACGTGGACCTAGGGCTTCGCGGCCGCACGGCGATCGTCTGCGGCGCATCGTCCGGGATGGGCCTCGCGACCGCCGAAGCACTCGTCGAAGAAGGCGCCCAGGTCGCCATGTTCGCCCGCCGCCGCGACGTCCTCGAGCGCGAGGCGGAGCGGCTCGGCGCGCTCTCCGTCCGCGGCGACCTCACGAACCCGCGCGACCTCGAGCGTCTCGTCGAGCGCACGCTCGAGGCCTTCGGCGGCATCGACGTCCTCGTGAACAACGGCGGCGGCCCGCCGCGCGGCCCCGCGCTCGATCTCGACCCCGACGCCGTCGAGGCCGCGGTCGAGCTGCTCCTCCTCTCCGCGATCCGGCTCACGAACCTCTGCCGCCCGCACCTCGAGCGAAGCGGCCACGGACGCGTGATCAACATCGAGTCGAGCACCGTGCGCGAGCCGACCGACAACCTCGTGCTCTCGAACGCGGTCCGGCCTGGAGTGGTCGGCTGGGCGAAGACCGTCGCCCGCGAATTCGGGCCGACGGGGATCACCGTGAACACCATCGCGCCGGGTCGGATCGACACGGAGCGTCTCGCGGAGGTCTACCCCACCGGGCCCACCGAGCAGGACCTCGCCACGATCCCGCTCCGCCGGCTGGGCACGCCGCGCGAGATCGGCGACGTCATCTGCTTCCTCGCCTCCGACCAGGCCGCGTACGTGACCGGAACAGTCATCCCCGTCGACGGAGGGCTTACGCGCAGCCTGCTGTGAAGCGTCTCACCCCCGCGCGTCTCGCCGCGGCCGGGCTCCTCCTGCTCGCCGTCGTCGCGCTTGTCCTCTGGCTCGCGCCCTCCGACAGCTACATCTTCCTTCCCGACCGCGCGCACCCGGTCGCCCCGCTCGTCAGGGTGGCGGGAGGGAAGCCGCCCCGCGACGGCGGCGGGATCTACTACGTGGACGTCTTCGTCCGCAAGGCGAGCTGGCTCGAGCGGCTCTTCCCGAGCATCCGGGAAGGGGCGACGATCGTCCCCTCCTCGGTCATCCAGGCGCCCGGGGTGAGCCAGAAGGCGCAGCACACCGAGGACCTGCGGGCCATGTCCCGCTCGCAGGAGATCGCGGCGGCCGTCGCCCTGCGCGCGCTCGGCTACAAGGTCGTCGCGCAATCGACGGGCGTGCTGATCGAGGACGTGGCCCGCGACGCTCCGGCGGCCGGCAAGCTCTTCCCCACCGACGTCATCCTGAGCGTGGACAGCCGCCGCGTTCGGACGGCGAAGGAGCTCCGGGCGATCCTCGGCAGCCGGCCTGTCGGCACGACGTTCAGGATGGTCGTCCGGCGCGGCAGCGGGCTCACGAAGGTGTCCGTGAAGACGATCGCGGACCCGAGCCAGGCCGGCCGACCGATCCTCGGGATCTTCGCCGGCCAGGCCGCGTCCGTGCGACTGCCGGTGAACGTGCGGATCGACGCCGGCGACGTTGGCGGCCCGTCGGCGGGGCTCGCCTTCGCGCTCGACATCCTCGAGCAGCTCGGCCGCGACGTCGACCACGGGCACCGCGTCGCCGCGACCGGCGAGATCGAGCTCGACGGGACCGTCGGGCCGATCGGCGGCGTCGAGCAGAAGACGATCGGAGTTCGCCGCGCAGGAATCCACGTCTTCCTCGTCCCGGCTGGGGAGAACGCGGCCGAAGCCAGGAGGTATGCGCACGGGCTCCGGATCGTCCCTGTGAAGACTTTTCAACAGGCGTTGCGGGCGCTGGCAACCCTGCCCAGCGATTGACAGGAATCGGCAGTTTTCGACAGGTACGAAAGGGCCGCAAACTCCGGCCTTTTCGACATGTCCGGCTCTTGCGCGGACGCGTTCCCGCACCAAAGATGTCGCCCAGTTGTTGCGGTCGTAAGGGGAGACGAGGAGGAGTATGAGCAAGCGCAGCGCGCCGACGTGCGCCGATTGCTACTTCCGTCGAGCGGGCCTCTGTGCCCTTCCCGGCGAGGATCCCTGCCCCACCTTTCGGCAGGCGCGGGCGGGCGTGCTCACCGCCCCGCGGCAACCGCAGCTCGTTCCTCGCTCGCTTACGCGCTGACGCCGGCAGGCACGGCGGCGGCGAGCCGCTCGACGCCTTCCTCGATCTCGTCCGGCGAGACGAAGCTGAAAGCGAGGCGCGCCGAGCTCCGGCCGCCCTCGCCGCCCGGGAAGAAGTCCGCTCCCTTGACGAACGTGACCCCTGCGGCCGTGGCCCGCTCGAGCAGGTCGGCCGCGTCGACGTCGTCGGCGAGGTCGAGCCAGACGAAGTACCCGCCGCCGGGCCGGCTCCAGCCCTTGCAACCCTCTGTTGCAAGGTGCCGTTCGAGCGCCGCGAGCATCGCGTCCCGACGGGCCTGCAGGAGCCCGCGCACGCGCTCCAGGTTCGGCTCGAAGTTGCCGCGACGGAGGAACTCGAACACCGTCGCCTCGGTCAGGAACGACGGCGTGACGTACGTCGAGACGGCCATGGCCTCGAGGTCGTCCGCGAGCGCGCGCGGGAGGACGAACCAGCCCACGCGCACCCCTGGCGCGATCGTCTTCGAGAACGAGGAGGAATGGACGACGCCCTCGCCGCCCGCGAGCTCGTGCAGCGTCGGCGGCGGCTCGGCGTCGAAGCTCACGAGCCCGTAGGGATCGTCCTCGACCACGAGCAGCCCGTGCCGCCCGGCGAGCTCGAGAATGCGGCGGCGGCGCTCGAGCGGGAGCGTGCGGCCGCTCGGGTTCTGGAAGGTCGGGATCGTGTACAGGAACGCGGGCGCCGGCCCGTCGCGGAGCGCGGCCTCGAGCGCGTCGGGGTCGAGCCCCTCCTCGTCCATCGGCAGCGCGACCACCTCGGCCCCGAGGCGCGCCAAGATCCGGAGCGGCCGGTCGTAGGTCGGCGCCTCCACCAGCACGCGCCGCCCGGCCGCGAGCCGCTCGGCGAGGAAGACGAAGCCCTGGAGCGAGCCGTTCGTGACGACGACGCGCTCGGGCTCGACTCCGTACCGCTCGCCGAGCCAGGCGCGGAGCGGCGCGAAGCCGCCGCCCGGCCCGTACGACAACACCGCCGCGCCGCCCTCCTCGATCGCCGCACGCGCGCAGTCGGCGAGCTCCTCGACGGGAATGCACTCAGGCGCCGGGACGCCGCGCGCGAAGGAGATCGTCTCCACGCGCCGAGTCTAGGGGCTCAGGCGGCTGCCGAGGCGGGCGTGTCGACTGGTCGGGTCAGACGGACGCGCGGGGGACCCGCACGTCCTGATGGCGGCGTCGCAAGCGACGCCTCAGGCGGCCGCCGAGGCCGGTCGAGGTCGCCGCGCGATCGCGATCCGGCACGCCGCGGCCCCGAGCGCGGCGGCGGCGAGGGAGGTCGCTGCGACGGCGAGCCACACGGCGCCGTCGCCATAGCTCGCCCGGATCTGAAGGCCGAGGAAGGGCGAGAGCGCGAACCCCACGGCGCTGATGCTCCCGAAGGCGCCCATGTAGGCGCCGCGCACGTCCTCGGGGGCGAGTCCGGCGACGATCGTCTGTGAGGTCGGCACCCAGAGCATCTCGCCGACCACGAACACGAGGATCATCAGCGCGACCGCGGGAACCACGTCGACGACGCGCAGGAGCAGGAACGGAAATCCCATCAGCGGCAGCGCGACGGCCAGCTTGACCGCCGCGGGCACCGCCCGCACGAGCCGGATCAGCCGGAGCTGGAAGAGCGTCACGACGACCGGGTTCACGACGACGAGCGCACCCCAGACCGGCGGCGCGAGGCCGTGCGACTGGGCGAGCGAGATCGGCAGGAGAACCTCGAACGACACGTAGACGAGCCACGCGAGCGTGGACGAGACGAGGAAGAGCAGGAATGGCCGGTCGCGCACGATCACGCCGAACGAGTGCCGGGTCGGCGGCTCCTCCGGCGCGTAGTCGCCGCGCCGCGGCAGGAAGCGCAGCGCGAGCAGGAAGCCGGCCAAGAAGAGCGCCGCGGCGCCCGCGAAGAGCGCCGACCAGCTGCCGAGGAAGAGGAGCAGGCCGCCGATCGGCGGCCCGAGCGAGACGCCCAGGTTCGCGGCCACCCGCACCGCCGCGTAGGCCTGCTCGTGTCGCTCGGACGGCACGAGGTCGGCGATCATCGCCTGGCTCGACGCGCTCCCGATCTGGAAGACGAGCCCGCCGAGGCACATCAGCCCCAGGCCGGCGAGCTCGCGCCCCCCGGCCGCGAGGAAGCCCAACATGAGCGCGACCTGGCAGCCCCACGAGAGCAGGATCAGCGGACGCCGGCCGACGTAATCGGAGAGGTGCCCGCCCGCGTAGCCGGCCAGGACGCCGACCGTCGCGCTGATCAGGTATGCGGCGCCGACGGCCGACTGGCTCGCGTGCAGATGCCGGATCGCCCAGAGGGCGACGAAGCTCCAGACGGTCGCGCCGCCCGCCGAGCTCGCGAACGTGACCGCGAGCACCGGCCGGAGCGGCGGGTCGACGTCGGCTCCCCAGATCAGCCTGAACAGGCGCGCGAAGAGGCTCATCGGCCCCTAGGTTAGGCGCGAGCGCGCGCCGCGAGCTTGCGAGCGAGGCGGCGCTCCGCAGCCGACACGACGCGCGCGCCGGAGGCCGGCGCGGTCGCGTCGAGCGAGATCTCGGTCCTTCCCCGACCGACGAGCACGATGTCGAGGAGCACGCGCACCGTCTGACCGAGCGCCGAGACGACGACGATCCCGCGGAACGCCGCGCTGTGCGTCCCGGCCTTCGGGAACGGGATCCGGCCGAACGAGAGGACCTTCGCCTGCGTGCCGAGACCCTTCGTGAGCGTGCGCCGCAGGCACGGCACCGCCGCCGGGACGATCGAGCGGCGCCAGTCGCGATCGACCATGGCGGCCGTCCGGAAGACCTCGACCTCGTTCGCGAGCACGAGGCCGGTGCCTCGAAACTGGCTCTCCGCAGCCCCGGTGACCACGAGATCGGACACCTTCGGGTGGTAGCTCGCGCAGCTCACCTGGCTCGTCAGGTCCGGCTTGACGCGCCCGCCCGTCCAGTCGGCGCCGAGGTCGCTGCGGCGCAGGACGACGGCGCGTGCCGCGGCTTGGTCGGCCGCGTTCAGCTCGATCTTCTGCTTCCCCGGATCCGCCGCGGTCGCCCCCGCCACGACGACGAGCACCGTCGCAGCAGCCACCGTGCCTGCCCACCGCCTCACGAACCGGATGCTAACGAGCCCCCCGGCGCGTCAGGCGCGGGCGGCCATGCGCTCGACGAGCTGCGCCACCTCCGTCGGGCTCGTCCCGACCTGGACGCCGCACGCCTCGAGGGTCTCCTTCTTACCCTGCGCCGTGCCCGAGGAGCCGGAGATGATCGCCCCCGCGTGCCCCATCGTCTTCCCGGGCGGGGCGGTGAACCCGGCGATGTAGGCGAGCACCGGCTTCGTCATCTCGGCCTCGATGAACCGCGCCGCCTTCTCCTCCTCGTCGCCGCCGATCTCGCCGACCATGACGACGAGCTCCGTCTCGTCGTCGGCCTCGAAGCGCCCGAGGATGTCGATGAAGGACGAGCCGACGACGGGGTCGCCGCCGATGCCGACGATCGTCGAGTTGCCCAGCCCGAGCTGCGTCAGCTCGTGGCCGATCTGGTACGTGAGCGTGCCGGAACGGCTCACGAGCCCGACGGCGCCCTCGCTGAAGATCTCGCCCGGGATGATCCCGACGTTCGCCTTTCCCGGCGAGAGCGCGCCCGGGCAGTTCGGCCCGAGCATCGTGATCCCGAGTGGACGGATGTAGTTGTAGACGCCGAGCATCTCGTGCGCCGGGAGCCCCTCGGCGATGCAGATCACCGTGCCGATCCCGGCGTCGACGGCCTCGTAGATCGCGTCGGTTGCGAAGCGCGCCGGGACGAAGACCATCGTCGTGTTCGCGCCCGTCTCGGCCACGGCGTCGGCGACCGTGTCGAAGACGGGCACGCCCTCGACGTCCTGGCCGCCCTTTCCAGGCGTGACCCCGGCCACGACCTGCGTGCCGTAGTCGCGGTTGCGCAGGCCGTGGAACCGCCCTTCGCGCCCGGTCAGGCCCTGGACGACGAGCTTCGTGTCGTTGTCGAGGATGATCGCCATCAGGACTGCGACTTCCTGGCCTGGAGCACGATCAGCGGCATGCGCACGGTCTCTCCGTCGGCGGCGTCGCCGAGCAGCTCGAGGATCCGGGGCCGGTCGTCGGGCGGAACCTCGACGCGGTCGAGCCACGGCTCGAGCGCGAGCCGCCGCCCGCCGATGACCTCGACCTGCTCGACCTCGAAGCCGTTTGCGACCACGAGCTCGCGCCACTCGTCCTCGGTATAGCTGCGGACGTGCGTCGGGTCGCGCAGCCGGTGCGCCTCCTCGACGCCCTCGCCGTCGAAGAGAAGGTCGTCGATCACGAGCAGCCGCTCCGAGACGCGCGCCATCTCCGCGACGGCCGCCTGGATGTCCGGGAAGTGGTGCGCGGCGATCCGGCAGACGACGACGTCGAAGCTGCCGTCGTCGAACGGCAGGTGCTCGGCGCGGCCGACGACGTCCGGCTTCATGCCCGGGGCCGGGTCGACCGTCACGACCTCGCAGCCCGCCTCGCGGAGACGGCGAGCCACGTGGCCGCCACCCGTAGCGACGTCGAGCGCCTTCACGCCCTCGGCCGGCTCGCACCACTCGACGACGAAGTCGAGGTCGGCGCCCTCGCGGTGCGGCTCGCTGGCGCGGAATGCCTCCGCGCGGGTCGACCAGACGTCGCTCACACGCGCACCGTGCTGAATCCTTGCGCACCGGGCCAGCGGCGCAGACGGCGGCACCGGCAAAGCCGGCACCGCCTGAAGGCGGCATCGCAAGCGACGCCGCTCACGCAACCCCCGTCAGCTCGACGGCGCGCCGGGCAGCGTCCAGCATCGTCGGCTCGACGTAGAGATTCGCCGCGCCCGCGTCGGCGAGGATCTGCCGGCCCTCCTCGGCGTTCGTCCCGTCGAGCCGGACGACGATCGGGTGCGAGATCTCCATCTGCCCGAGCGCCTGGAGGATCCCGCGCGCGACCTCGTCGCAGCGCGTGATCCCGCCGAAGATGTTGAAGAGGATCGAGCGCACCTGCGGGTCGACGGTGATCACCTCGAGCGCGTCGACGACGCCCTGCGCCTGGCCGCCTCCGCCGAGGTCGCAGAAGTTCGCGGGCCGCCCGCCCGCGAGCGCGACCACGTCCAGGGTGGACATGACGAGCCCGGCGCCGTTGCCGAGGATCCCGACCTCGCCGTCGAGCTTCACGTAGGTGACGCCCTTCTCGCGCGCCGCGCGCTCCTCGGGCGGGAAGGCCTCGAGGTCCTGGAGCTCGGCGAGCTCCGGATGCTTGTAGAGCGCGTTGTCGTCGAGGGTGACCTTCGCGTCGAGCGCGCGCACCTCGCCCTCGGGCGTGACGATGAGCGGGTTGATCTCGCAGAGCATCGCGTCGGAGCCGGTGAAGCACTCGTAGAGCCTCGTGACGATCGGCAGGATCTGGCGCTGCTCGTCCGGGTCGTCGATCCCGGCCGCGTAGATCAGCCGCCGCGCCACGAATGGGTGGAAGCCCGCGAGCGGGTCGAGGTGGAGCCGCGCGAGCGCGTCCGGGCTCTCGGCGGCGACCTGCTCGATCTCGACGCCGCCCTCCTTCGTGAGCATGAGCAGCGGCTTCTTCGCGCCGCGATCGAACGTGACCGAGAGGTAGTACTCCTTTGCGATGTCGGAGGCGCGCTCGATCCAGAGCTTGCGCACGACGTGGCCGCGAATGTCGAGGCCGAGGATGTCGCTCGCGCGCGCGTGGGCCTCGTCTGCGCCCTCGGCGAGCTTGACCCCACCGGCCTTGCCGCGCCCGCCGGTCAGGACCTGCGCCTTCACGACGACCTGACCGCCGAGCTCCTGCGCCGCGGCTCGCGCCTCCTCCGGAGTCGTCGCGAGGCGGCCTTCCGAGACCGGGATCCCGTGGCGGCCGAAGAGCTCCTTGCCCTGGTACTCGTAGAGATCCACGGCGGCGGACTCTAACTACACTCGGCCGCGTGGCCCGCGCGGACGCGATCGTCGCGGATGCGCTCGAGAAGCGCTACGGCTCGGTTCACGCGCTCGCGGGTGTCACCTTCTCCGTGCGCGCGGGCGAGGTCTTCGGCCTGCTCGGGCCGAACGGCGCGGGCAAGTCGACGACGGTGCGTGTCCTGACGACGCTCACGAGGCCCGATGCCGGCCGCGCGTTCGTCGCCGGCCACGACGTCGTCCGGGAGGCGATCCGCGTCCGGCGGTCGATCGGCTACGTGCCGCAGGAGTCGGGCGTCGACCGCGAGGCGACCGGCCGCGAGAACCTCATGCTCCAGGGCCGGATCCAGGGCGTTCCGCGCGACGAGCTCCGGCGCCGCGTCGACGAGCTCCTCGACCTCGTCGGGATAGCGGACGCCGCCGACCGGGTCGTCCGCGGCTACTCGGGCGGGATGAAGCGGCGGCTCGACATCGCGCTCGGGCTCGTCCACCGGCCGAGCGTCCTCTTCCTCGACGAGCCGACGACCGGGCTCGACCCCGAGGCGCGCGCCGCGATGTGGGTCGAGGTCGAGCGGCTCGCGGAGCAGGAGCGGCTGACGATCCTCCTCACGACGCACTACCTCGAGGAGGCCGACCGGCTCGCCGAGCGCGTGGCGATCGTGAGCCGCGGCGAGATCGTCGTCGAGGGCCCGCCGGAGGAGCTCAAGCGCGGCCTGCGGGGAGAGGCCGTGACCGTCGAGCTCGCCGACGGGCAGGGCGAGGCGGCCGCGGCGATCGTGGGCGGGCTCGACGGCGCGTCGGAGACGACGGTCGACGGCCGCCTGCTGCGCACGCGCGTCCCGAACGGCGCCCAGGCCGTGCCGGCGATCCTGTCCGCGCTCGAGGGTCGCGGCGTGCACGTGGAGTCGGTGACGACCCACCGGCCCTCCCTCGACGACGTCTACCTCCACTACACGGGACGCGAGTTCGCCTCCGAGGACGTGGCCGTGCCGGACGGGGCGAGCGCTGCGTCGTGAGGGTCGCCGCGCACACGTGGTGGATGGTCGGGCGCCAGCTCCGCAACCTGATGCGCGAGCCGATCTGGATTGCGCTCCTGCTCATCCAGCCGATGATCTGGCTGCTCCTCTACGGCCAGCTCTTCTCGCGCGTGCCGGCGCTCCGCGGTGGAGCGAGCTCGTACATCGAGTTCCTCCTGCCGGGGATCGTGGTCATGAACGCCTTCTTCGGCGGCACGTGGGCCGGGATGGCAATGATCACCGACCTCGACCGTCATGTCGTCGACCGGTTCCTGGCCACGCCGGTGAGCCGGCTCTCGATCGTGCTCTCGCAGGTCGTCCGGACGGGGCTGATCGCGCTCATCCAGGCGATCATCATCCTCCTGGTCGGCCTCGCGCTCGGCGTGCGCGTGCACGGCGGCGTGGCCGGCGTGGCCGTGCTGCTCGTGGCGGCGGCGCTCGTCTCGATGGTCTTCTCGGGCGTCTCGCACGGCATCGCGCTGCTCGTGCGCCGCGAGGCGACGATGATCGCGGCCTCGAACTTCGTCGGCCTGCCGCTCATGTTCCTCTCGACGATCCTGATCACGCAGCGCGTGATGCCGCACTGGATGCAGGAGCTCGCGCGCTTCAACCCGGTGAACTGGGGCGTGCGGGCGGCGCGCGACGCCGTCGTCTACGGCCGGAACTGGGACGGCGTCGGCCTCGACCTGTTGCTTCTCGTCGCGGCTACGGCCGTCACCGCGGGCTTCGCGACTTGGACGTTTCGGGCCTACCAGCGGACGCTGTAGAACGGCCGAGCCGGGCTTCCCGACTCGGTGGGGTGCCGCGGGGCCGGCTCAGGCCTCCCCGTCGGTGACGAGCACGCAGATGATCTGTCCCGTGGTGACGGGCTGGCCCGCCGCGACGGACAGCTCCCGTACCGTTCCGTCCCGCGGAGCGTGCACCTCGTTCTCCATCTTCATCGCCTCGACGATGCAGAGGACCTGACCGGCTTGGACGTCGTCGCCCTCGGCGACCTCGATCGCGAGCACCGTTCCCTGCATCGGGCTGACGACCGCGTCGCGACCCGCAGCGTGGGCACCGCGCGCGCCGGCTCGGTCGGCGCGCCGGCGTGCAAGCTCCGACCACGGCGGCTCCGGGACGAGGCGGGTCACCTCGAATCGGCGCCCGTCTAGCTCCACTTTCGTCACATGTGCGCGTTGTGTCCCGGTCGGTTGCGCCGCTACCGTCGTCTCATGCGACAACTGCTCCGCACGCTGTGCGAGAAGCTCCGACTCCACGATGCCGTGGCACGTCTCGCCGGTCGCGAAGCACGGATGGTCGAGGAGCGCTCGGTGGAAGCCGACCAGCGTCGTGACGCCCCCGATCTCGAACTCTTCGAGTGCGCGAAGCATGCGCCGGCGGGCGTGCTCGCGATCGACCCCGTGGACGACCAGCTTCGCCAAGAGCGGGTCGTAGAGCCCGGAGACCTCCGAGCCGGCAGTCACTCCGGAGTCGACACGAACCCCCGGGCCCGCCGGCTCGCGGTAGCTCGTGATCCGCCCGGGACTCGGCAAGAAGCCATTGGACGGATCCTCGGCGTTGATCCGGCACTCGATCGCGTGACCGGTCAACCGGACGTCCTCCTGGCGCAGCCATAGCGGCTCAGAAGCCGCGATGAGAACCTGCTCGCGTACGAGATCCAGGCCGGTCACGAGCTCCGTGACGGTGTGCTCGACCTGAATGCGGGTGTTCATCTCGAGGAAGTAGTAGTTCCCCTCGCGGTCGAGCAGACCCTCGATCGTCCCGGCGCTCTGGTAGCCGACGGCACGGGCGGCATCCACCGCGATCTCGCCGATCCGCGTCCGCAGCTCGGCGTCGACGGCGGGCGACGGCGTCTCCTCCACGAGCTTCTGGTGGCGTCGTTGGATCGTGCAGTCGCGCTCGCCGAGGTGGATCACGTTCCCGTGGGCGTCCCCGAGAATCTGGACCTCGACGTGACGCGGATCCTCGAGGAAGCGCTCGACGTACACCGCCGGGTCGGAGAAGTACGCCTCGCCTTCCCGCCGCGCGGAGTCGAAGGCGCGCTCCACCTCGTCCGCGCTCCGGACGACCTTGAGACCCTTCCCGCCGCCTCCGGCCGAGGCCTTGATCGCTAGCGGATAGCCGAGCTCCTCGCCGAGGCTGCGCACCTCGGCGGCGGATGCCACCGGTTCGGTGGTCCCTGGGATCACGGGAACTCCGGCAGCGGTCATGCGAGCCCGAGCGGCGACTTTTGAGCCCATGGCCTCGATCGCTTCCGGCGGCGGCCCGATCCAGACGAGACCGGCGGCGGTGCAGGCACGAGCAAAAGCCGCGTTCTCGGCAAGGAACCCGTAGCCCGGGTGCACTGCTTCGGCGCCTGCGCGGGCCGCGGCGGCAAGGATCCGCTCTTGGTCGAGGTAGCTCTCCGCGGCCGGTCCGGCGCCGACGAGGTAGGCCTCGTCCGCGGCGGAGACGTGGAGCGCTGACCGGTCGGCCTCGGAGTACACGGCCACCGTTCCGATCCCGAGCTCCCGCAGGGTCCGGAAGACGCGGATCGCGATCTCGCCGCGGTTCGCCACCAGCACCTTCGTGAACGGAGCCATCCCCCCTATTCTCTCCGCAGGATGGACCTCCCGGACCAGCTCACCGTGGCACGGGCAGCCGCGGTGCCGGTGGTGGTGCTGCTCTTCGCGTGGCCGTTCGAGGGGCACGCGTACTGGGCCACGACGGCGTTCGTCGTCGCAATGGCGACGGACTGGTTCGACGGGCGCATCGCCCGCAGCCGCGGCCGCACGTCTTCGCTCGGTTCGCTACTCGACCCGATGGCGGACAAGGTCCTCGTCCTCGCGGTGCTGGTGATGCTTGTCGACGCCGACGTCGTCCCTGGATGGATGGTGGCAGCGATCGTCGCTCGCGAGCTCCTGGTCTCGGGCCTACGGCTCGCCGCAATCGAACGAGGCGTCGTGCTCGAGGCACGCGACCTCGGGAAGCTGAAGACGTGGTCTCAGGCGATCGCGGGAGCGCTCGGCGGCTATGCGGCGGCGGGCGCGTGGAGCGACCGCGTGGGCTGGTGGGCGCTCTTCGTCGCCGTCGTGCTCACGCTCGTGTCCGGCCTCGACTACGCGCGGCTCGCCCCGCGCGTCTTCAGGTCGGGCGCCGTCGCCTGACCTCGATCCGGCTGCTCGCAGCGTCGACCTCGCCGGTCGAGACGCCCTCTTCCAGCGCCGTTTCGCGCCACCGGCTGTCGTAGACGGCCGGCCTCTGCGGCTCCGTCTCGGCGAGAGCGGCGAGAATCGCGCGCCGCTCCTCCTCGGTCGGCTCCGGCCGGATCAGCGGCTCCATCCCGCCAGCCTAAGGCGTCGCTTGCGACGGCGCGCCATCAGGATGCGCGGGGCTCCCGCGCGTCCGTTCGAACCGGCCGGTCGACACGCTCGAGTCACTCGAACCGCTTCTAAAGGGCGCGAGGCGTCCCGACGATAGCTAGCGAGGGATGAGCCGCCGCATCTTCGTAGCCGCCTGCGCCGCCGCGCTGCTCGCCGCCGGGCCGGCGACCGGATCGACGCCGGCCCCGCCGCCGGCGGGGCAGGGGACGCCCACACCGACGCCGACGCCGACGCCGGCTCCGAAGCCGACGCCGAAGCACCGGTCGTGGGCCGATGCGCAGATACGCGTCGTCGTCTCGCACGGCCTCATGGCCCCCGACGTCGCGAGCTTCCGGCCGGACGATCCTCTGACCCGCGGCGCTCTCGCCGACCTCGTCGCAGAGCTGACCGACCGCGCCCCGGCGCCGGTTGTCAACCCGAGCGCTCCGGTCACCATCGCAGGTCTCGACACGAAGCTCGTCCGGGGCCTCGGGCTCGCCATCGCCGCCGGCGACTTCGTCCGAGCAGCGCGGGCGGTCGGGCTGAGCCCCCCGGCGCGCTTCGGCACCGAGGTCACGGCTCGCATGCTCGGCCTCCGCTACAACCATCCCGCCGCCGAGGACGATCTCGAGCTCCGCCCCTCCGACACCGCCACCCGCGCCGAGGCGGCCTACTCCGCGGCGCGCATCCTCCGCTTCCGGGGCGGCGAGATTTCCGCCGTCGAGGCGGCGGCAGCGTCGTTCGTCCTTCCTTCGCTGACGTCGTGGCAGAGCCGCATCCTCGCCACCGCGTTCTCCTTCATCGGCTACCCGTACGTCTGGGGCGGCACGAGCGAGCGCGTCGAGGCGCCGTTCGGCGTGCAGGCACGGGGCGGCTTCGACTGCTCCGGCTTCGTCTGGCGCGTCTACAAGCTCCAGCGCTACAACGGCGAAGGCACGCTCGCGGACGTTCTGCGCGGTCGCACGACCTACGCCATGAGCGGTGAGGTCGCGCGCGCCAAGCGCATCCCCTTCGCGAAGCTCCAGCCCGCCGACGTCGTCTTCTTCGGACTCGACGGGCCGCGCTCCCGGCCCGCGCAGATCGACCACATGGGCATCTACGTCGGCGGCGGCTGGTTCGTCCATTCGTCGAGCGGCGGCGTCACGTTGACGCAGCTCCAGGGCTGGTACAGCGATCGTTTTGCATGGGCCCGGCGACCGCTCGCCGAGGCAGAGCTCACCTCCGCGACCGGCTAGCGCCGACGTTCACCCGATCGGGTGATGCCCCGGGCGGACGGCGCCGGGAGAATCGTCGCGTCTCGCTTTTTCGTTGGGGGGAGGCTGGGATGCCGCAGTTGAGAACGCGACTCGTCGCGCACGCGACGATGCTGCTCGTGGTTGCCGTCTCGCTCGGAGGCGGCTGGCTGGACGTCGTCCACCGGTTCTACCTCGACTGGTAGGGACGGTTCCGTTGGAGACGAGACGACATCCGCGACGGGTCGCGGTCGTCGTCGCGATCGTGGGAGCCTCGGGCGCTGCTGCACTCGCCGCCGCCCTGGCCTCTCTCGCCGGTTCGTACCCGTCAGCCGGGACGGCCGCGGGACTCGTGCTCTTCGTCGCCGCGATGATGCTCGCCGACCGGTTCCCGGTGCCGCTCGAAGACTTCGATGCGACCGGAATCTCCCTCTCGTTCGTCTTCGGCGTGGCGGCGGTCGTGCTCTTCGGCTGGGCCGGCGGCCTCGTGGCGGTGGTGGCCGCTCCCGCAGTCGGCGGGCTGCTCGACCGGCGCCCGCTGCTCCGGGTCGCCTACAACACCGCCGTCCACGCGCTCGCGGCCGGGGCGGGCGGGCTTCTGATCGCGCCGCTCCACGGAGAAGGCGCAGGCCGGCTCGTCGGGCAGGTGGCGCTGTGCGCACTCGCGCAACACCTCGTGAACACCGTCCTCGTCAGCACGGTTGTGAGCGCTTCGTCCGGGGCTCCCCTCTCGCGTCTGCTCCTGGCGAGCATGCGTGCGACGGCGGTGCCGTTTGCGCTGATGGCGTCGGCTGCGCTCGTGCTGGTCGTGCTCTGGCAGCGGTCGCCGGGCCTGTCCGGCGCGCTCGTGGGGCCGCTCCTCGCGATCGCCCTCTACCAGCGCTCGGCCCATCGTGCGCTGCGGGCGATGCGGCTCGCTCTCACCGATCCGCTGACCGGTCTCGGTAACCATCGGCACTTCCACGAGCGGCTCCGCGAGGAGCTCCAGGACGGCCGCCGGAACCGCCGGCAGCTAGCGCTCTGCCTCGTCGACATCGACGACTTCAAGCTCGTGAACGACCGCTTCGGCCACCCCGCGGGAGACCGTGTGCTGGCCGAGGTCGCGGCGCGGCTACGCCAAGGCGGCGAGTCTTTCCGGCTCGGCGGCGACGAGTTCGCGCTCCTCCTCCCTGGGGCCTCGGAGGAGTCGGCGCGGCGGACGGCGACCTCGATCGTCGCGCGAGTCGCGGCGCTCGAGCTCGAGGAGGTGGGCGCGGTGACGGTGAGCGTCGGCGTCGCGCTCGGCGATCCCGCCCAGGGCGGCCAAGGCGACCTGATCCGGCGCGCAGACCGCGCCCTCTACGCCGTCAAGCAGAGCGGGAAGAACTCATTCGAGCTTGCCGGGCCTGCGGCGGAATCGACGCTCGGCGCGCGCTCTGCGGCATAGGGCGTCTCGGCTCGGGCGGGCCGGGCGACAACGACCGGCGAGGAGATGGCGCATAAGCGACGAGAGCCGGAGTCGGCGAATGCGGTGCCGCCGCGCGAGGAGCAGCCGCCGAACGCACGCCATGGCTGGGCGCCGGACGTCCCCGACGTGCGCGCGAAGAACTCGGGCCACCCGTAAGAAGACCGCGGACAAGTGGAACCAGTGACGGTCTTTCGGCGCCGAATCGGCACAGACACATGCGCCTTTCTTCGATAGCGTAGAAAGCGGGGTGGGGCTCTTCCCCAGTTGACGCGCGCGCCTACCTAGTAAACAGCGGGCGGCATGGAACCAGGGCGGCGGCCCCGAGCGACCAGCTCAGAGCGGGATGTTCCCGTGCTTCCGATGCGGCCGCGGTTCGCGCTTCGTCAGGCATGTCTCCAGCGCGTCGATCAGCATCGGCCGCGTCCGCCGCGGCTCGATCACCTCGTCGACGTACCCGCGCTCGGCCGCTGTGTACGGGTTCGCGAACCGTTCGCGGTAGTCCTCGATCAGCTCGGCACGGCGCTCCTCCGGGTCGTCGCCGAGCTCGAGCTCCCTGCGGAAGACGATGTTCACCGCGCCCTCCGGCCCCATCACAGCGACCTCGGCAGTCGGCCACGCGAAGTTGAAATCGGCGCGGATGTGCTTCGAGCTCATGACGTCGTAGGCGCCGCCGTAGGCCTTCCGCGTGATCACCGCGAGCTTCGGCACCGTCGCCTCCGCGTACGCATACAGGAGCTTCGCGCCGTGGCGGATGATCCCGCCCCACTCCTGCGCCGTCCCCGGGAGGAACCCAGGCACGTCCACGAAGGTGACCAAAGGAACGTTGAAGGCGTCGCAGGTGCGGACGAACCGGCCTGCCTTGACCGACGAGTCGATGTCGAGCACGCCCGCGAGCGAACGCGGCTGGTTCCCGACGACCCCGACCACGTGGCCGCCGAGGCGCGCGAAGCCGCAGACGATGTTCTCTGCGAACCGCTCGTGCACCTCGAGGAACTGCCCCTCGTCGACGATCCGCTCGATCACCGCCTTCATGTCGTACGGCTTGTTCGGGTTGTCCGGGATGAGCGTGTCGAGCTCCGCGTCCTCGCGATCGCGCGGATCGACCGGCTCGGTGTACGGCGGCGAGTCGAGGTTGTTCTGGGGTAGGAACGAGAACAGGTAGCGCGCGTCTTCGAGGCACGTGTCGTCGTCGGACGAGGTGAAGTGCGCCACCCCCGAGCGCGACGCGTGCGTCGCTGCGCCGCCGAGCTCCTCGAAGGTCACCTCCTCGCCCGTCACCGTCTTCACGACGTCGGGGCCGGTGATGAACATGTACGAGCTGCCCTCGACCATGAGCACGAAGTCCGTGATCGCAGGCGAGTAGACGGCGCCGCCGGCGCAGGGGCCCATGACCAGGCTGATCTGCGGCACGACACCCGAGGCCTGCACGTTCCGCCAGAAGATCTCGGCGTAGCCGGCCAGCGAGACAACGCCTTCCTGGATCCGCGCGCCGCCCGAGTCGTTGATCCCGATCACCGGACAGCCGTACTTCACGGCCATGTCCATGACCTTGCAGATCTTCTCCGCGAAGACCTCGGAGAGGCTCCCGCCGAAGACGGTGAAGTCCTGCGAGAAGACGAAGACCTTGCGCCCGAAGATCTCGCCGTAGCCGGTGACGACGGCGTCGCCCCACGGCCGCCGCTCCATCATCCCGAAGTTCGACTCACGGTGGCGGACGTAGCGGTCGAGCTCGACGAACGAGCCCGGGTCGCAGAGGCGCTCGGCGCGCTCGCGGGCGAGGAGCTTCCCCTGCGAGCGCTGGCGCTCGACCGCCTTGGCGCTGCCGGCGTGGCGCGCTTCGTCGCGGAGGGCCTGGAGGCGCTCGAGCTTGCTCTGTGTCGATTCCGCGCTCGTGCGCTCTTCGTCTGTCGCCGCCACGCGCGGAGCGTACCCCGCGCTGGTCGGGAACGCCTCTAAGGCGTCGCTTGCAACGCCGCCTTCAGGACGCGCGGGTTTCCGTTCTAGTGCTGGGCCGGAGCCCAGCTCGGCTGCATCGAAACGATCGCGCTCGCAGCGTGGTCGATCGGGATGTCGCTGAAGCCGCCGCCCGTCAGCTTGATCACCTCGCGGGTCGCCGGCGGCAGCGTCGCGTACGCGGAGCCGGTTCCGCCGCCGAGGACGTTGCCCGCCTCGTCGAGGATGACCGCCGAGAGCTGGCAGCTCTGGAGCACGAGCGAGGGCTGGCTGTTCAGGAGCTCGCCCTCGACCGATCCGACCCAGCCCGGGTCGTACTGATCCGGCATGACGTGGATGTTCGCCGGAACCGGGAGGTGAACCTGAGGCCGCGAGTGCCCGCCGACCTGGATGACGACCTCGAGCCGCTGGATCGGCGCCGCCTCGGGAAAGGTGAGCTCGCCGCCGAGCGCGTAGGTGCCGCCGGCCTGGATCGCGCTGATCGTCTGCGTCGTCGTGCCGAGCGCGTGGTTGTCGGCCATGACGAAGTTGATCAGCACGTAGACGTTCGTCGCGTCGAATTTCTGGGAGTCGTTCTGGAGCAGCAGGCCGTAGCTCACGCCGGTGCCGCCGTAACGCCTGGCGCGGATCGAGAAGCCCCTTTTCGCGACCTCGATCCGCGGCGGGATCACCTGGCCGATGACCATGAACCGGCGCGTGACCTTGCCGGCGCGGCCGCACGAGACGGTTGCGCGGGCGCGCCCGGTGGCGGTGCCGAGGCCGACCTGCCAGCGCCAGGACGCGCGGCCGTTCGTGGCTGTCTGCGCTGCAAGGTCCTTCTGGCGCGCGCCGTTCTTGTACCGCACCGAGAGCGCGCAGCGCACGCCGGCTGGGCTGACGACGACGCTGACGCTCGCGTCGTTGCCCTGGATGACACGCTGCGAGGCGAAGCCGACCCGGACCCCCTCCGCCCGATCGGTGTGAGCCGCGGCGGGCGCAGTGCAGGCGAGGCCGAAGAGGGCGGCGAGAGCGGCGAGGCGGATCAGGGATGCAGGGGCGCGGACGGACACGTCGACAGACCTCCGTTTGTCGCAAGCGTTAGCCGCGTCCGCCTGCCTTGCACGTCGTCTCAATGGTCGGAGCCAGTCGAAGCCCCTCCGATCCCTCGGTCGAGTGACCGCGTACGATGCGGCCCGTGAAGCCACGTACGAGGCTCGTGCGCCCGGCCGGCCCGGGAGCCTCGCCGCCGCTCGACCGCTCCACCACGTTCGCCTACCGCGAGCCGCGCGACGCGTACTACCAGCGCCACGGGCACCCCACAGGCGAGGAGGCCGAGCGGCTGCTCGGCGAACTCGACGGTGGCCACGCGCTCCTCTTTCCCTCCGGCGCCGGAGCGACGACGGCGCTCGTCCTCTCGCTCCTCCGCTCCGGGAGCACGATCGCCCTTGCCCAGGGCGCCTACTACGGCACGGGCGAGACGTTCCGCGCGCTCGAGCCGTGGGGCCTCCGCTTCGTCGAGTTCGACCAGACCGGCGCGCCCCCGCCGGAGGTCGACCTCGTCTGGGTCGAGGCGCCCTCGAACCCGATGCTCACGTTCCCCGACCTCGAGGCTGCGGCCGCCCATCCCGCCCCGCTCCTCGTCGACGCGACCGCCTCCACGCCCGTTCTCCTGCGCCCGCTCGAGCACGGCGCCGACTTCGTGCTCCACAGCGCGACGAAGTTCCTCGCCGGCCACTCGGACACGCTGCTCGGCGCTGTCGTCTGCCGCGACGAAGCCGACGCCCGCCGCCTCCGCGAGCTCCGTACACGCACCGGCATCGTCGCCGCGCCCGACCCGGCCTGGCTCCTCCTTCGCGGCCTGCGCACCCTGCCGCTCCGCGTCGAGCGCCAGTCCGCGAGCGCGCTCGAGCTCGCCCGGCGACTCGCCGAGCACCCGCGCGTGGAGCGCGTGCGCTACCCCGGCCTCGGAGACCCGCACGCGGCCCGCTGGATGGACGGCGGCTTCGGCGCCCTGCTCTCCTTCGACGTCGCCGGCGACGCGCGCGACGTCGAGCAGGCGACACAGGTGATCACGAACGCGACCTCGCTCGGCGGCGTCGAGTCGCTCATCGAGACGCGCGCCCGCTGGGAGGGCGACCGCGTGCCGCCGAACCTCGTGCGCCTCGCGGTCGGCCTGGAGGATGTCGAGGACCTCTGGGCCGATCTGACCCAGGCCCTCGAGCGCGCCTGACTCAGCCGCGCTCGAGAATCGCCTTCAACCGCTCGAGGTCCTTGCGATTCGCGCGGCGCATCGCGGCTGCGAGCAGCGGCGCGGCCAGGCCCGAGAAGCCGGACGGCTCGCCGCGGTTCCGCAGCGTCATCCTCGTACCGCCGCGTCCGTCGTCTACCCAGGTGTAGGTCGTCTCCATCGGAAACGGGCCGTCGGCGGTCCGCATCACGAGCCGCTCGCCCGGAACGAGCTCGACGATCTCATACGTGTAGGCGAGGCGCCGCCCGAGAAAGCGCGCGACGAACGCGACCCGCGAGCCGACCGCGAGCGGCGGTCCGCTCCGCCACTCCACGCGCTCGATGTTCTCGTACCAGGCGGTGGCGTTGTCGGGATCGGCGGCGTAGGCGGCGACCTCCGCGCGGGGACGCGCGATCTCGATCTCGGTGACGACGTCGACGGCCAAGGTGTGCGGTTAGCCGTATAGCCGTTTCGCGAGCCCTGTGCCACGATTCCGGTCGTGACGAGCGTCCTCATCGTGGACGACCACCCGAGCTTTCGAGCGTCCGCGCGCGCGTTGCTGCAAGCCGAAGGGTTCGACGTCGTCGGCGAGGCCGCGGACGGCGCCGAGGCGCTGCGCGCCGTCGAGGAGCTCCACCCGGACGTCGTGCTCCTCGACGTGCAGCTGCCGGACACCGACGGATTCGACGTCGCGGCCCGACTCACGAGGATGAACGCACGCGCGCCGGCGGTCGTGCTGACGTCCAGCCGCGACAGCTCCGACTTCGGGCCGCTCGTCGCGTACTCGGGCGCGCGCGGCTTCGTGCCGAAGGCCGAGCTCTCGGGGAAGGCGCTCGCGACCTTGCTGCCGTGAGGGCGCCGGGCCTGCTCTGGCTCCTCTACTGGCCGGCCGGGCTCGCGGCCGGCGCCCTCGAGCTCACGCTCGTCCTGACCTCGAACCACGAGGACCGACCCGTCGTCACCGGCGTCCTCGGCCTCGTCGCCGGGTGGTCGTTCATCGCCTCCGGCCTCGTCGCCCGCGCCCGCGCGCCGGACAACGCCATCGGCCGGCTGATGGTCGGCGTCGGCTTCGCGTTCTTCGCCGGCTCGCTCGGGTGGGCGAACGGCTCGGTGCCGTTCACGATCGGCCTCGCGATCGGCTCCTTCTGGGCCGCCGTCCTCGTCCACCTCCTGCTCGCCTACCCGTCGGGAACGCTCCCGAGCCGCGCCGAGCGACTCGTCGTGCGGGCGGGATACGTCCTCGCCGGCCTCGGCCCGCTCGTGACGCTCCTCTTCGACCCGAAGCCCGTCTCGGTGAAGCACGCCCCGCCGAATGCCGCGCTGATCACCGACAATCACCCGGCGACCGCGGCGCTGAACCTCTTCGTCGACGTCTGCGCGGTCGTCGTCCTCGGCTCGGTGATCGTTCTCGTAGCGCGCCGCTGGCACCGGGCGACGACGGCCGAGCGGCGGGTGCTCGCGCCGGTCCTGCTGTCCGGCTTCGTGGCGAGCGCGCTCCTCGTCAGCGACATCGTCGTCGGCGCGATCAGCCAGCACTGGTCGCGCCCGCTCGACCTGCTGCTCGTCGCCGCGTTCGCCTCGGTGCCGCTCTTCTTTCTGCTCGGCCTGCTCCAGAACCGCCTCGCGCGCGCGGGCGTCGGCCGGTTGCTCGTCGAGGTGCCCGAGGCGCCGACGCGAGAGCACACGCAGGACGCGCTTCGCCGCACGCTGCGCGACCCGACGCTCCAGCTCGCCTACTGGCTCCCAGAGCGGCGCGGCTACGTCGACGTGGAGGGCGAGCCGTTCACGCTTCCGTCCGCGGGCAGCGACCGCGTGACCACGACCGTCGAGGACGTCCACGGCCCGATCGCCGCGCTCGTGCACGACCGCGTGGTGCTCGCCGAGCCCGAGCTCCTGGACGAGGTCGTCGCCGCGGCGCGGCTCGGGCTCGCGCAGGACCGCGGCCTCCAGGCGCTCCAGGCGAGCGAGCAGCGCGTGCGCGCGCTCCTCGACGCGATCCCGGACAACATGTACCGCGTCGCCCGCGACGGGACGTACCTCGACTTCAACGCGAACGTCCCCGTGGACCTCGTCCGGCCGCCGGGTCGGATCGTCGGCGACCGGATCCAGAACGTCCTGCCGAAGGAGGTCTCGGACGTCCTCATGGACGGGATCGAGCGCGCGCTCGAGACCGGCGAGGTCGTCTCGATCGAGTACCGCGTCATGCGGGCCCGCGGCCTGCGCGATACGGAGAGCCGGATCGTGAAGTCGGGCGACGAGGAGGTCGTGATCATCGTCCGCGACATCACCGACCGGAAGGCGGCCGAGGTCGAGCTCGAGCGTCTCGGCGGGGAGCTCGCGGCCCGGCTCGACGAGCTCCAGCGCGAGCGCGACTTCATCTCCGCCGTCCTCGAGACTGCACCGGCGCTCGTCTGCGTCTACGACCGCGAGGGTCGCATCGTCGCGTTCAACCGCGAGTGCGAGCGGCTGACCGGCTACACGTTCGAGGACGTCTACGGCCGACGGATCGACGAGCTGCTAGTTCCCTCCGAGGAGTCGGAGCGGACGCGGCGCGCGATCATGGCCGTCTTCGCGAGCGACGTCCCGAACCGCAACGACAACCACTGGATCACCCGGGACGGGAGGCGGCGCCTCGTCGCATGGACGAACACGATCATCCGGGACGAGCGCGGCGAGCCGGCCTTCGGCATCGGCGCCGGCGCGGACGTCACCGAGCAACGACGCGCCGAGGAGGAGCTCCGGCGGCAGAGCGAGTTCACGCGCACGGTCGTGAACGTCGCGCCGAGCTTCTTCGTCGTCCTCGACCTCGACGGGCGCGTGCTCCGCTTCAACGAGACGCTCGAGCGGGCGAGCGGGATCGCCGACGCCGAGGAGGCCCGGCAGCGCCACTTCGCCGACCTCTTTGCCGCGCCCGAGGACGCGGAGGCCCTGCGGGCAGCCGTCGACACGGCGGCGTGCGGCGAGGGCAAGATCGAGGGCGCGTACGGCTTCCCCGCCGCCGACGGCCAGACACGGATCGTCGAGTGGTGGAGCTCGCCGGTCGTCGACGAGGCCGGGCAGGAGCGTGTGCTCGTCTGCGGCCTCGACGTGACCGAGCGGCGCCTCCAGGAGGAGGAGCTCCGCCGCCAGCGCGACTTCCTCAGCCTCGTCGCGGGCGCGACGCCGACCCTCATGTGCAACGTCGACGCCGACGGCAAGATCGCCGCCGAGGGCGTGAACCGCGCCTTCGCAGCGTCGCTCGGCTACGACGACCCGGACGCGATCGGCCGCGACCTCGCCGAGCTCGTCGTCGCGCCGGGCGAGCGGGACGAGGTGCGGCGCGCGCTCGCGGAGGTGGCGGCTGGCGGCCCGGTCGTCGAGCGCGAGAGCACGTGGATCGCGCGCGACGGCCGGCGGCTCCAGGTCGCGTGGACGAGCCGGCCGCTCGACCCGACGCGCCGCACGTACCTTGTCGCCGCGACCGACGTCACGCACCGCAAGCAACAGGAGGAGGAGCTTCGCGCCTCGCGCGCCCGCATCGTCGAGGCCGGCGACGCCGAGCGGCGCCGCCTGGAGCGGAACCTCCACGACGGCGCGCAGCAGCGGCTCGTCTCGCTGTCGCTCGCGCTCCGGCTCGCGCGCGGAAAGCTCGGAGAGGAACCCGAGGGCGCGGCGACCCTCCTCGACGGCGCGAGCGAGGAGCTGGCCCAGGCGCTGGAGGAGCTGCGCGAGCTGGCGCGCGGCATCCATCCCGCCGTCCTCACCGACCGCGGCCTCGAGCCCGCGCTCGAGTCGCTCGTCGGCCGCGCGCCCGTCCCCGTCGAGGTGGACACGTCGCTGAACGGCGAGCGCCTGCCACCGCCAGTCGAGGCGGCCGCGTTCTACGTCGTCTCCGAGGCGTTGGCCAACGTCGCCAAGTACGCCCACGCGCGCTCGGTCGCCGTCCGCGTCTCGCGCTCGAACGGCTCGGCGGTCGTCGAGGTCGCGGACGACGGCGTCGGCGGCGCCGACCCCGGCCGCGGCTCGGGCCTGCGCGGCCTCGCCGACCGGGTCGAGGCGCTCGAGGGCCGGCTCGGAATCGACAGCCGCCCGGGCGAGGGCACGACGATCCGCGCCGAGATCCCGTGCGCGTAGTCCTCGCCGAAGACTCCGTCCTCCTCCGCGAAGGCGTCGCGCGGCTGCTCCGCGAGGCCGGTTTCGAGGTCGTGGGCCAGGCGTCGAACGCGGACGAGCTGCTGCTGAAGGTGCGCTCGTACAGCCCGGATGTCGCGATCGTGGACATCCGCATGCCCCCGACGCACACCGACGAAGGGCTGCGCGCGGCGCAGGAGATTCGGGAGAAATACCCGTCGACAGGCGTGCTCGTCCTGTCGCAGTACGCCGAGCCCGCCTACGCGATGGAGCTCCTCTCCGAGAGCGCCGAGGGCGTCGGCTACCTGCTCAAGGACCGCGTCTCGGACGTGAACGACTTCTGCGCAGCCGTGCGGCGCGTCGCCGAGGGCGGCTCGGCACTCGACCCGACGGTCGTGAGCCAGCTCGTCGGCCGGCGCCGCCGAGACGACCCCGTCTCCGAGCTGACCCCGCGCGAGACGGAGGTGCTCGAGCTGATGGCGGAGGGCCGCTCGAACCAGGCGATCGGCGAGCGCCTCTTCATCACGCCGCGCGCGGTCGAGAAGCACGTGACGAGCATCTTCGGGAAGCTCGGCCTCGCCGCGGCCGCGGAGGACCACCGCCGTGTGCTCGCGGTGCTCGCCTACCTGAACCGCTAGCGGCACCGCTTCGAGGTTCGGAAAACCGCACCGCAGAGGCAGGTTCGCCGCACTGACGGTCGCGCGCGTGGCTGCCACCCTGCGCAGAGCGAATCCGAGGAGAGAGGCCAAGAAATGTCACCTTTGCAGCGCTCGAACAACCTCGCGGCCCGGATGGGCCGCTGGAGCGCGAGCCACTGGAAGACGGCGGTCTTCGGCTGGCTCGCGTTCGTCCTCGCGGCGGTCGTGATCGGCCAGGCCGTGGGGACGAAGAACATCGACCAGCAGGACTCGAACGTCGGCCAGGCGCACAAGGCCGACAAGATCCTCAAGGACGCGGGCTTCCAGTTCGACCCGCAGACGGAGATCGTCCTCGTCCAGAGCAAGACGAAGACGTTCACCGACGCCGCGTTTCAGCGGACCGTGAACGACGTTGCGGCCGCCGTGAAGCCGTTCGCGACGATCAAGAACTTCCGCTCGCCGCTCGACCCGGCGCACGCCGACCAGGTCTCGAAGGACGGTCGCACGGCGCTCGTCGAGTGGGACATGCGCGGAACCGACAAGGTCGCGCGCAAGAACATCGACGCGATCCTGGCCGCGACGGGCAAGGTCGCGCAGGCGCACCCGGACTTCTACGTCGGCGAGGCCGGCTCGATCAGCTCCGGCAAGGCGCTCGACAAGATGTTCAACAAGCAGCTCGCGCAGGCGGGCGAGCGCTCGATGCCGCTCACGCTGCTCGTGCTCGTGATCGTCTTCGGCGCGTTGGTCGCCGCGGGCGTGCCGCTGCTGCTCGCGCTCTCCGCGGTCATGGCGACGATCGGGCTCGTCGCGCTGCCGAGCCACCTGATCCCGATGGACCAGAACGTCAGCGCCGTGATCCTGCTGATCGGGCTCGCGGTCGGCGTCGACTACTCGCTCTTCTACCTCAAGCGCGAGCGCGAGGAGCGGGCGGCCGGGCGCGGCCACCGCGCGGCGCTCGAGGCCGCGGCCGCGACGTCGGGCCGCTCGGTGCTCATCTCTGGCGTGACCGTGATGATCGCGATGGCCGGGATGCTCTTCACCGGCGACAAGACGTTCATGGGCTTCGGCGTCGCGACGATGCTCGTCGTCGCGGTGGCGATGCTCGGCTCGCTGACCGTCCTCCCCGCGCTGCTCGCGAAGCTCGGCGACCGCGTCGAGAAGGGCCGGATCCCGTTCCTCGGACGGCTCCGCCGCCGGAGCGGCGAGAACCGCTTCTGGTCGGCGATCCTGACCCCGGCCCTCCGGCACCCGGTGTGGTCGGGGCTCACGGCGGCGGCCGTCCTCGTCGCGCTGGCGATCCCTGTGCTGCACGTGCACACGGCGCAGTCGGGCCTGAACTCGCTGCCTCGCTCGACCCCGACCGTCGCCACCCTGAACCGGATCCAGGACACCTTCCCGGGCGGAGCGACCCCCGCGCTCGTCGCGGTGAAGGGCAACGTCGACTCGACGGCCGTGAGGAACGCGATCGACCAGCTCCGCGCGAAGGCGCTCTCGAGCTCGCAGATGCACGGGCCGGTCGAGGTCGACGTGAACGCCGACCACACCGTCGCCCGGGTCGCGATCCCGCTCGACGGCAACGGCGTCGACGCGACCTCGAACGCGGCGCTCGCGACGCTCCGCAACGACCTCCTGCCGGCGACGATCGGCAAGGTGCAGGGCGTCGAGTACGCCGTCAGCGGCGGCACCGCGGCGTCACACGACTTCAACCAGGCGATGAAGCACTCCGCGCCGATCGTGTTCGGCTTCGTGCTCGGCTTCGCCTTCCTGCTCCTGCTCTTCTCGTTCCGGTCGCTCGTGATCGCGGCGAAGGCGATCGTGCTGAACCTGCTCTCGGTGGGCGCGGCCTACGGCGTCCTCGTGGCCGTGTTCCAGTACGGGTGGGGCGAGAGCCTGTTGAACTTCCAGTCGAACGGCGGGATCGCGTCGTGGCTACCGATCTTCATGTTCGTGATCCTCTTCGGCCTCTCGATGGACTACCACGTGTTCATCCTGAGCCGGGTCCGCGAGTCGCACGACCGCGGCATGCGGACCGAGGACGCGGTCGCGCACGGGATCAAGACGACGGCCGGCGTCGTGACGAGCGCCGCGGTCGTCATGGTCGGCGCGTTCGCGATCTTCGCGACGCTCCCGATCATCGACATGAAGGAGATGGGCGTCGGCCTGGCCGCGGCGGTGCTAATCGACGCGACGATCGTCCGCGTGGTGCTCCTGCCGGCGACGATGAAGCTCCTCGGCGACTGGAACTGGTACCTGCCGAGGTGGCTCGAGTGGCTGCCGCGTCTCGAGCACGAGCCGCTGCCGGAGCCCGAGCGGGCGCCCGAAGCCGTGCCTGCCCCCGCCCAGGCGGCGTAAGTCCCCCTCCACAAGCGCCCCGGCCGTTCGGGCCGGGGCGCTCTCCGTTTGGCTACCGGTGCCTCCGGGAATAGCTCGCGCGCTCAGTAGCGAACCCCAGGGAGGACAATCGATGAGAAGGCTGATCGTGCTCGGCCTCGGAGCCGTGCTCGCCCTCGCCCTTGCCGTCGGAGCCGGTGGTGCCGGCTCGAGGAACGCCACCTTCACCAACTACTCGCTCGCGGAGACCACGGGGACGACGTGCCCGGGAAGCTCGGCCTGCTCGAACATCGCGGCCGAGCCGGCCATCCGCGCCGACGGCGCCGGGCGCTTCTTCGCCAGCTCGGAGAACGGCCTCGGCGGCGGCACCGTCGCGTTCCGCTCCACCGACAACGGCCTGCACTACACGACGCTCGTGTCCCCGAACGGCCTTTCCCAGACCAACGACACCGGCTTCGCGCCGGGCGGCGGGGACACCGACCTCGCCGTCGCGCCCGTGAAGAACGCGAGCGGTTTCTACAACGTCTACGTGTCCAGCCTGAGCCTCGTGAACGTCGACGTCTCGACCTCGACCGACGGCGGGGCGACGTGGACGCTCAATCCCGTGACCACCCCGGAGACGATCGACGACCGCGAGTGGGTCGCCGCCGACGGCGCCGCTAAGGTCTGCATCAGCTACCACGACGCGCCGCAGGGAATCACCGTCGGCTGCTCCCAGGACGCCGGGGCGACGTTCTTGCAGTTCGCCAGCGCGATCGACGTGAATCACGCCTTCCAGATCTCGGAGAACTCGATCGGCAACCTCGCGATCGACCCGACCTCCCACGTCATCTACCAGACGTACTCGGCGATCACGACCGCGGCCGAGACGGCATGCGCCCCCCAGCTCGGCGTCGTCGCGGGGACCTGCAACTACCACGGCGTCTACATGGCTGTCTCGACCGACGGCGGCGCCACGTTCACCGACTACCCGGTCTACATCAACCCCGACCAGACGGTTGGCTACGGGCACCAGTTCGTGAACGTCTCGGTCGACAAGGCGGGGAACGTCTACTCCGTCTACACGGACGACCACCACGTCTACTACTCGTTCTCGACCAACCATGGGCAGACGTGGAGCGGCCCGTACCTCGTCTCGGGCTCGAGCGGCACGCAGATCTTCCCCTGGTCGACCGCCGGGGATGCCGGGAAGCTCGACGTCGTCTACTACCAGACTCCGTACTACGACGGCACGAACACGCCGGACAACTACCCGTCGTCGGCCGCGTGGACGGTCGGGTTCGCCCAGAACCTGACCGCGACCACCAAAGGCACGTCGTGGTCGAGGCAGACGGCGTCGCCGACCAACCACTTCGGCGGCGTCTGCGAGAGCGGCGTCACGTGCACCGGCAACCGCGACCTGTTCGACGACTTCGGCGTCGCCGCCAGCCCGACCACCGGCCTCGCGTCGATCGTCTACAGCGACGACCAGTACCACCCGGGCGCGCCCAACACGTCCGGGTGCGACGCGAGCACGAGCAACAGCTCGTCGTGCGACCACACGGCGATCGCAACCCAGACCGGCGGCTCGCCGATCTTCGGGAAGAAGTAACTGGCGGGTAACGAGGAGGGGTCTCGGCAGAGACCCCTCCTCACGCTTCGCGACAAGCCGGAGGGGGGACTCGAACCCCCGACCTACGCATTACAAGTGCGTTGCTCTACCAGCTGAGCTACTCCGGCGCGGCGCCGGTCATTGAAGCACTTGCCGCGAGCGCTGGTGGTTCAGCACCTTGCGCTTGACGCGCTGGAGCGCGTTGTCGATCGTCTTCGTGTCGCAGCCGAGCTCCGCGGCCATCTCCTCGTAGGACGAGCCCTCGAGGTACAGCCGGAGGGCGTCCGACTCGAGCTTCGACAGGCCCGTGCCGAGGGTGAAGACGAGGCTCTGGAGCTCCTCGGTCGAGATGACGCACACCGACGGGTCGTTGACGCTCGGGCCCGGGAGCGCGTCGCCGAGCGTGCACTCGCCGTCGCTCTCCTGCCCGGCAGGCGTGTGGCTGAAGGACACGTAGGTGTTGAGCGGGGCGTGCTTGTAGCGCGTGGCCGTCTTGATCGCCGTGATGATCTGCCGCGTCACGCAGAGCTCGGCGAAGCTCCGAAACGACGTCTCCTTGTCGGGGCGGAAGTCGCGCACCGCCTTGTAGAGGCCGATCAGACCCTCCTGGACGAGATCCTCCCCGTCCCCGCCGGCCAGGAAGTACGAGCTCGCCTTCAGGCGGACGAAGCCGGTGTACCGCCGGATGAGCACGTCGAGCGCGTTCGAGTCGCCGTTCCGGCAGCGCACGACGAGCTGCAGGTCCTCAAGCTCTCGTTGAGCTTTCTGGGCGGTTTGGACGGCGGTAGCGGGGCGGGCGGCCATGGCAGATCCCCTTCGCTCGTGGGTAAGTCTCACCCTGAAGTTGAGGGGAAGCTAGCAGAAGCTGCTGACAGTTACAAGAGCTTTGCACTGGACCCATCCTGATACGAACGCGCGTTCGGGTCGAGCAGCTCCCCGACTCGCACCTGCTCAGTCAGCAGCCGCATGAACCCGTCCGGCTCCCGAGCGACGTACGCGCGGCAGAGCTCCCGGCCCGCCAAATAAGTGAGCACGTAGCTCCTCGAGGTCGGCTCGTTGAAGAAGCGGAGCATGTGGTCGGCCCACTCGGGCGTGAGCAACGCCCATCGCTCGAGGTACGTGCGGGTCTCGGACTCGCTCGCGCCGCCTTCGTGCAGCAGCAACGCCGCGTTCACCCGCGCCCAGCCGCACGGCTGGAGTGCCCGCCGGACGGCCCGAGCGTGAGCCAGGTCGAAGTCGATCCCCGAGTCGCGCACGATCGTCGCGAAGGCAGGTCCGCCCTCGCCGTCGAGCAGCACCCCCGGCGCGAGAGTGGCGATCCCCTCCGCGATGAGCGACTGCGGTGTGGGCACGAGCACGATCGTCTCCTCGAGCAACCCACGCCCGCGCACGAGCGAGGCGTCCTTGCAGCAGCGCTCGACATGGTGGCCGGGATACGTCTCGTGCAGCGCGAGGACGAGCAGCTCGATCCCCGAGATCGGCAGGTCGACGTTGACCGCGATCCGGCTGCGCAGCCCGCCGAGGTACTCGCAGAACGCCAGCCAGGGCTTGTCGCGCACGATCTCGAGGTCGATGCCTTCGCCCTCCGGGAGCTCGACGAGGCGACGCGTCTGCGCGCGCGCCTCCTCGATGACCGCCGCCACCACGTGCTCGATCCGCTCGGCGGGCACGCGGATCGAGTCGTCCCAACGGGCGTAACGCTCGGCCAGCGGCCCGTCGCCGGGGAGAAGCTCATCGAGGCGCTCGTGCGCGGCCCTGAAGACGGCTTCGTCCGTGTGGGTCGGCCGCACGCCGTAGCACCCCTCCACCTCGTCGGCGTACGAGCCGGGCTCGCCCGCGAGCACGCCGGCGTACGTGCGCAGGCCGACCACCTGGTCGCGCAGCCAGCCGTCGTCGAGCTCGTCGAGGAGCGCCTGGGCGGCGGCGGCGAGCGCGTCCGGGTCGACCGGTGGCTCGGCATCGACGGCGGCCGCGAGCTCCGGCGGGCCGAAGTAGGCATCGACAATGCCGTCGACGTGCCGGCCGATCTGGAGTCCCAGGAGGAGATAGCGCTCGACGATCGAGTCGCTCACACCACCCTCCATATCATCCCGGCACGATGGTCCGCGAGGCCAAGCTCAGACGGATCGAGGAGTCGTACCGCGAGTTCGAGCACGTCGAAGAGGCGTTCCGGGCCGCGCTCGACGAGAGCCTGCGGCCGCGAGGCCCCGAGCTGCTGTACGAGATCGTCGAGCGGCTCGGGTTGCCGGCGGGCTCCGTCGTCGTCGACGTGGGTTGCGGGGACGGCAGGCACTCGTACCGCCTCGCGGAGCGCTTCGGCTTCTCCGTCGTCGGGATCGATCCCGTGTACACCCCGAAGGCGGCACCTCGGGTCCGCTTCGTGCGCGCAGGTGCCGAGGCGCTTCCGGTCGAGGACGAGAGCGTCGATCTCGTCTGGTGTCGTGACATCCTGATCCACGTCGCCGAGCTCGAGCGCGCGTACGCCGAGTTCCGCCGGGTGCTGCGCCGCGGCGGGCAAGCGCTCCTCTACCAGACGTTCGCCACCGACCGGCTCGAGCCGCGCGAGGCGGAGTGGCTGTGGCGGGCGCTGGGCGGCGAGGCGGGAAGCACCGATCCCGCTGGAGCCGAAGCCGCGATCGCGGCGGCGGGCCTGCGGGTCGAGGAGCGCATCGACCTCCGCAGCGAGTGGGCCGAGTGGTTGGAGGAGCAGTCGGGCGCCGTCGGCCGCAAGCTGCTCCACGCGGCGCGGCTGCTCCGCGAACCGGAGCGATACCGCGCCCGCTTCGGCGAGGCGGCCTACGAGGTCATGCTCGGCGACTGCCTCTGGCAGGTGTACGCGATGCTCGGCAAGCTCGAGCGGCGCGTGTACGTGCTAGCGCCCGCTTACGGTGATCCGTTGTAGCTGGTCTTGATCCTGAAGCCGGAGGGTGGCGACGTGCCGGTCGCATCGGGCGGTACGAGCGACGTGCTCTTCGCCTTGTGTCCGCTCCCGCAGGCCGCGAGGAACCCGCTGCCGAAAAGCGCCACGACGACTTCCCCGAGCGCCAGGAACCTCACTCGCCGGAGTATTGCCTAGGAGCCTCGGCGCCAGCGCTCCAGGCGCTCGCGCGTCTCGTCGTCGAGGCGGTGCCGAAGCTGTGACGGCTGCTCATCGCGATGGGCGACGCGCTCCAGGTCGCCGAGGAACGTCTGCGAGCGGATCTTCGCCACGCCTGCTCCGGCCGTGCCCCGAATGGTCAGGTCGGAGGAGACGACGCAGACCTCCTCGCCCGCCCGATGCTCGGCCGCGAGGCGCTCGAGCAGCGTGTCGGCGTGCTCCGCATAGCGCACCTCGAGCGGGCCGTAGGCCTCGTCCGCGCCGTGCCCGTCGAAGACGACGACGCCGCGGGCGCCGCGCACCGCGACGAAGCTCGCCAGCATGTCGCGGAGCTCGCGCACGTCCTCGAAGTCGCCCGCGTGGAGGAGGTTGAAGCCGTCGAAGAGGTACAGGGTCGGATCAGCCATGGCCACGCTGCCGTCGGGCCTCGTAGAGAAGGAGCGCCGCGGCGACGCTGACGTTGAGCGACTCCGTGCGCCCCGCGAGTGGGATCCGCACCGCGTCGTCGCACGTCCGCCGGACGAGCGGCCGCAGGCCTCTCCCCTCCGCCCCGAAGACGAACGCGACGCCGCCGGAGAGGTCGGCGTCCCACAGCTCGGTCGTCGCGTCGGCGGCGGCCGCGTAGGCCCAGAGCGCGGGCCCCTTCACCTCGCCGAGGTAGCGCGCCAGGTTCGTCACCACGGCGACCGGCAGGTGCTCGACCGCACCCGCCGAAGCGCGGCAGACGGCCGGGGTGACGCGTGCGGTCCCGTGCGCCGGCAGCACGACGCCGGTCGCGCCGGCTCCCTCTGCCGCGCGGCAGACGGCGCCGAGGTTGCGCGGATCGGTGACCTGGTCGAGACAGGCGAGGAGCGGCCGCTCGCCGGCGGCGAGCTCGTACGCATCCGCGTAGCGGTAGGGCTCGCAGAAGGCGAGGACGCCCTGGTGGTCGCGCGTGCCGGCCGCTTCGGTCAGGTCCCGCTCGGGCTTGACGTGCGGTCTGACCTCCCGGAGCCACGGCTCCGCCTTGAGCGCGCGCTCGGTGGCCCAGAGCTCGAGCACCTCGCGCGGGCCGCGCAGCGCCTCGCGCACGGCGCGGCGGCCGTAGACCTGCTCCCGCGTCACTTGGGGACGAGCTGGAAGCCGGTCTCGACGTCCCTGACCTCCCAGCCCTGCGCGCCGATCGACTCGCGCAGACGGTCGGCCCGCTCGAAGTCCCGCGCCGCGCGTGCCGCCTCCCGCTCCTGCGCCAGCTCGACGACCCCGGCCGGCGCCTCCGGCAGCGCGGCCGAGATGCCGAAGAGCTCGAGCCCGCGGCGAAGCTCCGCGTTCGCGCCCTGGGCGCGCCAGCGGTGCAGGATCGCGAGCGCCTCGGGCGTGTTGAAGTCGTCCGCGAGGGCCGCGTCCAGCTCGGACTCGTCTGCCTCGCCACGTGCATCGAGGAGCAGCGCGTCGCGGAAGGTCCCGAGCTGGGCCGCCGCCTGGTCCAACGTCTCGTCGGAGAAGTCGATCGGCTTCGCCCAGTGGCCGGTCATGAAGAAGAGCAGCAGGGCCTCGCGGCCCCAGCGGTCGAGCGCGTCGCGGATCGTGACGAAGTTCCCCTCCGACTTGGCCATCTTCGAGCCGGTCTCGCGGAGCATCCCGTTGTGCGTCCAGATGCGGGCGAAGTCGTGCCCGAGCGCGCGTGACTGCGCCAGCTCGTTCTCGTGGTGCGGGAAGACGAGGTCGAGCCCACCGCCGTGGATCTCGAACGCAGGCCCGAGGAGCTCCTCGGCCATGACCGAGCACTCGATGTGCCAGCCCGGCCGGCCGGGGCCCCACGGCGAGTCCCACGACGTGTCCTCGCCCGGCTTGTTCGCCTTCCAGAGCGCGAAGTCGCGCGGATCCTCCTTCAACGGGTTCGGCTCCTCGTCCTCGTCCATTAGGTGGTCGGGACGCTGCTTCGAGAGCTGCCCGTACTCCGGATAGCGGGCGACGCGGAAGTAGACGTCGCCTTCGGCGTCGTACGCGTAGCCGCGGTCGATCAGCTCCGAGATGAAGCGGACGATCTGCGGGACCGTCTCGGTCGCGCGCGGCAGGTGGTCGGGCCGGCCGAGGCCGAGGTCGTCGGTGTCCTCGAGGTACCACTGCGTCGCGCGCTCGGAGAGCTCGGCGCTCGCGCCCGGGGCCGCCTTGTAGATCTTGTCGTTGATGTCCGTGATGTTGTGGACGAGCGTGACGTCGTAGCCGCGCCGGCGGAGCCAGCTCCGGAGCCACATCCCGAAGACGAACGGCCGGGCGTTCCCGACGTGTGCGCGCGCGTAGACGGTTGGGCCGCAGAAGTACATCCGGATCGGCCCGGGCGGCGGAGGGAGCTCCTCGAGCCGCCGCGTGAGCGTGTTGTAGAGCCGCACTGGAGGACCGTTGTCCATGAGGGACTTATAGCGGTCGGCTAGGGTTTTATTTGCTGTGGCATTGGGGAGCGGCCGACCGGCCGGCAAGGTCGCCGTCGCCGCGGTTCTTGCCGTGGCGGCGACCCTCGGCGTGGCCGTGTCCGTCGACCTGGCACTACGGGACAACGGCGTCGAGCGGGCGGACGCGAAGCTCACCACCGCGCTCCGCGCCGCGACCGACAACCTGAACGCGCGCGTCGCCCGCGCGCGCGCCGAAGCCGAAGCCCTCGCCCGGTCGAGCCGCGTCCAGCGCGCCCTGGCGGCGCGCGACCGAGGCGAGCTCGCGGCCGTCACGCGCGCCGCGCCCGATCCGGTCCTCCTCCGGACGAGCGGGAACCTCGCGATCGGCCGCCAGGTGGACGGCGCGATCCGCCGCTCCGCCTCGGTCGAGGGCATCGGCGAGATCACGGCGTTCGTCCCACTCGACGACGACCTGCTCCGACGCATCGAGCGCCCGACCGACGTGGGAGCGGGCGTCCTGCTCGTGCTCGTCCGCGGCGGCGCTGTCGTCGCCGGGCCTCCGAACCTGAAGGGGGCGCTACTTTCGGCACCCGCCCGAAGCGCCGAGCGCGCCGTCGCCGGAGAGCGCTACCGGGCACTCGGGACGCGGGTGCTCACGGCACCGCAGGCGACGGAGCTCGGCGCCCTGCTGCCGACGAGCCTGGTCTACTCGAGCAACGGTCGCCGCCGCTGGGCACTCTTCGCCGCGCTCGCGACGCTCGCGACCATCCTCCTCCTCGGCTTCACGGCGTACGAGCTCGTTCAGCGCCGCCGCCCCGGTGAGCGCCGCCGCGTCCTCGGGCCGCGCTCGGCGGTGTCCGACGGACGCCGCGACGCGCTCGCCTTCGTGGGCGATGCCCTCGCCGCGACGCACGATCCCGAGGCGCTCCTGCCCGTGATCCTCGGGGTCGCGATCGAGGCGACGGGCGCCGTCGGCGGCCGGCTAGTCGAGGGAAGGCGCGAGCTCGCGGTGCGCGGCCGCCGGCCGGACGGCGTCGAGCCGCTCGTCGTCCGCCTGGCCGGTCCCGACGACGAGCGCACGCTGGCGCTCTACCCGCCCGAGGGCGGCTTCACGGCGGAGTCGCGGGAGCTCGCGCACTGGCTCGCCACCCAGGCGTCGATCGCGCTCGAGAACGCGCACCTGCACGGCCTCGTGAAGGCGCAGGCGGTCACCGACGAGCTGACGGGCCTGGCGAACCGACGCCGGTTCATGGAGTTCGTCCAGCTCGAGCTGAAGCGCGCCGAGCGCTTCCAGAGCCCGCTCGGCCTCCTGCTCGTCGACCTCGACGACTTCAAGCTCGTGAACGACCGCTTCGGCCACGGCACCGGCGACAAGGTCCTGCGCGCGCTCAGCGACGTCTTCCGCGAGAGCCTGCGCGACGTCGACCTCGCGGCGCGGCTCGGCGGCGAGGAGTTCGCGGTGCTCCTGCCGGAGACGGACTACTCGGGGGCAGCGGGCGTCGCCGAGAGGCTCCGGGCGAGCCTCGCGTCGCTCGAGCTTCAGGATCCGGACGGCCAGGGCTTCGGCGTGACTGCGAGCTTCGGCGTCGCGGTCTACCCGGAGGCTCAGAGCGTGGACGAGCTGCTGCGGACTGCCGACGCGGCGTTGTACCGCGCGAAGGCCGAGGGCAAGAACCGGGTCGCGCTCGCGCCTACGCCGCGCTGAGCGCGCGCTCGGCCCGACGCAGCGCCTCCTCCCGCGGTAGCGCCGCGATCACTGCCCAGAGCTCGGGCCCGCGCTCCTTCCCGGTCAGCGCGAGGCGGAGCGAGCGCAGGTCGCCGCCGACCGCCTTCAGCTCGCGGACGATGCCCTTCGCGTCGAGGCCGTCGCGTGCGAGCTCGCGGAACCGGACGAGCGTCTCCTTCGCGTCCGGCACGGCCACGTCCTCGGGCGCGCTCAGAACGAGGTCGGCGAAGGCGTGGGCCTCGACGAGGTCGCGGGCCCCGCGCATCACGACCGCCGCGGCGACCGGCACGCCGACCCGCTCGGCCAACTCCTCGTCGGACATGGCCTCGATCGCCTGCACCGAGAGGCGACGGATGCGCGAGAGGTCGTAATGGACGTCGTGCCGCGGCAGTCCGAGCTCCTCGAGGTACGCGCGCACGGCCTCGGCGGGAATGCCGGCCTCGCGCAGCAACGCGACGGTCGCGCCCGGCTCGCGCTTCGCGAGCTTCTTCCCCTCCGGGCCGAGGATGAGCCCGTGGTGGACGAACTCCGGCGGCTGCGCGCCGAGCGCCTCGAAGAGCCGGCGCTGGAGCGGCTCGTTCGGCCGGTGGTCGTTCCCGCGCACGACGTGCGTGATCCCGAAGTCGACGTCGTCGACGACGCTCGCGAGCTGGTAGGTCGCGCTGCCGTCCTCGCGGAGGAGCGTCGTCCCGCCGAAGCGCGCGCCGAGCGGCTCGGCGGCCTCGCGGTAGCGCTCCTGCCGCTCGCTCTGCCGCACCGGACCCTCGTCCCACGCGAGCCCGAGCCAGCGGAGGTCGTCGATGAGCTCCTCCTCCCCACCCGGGACGTTCCGCGCCGGGTCGGTGTCGTCGATCCGGAGGAGCATCCAGTCGCCGAGCCTGCGGTTTGCGACCGCGCTCAGGGCGTTGCCGACGTGGAGCGACCCGGTCGGGCTCGGTGCGAAGCGAACGCGGTCCATCTCGCGGTTCAGAATACGGCGCGTGCGCGTCGCGTTTGTCCTCGCCGTCGTCGTGCTCGCGGCTTTGGCCGCCGGAGCGCAGCCGGCAGGTGCCGTCGTACGCTGCGGCACGATCTCGGTGCCGCAGGCCTATCGGGTGCGCGTCGTCAAAGGCCCGGCGACGTGCCGGACGGCGCGGCGCGTCCTGAAGGTGTTCCTGACGAAGGACGTGTCCGCGCGAGGCTGGTTCTGCGCCCGCGGCCACGCGAGCCAGAACCAGCCGTGGGCGGCGGCATGCGGATCGCGAGCCGGCGCGATCGCGCGCGCTTACGGCCCCGTCCGCCGCTGAGCCGTGGAGCAGCTCCTCCTCACGTGGTTCGCCGAGCACGCGCGCGACCTGCCCTGGCGGCGCACACGCGACCCGTATGCGATCCTCGTCTCGGAGGTCATGCTCCAGCAGACGCAGGTCGAGCGCGTCGTGCCGCGCTACCTCCGCTGGCTCGAGCGCTGGCCGACGGCGCAGGCGCTCGCGGACGCGTCCACGGCGGACGTGATCCGCGAGTGGCAGGGGCTCGGGTACAACCGCCGCGCGGTCAGCCTCAAGCGGGCGGCGGAGGTCGTCGCGGTCCACGGCTGGCCCGACGACCTCACCGAGCTGCCGGGTGTCGGGCCGTACACCGCCGCGGCGCTCGCGAACTTCGCCTTCGGCCGGCCGATGCTCCCGGTCGACACCAACGTACGCCGCGTCCAGGAGCGGGCCGGAGCGGACTTCGGGCCGGCTGCGGCACAGGCGCTCATGGACCTCGGCGCGACGATCTGCCTCGCGCGTGTCCCGCGCTGCGGCGTCTGCCCGCTCGCGGACGAATGCCCGTCGCGAGGCCGCCGCTACGAGCCGCTTCGGCGCCAGTCCCGCTTCGAGGGCTCGTTCCGTCAGCGCCGCGCAGCGACCCTGCGACTCGTCGCCGACGAGCCACGGCCTGTCCGCGACCTCGACCCCGAGGCCGTCGACGCGCTCGCGACCGACGGCCTCGTCGTCGTGAGCGGCGGCCTAGTCGGGCTTCCGGGCTAGCAGCGCCGCCGCCTGGGCCGCCAGACCCTCGCCGCGGCCGGTGAAGCCGAGGCCGTCGGTCGTCGTCGCGCGCACCGTGACGGCGCCGTCGCCGCCGAGCGCGGCGGAGAGAGCGGCTTGCATCTCCTCGCGAAGCGGCGCGATCCGCGGCTCGTTGCCGACCAGCACGACGTCCGCGTTCACGACCTTCCAGCCGGCCGAGCGCACGCGCGCGTAGGCCTCGCGCAGGAGCTTCAGCGACGACACGCCGCGCAGCTCGGGATCGTCCGAGGGGAAGAGCGAGCCGATGTCGCCGAGCCCGGCGGCACCGAGCAGCGCGTCGATCAGGGCATGCGTGACGACGTCGCCGTCGGAGTGGCCGGCGAGGCCGCGCGGCGAGGCGATCGCGACGCCGCCGAGGACGAGCGGCACCCCTTCCGCGAAGGCGTGCGCATCGACCCCGATCCCGATGCGGAGGTCGCTCATCCGAGCGGCTCCTGCCGACGCGCCCCCCGCTCGAACACGGTGACGGTCTCGTAGCCGGCGGCGCGCGCGTGGGCGGCTGCGCGCGCGACGTCGCGGCCGACGTGCTCCAGGTAGTGCGCATCGGACGCGAGGGTGATCGGGACGCCGACCTCGCGGCAGCGGCGGAGGAGGCCGGCGTCGGGGTAGATCTCACCGACCGGCTTGTGTAGACCGGATGCCGAGACCTCGACGCAGACGCCGCCGCGCACAAAAGCCTCGGCCGCAGCCTTGTGGAGCTCCGCGACGAGCGCGCTATCCGGCCGGCGGCCGAAGAACTTGACCAGGTCGGGGTGCGACAGGACGTCGAACAGGCCGCTCGTCGCAGCCTCCCCGAGCGCGGCGAAGTACGCGCGCCAGCCGGCCTCGTCGCCGAAGGTCTCGTCCATGTCGACCGAGCGACCGTCGACGAAGTGGACGGAGCCGAGGAGATAGTCCCACGGGTACGGCTCGAGGAGCTCCGCGATCGTCTGGACGCGGTCGGGCAGGAAGTCGACCTCGAGCCCGAGCTTCACCGGCAGCCCGCGGGCCTTTCCCGCCTCGACCGCCGCGACGTACTCGTCGAGATCATCGCCCCAGCGCTCCTGCATCCACGGCAGGTCGAATACAGGCTCGAGCTGCCGAAAGTGGTAGCCGTGGTCGCTGATCCCGATCTCGTCGACGCCCGCGTGCCGGGCCTGCTCGACGTAGAGCTCGAGCCGGTCGACCACGTATCGCCCGCCGGGCTGGTTGCCGGGCCGGTCGCGGAGGTGCATGTGGTAGTCGACGATCATGGCTCAGCCAGCAGGCGCTCGACCCGCTCGAGGTCGGCTGCGTCCGTCACCTTCAGCAGGCGCGGGTCGCCCGGGACGACCTTCACGCGGCCGCCGGCGCGCTCGACGAGGGCGGCGCAGTCGCTCGCATCCTCGCCCGCAGCGGCAGCCCGGCGCAACACGGGCGCGACGAACGCCTGCGGCGTCTGCACCGCGACGAGGTCGTCGCGCGGGACGGTTTCCACGACCGCGTCACCGCGGACGCGCTTCACCGTGTCCGCCAGGGGCAGGCCCGGAACGGCCCCGTCCCAGCCTTCGACGAGCGGCGCGAGCACCCGCGCCACGGTCTCCTCGGCGACGAGCGGCCGGGCCGCGTCGTGCACGAGCACGACGGCCGCGTCCTCCGGTACCTCAGTGAGCGCGAGCCGCACTGATTCAGCGCGCGTCGCCCCGCCCGTGACGCAGGACGAGACCTTGCCGCAGCCGAGCTCCTCGGCGAGGAGGATCGCCGGCTCCTCCCAGCCTTCGGGCGCGACGACGACGATCGCGTCCACCCAGTCGGTCGCCTCGAGCCGCTCGAGGCTCTCGGCGAGCAGCGGCCGCCCGCGCAGCGGCGCGAACGCCTTCGGCCGGTCCAGCCCGAGCCGGTCGCCGCGGCCCGCGGCGGCGACGATGGCCCAGACGCTCACCGCCGGCTATGCGGTTGCGCCCGCTTTTGCCTTGGCCTTCTTGCCGTTCGAGGTCGAGCCGACGCCGGCCAGCACCTCGTCGAGCCAGGCGCCCGCCTCTTCCTCGTCCATGGCCTTCGCGTACATGAGCTCGCTGGCGAGGATCTTCTTCGCCTTCACGAACATCTGCTTCTCGCCGGTGGAGAGGCCCTTCTCGTGATCGCGGAGCGAGAGGTTCCGGACGACCTCGGCGAGCTCGAGGATGTCGCCCGTCTTCATCTTGTCGCGGTTGTGCTTGAACCGCCGATTCCAGTTCTTCGGCATCTGCGTGCCGCCGCCGGTGAGCGCCTTGAGGACGACCGAAACCATGTCCTCGTCGATCACCTTCCGTAGACCGACCTTCTCAGCGTTCTCGGACGGCACGTTGACGGTCATGTCGTTGTGGAGGATCTTGATCGTCAGGTACTCCCGCTTCTGGCCGAGCACCTCACGCTGCTCCTTCTTCACGACCGTGCCTGCCCCGTGGTGCGGGTACACCACCTTGTCACCGACCTTGTACAAGCCGCCTCCCCAGGATCGCCGGGTTCTTTCACGAAGGTGCCGGCGGGTCGCACGAGCCGCCGGCAAGTCGGGCCAGTATAGCGAATTCCGCCGCAAAAGGCCACCTTTTCCAGGTATTTCTCGCGAAATCCCTGGAAATTAAGACCTAGATCGAAAGGTAACGGTCGACCAGGTTGTGCTCCTGGAGGCGACGAAGGCCCTCGCGGATCTCCCGGGCCCGGACGGCGCCCACGCCCTCCACCTCCTCCAGGTCGCGCTGCGAGGCGCGGACGATCGCGTCGAGCCCGTCGAGCGACGTGACGACGCGCCGGATCACGCCCTCGGGGAGCCGCGGGATGTGCGAGAGCACCCGGAAGCCGCGCGGCGACACCGAGTGGTCGAGCGGGTTCACGCTCGCCGGATAGCCGAGCACCGCGAGCAGCTCGAACTCGAGCAGGTCCTGGTAGGGCAGCGCGACGAGCGCCTCGAGGCCCTCCTGTGTCCGCGCCTCGCCGCCCTCGGCGTGGTAGTCGGAGACGACCGCCCGCTTATCGCGCGGGACGTGGCCCACGAGCTCCTCGAGCTGCATGCGAATCAGGCGGCCCTCGGTGCCGAGCTCGACGCAGTCGCGCTCGATCTCCTCCGCCATCCGGGTGTTCATCTCGGCCCGCTGGAGCACGACGAGCACGTCGTCGAGGACGACCGCGTTTTGGAACTCGAGCGCCGTCAGCCGCGTCAGCACCTGCTCGAGCCGCTGGCGGTACGTGTCGAGCGTCGCGATCGCCTGGTTCGTCTTCGCGAGCACGTCTGCGATCGGGTCGAGCTGGTAGCGGGTGTGCCCGACGTAGACCGAGATCGTGGAGCGCTGCTGGGAGATCGAGATGACGAGCGCGTCGGTCTGCTTCGCCACGCGCTCGGCAGTGCGGTGCCGCGTGCCGGTCTCGTCCGATGGAATGGTCGGATCCGGCATGAGCTGGACGTTCGCAAACGCGAGCTTCGTGAGGTCGGAGCTCACGATGATCGCGCCGTCCATCTTCGCGAGCTCGTAGAGGAGCTGCGACCTGAACGGCTGGTCGAGCCGGATGCCGCCCGAGAAGAGGAAGGCGAGGTCCTGCGGCTCACCGATGACGATCAGCGCGCCGTCGCGCGAGCGGATGATGTCGTCGATCCCCTGGCGGAGCTCGGTGCCCGGCGCGATGCGCTCGAGCGCGGCGAGCAGCTTCGGATCGCGCCGCGGATCGTCCTCGGAAGGCGTGCGCGTGAAGCCGAGCGACGTGGCGCCTCGCTCGTCCCGTCTAGGTGTCTTCTCCTCCTCCAGCATCGAGCCCCGCGCGGATGGCTTGCCTCAACGTCTCCACCTGCTGCACGTGCAGTTTGCCACGCGCGGGTGTGCCCGCAGGAGCGACGGCTCCGGCGAGGCCGAGCTTCGCGCACTCCTCCAGGCGCCGCTCGCTCTGTGCCGCGGGCCGCAGGCGGCCGGTGAGCCCGATCTCGCCGAAGGCGGCGATCCCTTCTCGCACCGGCGAGCCGCGCGCGGCCGAGGCGATCGCGAGCGCGACGGCGAGGTCGGCGCCCGGCTCGTCGATGCGCACGCCGCCCGCGACGTTCACGAACACGTCGGCGGTGCCGAGCGCCACGCGCGCGTGCCGCGAGAGGACGGCGACGATCATCGCGAGCCGCTTGGGATCCACGCCCGTGGCCACGCGACGCGGTATCGCAAGGTCGGTCGGCGCGACGAGGGCCTGGATCTCGAGCAGGAGCGGCCGCGTCCCCTCGAGCGCACAGGCCACCGCGGCGCCGGGCTCGCCGGCGACCGTGCGGCCGAAGAGCTCGGAGGGATCGCGAACTCCGGTGAGGCCGTGCCCCGTCATCTCGAAGACGCCGAGCTCGTTCGTCGAGCCGAAGCGGTTCTTCACCGCGCGGAGCACGCGGTGCGCGTGGTAGCGGTCACCCTCGAACTGGAGCACGCAGTCGACGAGGTGCTCGAGCACGCGCGGTCCCGCGACGGCGCCGTCCTTCGTCACGTGCCCGACGAGGAGGGTTGCGATCCCGAGCTCCTTCGCGACCCGGAGCAGGCGGCCAGCCGCCTCGCGCACCTGGGCCACCGACCCCGGCGCCGAGCCGAGCTCCGCCGAGTAAAGCGTCTGCACCGAGTCGATCACGCAGACGGCCGGCCGCTCGCGCTCGAGCGCAGCGCACACCGCCTCGAGCTCCGTCTCGGCGAGGATCTCGACGGCCTCCGCGCCGCCCAGGCGCGCCGCGCGGAGCTTGACCTGCGCGGTCGACTCCTCGCCGGTGACGAGGAGGGCACGCCGCCCGCCGCGCGAGATCGCCGCGAGCGCGCTCAGCAGGAGCGTCGACTTCCCGACACCCGGCTCGCCGCCGACGAGGACGAGCGACGCGGGGACGATCCCGCCGCCGAGCACGCGGTCGAGCTCGGGCACGCCGGTCGGGATCCGATCGGCCTCCTCTGCCTCGACGTCGACGAGCCGGAGGACGGGCCGCGGCTCGCGCGCGCCGCCGGCCGCCGCCGGCGGCGCCTCCTCGACGAGCGTCCCGAACGCGCCGCAGCCTGGGCAGCGCCCGAACCAGCGCGCCGCCGCGTAGCCGCACTCGATGCACGCGTGCTGGACCGCGACCTTCGCCATGCCGTCGAGTGTAGGCGCGCCTCAGGACGCCGATTGCGCCGGCTCTGTGCCGATCCGTCCAGAGGCCGGCGCGGCGCGCGCGCGACGGCCGGACGAAGCGAGCAGGAGCCCTGCGAGCACCCCGACGACGCCGAGGAGCTGGAGCGAGGACGGCGACTCGCCGAGGATCGCGGCCGCGAAGAGGACCGAGAGCACCGGCTGGATGGTCAGCAGCACCGAGGTGACCGCGGCCGGCAGGCGCGGGAGCGACACGGCGATTACCAGCCACCCGAGCGCCTGCGAGCTGAGCGCGAGGAGGACGAGCCAGCCCTGCGCCCGGAGCGACGGCGTCACGTCGAGCTCACCGAACGCGACGCCGAAGAGTGCCGTGCCGACCGCCGAGACGGCCGTCGCGTCCGCGAGCGGCCCGGCGACGCGGCGCAGGTCGACGCTTCCATGCCGCAGCGTGAGCAGGAATCCGGTGTACGAGAGGGCGGTGACGATGCCGTAGAGCACGCCTAGGGCCGGGTTGCGGCCGTACGCGCCCGAGCCGACGGCGCCGGAGATGAGCACGACCCCGCCGAGCGCGATCGGGATCGCCGCGAGCGTGCGGCCGCGGAGGCGCTCCCGCAGGAGCAGCCAGGCGATCGGGCCGACGAGGACGACCTGCAGGTTCCCGAGGACGGTCGCAAGCCCGGCGCCCACCTCCTCCACGCCGTGGTGCCAGGCGACGAGGTCGACCGCGAAGAAGGCCCCGGCGAGGGCGGCGTAGAGCCGCGCGCGCCGCGACCGCAGGCCGTAGCGCCGGTCCTCGCGCCGCGCGAGCCACCAGAGCGGCGGCAGTGCCCAGAAGCAGCGGAAGAACGCGCCCGTCGAGGGCGAGACGTGCGCGAGCCGGAAGAGGATCCCCGAAAAGGCGATGCAGAACGCGCCGACGAGCGCGGCCAGCACCGGCGTCTCGACGAGGCGGCGCTTCACCGCCGCCTGAGGAGCTATTCGGTCGGCTCCTCGGCTTCGGGCTCTTCGCCGCCGTCCTCGCTCTCGCCGGCCGGGACCGCGACCTTCTCGGGCTCGGGCGGCGCGCCGGGGATCAGCGTGATGTCGACCTCGTCCTCGTTCTTGCGCGCGACGAGGATGGTCGAGTTCGGCTCCAGCGAGCGGCCGAGGACGAAGTCGGCGAGCGGGTCCTCGATGAAGCGTTGGATCGCGCGCCGCAGCGGCCGCGCGCCCATCGCCGGGTCGTAGCCCTTCTCGACGAGGAGGTCCTTCGCCTCGTCCGTGAGCTCGATCGCCGTCTCGTGCGTCGACATCTGCTCGCGCAGGCGCTTGAGCACGAGGTCGACGATGATCTTGATCTCTTCCTTCGTCAGCTTGTGGAAGACGATCGTCTCGTCGATCCGGTTCAGGAGCTCCGGCCGGAAGACCTTCTTCAGGTCGCCCATGACTCGGGACTTCATGTCCTCGTAGGACAGGCCGGACTCGTCGCCGATGTTGAAGCCGAGCGACTGGTTCTTCGAGATCGAGGCGGCGCCGATGTTCGACGTCATGATCACGATCGTGTTCCGGAAGTCGACCTTGCGCCCCTGGGCGTCGGTCAGCTTCCCGTCCTCCAGGATCTGGAGGAGGATGTTGAAGACGTCCGGGTGCGCCTTCTCGATCTCGTCGAGCAGGACGACCGAGTACGGCTTGCGGCGCACGGCTTCGGTGAGCTGGCCGCCCTCGTCGTAGCCGATGTAGCCCGGAGGCGAGCCGACGAGCCGGGACACGGAGTGCTTCTCCATGTACTCCGACATGTCCACCTGGATCATGGCGTCCTCGTCGCCGAACAGGAACTCGGCGAGCGTGCGCGCGAGCTCGGTCTTCCCCACGCCGGACGGGCCGAGGAAGATGAACGAGCCGGTCGGGCGCTTCGGGTCCTTGATCCCGGCGCGCGCGCGGCGGATCGACTTGGACACGGCCACGATCGCCTCGTCCTGGCCGATCACGCGCTTGTGGAGCTCGTCCTCCATGCGGATGAGCTTCTGGGACTCGGCCTCGGTGAGCTTGAAGACGGGGATGCCGGTCCACATCGACACGATGTCGGCGATCTCCTCCTCGCCCACCTCGGGCTGCTCCTCGGCGCCCTCGCTCGTGCGCCAGCTCTCCTCGAGCTCCCGCTTCTTCTGCGTCAGCTTCCGCTCTTTGTCGCGGAGCGACGCGGCCTTCTCGAACTCCTGCGCCTCGATCGAGGCTTCCTTGTCCTTGCGGACCTTCTCGATCTCGTCCTCGAGCTCGCGGTAGCGCGGCGGCGCGCTCATCGAGCGGATCCGCATGCGCGACGCGGCCTCGTCGATGAGGTCGATCGCCTTGTCGGGCAGGTGCCGGTCCTGGATGTAGCGATCGGCGAGGACGGCCGCGGCGTGGAGCGCGTCGTCGGAGATCTTGCAGCGGTGGTGCGCCTCGTAGCGGTCGCGCAGGCCGCGCAGGATCTGGACGGTGTCGTCGACCGACGGCTCGTCGACGCGGATCTGCTGGAAGCGCCGCTCGAGCGCCGCGTCGCGCTCGAGGTACTTGCGGTACTCGTCGAGCGTCGTCGCGCCGATCGTCTGGAGCTCCCCGCGCGCGAGCGCCGGCTTCAGGATCGAGGCCGCGTCGATCGCGCCCTCGGCCGCGCCCGCGCCGACGAGGTTATGCAGCTCGTCGATGAAGAGGATGATGTCGCCCCGCTGCATGATCTCCTTCATGACCTTCTTCAGGCGCTCCTCGAACTCGCCGCGGTACTTCGAGCCGGCGACGAGGGCGGCGAGGTCGAGCGTGTAGATCTGCTTGCCCTTGAGCAGGTCGGGGACCTGGTTCCCGGCGATGCGGGCGGCGAGGCCCTCGACGACGGCGGTCTTCCCGACGCCGGGCTCGCCGATCAGCACGGGGTTGTTCTTCTGGCGGCGCGAGAGGATCTGCATCACGCGCTCGATCTCCGTCTGGCGGCCGACGACCGGGTCGAGCTTGCCCTCGGAGGCCTGCTTCGTCAGGTTGCGGCCGAACTGGTCGAGGAGCTTCGAGCTCTTCGCCTTCTCGCCGGCGCCGGCGCCTCCGCCCTGCTGCCTGCGGCCGGGGCCGGAGAGCATGCGGATGATCTCGTTGCGGATCTTCTCCGCGTCGGCGTCGAAGTCGAGCAGGATTCGGGCGGCGACGCCCTCGTTCTCGCGCACGAGCCCGAGCAGGATGTGCTCGGTGCCGATGTAGTTGTGGCCGAGGGAGAGCGCTTCGCGCAGCGCGAGCTCGAGCACCTTCTTCGCGCGCGGGGTGAACGGGATCTGTCCGGTCGTGACCTCGTCGCCCTGGCCGACGATGCGGGCGACCTGGGCGCGCACCTCTTCCACGGTGATGTCGAGCGACTCGAGGACGCGAGCGGCGAGGCCCTCCTCCTCGCGGAGCAGACCCAGCAGGATGTGCTCCGTGCCGATGTAGTTGTGCTTCAGGGCGCGCGCCTCGTCTTGCGCGAGGACGACGACCTGCCGGGCCCGTTCTGTGAATCGCTCGAACACCCTGTCCTCGACCCTCCTCTCGTCTCTTTTTCGCCCCCGGCCGGCGAACCGCCCGCCTTCCGAGGGGTCGAAGGTACGGCCATGTTAGCGCGCCCCCCAAGGGCTAAACCCGGGGGGCTCACACGATCTTTACGCGCTCATCGGCCATCCCCCTCTGTCCCTTGAGGACAGGTTCGAAAGGGGCCTAGGCGGAGCGGAGGAAGCGATAGACGAGCACGCTCGTCGCGAAGCCGGCTACTGCGGCGGCCGCCAGCGAGCGGAGCCGGGAGGGCTGCTGCCCCTCGGCTCGCTCGCTGACGGCGCCTGCGAGCGTGCTCGTCACTTCAGCTCTGGGACTTCGTCGACTCGCGCTCGCGGCTCTCGTCGCCCGAGCCGTTGCCCTCGCCGCGCGGCTCGTCGTCGGCCTTCTCGTCCTTGTCGTCCTTCTTGTCCTCGCCCTCGCGCTCGGCCGGCTTCGAGTGGTACTCGAGGTCCTCGGCCTGGCCCAGCTCGACGTAGGCCTTGAAGCGGGCGAGGTCGGCCTGCACGGCCCGTTTCACGAAACGCATGCCCGAGGCCATCTTCTCGATCATTCCTTGCGGGACGAAGTCCATGTCCACCATCACGCGCGTGAGCTCGTCGTCGAGCTTGTGGAAGGTGACGACGCCCGCATGGGCCATGCCGCTCGTCGTCTTCCACGCGATGCGCTTGTTGCGCTTGCGCTCGGTGATCTCGCCTTCCCAGTGCCGCGAGCTGAACCAGATCTTCTCGTCCCAGGTGATCTTGTCGTCCTCTTCCTGCTTCACGTTCAGGACGCGGTGCATGAAGTTCGGGAACTCCTCGAACTCCGTCCACTTCTCGTAGACGGTCGCGACCGGAGCGGCGACGTCGGTCCAGCGCTGGATCGGCAGGCGCCGCGTCTTCTTCGCCTTGCCGCCGCCTCCACCGCCTCCGCCGCCCCCGCCGATCGCCTTCGAGGCGAGCTTGTCGAACATGCCTCCGCCGCCGCTGGAGAGGCCCTTCTTGGCGCCCTGTACGCCTTCCTCGCCGATCTTCTCGGCCTCACCCTCGAGCTTCTCCTTCGCCTCGCTCGCGCCCTTCCGGGCCGCGTAGGCGACGACACTCGCCGCCGTCGCGACGGCGGGAATCACGACCTCCTTGCTCATCAGCGACTGGAGCAGATCCTGCGCTCCGCCGCCGGCTTTGCTGCCGTTTTCCTCGGCCATCCTCAGTCCCTTCCTCGTTTTCGCATCCAATGGGCCTACCGACCGGCCCTGCTTCCTAAACGCGCGAAGGGCACTACGAGGGTTCGCCGCCCGACCTGCCGATTCAAACCGCGACGGAATGGGCAACTGCTCGCCATGGCTGTCGCAACCAGAGGTACGGCAAGCAACTATTTGCAGCGTGCGCCGAGCCCGAGCGGGCTCGCCGACGTCATCGACCTGATCCTCGACAAGGGCCTCGTGATCGACGCCTACGTCCGGATCGCCGTCATCGGCATCGAGCTCGTCACGATCGACGCCCGCATCGTCATCGCCAGCGTCGACACCTATTTGCGCTTCGCGGAGCAGGTCAACCGGCTCGACCTGACGCAGACGGAGCTCGCGGGCCTGCCGGAGCTCCAGGAGAAGGGCGCCGAGAAGATGACGGAGGGCGCGATCGAAGGCGCCGAGGAGGAGCTCCTCCCCGGCAGCCCCGGCTCGCCGCTCCGCACCGCGGCGAAGGCGGTTGGCGCCGCGGCCGCGGCCGGCGCCGCCGCAGTCCTGGCCAAGGAGATTGCTCAGCGCTCGGGAGACGACGACAACGACGAGGACGGAGGGTGAGACGAGTGGACGTGGTCGAAGAGACGAGGGAGAAGGCCCGCGAGGTGGTCTCGGGCGGGCGCGAGAAGGGCGGGATGACGAAGCGCGTGCTCGTGTCCCTCGCCGCGAGCGCGGCGAGCGGCGCGGCCGCGTACGCGGCGCGCATGGCGCCCGGCTACTTCCAGGACAAGGTGCTGCCGAAGCTCAAGGAGCTCACGTCGAACGGCGGCGCGCTGGACAAGGCGAAGCAGGCGGTCGAGAACGCCGTCCCGAGTGTGGGCGACGGCGACAGCCAGGAGGCGCCGCGGCGCTCGTCGCGCCCGCGGCTCTCGCCGGCCGAGGCGGAGAAGCGGCAGCGCGAGCGGGCCGAGCGTCGGCGCGAGCGCAAAGCGGCGCTCTCGAAGTAGGGAGGAACGATGGCTTCTATCGCAACACGCGGAACCGCGAGCAACTACCTCCAGCGCGCGCCGAGCCCGAGCGGGCTCGCCGACGTCATCGACCTGATCCTCGACAAGGGCCTCGTCATCGACGCCTACATCCGGATCGCGGTCATCGGCATCGAGCTGATCACGATCGACGCCCGCATCGTCATCGCCAGCGTCGACACCTACCTCCGCTTTGCCGAGCAGGTCAACCGTCTCGACCTGACACAGACGGAAGCGGCCGGCCTGGCCGAGCTCCGCGACGGTGGCGGCGGGGACGGCAAGGGCAAGGGGATGATCGAAGGCGCGAAGGAGGCCTTCTCCCGCGACGACGACAAGGAGCGCCAGACCTCCAAGAAGGACTAGGCCATGACCGTCGTTTACGGAATCGTCCCGGCTGAGACGCCGCTCGACGGCGTGCCCGCCGGGATCGGCGGGGCGCCGGTCGGCCGGGTCGTCTCGGGTGGGCTCGCAGCGCTCGTGAGCCCAGTCGAGGGCGACGAGCTGCGCGCGACGCGGCGCGACCTGCTCAGCCATTCGGCCGTGCTCGAGCGCGCGATCGCGGCGGGGCCGGTGCTGCCGCTCCGCTTCGGGATCGTGCTCCGCGACGAGGACGCCGTCGCGAACGAGCTCCTCGAGCCGCGGCACGCCGAGCTGACTGCGCTCTTGGAGCGGTTCGAGCGGCTCGTCGAGCTGCGCGTGAAGGCGTTCTACGACGAGGACGCGGTGCTGCGGGAGATCGTCCGCTCCGACCCGGCGATCGCGGGGCTGAGCGAGGCGACGCGCGACGCGCCCGAGGTGGCCACGCGCGCGCAGCGGGTTCGCCTCGGCGAGGCGGTCGCCCGTGCCCTCGAGGCCACGCACGACCGCGACTCGCGGGCGATCTTCGGTCGTCTGCGGCCGCTCGCAGAGGACATCGTCGTCGAGGAGAGCGAGTCGAGCCTCGCGTTCACCGCGTCGTTCCTCGTCGACCGCGGGCGCGTCGAGGCGTTCGACGCGGCGATGGACGAGCTCGCACGCGAGCACGAGGGGCGAATCACGTTCAAGTACCTCGGCCCGCTCCCGCCGCACAGCTTCGTCTCGCTCGCGGGGGAGGCCTGATGGGGCTCTTCACCGGGCTCCTGCTGCTCCCGCTGGCGCCGGTCCGCGGGACGATGTGGGTCGCGGAGCAGATCGCCGAGGAGGCTGCGCGCCAGATGGACGAGGGGCGTACGATCCGGCGGCAGCTCGCCGACGTCGAGCTCCGCTACGAGCGGGGCGAGCTCACGGTCGAGGAGCTCGAGGAGATCGAGGACGAGCTGCTCGAGCGGCTGCGCCTGGCAGGCGAGCTCGACGCGGCAGACTGGAGGCGCTGATGGCGACGAAGCGGGAAGAGGCGCAGAAGCGGCGGGCCGAGGAGCGGCAGAAGCGTCGCTCGAGCGCCCCCAAGGCGTCCGAGGAGCCCAAGCAGGAGGGGACGAGCGACGAGGAGCCGCTCGACACCGTCAAGCACGCGGCGAAGGTTGCGGCCGCGGCGGCGGCCGTCGGCGCGGCGATGGGCGCGGCGCGCGCGATGACGGGGAGTCACGACGGCGATGGGCCCGGCCACGAGCCCGAGCCGAAGCCGGAGCCGGAGCCGGAGGCCTCGTCGGAGCCCGCGTCGGAGCCCGAGCAGCTCGAGGAGCGCGAGGAGCCGGAGCCCGAGCCGCGCGCCGAGCAGGAGGAGCCGCGCGAGGAGCCCGAGCCCGAGCAGCGTCCCTCCGGGGCGAAGCCGAACGAGACGCGCCGCGTCGTCGAGACCGCGCGCGAGCAGCTCGCGGCGCTGCTCGGCAAGGAGCCCGACTCCGTGTCCGGCCTCGACCGGAACGGCGACGGCTGGATCGTCACGCTCGAGGTCGTGGAGCTGCCGCGGATCCCCGAGTCGACCGACGTCCTCGCGTCCTACGAGGTCGAGCTCGACGGCGACTGGAACCTCGTCCGCTACGCGCGGGGGCGCCGCTACTACCGCTCGCAGGCCGGAGACGAGGAGTCGTGACGCAGGGCAGCCGCCTGCCCGACGTGCGGCCCGGCTCCGGCCAGCCAGCGCAGCTCGCCGACGTGCTCGAGCGCGTGCTCGACAAGGGGATCGTCATCGCCGGCGACATCCGCATCAACCTGCTCGACATCGAGCTCCTTACGGTGCGGATCCGCCTCCTGATCGCCTCGGCCGACAAGGCGAAGGAGATGGGGATCGACTGGTGGCAGGGCGATCCGTTCCTAAGGCGCGGCGACGGCGACGGGAGCGCCCTCGAGAGCCGCCTGCGCCGACTGGAGGAGCGCGCCGGCCTGCCGGTCGAGGAGGAGGAGCGCTCCGAACGGTGAGCGAGGCAGCGGCGGCGTTGTACGTGTACGGCGTCGTCTCGGCCTCGACGCAGCCGGACGGGACGGGCATCGGCGCACGGCCGGTCGAGCTCGTGGCCGAAAGGGACGTGGGCGCGCTCGCCAGCTTCGTCCCGGCCGGCGAGTTCGGCGAGGCCGCCCTGCGCGAGCGCCTCGAGGACCGCGCCTGGCTCGAGCGGACGGCGCGCGAGCATGAGGACGCGCTGGAGCGGGCGCTGGCGGCGACGGCCGTTATCCCGTTCCGTCTCTGCACCGTCTACGAGAGCCGCGACGGCCTGCGCGAGTTCCTCTCCGCGCACGGGCCGGCACTCGCAGGCCTCCTCCGGCGGCTCGACGGCAGGGTCGAGCTCGGCGTGAAGACGTACTTCGCCGAGGCGCAGGCGGCGACCGGCGAGCCGCAGTCCGGCCGCGAGTACCTGCTGCGCCGGCAGCGCGAGCGGGAGGCCGCGGAGGAAGCGGCGCGGTTCAAGGTGGAGTGCGCGCGGGCGAGCCACGAGCGGCTCGCCGCCGCGGCCGAGGAAGCGCGCGCGAACCCGCCGCAGCCGCCGGAGCTCTCCGGCCGCACCGACGAGATGCTGCTGAACGGCGCGTACCTCGTCCGGCGGGACGACAGGAGGCTCACCGATGCGGTGGCGGAGCTCGAGTCGCTGTACGGCCCGCGCGGCGTGACGTACGAGATCACGGGGCCGTGGCCGCCGTACAACTTCGTGCCGCCGGAGGTCGTCGGGACGTGAGCACGGTGCCCGAGCGCCCGCTCGAGCAGCAGATCACGCTGCTCGAGCTCGTCGACCGCGTCCTGAACAAGGGCGTCACCCTGACCGGCGACATCACGCTCTCGGTCGCGGACGTCGACCTCGTGTACGTCGGGTTGCGCGTGCTCCTCACGACGGTCTCGACGATGGAGCGGCTCGCCGCGGAGTGATCTACCTGTACGCGATCGCGGAGGGGCTCGACGGCCTGCCGGAGGTGCTCGGTGTCGACGGCGCGCCGCTCGTGCACGGGAGCGCCGCGGGCCTCGACCTCGTCCTGAGCGAGCACGCCGCCGGGGAGCTCGACGCCTCCGAGGAGGCGGTGCTCGCACATGCACGGGTCGTCGAGGCGCTCGTCGCGCGGAGCGCTGCGCTCCTGCCGGCACGCTTCGGACGCGGCTTCCGCGACCCGGACGCGCTGCGGGAGGCGATCGAAGGCCGCGCCGCGAGCCTCCGCGAGGCGCTGGCGCAGGTGCGCGGCTGCGTCGAGGTCGGCGTCCGCGTCCTCAGGCCCGAGCCGGCGCCGCCGCCGGCCGCCGAGTCGGGCCGCGCCTACATGGAGGCGCGCCTGGCGCACACCGAGGAGGCACGCGAGCTCCACGAGCCGCTCGCCGCCCTCGCGCGCGCGGCGACGCGCACCGTCGGCGCGACGCCGCGCCTCCTCCTGAGCGGCGCGTACCTGGTCGAGCCCGGCGAGCTCGACGCCTTCCGCAGCCGCGTCTCGGAGCTCGAGGCAGCACACCCCGAGCTGACCTTCGTGACCACCGGCCCCTGGCCGCCGTACAGCTTCGCCCCGGGCGGCGAGACGTGAGCGACGAGCTCGACCGGATCCTCGGCGTCACCGGCTCGGGCGACCTCGACGCCGTCGCTGGCGAGCTCGACCGGCTCCAGGGCGCCTTCCCGCGCCGGGTGAACGCGGATCCCGAGAAGGTCGAGAAGGGCCTCGCGCAGCTCGTGCTCACGCTCGTCGAGCTGCTCCGCCAGCTGATGGAGCGGCAGGCGCTCCGGCGCATGGAGCAGGGAAACCTGACGGACGAGCAGATCGAGCGGCTCGGCCAGACCTTCATGAAGCTCGAGAAGCGGATGGAGGAGCTCAAGGCCGAGTTCGATCTCGAGGACGGCGACTTGAATCTGAACCTCGGGCCGCTCGGCGACCTCCTTTAGAGCCGTCGGAATGAACCGAGCGGGTCGACCGGTCATTGCAGACGGCCGCACGGGCATAGCCCGCGCGTCCTGATGACGGCGCCGCCGAGTCGGCGCCTCTGACAGCTCCAACGCAACCGGGCAGCGTGCCCGACCGTTGAAGGTTTCGAGGACTGAAAACAGTCTGTCCGGGAAACCGCTTAGAGGTCGACAACAACGGAGGGATGGCGTTATGGCGTCACTGAAAGACGTAGAGCAGCTCGTGGACGATCTGGATGGGTTGTCGAAACGGCTCCGGTCCGAGCTTCAGAACGGCAAGGTCGACTTCGAGCGGCTGATCCAGATCGCTGACGAGATCAGTGAGCACGCCGACGCCGCCGCGGGCACGTTCGCGACGGTGAACGAGACGCTCATGAATCGGATCAAGGAAGTGACCGGCCGGACGAGCGGCAGCTCCAGCGGGAGCGAGTCGCGCGCAAAAGCCGGTTCCAAGTCCTAGCGGAAGGGGTTGAGCTGAACATGGCTGACAACGAGACGACGAACGAGGTCGAGGAGACCACCGAGAGCGGCGGCTCCGGCGCTCGCACGGCCGTGAAGGCGGCGGCAGCGGCGGCGGTGACGGGCGCGGCCGCGATGGCGGCGCGCAAAGCGCTCACCCACTCTTCGAACGGCGGGTCGTCGAACGGCGACAAGTCGCCCTCGAAGAAGGACAAGGGCGGCTCGAGCACGCTGCTGACGTCGATAGCGTCCGGCGGCTGGGACGCCGCGCGCGACGCGGTCATCCCGCTCGCCGAAGACGCCGCGGGCGCGGCCGGCACGTGGGTGGCGAAGAACGGGCCGGAGATCGTGCGCGACAAGATCGTGCCCCGGTTCATCACGTCCTTCAACGACGCGAAGGGGGACTGACCAAGATGGCCGAAGACGAAGGCTCGCTCATCGAAGAGATGTCGACGCCGAAGAAGGTCGTGACCGGAGCAGCGGTCGGGCTCGCGACCGCGGCGGCGGTCGGCGTCGGCAAGAAGCTCCTCGGGTCGAACGGCGACGACGACTCCGGCGGCTCGCAGCAGTCGCGCGGCACGAAGTCGCGCAGCGGTGGGTCGTCCAGCTCGCGACGGACGACGAGCCGCTCGACCTCGGGCACGAAGTCGCGGAGCGGCGGCTCGAGCACTGGGACGAAGTCGCGCTCGACCTCGAAGTCGTCGAGCACGCGGTCGCGTTCGACCTCGGGCGCGTCGCGGCGAACGAGCTCCGGCACGTCGAGCCGCTCCTCGAGCGGCACGACGAGGACGAAGGAGCAGCTCTACAACCAGGCGAAGCGCCTGAAGATCGAGGGCCGCTCGAGCATGAACAAGCAGCAGCTCGAGCGCGCGATCGAGCGGACGAAGAAGTAGCTCGCAGCGAAGACACACGCCGGCGTCCGCGGTCTACGACGGACGCCGGCGCTAGGCTTGCCGCCATGGCCGAGGGGAAGGCCCTTGTCACTGGCGGCGCCGGGTTCATCGGCTCGCACCTCTGCGAGGCCCTGCTCGGCCAGGGTTGGGAGGTGTACGCGCTCGACGACCTCTCCACCGGCTCGATCGCGAACGTCGCGCCGCTCCGCGAGCGGCCGGACTTCCACCTCGTCGTCGACTCGGTCCTCTCGCCCGCGGTCGTGAACGAGCTCGTCTACAAGTGCGACGTCGTCTACCACCTGGCGGCCGCCGTCGGCGTGCGGCTGATCGTGGAGCAGCCCGTGCACACGCTCGTCACGAACGTCCAGGGGACGGAGACCGTGCTCGAGTTCTGCAACCGGTTCGGGAAGCGCGTGCTCGTCGCGTCGACCTCGGAGGTGTACGGCGACCCGCGCGACGACGTGCCCTTCGCGGAGGACGCGCGCCGCGTGTACGGGCCGACGACGCAGCGCCGCTGGGCATACGCCGACTCGAAGGCGATGGACGAGTTCCTCGCGCTCGCCTACCACCAGGAGCGCGGCCTCGACTGCGTGATCGTCCGGCTCTTCAACACCGTCGGCCGGCGCCAGAGCGGCGAGTACGGGATGGTCGTGCCGCGCTTCGTGCAGGCCGCGCTCGCGGACCGGCCGCTCGAGATCCACGGCGACGGCACGCAGACGCGCTGCTTCTGCCATATCTCGGACACGGTCCGTGCGCTGACGGGCCTCGTCGAGGAGCGCTCGACGAACGGCGAGATCTACAACGTCGGCTCGACGGAGAGCATCGGGATCCTCGACCTCGCGCACCGCGTGCTCGAGCTCACCGGCTCGTCGTCGGAGCTCCAGTTCGTCCCCTACGACCAGGTCTACGGGCAGGGGATCGAGGACATGCTCAACCGGAAGCCTTCGATCGAGAAGGTCCGGCAGGCGATCGGCTGGCGGCCAGCGCTCGACCTCGACCGGATCCTCGCCGACGTCGTCGACTGGGCGCGAACGGCGCCGACCCCCGTCGAGCTCGCGGACGCCTGACCGCCGAGCACTCGGCACTCGAGCTTCTCCACCCGGACGGCGGCGCCGACGTCATCGTCGTCGAGCACCCTGACGTGCGCGTCCGGCTGCCGCCCGACGGCGTCGCGCTCCTGCGGCTTCCGGCACGGGCCCGGCAGAAGATCGCGCGGGAGGCTGAGCTCGAGCTCGGGCCCGCCGTCCTGGAGATCGGCGGGCGCCTCGTGCCGGTGAAGCGCGGCGCGGTTCGGTGGGCGCTCGGTGCCGTCCCGGCCTCGGCGCGGGGGCGGCTCGCTGCGCTCGCGCCCGCGCGCGCCCTCGCGCTTGCCGCGCCGGCGGCGATCGCCCGGCCTCCGGGGTCGCGACCTCTCGCCGCGTGGCTGCGGGAGCACGGGACGGGCACCTCGGTGGTGGCAGCGCCCGGCACCGCGTTCCTCCTCGACGGGGAGCGGGCCCGGCTCGCCGCGAAGGTGGGCGCGGGGCTGCCTGCGCGGCGCGAGCTCAGCGAGGCCCGCGCGCTCGCCGAGCTCGGCCCGGCGGCGCGGGCCGCCGGAGCGGACGTGCCCGAGGTGGTCGAGGAGGGGGAGCTCGGCGGCCGGCTGCTCCTCGTCACCACCGGCGTCGAGGGACGGCCGGCGTCGGTTCTCCTCGCCGAGCGTCCCGACCGTCGCGAGGCGCTCGTGGCGACTGTCGCGGACTGGCTCCTGCGCTGGAACCTCGCGACCGCGGCCGAGGCGACGCTCTCTCGCGAGCTTCTGGAGCGCGAGGTGCTCGATCCGGCCCGAGCCGTCGGAGTGCTCGTCCCGGAGCTGGAGCGACTCGCCCGCGCGGCCGAAGGAAAGCCCGTGAAGCTCGTAGCCGCGCACAACGACCTGACGACCGCGAACGTGCTCGTGGCACGCGACGGCCGGCTCGCAGTCGTGGACTGGGACACGGCCGCGCCGCTCGCGCTGCCGCTCACCGACCTCTTCTACGCGGTCGCCGACGCCGAGGCGGCGACGCGCGGCTTCGCGGAGCGCGTCCCGGCGGTGAGCGAGGAGCACGAGCGACGCTTCAAGGACGCACTCGGTTTCGACGACACAGTCGCCGACCTCTGCTTCCACGCCTGCTGGCTCCGCCACGCGGCCAACGAGTCGCTGCGCGACCAGGCGAGCCGCCCGTTCCTCGAGATCGTGCGCACGATCGCGGCCCAGCGGGTGCGAATGGGCGGATGAGCGCCGTCGAGCTCAGCGTCGTCGTCCCGACGTACAACCGCGCGTCGCTCCTCGAACGCTGCCTGACCGCGCTCGCGGCGCAGGAGGAGCCGGGCGCCGACTACGAGGTCGTCGTCGTCGACGACGGCTCGAGCGACGAGACGCCGGCCGTGCTCGAGCGCTACGCGTCGCTCCTGCCGCTCCGCTTCGAGCGGCAGCCGAACAGTGGCCAGCCGGCCGCGCTCAATCGCGGGATCGAGCTCGCGCACGGCGAGACGTGCGTCTTCCTCGACGACGACGTGATCGCCGGGCCGCGCCTGCTCGCCGAGCACGCCCGGGCACAGCGGGAGACGGGCGGCGCGATCGGGCTCGGCAATCTGAGTCTCGAGCTCCCCGAGCGGGCCGGCGGCCTCGCGCGCTACGTCGGCCGCTGGTGGGCCGGCCAGTACGGCGACTTCGAGCGCGGCGTGCGCGCGCCGACTTTCAGGAGCTGCTACTCGGGGAACATCTCGGCGCCGCGGGCGGCGCTCCTCGAGGCCGGCGGCTTCGCGGAGTGGCTCGCGCGCAGCTTCGACGTCGAGCTCGCGTGGCGGCTCGAGCGCGCCGGCCTGCCGATCGTCTTCGTCCCCGAGGCGCGCGGCGCGCAGATCTACGAGAAGGGCTTCGTGGGGATCGCGCGCGACTTCGACTTGGCCGGATGGGCGGCGGTGGAGATGGTGAGGCGGGAGCCCGCGCTCCTCCCCCACCTCCCGGTCGGCAACTTCTGGCGCGGGAGCCCGCGCTCGGCCACGCTCCGCCACGCGCTCCTCGCCGCGCGCGCGCCGATCTGGCCGCTCCGGCTGATCGACCGCGCCCTGACGCGGACCGATCGCCCGTACCGGTTCCTCCAGGACTACTGCTACTGGCGCGGCGTCCGGCGCGCGGCGTCCGACCGGGCGACGTGGCGTCGTCTCACCGGCGGAGTCGTGATCCTCATGTACCACGCGCTCGCGCCGCGCGGCGAGCCCGCGAGCCGGTACGTCCTCCCGGCCAAACGCTTCGCGCGGCAGCTCCGCTGGCTGCGGCGTCGCGGGTACACCGTGCTCGGGCTCGACGAGTACGTGCGCCACCGGCTCGAGCACACGCTGCCGCCGCCGCGCTCGGTCGTCATCACCCTCGACGACGCGTACGCTGACAACGCCGAGCTCGCGCACCCGCTCCTGCGGCGGCACGGCCTGACCGCGACGATCTTCGCCGTCAGCCGCCGGATGGGCGGGCTCAACGACTGGAGCCCCGGCGCCGAGGTGCAGGGCCGGCGGCTGATGACATGGAAGCAGGCCGAGGAGCTGCGACGCGACGGGATCGAGCTCGGAGCGCACACGCGCACCCATGCCTCGCTCCGGGGTCTCGCGCCGGAAGAGCTCGCGGACGAGATCGCGGGCTCGCGTCGGGATCTCGAGGAGCGGCTCGGCCCGATTCGCCACTTCGCCTACCCGTATGGGCGGCTCGACGACGCGGCCGTCCGCGCGGTCGAGGAGGCGGGCTTCGCAAGCGCGTGCGGGATCGAGGAGGGCCGGAACTCGCCCGGAACCTCGCCCTTCGCCCTGCGGCGCGTCGAGGTCCACGGCACCGACTCGCTGCTCCGCTTCGCGCTCATGCTCGCGCTCGGGAAGCGCCCATGAGCGTCTCAGTGGTCGTGTGCACGATAAACCGGCCGGAGGCGCTCGACCGCTGCCTCCGCGCGCTGCGCGAGTGCACGCCGCCGCCGGAGAAGGTCGTCGTGGTCGACCAGGGAGCGCAGCCCGTCGCGCCCGAAGGCGTCGAGGTCGTGCGCATGACGGAGCGCGGCGTCTCACGCGGGCGGAACCGCGGCGCCCGCGCCGCCGAGCACGAGCTGCTCGCGTTCACCGACGACGACTGCGTTCCCGCGCAGGAGTGGATCGGCGCGCTCCTGCGCGGCTTCGAGGGCGGCGTCGATGGCGTGACGGGACGGGTGCTGCCGCTTCCCGGCGGCGAGGGCGTGGCCGTCTCCTCGCGGACGAGCACGATGCGGCGCACCTTCAGCGGCCCGCGCCAGACGCCGTGGGCCATCGGCACGGGCGGGAACCTCGCGCTCCGCCGGAGCGCCTTCGAGGCCGTCGGCGGCTTCGACGAGACGCTGGGCCCGGGGACTCCGGCCCGTGCTGCGGAGGACGTCGACCTCCTCTACCGGCTCGTGAACGCAGGCTTCACGATCCTCTACGAGCCCGACGCGGTCGTCTACCACGAGCTGAAGAGCCGGCGGGGGCGGGTCGGCGGGCGGTACGGGTACGGGTACGGCCTCGGCACGTTCCTCGCCGGGCACGCCGCCCGCGGCGACGAGCACGCCCGCGTGCTGCGCCGCCGCTACGCCGCGGACCTCGCGCGCCGCGCGGCGGCGGGCCTGCGCCACGGCGACGGATGGCCGGCGCTCGAGGGCGCGCTCACGCTGGCCGGGATCGTCGCGGGCGGCCGCCGGTGAGGATCCTCTTCGTCTCGATCGAGTACCCGCCGGAGACGCCGGACGGCATCGGCTCGTACGTCGCCGAGATCGGACCGGCGCTGGTGGCGCGCGGCCACGAGGTGCACGTGCTCTCGTGCCTCCCGGGCCAGTCGGAGAGTGACCGGGTCGACCGAGGCGTCCACGTCCATCGCCGCGGCGAGGTGCGGCTCCCGGGCGAGGGCAAGACGACCTCGCGCCTGCGCCACGCGCTGAGCTGCCGGCTCGAAGCGGCACGGCTCGGGGACTTCGACGTCGTCGAGGCCGCCGACTGGATGGCCGAAGGGCTCGGCCTCGCCTTCCGCCGCCGCGCGCCGCTCGTCGTCCACCTCCACACGCCGCTTGCGGTGACGTCCCGCTACGCGGCCACGCCGTGGACGCTCGACCTTCGCCTGGCCTCTGCACTCGAGCGCATCCCGGTGCGACGAGCCGACTTCGTCACCTCACCGTCGGAGCGACTGCTGCGCGAGGTCGGGCCGCGCTGGCTCGCCGGGAAGCAGGTGCGGATGGTGCGGCTGCCGATCGCGCCGCGAGAGATCGCCCCCACCGCGACGCCGCCGGTCGTCCTGTGCGTCGGCCGGCTCGAGCCGCTCAAAGGGTCTGACCTCCTCGTCGAAGCCGCTGTCGGCCTGCCCGGCGAGGTCGTCTTCGTCGGGCGGACGACCTCGCAACGCGACGGCAAGCCGTTCGACCAGTGGCTCGCGGCGCGCGCCCGTGAGCTCGGCGCGCCGGTGCGTTTCGAGGCCGAGGTTCCGCGCGACGACCTCGCCCCCTTCTACCTCGGCACGCGCGTCGTCGCCGTCCCGAGCCGGCACGAGAACCTGCCCTACGCCGGGCTCGAGGCGCTCGCCTTCGGCCGTCCGGTCGTCTGCCGGTCCTCGAGCGGGCTCGCCGAGCTGCTCCGCCAATCCGGAGCCGGAACCGTCGTCGAGGACGAGGGCCCCGAGGCGCTCGCCGCCGCCCTTCGCCCCTACCTGGAGGACCCGGCGCACGCGGCCGAGGCGAGTGCCCGCGCGCGCGAGCTGGTCGCGACGCACTGCGCACCAGACGTGATCGCAGCGCAGCGCGAGCAGGTCTACGAAGAAGCCGTCAGTTCTGCGAGACGCCGCCGCCGAAGCCCCAGCGGTACGGGAGCCTGACGGGCGCGTTCGAGAGCGAGTGGCTCACCGCCGCCGGCCCGCCGCCGTCCACCTCGCCGGCGACGCGGAAGAAGCGCAGCCGCTGCCAGTCCACGAGGTCGCCGAAGCCGGCGCCGTGGCGGACGCCGCCCCAAAGCTCGTAGACCCGCGGCAGGAGCGGCAGGTCGGCAAAGGTGCAGTCGACGTAGCCCTCGCCCGCGATCGAGCGCGGCGCCTGCCCGTCGATGAGCATCGACGCAAGGGCAAACGGCCCGATGCGGCCGTCGTTCAGGCCGACCTCGAAGATCGGCTCGTCGATCGGCGCCGACGCGCGGAAGTGCAACCGCACGGTCAGCGGCCTCCCCGGCGCGGCCTCCTCCACCTGGCCGCCGGACTCGTCGTGCAGCGTCACGTCCACGATCGTCAGGCCGCCGCCCGCCACCGAGCGCGCCGCGTCCTCCTCCACGAGCGAGGTCTCGACCCGCCGGAGGTACTCGCGCACGACGTCACGCGCCGGCCCGTCCGCCTGGATCGCCCCGTGGTCGAGTAGGACGCCGCGCTCGCAGAGCGACTCGATCGCGCTCATGTTGTGGGAGACGAAGACGAGCGTGCGGCCTTCCTGGACGAGCTCGCGCATCCGCTCGACGCAGCGGAACTGGAACCCGGCGTCGCCGACGGCGATCGCCTCGTCGACGAGCAGGACGTCCGGCTCGAGGTGCGCCGCGAGCGCGAAGCCGAGCCGGAGCTGCATCCCGGAGGAGAACTGCTTCACCGGCTGCTCGAGGGCGCCGCCGACGTCGGCGAACTCGACGATCTCGTCGAAGCGCCGGCGGACGTCGCGGCGCGAGAGGCCGAGGATGCGGCCGTAGAGGTCGACGTTCTCGCGGCCGGTGAGCTCCGGGTGCATCCCCGTTCCTACCTCGATCAGCGCGCCGACGCGGCCGCGCACGCGGATCCGGCCGCTCGTCGGGTACGAGATCCGGCTCGCGAGCTTGAGCGCCGTCGTCTTCCCCGCCCCGTTCGGTCCGAGAAGCGCGAACGACTGGCCCTCCGGGATCTCGAGCGAGACGTCGTCGAGCGCGCGAACGACCTGCTGCGCCCCGCGCTTGATCCCGACGACGCGCCCGAGGGCGCCGACGATGTCGTCGCGGAGCGCGCGGTAGGCGTGCCCGCCGCGGAAGTGCTTGGAGACGTGCTCGAAGACGACGGCGTCGGTCATACGCGGTCCGAGAAGCCGCGCTCGAGCCGCTTGAAGAACGCGTACGAGCAGACGAAGAGGAAGAACGACCAGCCGAGCGAGGCGAGCAGCACCGGGAAGTCCGGCCAGTGCGAGTGGACGACGATCCGGCGCATCGAGTCGGCCGCGGCCGCGACGGGGTTGAGGATCGCGTAGGCCGTCCGCCACGACGACGGCACGACCGACAACGGGTAGGCGATCGGGCTCACGAACAGCCCGAGCTGGAGGACGAACGGAAGCGCGTAACGGACGTCGCGGTAGTAGACGTTCACGGCCGAGAGCGCGTTCCCGAAAGCGGCCGCGGCTACGACGAGGAGCAGGAGCGGGAGCGGGAGCGCCACCCACGAGAGCGCGGGCGCGATCCCGTACGCGAACGTCACCACGATGAGGACGCCGAGCCCGAGGAAGAGGTCGAGGACGCCCGCGAGGACGCCCGAGAGCGGCAGCACCTCGCGCGGGAAGTAGATCTTCCGCAGGAGCGCCTGGTTCGTGACGAGGCTCTCGCTCGCGAGCGCGGTCGCGCTCGAGAAGTAGGTCCAGCCCGCCATTCCCGCGAGCGTGAAGAGGAGCGCCGGCACGCCCTCGCTCGGAACGCTGCCGTAGCGGAAGAGGAAGAGCGCGAAGACGACCGCCGCGAGGACGGGCTGGATGATCGCCCAGCCGATGCCGACCGCGGCCTGCTTGTACTTCACCTTCACCTGGCGCAGGACGAACGCCCAGAGCACCTCGCGGAAGTGCCAGAGCTCCGCCAGCGAGTCGCGCGACAGCCGGCCGGGGCCGCCGACGACCTCGAGCACGGGTACGGGCGTTGAGCTTTCCTGAACGGCCAGAGTCGTGGGAGCGTAGCTACCTATGCGGCCCGTATCGGCCGCCGCTGGAGCGTCCTCAAGGCCCGCCGCTCGAGTGCCTTCACGGCGCCCTCGGTCTTCGAGAGCACGCTCGCGACCTCCGCGTTCGTGAGGCCGCAGACGAACTTCAGCGTCAGGACCTCGCGCTGCCCGAGCGGTAGCGTGGCGAGCTCGCCCCGCAACGTCTCGCGGTCGAGCACCGACAGCGCCTCGTCCTCGGCGGAGGCTTCGCGCGCCGGCGGCGGCTGGGGCCGCGCGCGGGCGCGTGCCGCCGCCCGGAAGTGGTCGACGGCGAGGTTCCGCGCGATCCGGAAGAGCCAGGCCGCGAACGGCGTCGAGCTCGGGCGGTAGCGCGGGAGCGACAGGATCATGCGCATGAACGTCTGCGTCGTCAGGTCCTCGGCGTCGTGCGGGTTGCCGACGTTCGCGGCGAGGTAGGCGTAGATGCGGTCGACGTGCAGCCGGTAGAGCGCGTCCACGGCCTCCTGGTCGCCCGCCTTCGCGCGCGTGACCAGCCGCCGCAGCTCGGCGGCCGACGGTCTCGGCAGGCTGCCGCGTTCCATCTGCTTGAGCCCCTTCCCCGGCCTTGCTCTCAGACTCACTGAAACAGAAAACCCGGGCGGCGCAAGGCCCTAAGGGAGTAACTCACGGAACTCGCCCTCGACGAGAGCGTCGAACGAGCTCGGCAACGCGCCGTCGGGGGCGGTGTGCTCCTGGAGGAAAAGGAGGTACGACCGCCACAGCTCGACGCGCTCCTCTGGGAAGGACGCGCCGCGCTCTTCGACGAGCCGTCGGAGCTCGGTGAGGTTCCAGGCGCCGGTCGCCGCCGGCCGCGGAGCGGGCTCCGGCTCCAGTTGCGGCGGCGGAGGAGGAGGCGGAGCCGCGGGCGGTGGCTTCGGGTGCGGGACGAGCGCAGCCGCGAGGAGCGCCAACGCGAGGGCGCCGGCCGCGGCGAGCGGGATGATCAGCCACGGCCGCGGCCAGGCCGGGTCGCGCGGCGCGACCGCGGTGCTCGCCACCTCGAGCGTCGGGTCGCGCGTCGCCACGAGCCCCGTCAGCACCGCGAGCCGACGTGCGAGCGCATGCCGCTCGGCCGCGCTGCCCATTCCGGCTCGTAGCCGCGCCCGCAGGCGACGGATCACCGTTGCGAGCGTCGCCTGGAATCGAGCCGTGCGTTCCGCGACGAGCGCGTCCGCGAAGCCGTTCGCGACCTGCGCGGCCCGCCCCGCCGACGACGCCTTCCCGACGACGGCGACGAGCTGCGAGCCGTCGATCCGATGGCTCGACACCGACCCGCGCAGGCCGAGTTGGGCCTGGACGGCGTCGGCGACCTCCCGCGTCCGGACGGCCCTTGCGATCGTCTCCGTCGACGCGTCGCCCTTCCGCGGCAGCCCGAACCCCTCGAAGGTCCTGTCGTTTGCGGGAAGCGGCGAGACGAGCAGCTCCGCCCGAGCCTCGTAGCGCTTGGTCGCCGTGAAGGAATAGACCGCTGCTGCGACGGCCACGAGCACCACGATCGCAGGCGCGCGCCGGCGCATGGCGCAACTCTACGAGTCGGAGCGGGCTACTCGACCTTCGCGAAGTGGCCGCTGAGCGCGCCGAGCGTCAGCAGCATGATCTTCAGGTCGAGCCAGAGCGAGAAGTTCTCGATGTAGAAGTTGTCCCACTCGGCCCGGTCGGTGATCGACGTCTTGCCGCGCAGGCCGTGCACCTGCGCCCAGCCGGTGATGCCCGACTTCACGCGGTGCCGGTCGCCGTAGCGGTAGACGTTGCGCTCGAACTGCGACACGAACTCCGGCCGCTCGGGGCGCGGCCCGACGAGGCTCATGTCGCCGAGGAGGACGTTGAGGATCTGCGGCAGCTCGTCGATCGAGGAGGCGCGGAGGAACGAGCCGAGGCGCGTCCGCCGGTCTTCCCCCTCCACCCCGCCCGGGCCCACGTCGTCGGGGAGTACGAAATCCGTGGGCTCGGGCGGGCCGCAAGGGAGGCGCATGGTCCGGAACTTCAGGATCTCGAAGGTCCGGCCGTCTCGGCCGACGCGAACCTGACGGAAGAGGATCGGCCTGCCGAGGGAGATCCTGACCGCGATCGCAGCCGCGAGCAGGATTGGGGAGAGGAGTACGAGCGCAATCGCCGCGAGTAGGCGGTCGAGCGCGTACTTGACGGCGAACTGCATGCTCTTGGGGTTCGCCGGATGCGCCGTGAGGAGGGGGATCCCCCCGAGGTGCTCGACGCTGTGACGCTCCGGCACTCGCTCGAAGAGCCGCGGCACGACTGAGACTGCAATGCCGAGCTCCTCGCAACGCCGGACGAGTCGCAGCAGCACCTCGTCGGGTGCTGTGGAGAACGTGACGATGACTTGCTCGATGCCGTACTCGTGGACGACGGCGTCGAGATCCCAGCTCGCGCCTGCAACGGGCAGGCCGAGCGTCTGGCGTGGATCGACGAGCGGTTCCTTGTCGAGGAAGGCGACGGGCTTGAGCCCGAGCTCGGGCCGCTCGAGTAGGCGCTTCGCGGTGAGGCAGCCGATCTTGCCGGCGCCAACGACGAGCGTGGGCCGGACGCCCTCGCCCTCCGCACGCGCGCTCGCCTGTGTCCAGTAGAGGGCGATCCGCCCCGACACGAGGTACACGAGCGCGAACGCCCACGGACGGATCGTCTCGGCCTCGATCGACAGCGTGTCGCCGAGCAGGACGCGGATCGAGAGGACGATCATCGCCGCGAACGTCGTCGCGACGAGCACCGCTCGCACGTCGTCGAGCAGGCGCAGGCGGAGCGTGAGCGTGTAGAGCCCGCGCCCCCGGAAGAGCCCGAGCGTCACGGCGCCCGTGAAAAGCGTCCACGGGAGCGGTGCGCTCGCGAAGCCGCCGTAGGACGCGCCCACCGAGGTCGCGAGCGCGGCCAGCACGAGCATCGTGAGGTCGACGGCGAGGCACGCGATTGCCCACGCCGTACGGGGCGCTAGGCGCGGCCGCGCTTCTGCGCGGGCCGCGCCGGCCTCGACTCCACGCCGCTCGGCGGCGGTCGTCTTCAGAGCGGTTTCGACCACTCCGTCCTACCTCCCGGACGCCCGGGTTGCCTTGCTAGGCCTTGTTCCGTGCGAAGCGACGCAGTGCGCCGCCGAGCAGCAGGAACGCAAAGCCGCCGGCCGTCATCAGGCCCAGGTCGTAGCCCGTGAACGGGAGCGAGCCCGCCTTCTTGGCCGCCGGAAGCTTCGCGCCGGCCACTCCGCCGGAGCCCTTGTTCACCTGCGTCTTGATCGCCGGAACGATGCCGTTGCTCGTCGGCTTCGAGTAACCCTGGATGACCGCGTCCTTGAGAGCGCGGCTCAGGTCAGCCTTCGAGTAATGCCCGTCGAGCCGTCCGTTGTCGGCGTAGTCCTTGTAGATCTGCTGCGGCGTCGCCGCGAGTGCACCCGGCACCCCGACAACAGCCGCACCCGCCAAAGCGGCAACTGCTGTGATGATTCGTCCCCGACGCATCTCCCTCTCCCTTCGATGTACCGCAGTCTCGCGTCCTATAACGACGGTGACGCCGCTAGAGGTACGCGCTCCCCATCTCCGTCTACTCCCCTCTTCCGACAGTCGCAAACTGCCGAACTTCCGTCTGTGGAACCCCCGGTGTCCTCCTTAGACGTAGGTTAAACAAATTCGTTTGCGCCACTCAGTTAACTCGTCTTCGCGGACATTGTCTAGCCCCAATCTCCGGCCGGTACTGCGATTGCTCCCCTCTGCGGTGCTCGTTGCGTGCGCCGGACTTGCTGCCTGGCGTGACTACGGGAGCATCGACGCGCCGGATTGGCTTCCCTACGCGATCGTCGTCGCGCTCGTCGTCGCGGCGGTCGCACTCTCCGGCGCGGCGCTCACGCTCGAGCCGCTCGCGGGCGCCGGGGTGCTCGCGCTGCTCGCGCTTGCGGCCTGGGTGGGCATCTCGGCGGCTTGGTCGCCCGCCCCGTCGCTCGCGCGCGACGAGGCGCTGCTGACGGCCCTTTACGCGCTCGCGCTGCTCCTGCCGCTGCTCACGATCGGCTCCGCGGTCGAGAGAGTCGGCGCGGCGGCGGTCGTGGTGGCGGGGCTGGGTGCGCTCGCGGTGGCGACCGAGCTCCGCCTTCGGTACGGCTCGCATCCAGACTCGCTCTACGTCTACGGCCGCCTCGACTTCCCGGTCAGCTACCCGAACGCGGACGCGGCCTTCTTCCTCGTCGGCTTCTGGCCCGCGATCGGACTCGCCGCGCGCCGCGCGTGGCCGGTCGTCGCCCGCGCCGCCGCGCTCGCGGCCGCGACGGCGCTCCTCGGCGGCTGGCTGCTCACGCAGAGCAAGGGCGGCGGGATCGCGCTCGGCGTCTCCGCTGTCGTCTTCTTCGCGCTCTGCCCGGCGCGGCTGCGGGCGCTCCCGCCGACGCTCGTCGCCGCCGCGCTCGTCGGCGCCGCCTTCCGGCCGCTCACGGCGCCCTACCGCGCGTCGGCCGCCGACCTTGCCGGCACGATCCGGCACGCCGGCACGGTCTCGCTGCTTCTCGTCGTCGTCGGGGCCGCGGTCGGGCTCGTCTATGCGGCCCTCGACCGGCGGATCTTCGTCTCCGCCCGCGTGCACCGCGTCCTCGGCTTCGTCGCGCTCGTCGCTCTCGTGGCGGCGCTCCTCGGCGGGGCGGGCGCCTTCGCGGCGACGGTCGACCGGCCGGGCCACTTCCTCGCCGACAAGTGGCGCTCGTTCAAGACGCTGCCCTCGAGCCGGCAGGGCTCGAGCCACCTCTTCTCGCTCGGCTCGAACCGGTACGACTTCTGGCGCGTCGCGCTGCGCACCTTCGACCACCACCCGCTCGCGGGCGTCGGCGGGCGCGGCTTCGCCGCGGTCTACCTCCAGGAGGGCCGCAGCGTCGAGACGCCGCAGCGCGCCCACTCGTTCGAGCTCGACGAGCTCAGCGAGACGGGGATCGTCGGCTTCGGGCTGCTCGCGCTCGGGCTCGGCCTGCCCCTCGGCGTCGCCATCGCCCGGGCGCGGCGCTCGCCGCTGCGGGCCGCGCTCGCATCCGCGGGCGCCTACTGGCTCGTGCACTCGACCGTCGACTGGACGTGGAGCTTCCCGGCTCTGAGCCTGCCCGCGCTCCTGCTGCTCGGCGTCGCCGCCGTGCCGGAGCGGGGCCGGCCGCTCCGGCCGCTCGCCGCGGTGCCGGTCGGGGTCGCCGCGGTGGCACTCGCGGTGCTCGCGTTCGCGCCGCCGTGGCTCTCCGACCGGTACACGAACCTCGCGTACGCCAATCCGGCGCAGGCCGCCTCCGACCTGCGCCGCGCGCGCTTCTTCGACCCGCTCTCGACGGCGCCCTACGAGGCGCAGGCCGCGCTCGCGAAGCCGCCCGCGGACATCCCGCCGCTCCGAGCGGCGGTCAGGAAGGAGCCGCGGCAGCTCGACCTCCGCTTCGAGCTCGGGCAGGCCTACCTGCGGGCGGGGCAGAAGGCGGCGGCCGTCCGTGAGCTCGAGGCGGCGCTCCGGCTCTATCCGCGCTCCGACGACGTCGTGAGGGCGCTCCGCTCCGCCCGTGGACGCTAGAACGGCACCGCCCATATCGACGGCGGCCGCCGCGACCACCGGCACGTCGGTCACGCGCGGT